>Ga0180007_10000031_pt1 | contig 264599 bp, 236 predicted proteins | sample MM_PC_MetaG_FD_121122 | JGI IMG/M metagenome (GOLD analysis project Ga0180007, IMG submission 121122) | Groundwater microbial communities from the Aspo Hard Rock Laboratory (HRL) deep subsurface site, Sweden - MM_PC_MetaG | ecosystem: Environmental > Aquatic > Deep subsurface > Groundwater... | reverse complement strand
GAAGCCATAAGAGCAATTAACACGCACAAAGAGCCAGTTCCATTAGATGGCACATCATATTCTACTCTTACTATTCGCAACTGTACATTCATTAACATTAATGGATCAGCTATAAAAATTGAAAGTGATGGAGATGTACTAACTCCTGATGGTTATGTATTAATTGAAAATTGTACATTCTACCAATGTCAAAGAAGAGTAATCTGGGAAAGAGATCACGAAAACACTATTATGCGTAATCTTCTGATTGTTGACAGCAAAATTGGTAATGATACATTCAGCGGAACAGGATCATTAATTACCTTCCAAAGAATGGGTTCATTTGTAGCGAACGTAGATACATTTGCAATATCGGGAGCCAAGGCAAGTGGAGATACTGTTGTTCTTGATTATGGTACATTTGTTCCTGAAGCCGGAACATGGTCTGGTGCGGAATTAGCCGGATTTGTTGATGAAGCTTCCGTTTATGCTCTCGATCCCGGATTTGCAGATGCAGCGAATGGCAACTTCACAATGTCCGAAAATTCTCCTTTATTATCCTTAGGTCACGATGGCGGAGCAATTGGTGATAGAAGATGGACGCCGGATGGTCAACTAACTGCAATTGATGAGGTTGAGCAGGTTCCAACTGATTACGTTCTATCTCAGAATTATCCTAATCCATTTAATCCATCTACAAAAATTGAATTTACTATTCCTGCCTCAGGTATTTTCTCACTCAAGATATATAATATACTTGGTCAGGAAGTTGCTAATCTTATTAACCAAGAAATTGCAGCAGGACATCATGTTGTTAATTTTGATGCTTCAAGATTATCATCTGGTGTTTACATATATAGTTTACAAGGCAATAACACTGTCTTATCAAAGAAAATGCTTCTCTTAAAGTAATAACACTGTAGAGTAATTTTAAGGCTGTTCCAAAAAGCTCCCTCATGCTAGCTTGTAAAGTCGCATTGCAACCACTGTTTTATACAAGTTTGGAACAGCCTTTTTTTAATAATGGAAACTAAATGAAACGAATTCTTATTTTTGCGGCTCTCTTTCTCATTTTTATAATAATAAGATTAAATGCTACTACTCGCGTAGCAAATAATGCCACAGAACTTAACAGCTTTAGTAGTGTTGTATCACCAGGAGATACTATCCTTTTAAGGGATGGAGTTTGGTTGAATCAGGAAGTACAGTTTAAAGGAAATGGTGCCCAAGGTGATTCAATAGTTATAATGCCTGAAACGCCCGGACATGTAATATTCACGGGAAACTCGAAGTTCAGATTCGGTGGAACTTATATAAAAATTGACGGACTAAGATTCATAGCAGGATACACTACCGATGGGCATGTTATTGAATTTCGCAACGGTTCGGAATCAAATTACTGTAGAGTTACTAATACCTCAATTGTAAACTACAACCCGGCAACACCAAGAGATGAATATAAATACTTATCAATTTATGGAAAAAATAACCGGGTAGATCATTGCTACTTTACAGGAAAAACCAATAGCGGAGCAACATTAGTGGTCTGGCCTAAAACGGATCAGCAGGTTTATCATCAAATAGACCATAACTATTTTGGGCATAGACCGGCACTTGGTGAGAATGGCGGTGAGACAATTAGAATCGGAACAAGTGATGTATCAATGAGTGATGCTGGCTGCATAGTTGAATATAATTATTTTGAAGAGTGTGATGGTGAAATAGAAATTATATCAAACAAAACGGGTAACAACACATTCAGATATAATACATTTTACAAATGCAACGGAATGCTTACTCTAAGGCATGGAAACGGATCAAGAGTTGAAGGCAACTATTTTATTGGCGAAGGAAAAAGCGGAAGTGGCGGTGTGAGAATTATTGGTGAAGACCATGTTGTGATTAATAATTATTTTGAAGGACTAACTGGTAATTCTGTAGATTGGCGGTCACCTATAACTTTTATGAATGGAGTTCCAAATTCACCTTTGAATAGATATTTTCAGGTTAAAAATGCTACAGTTGCATTTAATACAATTGTGAATTGTGTTAGTAATATTGCAATTGGCACTGGCGTAAGCACTGAACTGTCATTACCTCCTGCTCAAAGTACTATAGCCAATAATGTAATTAAATCTGATAACCAGTTAATAAACATTTATGATACACCAGAAGAATTTAAATGGGAAGGAAATTATTTTAGCGGTTCATCTCTTGGAATGGAATCCATTGTTGGAATATCCGAAGAGGATCCTCTTTTAGAATTATCTGCTGATAATCTTTTTAGACCTTCTTCAGTAAGTCCTGTTATTGGTGCTTCTGTTGGGGATTACCCTGAGATTATTGATGATATGGATGGACAGAGCAGAGGTATATTAAAAGATGCGGGTGCGGATCAGGTTTCTGATGAAACCGTAAATAGGGGACCACTATCGGCTGAAGATGTAGGACCTTCGTGGCTAAACGAAGCTTTGCCTGTTGGGCTATTTATCGAGAATAACGGTAGAGGAGAGGTAACTACAGATCCTATAGGAACAATTTTTGAGCCCGGAACAGAGGTATCATTAACAGCAGTACCACAAAGCGGATCAACATTTGAAGGCTGGACGGGGGATGTTGTCTCAAATGAGAACCCAATAACAGTTGTTATGGATTCACATATGTCTATTACGGCTAACTATAGTGATCCGAATCTTTACAAACTAAGCTTTTGGGTTCTTGGGTCGGGAAACGTTGAAGTTGATCCTCTGATGAATGAATATCCGGAAGGAACAACTGTTACTATTACGGCTGTTCCTGAAGCTGGTTGGGCATTCTCAAGTTGGGGTGGTTCATTATCGGGAACTAAAAACCCAATTACTCTTGTGATGGATGGAAACAAAGTTGTTTCTCCAACCTTTATAGAAGTAACTGCAGTTGAAGAAAATGAAATTGATAATACCTTTTCACTTTCACAGAATTATCCTAATCCATTTAATCCAACAACAAGTATAAGTTTCTCGCTGGAAAAGGAAGACTATATAACTCTCCTAATATATAATTCGCTTGGACAAAAAATAAAAGATATCTGTTCCGGGTTTTATAGTGCAGGATCTTATTCTTTTCAATTCGACGCATCAGGTTTACCCTCGGGGACATATTATTATCAACTAGCATCATCCTCAGGCAATCTCATTAACAAAATGACACTCGTCAAGTAATAAAATTAATTAAAAAAGGAAAACATGACCAGAGATGAAATCTTAAAAACCATTCTTGACAATGGTGCAGTTGCCGTAGTTCGGATAGATGATGATAGTAAAATGGAAAAGGTAGCAAGAGCGCTCTGTGATGGTGGTGTAAATATTTTAGAAGTCACAATGACTGTTCCAAACGCTATTGGTGCAATTCGGGAATTAACAAAATTGAACATTCCTGATCTGCTGGTTGGAGTTGGTTCTGTAACAAATAAAACCATGGTAGAAGAAGCAATTGAAGCCGGTGCGCAGTTTATCGTTAGTCCTGTTACCAAGGATGAAATTATAAGAACAGCTCATGCTCATGGTAAACCTGTGATGCCTGGGGCATTTACTCCAACAGAAATATTTAGAGCATATGAAATTGGCGCGGATGTTGTTAAGGTATTTCCAGCAGATATTCTGGGAATGAGTTTCTTTAAATCTGTAAAGGCACCTATGCCGTTTCTTAATATAATGCCGACTGGTGGCGTTACACTTGATAATGCAGGGGAGTGGCTCTCCGCCGGAGCTTGTGCCGTTGGGGTCGGAAGCGCTCTTGTTGATAAGAAATTAATAAATGACAATAATTATACTGAGCTAACAAAAAACGCGGATAGATTAATGAATAGTATAAATTCCTTTAGGGATACAATCAAGAGAAATTAGGAGAATATTAATCAATGAAGAAAGTAGTTACATTCGGTGAAATAATGCTGCGCTTGAGTACTCCGGGATTTAAGAGATTCGTACAGAGTGATTCTTTTGATGTTACGTATGGCGGCGGAGAGGCAAATGTAGCTGTTTCATTATCAAATTATGGAGTAGAAAGTTACTTCGTTTCAAGATTACCCAAACATGAAATCGGGCAATCTGCTATAAACCATCTAAGAAGGTTTGGAGTTAATACTGATTATATCATCCGTGATGGTGAGAGAGTGGGAATATATTTTTTAGAGACAGGTGCGAGTCAACGACCTTCAAAAGTAGTATATGACAGAGCACACTCTGCTATTAGTGATATAAAAATAAAAGAGATTGATTGGGATATAGTCTTTCATAATAAAGATTGGTTTCACTGGACCGGCATTACTCCTGCGTTAGGAACAAATGCACAGGCTGTTCTGCTTGAAGCATGTAAAAAAGCGAAAGAACTTGACGTAAAGATCAGTTGCGATCTGAACTTCAGGAAAAAAATGTGGTCAGAGAAAGAAGCTCAAAAGGTTATGAATCCATTGATGGAATATGTTGATGTATGCATAGCAAATGAAGAAGATGCTGAGAAGAGTCTGGGAATGATTCCGGCAAACACAAATGTTGAGAATGCTGAAATTTCAGCAGAGGGATATGCCCTTCTTACTAAATCGCTAAAAAGTAAATATGAATTTGAAACTGTTGCAATCACACTTCGAGAATCTTATTCTGCTTCAAGAAATGGATGGAGCGCCATCCTTCACGATAGTAAGGATTGTCTGAAACCTTACAGATCTAAAGTATACGATATTCAAATTGTAGACCGGGTTGGTGGCGGAGATTCTTTTGCCAGCGGACTTATATATGGATTATTAACAATGCAGTCTTCGAAAGACGCATTGGAATTTGCTGTTGCTGCCTCGTGTCTTAAACACACTATTCCTGGTGACTTCAATCTGGCATCTATTGATGAAGTTACAAAACTCGCCCAGGGAAACGCCTCGGGAAGAGTGGAACGCTAAAACTATTCTAAAACAAACTCCGAAGATTATGGAAGAGCAAATATTTTCTCAGTTGGCCAGCCGCCAACCCATTAGTCATACTATAGCTAATCAAATAGAAGATGCCATCCTCAGTAAGAGGTTTCCTCCAGGATCAAAACTGCCTTCCGAGGCGGAGCTTTGTAAACAATTCGGTGTAAGCAGAACTTCAGTTCGTGAGGCTTTAAGAATACTTAATACTCATGGACTAGTATCAATAGAAAAAGGCAAAGGAGTATTTGTATTAAACTTCTCCTCCGAAAATGTAACAAATATAATGTTGAAGTTTTTTGAACACAGGTTGGAGGGTGATTACGCCTATGACCTCGTTCATGCCAGACAGATGATAGAACCTGGCATAGCATATTTTGCTGCACAAAACAGAACGGAAGAAGATCTAACTGAATTGAGAGATGCGATTGATGGAATTAGTAATAATGTAACTGGCGATTTAAGTATACATACAAAATATGATTTGAAGTTTCATTTGGATTTGGCAAAAGCTTCTAAAAATAAATTTATGCCCTTGTTACTTAGACCGCTTCAAAGGCTTATTCCAAAGGTAAAGTCAAATATACTTTCTTTTGTTGATGATGCAAGAAAGTCTGCCCTAATCCATCATCAAATAATTTATGACTTTGTAGAAAAAAATGATTCTGTCGGTGCAAGACGAGCAATGACAGAACATCTTAAGATTGCCGAAGAGCATATAAGCAGGGCATTCAAAGAAAAAGAATTATAACAGTTCAATAATATATACGAGGATAAAATGACAAATTTAGATGGAAAAGTGGCCATTGTAACTGGTGGGGCCAGAGATATTGGAAGAGAGGTTTCCATAAAACTTGCTGAGAACGGGGCTTCGGTATGTGTTAATTATTATGATAACCCGGATGATGCTCAGGAAACTCTGAAACTCATTAGCGAAAAAGGTGGGAAAGCAATTGCCGTTCAGGGAGATATGACAAAAGATGAAGACATCCAGAAAGTAGTTAAAGAATGCGTTTCAAACTTTGGCAATGAAATTAATATATTAGTTAATGTAGCCGGCGGTTTGGTTGCACGTAAAAAAATTGAAGAGATGGATGGTGATTTCTGGGATTTATTAATGACGCTAAATATGAAGACAGTATTTCTTGTCTCAAAATTTACAATACCTTTTATGACTAACGGCGGCTCTATAGTTAACTTTGCTTCGCAGGCAGCACGTGATGGCGGCGGGCCGGGCGCTATTGCCTATGCAACGGCTAAAGGTGCTGTTCTTACCTTTACCCGTGGATTGGCAAAAGAATTAGGGAGTAAAAATATTCGTGTAAATTGTGTATCCCCGGGTATGATTTCAACAACGTTTCACGATACTTTTACAAAAGATGAAGTAAGAGCTCACGTCGCTAGCATCACACCATTAAAACGTGAAGGTAAAGCAAGTGAAGTTGCCGATTTAGTTAATTATCTTGCTTCCGATGAATCATCTTTTATTACAGGTGCTTCTCACGAAATAAATGGTGGATTATATTTTGTTTAATTGGGAATGTTCATGATTAAGAAGGTCATTATCATATTAGTAAGCATAATATCAGTTGTCGGAGCTCAGATCCAACATCCTACACTAATCCTTACAAAAAACGATGCCAAATTAATTGGGCAAAGTCTTGGGAAATATCTGCTATTTGATCATTCATATAAAGACGCTGTTGATCAAGTGGCAGAAGCTATAGGAAGTTTTCCGGATGTTCCATTTCCCAAAGATCCTGGTGGTGGATATACTCACGAGAGACATAAAAAGAATTACGACTTGATGCAAATGGCTGGATTTCTTTATTCTATAACAAAGGAAGAAAAGTATGCACAGTTCGTGCGCAGCATGTTAGTAAAGTACGCTGAGCTCTATCCACAATTAGGGAAACATCCTCAGGGTAAAAAACAAACGCCAGGAAGATTGTTTTGGCAGAGTCTTAATGAATCAGTATGGCTTTTACATACTATTCAAGCCTATGATTGTATTTATGACTTTCTTAGTGAGGAAGACATAAATCTCTTTGAGCAAAGCATCTTCATACCAATGACAGAATTCTTCCTGAATGAATGTGAGCATGATTTTAATCTAATCCATAACCATGGAACATGGATGGTTGCTGCTGTTGGTATGACAGGTATAGTATTGGGGGACGATGAACTTGTTCAACAATCACTTTATGGAAAGTCTAAAGATGGGCAGAGCGGGTTTATAAAACAACTTGACTTGCTCTTCTCGCCGGATGGATATTATACTGAGGGGGCATACTATGCAAGATATGCCTTGTGGCCTTTTTTCGTTTTTGCTGAATCATTAAACAACAATTTGCCAGAACTAAAGGTATATGAATACAGGGAAGAAATATTACGTAAAGCTTTTTATGCCGCAACACAAATGACATATACAAATGGCGAATTTTTGCCAATCAATGATGCGCTGAAAGAGAAAACCTGGAAGACTGCGGAAATGATTTACGCGCAAAATTTTGTCTATAAAAATTATGGTAGAGAAAAACCACTTCTATCTATTACAAAAGAACAGGAACGTGTATCGCTAACCGGTGCTGGTCTTATTGTTGCTGAAGACTTTACAAAATTTGAAAGGATTCCAGAATTCAACTGGCAATCGGTTGAATTTTCGGACGGACCAAATGGTGATGAGGGCGGAATATCAATTTTTAGAAACGGATTGCCTGAAGATCAGGAACTCTTATTATTCAAGTACACATCCCATGGTTTATCCCACGGTCACTTTGATAAATTGTCCTTCCTGTTTTATGATCAGGGAGAGGAAATAATTCAGGATTACGGCGCCGCACGGTTTTTAAACACAGAACAAAAAGATGGCGGAAGATATCTTCCGGAAAATAATTCGTTCGCTAAACAAACGATAGCCCACAACACGCTTGTTGTTGATGAAACCACCAGTTTTAAAGGAAGTAAAGACGCTTCGCAGAAGTATCATTCTGACAGATTATTTTGTAATTATGAAAACAAAGCCTTTCAATATGCCAGTGCAAAAGAAGTAAACGCTTATAACGGAGTTGAGTATCAGCGAACTATGGTTATGGTATCGGACGAGTCTTTGATTAAACCAATTATTCTTGATGTGCTAAAAATAGACTCGGATAGTAAACACCAATATGATTTGCCATTTTACTACAAAGGGCATCTGGTTGATAGCAATATTGATTATGATGCATTTACAACTGAACAAAAGACGCTGGGTAAATCTAACGGATACGAACATCTTTGGGTTGAGGCAAAAGGAAAAGGCAAAGATATTTCTCAAATAACCTGGCTGAGCAAAGAACGATTCTATTCTATTACAACCAACTCAGATTCAGAGACTGACGTGTATTATACACGTATCGGAGCAGGTGATCCTCACTTCAATTTAAGAAACGATCCGGGATACATGCTTCGTAAAAATGCCGGTAATCATGTTTTCGTTTCAGTTATTGAGCCACATGGCATTTTTAATCCGACGAGTGAATTTACCGGCGGCTCGAAGAGTAGAATAAGTTCAATAAAAGTATTATATAACGATAACGAATATACGGCAGCGCATATCGTGGGAAATGAACTAGACTGGATTCTTATCATCTCAAATAATAATAATGAAGCTAATGCAAAGCATTCACTTACTATCGCTGATAGAAGCTATGAATGGCTGGGACCAATAACATTGATCAAATAAATTATGGAGACATCATGAACAAAGAAAGCAGTGTCTATAATGTAGATGCAACTATTGAATGGGAAAAAATTGACGATAAATTGCAGCGTAAAATATTCGGATACAACGAAAATATAATGATGGTTAAGGTGCATTTCAAAGCGGGTGGTATAGGACCAATACATGCACATCATCATAGCCAGACTACTTATGTTGAAAGTGGTGCATTTGAAGTTACAATTGGCGAAGAGAAGAAAGTATTAAGAACTGGTGATGGTTTTTATATTCCATCTAATGTTGCTCATGGCGCAGTTTGTCTTGAAGAGGGATTGCTGATAGATGTGTTCAGTCCGGTAAGGGAAGATTTCCTAACGTAACATAATAATTTAGTATGGGGTTTTAATGAAAATTAAAGGTTTACGATGGTGGATAATCAGTCTCATAGGATTGGCCACAGTAATCAATTACATTGACAGAAGTACACTTGCCATTATGTGGCCAAGCATCTCGGGTGATCTGGGAATGGATAAGGGAGATTATGCACTTATTCTAAACGTTTTTATGGTTGCCTATGCATTAGGTCAGTCATTCTCGGGAAAATTGTTTGATATTGTCGGTACACGTGTTGGATATGTTATTGCAATTGCCGTGTGGGGTTTATCCTCATTTATGCATGCCTTTGCACGCGGGATATTGTCATTTAGTTTTTTCAGGGTTACGCTTGGGCTTGGTGAAGCTGGTAACTGGCCGGGCGCGGTTAAAAGTAACGCGGAATGGTTCCCGGTTAAAGAACGGGCTTTCGCACAGGGTTTATTTAATTCGGGGGCTTCAATAGGTTCTGTAATTGCTCCGCCCCTTATTGCAACACTCTGGGCTGCTTTTGGGTGGCAGGTAACTTTTATGATAGTTGGTTCTTTTGGAATAATCTGGTTGATTCCCTGGCTCATTATAAATAAAAAAGGACCAAAAGAGCATCCATGGATAACCGATGAGGAAAGAGCTTTCATCCTCGCTGGTCAGCATGGTCCCAAAAATGATGAACCGGAGAAGAAGGCTCTAACGCTAAAGCAGATTCTTTCGTACAAAGAATCGTGGGCGGTTCTCGTATCAAGATTTTTTCTTGAACCAATATGGTGGCTATTTGTAGGCTGGATGCCAATCTACCTTGCAGAAGTTTACGGGTTTAACGTTAAAGAAATTGGTTTCTTCGCCTGGGTGCCTTATGTAGGTGCAGCTATTGGTAGTATTGTTGGTGGAATATATGCAGGCAGAATTATACATGGAGGCGCTACGGTAAACAAAGCACGTAAGTCAACCATTACGATTGGCGGCGTAATCATGTTTCTTGGTTTGGTAGCGACAATTCTCTTTGCTGATACGCCGTTAAAATTTGTTCTAATTGTGGCTTTCGTTCTATTCGGTTTTCAGTTTGCTATCGGCAATATACAGACCATTCCAAGCGATTTATTCAGCGGTAAGTCAGTCGGCACTCTCGCGGGATTCGGTGGTTCAGTAGGCGTCTTTTCCGTTATAATTATGAACTTCCTTGTACCAATGATATCTAGTTATTCGTACATACCAATATTTATTATGATAGCCATTTTTGTTCCTCTGGGTGTTCTTGCCGTATATATTTTGGCTAATGATATCAAGCCGGTTGAAGAATCTGCGTAAAATAAATTGATTGAACTAATTTACATTCTTAATGCATTGCTCTATTGTTGAGTAATGCATTTTTTATATTCTTAAGATAAAAGTGAGATGTTTACAATGAAAACAATTTTAGTAATTTATTCTCTATTTATGACTCTTCTTTTTTCATCTTGCAGCAGCAGTGTGAATACACCACAAGCCTTATCTGAAGCAGTAAAAAACGCTGCTCCTGGCGATACTATTATTATGGCAAACGGCAATTGGGAAAATGTTGAAATCAGATTAATAGGTAAAGGTGAGGAAAATAATCCAATTGTAATTAGAGCAGAAGAGGCCGGTAAGGTTATTATATCAGGAAATTCCTTTCTTAAACTTTCCGGGGAGTGGCTTGAAGTTTCGGGACTGCTCTTTACTAATGGCTCTACTCCCGATGACGCAGTAATAATATTTAGAACCGACAAAAATGATGTTGCTAACAATTGTCGAGTAACCAATTGTGTTATAGATGCTTACAATCCGCCTGACCGCTTTAATAAGCAGGACTGGGTTCATCTCTATGGAAAGAAAAACAGAATTGATCATTGTTACTTTGGCGGGAAGCTAAACGCTGGAGTTACATTAGTTGTAAAGCTTAATGATGAGAAGAACAGGGAGAACTATCACAGAATTGATCACAACTACTTTGGCGAAAGGCAGCGGTTAGGCTCAAACGGCGGAGAGACCATGCGTATTGGTGTTTCCACTTTTTCTTTGATGTCGTCAAATACAATTGTGGAAAATAATTACTTCGAGAAATGCAACGGCGAAACGGAACATGTGTCCGTTAAGTCCAGCGATAACATTATACGCAATAATGTTTTTTACGAATGTGAAGGGGCTTTAGTCCTAAGGCATGGCAACAGAAACCTGCTTGAAGGAAACTATTTTATTGGAGACAATAAACCTGAAACAGGTGGAATACGTGTTATTAACAAAGGACATACGATAAGAAACAACTACTTTCAGGAATTGGCTGGCGACAGGTTTCGTTCTGCCTTGCCAATTATGAACGGCGTACCTAATTCACTTATTAATCGTTACCATCAGGTTGATGGCGTAACCATTGAGAATAATACTTTCGTTAATTGTCAGAATATAAAGTTTGGTGTTGGCAGTGATAATGAAAGAACAGCAGTTCCTATAAACACAACAATCAAAAATAATATTTTCTATAATCCACTTAAAAGTAATGTCTATAAAGCACTTGATAATATAAGTGGAATTACTTTTGAAAATAACCTGGTTACCACAAAAGGTGGAAAATATATCGAAAAAGGTTTTATAGAGACGAGCATGACTTTTGTAAGGGGGGAGAATGGTTTATGGTTTTCGAAGGATTATCAGCCAGTTCTCCCGGTAAGAAAAGAGGATACAGGTGCTTTCTGGTATGAACCGATAGATAATGTAATTGCTTATAAATTCTCAGGAAATATATTAGAAGTAAGCCCTGAATCTGACATCAATAAAGTTGTTAAAGAGAGCAATAATGGAGATTTAATTCTTCTTACTTCAGAAGGGGATTATTTCATTTCCTCAACAATTGAAATAAGCCATCCGTTGAAAATTATTGCAATAGATGGGCTTTCGAAGAAACCTGTTTTGAAGATTTCAGATGCTGAGAACGCCTCCGCCCTTATTCAGATCAACAATGCAGGTATGCTGATTATTGAAGGAATAGCTTTTAATGGTGATTCGGGAAACGGAATTGCTTCAGCAGGAATTCAAACTTCCCCCAGCCCAACTATTTCTCATTATAAGCTTTTTGTTGACAATTGTGAGTTTTATAACTTTAACGCCTCAAGTCATAATGCTTTCAGGTCTTTCGAAAGCACCTTTGCGGATTCAATATCATTTACCAATTGCACATTCTACAATATTTCAGGTACTGCTATTAATCTGGCCTCGGAAAAGGAGGATGTAGGGAAATACAACGTTGAGTATCTGACAATTGATAACTGCCTCTTCCACGACGTTATGGGAGCTGCTCTGGATCTTTATCGTGGAGGCAATGACGAAAGCACCTTCGGTCCGTTTCTTAAACTTGATCACTGCACTTTCCACAATGTAAACAATAAAGAGCTCGGTTCTGTGATAAGGCTAATTGGGGTTCAAAATGGCGAGATAAAGAACTCAATATTCAGCGAGAGTGGAAAGAGCGGGCGAGTGATCGAAATGGAAGACCCGAAGTCAGCGGTAATATTTGTCGATTATTGTAATGTTTATAACTCAGGTAGAATTGAATCATATTATAATAACAGGGTTGGTAAAAATATGTACAGTGTGAGTCCGGATTATAATGAAAAAAAGAAGTACAAAATTAATGAGGGCTCTTCCTTATCTGCAAAGGGGAGTGATGGTAAACGACTAGGAATACTATAAAGGATACATTGCGAGTGAATAGTGTCAAAAAGAGGATAGACTGGAAACGGTTTATCCTTTTTTTTTACTTTCTAAATAAGTAATAACTTGTAAGTGGAATTGGCCAGGGCACCACCTTCCGATTATTAAATTGCTATCTTACGAAATACGCCTGAGCTGAACGAAGTAAGAACCAAAATATTTAGTTGTCGATATGTTGTAAATCATTTCAGGCTTTGCTAAATAATATCCTAACCAATAATACGAGGTATTATTAATCTGTGAATTAAATTAAAACCGTATTAGTTTGGAGTTGTTGTACAATTCTCTTTAATAAAATTTAACAGATCGCAACTTTTCAATTATCTTTCATGTTTTAATCATTAGTTTCTCTATTGTGCATTCATTTTTCTGATTCGTAGGTTAGATAATTCAACCAAAGATAAATAGAAGGAGGGCAAAATGGCAGTAGAACACAATTTTACGCACCCCCGTAATTTGTATGAAAAATTAGAACGAGATTCAACTCTTCTTGAAGCAGAAGTGTCAGGTGACAACTTTTTCAATTTCATAAGTACTGCTTGTCATCTTCAAGCATGGATCAAAAATGAGGCAGGGATGAAGTCTGACGCGGTAGTAAAGAGATTAATTAAAAAAATTCATGAAACGCCAGGAATTCGTAAATGCGAGGATATTTTGGCAGCTAAAAAGCAGTTTAGAATATTTACAGATCTAATTAATGACGAATTAATTGTGGAAATATCTGACGAAAGATTCAATATTCATGAATTTAAGAACAGTATTATGGAGGTTTACCAATCTTATTTTCACGTTAAAGGACATTAATCATTTTCTGATCGTAATTAATCCTTTGATAATAATGGAATGGGAAATGATTCCAATAATGCAGAATATCCATCCAAAGGAATAATTAATGTTAACTCCCTCAAATGGCTGGGCATTCAACTTGCTCAGCCAGATCACAAATAGAATAAAAAAGGAATTTATAACATAAAGAGATGTCAGAATCTTCATGCCTGTTATATTTTTTTTCATGGTAAAAATTATGGACAGAAGAATCAAAATACAATGGGTTAGTGTAAAGGCAGATATATTACGCCACTCCCATATTTTATAATCAGAAACAGTGTTATTGAATATGGGGAATATTGTAACCCACATATCATTAATTACCATAAGGGGCGTAAGCCCAAATACAACAAAAGCCAATACGGCAATTAAAACCAGATAATTCTTGGATAAACTTTGCATGGTTTCTCACTATATTTTATTGACTACAAAATAAATTAAAATAAGACAAGTTGATAATACTTTTCGCATACTTTATATTGTTAATCTGAAATGAAAGGAGATTTGAAATGAATGTAGTATTGGAAACAAACTTCCCAAATTTAAAATTTTTTAATAGAGGAAAGGTTAGAGATATATATGATTTAGGTGAATACTTTTTGATGATTTCTACTGACCGGCTCTCGGCTTATGATGTTATAATGAATGAAGGTATTCCATATAAAGGTGTTGTCTTAACAAAAATTTCAGAGTTTTGGTTTGAGTTGTTCAGTGATATAATTGATAATCACCTTATAACTACAGATGTTGATAAATTCCCTGTAGAATGTAAGGAATACGCTGACGTTTTACGTGGTCGTTCAATGTTGGTAAAAAAAGCAGAAGTTATTAAGCTGGAATGTATTGTTCGTGGATATATTACAGGCTCTGGACTTAAGGATTATAGTAAGACCGGAATGATTTGTGGTATTGAATTGCCATCAGGACTAGTTGAATCTCAGAAATTGCCCGAGCCAATTTTTACTCCTTCCACCAAAGCTGATATAGGCGATCACGATGAAAACATAACCGGTAACCAGGCAATTGAAATTGTCGGGCAGGAAACCTTTAATCATCTTAAAGAGAAGACTCTTCAGATTTATAAGAAAGCCTCGGAATATGCTCTTACAAAAGGAATCATAATAGCTGATACCAAGCTTGAATTTGGCGTTTACGATGGTAAGATCATTTTAATTGATGAAGTATTTACTCCGGATTCATCTCGTTTTTGGCCAAAGAACGATTATGAAATGGGACGTGATCAGAAAAGCTACGATAAACAATATGTTCGCAATTATTTGACCTCAATAAAATTTAATAAACAACCACCGGCTCCAAAGCTGCCGGACGACATCATTGAAAATACCAGTAAAAAATATAAAGAGGCACTTTTTCAATTAACTGGTGAGCAAATTTAAGTATGAAGCCCCTTAAAATTGTTGTTCAGGATAATAAGCTTCAAATTCGTTGGGATGACCAAAGTATATCAATCATTCCTCTTGATTATCTTCGTGGTAAATGTCCATGTGCAGATTGTGGTGCAGAACGAGAGAAGCATAGTTCATCATATTTCCCCATATTTACTAGTGAGCAAATATCAATTGAGAAAATCTCTATGGTTGGGCATTACGCAATCACTATTAAGTGGAAAGATGGTCACTCAACAGGAGTTTACGAGTATAATTATTTAGTCAATATTTCCAAGACAAAAGAGGCTCTGTAAAATATTCAATGATACTACCAAATCAGCTTACGGTAATGAGGATTATTTTAACTCCGGTATTTGTAATTCTGTTCGTTTCAGATGATCCATTACTGAAGAAAATATCATTGGTCGTATATATAATTGCAGCTATTACTGATTGGTATGATGGCTGGCTCGCCAGAAAATTTAATTATATCACTGAATGGGGCAAATTTCTCGACCCGTTAGCTGATAAAATATTAACTTCTGCAGCTTTTCTATCTTTTGTAATTCTTGGTGTGCTCGACTTATGGATGGTAGTTGTAATTATTGTTAGAGATATTCTAATAACAGGTCTTAGATTGCTGGCAGATATGAGAAGAGTTAATTTTTCAACAAGCCGGCTTGCAAAGTGGAAAACGTTCATCCAAATGGGTTTTATCTATTACCTTATTTTAGTCTACACTTTTTACGCCGACCCGGATATTGCAAACTCATATTCTTCATTATTTAAAACGTTAACAAATCAGGAAGGTATTTTCTTTGCAATGCTGTTTGTTACCGCGTATACTTTTTTTACCGGAGTCTATTATTTATTAAAAAATTCAAAACTAATAAAAAAAGCATTTGTTAATGAAGGTAAGTAGAGACGAAATTGCATTAGCAACGGGGTTTTATACGGGATATATCCCAATTGCGCAGGGTACATTTGGCAGTTTATTGGCAACATTTATTTATTGTATCCCGGGTTTTGAAAATCCCTGGATAATGTCCCCAATCATTTTAATCACTTTTATTTATGGTGTTAGGGTCTGCACTAAGATGGAGAGTCTTTTGGGTAAAGATCCATCTGAATGTACTATAGATGAGTTTGTCGGTACCTGGATTTCATATCTTTTCCTCCCAAAGATCCCCATTATTATCATAATTACTTTCTTTATTTGGAGAATTCTTGATATATTGAAACCTCTACCGGCAAATCTGATGGAGAATATATCGGGTGGTTGGGGAATTATGCTTGATGATGTTGTGAGTGGTTTCTATGCTGCATTTATTGTTCACCTGATGTTGTATTTCAATTTAATTCCATACTAAATGAACTAGACAATATGAATGCTTATTTAATATCTATTGGCGATGAGTTGCTTGGCGGACAAACTGTTAATACCAATGTTGCAGAAATCGGAGAAATGTTATCCGATATTCAGGTTGATGTGCTTAAAAGTGTCGTCGTCGGGGATGATGAACCGACCATAATGGAGGAATTCGATTATGGTCTTAAAACTTATGACGTTGTGATTGTAACGGGTGGATTGGGTCCAACACACGATGATATCACGAGAAAATGTGTTTTGAATCATTTCGAAACTGAACTGGTCTTTAACCAGAGTGTAATGAATGATATCAAAGACCTTTTCGGAAAGCGAAAACGAGAAATAACAAAGCTGCATGAAGAGCAGGCTCTGGTGCCCAAAATAGCCGATGTAATAAGAAATCATAGAGGTACTGCTCCCGGTTCATGGATTGAAAAAAATAATAAAATATTTATCTCTCTTCCCGGTGTCCCCTTTGAAATGTTAGGTATGATGGAAGCCTATGTTATACCAAATCTTAAAAAAATAACAGATCAGTTAAAACAAATAAAACTGGTAAAATCCTTACTTACCACTGGAATTCCGGAATCTACCCTCTACGAGAAAATTGGTAACATTAAAGAAATTGTCGGTGATTCCAAACTTGCATTTTTGCCTAGCCAGTTTGGCGTTAAGATGAAAATAACGACTTCTGCCCCTGACCTAGAAGAAGCCACGAATAAGATGACGGAAATTGAGCAGAAGCTAAGATCGAGCGTTGGAAGATACATCTATGGAAAAGATCAGGAAATATTAGAAGAAGTTGTAGCAAAATTGCTTAGAGAAAGAGGATTAACGATATCGGTTGCAGAATCGTGTACCGGTGGTTTAATAAGTTCGCGCCTTACAAATGTTAATGGCAGTTCGAACTTCTTTGAAAGAGGTGTTATAACATACAGTAATGCAGCAAAAGTTGAAATATTGGATGTTAGTGAAGATATTATTCAAAAAAATGGTGCGGTAAGTTTAGAAGTGTCGCGACAGATGGCAGAGGGTATAAAAGCTATTAGTGGTACTGATATTGGCATTTCAGCTACAGGTATAATGGGACCCACTGGAGCAACCTATGATAAACCCATTGGACTGGTTTATATCGGGTTATGTGACGAAAAGCTCTGTACAGCTAAAGAATATATATTTGGTGATAATCGATTAATGAATAAAGATAGAACCTCGCAAGCTGCACTGGAGATGTTACGCAGACACTTGTTGGGAATTCCGTATGACGAGTAGACTTTTTATTTCTTTAGAAATTCCTGAGTATATTCAAGAAGAAATTATTAAATTAAGGCAAGAGATTTACGGAGTTGGAGCAGAAAGAATTAGATGGGAAGAAAAAGAGAAATTACATCTTACTCTTAAATTCCTGGGCGAAATAGATTCAACTTTGGAATCACAGATTTGTTCAGCTTTACATACAGTATCATCAAAATACCAGTCGCTTCATTTAGAATTTTCAAAATTCGGGTTATTTTTACGCAGTGGAATACCTAGTATCCTCTGGGTTGGGATTAAAAATAATGATTTACTCCTAAAACTCCAGAGAGACATCGATAATCAGTTATCCAGACTGAATATTAAAAAAGATAAGCGTAAGTTTTCTGCTCATATTACCATACTTCGTTTGAAGGGTAAGGAAAATATGGAACAAATAAATAATTTTATGGATTATAGTTTGGAAAACTACAATTTTACTGCCAGTAAGATAACCCTAATGAAAAGTCAGCTTTTACAAAAGGGTTCTGTATATACAGCGCTAAAAAGTTTTTATATAAGATAAAATATCGGAGGAAATATGTCAGACAGAGAATCACGTGTAAAAATGCTTGAAGATACTATATTGAATATCGAAAAGTCATATGGTAAGGGTTCAATTATGAGACTTGGAGATGGAGTAATTCAGAAGATCGAATCAATCCCTACAGGCGCAATTTCCCTGGATTATGCTCTTGGAATTGGTGGATTCCCCAGGGGTAGAATAGTAGAAATTTATGGACCTGAATCTTCAGGTAAAACTACGGTTTGTCTTCATGTAATTGCAGAAGCTCAAAAAACCGGTGGACTGGCTGCATTTATTGATGCCGAGCATGCACTTGATATCGCTTACGCTAAAAGACTAAAGGTTGATGTAGCTAATTTGCTTGTTTCTCAACCAGATTACGGAGAGCAAGCTCTGGAAATTGTTGATACACTGGTTAGAAGTAATGCCCTTGACGTTATTGTCATTGATTCGGTTGCTGCTCTTGTTCCACGATCAGAAATTGAGGGAGAAATGGGCGACGCACAGATGGGTGTACAGGCTCGCCTTATGTCGCAAGCGCTCAGAAAAATTACAGGCGCCGTTAGCAAATCAAGAACTTGCGTGATTTTTACAAATCAGTTAAGAAGCAAAATTGGAGTGATGTTTGGTAATCCTGAGGTTACTACAGGTGGAAATGCCCTTAAATTCTATTCTTCAATGCGGTTGGATATACGAAGAATCGCCGCTATCAAAGACGGTGAAAATGTAATCGGTAACAGAACCAAAGTAAAAGTAGTTAAAAGTAAAGTTGCGCCTCCATTTAAGACAGTTGAGTTTGACATTCTTTATAATGAAGGAATAAGTAAAACTGGTGACCTAATTGATCTTGGAGTTGAGCTTGATATCATAAAAAAAGGTGGCTCATGGTTTACATATGGTGAGGACAGATATCAGGGCAGGGAACAGTTCCGTACAAAAATAAGGGATAACCAGGAAGTACTTGATAAGTTGGAACTAGAAATTCGTACAAAACTGGGTATGGTTGAATCAGCCACTCCAGTTGAAACTGTGGTTGTAAAAGAAGAGAGTAAAAAGAAATAATTTATGCGGATAGCAAAAATTACCCGTAGGGGTCGAAAAGTTCTTATTAATTTCGAGGATGAAAGCAGAGTCTATATTTCTTATGAAATGGCTGTAAAACATGGGCTCAGATCCGGAGATGAATTAACTGAAATAGTATTTAACACTCTTCTTCGGGATGATTCACTATTCAAAATAAGGTCCAGTGCATTTAGAAGCTTAGCTCGCAGGCTCCATACTAAAATGGAGCTTCGCGATAAGCTTATTCAAAAAGAATATCAGGAAGAATTAGTAGCCCTGGTTCTAAACGACCTTGAAGAAAAAGGATATCTAGATGATTTGCTGTTTGCGGAGAAATATATAGAAGAGAAAAGTCTAAGAAAAGGACTTAGTAAAAGTAAAATAAAATTAGAATTAGTTCGAAAAGGGATTAATAAAACTGTTGCGGAAGAATATCTTAAGCTTTACTACCCTGGTGAAATCTACTTAGAAAATGCAATTAAACATGTTCAAAAGAAAAAGAAAATGCTCTCCAGAAAAACTATAACTGATCAGCAAATGATGCAGAAAATATATCAATCACTCCAATACAAAGGGTATGACAGTGGTGTTATTTTCAAAGCCATTAATGAAGCTGAAAATGATTTGTAGTTTCCCTTACATGTGGTAAACGATTTTACTTTTCACTATCTTTTGAATCAAAATTTATGGGATAATATGAGCCCTTTTAAAGGTGTTGATTATTTTAATATAGAAGCTCTTCTTTCAGAAGAAGAGAAAATGGTTCGTGATTCCGTAAGAAATTTTGTTGATGATCAGATTCTCCCCATCATTGAAAAAAATTACCAAAATGGAACATTCCCGGCAGAATTGGTGCAAAAACTTGCCGAATTAGGTGTTTTCGGAATTACATTACCCGAAAAGTATGGCTGTGCTAACATGAATAATGTTGCCTATGGACTGGCGATGCAGGAACTTGAAAGGGGAGACAGCGGGGTCAGGAGTTTTGCCTCGGTACAAAGCAGTCTGGTAATGTATCCAATTTTTGAATTTGGATCAGAGGAACAAAAAGATTTCTGGCTGCCAAAGCTAGCAGCTGGAGAAAAAATTGGATGTTTCGGATTAACTGAACCTGATTTCGGATCAAATCCCGGGGGTATGGTAACAAAAGCAAAAAAAGTGGCTGATGGATATCTTTTAAATGGTGCAAAAATGTGGATTACCAATGGCACTATTGCTGATATTGCAGTTGTTTGGGCTAAGTTGGAAGGTAAGGTTCGTGGATTTTTAGTAGAAAAAGGGACAAAAGGTTTTTCCGCACCCGAAATGAAGGGAAAGCATTCTTTAAGAGCATCAATAACATCAGAGTTAATTTTGCAAGATGTTGTTATTCCTGAGGAAAATATCCTTCCGAAAACAGATGGTCTTAAATCTGCTCTTATGTGTCTGAACCAGGCTAGATACGGTATTGCATGGGGAGTTGTTGGATCAATGATGGCCGTTTACGATTCAGCGTTAAATTATGCTCAATCAAGAGTTCAATTCAGCAAACCGATTGCAGCTTATCAAATGACTCAGGAAAAACTTGTGTTCATACTAAACGAGATTACAAAAGCTCAACTGCTGAATTTTCATTTAGCAAAACTGAAGGATAATAACGAGATTAAGCATTATCATATATCATTAGCAAAAAGAAATAATTGCGAAAAAGCTTTGGAAGCCGCGAGAATTGCTAGGGAAATATTAGGTGCAAATGGCATTCTTGACGAATATCCTATTATGCGCCACTCGGCAAATCTTGAATCTGTGAAGACCTATGAAGGTACTCATGAGATGCACACCTTGATTATTGGTGAACATATAACGGGTTTTGCGGGCTACGATTAAAACAATACCGCCTTCGTGCGGTTTTTTTATATAATAACAGGACAATTGGTATGTCACTTGAAAAAATAGCATTAGAAGGCTTAACATTCGATGATATTTTATTAATTCCAGCAAGATCTGAAGTATTACCTAGAGAAACAGATATTTCTTCATTCTTAACAAGAGAAATTAAATTGAATGTTCCTTTCATTTCTGCAGCAATGGATACAGTAACAGAATCCAGTATGGCTATTGCCATGGCGTCTCAGGGAGGAATTGGTTTTATTCACAAAAATATGAGTATTAAAACCCAGGCTGATGAAGTGGATCGTGTTAAAAGATCTGAAAGTGGTATGATCACTGACCCAATCACTCTTACAGCCGATAAAACGGTTGATGATGCAGAAGCAATAATGACTAAATACTCAATTTCCGGTATTCCAATAGTTGATAATAACAACATGTTAATTGGAATATTGACAAACAGAGATTTGCGTTTCGAACCAAATTTCAAGTTGCCAATTCACGAACTTATGACTAAAGAGAATCTTATTACTGCTCCTGTGGGAACAACCCTTGAAGATGCCGAAAGAATTTTACAAAGGCATAGAATTGAAAAATTGCCTGTCGTTGATGATAAGGGAATTCTTCGTGGTCTGATTACTTTTAAAGATATTTCAAAGAAACGTAAGTACCCGTTTGCCTGTAAGGATGAGTTTGGAAGGTTAAGAGTTGGCGCGGCCGTTGGTGTCGGTGGCGATAATATGGATAGAATTGAGGAACTCATTTCTAAAAAGGTTGATGTTATTGTTGTTGATACGGCTCATGGTCACTCGATGGGAGTAATTAAAGCTATTAAGGAAATGAGAGCTAATTTTAAAGAGATTCAGATTATTGCCGGAAATATTGTTACAAAAGAGGCAGCTCTGGAATTAGCAAATGCGGGCGTTGATGCTGTAAAAGTTGGTGTTGGCCCCGGTTCTATTTGCACCACAAGAGTTATTGCGGGTGTAGGTGTACCTCAAATCACGGCTATTATGGAAGTTTACTCGGCTCTTAAAGATAAAGGAATTCCAATAATTGCCGACGGGGGAATAAAGCAAACTGGCGATGCCGCAAAAGCATTTGCCGCTGGTGCTGACACTGTTATGATTGGAGGTATGTTCGCTGGTGTTGATGAAACACCGGGGGAAAAACTTCTGTTTGAGGGACGTAGTTTTAAAGTCTACAGAGGAATGGGATCACTTGGTGCAATGAAAAAAGGGAGCAGTGACAGATATTTTCAGGATTCAGAGGAAGATATAAAAAAGTTAGTCCCTGAGGGTGTTGAAGGGAGAGTACCATACAAAGGTAAACTGGAAGATACTATCTATCAATTTATTGGGGGCCTACGCGCTTCTATGGGTTACTGTGGTACAAAGACCATAGAAGATTTGAAGAAGAATGGACAATTTGTAAAAATATCTGCTTCCGGCATTAGAGAGAGCCATCCACATGATATTATTATCACAAAAGAATCACCAAATTATCAATCAAAAAGTATTTGAAAATTATAATTTTCGGCGGACAGACTAAATATGTATAAAGTATTAGTTATAGCTTATTATTTTCCACCACTTGGGTTAAGTGGTGTTCAGAGAACACTAAAACTCTGTAAGTATATGAAAGATTATAATTGGGAACCTACGGTAATAACCACAGGGAAGACCGGTTATTATGCTCATGATGATTCTATGTTGAAAGAGGCTGAGAATGCTAAAATCATAACTGTAAGAACTTCAGCCCGAGATGTAAATTCTTTGTTGGCAAGATTTGGTACTATTAAAATGCCCAGTGAATTCATCAGGAAGATGTTTAGTCTGATAAGTAAAACATTTTTCATTCCTGATAATAAAAAGTCATGGGCAAAAATGGCTTATCAAACTGCTGCAGAGATTTTAAAAAAAGAAAAATATGATCTGATATTCATTTCCATTCCGCCATTCTCAGTATTTGGTTCGTGTCTGAAACTAGGTGAAGAGTTTAACATTCCGGTTTTTACAGACTATCGCGATCTTTGGTTTTCTAACCAATTCAGGTTTTTTATAACTCCATACCACAAGTTCAGACACAAAAAAATGGAAGAAGCGCTTGTAAGGAAGGTAGATAAAATCCTGGTTACTAACAGGTATGCTAAAGAACAGATGCTTTTTGATTACCCGTTCTTAAATTTTAAGGATGTTATTATAGCTCCTCATGGGTATGATTCGGAAGATTTTAAAAATATATCAATAGAGCGTGAAAATAGGGATAAACTTGTAATTGGGTATAGCGGAATATTTTATGAAACTGTAACTCCAACCTATTTCCTTTTGGCATTTAAGAAACTTACTCAAAATAGGCCGGATGTTGCTGCAAATATAGAATTACATTTCATAGGGGATCTTCGTAGCAAGAATAGAAAACTAATAAATAAGTTAGGTCTACACCAATACGTACACGAATTTGGGTACATGAATCATAAAGAAGCAATTCGAAAATTGATGAACTGTGATATTCTATGGGTTATGCTCGGGAGAAATAAGAATTCTTTTCATGTTGCACCGGGCAAACTCTTTGAATACTTTGCGAGCAGGAAGCCTATAATAGCTTGTGCAGATGAAGGAGCAATTACCCGAAACGCTGTTGATTACGGAGCTTCAATAGTTACGGAACCTGATAATGTTGAACAAATTATGAATGCTATAATAAAGATGTATGAAGATTTCAAAAATGATTCTTTACCGATTCCAGATGAGGAATTCATTGCAAAACATGATAGAAAATTTATTGCTCAGCAAATAACAAAAGAATTTCAATTTTATCTGAAGGAAGACTAATGAATGTGCTTATTATTGGTGGAGGCGGAAGGGAGCATGCTTTAGCTGCTAAAATTGTAGAAAGCCCGCAATGCGATAAATTATTTATTGCTCCTGGCAATCCTGGTACAGCAAAAGTCGGTGAAAATGTTAATTTGGATAGTAAAGATGTTCCAAAGATAGTTGAATTTTGTAATTTCAATAAAATAAAGCTTGTTGTGGTTGGTCCTGAGCAACCATTGGTTGATGGTCTGGCGGATGAATTGCGTGATAATCATATTGCGGTTTTTGGACCGGGGAAAGATGGTGCTCAAATTGAAGGTGATAAAGCCTTTTCTAAACAAATGATGTTTGGATACAAAATCCCTACTGCCGATTTTGTTCGTTTTAAGAGAGAAAATCATGATGCAGCATTAGAATATCTTAACATGAAAGAATATCCTGTTGTAATTAAAGCTACCGGATTAGCTGCTGGAAAGGGTGTTTTGATATGTGAAAATTTCGAAGAGGCGAAAAAAGCACTTAGTGATATTTTTGTCGACAGTATTTTTGGTGTTTCCGGAGATGCGGTTGTTATAGAAGAATTCCTTAAAGGGGAAGAAGCTTCAATTTTTGTTATTACAGATGGAAAAGATTATCAAATTCTTCCGGCAAGTCAGGATCATAAACGAATTGGAGATAATGATACCGGAAAAAATACTGGGGGGATGGGAGCATATGCCCCTGCTCCTGTAATGTCCAGCATGGCTTTACAATGCGTCGATATGGAAATTATTCAGCCGACAATGGAAGCGCTTTGGGATAAAGAAATTGATTATCGTGGTTGTATTTATATTGGTTTGATGATTACAAAAGACGGACCGAAAGTTATTGAATACAATTGCAGGTTTGGTGACCCCGAGACTCAGGTTGTTTTGCCTTTGTTAGAGGGAGATTTTCTCGAGTTACTTAAGAGTGCTGCATACGGAAAACTGAATAAAGAATGTTGTGTATATAAAACCGGCACAGCTATTTGTGTTGTTGCTTCTGCGGGAGGTTACCCTGATGCATACGAAAAAGGAGATGAAATCAGTGGACTGGAAACAGTAGAGGATGACTCGATTTACGTCTATCACGCAGGCACAAAAGCAGAAAATGAAAAAATAGTAACGAACGGTGGAAGGGTGCTTGGAGTAACAGCCATAATTAAAGATAATGATATAAAACTATGCAAAACAAAGGCTTACGAGGCTATTTCTAAAATTAATTTTAAAGGAATTCACTTTAGAAAAGATATCTCGGATAAAGCATTTAATAAAACACCATTTATTTAATATTTTATTTATTGGCTTATCCGGGAGGCCATTGCATTTTCCTACCACCTAATAAATGCATATGCAGATGATAGACCTCTTGGCCGCCATCATCTCCACAATTAATCACAAGACGAAATCCGTTTTTATCAATACCTTCGTTTCTTGCAATTTCATTTGCAGCATCATACATTGCTCCCAGTAAAAGAGAGTGCTCCTTGCTATTAAGCAAAAGTGTACTCGCAATTTCTATTTTTGGTATAATAAGAATATGTACAGGAGCTTGAGGATTTATATCGCGAAAGGCTAATAAATCCTCATTTTCAAATACAATATCAGCCGGAATTTCTTTAGCAATAATTTTTGAAAAAATTGTGCTCATTATTCTTTTCCTTTCTCTATATCGTACTTTTTCATTTTACTGTATAAATGACTGCGCTGTATATCCAGTAACTCTGACGTTTTACTGATGTTCCAGTCATTAATTTCAAGCTGCTTTTTGATGAAAGCCCTCTCAGCTTTTTCCTTAAATTCCTGAAAAGAATTACCAACATTAAAAATATCATCTAGCATTGTTTCAGATGTTGTAATAAACTTTAACAATTCAGTCTCACCAATATTATTCTCAGGGACCATAATTAAGAGTCGTTCAATTAAATTACGCAATTCACGAATATTACCGGTCCAGGTTTGATCTTTAAGAATATCCATGGCCGATTTTGAGAATGCCTTAGGAGAGAAACCATTTTTGTCACATATCTCTTTTACAAAATAATTTACGAGTAGTGGAATATCTTCCTTTCGCTCACGTAGTGGGGCGATATGAACTGGAATTACATTTAATCTGTGGTACAAATCTTCCCTAAAATTCCCCTCTTTAATCTCGCTTTTAAGATCCTTGTTTGTAGCAGCAATAATACGTACATCCACGTTTATTGCATCTCCTCCACCAACGCGCTCAATTTTTCCCTCTTCAATTGCACGAAGTACTTTTGCCTGAGCTTGTAAACTCATATCACCAATTTCATCAAGAAAAAGAATTCCATGATCTGCTTGTTCAAATTTTCCGATTCTTTGTTTGAACGCACCGGTAAAAGAGCCCTTTTCATGTCCGAAAAGCTCAGACTCAATCAGTTCGTTTGGAATGGCTGCACAATTTACCTCCACAAGTTCGCGATCCGCCCGTTTGCTTTGCCTATGAATTGCCTTTGCAATAAGTTCTTTCCCGGTTCCATTTTCCCCGGTAATCAGTACCCTTGCGTCTGTTACTGCAACGCGCTCAATAGTCTCAAAAACACTTTTTATTGACTGGCTCTCGCCAATCATAATTTCTTTATCCTTCAGATTTTCTTTTAGTTTTTTGTTTTCCTTTTTTAAATTCGTCTGGGCAACCGCGTTTCTTATACTAATCAATAATTTTTCACGGTCAATCGGTTTTTCTATAAAATCAAAAGCGCCTAACTTTGTTGCCTTAATAGCGTTTTCAAGACTTCCATATGCCGAGATCATCAAAACATTTATATCAATTTTGTTTTCCTTAATTATTTTCAGTACTTCAAAACCATTCATTTCCGGCATTTGGATATCCAGCAACATCGCATCGTAAGTTGTCAGTCCTAACTTCTCAATTCCGACAGAAGCTTCTGTTGTATATTCAACATGATAATCCTCATATTCCAGTATCATTTTAATACTTTCACATATTTCAATTTCGTCATCAACTATTAAAATCGTTTTCATATTTAGTTCCTTAGTTAGTAAAGCCTGAAATAGAGAATCGAATAATACATTATCATTTCCGAGGGTTTAAATTGTTCATCATTTTTAAGAGAATACCCGAACATGGCTCCCAGGCCATTTAACATCAGATCTCTCAAATCCAATTCATTCCCTGAGATTAGTGTTTCTTCAAAAAGCTCTATTAAAATACCCAAAAATTTAGAAAAATTAAATAAAGTACTATTGTATGCAATAAAGGCATTTCCAAAGAAATGAGGAATTTTATCTCTATCCATTACTCTTTCAGATGATTCAAAAAGAAAAATTCCCGGAATGTGCCGCCTCCTTTCTATAAAAAACTTTTCGTTAGGGGAGGGCAATGGTATCGTATAAGGAAAATTTAGTATTGGAAATTTTAATGGTACTTTATTATAGGGCAAAGTTGCAAAAGTTAATAGCAAAAGTGCCTCACTTATATTATTTTCAGATAAGCGGAGAGATTCAAAATACAGCTTGTCAATTTTATCAAGTTCATTTAGCCCATTGAAGTCATTAGAATTGATAATGAACTCCGAAAGAGCTAGTAAGTTCTCTTCAGATGAACTATTATTTGCAGGTTGACAATGGCTTTTGTTTAATAACAGAAGCATTATCGCAAAAATTATAAAGTGATAGTATTTCATAAAAAACATGTCCTAAATATAATACAGTGTTATGAGATTATCATCGATTACATTAATATTCAAAAAAGGAATTAAGAATTAAAAATATTTGTTTATTCCAAAAAACAAGGTGAACAATGGACTTTTCATTAACAGAAGAACAGGAACTCATAAAAAATACAGTACGTGAGTTTGCTGAAAAAGATGTTCAGCCGGTAATAAAACAGTTGGATGAAGATGAAGAATTTTCACTTCCCCTGGTAAGAAAGCTTGGCGAGCTTGGTTTATTTGGAATGTTTTTGCCGGAAAGATATGGTGGACAGGGTACTGACATCCTCTCCTACATTATTGCAGTTGAAGAATTAGCCAGAGTTGATAGCTCAATAGCAGCAACTTTAGCCGCACATAACTCATTAGGAATCGGACCAATTTATTATTACGGGACAGAACAACAAAAAAATAAATATCTTCCGAAACTTTGTACCGGAGAAGCTTTATGGTCATTTGGACTTACTGAGCCAGATGCCGGATCTGATTCAAGAGGTACAAAAACAAAAGGTTTACTTGAAAATGGAAAGTGGCATATTAACGGGAGTAAGATATTTATTACCAATGGAGCTTCTTCAATATCCCTGGGTTCAACTGTCCAGCTTGTTTCAGATATAAAGAATAATGAAAAGGAATATTCAACAATTATTGTTGAGAATGATACTCCGGGATTTTCATCAAAAGAAATGCACGGAAAAATGATGTGGAGAGCATCAAATACAGCCGAATTATATTTTGATAATTGCATAGTACCCGAGGAAAATCTACTTGGCGAAAGAGGGGACGGTTCAAGGATAATGTTGAGTACTCTGGATAATGGACGCCTGTCAATTGCCGCAATAGGACTTGGACTTGCGCAGGGTGCTTTTGAAATGGCTTTGAAATACTCACAAGAACGCAAACAGTTTGATCGCCCAATCTCAAAATTTCAGGCGATAGCTTTTAAATTAGCAGATATGGCAACGAAAATTGAAGCAGCGCGGAATATGTTATATAAAGCATGTTGGTTAAAAGATACAAATCAGCCTTTTGCAAAAGAAGCTGCAATGTCAAAACTCTATTGTTCAGAGATTGCCAAGGAAGTTGCTGACGAAGCTGTGCAAATTCATGGCGGTTACGGATTAATGAAGGAATATGATGTTGAAAGATTTTATCGTGATCAAAGGCTTTTACAGATCGGTGAAGGAACATCAGAAATTCAACGAATTGTTATCTCACGGCATCTTGGTTTGTAATTAGGTTTGAATAACGCCTAATTTAAATTCTTCCATTTCAGGATTGTTATTAGCAACACGGATTGCTGATGACACATAATCGCGTGTTTTTTGTGGATCAATAACTTCGTCAACCCATAGACGCGCGGCAGCATATAGAGGATCACTTTTAGAATCGTATGATTCCTGAATCTCATCCAGAATTTTCTGTTTTTCCTTCTCACTAATTTCTTTGCCTGATTTTTCCAATTGTTTTAGTTTAATCCCTAAAATTACCTTACTAGCCTGACTACCACCCATGACAGATATTTTAGCGTTTGGATATGCAAAAATGAACCTTGGGTCATATGCTTTTCCACACATAGCGTAATTACCGGCTCCAAAACTGTTTCCGACAATAATTGTTATTTTTGGTACTACGGAATTTGCCACAGCATTTACCATTTTTGCGCCATCTTTAATAATTCCACCATGTTCAGCTTTGCTGCCTACCATAAAACCAGTGACGTCCTGGAGGAAAAGCAGCGGAATCTTTTTTTGGTTACAATTTAGAATAAAGCGAGCTGCCTTGTTGGCGCTATCAGAATATATAACACCACCAATTTGCATCTCACCCTTTTCTGTTTTTACAATTGAGCGTTGGTTTGCTACAATACCGACAGACCAGCCATCAATTCTTGCGTATCCTGTAATTATAGTTTTTCCATAGCCTGCTTTATATTCTTCAAATTCTGATCCGTCAACAATTCTGGCAATTAGTTCATACATATTGTATTGCTCTATTGGATCTTCCGGTAAAATGCCATATAATTCTGAGATATCAAAAGAGGGTAATTTGGGTTCAATTCTATTGAAATCCGCCTTCGGCTCAGCTTTCGGTTTATCACATAAGCTTCGAATAATTTCAATCGCATGATCATCATTATCAGCTATGTAGTCTGTAACACCCGACACATTTGTTTGGACGGAGGCACCACCAAGACTCTCATTATCAATATCTTCGCCTATAGCTGCTTTTACTAAGTGAGAGCCGGCTAGAAATACAGATCCTTCACCTTTAACAATAATCGACTCGTCGCTCATAATTGGAAGGTAGGCTCCTCCAGCAACGCATGATCCCATAATTGCGGCAAGTTGTTGTATTCCCATCGCAGATATTTTTGCGTTATTTCTAAAGATTCGTCCAAAATGTTCTTTGTCAGGAAATATATCATCCTGAAGTGGAAGAAATACTCCAGCTGAATCTACCAGGTAAATGATTGGCAAACGGTTTTCCATTGCAATTTCCTGTGCACGTAAATTTTTCTTTGCTGTAATTGGAAACCAGGCTCCAGCCTTAACTGTGGCATCATTCGCAACAATTATATAATCTCTTCCTTGTATTTTACCAATTCCGAATATGGTTCCACTGCTTGGCGCACCTCCATATTCAGTATACATGTCATGTGCGGCAAAAGTATTTAATTCAAGAAAAATGCTTTCATTATCTATAAGTTTTTCTACTCGTTCTCGTGCGGTGAGTTTGCCTTTAGAGTGTTGTTTTTCAATTAAGTTTTTCCCACCACCAAGTTGAGTAGTTTCTCTGATGGCAGTAAGTTTTCTCATAAGATTTTTGAGATTATCTTCGCGTTTAAGGAATGTTTCGTTGCGTGTTAGTTGAGATCCAATTTGAGTCATATTTCTCTTTTGATGTATTTTTGATATATAAAAAACATAGAATAATAGAAGTTAGTTTCGTCGAATCCTAAAAGCTAAGCTTTGTTGAATGAATTCACTATCATGAAGGCAAGGGAATAAGGTGAAAGTTTTCCTTCTAAAACTTTTGATATTTCCTCCGTCAAAAGATTTGTGCGCTTTTCATTCCAAACATCTTCCCTAAGTATCGATTCAACTATTTCTTTCACGCGCAATTTAGCATTCCTGGCTCTCTTATTTTGCAGCGCATCGTCTTTTTCAAGAAATATTTTATGACGGAATATTTCCTCCATCATCTCTGTTATGCCTTTGCTATCGGTAGCAACTGTTTGAAGAATAGTGGGGTGCCAATCATTAGTTCTTGTATTTTTTAGTGACAGCATGGCACTGAGGGCTGTCTGAAGCATTTCAGCACCGGGTCGGTCACTTTTATTAATAACATATAAATCAGCAATCTCCATCAAACCAGCTTTCATAGCTTGAATAGAATCACCAGATTCCGGAACGATTGCAACTATGGTTGTATCAGCTGTAGTAGCAATGTCCAGTTCTGACTGCCCGACACCCACGGTTTCAATAATAACAATATCATATCCAATTGCAGAAAGAATATCTGCAACATCGTTAGTCTTTTTACTCAATCCGCCAAGAGATCCACGCGTTGCCATACTACGGATAAACACATCATTATTAGTTCCAATATCATTCATCCTGATTCTATCACCAAGCAAGGCGCCACCGCTAAATGGACTTGTGGGATCAACGGCTACAATTGCAACTTTTTTATTCTGTGATAGAAATAATTTTGTCAGTTCATTAGTAAGTGTTGACTTTCCTGCACCGGGCGGACCTGTAATACCAATCCTATATGCATTCCAAATTCTATCCTTGATACTTGAAATAATGTTGGATGTTTCAGCGTGATCAGATTCAACGTAGGAAATAATCCGAGAAAGTGCTCTTCTGTTACCGGAGATTGCGGCATTAACGATATTATTTATATCATTATTAAACATTTTTGTAAACATTATTTTCAAAAATGTAATCTCTTACAGCATCAGGCACAAAATAATCTATAGGGGACTTTGAAGCTATTCGTTCCCTTATACTGGTTGAGGATATTTCTATAAGAGGAGTATCTACGAAAATTGCGTGATCAAAATATTTATCCTGACTTTTAGAACTTTCATCTGATGTTCTTTTCATTACAACTAATTTTACATGTTTAATAATTTCATCAGGCTTATGCCATTTATCAAAACTAATCAGGTTGTCGTAACCAATAATAAGCTCTATATCATCATATATTTTTTTAAACTCCAACACTGTATTTAACGAGTAGGATATTTCTCCCTTGGTTATCTCATAATCTGATGAGGTAAAATGAGGAATATTTTTAATCGCCAAATTTACCATGCTCATTCTATGAATAGATTCCGCTGCATTATGGTCAATTTTATGTGGGGAAATATGACAAGGCACAAAAATTATTTTGTCTAATCCACGTTGTTCGAAAACTACCTGAGCAGTTATCAGGTGCCCTATATGAATTGGGTCGAAAGTGCCTCCTAAAATGCCAATTCTTTCCAATCTAATCCTCCAACTCTATAAAAGCAGAATTTGATTTTAACAAATCTTGCATGTCCAACCTATGCTGTAGAATGAGAATCTCATTCTCTTCTTTTTTTATTCCGGAATATTTTTTGCCTTCATGTTTAAGGAAGGCCAGTTTTGTAGCCAATTTAGTAAATCGCTTTCTAATTAGTTCGTTAATCCAACCTTTTTTAAATCTTTTTTGTGAAGATAATATCTCAATGTATGATAAAGGGAGAAGATGTTTTTCGGCTTCATCTTCAAGTTCTATCTTAATAATAATTTCTTCGTGCTTAAGAGATACGCGGTAGATAATAAAAAATATAAGTACAATCGCAAATATCATAAACACACCAAAAGAAAATGTGTTTTGGAAACTTACACTGAAATTCCATAAAAAATGAATTAAGATTGCAATAACTAGTCCAACAAGACCATAAAAGTAACGTGTTTTTTTACCAGAAAATTTTGCAATTCCAAAGAACGCACCCAATGTTGCAGTAGACATACAATGCATAACTGCAGAGAATCCTGATCGAATAATTACAAGATATAACCAAGCTTCTATTGTATCGCCATAAGCCAAAAAGTATAAGAAATTTTCCGTCATACCAAAGCCAAGTCCTATGGCACCACCATAAACCAAGCCATCTGTAAGGTTATCAAATTTTTTCGAGTTGATAGTAGCAAAAAGGAAAATCCCTTTTGCAATTTCTTCAACAATGGGCGCTATAGCAACTGTTTCCAAAAAGGACAGATATTCGATATCATCAATGAAAACAGAAATTTGACTTGAGAAAATCTCGCTTCCAATAATGCCAAAAAATACGGCACCAAAAGCACCCCAGAAAAAATGTTGCAGCACAAATTTAATTGGTTCTGGTTCATATTTATCCATTTTCCATATCACAATTAGATAAAGTACCATTGGAATTATAGCAGCAAGAACAGACATTAAGACTGGCATAATCACTCATTCGAAATAATTGGAAGTATTAACAATTAGAAAAAAGTAATTAGTTACTGTAAACAAAATAGTAAAAATGAATTTTAATTATTGATTGTTTTTTACTATTTGCCTTCCTTTGCATGTTGAATTTAATGCAATTTTAAAAAGATGTGTTTTTCCTGGTTCACCTGAATGCTTGATTATCAGATTTCCAGTCTTTATATTTCCAAACTTATTTTAAGATTATTTTAAAATGATTATTAAGTATAAAAATTATACGAGTGGTGTTCATTCAATTGATGAGAGAAAAGATTCGCAAGAATTAGGCATGGGAGAAGATTATACTGGTGACGTTTTACTCAGTTGCAGTATGGATAAATCTCAGCATCAAATTCTTCTCAATTGTGAAATAACTGCTAATGTGAAGTTATCATGTGATAGATGTGGGGAAGATTTTCTGGGTGAAATTTATAATGAATTTCAGGTAACCTGTTTTTTTGAGGAAGAAAGAGAAAGTAAAGAAGAAAATGTTAGGTTTTTAACTGCAGAGAATGAGATAATTGATCTGTCAGAGGAAGTTAAAGAGTATCTTACATTAGCCATACCAATGAAAATACTTTGCGATGATGATTGCAAAGGACTATGTGTTTCTTGCGGGGCTAACTTAAATGAAGTAACTTGTGAATGTAATAAAGAAAAAATAAATCCCATTTGGGATGAGTTAAAAAAGCTAAAGAATAATTTAAACAATTAAAAATAAGGTCGTGTAAGTTATGGCACATCCTAAAAGAAAGATTTCAAAGAGTAGAAGAGACAAAAGAAGAACGCATTATAAAGATAAAGCGCCTACCCTAAGTAAATGTGCAAATTGTGGTGATCTGAAACTTAGTCACCGTGCATGTCCAGCCTGTGGTTACTATGCAGGAAGGTCAATGTTTGTACCTGAATCCTAAGCCCGCTCCAAGTGGATTATAGCTCTGGAAATAGAATCTGCCGCGTTGCGGTTGATGCAATGGGTGGGGATTATGCTCCCCAAAACATTGTATTAGGTGCCATTGATGCCTTAAAATCCGATCCGAATTTTGAACTTATTTTAGTTGGGAAAACGGATGCAATAGAAGAGATTCTTAAAAAAGAGGGATTTAAGTCTGACAGGCTGGAGATTATTGACGCTCAGGAAGTTATTGATATGAGCGATAATCCAACATCAGCACTTAAAACTAAAAAGAACTCGTCTATTGTTATTGGTGCTAACCTTGTTAAGGATAAAAAAGCCCATGCCTTTGTAAGCGCAGGCAATACTGGTGCCATGATGGCAGCCTCTACACTTTTAATTGGACGAATTAAAGGCGTAGCAAGGCCTACTATTGGTGCGAACATTCCAAATCAAAAAGGACGTTCAACAACACTTTTTGATGTGGGAGCTAGTATTGATAGCAAGCCTATTCATTTACTTGAACAGGCGATATTAGGCAGTATTTATGTTGAAGAATTACAAGGTATTAAGAATCCAACTGTTGGTATTCTCAGTATAGGTGAGGAAGAATCAAAAGGGAATGACCTTACATTCGCTGCGACAAAATTATTGAGGGAAGCGAACATCAATTTTATTGGAAATGTGGAAGGTAGGGACATATTAAAAGGTACAAGCGATATTGTTGTAACAGATGGCTTTATTGGAAATATCATTCTAAAATTTGCTGAAAGTATTATTGGCTTGCTGAAGTATAAATTGAAAATGTACGCCAAGAAAAATTTATGGAATGCCTTAAGAGTGCTTTTTGCAAAGGGTTCCCTAAAAGGAGCTCTGCAAGACATGGATTATCAATCTCATGGGGGAGTGCCCTTATTGGGAATTAATGGAATAAGTATAATCGGGCATGGATCGAGTTCTCCTTTAGCTATAAAAAATATGATATTGAGGGCGAAGGAGATGTACGACAAAAATCTTATACAAAAATTTGAGGAAGCGTTAAAGAATCATGCAGAAAAATAATGAAAATACTGTTAACGCCACTATTACCGGTGTGGGGATGTACGTCCCGGAAAAAGTTTTAGATAACAAATATTTTGAAAAAATTGTCGATACGAATGATGAATGGATAATGGCAAGAACCGGAATTAAAGAAAGAAGAATTTTAGAAAATGGTGCTACAAGTGACTTAGCAACAGGAGCACTTAAAGATTTGCTTGAGTCTACTAAAACAAATCCTGAAGACATTGATTTAATAATAGTTTCCACTGTAACACCAGATATGTTTTTCCCATCAACAGCTGCACTTGTAGCTAGTAATGTTGGAGCAACAAATGCATGGGGATTTGATTTATCTGCTGCATGTTCCGGATTCTTATTTGGATTACAAACAGGAGCCAGTTTTATTGAATCAGGTAGATACAAAAAAGTTATAGTAATTGGCGCCGATAAAATGAGTTCGATTGTAGACTATACTGACAGAAATACTTGCATTCTTTTTGGAGATGCCGGTGCAGCAGTCCTGCTTGAATCTACTGATGATAAAAATATTGGAATCAAAGATTCAATATTACATATTGATGGTATTGGGAAAGATTATTTGAACATGAAAGGTGGTGGAAGCTTAAATCCGACTACTCATCAAACAATTGATGATAACTTGCATATAATTTATCAGGATGGAAAAGCAGTATTTAAGTATGCAGTGAAAGGTATGGCAGATGTCTCTGTTGAGATAATGGAAAAGAATGATCTTAAATCAGAAGATGTTTCCTGGTTGGTTCCTCACCAGGCAAATTTGCGCATTATTGATGCTACTGCTGAGAGAATGGGAATTAATAAATCTCAGGTAACTATAAATATAGATAAATATGGGAATACAACTGCGGCAACAATTCCTTTATGTTTGGTTGAATATTATAGAGATGGTAAAATCAAAAAAGGGGATAATATAATTTTATCAGCTTTTGGAGCCGGATTTACCTGGGGTTCAATTTTCTTAACATGGGGAATGGACTAGAATGGGTAAAGTTGCATTTTTATTCCCAGGTCAGGGATCTCAATATGTTGGGATGGCAAAAGATCTATTTGAAAAGTCCGATGATGCAAAAAAAATGATAAGAGATGCCGAAGAGGCGATAGATTTTGAATTATCGAAAGTTATGTTCGAAGGTCCGGAAGAAGCACTTAAGCAAACTGATGTTACTCAGCCTTCGATATTTCTGCATAGTGTTGTCTTAAATCATTTTATAAAAAACATCAAACCTGACGTCGTTGCAGGTCATTCACTAGGTGAGTATTCTTCTTTGGTTGCTGCTAATGCAATTGATTTTGTTTCTGCGATGAAACTGGTTAGATTTCGTGGGCAATATATGTTGCAAGCTGGAATAGAACAACCTGGAACAATGGCAGCGGTTATCGGTCTTGATCAGGAGTCTCTTGTGAAAGTATGCGAAACTGCATCTTCAAAGGGCATTGTTCAATGCGCGAATTTTAATTCGCCTGGACAAGTTGTTATCTCTGGTTCAATAGAGGGTGTTAATGAAGGCATGAAACTAGCCAAGGAAGCAGGAGCAAAAATAGTAAAACAACTCGTTGTCAGCGGAGCATTTCATTCACCATTGATGCAGAGCGCTAGTGAAAAACTTAAAGAAAAACTTGACGAAACAGAATTTGGAGATGCTGAAATTCCTGTTTATGCAAATGTATCTGCCAAACCTGTTCAGGATAAAGAAGAAATTAGAGATTTATTACTGAAGCAATTGAATGCACCTGTAAGATGGGCTGAAACAATTAAGAATATGATAAGTGACGGAGTTGATGAATTTATAGAAGTTGGTCCCGGAAAAGTTCTTCAAGGTCTGGTTAAAAGAATTAACAGTGATGTTAAATTTGCGGGCATTGATAAATTTGAGGATCTTGAAAGGTATATGTAATGTTTGGTGTAACTTTTGAGAAGGAAATTGGCGGTTATTTTATAGATCCATTGATCTTTGTTCATAAATTTGTTGATAAATGTGATGTTTGTATCTGTTCTGGCGAGTGTTGCTATTACGGAGTTTACACCGATAAAATTGAACATGATAAAATTATTCAATCAAAAGATCGCATTAGTAAGTCGATGGACGATTCTCAAACTAAAGATGTAACAAAGTGGTTTGAGGCGCCTCAAGACGATGATGACTTCGAATCTGGAATTGCAGTAGGTACTGAATTACATAATGGGAAATGTGTTTTTCTTGATAAAGAGGGGTATTGTACACTTCAAAAAATAGCAATTGAAGATGGTGAAGTTGAATTTGATCGTTGGAAATATAAACCATTATATTGTATATTATTTCCTTTAGTTATATTTGAAAGAGCGATAACCGTTGATACAGACCACTTGGATAGAATGCATTATTGTAACAAAGTCGAAAATCAAAACTCAACAATTTTTGAGACTTGTAAAAACGAGCTGAAATATTTATTGGGTGAAAAAGATTTTAAGCAATTAGAAGAGTACAAATTAGAGTATCTTGAGAAACTAAACGCGGAGAAAAAAAGTGGGTAAAAAAAGAGCAATTGTTACAGGTGGTTCACGCGGAATTGGTCGTTCTATTGTAGTTGAGTTGGCAAGAAATTTTAATTGTGATGTAATTTTTTCTGATATAGTATTCCCTAATGATGACATAGAAGCAGTTGAAAAATCTATCAGCGAAGAAGCTGGTAATCCCGAAGTAAAAATATTAGCTTTCAAAGCAGATGCTACTTCATTTGCTGATGCAGAAGCAACGGTTAAATTTGCAATTGAGAATTTTGGCGGTCTTGACATTCTGGTTAATAATGCAGGAATTACCAAAGACACATTGCTTATGAGAATGACAGAAGCAGATTTTGATTTAGTCATGAATGTTAATTTAAAATCAGTTTTCAATTATTCCAAAGCCGTTATCAAACCATTTATGGTGCAAAAATACGGACGTATTGTAAACATGGCTTCGGTTGTTGGTGTTATTGGTAATGCAGGGCAGGCAAATTACGCCTCATCAAAAGCTGCCGTTATAGGTTTTACAAAAACCATGGCTAAAGAATTTGCATCCAGAAATATTACAGTCAATGCCATTGCTCCCGGATTTATAGAAACAGCAATGACAGATAAATTGAGTGACGCTCAAAAAGAAGCATTTTTAACAGCTGTACCTCTTAATAGAATGGGTACACCTGAAGATATAGCGAAAGTAACAAGATTCCTGGTAAGTGATGCTGCCGACTATATTACCGGACAGGTAATCAAAGTTGATGGCGGCATGGTGATGTAAATCAGAAATTAGTTAATTAACAATAACCATATAATTAAAGGAGTATCTCATGGATATCGCAGCAAAAGTAAAAGAAATAATTATTGACAAATTAGGCGTTGAAGAATCACAAATTAGCAATGAAGCTTCATTTACAAATGACTTAGGCGCTGATTCTTTAGATATAGTTGAATTAGTTATGGGTTTCGAATCAGAATTCGGCATTTCTATTCCTGACGAAGATGCTGAAAAAATTGGAACAGTTGGCGATGCAGTTAGCTATCTGACTGAAAAGAAAGGTTAATTAGGAAATTTTACTTCACTAAATAAATCCTTTAGGGAGATAAATATGAGTAAGAGGCGAGTTGTCATTACTGGCATGGGGGTATTAACGCCTATTGGTAATAATGTCGACGAATACTGGGAAGGATTGAGAACCGGGAAAAGTGGTGCCGGCAAAATTACTAAATTTGACGCGTCCAGTTTTGAAACTCAAATTGCTGCCGAATTGAAAGGCTTTAATCCGGAAGATTTTCTGGACAAAAAAGAAGTTCGAAGAATGGATCCATACACAATTTATGGTATGGCTTGCGCAAAAATGGCAGTGGAAGATTCAGGGCTTGATATAGAGAATTTGGATGGTGAAAAAGCCGGTGTAATTTTTGGAAGTGGTATTGGTGGTATGGATACTTTCGAAAAACAACATCAGGCTTTTTTGGAAGGTGGAACCAGAAAGATTAGTCCATTTTTTGTCCCGATGATGATATCTGATATTGCTGCAGGACAAATTTCAATTAAATATGGTTTTAAGGGTCCTAACTATGCAACAACTTCTGCTTGTGCAACATCTTCCCATGCTATTGGTGATGCATTTATGCATATACAGAGGGGTAGTGCCGATATCATGATTTGTGGCGGTTCGGAAGCATCAATTACACCAATGGCTATTGGTGGTTTTAATGCAGCCAGAGCAATCTCAACCTGGAATGATAGACCAGAAATAGCTTCCCGTCCTTTTGACAAAGACAGAAATGGTTTTGTTATGGGCGAAGGCGGTGGTGCCTTGATTCTTGAAGAATTAGAATATGCAAAAGCTCGTGGTGCAAATATACATGCCGAACTAATTGGTATTGGTTTCAGTGGAGATGCTCATCACATTACAGCCCCTGCACCACAAGGTGAAGGCGCTCAACGCTCTATGAAAGAAGCAATTAGAGATGGTGGCATTGAAATAACTGATGTTGATTACTTAAATGCACATGGCACTTCAACTCAATTGAACGATTTGCATGAAACACAGGCTGTTAAGGCAGTTTTTGGTGAACATGCATACAAATTAGCTATTAGTTCAACAAAATCCATGACATGCCATCTTTTAGGCGCGGCTGGTGCAGCTGAATCGATTGCAGCTATTTTAGCACTTAAACATGGCTTTATTCCTCCAACAATCAATCTTGATGAATCCGAACCAGAATTGGATCTTAATTATACTCCAAAAGTTGGTGTCAAAAAGGATATTACATATGCTATCAGTAATACCTTTGGATTTGGTGGTCATAACGCCTCTTTGTTATTTAAGAAATATTCAGAATAGTTTATCGGAGGAGAGGTTTGGTAAATTGGATTCGTCATGCAGTTGATTCCTTCTTTAAAAAAAAGAGTGAATTAGTTCAGACGCATTCAGACCTTATTAAAAAAATTGAACATTTATTAGGTTATCAGATCTCTCTTCCGAATTATTTTATAAAAGCACTTACCCACAGATCCTATCTTGAATTATCGCAAGAAGCACTAAAATCAAATGAACGATTAGAGTTCCTGGGCGACTCTGTACTGGGATTAATTGTGGCAGAATTTCTCTTTAAGAACTACAACGATGAAGGTGAGGGGTTTTTAACAAAAACCAGATCGCATTTGGTTAATCGCGAAGCACTTGCCGATGCTGCAGAAAACATGGGTTTAATAAATTACATTCTCTATGACAAAAGATTTCTAAAGGGTTCAACTGAAGGTATGCGCACAATTATGGCTGATGCACTTGAAGCTTTAATCGGAGCAATATTCATAGATGGCGGTATAAAAAAAGCTGACAATTTCGTTTGTGAAATGATTATCAAACCAAGTCTGGAAGATGGTACACACGAGTATGATAGGAATTTTAAGGGACAGCTTTTGGAATTCACTCATGCCAATAAACTGCATTCACCTCAATATAAAATAGTTAACGAATCTGGCCCGGATCACGATAAGGAATTTTTTGTTGAAGTCTATCTTGGCGATGATTTGGTTGGATACGGAGTTGGTAAAAACAAGAAAAATTCAGAACAGGAAGCAGCAAAAAACGCTTTAGCTGCTCTCATAAAAAGAAATTCAAAAACTTCTTAAAATACCAGATTTCCTTTCGGGTTTATTTGCCGATTTCATTATATTTCTTCTTTCTTTATAAGATTTCTTGACCCACAAGAAACACTTAAACAACTTAATTCCAAATACAATACAGAGAAATAAAAAAATGAATAAGTTCGAGACTAATGATCGGTTTCCAAACAGACATATTGGACCTGATGAAAATGAAACAATAGAGATGCTCTCAGTTATTGGGGTGGACAGTCTTGATGAATTAATTACTAAGACTATACCTAATAAAATCAGATTAGGGAAAAAATTAGACTTAAATGAACCACTTGCTGAAAACAAATTTATTGCTCACTTAAGAAGTATCGCATCAAAGAACAAAATTTACAAATCACTTATAGGAATGGGATATTATCCAACTATCACTCCTTCTGTTATATTACGAAACATTTTGGAAAATCCAGGTTGGTATACTCAATACACTCCATATCAGGCTGAAATATCACAAGGCAGATTAGAAGCAGTACTTAATTTTCAAACAATGGTTTCTGATCTTACAGGAATGCAATTAGCCAATGCCTCATTACTTGATGAAGCAACGGCTGCTGCTGAAGCTATGACAATGTTTTTTAATCTGAGAAAAGGCTCCAAAAAAAATGCGAATGTTTTTTTCGTTTCTGATAATCTTTTCCCACAGACTATTGACGTATTAAAAACTCGTGCCGAACCTCTTGGTATTAAACTTGAAATTGGTGATTACAAAACTGTTGAATTAACTGACGAAATGTTCGGTCTTATTGTTCAGTATCCTGATTCGGATGGCGTGATTAACAACTTCAGTGAGTTCTTTGGTAAAGCTGATGAAAAAAATATACTAAAAGCTGTCGCAGCTGATTTAATGAGTCTTGCTTTGTTAACACCTCCGGGCGAATTCGGTGCAGATGTTGCCCTTGGTACCACTCAAAGGTTTGGTGTTCCCATGGGCTTTGGTGGTCCACATGCCGGCTATTTTGCTACTAAGGATGATTTCAAACGTCAGATGCCAGGTCGTATGATTGGTGTTTCTATCGATACAAAAGAAAGACCGGCTTTAAGAATGGCATTGCAGACAAGAGAACAGCATATAAAACGTGAAAAGGCTACTAGTAATATTTGTACAGCTCAGGTATTGTTGGCAATTCTTGCTAGCATGTATGCAGTATATCATGGACCTGATGGCATAAAAGCTATATCTTCAAAGATTCATAATACGACAAAATTAGCCGATCTTTTGCTAAAGGAAGCTGGATTAAATCAAGTAAACGAAACTTACTTTGATACATTGAAAGTGAAATTAGATTCCCTGGAAGATGTTGAAAAAGTACGTACCAAAGCTTTGCTCATGGGTATTAATTTAAGATATTTTGGCAACGAACATGTTGGCTTTTCAGTGGGCGAGTGTACAAGAGTTGATGAAATATTAATGGTTGTTAATTCGTTTACGCATGCTTTAGGTAAAGACGAAATTACCATGGACAATGTTTACGAAGTTGAACATAAAGTTGAAATCGACTGGCCGAGTGAATTTCTTAGAACTAGTGATTATCTGACTCATCCTGTTTTTAATTCTTACAGATCTGAATCTGAAATGATGCGTTACATAAAAAGTCTTGAAAAACGTGACCTTTCCCTTACACAATCTATGATTCCTTTGGGATCTTGCACTATGAAGCTAAATGCTGCAACGGAAATGTTAGCCATTACCTGGCCGGAATTCTCCAGCATTCATCCATTTGCACCTGAAGAACAAACTGAAGGCTACACAGAATTAATCCAAAACCTCGAAAAGCAGCTTTGTGAAATCACTGGTTTTGCAGCTATTTCGCTTCAACCTAATTCTGGCGCAGCAGGCGAGTACGCTGGATTAATGGCTATCAGAAATTATCATTTAAGTCGTGGTGATGATCAGCGAAATGTTGTCCTTATCCCATCATCGGCTCATGGTACTAATCCTGCAAGTGCAGTAATGGCCGGTGGTAAAGTTATAGTTACCAAATGTGATGAAAAAGGAAATATTGATGTTGAAGATTTGAAGGCCAGAGCAGAAGAATATAAAGATACATTATCAGCACTAATGGTTACGTACCCTTCTACACATGGTGTGTTTGAAGAGAGCATTATGGAAGTCTGCAAGATTATTCATGATAATGGTGGTCAGGTTTACATGGATGGCGCAAACATGAATGCACAAGTTGGTTTTACAAGTCCGGGACATATTGGAGCTGATGTTTGTCATCTTAATTTACATAAGACATTTGCAATTCCTCATGGTGGCGGTGGTCCGGGTGTAGGTCCAATTGGTGTTGCAAAACATCTGGTTCCTTTCTTACCCGGTCATAAGGTAGTTGATATGCATCAGGAAAAGAATAATTCTGCAGTATCAGCCGCTCCCTGGGGCAGTGCTGGTGTTCTGCCTATCTCTTATGCCTACATTACGATGATGGGTGCTGAGGGGTTAACAGATGCCACAAGATATGCGATTCTGAATGCTAATTACATTAAAGCCCGACTCGAGAAACATTATTCTTGTCTATACACCGGAACAAATGGATTTGTGGGACACGAAATGATATTTGATTTCCGTGAATTCAAACAATCAGCTGGAATTGAAGTTATAGATGTTGCCAAAAGATTGATGGATTATAACTTCCATGCGCCAACAGTTTCTTTCCCTGTTGCAGGCACCCTAATGATTGAACCTACCGAAAGTGAAGCTAAGGCTGAACTTGATCGATTCTGTGATGCCCTAATTTCCATTCGTGAAGAGTTGAGAGAACTTGAAGAAGGCAAAGCTGATAAAGAAGATAACTTATTGGTAAATGCTCCTCATACGGCAGAAGATGTTATGGCTGATGAATGGACTCATCCTTATTCACGATCACGTGCAGCGTTCCCGCTGGATTGGGTTAAGGCAAATAAGTTCTGGCCGGCAGTGTCTCGTGTTAACGATGCATATGGCGACAGAAACCTTGTGTGCAGTTGCTTACCTATTGAAGCTTATGAGGGAAACAAATAATTATGAGTGATGTATGCAAAATATTGAGGGGTGCTAAGACAATTGCGGTTGTTGGAATATCCTCAAATCCTACATGAACTAGTAGAATGATTGCAGATTATCTTCACTCAAATGGTTATAAGGTGGCGGGAGTAAATCCCGCCATTTCTATTGCTGGTGAAATACCGGTATATGCCTCTCTTAAAGATGTACCATTTCAGATTGATATCATAAACGTGTTCAGAAAATCTGAGTTTATTCCAGAATTGGTTGAGGAAATACTTTCGGTTAACCCAAAGTGTCTTTGGCTACAGTTAGGGATTGTTAATGATGAAACTATGGACATTATGGCGAAGAATAACATTCAAGGTGTTCAGAATAGATGTATTATGGTTGACCATAGAAGATGCATTTAAGTGTTAACCTACAATAGAACCATATTATTTTTCATACTTATCTTTTTTTTTACTGCAGAATTAACAGCCCAGTTTATTGTCCAAAATGAAATATTGAAAGATACTTTTGCCGTCGATTCAATTAAAATTATTGGAAACGAAAATACAGAGGACTACATAATCCTGAGAGAGTTAACTTTTTCTGTGGGGGATTCCGTTAGTTTTAATCAGCTTGACTACAACAAAGAGAGAATTTATAGTTTGGGGATATTCAATTTTGTTAATGTTTCGGCTGATACTACATTGAATAAAATATCAGTTGTAATTAATGTTACTGAATCTTGGTATATATACCCTATTCCATTCTATCATTTAGTTAATGATGAAGTACGATACGGTATCAGAGTAGTATGGAAGAATTTCAGAGGAAGGAATGAAAAGCTTAGCGCAACAGTGGCTATGGGATATAATCCATATTATTCCATGACTTATCAAATTCCTGTGCTTTCAAAAGAATATAACCTGGGGATGAATATCTCATCATATTATCAAAGGATTGTTAATCCGAGTGAGAGTACTAAAAATATTATTGGTGAGGATTTCGAATACATTTTTATTTCAAATGCTGTAACATTGGGAAAACGAATTAATCAATTTAATAATTTAGCTGTCTCAGTTGGTTATTCATATGTTGAAGCCCCAAAATATTACGATGAAAAGGTAAACGCTTCTAAACAAAGAATTGACAGATATCCCTTCATGGGGATTTCTTACCAACTTGATACGCGGGATCTGAAACAATATGCAATGATGGGAACATATGTAAATGTTTCATATCTCTATAAGGGATTTGGAGTACAGGATATTTCTCATAGTATAGTTTTCGGAGACTTCAGACAATTTGGCAATCTTTTTGGTTCTCTCTCCCATAAATATCGTGTCGCAGCACAGCATACAGCAGGTAACAGTGTTCCTATTTATGATCTTTCATATATCGGATATAAAGACTTTGTTCGCGGACATAAGAGTGATATTAGAGAAGGGGATAACTCACTAGTAATTAGCTACGAATTGGATTTGCCTCTTATTAAAGAATGGGATCTTGTTATGGATCTACCATTATTACCTAAAAGACTAACCTCTGCCAGAATAGGGATTCACATTACCGCATTTGCAGATGCCGGCATTGCATTTAATACAAGAGATAGAATTAATAAATTATGCTTTGATAAAGGTTGGGGATTTGGGATAAATCTATTATTTTTGCCACATAACGGACTTAGGTTTGAATATGCATGGAATGAATTTGGACAAGGAGAATTTTTAATTGGAACAGGGTTATCTTTCTAACACAGAGCTTTATTACGCTTACCCCGAAAATACACGTGGAAGCAAAATTCTACTCCTTTATGAGGAAGTACACCACATTATAAAAGTTATGCGACATCGTGTGGGCGACAGAATATATATTACTTCCGGTGAAGGAACAATATGGAAATGTACCATAGAAGGAATTGAGAGAAAACAAATTCTTTGTGGTATAGATAAAGAGATTAAGTTTGAAAAAGAGAATAAAAACATTTGCTTTTGCCTGCCACTCATGAAAAGCAATGATCGTCTTGAATTTGCTATAGAAAAACTAGTTGAACAGGGGATTAACAGATTTCTAATTTATTCCTCGGGTATGGGCTCTTCACGTTCGGCTAAGCTTGACCGGCTTGAGAAGATAGCGCTCGCTGCTATGAAACAATCATTAAGGGCGTACCTACCCTCAATAGAATATATCAATTCACTCTCAGCCATTTTTATGAAAAGTGTATCTCATGTGGTTTTTGATCAGGCAGCGGATAAATCACTCTTAAGTTTTCTTAACTCGGATTTTGAAAATGAAAAAGAATATTATTTTGTTATTGGTCCTGAAGCTGGATTTTCTGATAAGGAAAATGAACTGTTTGACGATGCAACATTATTAAAATTAACTGATAACAGACTGCGTTCTGAAACTGCAGCAATTACAGCTGGCGCGATAATCACGACTAGTTTATTAAAATAATATTTATTTCCATGAAGTCTATTCAGGTCAACTTAATTAAGAATTATTTTCCTGATTCCTTTCTTCTTCCCATTTTTGAACATTTTGTTGAATATAATTTCTCACATGGCATAACTCATTATCGTTATGTAATACACGATCAAAAAATGAATTTTCCCAAGCAAATGAGGGGAGTGTCTTTCTAATTTCGCGTTCAACATTTGACTTAAAAGTATTGACAATTGTAAACAAAGACTGATCATTTGATTCTTCAAGAATAATAATACCATGAATATGATCAGGCATAATAATGTATTCATCCAGGCTCACATCAAATAGGTTTACAAGATCCTTCCATTGGATTTCTACTTCGATACCAAATTCATTAACATGCATTGTTTTATCAATCTGACCAAAGGTTTCTATTAAGTCTTCAACACAAATAGTTACAAAATAATAAGCTGATTTTGAATAATCGAATTTTTTAAATCGGTTGGGCTCTCTATATTGTAGTTTTTTCGACATTTAACGATTTATTTGTTTTTGGGGTTAGTTGTGAAATTGGACTCGGTTCGTTCTAAGGAATAACTATAACTTTAAACATAATTCTTTTTTCCTTTTTATAAAATTGATTCTAAAACATCTTTATAAATCAAAAAGAGGAATGGGGCTAGCCCATTCCCTTCATTCAATATAAAAATTAAATAATTTCTACAATTCTCTTCATCAAGCGTTCAAATTTTGTTTTAACCAACTCGGCTGTCTCCATTACATCCTTGTGTGATAGTTTCTCATGACCCATTCCTGCGGCTGCATTAGTTATACAGGAAATGATGCCAACCTTCATTCCATTAATTCCGGCGTAAACAGCTTCATGTACAGTTGACATTCCCACTGCATCTGCTCCAAGTTTAGCCAACATGTTAATTTCAGAAGGAGTTTCGTATGATGGACCTGTCTGAAACCAGTATGTGCCTTCTTTCAATGCAATGCCTTCATCTAACCCGGCTTGAACGAATTTATGTCCAAGAACGAGCGCAGGAACGTCCAGAAAAGCATTCTTCTGATCAACCGACGCAACACCCATCAACTCAGTCAGTGCTTTCTGTATATGCATTGTAAAAAAAGAATTGACTACCATCAGGTCTGCTACTCTCAGGTTCGGGTTAATTCCGCCCGCTGCATTTGTTAGAATTATTGTATCGCAACCAAGCGATTTAGCAATAAAAGGGGGTAGGATACATTCCGAAATTGAATATCCTTCATAATAATGTAATCTGCCCTGAAAAATGACCAGTTTTTTGCCACCATGTTCAGCAAAATGAATGAAACCTTTATGTCCCTGTACAGTCGATTCAGGATAATCAGGTAAATCATGTGTCGCAATTGATTTAATCGTATCAATCCTATCTGCAAACTCCCCTAAACCACTTCCTAAGACCAGGGCAATTTCTGGTTTAAATGGTGCTTCTTCCTGAATTTTCTCAATGAGGTTCTTGTATTTAAATTCTAAGTCAACCATTAAAATAATATTCCTGCTAAAGTTGCTGTCATCAATGTTGATAATGCTCCCCCAATTACTGCCTTAACACCTAAACTTGCCAAGTCTGATTGTCTTTCAGGAGCAAGCGGAGTTATACCACCTAACTGTATAGCTATTGAACTGAAATTTGCAAATCCGCAAAGTGCATAAGTAGCCATTAAAATTGCTTTTTCCGAGACCAATATGTGATCTTTAATCATGCTGCTCATTTCAAAATAAGCAACGAATTCATTAAGAACCAATTTAGTACCAAACAAACTTCCAAAATGCAATGAATCAGCCCAAGGCACTCCAATTCCAAATGCAAGAAATTGTAGAACTGAACCGAATAAGAATTGTATATTCAAGGGGTTACCGAATTTCTCTACAAGCATTGCATTAACACCTATAAGGTCACCAAATCCCTCAAGCATAAAATTTAACATGGCAATGAGCGCTATAAAAGCAATAAGCATAGCGGCAACATTAAGCGCCAGTTTCCAGCCTTCACTAGCACCAACTGCGGCTGCCTCAATTGCGTTTGATGCATTTTTTTCAACTGCAATTTTTACGTCTCCAGCAGTTTCAGGAACTTCCGTTTCAGGGAAAATGATCTTTGAAATGACCAGTGCTGCCGGAGCGGCCATTACACTTGCTCCCAATAGGTGTGTCGCAAATAGCAACTGTGCTTCCTGAAGTGGCATACCAAGAGAATCCGCGTAAGATTGACCTAACATTTGAATGTAAGCCGCCATTACCGAGCCGGCTATGGTTGCCATTCCGCCAGTCATTATTGTAAGCAATTCACTTTTTGTCATTTTTCTGATAAATGGCTTTATCATCAATGGTGCTTCTGTCTGACCAACAAAAATATTTGCTGTGCAGGATAAAGATTCTGCACCTGAAGTGCCCATCAACTTTGTGAATACCCACGCCATCGCCTGAACTACCTTTTGCATTATTCCAAGATAATAGAGAACTGACATAAGACTCGCAAAGAAGATGATAACTGGTAGTACCTGAAAAGCAAAGAACATGCCCATGCTGCCTTCGTTACCAGGTCCGATACCGAGTGGCCCGAACACAAACTGTGAGCCTTCACCTGTAAAATTTAGTACGAGCACAAAAAACTTACTTATGAAACGAAATAGCTCTTTTGGCCATCCTAATGGTGCAAAAAAGGCACCCATTACAGCACCTTTCATGATAAAAATGGCAATGGTAAACTGGATACCTAATCCAACAATAACGAGACGCCAGTTTACACGTTTTTTATTGTTTGAAAATAGGAAAGCTATACCGACCAGAAGTCCAATACCAATAATACCTCTTAATATTCCAACAAAATCCATAAAATCCCTCTATTTTTCTTCAGGAATGTAATGACATTTTCTGCAGCGCGCTTCGTAACTATCATCAGCGCCAACCAAAACACGTTCAGCACGCGCAACTTTACGTTGAGTTTTATCCGCCGGGTTACTACACTGTACACAAATTGCCAATGTCTTTGTTATATATTCTGCAACTGCTAATAATTGAGGTATTGGTTCAAAAGGGATTCCACGATAATCCTGATCTAAGCCGGCTATAATTACCCGTTTGCCCATGTCTGCTAACTGTTCACAAACATCTACGAGCGAATTATCAAAAAACTGAGCTTCGTCAATTCCAATCACCTGGGCATTTTTGCCCATTTCAAGAATCTCTTCGGGGTTGCTTACCATTATAGAGGGGAGTGACTGGTCACTGTGAGAAACTATGGCTTCGCTGGAGTATCGATTATCAATTTTTGGTTTGAAAATTATTACATCCATTTTTGCGATTTTTGCTCTTCTGCATCTTCTTATCAATTCTTCTGTCTTACCACTGAACATGCATCCGCATACTACTTCAATCCAGCCAGTGTCAACAGGTATCGAGTGTGGTGTGTAATCCATCATTTTTTTAAATATCCATCATCAAATGAAAAGGGAATTAGTTCGCTCAATTTAAATGTTTTTGTTTCCATAGTTGGTGCAACAAGAATAACTTCAAGTTCTTTTCCGCCTAGTTCCAACATAACTTGTCTGCAGGAACCACAAGGAGGTGTGTATACTTCTGCGTCACCAGCAATAGCGATAGCTTCGAATTCTTTATCACCATTAACCATAGCACTATAAAGTGCTGTTCTTTCCGCACACATCGAGGAACCATAGGCGGCATTTTCAATATTTGCTCCTTTATATACCTTTCCATCTTTGGTTAAAAGTGCGGCACCTACTTTAAAATTAGAGTAGGGAGAATAAGACAATTTCTTCGCTTCAATTGCTAATTCAGCTAGTTTATTACGATCCATATAAGTTTTCCTTGTCATACAACAAAACGTGTAAATATAATAAAAAATACTTTAGAAGTTAGGACAAATGACCTGAAAAGCAATTAACAATTAAGAATGAAGAATTAAGAAGATAAGAGGCAGTTTATTTTATCCTGATAATACAAGTAAGCCTACTCCATAAATTATCACTTCAGAAAAATTTTATAATTTCATCACAATTTCTTTCTTTGGATAGTTATATATTGTCTATAACTTTGTTTACTTAATTTAATGGAGGATTAAGATGGCAAACTTTCCTAAACCTTTTTATAAATGGCGACCTCATCCATGGCATGGTTTAGATGCTGGTGACCGCGCCCCTGATTTTGTAAACGTATTTATTGAAATTACACCTTTCGATTCGGTAAAATATGAAGTGGATAAATCCAACGGATACTTGCGCGTTGATCGGCCACAACGTACTTCATCCTATCCACCTGCTCTGTATGGTTTTGTACCACGCACCTATTGTGGACCAAAGGTTGCGGCTCTTTCTCCAAAAGCAGTCGGCGGTGATGGAGATCCTCTAGATATTTGTGTAATCAGTGAACGTCCGATCAATAGAAGTGAGGTTCTACTAACTGCTCGTGTCGTAGGTGGTATTCAAATGATTGATGATGGGAAAGCAGATGATAAAATAATTGCAGTCCTGGAAAAAGATAATATATGGGGACAAGCAAAGGAGCTATCCGACATTCCGCCAATGTTTGTTGAAAGATTAACACATTACTTCTCCACCTACAAATATATGATTGGTGAAGAAATGCATGCTTTTATTGAACAAGTATACGATAGAGAACGCGCTATTGAAGTAATAAAAGCGTCATTCGAGGATTATCAGGAAGAATTTGGTGAATAGGTTTTAATAATATTCGGTTTATGAAACAGATTACCATAATATCGCACCTACGGTGCTGAGAAAGATTAAAACAATAAAAAGTGGATCATGATCAAGAGTATGATCAAGAGTAAGATGTTTTCTAAAACTCCTCTTCCCAAAATCTGTTGAATGATAGGTAAAGAACCGTCACTCCAGCTTGTCTGGAGTCGGGTACTTCTTGTTCCAGGATTCCGAGCAAGTCGGAATGACAGAGTTTCTAAAACTTCTTTTCCAAAAGCCTGTTGTATGTTAACCTTCGAGGTTGTAGTCCTGGCATGAGCATCTTAACCTCGAAGATTAAGGTTAAAAATCCTCCTCAAGAAGCCATTCTTCTGCGAGATCTTCCTTAATTTCGGCAATAAATCTTGAAGGTTTGCTGAATGTAAAGCCCTGAATTCTGTCAAAAATGTGCATTGGATAGGAAATAAAGAGATTCTGCTGAGCACGTGTCGAGGCAACATACATCAGGCGGCGTTCTTCTTCAAGTGAATCCAGACTTTGCAAAGACTGGGCAGAAGGGAAGAACCCGTCAATTGCATGCATAATGAAGACTGAGTGCCATTCAAGTCCTTTTGCAGAATGGATAGTTGATAAGGTAAGGTATTCACGCTCGTTGTCGGTTTCGTCAACATCTGTTACTGAATCACGTGGCGGCTCAAGTGCCATATCGGAGAGGAAACTCTCCATGGAACGGTAATTCGTGGAAATATTTATAAACATTTCCAGGTCTTTTCCGCGTTTATTGAAGTCATCATACTTACACTTAAAAAGGGGTTGATAATATGTGAGGACTTCCTCAGCTTTTTCTGTTGGTGAACCCTTCCTTTGAAACAATCCATGAAGGAAGAGAAAGAGGTTATAAATGTTGTCGCTGTACTTTTTATCAACTACTGCTTCCGGATTCGAGGAAATATTCAGATTCCCGGCAGAAAGTTCTTCCAATATATTCTGCGCTTTTCTAGGCCCAATACCTTCATGGAGCAGGAGCACGCGGTACCAGCTAACAACATCTTTAGGGTTGTGGACAATCCTCAGAAATGCCAGCACATCTTTCACATGTGCTGTTTCAACAAATTTCATTCCTCCGAACTTTATAAAGGGAATGTTAGCCTTGTTGAGTTCAATCTCCAAATCGAATGAATGATATGATGACCTGAAAAGCGCGGCAATTTCATTAAGAGAAACTCCTTCTTCACGAAGCTCTAAAATCTTGTCTACAATAAACTTAGACTGCATGTTCTCATTCTTAGTTGAGATTATAGCAGGGAGGTCACCACTTCCTTTTCTTGTATATAGGTGTTTAGGATATTTTTCAACTGCGGAATCAATAATATGGTTAGTGAAATCCAAAATCTCCGTTGTGCTGCGATAATTCTCCTCAAGTTTAATAAGTTCTACATTATTAAAGAGTTTCGGGAATTCCATAATATTCTTAAAATTAGCTCCACGGAAAGAGTAAATCGATTGAGAATCATCACCAACAACCATTATGTTATTGTTAATTTGAGTCAAGCCACGCACAATTTCTGATTGTAGCATGTTGGTATCCTGGTATTCATCAACCATCACGAATTTTATAGTAGAAAGCAATCCTTTTGCTCCGGCATCAAAATTCAGGAGGAAATCCTTCAAATAAACCAGAAGGTCATCATAATCCAATAGGTTGTTCTTTTTTTTGTAATTACTGAAAATGTCGCCAATTTTATGGATTTCGTTAATATATTCAGCAAAATGCGGGTAATCTTCTGCAAGAATATCAGAGACTTTTTTGCCAGTATTTACACTAAAACTCAATATTCTGTTAATTGTGGATTTGTTGGGGAAGCGCTTTTTCAACTTTGCGAGGTCAAGTTGTCCCCGTATCAGGTTAATAACGTCCTCACTGTCTCCCTGATCAAGAATAGTGAAACCGGAATCAAGTCCGACAGATTTGGCATACTTCCTTAGTGTAAGATTAGCAAAAGAATGAAAAGTACCACCTTGTATTTTTGAGCACCTATTATCGAGCAGAATTGACGCACGATCCATCATTTCTTTGGCGGCTTTCCGTGTAAAGGTGAGTAGAAGAATGGACTTTGGATCGAAGCCTGATTCTATTAATCTTGCCACCCGGTAAACGAGAGTTCTTGTTTTACCTGTTCCTGCACCGGCAATCACTAAGTATGCGCCGTATAAGGCTTTAACGGCATCCAGTTGAGCTGTGTTTAAAAGGTGACTGTAGTTTATAGTAAAGCGGGCTTCGTCCATTTTGGTTTGGTCGAGGCCCGCATTATTAACTCTTTTTAAGACATATTTCTTTGCCATTATTTCCGAAGTGCCTTTGGTTTATCGAGGATAGCAGAGACAAGAATGTATTCCTTTAACGATTCCGGATTATGCAATATTCGTGCGAATTTATTCTTCCGAATAGATTTATTGGATTTTGGTTTATTATATTCAACTAAAACAGGCTCCGATTTTCGTAATTTTTTCAATTCCATTTCTTTCATTATATCATTATACCGATTCTGGGTTGAAGCTATTGTTCCTTTAATTTCTGTAACAGGAGCAGGTTTTACAGTTTTCAGTCCAAATTCTTCAGCCGGATCCCAGCTATGGTCATGATATGTATCCCCGGAGCCACCATAATTATACTCGGGGTCCCTTTTTTCCGGCACATCATTAAAGATATCGTCCAGAATGCTTCTTGCTCTTTCCCTTGGCGCTTCCGGTCTGGACTCTGAAACAGTCGATTCCTCCTGACTTTTTGCTTCTTTTCTCTTCTTTTTAGCAATTGAATTAAAAATGCTAATAATAATGAAAATGGCAAAAATCAGTATTTCACCAATGTTATCCATCAGTTCCCTTATCTTTTGTTGTGCCTTCGTCAGATATTGAATTTCTCATATCAGTATCAGCCTGAATATTCCTAAGGTTATAATAATCCATAATTCCAAGATTACCTGAACGAAATGCCTCAGCAATTGCTTTTGGAATTTCAGCTTCAGCTTCAACAACCTTGGCTCTCATTTTTTGTACTTCTGCAGTCATTTCCTGTTCAACTGCAACAGCAGCGGCTCTTCTTTCTTCGGCTTTTGCACGTGCAACTTTAAGATCAGCTTCTGCCTGATCAGTTTGTAAGATAGCACCAATATTTACACCAACATCAACATCAGCAATGTCAATTGACAATATTTCAAATGCAGTACCGGCATCTAAACCCTTTGCTAAGACCACTTTAGAAATGCTGTCAGGATTTTCAAGAACATCTTTATGACTAGCACTGGAACCTATAGTCGAAACGATACCTTCACCAACTCTGGCTAAAATTGTTGCTTCACCGGCACCACCGACTAATCTTTCAATATTTGTTCTTACAGTAATTCTTGCAATAGCTTTCAATTGAATACCATCTTTTGCAACAGCAGCAACTAAAGGAGTTTCAATCACCTTTGGGAGCACGGACATTTTAACTGCTTCCAGAACATCTCTACCTGCAAGATCAATTGCCGCAGCTTTTTCAAATGTTAGTGGTAGATTCGCTTTGCTTGCTGATATAAGTGCATTAACTACTTTAATTACATTACCGCCTGCAAGATAATGTGCTTCTAACTTATCTGATTCTACAGGTATACCAGCTTTTGAAGCTGAAATCATACTTCTTACAATAACCGGAGGAGACACTTTTCTAAGTCTCATTCCAACTAAATCTTTAAACATTCTAATTTTAACGCCAGAGAAATATGCTGTGATATAAAGTCCGAAGGGGACAAAATACATCAGCATAATTATGAAAAATATTATTGGAATTATTATGAAAATTCCAAGTTGGCCCATTACATCATTCATACGTTCTGTACTCCTACTCTATTTGATAATTATTCAAGGACTTTAATTCTGATCGTAAGTTAAAGTTTTGACCTGTTTATTACAATCTTATTCTCATTAAGTTTCTGAAGCGAATCGGCAATTAATAACAATTTTTAAACAAATTATGCATTTTAGGAATTCCAAAGTTTAATAGTGTGTTTATACATCCTTGATTGGGGTACTACCAATCAGTATATTTCGTTTGAAACAATTTGTGTATACTTACTGTTGTAATTTGTAGATAAAAAAAGGAATTATATCATGGAAGGCAACTTTTCGGAACGTGTACAGGAAGTGATTAGGCTCAGCAGAGAAGAAGCTCTGAGATTGGGGCATGATTACATAGGAACTGAACACCTGTTGTTAGGAATAGTTAGAGAAGGACAAGGTGTTGCCGTAAAAATTCTTCGTAATATTGACGTTGATTTGATTAAACTAAAGAAAGCTATTGAAGATACAGTTAGAACTTCCGGTGGTACTCTAACCATTGGAAACATTCCATTAACGAAGCAGGCTGAGAAGGTTCTAAAAATTACTCAGATTGAATCAAAAATATATAAGTCTGATGTTATTGGCACAGAACATATTCTACTTTCTCTTCTGAGAGATGAAGATAATATTGCTACCCAGATTTTACATCAGTTCAATGTTAATTACGATAACGCCAGAGCAGAATTGAATAACATCCTATCCAGCAAAAGCAGCGAGAAAAGCTATTCGCAAGGTGAAGGTAGTGGACAACCAGCTCAAGGCGGAAAAAAGCAGGATAAGACAAAGACACCGGTTCTTGACAATTTCGGCAGAGACTTGACAAAATACGCTCAGGAAGATAAACTTGATCCGGTTGTTGGTCGTGAAAAAGAAATAGAACGTGTGGCGCAGGTTCTAAGTCGCAGAAAGAAAAACAATCCTGTTTTAATAGGTGAGCCAGGTGTTGGTAAAACTGCCATTGCCGAAGGTTTAGCCCTGAAAATTATTCAGCGCAAGGTACCCAGAATTCTTCAGGATAAGAGAGTTGTAACTCTCGATCTTGCTGGTCTTGTTGCAGGGACAAAGTATCGTGGTCAATTCGAAGAGCGTATGAAAGCTCTTATGACCGAACTTGAAAAAGCGGAAGACGTAATATTATTTATTGATGAGCTTCACACATTAGTAGGCGCCGGTGGTGCTTCTGGTTCGCTAGACGCCTCAAATATGTTCAAACCTGCACTTGCTCGTGGCGACATTCAATGTATCGGTGCTACAACTCTTGATGAATACAGAAAGTTTGTTGAAACTGATGGTGCTTTAGATAGAAGATTTCAGAAAGTTATGGTGGAGCCTCCAACAGTTGATGAAACTATTCAGATTCTCAATCATATTAAATTTAAGTACGAAGAGCATCATCACGTTAGATATTCTGACGAAGCAATTATTAACTCAGTTAGAATGAGTGACAGATATATTACAGATCGTTATCTGCCAGACAAGGCAATTGATGTGCTTGACGAAGCAGGTTCAAGAGTTCATATGGGAAACTTTACTGTTTCTGAAGAAATTCTTGTATTAGAAGGCAAAATTGAGGAAGTAAGAAAAGATAAAATTCGTGTTGTTAAACATCAGGATTACGAAGAAGCTGCAAGATTACGTGATACTGAGCGTCAACTACAATCTGATTTGGAAGTGGCAAAAAAAGAGTGGGATACTAAAACCAAAGACCAGATAGATGACGTAACTGAAGAAGACATAGCTACTGTTGTAGCGATGATGACAGGTATTCCGGTAAAACGTGTAGTTCAGGCTGAATCCGAAAAATTAATGAAGATGGATAAAGTTCTTAAGGAAAAAATTATTGGTCAGGATGAAGCGATAGCCAAGTTAACAAAAGCTATTAGAAGAACCAGAGCCGGATTGAAGAGTCCGAACAAACCAATCGGTAGTTTTATTTTTCTTGGACCTACTGGTGTTGGAAAGACGGAGCTTGCTAAGGTATTAGCCCGTTATTTATTCGATACAGAGGACGCATTGATAAGAATTGATATGAGTGAGTATATGGAGAAGTATGCTGTCTCACGTCTTGTAGGTGCACCTCCCGGATATGTTGGGTATGAAGAAGGCGGGCAATTAACAGAAAGAGTTAGAAGAAAACCATATTCTGTGGTTCTTTTTGATGAAATAGAAAAAGCTCATCCCGATGTTTTTAATATACTTCTACAAGTACTTGATGACGGTCAGGTTACTGATAGTCTTGGACGTAGAATAGATTTTAAGAATACAATTATCATTATGACCTCCAACGTTGGTACTAAAGAGATAAAAGCCACGGGTGGTTATGGCTTTGGTGGTGGTGATGATACTGATAAGTATAAACACTTAAAAGATACAGTTGAAGATGCCATGAAACGCCTTTTCAATCCCGAGTTTGTTAATAGAATTGATGATACAATTGTTTTTAGAAATCTTGATAAGGAAGACATTAAGAATATTATAAGTGTTGAGATGCGCGATCTGATTGCAAATTTGAAAGAGCAGAAAATGGAAATAGAATTGCACAAAAGTGCTCATGAGTTCCTAGCCGACAAAGGATTTGACGAGAAGTTTGGTGCCAGACCATTGAAACGGGCAATTCAGAGATTTGTTGAAGACCCTTTGGCAGAAGAATTATTGATGCAAAGTATTAAAGAAGGTGAAAAAATAATAGTAAAGCACAAAAAAAATGCTGATGAACTTCACTTCATTTCCAAAAAAATCGGCAGCAACACTGAATTGGATGATGATGACGATTTAAATGCGGAAGTTCCTGATGCTACCATTAATGAGGATACAGAAGGCAAATAAACCCAATAATGGCAAAGCTAACTGAAGAAATTATAAGAGATCGCCTGGAAATTCATTGTGAATGGAATTATTCAGGCGATTTTCTTTTTAAAGAGTATATTTGTAAGGATTTTTCAAGGGCTATTGCTTTTATTGTAGAAATTGGCATCGAGTCCGAGAAAATGGATCATCATCCCGATATTCTTTTACACTCCTGGAATAGAGTTAAAGTAACACTCTCTACTCATAGCGAGGGTGGGGTGACTGAAAAAGATTTTGAATTATTAACTAAAATTGAGAAAATTAAGAATGACTGACGAAAAAATATTAGAAACGTTTAAAAGTACAAATGCTTTACTTGAAGGGCATTTTTTACTAACATCAGGCAGACACAGCAACAAATATTTTCAGTGTGCTCAAGTTTTACAATACACAAAGCAAACTTCAGAAATTTGTCAGGTTTTAGCTGAGGAATATAAAGACAAAAATATTGAAACAGTTATTGCCCCTGCAATCGGCGGAATAGTTGTGGGACAGGAAGTAGCAAGGCAATTAGGTGCTCGTTTTATTTGGGCTGAACGCGAAGATAAAAAAATGACTTTAAGAAGAAGTTTCGAGATTAAGAAAGGCGAGAGAGTATTAGTTTGTGAAGATGTTGTTACCACTGGCGGTTCCGTGCAGGAAGTTATTGATATTGCCAAAGAAAAGGGAGCCGTTGTTGTTGGTGTTGGTGTTATTGTGGATCGGAGTAATGGTAAAGCTGATTTTGGTGTCCCCATGAAAAGCACATTACAATTGGAAGTAATATCATACGAACCTGACAATTGTCCAATCTGTAAAGAAGGATTGGAATTAGTTAAACCAGGTTCACGTAAAATAAAATAAAACTGATTCGGGGGAATCTTGAAAAAATTATTATTTATTCTATTGCTAGTAACAGGCGTATCGGCGCAAGTAAGTTTTGATAATTATTTTGTTGATAAATCTTTGCGAATTGACATCTTACATACAGGTGATCGAACATCGGAAATAATTTCCTTAAAAGATATTATTGAAGAGCCTTATTGGGGTGGATCGAAGACTCAATTGATTGATCAACTTGTTTATGGTAATTATTTCTTTAAGGTTTTTGATGTTAAATCCAACATTATGATTTATTCACGAGGATTTAATCATCTTTATCAGGAATGGCAATCAACTGAGGAAGCTAAAACCACTAAACGCTCATTCGATGGTACAATAATATTTCCGTATCCAAAGATGGAAGCACGCGTTGAGCTTTATAAAAGAGATCGCCGTAATAATTTTGGGAAGATATTTGAATACATTGTTGACCCGAATGATTACATGATTCGAAAAGAAGGAAAAGAAGTTTTTGCAAATTTCAAAGTCCATTACAGCGGAGACCCTCATACAAAGCTGGACATTTTACTTCTTCCTGAGGGTTACGCGGCAGATGAAATGGAATTGTTCAAAGAAGATTGTAATAAGATGGTTGAATATCTATTTAGCTATTCACCCTTTGATGAGTTCAAAGATGATATCAATGTTTGGGGAATAAACGCTCCCTCACAAGAGTCAGGAACTGATATCCCGGGTGATTCAATCTGGAAGAAAACTCTGCTTAATTCAAACTTCTACACTTTTAGAAGTGAACGGTATTTGATGACTACTGATTATCATAAAGTTCGTAATGTTGCAGCGAACGCACCTTACGACCAGATTTATATAATTGTTAATACAGAAAAATATGGTGGCGGTGCTATATATAATTATTACTCGCTAACAGCTGCTCACCACGCTGTAACCAATCAAATATTCATTCACGAATTTGGACATGGTCTTGCCGGACTGGCCGATGAATATGGAAACGACCCTACTTATCAGGATTATTATCCAAAGGATATTGAACCTTGGGAACCTAACATAACAACGTTAACTGATTTTGATAGCAAATGGAAACAGATGGTTGATGAAAATACACCGCTTCCAACTCCATCTCACGAGATGTATCATAAAACATATGGGGCATTTGAAGGAGCCGGGTATGCAGATGAGGGCGTATACAGACCTACATTTGACAGTATTATGAGAACCTTCAAATCAAATGAGTTTAATGATGTTTGTAAAGAGGCAATTAGAAAAGTCATCAGCACATTCATTCAATAGATTCAGTGAAAGAATTTTTTGCTCATCAATCTAAATGGTTGGTGAGCGAAAGTGGTGCCATATCTAATATAATGGTTATAGATACCTTGCATTAGACTAATCATAGTAATAAATTTCAACTTAGTTTATACCCAATAATCAGAGATAAAATTCAAATAATGGATCAGAAAAAACTATATAGAACTATTGAAACAGTCGCTTCGGAAAAATGTAAAAGTGACAAAGATTTATTAATTATGATTGTTCAACAAATTGTTAACAATGATAGTGTAGGAGTTACTGGTGGCAGACTATGGGAATTAATTCCTCAGCAACAACACTATAAACTTCTCTACCAGGCAGGCAATGTTGAAAAAATTGATGAAAATCATGTCCAAAAGATTTCTGATTTTCCCTATTTTGCTGAAGTAGCAGAAGAAAGGACTATTTTAGCAGATGAAACCGATGAAGTACTTATTCAAAAAGGAATTCTGCGCTATTCAGCTTCCGGTGTAGGAGAAAAAATTAAAGTAAATGGCACTAAGTACTATAAGTACTTGATTGCCGTGAACAGTGAAGAAATAAATGAAAAACTTAGATATACTTTGAATATTCTTGCCACTGCTCTTACTTCTAAACTAAAAGAACGCCAGTTAGCACATACACAAAAAAATCTAATTGATGGTATTGATAAAGCTAAGCAGATTCAGAAAAGCATCCTGCCGGAGCATGCTGTGGACTTTCATAAATATGATATTTTTGGCGTTGCAGTTCCTGCAGAAATATTGGGAGGGGATTTTTTCGATTACTTAAGCATAGGTGCACATGGTGATCGATTAGGTATAGTGGTAGGAGATGCTGCTTCGAAAGGCTTTGGTGCAGCTGCTGAGGCTATGTATATTTCAGGTGCAGTAAGGATGGCTTGCGAATTTGAAATTAAAATCTCTCCCTTAATGTATAGAATGAATATGCTCGTAAATAAAATATTCAGTGATGATAAGTTTGCTACTATGTTCTATGGTGAGCTTTCGAATGATAAGAAAGGATTATTCCTTTATGCAAATGCAGGGCATAACCCTCCGTTTTTTTATAAAAAAAGAAAAAATGAAATTATCACTCTTGATCCCACCGGACCATTGTTAGGACCGGCGCCACACTCTAAATATGAGACTGATAGTGTTAATTTTGAGGATGGCGATGTATTAGTTATATACAGCGATGGTATAGTTGAAGCGGCCAATAACAAGTACGATCTTTACTCGGAAGAAAGGTTGCAGAAAGCTTTGATTGCAAATGTTGATAAATCGTCCAAGGAGATTGCTCAATTGATCTTGCAGGATGTTATGCATTTTTCTACAAGTGATAGCCAGTATCAGGATGATAAGACCCTTGTTGTGATTAAGAGAAAGGAAAAAAATGAGTCTGTCTGATCAAATATTTGAAGCAGGTATTGTTGGTGCCGGTGGTGGTGGTTTTCCAACGCATGTAAAGGCAAATTCCAATGTTGAATTTGTTCTGGCAAATGGAGCCGAATGTGAGCCCCTTATTCATAAAGACTATGAATTGATGGTTAACTTTCCCTCTGAAATTGTTGAAGGTATGGAATTAATGATGAAAGCTACAGGTGCTAAAAAGGGTTATTTTGGCATTAAAGCAAAGAATCATTTGGCTATTGAAAAAATTCAGAAAGAAATAGAAGAATCTGATATCGAAATGACAGAATTGGGGGATTTTTATCCCTCAGGTGATGAATATGAATTGGTTTACACGGCAACTAATAGATTAATGCCTCCCTATGGCATCCCCTTGGATGTTGGATGTGTAGTAAATAATGTTGAAACATTTTATAACGTGTTCAATGCCAGCAAGGGAATTCCCTTAACTGAAAAATTTATTACAGTTACCGGGCTTGTTAAAAACCCAAGCTCATTTTTTGTGCCGATCGGGACTTCTTTTAGAGATGCAATTAATGCCGCCGGGGGGTTTACTACTGATGATTTTGCTATAATGGTTAGTGGCCTGTTAATGGGCAGTTTGAGCTTTGATCTTGACGCTCCAATAACGAAAAAAACGGCGGGTTTGATTGTTATACCAAGAAATCATTACTTAGCACAAAGACTTGAAAGACCCGTTGAAGATATGAACAGAATCGGTAAATCAGCGTGTGACCAATGCAGCTATTGCACAGAAATGTGCCCGCGCTATTTATTGGGTTACGATGTTCAGCCGCATAAAGTTATGCGTTCGTTGGCTTTTTCTAAAACCGGTGAATCTGTTTGGAATCAATACGCGTCCTTGTGTTGCTCCTGCGGGTTATGTTCTCTTTATTCATGTCCTGAAGATCTCTACCCCCGGGAAGCTTGTGATCAGGGTAAAGATTACCTTAGAGCGAATAACATAAAATATGAACAGCCCAAACCCGTCAAAGTGCATCCTATAAAGGAAGGGCGAAGGGTACCGATTAAAAAATTAATGATGAAGCTAAATGTAACTCAATTTGAGTTTAAGACTCCTTATGTTGATCTTAATTTTACACCGGATTTTGTAAAAATTCCCCTACAACAACATATCGGAGCTCCGGCAAAAGCAATTGTTACTGAAAATACTTTTGTTTCAAAAGGTGATTTAATTGGAGATGTTGAAGAAGGGAAATTAGGAGCAAGAATTCATGCTTCTATTAGTGGTAAAATAAAAGAAGTAAATGCAGAATATATTATTATTACATCATAAAGTCTTAAGAAGGAAATGAATATGAATTCATTAGGTTTAGTAGAATTATCCAGTATAGCTGCGGGAATGCAAAGTGCGGATATAATGTTGAAGACTTCAAATGTAACACTTATCCTTTCACGTACAATATGTTCAGGTAAATATATGGTTCTAATTGGTGGTGATGTTGCAGCGGTTCAGTCAGCTGTGGAAGCCGCAAAAAACAGTTTAGAATTCGCAATTATTGATACATTTGTTATTCCTAATGTTCACCCCGATATTTTTCCAGCATTATCAGGTCATTCAAAAGTTGAAAAACTTGAGTCTTTGGGTATACTTGAATCATTTTCCGTAGCTTCACTTATTGAAGGTGCTGACGCTGCAGTTAAAGCAGCGAGTGTTCAATTGATAGAAATCCGTTTAGCAATGGCTTTGGGTGGAAAAGCGTTTTGCACAATTACAGGTGATGTTGCAGCAGTAACAAGTGCTGTTGATTCTGGTGCAAAGTTGATATCCGATAGAGGACTTTTGGTAAACAAAGTTGTTATCGCGCAACCAAGACCTGAACTTCTTAGTGAAATGGTATAGAACCCCGGATGCTAAGTTTATCTTGATTACTTTGCATCTTATGGGTATTATTGCTTTTAATTTTTTAACCAACCTATCAAAATAACATGAAACTATTAAAATTCGGTGGTTCTTCCGTGGGCACACCACAGAGAATCGAACAAGTAATATCCATACTTAAAACCTATGTGGCGAAGAAAGAAAAGTTTGCTGTCGTATTCTCAGCATTTCAGGGTGTTACTGATCAACTAATAGAAACGAGTGAATTGGCCGTTAGAAGAGATGACAAATATCTTTTGGAGTATACTAATATCTATCAAAGACATATTACTGCAATTGACGATTTAGTAAAAGCAGAAAAACAGCGGAAATTTCTCTTGCCAAGGATTGAAGAATTATTTAAAGAACTCAAAGAAATCCTTCATGGCATTCTCCTTACAAAAGAATTAACACCGCGCTCGATGGATTATATAATGAGTTTTGGAGAACGTTTTTCTAATAGAATTATTGCTTCTGCAATGCAATCACAAGGATTGTCAGCTGAATACCTCGATAGCAGATTACTTATCAAAACAGATGACAATTTTGGCAACGCTAAAGTTAATTTTGCAAAGACCAATAAAAATATTATTGAGTACTTCAAAAAGCATAAATCTATTCAGATAATTACAGGCTTTATAGGGTCAACTGCCGAGAATGAAACAACAACAATTGGCCGTGGTGGTTCTGATTATACGGCATCAATTTTTGGTGCTGCGTTAAATGTTAAAGAGATCGAAATATGGACTGATGTTGATGGTATATTGACTGCTGATCCGCGCGTAGTAAAAAATGCATTCTCTGTAAAGGCTGTTACCTACGAAGAGGCCATGGAAATGTCACATTTTGGCGCTAAGGTTATTCATCCGCCAACAATGCTTCCGGCGCTTAACAAAAATATAAAATTAAGAATCCGGAACACTTTTAATCCACAATTCAAAGGTACATTAATTCTTGAAAGGGAACGCGATATTGACTTCAAGGTAAAGGGAATATCTTCAATACCAAATATTAGTTTATTACGCGTAACTGGAAGCAGCATGACCGGTATCTCAGCAGTAACTTCAAGAATATTTTCAAGTCTTTCCAAGAAAGATATTAGTGTTCTCATGATTACTCAGGCTTCATCGGGTCACAGTATTTGTATTGCTGTAATGCCTGATAAAGCTAAACTGGTAAAAGCTACTATTGATGAAGAATTCAGACTTGAAATTCATGACAAAGAAATTCAGCCTACGTTTATTGAAGATGAAATGGCTGTAATTGCTGTTGTTGGAGAGGACATGAGGAATACACCGGGTATTGCCGGTAAAGTATTCCGTGCCTTAGGGAAAAATGGTATTAGTATTCGTGCTATTGCACAGGGTTCTTCGGAACAGAATATTTCTTTGGTAATTTCAAATACATCTTTACAAAAAGCAGTCAATGTGCTTCATGATGCAGTATTCCTTTCCCAGAAAAAGAATTTAAACGTTTTCATGATTGGTCCAGGACTGGTAGGAAAAGCTTTTTTAGAGGTGATTAAAGATCGTGCTGAGCATATCGCAAAAATCCAAAATGTAAAAATTAATTTGGTTGGTTTGGCGAACAGTAAGAAAATGGTTTTTGATGAAAATGGAATTGATCTTAACAATTGGAATAAAATTCTATCAAAATCTAAAACTCCATCGGATGTAAAAACGTTTGTTTCCAACATGACTTTAATGGATCTATCAAATTCAATTTTTGTTGATTGTACGGCAAATGATTTGGTTGTCCCGTTTTACAATTCAATCCTGGGCGACAGTATTTCGATAGTTACTCCAAACAAGATTGCCAATTCAGGTAAGTATTCACTCTATACAAAACTGCGTGAAACTGCCATTGAGAACAATGTTCAATTTAGGTACGCCACGAATGTTGGAGCTGGGATGCCAATAATTAACGCTTTGCAGGATTTAGTGAACAATGGTGATGAAATTATTAAAATTGAAGGAATCCTCTCAGGTACTCTCAGTTATCTTTTTAACGAGTTTAAATATTCGGATAATACTTTCAGTGAAATTGTGAAGAGCGCAAAAGCTTCAGGATTCACAGAGCCCGATCCGCGAGATGATTTGAATGGTCTTGATATGGCCAGAAAGCTGTTAATATTAATTAGAGAAACTGGCATGGAAATGGACTTAAGGAATCTTGTAATTGAGAACCTTATCCCTAAAAATGCAAGAGGGAATATTAGCGTTGATGATTTCTTATCCAAATTAGAAAAAAATGATAAAGATTACGATAAATTAAAAGCAGCGGCTGCTAAGAAAGGAAAAGTACTATCTTATATTGCAAAGTATGAAAAGGGAAAAGCTAAGGTTGGTATTGAAATGATTGATAGTAATCATCCGTTTTACGCTTTAACCGGTGTTGATAACATTGTCGCGTTCACAACGAAATACTATAATGATAAACCCCTTATTCTTAAAGGCAGAGGTGCCGGAGCAGAGTTTACAGCATCCGGAGTGTATGCAGACGTAATAAGAATATCTAAATATTTGAGCTAATTATGAAAATAGAGAAAACGAAAGTTGCAATACTCGGTGCAACAGGAAGTGTTGGACAAAAATTTATAGAGTTATTATTAAACCATCCATGGTTCGAAATTGCTGAACTTGCAGCATCAGAAAGATCAGCTGGTAAAACCTTTGGCGAGGCCACTAATTGGGTTATGCATACACCACTACCTGACAAAATTCGTGATACCATTGTCATATTGAGTAGTCCGGAATCAGTAAAATCGAAGGTCGTGTTTTCTGCAATGGATGCCTCTGTAGCCGGTCCGATCGAAGAAGAATTTGCCAGGAATGGACATGTTGTTATTTCTAATGCCCGTAATCATAGGTATGATGCTGATGTTCCACTTATTATTCCGGAAGTAAACTACGAACACCTTGCAGTTTTAGAAGCTCAGAATTATAAAGGATGTATAATAACAAATCCTAATTGCTCCACAATCGGTTTGACACTTGCTCTAAAACCACTTCAGGATAAATTCGGAATTGAAGCAGTAAATATTGTTACAATGCAGGCAATATCCGGTGCTGGTTACCCGGGTCTTTCTGCCATGGATATGATTGATAATGTTGTCCCTTTTATTGGCGGGGAAGAGGCAAAAATGGAAATTGAACCTCTTAAAATTCTTGGGAATTTAATTGATAACAAGTTTGTGAATGCGGAAATTAAAATAAGCGCTCAATGCAACAGAGTCAGCGTTATTGATGGTCATCTTGAGTGCGTTCAGATAAAACTGAAGAAGAAGGCATCCATCGAAGAGGTTAAAAAAGCTTTTGTCGAGTTTACCAGTGAACCACAAAGACTTGAGCTTCCATCTGCTCCAAAGCCACCAATAAAGTATTTTGAGGAAGAGAACTATCCACAACCAAAATTGCACCGTAACTTAGGTAAAGGAATGACCGTTTCAGTCGGGCGACTTAGGGAATGTTCACTCTTTGATTATAAGTTTGTAGTGCTTTCGCACAATACTATCAGGGGTGCAGCCGGGGGCACAATTCTTATTGCTGAAATGCTTAAATCGAAAAATATTATTTAATAAAAAAGAGAGTCGCATTGATTCTCTTTTATTTTAATAATTATAATCGCCCGAAGAATAAAAACCAATTAATAATTTGCTGAAGAATGATCGTGAACAATTCTCCAATCGTTATCATATTTACGCATCAACAAAGTAAATAGTCCCGTTAGCGTATCTGAGGTTCTGGCGGTAGTAAACCTGCCAAATACCAAGGCAGCGTCTTTTGAAATTGCCTTAACATCCAACTCACTGAATGTTAAAGATCCCATTGCTTCTTTGTTTGGATACCCACGTTTATAGTTTTCTAATACTGCTTTCCAGCCAAATCTATAGGAATTATTACCAGAAAACCGTAAGGAATCGGATTGCAAATAACTTTGCATATAATCTGTAAGATTACCTTTGTTCCAGCCATCCTCGCATTTTTGAATTTCCTTCAGAACCTCACTTTTGATGATACCTTCATTAAAATCTCTTTTATTATCGCACCCGAAAATCAATAGTATGAAAAGGATTAAAAGTTGCTTATGCATTAAAACTCCGTTATCACTGAGTGAGGAAGAATTTCTTATCACGCTCAAATATCATTTTTGAATTTTTATCCTCAACCCTTACTTTTAGCACATACTCACCAATATCCATGTTAATTGTGTTTAATTGAAAGTAAATGAAATCATCAATTTTATTTCCGGTATAGTTTTGGGTAAATTGTATGGATCCAGGGTCTTCTGATAGATCGAGAGTAAATATTTTTTCAAGAATATTCTTTTCATAGCTTTTTGCAAGACCATAGGAAATTGTATAATCGGTAATACTATGACTCTTAAGCAAATTATATATTTCGAAATAGATAAATACTGGAGTCGATCTACTAAACATACCGTAAGGATATGGCTGTATAAATAAACCATTCTTTACAAACCTGCTTCCACCAATATAGTTTGGCGTTATTTGCGATGATAACTGAATATCACTAAGAAATAATTTGTCCTGTAAAAAATCTGTGTTATTAACTTCAACGGTTTTTGCGGCAATAAATCTTTTTTGTTCGTCATCAACTTCAAATGACAGGGCAAAATCCTGAGGAGGTATTGTAAAGGAAAGCATATCAATAAAATGAGCTTTGTTTATATCTTCAAACTGAAATTCAATTTTATCAGAGTGGTTAGCTATCGGGTAGAAATTATTATCTCTGATAGCCAGCTTCTCATTCAGAACAATTTTTTTATAAATATTTCCCCCTACCGCATCATAGATTTGTTTAATCGGCAAACCGAGGTAAGTTTCAAGTTTTACAGAACCACTGTCGCCTTTAAATCTACAATTATCTACTGATAGGACTAATTGAGGAATCTTTGCAGCACTTGCCACTTCCGGCAATCTTGATTGGAATTCTGATTCCCTTATAAAGAAATTACTTATTAAAGCATCTTCCACGCCCTGTGTTTCACTTTTGGGGCTGTTCTCAGACAATTGTTTGTCAATAGCCAGAGAGTTGACTTCCGTAAATATTTCATTGTACTTATTATTGATCATCTTTCGATCTTCAAAAAAAGAAGAGGAAGGTATTGATTCATCATAATTATTAAAATCGAACTTGTTTGTAATGAAAGAATCACCTGGGATTTGTGAGCGAAATTTAATTCTGGTCCAGGAAGGCTGTCTTAATGATTTTATAAAATCAAAAGTAATGTCATCTTTAGAATAGCTTTTATATATCCAACACTCAGTTGCAAATCCGCGGTGAGGAAATTCATGTCTCTCCTCCGGCTCACCATACTTTAAATATATATAGCCACGTGCATCTAAAGCAAAACCATCATAGAAATTTGCATAGGCATATTCCAGCCTGTTTATCATTGTTTGAAAATATTCATTTTCTGGTGACGCCGGACTTGGATCCTTTATAAACCAATTTCTAAGAATAAAACTTATTTTGTTCTCCAAAGTATCATAAATCTGCTTTTCGAATCTGGTAAAGAAAGGATAAGCATCGGCTTCCATTTCAGAAATAAAAGTCTCAGAATATTTATAATCCGGATCTATCTGATACATGTAAGTTGATGATGACATTAAGTTATTTGATTGGGCATATAACCTGCTTAAAAAATAGCTAATAGCTCCATCTTTGGGATAAAGTTTATTAAGCCGGAGCATAATGCTCTCTGCAGCTTTAAAATTCTTTTTTGCTAAAAGAATTTTACCTCTCAAAAGATTTAGCTCAACGTTTTCCGGATTAAGAATAAGAGCAGTATTTAACTTACCGGTTAGCTCTTCCAGATCATCAGAATCGTAAGAGTATAAATCCTGATACTTTACGAGCTGCAATGAATCGGGTATATCGGAGAGAGGAGCTAAGGGTTCATGTGCAAAAATATTTAATGCAAGAATCGTTATTATGGATAGTGATAATAGAGAACGAGATTTCATACTTTTCATTTACTCCTTCATATAACAGAAATTTGATAATATTTTGTTTACTCAAATTCTTTCGGCACAGCACAAATCATAACGAAATCTTTATCTTTTGATTTGTTCATATATTGATGTTTTTCATTAGGTTCAACAATCGCAAAATCGCCCTGTTCCAGATTATGTTCTTCACCATGTTCATTTTTTAACAAGCCCTCACCTTCGATAATATAATTTAGATGCTCGTAATTATGATTATGAAAGGGAGTATGTCCTCCTGGTTCGACAGTAAAAACTCTGAAGGAGTAGGCTGGTGATCCATCAGAGGAAGAGATTGGTATTTGCTTGAAGGCATTAACTGCGCCTTCCATAACTACTTTTGATTTCTTTATATCTGTCAACTTATTGATTTTCATTACTAACCTCTCTTTATTCTTCAACAGGCAGTGAAAGATCTCTGGACCATTCATTCCAGGAAGCAAAATATATTTTAATATTTTCAAAACCGGCAGTTTTAAGTGCCATATAAGTGTTAGAGGCTCTGGCACCTTTAAAACAGTAAATAATAACCTCGTCTTCCGGTGATATATCCTGTTCCGAACATAACTTTATTATTTCGGTGGGTGATTTAAAAAGAACAGTGTCGCCATCTCTTCGCATAAAATTATGCCAGGCTATCCATTTAGATCCCCTTATCCGTCCCTTTCTTGGGGCAAAATCGATACCGTAAGGTGATGAACTTTCTCCATCCCACTCACTTTGATCTCTGTCATCCAACAATTTAATTTTGGGATTATCTATTGCTTTTAACACGTCATGTTTTGTCACAATTACAGAATGAAAAATATCAGGAATGAATTTTCCTTCCTCTGATACAACATCACCAAATTCCAGTTTTTTTTCCAGTTGAAGCCATTCATTTAATCCATTGGAATAAATGCCGGGATTTTTATGACCCAGATAAAGACTTATAATATAACCACGACTAACTGCCCCATATGCTCCGCTTAGACAATCACTATAAAAGACCACTGGTTTATCATTGGAAATTCCGGCCGAAATAAATTTTGGAACGAAAGTATCAACAATCATCTGCAAACCTTCTTCAGTACTCATACTTAAGTATGTAAATATTTCTGGTATGTTACCTGCGCCCGGTATGTGTCCTTCAACAAAAGAATCCTTGTCTCTAACATCAACCAAGGTAATTTTCCTTTCGTTGGTCAGTTTTTCAATTTCTTCTATAGTATAAAACAGTTTCATCGCTCTCTTTGTTATTAAGTAATTGGACAGGAAAAATAGGGGAAATAAGTATAAAATAAAATGCCGATCTTGAAGATCGGCATTAATTAAAAGAATTATTTTATTTGAAAATCGCTACTGTCGTTATTTAATGAGCAACATTTTTTTCTGTTTTACTAGTGAATTATTATCGTGCAAACTTCTCATATTCACTTTATATATGTAAATACCCGAAGGAAGATTACCTGCATTCCATATAATACTGTGGTAGCCTGCATTTACATTCTCTTCAAACAATTGAGCTAGATTTTCACCCAGAAGATTATAAACAGAAATCTTTACATGACTATCCTCTGGTACACCAAATTTAATATTTGTCGTCGGATTAAAAGGATTAGGATAATTCTGAGCTACTGTAAACTCAGTTGGAAGGTTATCACTCTCATTTATATTTGTTGGATCAGGCGAAACAATTATTATAATAATTTTACTATCTGTTGCACCTGCTTCGTCAGTAACCGTAACTTCAATTTCAGTTGAACCTGAGTATCCCTGAAGGGCTGTAATAGTTACCAAGCCATTTATAAATGGTGTATCAAGCATTGCCTCATTAGAAGTTACTCCAAATACGAGTAATGAATCTGCTGTTTCTACATCACTGGCTGTAACCGTAAGTGATGTAGAACCCATATAATCCAATGAAATTGAGTCTGGTAATTCACCTAGTATTGGTAAATCATTAATGTCACTAACAATTAAATTCAGGGACTTACTGTCAGAATTTACCCCATCACTCACAGTAATAGTCGCCGGGGCTGAACCGCACCAATTATTATTAAGTGTAATAAGGCAATTATTTTCAGAAATCTCTGTAGTAATTACATCATTGCAATTTATAGATAAGGAGAACATAAGGAGTGAATCAGGAGTATCCGGATCTGTAACATACATGCAATAATCCGAAAGATTTAGTGTCAATTCACCGTCTTCCTCCATATTAATATCTGGTATATCTGAAAAAACAGGGGGCTCATTAACAGGATTAATTGTAAATTCAAAAACGTACTCACCTGATTCATCACCCTCTGCATCTACGAGCGAAAAGGCAAATTCGTCACTGGTGGATTCACTTCCATCATGTATATACTTAACTTTTCCGTTAGCTATATCATTTTGTGTAAATGAACTACTCATTCCTGTTTTAAGAAGTGCCTCAGATGTAATAGAACCATAATTTGGTCCGCTGAGAATATTGTAAGTAATTGAATACGATACACCATCCGGATTTGAGGCTTTTAGGATTAGGTCACTAAATGTAAAAGTTCCTCCCTCATCAAGCGTGCCGCCAGTATTAGTTATTATATATGGCTCCGGAGGCGGAGGTGGGGAAGTATTGAGCGAAGGACCGGGTGATACTCCATTTAGATCACTAAGTGAAGATTTAAACCTAAAATCGACTGCCGCGTTTATACTTGTATAACCTAAACTTCCAACGGGTGGTGGTGCTACAGAAGAATTGGAATTTTTGTTCAGCATAACTGGATTACCAATGCCCCCCATTTCTATTACTGAATAGTATAATCGATTATCAATTGGATTAAATTCAATACCCAGTGGATTATCACCACTTAAATCAAGAAAATCAATTTTATCGGATCCGTCAGTAGTATTACTTCTCCTTATTTTGCCCGTTGCATAATCAGTCCAGTAAAGCTTTCCATTTCCATAAGTTATATGTTTAGCGTCATTTTCAATGGTTATAGAAGTTCGAGTTGGTGCTGCAATAGAAGATTTAACAATATTTCCATTTCCTACATTAGTTTTTGCTAGTGCACTTTGTGGAGTAGCATAGTATTCCGTCCAGTAAATATTTGTTCCATCGGTTGTAATCCCGTATGGACTTGCTAGTCCGGTAAAAAGATTAACTTTTCCTGTACCATCAATATTAATTTCATGAATAATCCCAGTACCGCCATTATTGTTTTTATTAAGTGCGGTTTGAGGAGTGGAATAATTTGTATAATAAATCTTTCCTCCAGTATAAACCAATGCCCGGAAATCATTATTAGCATCATAATCTAGTTCAACAGAGTTACTTCCATCCAGATTTGATTTGTACAATCCTTTAGTTGTTATGTAAAGTATAGTATTTGGCAGTTCGTCCGGATTGTAATAGAGGTCTTGAGCAAAAGCAATATTACCTTGAGCAGGCTGATCAAGTAAAGTAGCTTGATCACTTCCGTCATCTTTAATACTACTAAAGGCAGCGCTACTACCACTAGCATAAAACACCCAGGTAGTTTGTGAGTAAGTTATATTTGATAATAACAGGAGTAATATTACCAGCAATAGAGAGTGAAATGAGTTTTTCATAACAGCTCCGTTGTGAATTAGAATTCTATATTTATTTTATTTAATGTAAGTCGCCCTGTTGTAAGATATTGATTATCTATTTAAACACAAAGAATTTTTATTGAAAATTGCGGAAGATTAAATGTAATTAGAAATCAGCTTTAATTGCTTTTTGAAGTAGAGCAATTGAAACAATAATTGTTACCAAGCTACTTAAAGAGATAATTAGAAGAGGAAAAATAAAATCAATATCCGCAAATCGAATTCTTCTTGAAATAAACTCAAAGTAGCTGTCAACGGAATTATACATAATCAGGACTAAAAATATCAAATAGAAAAAAGTAATTAAAAAGGAGATTGAGGCACCCTGAGAAGAAGCAATTCTAATAGGATTGCTTTCCTTATAGTTTGCAAAAAGAGCACCCAGAGAAAAATTTAGAATAATGATTGTGATAGAAGCTATAAAGCTTATTGCCCATGTAAACATTATCATTTCAAAATAGAAATTTCTCATTGTAAACAAATTGAGTAAGCTGGAGAGCAAAACGATAATCAATAAGTATGGTATTAGCTTAATAAAGAGAATAACTAAATAATTGTTGGGGGACTGCCGAACTTTCCAGGAAGCTTTTCCCTCCAAAGATATAATGGGGAATATAAATCTCAATGCTAAGGTAGAAATTAGAAAAATATTGAAAGTGAAAACGGATAATAATATGAGAGATCTGATCTGAGTGTTTTGGCTGCCGTAAAATGGAATGTTTGACACGCTCGAAATAAAAATTAGAAGGAGGAATAATAGAACTGAAGCGTGGATCATCTGACTGGGTTCTCTGAAAAAAGTCAGCCATTCTTTCTTCAAAATGCTGAAATTTTTACTATGAACTGCAACTTCACTTTTGCTAATTTTTCCTTTACTTCTTTTTGAGAATTTATTTTTAAGATCCGGTAAAGAAATCCATGAACTATAATACCATTTATCACCCAGGTACAAAGCTAGAATAGACAGAACCATCGAAAGACATAATTGCAGAACTGTAAAAGATATTGTAAAACTTAACTTTCCTTTTACAAGCCAATACAAGGAGGAAGCAAGCCATTGATTTGGCATATATTTCACAAATTCAGGGAGGAAATTTCCAAAATATAAATCTACATTTGGATAATGTTTTAATACTTCATTAACCAGCTTCATGGGAGAAGAGTTTAAGAAATACACTAAAATTGATACCGCATATATTCCAACTATTGAGAAAACAACTCTTTTCAATCCAAAATATTTTGAAAGCTGTAAAATTAAAAGAAGGACAATAATACCCAGAGAAGCCGCCGAAAGAATAAAGGGAAGAATATTTAAGATAAGAAAAGCAAGCATGGTGAACAGACTGATTTCAAAGTAGTCTGCATAACCCAACAGGAATGCCAGTAAAACAAAAAACAATGTTCCGGAGCTGTAAAAGAAATTATCTAAAAATTTTATAATGAATATTTTGGTTGGATGAATAGGCTTGGAAAACATGTAATTTACTTCATCAGACTTAAACAGAGTTGAGTAGGAAACTATAATATTTCCGACATTAATGCTTACAAAAAATATGAAAAGCACAATTGAGAAAAATTCATGAACAAGGAAAAGTCCAAGTTTCCATTTTATTAAAAGATAATAAATCAATTCTTTCGAGAATATATAGGCCCCAAAGGCAAACAGAATGTAAATTGCTGACCCGCCAATATCTCTCAGGAGTAAAAGAAAGGAAAAATTTGTATTTATTTTAATGAAAGAGATGAATTTATATTTTAAGATATGGAGTAACTGCTTCATCAGCTTGTAAGCTCTATAAACAATTCTTCAAAATTGTTCTGCATTTCGGTTTTCATAACATGCAATTTGGAAATGTCATCATCAAAAATCATTACTCCCTTATTGATTATTCCAACCCGGTTGCATATTTCTTCAACAACGTTAAGGCTATGTGTTGACATAAAGATTGTTTTACCATTCGCTGCACTTTGTTTTAGAATACTCTTAACGATATGTGCACTTTGTGGATCAAGTCCTATCATTGGTTCATCAATTATTAACAGGGAAGGATCGTGCAAAAATGCGGATGCGAAGGTTATTCTTTGTTTCATACCCTGTGAGTATTCTTCAATTCTTTTGTAAAACCATTCTTCAATTTTAAATAGCTCGACCATCTCTTCAATTTTTGATTTGACTATTTTCTTATCAAGATCATATAGTCCAGCGCAGAATGCAAGATACTCCTGCCCTGTAAGTCTATCATACAAATAGGGTTGATCCGGGATGTAGCCGATTTCCCGTTTTACTTCAAGAGAATCGAGAACGGAATCCATCTGATTAACTTTTATCTTACCCGAAGTGATGTTGTAAAGTCCGACTATCATTTTTATGGTGGTAGTTTTACCGGCACCGTTTGGTCCAAGAAATCCATATAAATCACCAGCATTAATTTTGATGTTTATTTGATCTACTGCAGAAAATTGACCAAACTTTTTACAGAGATTTATTATTTCTAACATAGATTCAGTTTTCTATTAATATATTAATCATTATTAAAAAGCAGATGTACATCATCCCATACAATTGTCATTAAATCTTCATCAGTATGGTCAATTAGTTGAGAGATTCGCACTTCCTGATTACTAATTGCTTTATATAGAACATTCTTAGCTGTTCTGGCATTACCAAAATTATTATCCCTCTTTTCGTAAAGGCTGGTAAAATACTCCAGAAGCAATTGTAAAGCGCCTTCATCAAGTTTATAACCACTGGAAATAGAAATGTCGTTTGCAATACTGAGCAGCTGCCTTGGTTCGTAATCTTCGAAGGTGAAAAAATTTGAAAATCTTGATTGGAGACCGGGATTAGAATCTACGAAGGTTTTCATCTCGTTTGTATAACCAGCAACAATCACAACAAAACTATCTTTATGGTCTTCCATTCTCTTCAGAAGGGTATCAATGGCTTCCTGTCCAAAATCGTTTGCCCCTCGCGCGAGGGTATAAGCTTCGTCAATAAAAAGAGTACCACCCATTGCCTTATTAATTATTTCGTCAGTCTTAATAGCTGTCTGTCCCTGATAACCAGCAACCAGATCTGCGCGGTCAACTTCAACAAGATGTCCCTTTTCAATAACTCCCAGTTCTTTGTAAATATTGCTTAATAATCTGGCAACCGTTGTTTTACCGGTGCCTGGGTTACCCATAAACACAGAGTGCAAACTCTTGTTGACCACTTTAAGTCCGCGTGCTTTTCTCAGTTTAGCTACTTTAAGACTATTAATGAGTTTTTTTACCTCATCCTTAACATTATCCTGTCCGGCCAATTTATAAAGTTCATTTAAATTTTCCTGTAGTCTTTCTTCATTTATAACAACCTCATATTGTTTAGCTTCACTTTTTACATTAATGATTGTCACAAGATCCGCTGAACTAAGAGAATTATTTTTTAAATTTTCCCGTTCTTCTTTTGACAAACCAGCAATTCTTAAAACCATTTGATGCTGGGCTGTTTCCAGCGTGTTTCTTACCAAACGGGCATTTCCAAAATTCTTGTCTCTGTTGCGGTAAAGGTCAGTATAATACTTCATCAATTCCATTTCGGCATTTTCTTCCAACTCGACTTTTCTGCTATCAATAATCTTTTTCGTAATTTCCATCATCTCATCGGGAGTATAATCTTCAAATGTGAATGATTTTGTAAAGCGGGATTGAATACCCGGGTTACTTTCAATAAAGCCCTTCATTTCCTCCGTATAACCTGCCGCAATCACAATAAATTTACCTCTATCGTCTTCCATTCGTTTTAACAGAGTATCAATCGCCTCCTTGCCAAAATCACTTCCACCCCCGTCAGATTTAACCAAACTATATGCTTCATCAATAAAGAGAGTCCCGCCTATAGCACTATTAATTACTGCGGTAGTTTTCTCTGCTGTTTGACCTACGAAACTGGCAACAAGTTGTTGTCTGTCAACTTCTACAAGATGACCTTTGGGTAAGAGACCCAATGCAGAATAGATTTTGCTCAAGATTCTTGCTACCGTGGTTTTACCGGTACCGGGATTACCCAAAAACAGAATGTGCGAACTATACTTGGATTTTACATCCTCACCTTGCTCAATGTAATATCGTACAAGTTTTACTAGATCACGCATATCTTTTTTAACGGATTCAAGACCGATGAGTGTATCCAATTCGATGAGCGATTCTGAAAGTTTTTCCTCATCAACCGGGATCATAAAACTTTTTTCACTATCAGGAGTTAAAACGCCTTGAATGTCCTCGAGGTTAATCGTCATCATCGCGTCTTTGGTTTGTTCAACATCCGATAGATTTAGATATCGCTTACTCAAATTCATCTTTGCTTCTTCAAAGAACTGTCTTACGAGACGTGCATTACCGAAAGTCTTATCACGAGCCCGATACAATGTCATAAATTCTTTTTTTAACAGATCTTTAGCTTCCTCATCAATTAAATAATCAGCTTTCTTGATCAGCATATCAAATATTTCAAGTAATTCATCAGGGGAGTAATCCTCAAAAATGAAAGTCCTGTTAAACCGTGATTTTAAACCCGGGTTTGAGGACATAAATGTTTCCATCTCATCGGTATAACCAGCTACGATAACAATAAATTCACCGCGCATGTCTTCCATCCTTTTAAGCAAGACATCAACAGCTTCCTGTCCAAAATCCTGTCCGGATCCGCCTTTCTTAACAAGTGTATATGCTTCGTCAACAAATAATACGCCACCTTTTGCATCTTCAATTATCTTCTCAGTTTTTTGCGCTGTTTCGCCAACGTATTGGCCAACCAAAGCACTTCTGTCAACTTCAATTACATGTCCGCGGGTCAATATGCCCATAGCCCTGAATATTTTTCCAAACAATCGGGCTATAGTGGTTTTGCCGGTACCGGGATTACCAACAAAGGCGCAATTAAGTGAAACATGATCATCCGATTTTAAGCCCTCTTTTTTCCGATGCTCAAGATATTCCAGGTAATCAATAAAATCACCAATGGATGTTTTAATGGAATTTAACCCAATATAACCGTTTAGCTCTTCCAGTAATTCTTCCAGAGTTTGCTGTTGTTCCTCTTCATGAATTTTTACACTTTTTTCAGTTTCTTTTTCTTTTGTTTTTTCAGATTGAAGGGGAGAAACATCTTTCTCTTTCGTAGGTTCTAAAACATCTTTTGCCCCAACCCCAAAATATTTTTCAGCGATTTTTAATCCATCAATATAAATTTCTATTTTGGATTGACCCTCTTTCCAATAATCTCTTTCATCACTACCCCATGTTTGAGCAAATATTACGGTATCCCAATTTTTATCAACCTTTAGCTGAAACTTGTTTCGCCCAACTACATAATCATTTGTATACCATACTGCTTCGCCCTTCAATTCATTATTTTGCTTTTCGTACAATGGGTTATTAAAAATAATTTCAGCGCCGGCGTGCTTCAGAAATGATCTATCGAATGCTTGGTAATATCTTTTAATTCCTTTTTCCGAATCTTCAACAACATCAAACATTTTTATGGAAACTATATCCGCATTATCATTTGGATAGGCAATTAAATCATGTCTTGCACCATTTGAGTTTTCTTTCTTTGGTTGAGGTAAAATATCTTTATGATTAACTTCAATTTTATCTGGAGTCTCTTCCTTTAAATAATTTTCCAAATCCGACTGATCGTCATCGACATCATTCTTCATATATTTTTGCAAAGCTTTATATAAATCACCAAACTTTTTATCCCGTTTAAATTTCTTTTTTTGTTCTTCAGCTTTCTTCATTGCAGGTCTGTATTGAAATAAATTCATCATTGCTTCCATTTCTAGCAAAAAGGCAGAATCGTGAAATGAGGATAGAGCTTTATTCTCGTTTACTTTTCTAGCCGAGCATAGGACAAACCAGTTTTCTTTAACCTTCAAAGCCAATTCGCAATTTTTCAATAATTCTTTAGCCTCTTTTTCCTTAAGACTGTAATCATCATTAAATATCTTTTTTGCAACTTCGTAGAGGACTTTTGATTTTTGCCATTCGGGATTTTTGCCCCCATCAATAATCAGGGCCAATTCATAGGATTTTAAGGCCTCGGAAAACCTGAACATTCCTGCAAGAGCACGAGCCTTATTTATATATGTCCAGGAAAGAGTTTCTTTTTGCTTATCAACACTGCTATTAAAATCCTGAATAGCACCCTCAAAAATGCTCATTCTCATCAAAATATAGCCACGATACAATTTTGCCTTGATCTGATCGCCCTTTAGTTCAACAGCCAGGTTTGCATATTCCATTGCTTTTGTGGGGCTGTTATTTTCAAGTAATGACCATGCAAGACAAATTGCAGCCTCGCTATCATCAGGGCGAGACTTAAAGAGAGTTTTCGCCGAATTTAAAGCCATCCTGTATCGACCATTCCATAGGTGTTCATAGGTTTCTGATTGGAGTCTGTTTAGTTCTTCATTTGAGAGTTTATTGCTTTCCATCAGTTAGGCTCATTTTAATAATAAAGACTGGTGTTTTATACATTAATCAAATATATAAATTCTCTGATATTTATCCAGTTATTAAATAATAAGTTAAGTGAATTTTTGGTAACTTTTAGCCCATAAAATTCGTCTAAAATCAAAACCTAACGGGGTGAATGATGAATAGTAAAGGACTACTAACAATAACAATAATTTTACTTATAAGTTTAACAAGTTGCCGATTTTGGGGAGTAAGAGGATCGGGTGACATAGAGTCAGAAAAGAGAGAAGTGAACGATTTTCAGGAAATTGAAATATCAGGAGCTTACGAAGTTGATATTTTTGTTGGTGAAAAAACCGGAGTGGAATTATCAGGTGATGATAATCTCCTTAAGTACATTGACACCTATGTCAGGGGAAATACTCTCGTAATAGAAAGCAGAAAAGATCTCAAACCAAGAAAAGGGATTAAAATAAAAATTACAACTCCTGAACTTGAGGTTCTCAGCCTTTCTGGAGCAAGCGATGTTTTTATTGAAGGATTAGATGAAGGTAGATTTTATTTGGATATGAGCGGCGCTTGCAGTATTGAAGCAGAAGGAATAGTTGGTACATTTAAACTTGAGCTAAGTGGCGCTGGAAGTGTTAATGCAAGACATTTAAAGGCCGAGGATGTTGTGGTGAGTATAAGCGGGGCAAGTAGTGCTTCTGTTTATGCGAGCAATTCTTTAGATGCTTCGGTTTCTGGCGTCGGTTCTGTTAGCTATTATGGTGACCCTGAGTATGTGGATACTGATGTATCTGGAATTGGATCAATAAATAGAAAATAGATTAATGGGGCTTCTCAGCCCCAAACATATTCTTTAAGTTGGATTTCTCTCTCCAGTCTCTTAATTTTAGGCATGTTAATTCAAACAATAATATATTCGAGGAATAAATGAGCGATACTCCCAAAATTGGAATAATAATGGGCAGTGATTCTGATCTGCCGGTTATGGAAAAAGCATTTGCAGTTTGCAAGGAATTTGATGTCCCTTTCGAAGTAAAAATAATATCAGCACATAGAACTCCAGATATACATGCCGAGTATTCGAAAACAGCAGCTGGCAGAGGTATAAAAGTAATTATAGCTGCTGCTGGTATGGCCGCACACTTACCAGGAGTAACAGCCGGACATACTATATTGCCCGTTATCGGTGTGCCTATGAGAGGGAAGAGTCTGGATGGTGTTGATGCACTTTATTCAATAGTACAAATGCCTCCCGGTGTTCCTGTGGCAACAGTAGCCATAGATGGTGCCAAAAATGCTGCATTACTTGCAGTCCAAATCCTTGGTTTATCGGATGAAAGTTTACAAAGAAAACTTTACGATTATAAAAAGTCTATGGCTGAAGAATCTGCAGCAAAAAATGACAAAATTAAACTCTAGGATAAATGGCTGTCTTTTTATTTTCTAAAGACAGCTAATCCTTTCCGCAATATTATTAATAGCTAAAAACTTACCGTTAATACTTTCTGTTTATTTTATTCTTTAAGTTTGTACATCACGGCACCGTAAAATCTTACAGCTAATATTCAATTCCTATCTATAGGAATAATCCTTTTCCCATTATAAGAAAAAAAAGTCCAACTGTTCGAAAACAACTCTTAATGTCACTAATTCGCATGGCACGTAAATTGGATGTATTTGTCTGTCAATGAAAAATTAGGATTGAATATGCATAAAGAAATCTTTAAAAATTATACTCCAAAAGACAGAAGTAATCTTATTGTTATACTTCAGGAGACCCAGGAAATCTATGGTTATTTACCAGAAGAGGCCCTTAGTGACGTATCTGATTTTATTGATGTACCATTAGCAAGCATTTATGGTGTTGCTACCTTTTATAATCAATTTAGACTAAAACCATTAGGCAAAAATGTAGTCCGTGTATGTAGAGGCACTGCCTGCCATGTTAAAAACAGTGCTAACGTATTGAGTGCCTTAGAGTTTGAATTAGGTGTAACGGCCGGTAACACAACAAGAGACAAATTATTTACTCTGGAAACTGTGGCTTGTATTGGTGCCTGCAGTATTGCGCCGGTGATAAGTATCAATTCAGATTATTACGGTAGAGTGGAAGTGAAGGAAATTACTAAAATATTAAAGAAATATCGAAACGAAGAAAAAACAAAGTCGATAACTGAAAAAGAAGTGAGTGTTTAATGAAAACCTTTTTAGATTTTTGTTGCTCAGAGTGCTGGCATACTGCGGAGACTCCATGTGATCAATTTATTGCATGTTGCACTGGTGGTCCTCTTTGTCATCACGATGATAAGTGTACCAAAGAACATGAAGAATTTAACAAAAGATTAAAATATGAAGTGCTGGACAGACCCGTAATTTTTATTGGCATGGGCACATGTGGATTAGCATCCGGCGCAGATAAAGTTAAAGAAGCAATTCAATCAGAATTAGAAAAGAATAATATCGACGCACTTGTCGTTCCAACCGGGTGTATTGGATATTGTGCGAAAGAAGTTATTGTTGATATAAAGATTCCGGGCGGCGAACGAGTTTCTTATTGCGAAGTCACACCAAAAGATGTGCCTGATTTAATTAAGACAGCAATAAAGGAAAAAAATGTTTATTCCAAAAGACTATTGGGAACTCACGGAGAGGGAAGTGAAGGAATTAATAATATTAATGATCTTCCCTTCTTTAGACGTCAGGAAAAGATTGTTCTGGAAAATTGCGGTATAATTAATCCAACCTCAATAGATGAATACATAGCCGCCGGCGGATTCAAAGGTTTGGATAAAGCATTACGAATTTTGAAAGAGAAAAAAGTAATAAATGAAGTTAAAGAAAGTGGTTTAAGAGGTAGAGGCGGTGGTGGATTTCCAACGTACAAAAAATGGGAATTTGCTCAAGCTCAGGACTCAGAGAAAAAATATATTATTTGTAATGCGGACGAGGGTGATCCTGGCGCATTTATGGATCGTTCAGTTCTGGAATCTGATCCGTTTAAACTTGTTGAGGGAATGATAATAGGTGCTTATGCTATTGGTGCTTCTTTCGGCTATATATATTGTCGAGCTGAATATCCCCTAGCAATTGAAAGATTAGAGAATACACTAAAACTTTGTCGGGAGTACGGTTTACTTGGTAAGAATATACTGAATAGCGGCTTCAATTTAGACTTGAAAATAAAGAAAGGTGCCGGTGCTTTCGTATGCGGCGAGGAAACAGCTCTAATAGCTTCTATAGAAGGTAAAAGAGGGATGCCAAAACCACGTCCTCCTTACCCGGCTGTCTCAGGTCTGTTCGGTAAACCAACTGTTATCAATAATGTTGAAACATTATCAAACATCCCAAGCATTATTGCCAGAGGTGGTGCATGGTTTGCTTCAAGAGGAACAGAAACCAGCAAAGGAACCAAAGTTTTTGCACTCAGTGGAAAAATTGCAAATAGTGGTTTAGTTGAAATTCCAATGGGTATGCCTCTAAAAGATATCGTTTTTGATATTGGTGGTGGAATTCCTGACGGAAAAGAATTCAAAGCAGTTCAAATTGGTGGACCTTCAGGTGGATGCCTGCCAAAAGAAGTTATGGATACAACAGTTGAGTATGAATCTCTCAAAAAAGTTGGCGCCATGATGGGTTCAGGTGGATTTGTGGTAATGGACGAAGATACATGTATGGTAGATGTTGCAAGATATTTTTTACAGTTCATTACAAATGAGTCATGCGGTAAATGCGTCCCATGTCGTGAAGGCACTAAAAGAATGCTGGAAATTATAGAACGTATTCCTACCAACTACAACGGGAATGGTGATGATCAACTGCAAAGATTTAAAGGTGTAATGCATCTTCAAAAGCTAGCTGCTGTAATTCAGGATACTTCTCTTTGTGGATTAGGGCAAAGCGCTCCAAATCCTGTATTATCCGGACTAAGATATTTTAAAGATGAGTACGAAGAGCATTTGTTTGAAAGGACTTGCTCCGCGAAAGTGTGTAAGGAACTTCTTACATATTCAATAGATCCTGATATATGTTCAGGTTGCGGATTGTGTGTTAAAAAATGTGCAGCTGAAGCAATTATAGGTGAGAAGAAACAACCTCATTCTGTAGTTCAAGCCACTTGTATAAAATGCGGTATGTGTGTGGAAACATGCAGAACAGATGCAATTATAGTTAATTAAATCGATATCAGTAAAGAATATTTTCGGAGATGAAATGGTTGAATTGACCATAAATAATATAAAAGTTCAGGCGGAAGAGGGCATGACTATTTTGGAAGCCGCAAAATCTGTAGGCATTCATATTCCTACCCTTTGCCACATGAAAGATTTAACACCAACCGGTGCCTGTAGAATATGTGTTGTTGAAGTTGATGGAATGAATGGACTAACACCAAGCTGCGCCTATCCGGTTTACAATGGAATGGTAGTTGAGACTAACTCTCCACGAGTTAGAAGATCGAGAAAAACAATTGTTGAGCTATTAGTTGAAAATCATCCGCAGGATTGTTTGATCTGTGTAAGAAACAAGAACTGTGAACTACAGGATTTATCGGAACAATATGGCTTGCGTGAGCATAAATACGTTGGTGAAAAGAAAGTTCATGCGATTGATATTTCGAGCGCTTCGATGGAACGTGATCCGGCTAAATGTATTTTGTGCGGAAGATGTACCAGAGTATGCAACGAAATACAAAAAGTTGGCGCAATAGATTTCACTAACCGTGGATTCTCAAGTAACGTAACAACTCCCTTTAACAAGGGATTGAACGTAAGTGATTGTATTTTATGCGGACAGTGCATTCTTGTTTGTCCAACTGCGGCACTACGTGAGAAGGGACATCTGAAGGATGTTCAAAATGCCTTAAACAGCAAAGACAAGTATGTTGTTGTGCAAATTGCACCGGCTGTAAGAGCCTCAATTGGCGAAGAATATGGAATGCCCTTAGGTACTGATGCAACTGGTAAACTTGTAACAGGATTAAGAAGACTAGGATTTAAGAGAGTCTTCGATACTAACTTTGCTGCTGATCTTACAATAATGGAAGAGGGAACTGAACTTATTGGACGTATCGGTAATGGCGGGACACTCCCAATGTTCACAAGCTGCTGCCCGGGTTGGGTTAAGTATATTGAACAAAACAGGCCTGAATTACTTGCTCATGTTTCAAGTTGTAAATCGCCGCACGAAATGGAAGGTGCGATCCTTAAAACTTATTACGCAAAGAAAATGGGTCTCGATCCTAAAGACATATATGTAGTATCAATTATGCCATGCACCGTTAAAAAATATGAATCAGACAGACCAGAATTATCCGAAGAACACAAGCAGGATGTGGATGCGGTATTAACCACTCGTGAACTTGTCAGATTCTTTAGAGCTGCAGGAATTGATTTTGATGATTTACCTGAAGATCAATTCGATAATCCATTAGGAGAATCAACCGGAGCAGCAATAATATTTGGTACTTCGGGCGGTGTTATGGAAGCAGCTTTAAGAACTGCCTATTTCAAAATGACAGGAAATGAACTTGAGAATCTTGAACTGGCTGATATACGTGGTGACCAGGGTGTAAAAGAAACTACAATAAAAATAAATGGCATGGATATAAATGTTGCCGTAGTAAATGGAATTGGAAATGTTGACCCTATACTTGATGAAATTGCAGAAGGAAAATCAAAGTATCATTTCATTGAAGTTATGGCTTGCCCAAGTGGTTGTATTAACGGTGGTGGTCAACCAATCCATCATAAACCGGAAAAAGTAAAGAAACGCATACAGGCACTATACGATATCGATACAAAAATGAAAAACAGAAAATCGCATGAGAATGAGTCTGTACAAAAACTATACAAAGAGTTTCTTGGCGAGCCAAATAGTCATATGGCTCATGAAATATTACATACTTCTTATGTTAACAGAAAAGAAATACTAAGTAATAAATAAACAGGTTATTGATAATGGGCTACGGAATAGTTAGTACAATTGGACAAAAATGCAAAAGATGCTACTCGTGTGTCAGAGAGTGTCCGGCTAAAGCTATTCGCGTAGAAAATGGACAGGCCGTTGTTATAACCGAAAGATGTATTAGCTGTGGGCATTGTGTAAAAGTTTGCTCCCAGAATGCAAAAAAAGTTGACAGCGATGTTGATAGAATAGTCAATGAATTGATGCCTTATAATGACGTGATTGCTATTATTGCTCCAGCATTTGCGGCATCATTTCCTGATAATTACATGAAGTTACCGACAGCACTTCGCGAAATGGGTTTTAAAATGGTAATTGAAACTGCATTCGGAGCAGATCTTGTAAGTCAATTATATCTCGATTCTTTTGAAAATGGGAAGAATAAAACACTTATTGCTTCGCCATGCCCCGCAATCTATAACTATCTTGAAAAATTCTTTACTAATCTGGTACCGAATTTAGCACAAATAGTTTCTCCAATGATTGCGGTTGGCAAGTATATAAAAAAGAACCATGAGGCAGATACGAAAGTGGTTTTTATTGGACCATGTATTGCGAAAAAAAGCGAATATCAGGATGAAGAAGTTGCTGGGGTAATTGATGCAGTAATGACATTTACGGAGTTAAAAGAATTTTTCGGTGCAAATAATATATCGTTGGATGGATTTGTTGAATCCAACTTTGACCCTCCATATTCTTATTTTGGTAAGTCATTTCCCCTTACCGGCGGACTCATAAAGACTGCAGGGATGTCTAATGATATATTGGCAAAAGATGTAATCGTCGTTGATGGTAAGGAAAAAGTAGAAGAGATTATTGCTGATTTGGCGGCTAATAAAATCAATTCCAAATTTATTGATATATTATTCTGCGAAGGATGTATAAATGGACCTGGAATAGAGAGCGATTTAAATTATTATTCCAAACGAGAAAAAGTAATTGAATACATAGATAAGAACATTCATTGTGTCGATAAGAATGTTTGGAAAAGTGAATTGTATAATAGTCGGGATCTGGACTTAACAAGAACATTCAAACCAAAAAGTCAAAGAAAAACAGAACCAACCGAAGAGGTAATAAAAGATATCCTTGCAAAAACAAACAAGTTTAATAAGAAGGACGAACTTAATTGTGGCGCATGCGGCTATCATACTTGCAGGGAATATGCGATTGCTATTTCAAAAGATCTGGCAGAAGAAGATATGTGTCTGCCTCATGTAATTGAAAAATTAGAAAAGGCGTATGAAGATTTGAAATCAACGCAAGATCAGTTGCATAACGCAGAAAAATTAGCATCAATCGGACAATTAGCAGCCGGAGTTGCTCACGAAATGAATAATCCTTTGGGCACAATCCTGCTTTATTCATCAATGCTTAAGAAAGAAATTGTAAAAGCATCCAGCGTAAGCCAAAATGTTGAAGACCTTTCGATGATTATTGATGAAGCAAAAAGGTGTAAGGGGATTGTATCAAACTTATTGGATTTTGCGCGCCAGGGTAAGTTGAAAATCAGTAGAGTAGATATTGCAGAGATGCTTGATGAAGTCACAAGAAATATGCAGATGCGCTCTGATTTTGAGGATGTAAAAATTATCAAAATGATTAAAGAATTGGAGTCTCACTGTGTTGATGGAGATGGTGATCAGATAAGACAAATACTCATTAATCTTATTTCAAATGCCTGCGAAGCAATGGAAGAAAGAGAACATAAATTACTACAGATAGATTTAAATTCCACCAATGATTTTGTGGAAATAAAAATTAAGGATAACGGTTGCGGCATTCCAGAGGCAAATATAAAACAACTTTTCACACCATTTTTTACTACAAAAAAAATGGGTAAAGGTACTGGCTTAGGACTGGCAATTGTTTATGGTATAATAAAAATGCACAGAGGTGAAATTAATATTACCAGCAAACTAGGAGAGGGATCAGAGATTATTGTAAAACTCCCCAAAATAATTACAAAACAAAATGGTCAATTTGGTATTAAGGAGAATTCTAATGCAAGCGCATGAAAAATATAATAAAATATTATTGGTCGATGACGACATCGATTTATTGGAACAGAATAAAATTATGCTCGAATCAAAAGGCTTTATAGTAATTACCGCAGAATCCGGAAAAGAAGGTTTCGAAACATTTGAAAAAGAATTGCCAGATGCAGCTATTGTGGACCTAATTATGGAACAACACGATTCCGGTTTTATTTTATGCCATAAAATAAAGAAGACTAAACATGGCAAAACGATGCCCTTGTTTATGCTTACTTCAGCCACTTACGATACTGGATTTAAATTCAGTGCTTCCACCGAAGAAGAAAAAGAGTGGATAAAATGTGATGGTATACTACATAAACCTGTAGTTGTTGAAGATGTAATAGCAAAACTGGAAAACTATGATTAATAAAAATTGTGAATAATATGGCTGAGATCAGAACTAAAGTATTAATAGTTGACGATGAAAAAGGTTTAAGATTAGGAACTCAGAGACTTTTACAATCAGAAGGCTATCTTGTCTCAATTGCTGAAAATGGAACAGAAGGAATCAGGCTAGGGACAGAAGAAGAATTCGATTTAGCTGTTATTGACCTAAAAATGCCTGATTATGATGGACTTGAAGTCTTAAATAAAATACGACAAATTCATCCAAATACTGTTTGCTTTATTGCTACAGCTTTCGCAAGTTACGATACTGCAATTGAGGCTACTAGGCTGGGTGCGTTTAGTTATATTCCAAAACCATTCACGCCGGAAGAGTTTTTGTACCAGATTGAGCAGGGCGTTAAGCACAGAAAGGTCATTCTTGAGTCTGCAAGACTTCTCAAAGAAAGAGAAGAAAACCTTCTGGAATTAGCGCAAGAAAAAAGTAAGCTTAACATAATAATTAAATCTATTGAGGATGGTGTTTTAATCATCAACAATAGCGGTCAAATAGTTTACTTTAACAATAGCGTTCTTAAAAACCTTGATATGGATGAACTGGCAATAGGTGATGATGCATCTGAAGTATTGCCTGCAAAAATAAGTGAGATAATTAGTAAATATTTCGTCTCTTTCGAAACTGTAAATAAATCTTTCTCAACTCAGATTGAAATTAAGTCTGACAATGAGCTTTTTATTGAAGTTAATTGTTCTCCGGTTCCACAAACGGATGGAAGTTTCTCGGGAGTAGTTGTAATTATTAGGAATATTACAGAAACAAAAAAAATAGAATTGATCAAAAATCAATTTGTTTCTATGGTTGCTCACGAGTTAAAAACACCGGTTGCTGCAGTTCAGGGATTCCTCACTATTATTCTCGATAAAAACATCAGTACTTCAAGAGATCAGGAAATTGATTTTTTATCCAGATCTTCAGTGCGTTTAAAAGGACTGCTGGATCTTGTTAACGATCTGCTAGATATTTCGAGAATAGAAATGAAAACTAAACAGAGAGAATTAGTAAATCTTAATATACCCGAGACTATTAATTCTACACTTGTTTTTTTACAGTTAGAGATTGAGAAGAAAAAATTAATTGTTAATTGTGAATTTGAGGATAATCTGCCAGTATTTAAAGCCGACCTTAACGAATTAACAAGGGTCTTTACAAATATACTAAGCAATGCTATTAAATATAATACTGATGGCGGTTATATTAAGATAAAGACATCCATGACTGGAAATTATTTGTGCACATCTATTTCTGATTCAGGTATAGGGATGACTGAAAAAGATGTAAATAATCTATTCCAGGAGTTTTTTAGAGCTAAAAACGAGTTTACACGTGGAATAAGCGGTACGGGATTGGGCTTAACTATTGTAAAACGTATAGTCGAATCGTACCATGGAAAAGTAGAAGTTGAAAGTGAATACAAAAAAGGCACAATATTTACGATCAAATTACCAATAACTCTTAAATAGGAGAGAGATATGGCACTAATCGCAATAATCGATGATGATCCGGATATCATTGAAGCTAGCAGTCTTGTCCTTAAATCTAATGGACATGAAGTAATAACTGCAAGCAATCCTGATGATGGATTTAAAGTAGTAACCGAAAAAAATCCGGATCTGATAATTCTGGATGTAATGATGGATGAACCTGATGATGGTTTTTTCCTGGCACAAAAAATAAGAAAAGAAAAAATCGAAACACCTATTCTGATGTACACTTCTGTATCTAAAACTTTAGGTTTTGAATACGGTGCTGGTGAGATGGTTCCTGTAAATGAATTTGTTGAAAAACCAATTTCGCCAGATGAATTAATCCAAAAGGTAAATTCACTCTTGGAAAAAAAATAAGGAGCGACAAAAAATGTTGGTAATGGAAAAAAATTTCTTACAAGAAGAAATTGAAAAACTAGTTGAAACATTTGGTAATAGTCGCTCAGCTTTAATCCCCATACTTCAGGAAATTCAGAAAAAGCATCATTACATTTCTGAATTTGCACAACAAGAAGTTGCTCGACTATTGGATATTCATCCTGTAGAAGTTTATAGCGTAATTTCCTTTTACGCCTTTTTAAGCTCAGAACCTAAAGGCAGAAACATTGTTAGACTCTGCCAGACAATCACTTGCGATTTAGCAGGCAAATATTCTGTTGCAAAAGCAATTGAACGTGAATTAGGTATCGCTTTTGGCGAAACAACTAAAGACAACAGAATTTCTCTTGAGTACACAAACTGCGTTGGAATGTGTGATCAGGGACCTGCTATGCTTATCAATGACAAAGTGTATACAAGGTTATCTCCAGAAAAAGCTGTTGAAATTATTAATGAGATTAAATAGGGGTTAAAATGGAAATGAAAAAGAATAGACAAGGGGCTGTCCTTTTTTCTGACTATACTCGTGGTAAATCCATCGAGAAAGTAGTCGGTATGCCTCGCGGAGATGTCCTTGCCGAAGTTAAAGAAAGCAAGCTCAAAGGACGCGGCGGCGCAGGATTCCCAACAGCTACTAAATGGATGTTAACAGCAGCTGCCGTAGCTGAGAAAAAATATATTATATGTAATGCCGATGAAGGCGAACCGGGTACATTTAAGGATAGAGTTTTATTAGACGAATATCCTGCTTTAGTATTTGACGGTATGGTTATAGGTGGTTATGTTACTGGCGCTCATGAAGGTATCTTATACCTTAGAGGCGAATATTCTTATATGAAGAAAGGTCTGGAAAACTATCTTGAAGAAATGAGAAAAGATAATTTGCTGGGTGTAAATATTGCTGGTAAAGAAGGATTCAATTTTGATATTAATATTAAAATGGGATCTGGCGCGTATATCTGTGGCGAAGAAACTGCACTCATTGAATCTTTAGAAGGACAAAGAGGTGAGCCTCGTAATAAACCCCCATTCCCTGTAAATACGGGTTTTATGGGTTGTCCAACTGCCGTTAATAACGTAGAAACATTAGCTGCAATTTCACACATAGTTGTAAAGGGCGGCAAATGGTATCAGAAGTATGGAACAGATAAATCATCAGGTTCCAAATTATTTTCTGTGTCTGGCGACTGTAAAAAACCTGGCGTATTTGAACTGCCATGGGGAACTACAATAACTGATTTGTTAAAATTAGTTGATGCCGATAATGTGAAAGCAGTTCAGGTTGGCGGAGCTTCAGGTGTTTGTATTCCTAAATCACAATTTGATAGAAAACTTGCCTATGAAGATGCAGCAACTGGCGGTTCTATTATGATATTTAACGAGTCACGTGACATGTTACACATTCTGAAAAACTTCATGGAATTCTTCGTAGAGGAATCATGCGGGCAGTGTACTCCATGCCGTATTGGAAACGTTAAATTGCTTGAAGGTGTGGAAATGATCGAATCTGGTAATTACACATTCTCTTATATCACAAAATTGAAAGAGCTTGGCCAATCAATGCAAGTTGCTTCAAAATGCGGATTGGGTCAATCAAGTCCTAACTCATTCCTGTCAATTTTAGAAAACTTTAGAGATGAAATCTTTAACAACGGTAACGGAGGTGTAAATGTCAGATAAAGAAGGAAGAGCCCCGGAAAGTCAGAAGCCGCTTGTTGTTGAGAAACCAGATGACACCAGCAAAATTGGTGGAATGGTTTCAATGGAAATCAACGAAAGAAAGGTACAAGTACCCTTAGGAACTACCATTCTTGAAGCGTGCCGTCAGAATGATATACATATACCAACTTTGTGTCATCATGATGATCTTTGTACTGCCGGTGTATGTCGTGTATGTGTTGTAGAAGTTGAAGGTATGAGAACATTGCAAGCTGCGTGTGCTTATCCTGTTACTAATCCTCTTAAAATTAAAACCTCTACACCATTGGTTAGAAAAGCAAGAAAGCATATCATAGATCTATTAATAAGCGAGCATTATGGTGAATGTTATTCCTGTTTCAGAAATAATAATTGTGAATTACAATCATTAGCAAAAGAGTATGGCGTTGATCACTATAACTTTGGTCATGTTCAAAAACCAAGGTATGAAATAGATAAATCATCCTTCTCAGTAGTTCGTGATTTGGATAAATGTGTTCTTTGTAAAAGATGCGTTAGAACATGTATAGATCTGCAGGAAGTTGGTGTTTTGGAAGCCATTGATCGTGGCGACAAAACAAGAATTGATACTTTTATGGACAAACCATTAGCAGATGTAATTTGCATTAATTGTGGTCAGTGTATCAATCGCTGCCCAACCGGTGCATTAAGGGCCAATGATCCTCGGGATGAAATATGGGCAGCCATTGATGATCCAAACAAACATGTTGTAATGCAGACTGCTCCTTCACCAAGAGCTGCTATTGCTGAAGAATTCGGTATTCCGGCAGGGAAGTCAATGACTGGTGAGATGAACACAGCTATAAGAAGATTAGGATTTGATAAAGTATTTGATACTAACTTTACAGCTGACTTGACAATTATGGAAGAAGGAACTGAATTAATTATCAGATTATTCCAGGCACTTGTCGAGAAAAAAGAAGGTGTAGCATTACCACAGTTCACATCATGTTCTCCTGGCTGGGTTAAGTATTTAGAGCATTTTTATCCTGAATACATCCCGAATCTTTCATCAGCAAAATCACCGCAGCAAATGTTTGGTGCACTTATTAAAACTTATTACGCTAAAGAGAATAACATTGATCCTAAGGATGTAGTATCCGTAGCATTAATGCCTTGTGCAGCTAAAAAGTTTGAGTGCAACAGACCAGAGATGACTGACAGTGGTTATAAAGATGTTGATTTCGGTTTAACAACACGCGAATTAGCTCAGATGATAAAAGAAGGTGGTATTCATTTACCTGAAATGCCGCAAACACATTTCGATGATCCATTTGGTGATGCTTCCGGTGCTGGTCTTATTTTTGGCGCAACCGGTGGTGTTATGGAAGCTGCTATCAGAACGGTTGTTGAATTAGTTACCGGCAAAAAAGCTGAAGACTTGTTCGAAAACGCTAATGTAATGCCTGTCCGTGGTTTCGAAGGTGTTAAGTATGCTGAATTACCAATACCTGTAGTTGGTCCTGTGCCAGAAATTCTAAAAGCATTGGTACCTAACTGGGATTGGTTAAAAGGCGCTACACTTAAAGTTGCAGTTTGTCACGGAACAGCTAATGCAAAAAAAGTTATGGATGACATTAAAGCTGGTGGCAAATTTAGCGAATGTCACTTTATTGAATTCATGGCTTGTCCTGGTGGATGTTTAGGTGGCGGTGGTCAACCAATACCAACAACTCCGGAAATTCGTAAAGCCCGTGCAAAAGCGATTTACACTGAAGACGAATCATTACCATTACGTAAATCACACGAAAACGAGCACGTGGCATCTATCTATGATAAGTTCTTAACAGATGGGCCATGTGGACACATATCACACAAACTACTCCACACTCATTATACTCCTCGTGGAAAATATATTGACTAGTAATTAGTCAGTGTTTTTTTGAAAAAGCCCTGCTTTGCAGGGTTTTTTTTATGAACTTTTCTCACTTTTATTCGATTATAAGATTAATTACTCAAAAAATATAATTGATGAAAAATCTTCTTATTCTTATATCGTTTATTTCGCTTCTAACCATTAATGCTCAAGATAATTATCAATTTGAACATCTTAATATTGAGGATGGGTTATCCCAGGGTACAATTTATGATATCCTACAAGATCAAAAAGGTTTTATATGGTTCTGCACCGATAACGGTTTGAACAGGTATGACGGAGTTCGATTCAAAATTTTAAAACATACACCTGATCAGAATAGTATAACTGCAGATAGAATTTATGGTATTGCTCAGGATACGTCAGGATTAATATGGTTAGCAACAGATTTCGGTATAAATTCACTTGATCCACAAACAAATACATTCCATAATTATTTTATTCTTCCAAAAGATACGAATGCTACTATTTATAACAACGTCCAGACAATATATGTCGATTCTCATAACAGGATTTGGGCCGGCACAAACAGTGGTTTGTATTTATATTCTCCCATGGAAGATGTTTTCAAGCAACAAATCATGGATGATAACGGATTTTATGTCGTTAATAAGATATTAGAAGATGATCAGGATAGCGATATAACGTGGATTGGCACCGAGGGAAGGGGATTAGTTAAGTATAATAGCAAAACAAAAAAACATTATTCATTTAGGATGAATAATGAATTTGATAGTAATATTGCTGTAAATCAAATCAATGAAATCAAGAATCAATCCAATAGGCTTCTGATTGGAAGCAATGGTGGATTTCATATTTTTTCTAAAAAAACAAACCAAACCCTTGAATCACATAGTATCACAGATTTAGGTTATTCATTCAGCTCTGATATTATTAAAAGTATCGAAATTATCGATGAGGATAATATTTGGGTAGGTAGTTGGAATGATGGGATCTTGATTTATGATAAATCTTTTAACCTAAAAGGCAATATAAGACATATTCCTAATTACTCCCTGGGGTTAAGTAATAATAGAATTACTCGTTTATTTCAAAAGGGAGATGGTCCGGTTTGGATTGGTACTTATAGCAGAGGTGTTAACCTTTTCAATAAGAATCAAAATATTTTCAGGCATTATAACGTGAATGAAAACTCAAAATTTAATTTCACATCTAACGAAGTTTGGTCAATTTATGAAGACAGCGAAAAGGTACTATGGGTTTGTACAGATCGAGGACTGAATAGATTTGACAGAGCAAAAGAAAAACTTTCGACATTTACTTTAAATAATTCACCATTAAAATCTGAGGATGTATTTTCAGCTATCGAAGCTCCTGCTGGTATGTTATGGATTGGGACAAGAACTGGTGTGAACATTTATAATCTGCACGAGAATAATTTTCTGGACAACACCTATTTACACGAACTTGATGGCAAAGTAGTACTGAATATACATTATAAAAAAGGAAATATCCTCTGGATAGGCGCAATGGATGGTCTATACAAGGTGGATATTAAAAGAAAAGTAGTCATTGCCAAAATTGTTAGAGAAGCAGGTGCGTTCCTTACAGCAAATGCGGCGCAGGTATTCGCAATTGAAGAAGCGAATGAAAATGAATTGTGGATAGGGACAAATGATGGATTATTTCTAATTGACTCCAGGTATGCGAAAATCAAAAAAAGATATTTCCATCAAACAAACAAGAATAGTCTATGCGAAAACAGAGTTTATTCACTTTACAAAGATCATGAAAACATTCTTTGGATTGGAACCCTAGGTGGAGGAATTGATAAGTTTAATTTTTCTGACAATACTTTTAAGAATTTTAGAGAATATGATGGTCTTGCTAATGATGTTATCTATGGAATAGTAGAAGATGATTATAATAATTTATGGATCAGTACCAACTATGGTCTTTCCAAATTTAGTAAAGAAACCGAAACTTTTAGTAATTATTCAATAAGTGATGGATTGCAAAGCCTTGAGTTTAATTATGGTGCATATTCAAAATCAGAATCCGGCGAGATATTTTTTGGAGGTGTTAACGGATTTAATTCATTTTTTCCTAAAGAAATCCTGGAATCGAGTAAACCTCCTGAAGTAGTAATAACCGATGTCTTATTATTATATACGGATGAGGATGGGCATAGAGAAAGAAATATTGATATATCGTATTCAAATTCAAATGTGCTTAAACTCGATTACTACGAGAACTTCCTCAATATCAACTTTGCCGTACTTGACTATACAAATTCTGTTGGTAACTATTATGCATATAAAATCGAAGAAATTCATGATAATTACATACAGAATGGCAAGAGACACTTTGTTACATTTCCCAACCTTGAACCTGGGACATATCATCTAAAGGTAATCGGTGCTAATAGCAGAAGCAACTGGAGCAAAGATCCGGCACAGTTAACTATTACAATCTCACCGCCTTATTGGCGATCTATTATAGCTTACATTCTGTATTCCTTACTTCTCTCAACAATAATTGTTGGTTTTTACCTCTGGAGGCAAAAAACTCTGCGGAGGGAAATTGTTATTCTAGAAAAAGCTGATCGATTAAAATCTGAATTTCTTGCTCAAATGTCCCATGAGATCAGATCACCAATAAATGTAATTCTTAGTTTTTCTAATTTGATAAGAAGTGAATTAGAAGATAAGGTGTCAGTTGAGCTCGTAGAATCCTTTAATAGCATCAGCATTGCTGGATCAAGAATTATCAGAACAATTGATTTAATTCTTAATATGTCTGAAATTCAAACCGGTACTTACGACTTCAAACCAAGGAATATTGATCTACACAACGATATTCTTCAGAGTCTTCATGATGAGTTCAGCCAACATGCCAAATCGAAAAACATTAAACTCATCCTAACAAAGGAAATCGACAATTCCATTATTTATGGAGATGAGTATACGATTACCCAAATATTTGCCAACCTGATTGACAATGCAATTAAATACACAGAGAGGGGAAGTATAAGAATTAATATATTCAGCAATTTTGAGAAGAAGATTCTGGTTGAAATACATGATACCGGTAAAGGAATGAAAGCTGAATATTTGCCACATATTTTTTCACCGTTTACGCAAGAAGAGCAGGGATATACCAGGGAGTTTGAAGGGAATGGGCTTGGTTTAGCGTTGGTGAAAAAATATTGCGATATAAATAATGCTTCTGTTTCTGTTGAAAGTACTGTTGGACTGGGAAGTACATTCACCATTGTATTCCAGAAATATGAAATTCAAAAATAAAATATAGGTTGCAAACGTCTTAAACCTTCCCAATAGAGTTTTAATAATTACTCGTAAATTCCCAGAGATAAGGGTTGATATAAAAAACGATTCTGCTAATTTATATTCAAGAGGATCGAGTAATTTTTATCAGGAAACAATTGACACATTGTTAAAACTAATAGAAGATTATAAGAGGCAGTTTATCGTGATTTAAATAACAATTTGACTCAATATATTAGGAGCAGCTTATATTCTAATAATTTTTAGATATATTTGCTCAAAGAGAAATATCAGGGTCATTATGGATTCAAATATTTAAATGAGCGAAGAAAATTACATACCAGATCATCTAAAGAAGGAAGAGTATCAGGATACAATAAATGAACTCCATCCAAATGGTATGTTAAAAAAAGAAATAATATATGTTTCCGATAAATTAATCAAAGAAGTATTCTACAATGAGAACGGTCTGATTATGAAAATAATTGATCGGGATAGCCTTGGCAATATTCTTAATGAAATCAACATGTCTCAAGAAACATCTCAACATGGTCTTTCCTTCACCTACTATCCAAACGGCAATGTTCAGAGTCTTAAATATTTTATTAATGGAAAGGTAAACTGGGTTGAAAAGATATTTAATGAAGATGGACAATTAGCAGAAGTTATTAGTTATAAAAAGGGAATTAAAAGTGGACCTCATACAGTTTATTCATCAAGGAATGCGAAATTAAGTGAAGTAACTTATGAGAAAAATACTCCTACCGGTAAGGCAAAGTATTTTTATGAGACAGGTGAATTAAAAGCAGAAATGAATTTTAATGAAGGCAGGAAAAATGGAGTACTGAAGTATTTTCATAAAAACGGTAACCTTAAAAAGAAAGAAAGCGTAATCAATGGCATAAAGCAAGGTTATACATCATTTTATTATGAAAATGGCGCTATTAAAGAGAGATGGAATTATAGTAATGGGAAACTGAATGATGAATGCCTTAAGTATGATATGCACGGGCAAATAATTAAGAAATTATATTACAATGAAGGTGAAGTCATCTCGGGTGATCAACCTGTAGCTAAAGATGATTTGGATAGATTACTTTTTGCGGAAAAGGCAAAACAAGCTGAAATATTTAATCAGAAGAAATTAACTCCAACTGCACAGCCAGAGGAAAGTAAAAAAATAGTAAAGAAAGAAATTTTAGCTGTAAAAACCCCGAAGAGTAAAGAAAAAAGAAAAAGTACTTTTCGGATTGCAATTAGTTACTCTGCCATATTTGTTGGAATACTGGTAATAATTTATCTTATCTATAATGCAATTCTCTATTTTTCATAAATATTAAATTAATCTACTCGATCATATCAAAGTTATTTTATATTTTATAAAGTGTAAATTCTCTTATTGATAATTATGGTTCTTATTATGGATCTCCTCCCTACTAGTTTCAAAATTTACGATGAGTTTTGGGCAACAATTAAACGGTACAATCAGTGGTTTATAAAGCTTAGATTCTGGGCTGTTGCTTCCCTGATCTTATTTTACTTTTTCATTCGTTTTGTATTAGGTCTTGAGTTATCAGAAATTCAAGATAAGGTTATAATCTCTATAACAGGTCTTATACTTATTTATAATTCACTATTTATGAGGATTCATAAAAACAATTCTTATTCTCAGAATAAAGTAAATGAATTACGTCTTGAGTTATATCAGATGTTTTTTGATCTATTCAGTTTAAGTATCCTGGTCTATTTTCTTGGCGGAATCGAAGCTCCAATATTTCTGTTCTTTATATTCCATATGATAATTGGGAGCTTAATACTACCAGTTCTTATAATGTATTTAATTGCCGGTACTTTGATTGTATTCTTTTCTCTTTTCAGTTTTCTGGAACTATCCGGTATTATTCCACACATGGCGGTTAAAGGATTATACAACCATCATTTTTATAATGATTTAAATTTTGTTGTCGGGTTTATTTTCATCTTCTCATTTATGCTCTTTTTCTGCATCTATTTAACCTCAAAAATTGTTCAAGAACTTTATGCTCGCGAAGGACATTTAAAAAATGCACTTGATCAACTGAATGAAGCCGAGGCATCAAAGCAGAAATATATAATGGCAGTCGTACATGAGCTTAAATCGCCCATAGCTGCCGCCTCATCATTTCTGGATCTCGTGATTGGAGGATATGCCGGTAGCCTTGATGAAAGCGCAAAAGACAAAATAGTAAAAGCCAGGAGAAGGACTGAAGAATCTATCGAAACAATTAATAACATTTTGAGAGTTTCGAAGTTCAGATTGATGAATAAATTAGAAGTTGAATCTATTGACATTATAAAGTTGATTCAAAAAATTGTTGATTCTATTAAGCCAGTTGCAGATCGAAAAAATATTTTAATTTCTCTGGTTACAAAAGGTATACACACAAAAATTTCCGGCGATTCTGTTTTACTAAATCTTGCGTTTTCAAATCTGATTTCAAATTCGGTAAAATACACCCCAAAAGACGGACAAGTTGATGTTGTAATAATATTTGATAAACAAAAATGTATAATAAAAGTTATTGATGATGGGATTGGAATACCAAAAGTTGATCAGGACAAAATATTTGAAGAGTTTTACAGAGCATCAAACGCTAAAGCAAAAAACATTGAGGGAACGGGGACAGGACTAAATGTTGTTAAGCAAGTAGTCGAATCGCATAAGGGAAAATTAGAACTCTTCAGCCCTTCTGAAATTGAAAAAAACGACAGACCAGGAACTGAATTTAGAATTACTATTGATATATAAATTGCTTACACCGCCACCATTATAATATTTGATTATTTGCAAATAGTTGATATATTAGAAGCAGTATCTTCACACATGACAAAATTGAGAATAGAATGATTCGTCTTGTCCCTGAATGGGCTCATCACTACGAGGAATTCTGGACCGCAATAAAACGAAGAAATTTGTGGTTTATTAAACTTCGGTATTTTTTCGTTACTCTACTTGCTGGCTTCTATTTTTCCAGTACCATAATCGTTGATTTTGAGTATACTAATTCTCAGCATTTATCTATAATTCTTGTTACGATATCAATTCTTATATATAATCTGCTATTATCGAAATCATTAAATTCGATTAAATCGATTCCAGGCAGATTTAATCATATGCACCTTTCTCTCATGCAAATGATTCTTGATCTTACTGCTTTAATGGTTCTTGTTCATTTTACCGGAGTTATATTTTCACCTTTTTATATGTTTTTTATTTTTCAAATGGTGATTGGTAGTTTAATTTTACCCGGAAGAGTGGTCTATTTTATAGGATCTCTAGTAATTATTATTTTCGGATCATTGATTCTATTACAACATTACAGTGTAATTTCATTGCACCTTATTGCCGGACTTTACCTCGCGGAACTTCCACATACAATTATGTATGATATCACATTTATATTAATGTTTTCCGGTATGATGCTGATTACGGTCCTGCTAACCAACACAATAGCAGTTAGACTCTATCAGAGAGAGCGTCAGTTGTGGCAAACACTTGGTGAATTGAAGGACACAGAAAAGGCCAAACAGAAATACATAATTGGTGTCGTTCACGAGATAAAAACTCCAATCGCAGCTGTTCAAAGCATTCTTGATGTAATTATTAATGGTTTTATGGGTCCAGTCTCCGAGGAAATACTAATTAAATTAGAGAGGTCGCGGAAAAGAACCATTGAGGCTGTTACTCTAATTAATAACGTATTACATCTATCCAAAATAAAACTCTTGAATATTACTAAAATGGATGATGTAGACCTTGTGGAAATTATTAACAGATTAATCGATAATCAACTCGACAACGCACTCTCAAAAAACATAACGATAAATTTTGAAGATTTGAGAAATGTTAATAAAAAACTTAAAGGTGACACTGTTTTGTTCGAATTGGCACTGTCCAATGTGCTTGGCAATGCGGTTAAATATAATCTGTCAAATGGAAACGTAAAAATCTCACTATCAAATAAAGGAAATAATGCTATTATTGATGTTGCGGATGATGGTATCGGCATTCCTGAAGAAGAAAAGAGAAAAATATTTAATCAGTTTTTCCGTGCTTCCAATATTAAAGGTCAACAGTATGAGGGGAGCGGGCTTGGACTTTCTGTTGTAAACGAAGTTATTACAAGGTATCTGGGTAGAATAGAAGTAAAAAGCCCGTCTACAATTGGAACCGATGTTCGTCCTGGGACCTCATTTATTATATCACTTCCTTACTCAGAACCCAAAATGAGTAAACTGAAAGCTCACAAAAGACTTGTTAGAATCCATGATGGGATATAAATGTGAAGTAGTTCTCAGGCAGGCGTTTTTTCGATCTCTCAGCGCTCTCTATGTCCTCGAAAATGCCATATATAGTTGAGCCCGTGCCTGTCATTTGAGAAAATAGAGCTCCATCTGCAACAAGCGCTTCCCGAATGCCTGATATTTCAGGATGCCTTTCAAATACATAATTCTCAAAGTCATTACTCAATAACCCATTAAAAGATCTCACATCACCGCTGGCAATTTTTGCCCCTAGTTCAATACGACCGACCAGGGGAGTGGGTTTAATGTTTTGGAATGCCTCTTTTGTTGAAATATGAATACCAGGATTTACCAACAAAATTGGTTTATCAATTATTATTTCTAAAAATTCTAATTCTTCGCCACGGGATTTTCCGAGTGCTGGTTTTGGTTTTAAAAAATAGGGAACATCAGAACCTAGAGTGAGAGCAATTTCTGATAATTTGCCATAACTCAATCCTAATTTGAACATATCATTAAGTACAAGTAATATTGCAGCCGCATCTGAACTGCCGCCACCTAACCCTGCTCCCATCGGAATAATTTTTTCAAGATAAATATTTATATTAAATATTTTTTTGAATTTATTTTCAAGTAAACGAGTTGCCCTAACGATAAGATTGCTTTCGTCATCTGTAAGATGTGCGTTATCAGAAGTAAAACGGAATGAATCGGATTTTTCAACAACAATTTTATCAAAAAGATCATATATTGGATAAAATATTGTTTCAAGATTATGGTATCCATCATCTCTTTTAGAAATAATATTTAAACCCAGGTTAATTTTCGCTGGAGCTTTCATCTCAACATAATTCATCAATAACTCTCCTTAATTCCATTGTATGCGCTGGAGATGATCCGCAACAGGATCCAACGAATTTTAGATTAGGATGAATGAGTTTTTTAATATCACTAACATATTCTTTCTCAGAAACACCGCAGGTAATTCCTTTATCCGTCAGATTTCCAGCCCCACAGTTTAGATAAAATCCCCAATCATAGTAAGTCAGGTTATTATTAATAAAACTTTGGAACGTGTTGTTAAATATACAGTTAAATCCTATTGCCAAAGGTGAATATTGAAGTACATCCTGTACTACTTCTGAAACTGATTCGCCGCTTAATATTTTCATATCTTCAGTAAAAAACAGACTGAGAATAAATGGTATCTTATTACTATGACAATATTCACAAATTATCTGTATCTCATCTATATGGCTTTGAGTCTCATTTAGTATAATCTCAGCGCCATTTTCGTAAAGCAAGTCAATATGTCTTTTATGATTATAAATTAATTCATCAATTCCAATGGTTCTTTCAGACTGATAACAGTCTTCGGCGGGAGCATTTGAACCTGCAATAAGTACATTTGAATTATTTACAGCAAATAGTGCTGATAACAACGCAGCTCGAACAAAATCCTCTTCAGAAATATCAATATTGGCTCGCTTTAATGCTATTGGGTTTGTTCTAAAGGTATTTGAAGTAATTATGTCAGCACCGGCTGAAATATATTTCGCATGAATTGTTTTTACGAGTCCTGGGTGGCTAATATTGCCATATGAACTCCACAAATTATCATCCCAAAGAACTCCATTAGAAGTTAAATAGCTGCCGACTGCGCCATCCAGAATTAAGGGCTTTTTACCTGAAAACCTTTCTATTTTTTCGCTTAAATTCACTTTTGCATTTTCTTTCTATCAAAGAACTGAATAGTTTCATTAATTATTCTTTGTAAATCAATCATTTGAATACACTCAAGGTTATTTGGACAAACTTTTTTCCAACATGGAGCACATTCAAGCCCTTCGGGGGCCAATTTGATACCCCGATCATAAAGATCAATTTCAGTCCAGCAACTCAAACCAAACCAGGCAATAACATGCTTTTTTAAGGCAATTGCCAAGTGCATTCCAAAAGAATCACCACTAATAATCACATCCGGAATTGATTCATAAGCAGCACCTTTTCTTAAACCATGATTTGAGGGCGTATTGATAATTCTATCACCAAATGGTTGAGCAATTAATTCGTTTCGTTCTGTATCTTCAGGACCACCTAGTAATATTATCTTAAATCTACCTAATTTCAAAAATTGTTCAATAAGAGCCTGATGTTGTTCAATAGTCATTTTCTTATTAGGGAATAGGAGGGAGCACCCCGTATTAAAACCAATTACCTCGTCAGTCTCAGAGATACCAACCTCTTTCTTGTATGCCTCAATGAAGATTTTCTCTTCCTCATTAAAATTAAATACATAGTCATTTCTTTCGTATGGAATTTCAAATGTTTCTGATAAGTATTCTTGACCTGTAGTGGTGTTTACTTTGAATTTTAAATGATCATCCATCCCTAGTCGGTAATTATATTCAGCACCTTTATTCAATGGCATGATTTTTCCATCTTCATTCAAACCGAAACCAACTCTATTTTTAGCCTTAACTGACATAGCTAATGCACCTGATCTCATAGACTTATCAACATTCATCACATAATCAAATTCAATTTCGTTAAGAATAGATATTGACTCAAAATCATAGACAAATACTTTATCAATAAAAGGGTTGTTATCTAGTAGCTTATAGGCATTCTTTAATGTAATCCAATAGATTGTTGATTGTGGATGTACTCTTTTTAAAGTTTGTAATTGAGCAGTTGTCATTAAAACGTCACCCATCGCATCAAGATTTATAATAAGTATTTTTACTCCAATAGGTTCACACTCTTTACATCCATCATCCCAGCAATTATGATCAGGGTGGCATGGTTTATAACCCGTAAAATTTTTGCATTTAGGTATTTCTCTTGCCATGGTAAATTCTCTCTAAAAATGGAAAATATTGTTTATCAATTTCTTCAAAGTATGTATTGCCTCATCAGGGCACCGTAAGCGTTTAATGAAACGATATGAATAAAGGATATCATACCTGCGATTTCTAATGGATGCTCTTTTTTTCTCATCATCTCAGTTTAGGCAATTAAATTATTTTTTAGTAGTAAATGATTGAAATTGCTTAAAACCAAATCTGTGCTTAATTCGAGAAAACATTCATGATTTTTAGGACAATCAAGCAAATTACATTCTATGCATTCCAGATTCTCGTTTCTTACCCATTCGTGTAAATTGCCGTATGGTCCTTGCAATTTAGGATTAGTTGGTCCATGCATTGAAAGTGTAGGCGTTCCAACCGCTGTTGATATATGCATCGGGCCGCTATCATTTGCAACAACTGCGTCACATTTCGAAAGAATTGCGCCCATTACTTTTATCGATGTTCCAGGTGCAATTTCTGCCAAATCACCTAATAGGCGCTTAATTTCTACTGCTTCAGCCTTATCACCAGGTCCCCATAGTATAAAGAGTGAAGCATTATACTTTTGATGGATTACCGTAGCAATTTCGGCAAATTTTGATGGGTCGCATTTTTTTGAGGGCCAACCACCACTTGGACTTATGCAGACAAGTAACTCTTTTTTTGACCTTAATTTTGCTAATATTTCATCTGCTCTTAATAAAGATGTCTCATTTAATCCAAAATGAAGTACTTTTTTTTCATAAGACAATCCGATATTTCTGAGAAACTCAAGATGAAGTTCTGCCGAGTGATGTTGATCTCTTTCAACCGGACCATAAATATTATAAGCATACTTTCTGCCTTTATACGGAAAACCAGCACGATAGCGTGCTCCTGAAAGAAATGATAATTGAGCAGTGCTTGGATTGCTGAACAAATCAAGTATAAGGTCATATTTCTCTTTTCTTACACGCATAAATAATTTTAGTCTTTCCCAGGTACTTTTTCTATCAAAAAGGAGAATATTGTCAATTTGAGGAATATCCTGCAAAGCTTCTTTGCTTGGTTTTTCCGTCAAATAATCTATTCTTGCATCCGGAAAGTCAATTCTAAGATTTTCCAAAATTATAGTAGATAGAATTACATCACCCATTCCTCTCAGTTTTAAGACTAGTATTTTCTTAACGTAATTTTTGTTAATATATTTCATTGTAATCGGTTAGCTCTTAGTTAGTGAAGCGGCAAATTATAAATTTCCCTGAACCATATTTAATTAGTGGGAAGGAGAAAGCAATAAAAACAAGATTTTCCATTATTTTTCTCATTCCTACTTTCTCTGCTGTTATTGTCCCAAAACATCCACAATCTATATTTAGTCCGCGGAACAAAGCTATTATCACCATTAAAGTGAATCCGATAAGAAGAACAGATATCAATGCAGAAGTTTCCTTCGTTTCGATACCGAATAAAACAAAAATGCCCAGGAGTAACTCTAACCAGGGAATAACTATGGCAATAAAATTAATAAACAGAAGTGGGACAAGTTTATAATTCACTATTGATATTGCAAATGCTCCGGGATTTGTAATTTTTTCGATACCTGAAAATATAAACAATGCTCCCAGAACCAGTCTGAAAAATAAAAGTGAGTACTTGTTAGATATAAATAATCTCATTCGATTTCCACGGGCATGTTTAGAGCACTCCATTCATCAAATCCACCGGAATAAATAAATAAATTTTTGAAATCGATTGCGGCTAATTTTTCGGCTAATCTTTTACTTATATCGCAATCATCTCCGCCGCAATAAATAACATACTTGGCTTCTCTTGATAATTCAGCTAATTTGTCCAGTTGTGGATCAAATTTATATTCCTGGATATTAATTGCTCTTGAAATATGTCCTTCTTCATAATCCCACTTATCTCTGGCATCAATAAAAATAATTTCTGGATCGTCGTGGAATTTTATGGTTTGGTTTAAAGATATTAATAGCGGAATGGAATCCGATTCATGGCTACCTGTTTCATCCAGCTGAGAGTATTCTTTTTCAGTGTATATTAATGAAATGCCATTTTTACTTATTGAATTATATGCGAATCCCAGACAAATAGCGCTCAGGATTATTAAGCCGATTGATTTTTTATTTAGGTTTTTTAAAAGCATGGAAGTGAAATTACAAATAAAATACAATTATTGCCCATGAATAATGGCTCTAGTCTTCAATATATTCGCAATTATTAGGAATTTCCGGTCTGACAAGTAAAACTGTTTCACGTTCGATTATGACTTTTCCAGGCTCCATACCTTTCTTTTTCCGAACGTACTTTCTAAAAGAATAAGCCACGGGAACAATCCCTGCAGTTTTAGCTTTACTGTAATAGGCTGCCAGGGAAGCGACGCTCTTTAGTATATTTTTGGGTACGGGTTCTTTGGTGTTATCGATCCTTAAAACCACGTGAGAGCCGGGTAAGCCTCGTGCATGCATCCAAATATCGTTCTGTTTTGCCATTTTGAATGTTACAAGATCATTATTTACGTTATCCCTTCCAATATAAACATGATATTTTCCTTCAAAAATAAAATGCCTGTATTTAATATTATCTTCCAATTTCTTTTTCTCTGGTTTATTTCGTGTCAGGTTTAACTCATCAGAAATAACTTTGATTTCACTTGTGTCAACAGCATCTTCAAAAGCATTCTTCTTTTGAATAAGTTCATTGTAATTTTTTTCGGTATTGTTAAAGAGTTCTATAGATTTTTCGTAACTGATCCTTTCATCCTTCGATTTTTGAAAATAGTAATCAACGTTCTTATTTGGAGGAAGTTTTTCATTCAAATTGATCGAAATAATTTCGCCTGAATTATAGTCAGTTATTTCTATTTTCGTCATCCCTTTTCTTAATAAGTGAAGATTTGCCAGTAATAAACTTCCATACCTTTTATATTCTTCATCCAGGCATCCTGATTCAACTCTTTTTCTTAGTTTATTCAGCTTACTGGAAATTGTTGTCAGTTCCTTATCCAGATGTTTAGCGACATCCTTCTCTATTACGTTTGAATTTTGTGTTTTATAAGATTGATTAACGAAATAAGAAACTGCTTCAAGAGTACTACTAAATTTTTGAGCATCAGAATTTATTGCCAATACTGAGTTGGAGGGTAAAAGGACTACCTTACCTAAATCCTCAGAGTAAAACACTGAAATTGAATCCTGTGCTATCTCGCTTAGAAGAGAATTAATTGAGACAAGAACATTATTTGAATCTTGAGACTTGATCTCTCTAACAATCTCAGAGCCTAATGTTGGAATGCTTTTTCTAATATTATCGGGCGATTCTGAAATATCAAATTCAGATAAGTCTGGGAAATTGAAATAAGATGTCCAGCTTTTAACTTTTAACTCATCTAACAGCAGCAATTTTTCATCATCGGCATTTTTTTTAAAAGTACTTACCTCATCATCCACGCTAATATGAATAATGTTCGATTTGCCTCCTCTAACCAAAAAGTACAAATCACCTCTGGTAAGTACGAATTTAATAATCCTATCATCCTCAGCAATTTGTACTGCCGTTATTTCGGAGGGAAAGATACCCGGAAATAAATTGGGATTGTTCTTTTTAGCCCTGCGATGATCGTTCTTTATCGATATATAAGGCAAATTCTGATCAACAGAAATTATAAGATGACGGTCAGGGTGGCCATCGGACGCAATTTTCAAAAACAACTTATTCTTATCCTGAGAATAGGACTCCTGGATTTCTACTCCACTTAGCCTCTCATTTAATTCGCATACCTGCCGGTTGAGAATGTAATAGTTTCTAAACATAAATAATATTTACTTTCGTTCTGATGAAGTCAGTTCAAATATTTTACCAAATAATTCTGAATCCGATTTTGAAAATTGAATATTCCTTCTTTCCATAACAAGTTTAGCTACTTCAATAGATTTTTCAAGGCTATTTGTTCTTAACATGTCTGTCCCTCCGAATGTAAAAGAGGGCAGGTTCCTTTTTGGGAACCCGGAACCAAAAATATTACAGGAAAACCCAACAACGGTCCCGGTATTAAAGGTAGTATTAATTGCGGTTTTTGAATGATCACCCATTATGAGTCCAAGGAATTGCATTCCTGTATCAATTAGGTGTCCATTAACATAAGCTGAAATAGTACCGTAATTATTTTTGAGATCGCTGTTATTGGTAGCAGCACCAATATTTATCCATTCTCCGAGATAACTATGCCCGAGAAAGCCATCGTGCTGCTTATTGCTATAAGAATGAATTATAGTGTCCTCAATTTCACCGCCAACTTTACAGTGTTCACCAATTGATGAATTACTATAAATGTATGAATTTACCTTAACTCTGGTGCTATTACCGATATATGCCGGACCATGTATTACAACGTGAGGCATGATTAAAACATTATCGTCAATAATAACAGGACCTTCGCTGGCATCAATAACCACCTGTGGTTTTATTTCGACATTTTTGCCTATAAAAATATCTTTCTTATTCAGATAGTCGACACCATGAAAATCAGGGGCAGCATTAATTGAGCTATAAAAGTTACTATAATCATTTCTAATTTCACTGCCCAGGTTTCCAACTAAATCCCAATAGTAATTAATCATTTTAACATCAACATCAATTTGTTTCAATCCTTCAAAATTATTGATGGCAAGATTTTCAAAATTGAGTTCACTTAAATATTTGCTTCCAATATTCAATTTAATAGCTATTATTTCCTCATTTACGCGGTATATCGCTTCTTCAGACTCCATCGGAATAGACCGAAGAATAGTTTTATCCGCCAGAATTCTTCCATTTAGAAATAAAATATCTGTATCCGGTAAGGAATTCACTATTTTTTTCGGATTTCTTTCCTTGAAAGTACCTTGTAAATAGTCCCGCATCTGATATGAATAACATTCTTTCTCATAAAAGAACTCGACTTTTTCTCTAAGTGTTTTAATACCACACTTCAGTTCGTAAACAGGTCTGGTTAAAGCAAGAGGGAAGAAATTGCTAACTTTTCCATCCTCGAATAAAATAATTGATGTACTCATAATGTTCTCAGGTTCTCTTTTTACAAAATAAAGTTTCTTATATTGTTTTAGTAATTTAATAACTTAATGGATTAAAAGTTGTTCACAAAGGCATCTTTTAATTTAAAAAATAAGTTACCGATTACATCATAAAATATGATTTGTTAAAAAATTAACCATTATCTATATTTGCAGTGATGAAGAAATATCTTAAAAAAATAGTGATTGTTCCGGTAATAGGACTAGTAATAATTCTAGCCTTAATTCTTTTGATTGATAAAGTTGCCTTTCCATGGTATGTGTCGGCACCGGAGTATGATGTTCCAAATGTAGTTGGACTTAACAAGGATGAAGCTATAAAGGTGCTTACCGAGCTTAATCTTAATCCAATACTTCAAGGTCCAAGATATGACGCACGATATCCAAAAGACCATGTAATATTCCAGAAGCCTAGTTCCGGCGTAATGGTAAAAGAGGGGAGACGTATTTACTTATTTGTTAGTGGTGGTGAATCACTGATAAAAATGCCCCTACTCTTCGGTAAAACATTCCGGGATACTAAAGTTACAATTGAGAGATTGGGATTGATACTTGGTGAAGTGGAGGAAGTAAAATCGGAAATGCCTGCCGGAAGAATTATTGAGCAACACCCGCTTGAGGGCGTAGATATTCCCAAAGGAACCGCGGTTGATTTAAAAGTTAGTTATGGTCCCAAAATTGGAATGATTCGTATTCCCAATCTACTTGGTAAATCATTCAGAGAGGCAGAAACTCTTTTGAAAAGAAATTCTTTGAGAATTGGAAAAACAACATTTTTAACCTCACCATCTTTATTGCCAAATACTATTATTGACCAGTATCCCGGTGAAAACAAACTTGTTGCCGTTGGTGATAGTGTTGATGTAGTAATAACAAAATAAAAACTATGAAATTATTAGCCCCCTCAATATTATCCGCTGATTTTGCTAACTTATCGCAACAGATCAGGTATGTTGAAATGTCTGGTGCAGATTGGATTCACTGCGACATTATGGATGGTAAGTTTGTTCCTAATATCACTTTCGGTCCATTTATTGTTGAAGCTGTTAAAAGGATAACAAATCTTCCCTTGGATGTTCATCTAATGATTGAAAACCCTGAAAATTATTTTGAACAATTTATAAAAGCAGGCGCCAATTATCTTACTATTCATCAGGAAGCTGTCCTTCATCTCAATCGACAAATTAACAAGATAAAAGAACTTGGGGCAAAGGCTGGCGTATCCATTAATCCTGGCACTCCCGTTTCAAGTTTATCCGAAGTATTGGATATTGTTGATATGGTACTTGTAATGTCAGTTAATCCCGGTTATGGTGGGCAGCAATTTTTGCCAAATTCTTTAAAGAAAATTGAAGATCTTGCTAAAATTAGAAAAGACAATAACCTAAGTTTTCTTATTGAAATTGATGGTGGTATAAATTCAAAAAATATACAATCCGTATCTTCGGCTGGGTGTGATGTTTTTGTCGCAGGCTCATCTATATTTGCACAAGACAATATCTCAGCTGCAGCAATAGAATTAAAAAACCTTATTTCTTCAAAATAATAAGCACATCCGTATTTTCAATAATTATTTTATATTCACTCATGATTTGCTTCAATTATTTTCTTATCTTATAAAGTTTTATATGTTCAAAAAATGCACCCATTGGAGCGTAATTGACAACCCAAATAATAAAATTATCTCATAGTGATGTCTTTAAAAGATATAGCAGCAAATACGATATCTTTAGAGATTTATATGAAATTGATCTTATTGGGTTAGAGTTAAAAAATTGCGAATCGATGATCGCCGAACAAATAAAAAGAGAAATATTAGCCTCAAAGGAAATATGTTACTCAGTTGCATCAAAAAAGAATGGTGGAACAGATATTCTGATTTTGGGTACAATATCAATATTTGGTGAATTGAGCAGGCGGATAGTTGCCTCAAGAAATGAAGACATTGGTTATAAGATATCACAGACTATTAGCAACTATAAAAATTATGATAGTGGTTCTTTCAATATTGGGGATAAGTCCTTTTCTTTAAAATCTGCTATTGTCATGGGCATATTGAATGTCACACCTGATTCATTTTCAGATGGTGGGAAATATTGTGAAAGAGATCTTGCCCTAAAACATTCAGAATCACTTATTGAAGATGGTGCAGATATCATTGATATTGGTGGAGAATCTTCAAGACCTGGAGCAAACTCGGTTGAAACTTCAGAAGAAATTAAACGGGTTTTACCGATCATTAAAGTCTTGAACAAAGAATTTCCGAATGTAATTTTATCAATTGATACTACAAAGTCTGAGGTTGCAAAAGCCGCTCTTGATAATGGAGTAACACTGGTTAATGACATAAGCGGACTTATTAATGATCCGGAAATGATAAAAACCGTTAAAGCTTGTAGCGCTGCTCTTGTAATTATGCACATGAAAGGTACACCACAATCGATGCAAGTAGATCCCCAATACGATGATCTGGTTGGCGAAGTATATGAATTTCTGAATAATCAATGCCAACTAGCTACATACTCTGGAATTAAGAACATTATTGTGGATCCGGGTATTGGTTTTGGAAAAAGAGTAATAGATAACTATGAGATATTAAATAGGCTTCAAGAGTTTAAGGGGCTGGGATTACCTATTCTTGTAGGATTATCACGAAAATCATTTATTGGTAAAGTCTTTAAGAATGAGATTAATGAGCGTGAAGACCTATCATTGGCAGCGGAGACATTTGCTATGGCAAATGGAGCAAGAATTATTAGAACACACAAGGTTAAGAACACGGTAGATGCATCTAAATTGATAAATTTTATCGAAAATCCGGGGATAATAACAAGTGTTTGAGATATTCAAATTGGGTTTTCTTACAGTAACTTTTCTTGATGTTTTAGATATCACGTTAGTTACATTTATTTTTTACAAGTTATACTCTGTTATACGGGGAACAATTGCTTCCCAGATATTTTTTGGGTTAATAGTAGTACTTCTACTTTCTTTCGTTGCCCAAGCCGCTAATTTAAAAGCTGTTGGATGGATATTAAAATTAATTTCGGACATCTGGGTAATTGCATTTATTATACTTTTTCAGCCTGAGATTAGAAGACTACTTGTTATGGTAGGTAAAACACCACTCTTAAGATTATTTGTAAAAAGTGACGAGAGTACTATTGCAGATATTATAACTGATACAGCTTTTGAATTGGCTCAGCATCAGCATGGCGCATTAATAGTATTAGTAAAAACGACAGGGATAAGAGGTGTAGTTGAAACCGGGGAGATGATTAATTCCAAAGTTAATAAAAACCTGCTTCGATCAATTTTTTTCCCCAGGTCACCTTTGCATGATGGTGCGGTTATAATAAGAAACGATGTTATTGAGGCAGCCAGGTGCACTTTGCCGCTTTCTCAGGAAACAACCTTTAATGGCTCTCCTTTAGGTATGAGACATAGAGCTGGAATCGGAATTACTGAGCAGGCAGATGTTATCTGTGTCATTGTTTCAGAAGAAACTGGCAGCATTTCTTTAGCAGAGAATGCAAAATTGAGAAGGGGTTTATCTAAAGATTCACTCCGTAGCCAATTGTTATTCAGTTTAAAAGTTTCTAAAGAAAAACCCAGCAGTAAAATATTTGATTTTATGTTTAAGCATAAGTAGAATTTGTGCCGTAAAATAATGATTTATTTCCAAATAATTTTGATAAGAAATTCATTTATTTCATTAAATTGGTTGTTCGTATTAAACATCAAGCTATTCAAAAGGTAGGAGGTTGAGCATGAAATTAAAATACTTTTCACATTCAGCTTTTCAGATTACTACAAATGAGGGGCAAATCATTCTGATTGATCCTTTTCTTGATGATAATCCTACTTGCTCAGTCAAGTCTGAGGATGTTACTGCTGATTTTATTGTACTAACTCATGCACATGGTGACCACATTGGCGATGCTTTCAAAATAGCAAAAAGATCCAATTCATTATTCATATGTGTTAATGAATTGGCAAATTATGTGGCTGGGAAAGGCTTTAACGCACATAATATGCATATTGGAGGTGGTTATAATTTCGCTTTTGGACATTTGAAATTTACTATTGCGCATCATGGCTCGATGACACCTGATAATTTTTATGGCGGAGAAGCGGCAGGTGTTGTTCTTTCTATCGACAACAAGATACTGTACCATACAGGTGACACCGGACTTTTCTATGATATGAAATTGATTGGTGAAATGAATGATATTGATTACATGTTATTACCAATTGGTGATAATTTTACGATGGGAATTAACGATGCTGTTAAAGCTGTTGAACTCGTTAATCCAAAGACAGCAATTCCAATGCATTATAACACATTTCCGGTCATTAATGCTGATCCAAATGAGTTTAAGATGAAGATTAATGAGCTTGACAAGAAGTGCAAAGTAATGGAATACGGTGAGGAAATAGAGTTATAACAAATATAATTTATTCTAGCATTTTTCTGGTAAAAATATGGCAAGAGTAGTATCTATAGCAAATCAAAAGGGCGGTGTGGGTAAAACCACTACTGCAATTAATTTATCTGCTTCAATAGCGGCGGCAGAACATAAAACACTCTTAATTGATATTGACCCGCAAGGGAATTCTACTTCAGGCTTAGGTATTAATGAATTTGATTCATCTTCATATGAAGTACTTATTGGCACCGAAGATATTAATGAAAGTATTATTTCAACCTACATGCCGTTTTTAGATATTCTTCCCGCTAATATTGATTTAGTTGGTGCTGAAATTGAGATGGTTTCGATGCAGAACCGAGAAAAATTATTGAAAACTGCATTGCTTCCCGCTTTAGATAATTATGAGTTCATATTTATTGATTGCCCTCCATCACTTGGTCTTCTAACTCTAAATGCGCTTACAGGCTCAAACTCCGTTTTAATTCCTGTGCAGTGCGAATATTTTGCTCTTGAAGGCCTGGGTCAATTATTAAATACTATTAATATTGTAAAAAATAATTTTAATCCGGAATTAAACATTGAAGGTGTACTTCTTACAATGTTTGATACGAGGTTAAGATTGTCGCATCAGGTTGTTGAGGAAGTGAAGAAATATTTTGGAAATAAGGTTTATGATACTGTTATTCAGAGAAACGTAAGAATATCTGAAGCACCTAGCCATCAGATGCCCGTTTTACTTTATGATGCAATATCAACAGGTGCAAAAAATTATATCTCATTAGCAAATGAAATTATTGAACGCTTAAAGCAGGAATTAGAAGGTACTAAGAATGACAAAAATTAAGCCCGGTTTGGGTAGGGGATTAGATGCACTTATAAATCCTAATGTGAAAAAAGAAGTTGATGAACCGATGACAATATCGTCAAAAGATATTAAAACTGATGATGGAAAGACAGTTGATCTGCTCGCAAAAATTCCAACAGATAAAATTAGTCCAAATCCATATCAACCACGCCTTGAGTTTGACGAAAAAGCATTAGACGAGTTAAAGAAATCTATTTTGCAGAATGGTTTAATTCAGCCTATAACAGTAAGACGTCATGGCGGAAATAGATATGAACTTATTTCTGGTGAGCGCCGACTGCGTGCCTGCAAAGATATTGGCTATAAGGAAATTCCCGCTTACATTATTAAAGTTGACACGCCAGAAGCAATGTTGGCCTTATCCCTTATTGAAAATATTCAACGCGAAAAACTAAATGCCATTGAAATTGCTAAAGCCTATAAAAGACTTATGGATGAATGTAGTCTTACTCAAGAAGAAATATCCGAAAAAGTTGGAAAAGACCGGACTACCGTTGCAAATTCAATTCGTCTTTTAAAATTACCTCATAAAGTGCAGGTTAGCCTTTCTAAAGAAGAAATATCAGCAGGGCATGCACGTGCTTTGATCAATTTGCCCAATAGTTCAATACAAATAGAAATTCTTGAGCAGATTAAGAGCCAGCAGCTATCAGTTCGTAAAGTTGAGGCATTAGTAAAGAAATATCTCCTTCGGGCAGAATCATCAAAAGTTACCAGAGAGAGTAGTTCGGCTAAGAGGGGGGATTTATCTTCAATTTCTCAAAGGGATCTTGAAGATAAAATTATGCAGATACTTGGAACAAAAGTACATTGCAAGATTAGAAAGGATGGAACTGGAGAAATAATAATTGAATTTTATTCGAATGATGAACTTGAAAGACTATACGACTTATTTTCTGAAATTAGCAAGGGCTAAAATATACCTGGTTATTTTCCTATCCTTATTTCTACAATCACTTTATTCCCAAAATGAAATAAAGGAAACTGATCCGACCCTGACAACAGATTCTACTTTTGTTATGCATAAATCACCATGGGGAGCAGTGCTAAGAAGTGCACTTCTGCCAGGGCTAGGACAGATTTACAATGAGTCGTACTGGAAAGTACCTGTTGTATTAGGCGCTTTTTATTATCTCATTGATATTTGGATCAGGAATAATGATGAATATAAATTATACAGTGATTTGTATATAGCTTCAGGTTTCAGCAATGTTAATTACAAAAAATGGCGGGATTTTCGCCATGACCAAAGAGATGAATTTGCTATTTATATTGGACTAGTTTATTTTCTCAACTTGGTTGATGCCTATGTGGATGCTCAACTTTTTGATTTTGATGTTAGTGAAAATAAAATGATCAACACTTACCAACTAAATCTTAGAGTAAAATTATGAAGATACTGTTATGAGAAACAGAATTGCCTGTAAGAGTTGTTCAACATTAAACCCACAGTATAAACTGAACTGCTCGTCATGCAACTCCATTTTGCGTAACAGAGTAGTTAATATTGATTTCTGGCAAACTGTCTGGGGACTTATCGATTCACCGGTTCAGGCATATCTGAAAATTATACAATCAGAACACAAGAACTATCTTTTTTTTATTTCTATTTTAGCTGGGCTAAACTTCTGGCTGGATTCACTTTTATTAAAGAATGTTTTGTCAGTAGAATTCTCATCTGGGAATAGCTTAGTTTCATTTGCATTAAGTCTCTTTGCAATATCTTTCTATATCATTTTGTTCTCTGTTATATCAAAATATCTCTTTCGGTTTCTTAAATCAGATACACGGATTAAGGACAATCTAAGTATTTATTTCTACGCCTTAATTCCTCAACTTGTTTTACTTCCAATTCTGTTTATAATTGAGTTTGCCATATTTGGTAAATACTGGTTAAGTTTTAACCCATCTCCGTTTATCTTAAAACCAATGATAGCTTACGTTTTAGGGGGATTAGAAGGCATCTTATTCTTTGGCAGTTTAATTCTGACAATTATTGCTATTTATACTCAGACAAAATTAAAGATATTCTCAATTTTATTTGCGGTTGTTTTGAATGCTGGCATTATTTATTTAATGCTAATATTATAAGTAACTGTTCTTTTGTAAGTAGTCTATCAAGGCACCATATCTTATTCCTTTTGCACTTACTGTGTAACTATCGATCGATAACATTTTGGATAGTGAATTAAGAATTATTGTGCCAGCTAAAATTACATCTTCTCTGCCCGCAACAACTGGTCCATAATATTTTAATATTTCACTCGGATAAAGTTTTTTTAATTCCTCAATCAGTAATTCAAGATCAACTTTATTTAGTATTGCATTTTCCACCGACTCCTCATTGTATTCTTTAAGGGACTGTTTCATACAGGAGAGGGTAGTGGGAGTACCAGCAACAGCAATTGCAGGAATTGACTTAGGAACAGAACTCAACAATTCACTAAAAAAATCTTCCAGAAAATTGTTCATTTCTATAATTTCATTATCAACAATAATTTCTCCCTTAACAAATTTTTCTGTTAAATTTACGGCGCCTATTGGAAAGCTATTCCTGTAAGCAATGGTTTCACCCTTCCCATAAATTATTTCTGTACTTCCACCACCAATATCAATTACTAACTTTTCCTCTTCATGCGAAAGAGCTGAAGCCGCACCAAGATAAGATATCCTTGCCTCTTCCATACCAGGTAATACTTCAATATCAATATTGTATTTAGTTTTAACACTCTCAATAATATTAGCAGAATTTTTAGCTATTCTCATTGCATTAGTAGCTTTAGCCAAAACAATATCGCATTTATACTCATCAATAATACTTTTGTATTCATCCAATACGTCATATAATTTAACTAAACTTTCTTCAGATATATTACCATCACTTTGTATTCCTTTGCCGAGTCGTGGACTTTTGTAAAGGTTAAGTAATGGAGTAAAATTCTTTTGATTCTCATGAAACTCAGCTATGAGTAATAATACTGTATTTGATCCAATATCGATTGAGGCAAGATTCATATTTTTTTTATATTTTGTCGTAAACTAAAATTAAACTTATGCAAAATATACCCAAAATTTCAAAAATACTCCTTCTTATATCTGTCGTCTCATTTACGATATGGTTTGGAGGATATTTTGCCAGAATTGTAGGGCTATTCCAGTTATTTACTTCCGACACCTTAGAAATTCAAAAGAGTATTTTTGAAGGTAGTAATGTTATTCTTTTTAAAGTGCTCGGTCCGATTTTATCTACCGGAATTATAAGTTATTTACTTTTCATCATCTTCTTCTTTGGGTTCTTTTTTAGCAGTAAATTGAATTTGAAATCAGAAGGATGGCTTTTCATTGTTATTGTTTTGGTTTCATTTACCATGCCTTTCGAAATGTATTTATCGTATATTGACTGGGAAATTGTGAATCTTATTTTAGAAGCAAATTTTAATAACTCATTAGCACTGCAGCTAGTTGAGAAACGATTTGCAGTTTTAGGCAGTTTTCCAATCATAGAAATCTTTCTGTACATTGTAGTTATATTCTTAATTTTATTGCAACCATTGAAGATCAAATCTAATGAAAATTAAAGAAAAAGAGTTCGAATCCTTATTACAAGACCTAAAGTCCCTTGCAAATCAAATGGGTGCAACTGTTCGTTTTGAGAGAGGAGATTTTAAGGGTGGTTATTGCATTCTTAAAGAAAGTAAAGTGATTGTTATTAATAAGTTGGCAAATTTGCAACGGAAAGTTACTACTTTGGCGGCAGCATTAAATGAATTAGGAATTGACAAAGTATTTCTTACTCCAAAACTTCGCGAGATTATTGAGGAAACCGAGAATAAAAAAGAGGAGGAAGATAAAAATAGTGATGAAGTTAGCCCTGCCGAAAATGAAGAAGGAAAAGCAGATCCTTTAATTAATGATGAACAGAAGACGGATACGGAATGAAAATATTAATTATTAATGGTCCTAATCTTAATATGCTAGGTAAACGTGATGCAGCTCAGTACGGATCACTTAATCTTGATAATATTGAATCCACTATTTTGAGTTCTTTTGCGAACCATGAAATAAAATTCTTTCAGAGTAATCTTGAGGGAGAAATTGTAGAAATCATCCAGACAGCATCTGATAAATATAACGCCATTGTTATTAATCCTGGCGGTTATTCTCACACTTCAGTTGCAATAAGAGATGCTCTGGAACTATGTACTCTTCCTAAAATTGAAGTACACCTATCAAATTTAGCCTCTCGTGAGGATTTTAGGCATACTATGATAACTGCAGCAAAATGCGATGGTTATATATCGGGTTTTAAGGAGAATGGTTATTTTGCTGCTATATACCTAATAGAAAAAATTATTTCAAAGTAAATCCTTCCCTATGTAAATTCTCATTGATTTCTAAGTGATTTAGTAATCTTTTTGTCCTTTGTATCTACATTAGACTTGTTTGCGTAACTGCTTGTATTAAACAAGTTACTGCTTCCTTCTCAACGATAAGTTAAAATCATCACCAGATGTTGCTTGTTTTAATTTAATTAGTTATTTTAGCCCAAAATTAGGGTTAACATCTAATGAAAGATTTTAGCTTAAAAAAGTTGTATTACTCCATTAGCGAGGTTAGTAAATTAACCGATTTGGAGCAATATATCTTAAGATATTGGGAAACAGAGTTCGACCTCTTAAAACCCGGCAAAAACAGGGCTGGAAATCGCATCTATACAAATAAAGATATTCAATTGATATTGAAAATAAAGAAGCTGTTGCGTGAGGAAAAATATACAATTGATGGTGCAAAAAAAATTCTTGCCGACGGGGGTAATAAAACCGTGGTAATTGAGCAGTCTGAGTTCTCTGAAGCTAAAAAACCTGAAGAGAATTTACCAGACCTAAAAAAAGACTTTGAAGATATTAAGAAATTTTTATTAGATTTACGTTCCCAATTGTAGTACGGGATGTAGCTCAGCCCGGTAGAGTGTCCGTCTGGGGGGCGGAAGGCCGTAGGTTCAAATCCTATCATCCCGACAAAAATACTTCTTCAAACTAACCCGATTTTATTTGATCGGGTTTTTCTTTTTTGAACAACAATCGCGCATGGATTTTTCTCTTAATTTTATTTAATTTTCCACTTCACTTTCAATTCGCAATTCATTTTACTAAATAAGAATCTAATGGAAAATATTATAAAATCTATTGATGATAAACCTAAAAGTTTTTGTGGGCTATTTGGTATTTATGGTGATACTGACGCTGCTGTAAAGACTTACTATGGTCTACACTCATTGCAACACAGAGGGCAGGAGGGTGCCGGTATTGTAGCCCTGGACCATATTGAAGGAAAAACCTCTTTGAACATCCACAAAGACTTTGGATTGGTTTCAGAAGTTTTTGGTGATGATACATTATTTAAGAATAAACTCTCCGGAAAGGCTGCAATTGGGCATAATAGATATTCAACAACCGGTTCATCAGACTCTAAAAAAAATGTACAACCATTTATCGTTAATTATCGACTCGGTCACCTATCTATTGCTCATAATGGTAATTTAACCAATACAAGCAAAGTGAGAAACGAATTAATTGATGAAGGTGCCATTTTCCAAACATCAACCGATTCTGAAATAATATTGCACTTAATTGCCAGAAGTAAGTTAGAAAACCAAATTGACCAGGTTAAAGAAGCTCTTAATAAGGTGGAGGGAGCATATTGTTTTCTTTTCTTAACTGATGATAAATTAATAGCAGCACGTGATCCTAAAGGGTTTAAACCATTATGTATTGGCAAGAAGAATGGTAGTTTTATTATCACATCTGAGACATGTGCATTGGATATAAATTCAATAGAATATGTTCGGGATGTTGAACCGGGCGAGATAGTAGTGATTGATGATGAGGTTATCAAGACCGGACAAATTAAATCTTTCCGCATTAAAGCAGAAAAAGAAATAAGTAAACATTGTATTTTCGAATATATTTACTTCTCACGACCGGATAGCAGGATATATGGGACCTATGTTGATAAAATGCGCAGGAAACTAGGTAAAGTGCTTGCAGCAAAACATCCTGTCGTCGATCCTGATGGTGATAAAGTAATTGTTTTCAGTGTACCGGATAGTTCCAACACAGCCGCTATTGGATACCAGAATCAACTTGAAAAGATGCATATAGCTTCTAAACTTGAAATTGGCCTAATACGAAGTCATTATATCGGGCGAACTTTTATTCTTCCGGGTCAGCAGAGCCGCGAAATAGGTGTTAAGATTAAGTTCAATACAGTTAAAGGAGTACTAGAGGGCAAAACAATAGTTGTTATTGACGATTCTATTGTAAGAGGAACAACATCAAAATTGTTGATTAAGCTACTCAGGGAAGCAAATCCAAAATCAATTAATTTTAGAGTATCATCACCGCCAATCATAAATCCATGTTATTATGGGATGGATTTTCCTTCTAGCGAAGAATTAATCGCTAATAAATTCGATCAGGACATTGAAAAGATAAGAGAAGAACTTGGCGTAGACACACTCGAATTCCTCACAAGAGAAGAATTACTGGATGCAATGGTGGATCATGATCCCGAACAATTTTGTACAGCCTGTTTTGGCGGCGAATATCCAATACCTTTAATAAATGGTCTTGTTAAAAACGAATTTGATTAATAGTGGATTTAAGATGAAAATTTCTTTTAAAGAAATAAATACACTTGCAAATTACATTAGTCTCCTCAGAGTACTTCTGGCTATTCCCATTTTCATATTACTGGATCACATTAACGAATCTTATGATTATCGACTTATTTTGGGCTTTATATGTCTTGTAGTAGTAGCCACTGATCTTTTAGACGGATATTTCGCCAGAAAATATAATAGTGTAACCGAAGTGGGAAAGATAATTGATCCCTTTGCTGACAAACTTTGCATGGGGATAATAGTAGTAAAGCTTTATCTGATCGGTGAAATTCCGGGATATTTCTTCTGGATAGTTATTTTTAGGGATCTGATAATATTTATTGGTGGAATTATTGTCTCCAAAATTATAAATAAAGTATTACCATCCAACATGTTAGGCAAGATTACAGCTTTTTTTATTGGAGTATTTGTACTTGCAGATATATTAGGTGTACGGGAGTTTGAATCGATATATTATTCACTAATGTACTTCTGTATTATGCTCTGTTTTGCTTCTTTAATTGGATACGGAATACGTGGCTATGAAACGATAAAATATTATAAAAATGGCACTATTTGACAATATAAATCTTGAGAAGCTAAAAGCCGGACTATCAAAAACAAAAAATAAACTGGTCGATAGAATATCAGAGACATTTACCGGAAAAGCACAGGTTGATGAGGAACTTCTTGAAGAAATTGAAGAAATTCTGATTTCAAGCGATATTGGTATGGATACTACTGAGAGGATTATTGAAAATACGCGTAGAAGTCTTAAAGAAAAGAATTCTCGTGATAGAGATACATTTATGCAGACTCTCGAAGAAGAATTGATAAAAATTCTTGGAAAACCTACTGATTTAGATGAAGAGATAAATAAAATTAAATCCTGTAAACCATTTGTTTTACTCATTATAGGTATTAATGGATCGGGTAAAACCACAACAATCGGTAAGCTTTCAAGTCAATTCAAAAATTCCGGTTATGATGTAATTGTAGGATCTGCTGATACATTTAGAGCGGCTGCAAATGAGCAATTAGAGGTATGGGCCAATCGTTCTAAAGTAAAGATTATCCAGAGTAAGACCGGAGCTGATCCATCATCTGTGGCTTTTGATACACTGCAGGCAGCAAAACAAGATAATGCAGACATTGTTATTATTGACACTGCCGGAAGACTTCATACCAAGAAAAACCTTATGGAAGAGCTAAGAAAGATTAACAATGTACTTTCTAAGGTATTTTTGTATGCTCCCAATGAAGTTTACCTTGTTGTTGATGGAAATTCAGGACAGAACGCTTTAATTCAGGCACGTGAGTTTTCAAAATTTACACATATCTCTGGACTTATAGTTACTAAATTGGATGGTACTGCCAAGGGCGGTATACTATTTCAAATTTGTGATGAATTGAAAATACCTGTTAAATTCATCGGAGTTGGAGAGGGAATTGATGACTTACAACCATTCGTCCCGGAAAATTATGTAAAAGCTTTGTTTAGCTAACAACATTATTTGTAATAAGTTATTGGTTCTATTTAATGCTCAACAAAAATTATTTATTTCTTATCAATCCCAAAGCAGGAAAGGGTAATGGTCAAAAAGCTTCTGAATCCTTAAAAATTACTGTCCCTCGTTTTCCGGGAACCCATACAATAATTCATACAGAATATCCAAAACATGCAACTGAGATTATTAAAGCCAGACAAAGTAATTTTGATACTATTATTTCTGTTGGGGGAGATGGTACTCTAAATGAAATAGTTAACGGCTTAGATCTTACAAAAATTACAAATTTGGGTTTGCTCCCGGTAGGTTCAGGTAATGATTATTCCTCTTCCTTAAAACTAAGCAAATCCTTTCAAGAAAATATTGATCTTATATTTAATAGTAATATTTCTGAATTAAACTCAATACGACTAGGTAAGGTAAAAATAGATACTGATGATCCACTAGTTTCTGTTGAACATCGATTTATAAACGCTCTTGGTGTTGGATTTGATGCCATTGTTGCGCACCATAATCAGGAAATAAAAATACTCAGTGGTGTTTTATCATATATTACGGCCATATTTAAGACTATTAAAGAATACGTTCCTATTGAAATGCATATAGAATTAGATAATGAAACTATTGTTTCCGGCAAAAAGTTACTGGTTACTGTTGGAAAGGGCAAAACATCCGGTGGTGGTTTCTATCTAACACCTAATGCTGAGGTATTTTCTGACCAATTTGAGATATGTATTATTGAACATGTTAAAACTTTAAAGCTTTTACGCTCCTTACCAAAAGCTCTGATAAACAAATTGGACACCCTAAAAGAAGCATTTTTTCAAAATACTAGTGCCGCTAGTCTTAAAATGAGCTCTCCGACTTACATCCATGCAGATGGTGAAGTAATTTCCCGAATGGCAACAAATGTTAACGTCGAGTTGTTAAAAGGCAACATAAAAGTAATAAGCAATTTAAAAGGTGCACAATGTTAACAATGAAGAAACCCAAATACAAAAGATTCGATTATGATCCCAGATTTTATAAACCAGAAGAAGATGAAGATGTTAAAAGAAGAAAAAAAATAAGGTTTAGCGGCAGTAGAAAGTATAATAAAAAAGGGAATAAAAAAGTAATTATTCTGATAGCGTTCGTACTGGCAATTATTTATTTCTACCTTAAGTTAAATAGGTTTGTGCCCTAATTGGGGGATTCGTTAGTTTACATAATATACATTATGCGTCATTCTCTGATGTTTGCATCCCTGTAACTCCTTTTATCAAAACAACTTAAATATACCCTTATGTTATTGTCGCATAATGTTTTTTCTTTTTAATAGTTATCTTCTTCAATAACAATAACTTATCTATATTTTTTAGTTTACATATACCAGTAAAAAAATCAAAATCTATTTTTAAGCAATTCTCCAATGAAATACTTGTCTATATAGACAAGTATTTTTTCATGTATGATCAAATCAATTATGCCTACAAAATTCTTTGAAAGCTCTCTCACATTCCTTATCAAAATTTTCCACTAATGTTAGGTTATCACAACTCACTTCACATAATTCATTCTCTAGATTTTCATATCTATACATTGAATAATGTTTATTATTCAATAGCATATCATTATAGCTGAGAAATACAGCAAAAAATTCTATTTTTGTAGAGCTTCTCCTATGGTAATGTCTTAATCTAACCTCAATCAAATGATCCCTTGGCTGAGGATTCCTAAAAGTCATATTATCATTTTTAAATAAAGGATATGTTTCATATTTGTTATCTACAATGTTTGATACAATATATTGTAAACCATTGATTTTAACATCTGAGCATGGATTAAATCCTCGATTTCTAAGATTGATGATAACTTCACCTGGCTTTTCCCAAGTTTCACCTCCACTAGCTCCAGATCTACCTACTAATATCTTTCCATATTTTTCATCAGGAATAATTAAACTTGCTCTGGACTGCCTTTCGAGCCTATTATTCTCAATATTCATCCTATATGTTTTGTGAGTATAGATTAATGCAAATACTGTTAATAAGATTGGAATGGTCATCAAGAGATTTTCTAACGTTAAATTTGACCAAATGAAGTATAATACAAAAGGCATGTTTCACTCTCCTTTTTAAGAAGAAAAAATACAGTTTATAATCAATTATTCATTATTGCTAGAAGAGTATATTTATTTGATAAGTTTAACTAATTTTCTGTTTCCTCTATTGTAACAATAAATTCATGAGCCTTTTTATCCAATTCTAATATTTCTGACATCAATCTCTGATAATATTTTAAATACTTTATATTATCAGAACCTATCTCAAATAATTCATCCATTTCCTCAGAGCCTCTCCAAAAAAAAGTATCTTTAAATATTCTGTTTAACTGCATGTCTGTATATTGAACGTGAGCCCCAATAATATTGCCATCAATAATTGCATCACTTATAAATTTAGCAATCGGTGACTTGCTGATCCCTAGCTTTTGATTTTTAGCAAGAGGATTAACACAATAAGATGTGCCTCCAAAATATATTTCAAACTTATGCTGATTTTTTCCAAGTTGAGTACGAATAATTATATATAATTTTACTCCAAGTTTGCTGATTACGTTTTCGCCTGAGTTAATAAGTTTTATTCTTATTTCAGAAATAGCATATGGTTTTACGTCTCGATTGGATCTGATTATTTTACCGGGCTTTGTGCAAGGGACCATCATCCCCCTCTTAGAATATTTTGATAGCTTAAGCTGAACCCCTGTAAAAATAAGAGCACCTATTGCAGCAACAGCAACTATAATATTTGTAACAGCTTGAATAATCTGTAAGGTATCATTAGAGGGACCATCTAAAAGATAGTAGAAATAATTCATACTTAACTCTTTTATTTCCAAGGTAATAATTCTATTATTAACAATCAATATTATTGTTTTCAGGAATTAAGCATGATAAATTTGTATGACAACTTTTTGACAACTATCAAATTTTGTCTCAAAAGTTCTCATTACGGGTAAGTGATTTTAATAGAAGATATTAACTCAACCCATAGGGAATGACTTTATACACATACTGTTTAAATTTTATACAATATGCTTCATATATACCAATCTTCGGTTTTCTTTATATTTTGATCTGCACCAAAAATAACTAAAATATCATCTGCCTCTAATTTGTAATCCGGTTGCGGCATCAATACTTCTGATTCATTTTTTTCCAAATCAAAACTATCTTTTCTCTTTTTAATCATCAATATATCCAATCCATATTTATTTCTAAACCTGAGTTCGTTTAGGGTTTTACCAACATAGCTAATCGGTACGATGCATTCACTTATAGAATACCCGTCGGCAACTTTAGAAACCTTTGCTCTATTTATTGATTTGATTTCGTGAGCTAAACCATCTGTCAGATTATATTTAAAACTCTCTCTATTATAAGCAGCAATAACGTCCTGCCTAATTATAGTGCCAACCACTAACTCATGATTTTTACTTGAAATCACTGGAAAAACATCAACATTTTGTTTCCCAAAAAGTTTTAATACGCTATCAAGATCATCAGTGTCATAAACAAATTCAAAGTCCTGTATAGCAATATCGCCAACAAGAAGCATCTCTCTAAGGCTTTCGTACTCAGTTATTATAGGTCTCAGCTCATTTTCCGAAATTTTTCCATTAATTTTGCCTTTTTCATCAACGGTGTAAAATGTACCATGTGGACTTTCTATTAATTTGCTTATTAGGTCCTTTAAGGGAGTTATTTCCGGTATAAGCATTATGTCTGGTATCATGACGTCGGAAACAAGAATGGATCTTAAAATACTAACTTCACGTCCCTGAGAGATATTAAATCCTTCCCTTTCCAGGTGTTTAACGTGAACTGAGCCTTTCATTATTAATTGAACAATCATCGTACTTAAGACAACTGCAAGCATAAGGGGTAAAATAAAGGTGTAATCTTTCGTCATTTCAAATATTATCATGATCGAGGATATTGGAATTGAATTGACTCCTCCTAACACAGCTCCCATACTAACCAGCGTATATGTAGTTGTATCAAGATTTAATCCCCAAAACTGGTTCAAAACAGTGGCATAAATATAGCCAAAGCATGCTCCCAGAAACAAAGATGGAGCAAACAGTCCTCCAAAGCCCCCTGAATGCAGGACGAGTGGAACCAGTATAAATTTAAGAACTAAGAGAATAATTGCAATTTTTAACGTCATACTGTTCGACAGCAATGAATTAATAGCACCGTATCCAATGCCAAATATATCAGCATAAAAGAATCCTGCAACACCTACCAGCAATCCAACAATTACCATAAGCATCCAGCCGGAAATAAATGGTTTTATTTTTTGTCCGATAAAATGTTTAGTTGTATCAGAATATTTCACAAATAACAGAGAAAGTATTCCGGCAAGTAATCCTAGTAAAGCATAATAATGCAACTGGTTATAAGAACCTATTGAAACAGTTTCAAAGATAAATGCAGGCGAATCACCAAGAAATATTCTTGAAATTGCACTTGCCGTAACAGAAGACAAAATAAGTGCTGAAAATGTAGGAGATTGAAAATCATTTAGAAGAATTATTTCAAGACCAAAAAATATTCCGCCAAGCGGAGTATTAAAAACTGCTGAGATTGCCGCTCCTGCACCGGCCGCCGTAAACATTCTTCTTCGTGAGTCGGATAAACCGAACAAATTACCCAGCTTGCTCCCTACCCCTGCACCCAACTGTGCAGCGGGGCCCTCCGGACCCAATGTACCACCAGTACCAAGACAAATAATTGGAGCAATAAAATGAAACAGAGTTGTCCTGAATGGAATATACCCGCCCCTAATTGCAACTGATTTAATTACCTCTGGTATACCCTTTTTTGAAGCAGTTTTAGGAAAAGCATCTGTCATTATACTCTGGATGAGCATCCCAAGAGCGGGAATTATTATGACAGCAAATATTCCCAGAAAACCAAACATTTTAACAAGATGTTGAAAAGAGAATTCAGTGAGTAATTGAATGCACTCATGGAAAAAGACCGCGGCAAACCCTGCAAATGCACCTGTGAGTATGGCAAATAAGCTATAAGTGACATATTCAGGCATATTCAAATTACTAAACAGGTTCCTGATGATTTTGTGGAATTCTCTCCAGGAGCCTATGTATTTTTTGGAACTCTTTTCAGCTACTTTCATAACACTCTTTAGATAATCCAAAGTCCAAAATTAGTCATATTCATTCGAATTTTTTACAATTTTATCAAAATTAGCAATAATTATTTATTGCACCATAAGCATGATAAAATCCAAGAAGAAGCACATTATTAACATTTTCTGAATAATTCGTTACTCCAGAACTTACAAGATTTTCACCAATGTCTTTGGATTTCCTCAGATAATCCATGGTAAATCTCGCACCAAACGAATCAAGATTTGCCATTTCAGTAAAATATTCGCTTAGTATTCTTTCTTTCTCCTCACTTCTAATAGTATCCTTCCATTCCGGAATTATCGTGGGTAGAGTTCCGAGACGTGATAAAACCTGCCCCTCAATTTTGCTAATTGGGACATAATCTCCACTGCTTATTTCGAAAACTTCAGATATCTTATTCTTTTCATAATTAAAAATACCCTTCTTTTGTGAACCATCAGAATTTTGTCCTCCAACGACTCCCTTACCAAATAATTCAACAATAAGATCATCGCTTAATACCTCGCCATGAATTCTGGAATCCATAACAGACAATATATTTTTACAGACATCCAGCCCCACATAATCTGCTAACTGAAATATCCCCATTGGGCGGACTAGCAGTCTTTTTGTAACAAAGTCTATTAGATAGACTCCTTCAGCGAAAGATAATCCACCCTGAAGCTTCTTAAGCTCCTTAAAAGCGTATAACAGATCCCTCATGAAGTGTCCATTGCCAATAAATCCGGCAATATCATTTGAAGGAACAATAATCTTTCTCATCCTTTTTGCCAAAGTATTCGCATATTCAATTATTTCATTCGACGTAGAATCTGTAGTAATCAATTCGACTAATTTTTGAATAGCCGGTGGGTTGTAAAAATGAAACCCCAATACACGACCACTAAGACCTGTACTTTCTTCCAATTCTTTGATTGGGATGGAGGACGTATTTGTAAAGATAAAAGGAGGAGCTTCACAATTTCCGGAGATTGTTTTGATCAATCTTGTCTTAAGATCCATATTCTCGTTAACGGCCTCAAAGATTAATTCAACATTTTTAAGGTCTTCGATTGAAGTTGTAGTAACTAAATTTGATAACACATCCTGAACATACTTCTCAATTAATTCTTCGTCACTCAATTGAATATTCTCATGATATCTGGTTCTTAAAACTTCAAGTCTTTTTTCCCCAAGTTTTCTTGACTGAGCAGCAACATATTTTTTCAATCCATCCAGACTCTCTTCTGAAACATCAAGTGCGTATAGCTTCAAATCCGTTTGTGCCGAATCCGCAATTCTATCCGCAAGATCAAGAGCCGCAAGAAGTGTAATACCGCTGCCCATTTTACCGGCTGAGCCAAGAACAGCAATTTTTTTAGGAAATTGGTTTGATAACATTTTTGTCTCCATGATTATTTAAAATATAAAACATGGTCATAGATAAATGAAGTTAAAAGAAGTAATTTATAATGAGTTTAACTACACTCACACTCAGATTCAAAAGATAGGCAGCATTTTAACTTACCACATGGACCACTTAATTTAGCCATGTTGGAAGATAAATTTTGTTCACTTGCCAATTGAGTCGTAATTCTTTTGAAATTACTTAGGAATGAGGAACAGCAATATTCTCTACCGCATGTACCCATACCGCCGATTTGTTTAGCTTCATCTCTAACACCTATTTGTCTAAGCTCGATTCGGGTCTTAAATATTGATGCTAAATCTTTGGCTAATTCTCTAAAATCCACTCTGCCATCAGCTGTATAAAAAAAGAATAGTTTCTTTCGATCAAACTGATAATGAATATTAACTAATTTCATATCCAGCTTAAACTTATCCAGTTTTTCCTTAAAAACAGTTATAGCATGGGCTTCGTCTTTTAAGTTTTTCCTGTATTGTTCAAGATCAGAATCAGTGGCCTTTCTTACAAAAATAGGTACTTCATCAGAACAGCATCCCAGGTTTTGTCTACGTAGCTTAACCATTTCACTCTGCTCAGCCACTTTAGATATTTCAAGTGATTCTTCGTGCTTGACAATTATAAAATCATCTAGCGAAAATTCTTCACTTTCTGTTTCTGGAATTTCACAAAAATGATACCCGAGTAGTCCTTTGCAGTCTGCTTCAATAATTTTTCTTTGATCCAAAGAAATAATTTTATCACTTTCTTTTTCACTAAGAGAATCGTCATCCTGACATTTTGGCGGAAGAATATCTTCTAGAATTTTAGATTTATATTTTGAATCGTACTTTTGTTCAGCTTTTCTGAGTTCATCAGCAGAAATTGAACCTTTTAAAAACGAAAGATCTATTTGAAACAAATTATTACCTCATAGCGATTGACGCAATGTCAAATATAATATTCATTGCTATTACATTCAAGCTAACATTTTTACTTATGGCTGCCTGTTGTTCTTCAAGGTGTTCATAGACGTTGAGTACGTCTGCGTGATTAAATTTCTTGTTAAACTTAACCAACGTTTCTGAATAATTTTCAAAATAATAATCCTGAAGATCATTTCTGTTCTTCACTGTATCATTTAACCATCGCATTATAAGACCAATCAGTAAATTCATTGATTCTTTTGGAGAATCCTCTAAAAACTCGTTCATATGTTTAAATGCAGTATTATACCTGCCTGCCAATGCAAACCTGAGGAGATTAATTGCACTAACAATTATCTCTTCAAAATTTTTTTGGCTAAGTCTGTAGCCTTCAGTTACTGACCCATCTGAGAAAAACGATACTTTTTGGGCAGTATCTCTCTCAAGCTTAAATTTATTCTCCAGAACTTCCTGAACTATAGTTCTTTGTAAAGGTTTGAAATCAATTTTCCAGCAACGTGATAAAATTGTCGGCAATAATTTATCAACGTAAGGAGTAAGGAGAATGAAAATAATTCCCTCAGGAGGTTCTTCCAAACCTTTCAACAGTGCATTCTGGGCTTCGTCTTGCATCAAATGAGCATCATTGATAATGATAAATCTATACTTCACATCATCGTAGCCAATAGATATAAATTTCCGTATTTCACGAATACTATTAATCTTAATACTATTTGCCTTATCAATTCGAATAGTATGAAACGGATTTTCAGTTTTTATCTTGATTTCGTTCTGAATTTGCTCAATGGCATCTTTTGGCAGTTTTTGATAGGCAGTATCATCACCCGTCTCACCTTTCCCCCTGGGTAATGGGAAAATGTATTTTACGAAGGGTTCTTCAAGGCATTGAATTTTTCGATTAATAATTCTCCTTTTTTCATCAGGTAAGTTACTATTAAGCAGTTTTGCAAATTCAATCGCGGTTGAATGCTTTCCTACTCCCTCTTTCCCCGAGAAAATAAAGGCATGTGGAATTCTATTTGAATTATAAATCGTAGTTAAAGTTGCAAAGGCTTCATTTTGAACGAAGCCTTCAACAAAATTTGAAATCATTCTATTTCCTGATAAGGACTAATTGTACTCGTCTTCATCAGAGTAAAAGAAATCCTCATCTACCGGATAGTCCGGCCAAATATCCTCAATCGTTTCGTATGGCTCTTCAGCATCTTCTAATTCACGAAGATTTTCCATAACCTCTAAGGGGGCACCTATTCTATCAGCATAATCCAATAATTCATCCTTAGATGCTGGCCATGGCGCATCATCAAGGTAAGAGGCTAATTCAACAGTCCAAATCATTCTTAGTTTACTCCTAGTAATATTACTCAGTTGAAACGATTTCGAATAGTTCTACATCGTCATATATAAAATTTCGGGGATTAAGTGCAATTCCGTTATGTCGAACTTCATAGTGCAAATGCTGTCCGGCAGAAAGCTTACCAGTAGCACCAGAAAGGCCAACTAAGTCGCCACGATTAACACTATTACCTTCTTTAATTAATATTTTTGAAAGATGACCATAGTAACTTCTGTATCCAAAACCATGATCAACAATTACGGTGTAACCAAGTCCACCACGCCAACCGGCAAATTCTATTTTGCCTTTTCCGGAAGCATAAACCTTACTACCTGTTGGACAAATAATGTCTTGCCCATTATGCATCCTTCTTATTTTAAGAACAGGATGCAATCTCATTCCAAAACGATTACCATAATTCCCATCAACAGGTTTAATAGCAGGTATAGCATCATACAATTTTTCATTATAATTAAAAGCGTTTTCAATTTCACTGTAATTATTTTCTTCAAGTTTAATCTTTACAGAAATATTATCAACAAATTTGTCAAGTCTGCTGATTAATTCAGAAATATCACGGGAGTTAGAGGGAGATATTTCATCGAAAACTCGCCCTCCAGTACCAATATTTTTGTTATTAATCAGTGGAAGGTCAACCTGAAGACGAAGTTCATCACTTTTACCAAGCAAATCATTCATTTCAGTATCTAGTTTTTCATACTTTGCCAAGAGCCCTTTAAACTTATTAGAGAGATCTCTGTTTTCGTTTTTGAGTGAGGCTACCTTTTGATTAGGATTTATTATTTCATTAATAATGAAATAGCCACTAAAAATCATAAACGAAAATAGTATCGAGAAGAATAGTTGAAGAAACATAAACTTCCTGCGAAATTTACGAATCTCAACAAACTTCAGTTTGCTCTTTGAGAAATAATAAAAATGTTTCATAATTCGGAGCGAAGATAATAAAAGTGGTCATACCAGTCAAGACTAAAATTAAAAATAATTATTCAAAATCATGTTCAAAATAATCAATGGAACGATCGTTATTTGACGATTTTTCCTGTAATTTTTTATCAAGTCTTTCCTTAAAAATCTTCGCTGCATCTTCTCCATAATGTTTTTGAAGGTAATTCAGTGCAATTACTTCAGAAATAACAGTAATATTCTTACCGGGAACAATAGGCACTTTAACCTGAGGTATTTCTACACCACAAATGTTAATCAAGTTTTCATCCAGTCCGGTGCGAGTATATGTGGCGTCCTCGTCCCATATTTCCAGGTCAATAACTACTTCAAGTCTTTTTTGATACCTAATGGATCTGACTCCAAATATACTCCTGATATCAATTAAACCAATACCTCTGACTTCCATAAAGTGCTGAACCAGTTGAGTACCTGAACCAATAAGAATTCCTTCGCCTTTTTTTGTAAAGATAACAACATCATCTGCAACAAGGCGGTGTCCTCTCTCAACCAGATCAAGGGCAACTTCACTTTTTCCAATACCGGAGCGTCCCACAAACAAAACGCCTACTCCGTATACATCAACAAAGGAACCATGAGCAGAGAGCCTGCTGGCAAACTGGTCATCGAGAAAATCGCCTATGAGGTAAATTAATTTTGTTGTTGGATATGTTGAACCAAAAAGAGGTATATTATACTTTTGAGACAGGTCAATCATCTCCTGAAAAGGCTGATTACTTTCAGTTAAGATAACGCATGGAATATTTCTTTCGAATATTTTTTCCAGGGATTCTTTTCTTTGATTAGAGTCCAATAAAGAAAGATACTTCAATTCTGTATTTCCAAAAACCTGTATTCTGGATTCTGTGAAGTGATCCATAAAACCGGTCAAGGCAAATTGAGGTCTGTTTAACGACTGCTCCCTGATAACCTTCTCAAAACCAAACGGTTTTTCGTTTAGTAAAGTAAAATTGAATCTTTCTTTTACATTCTTAAAAAAGAATTCAACTGTTATACTATCTTTTTTGAATATGTTTTTTTCTTCGAATATCATTGTACTTTTGGCTTTGCAAGAACTTTTGACTTAACTTTTTTTAGCTGTCTTGTCAGTTTATCAACAGCGTTGTCTGTAGATTTACGAAAATCATCAGACTCGTCGGAAACTGCCAGAACCTTGCCAGGTATATTTACCGTGATTTCAATTTTCTTGATGCTATCTTTTAGATGAGTAAAGCTCATAATAACATCAACATCAATGATGTTGGAGTTGTACTTTTCAAGTGTTCTAATCTTTTTATTAATATGGTCTGTTAAGGTATCTTTTGCTCTAAATTTTCTCGCTGTGATATTGATATTCATAACAACTCCTTATGATTTTGGGTGGGCTGTTTTATACGTCTTCTTTAATCTTTCAACACTAACGTGTGTGTAAATTTGTGTTGTTGATAAGTTTTCATGACCTAATATTTCTTTAACGGCCATGATATCTGCACCATTGTCTAACATATGTGTTGCTGCAGCATGTCTAAGAACATGTGGACTTTTCTTTTCAATATCAGTTACTAAAGATAAATATTTATTTGCCCAACGCTGAACCAGCCTTGGTTGGATCCGTTTATTCTTCGACGTTATAAACAATGCTGAAGTTTCCTCAATCTGTATTCTTTTTCTGAGATATTCCTCCAATATTATTTTAGACTTACTCCCAAGCGGAACAATTCTTACCTTAGAACCTTTCCCCTTAACTCTAACAGTCTGAGTATTTATGTCTATATCATTTTTTGAAAGATCGCATACTTCAGAAACTCGTAAAGCACATCCATAAAGTAATTCGAATACAGCTTTAACTAAAATTGATTTTCCATTGTTCCCTTCTTCATCTAATATTTTAGATATTTCATTAAAAGAGTCCGAAGATAATGTTTCAGGAAGTTTTCTTTTGGTCTTAGGATTTTTTACATCACTAAAAGGGTTATCTTCAACATGCTCATTACGAGCTAAATACTTAAATAATCCTCTGACTGTAGAAAGCCTTCTGGATATACTCGTTTTACTCAATTCCTTTTCATTAAGAAATAATAAGTATTTTTTTACATGTTTTTCAGTAATCTTGCTGTAATCAGCAAGTTCATATAAGGTAAGAAATTCTTGAAATTCGCATAAATCACGTTTATACGCAGACAACGTATTCTGAGACAATCTACGTAATCCGGATAATTCTGTTAAATAATTTTCTATGAGTATTTTTATCATAGATTCTGCCATTGTGATTAAATGTACTGGAAATAAAAATAATATTCAAACAGAATCTAACTCTCGTCCTCGTTAGTGTCCACTTGTTCTTTGGTTTCCTCGTCTCCTGTTGGTTTTGTCCAACTTATATAATCACAATCAGGATAGTTACCACAACCAAAAAAGAATCTTCCTTTTTTAGATCTCCGGGTTACAACATCACCTTCTTTACATTTTGGACACTTAACACCTGTTGTGATCTGCTTTGTATAATCGCAATCAGGGTATTTTTCACAACCAATAAATTTACCAAATCTACTTTTTCTAAATATCGTCTTAGAGTTACACTTTGGACAATCTTCGCCAGTATATTCCGGCTCATTATTTTCGTTATTTAACGATTTGAGAGATTTTATATTCTTACATTCCGGATAATTTGTACAGGCAAGAAATTTACCAAAGCGACCAATTTTAATCTCCATATCACTTTCACATTTATCACACTTGATCTTCTCAATAGTTTTCTCAACTTCCAGCAGAACCTTTGAGAAAGGATGATAAAAATCATCGAGCATGGCAACATATCCAAGTTCGCCAGTCGCAACAAGATCAAGCTCTTCTTCCATTTTTGCAGAAAAGCCGACATCAAGTATGGTTGGAAAGTTTTTAACCAGAATGCCATTAACTTTTTTACCAATAATTGTAGGAACGAGTTTCCTTCCTTCTATTTGATTAACGTATTCACGATCCTGAATCGTTCCTAGAATTCCGGCATACGTACTAGGTCTTCCAATGCCATTAGTCTCCAACTCCTTAATAAGTGTACTTTCAGAGAACCTTGGAGGTGGTTTTGTAAAGTGCTGATTTTTTATCAGTTCATCTAAATTCACAGGTTCATCTACCACTAAGCCCGATGGTAAGTAAGATGTTCCGTTTCCATTTCCATTGCTTCCACTATCTTCTTTCTCTTCATCATAGATACGCAAGAAGCCGGGAAATTTAACCACAGTACCCGAGGCCTTAAATCCATATGGGTCAGCAGTAATTGAAACTGTCGTCGTTTCTAATTTTGCTGTTTCCATCTGGCATGATATGAATCTTTTCCATATCAATTCATATAAGGCAAACTGCTTTTCATCAAGAAACTCCTTAACTACTTCCGGAGTATTTTCCAAAGAAGTTGGCCTTATAGCCTCATGGGCATCCTGCACATTTTTCTTTTTCTTTAAGTACTCTTTTGGTTTTTCAGGAACATATTCATCACCATAAGTAGATTTAATATAATTTCTTGCTTCAGTGACAATATCTTCACTTAGCCTTGTTGAGTCAGTACGCATATATGTAATTAAACCAGTAAGACCCTGAGTCCCTACATTAACTCCTTCGTAAAGAGATTGAGCTATTTTCATGGTGTGGCGAGGTCTAAGTCTTAATTTCTTTGAACCTTCCGCTTGCAATGTGCTAGTAATAAAAGGAGCAAAAGGGTTCCTTTTAACTTCTTTGCTCTGTATATCACTAATAATAAAACTCTTTTTTGAGCTAATGTCATCGAAAATTCTTGTGGCTTCATCAGCGTTAGTAATTGCAATATTTTTCTTGTTAAATTCAGCCCAGTCTTTTTCTGTCATATTGGGTTCGGGCTGTACTTTAACTGTCCTTCCATCAATGGTAGCAAGTTTTGTTTCGAGAGTCTCTTTTTGTTTAGTATTGAAATTTCCAACAATAGACCAATACTCAGTAAGAATAAATTTTTCTATCTCTTCTTCCCGTTCACAAATTAACCGTAAAGCAACTGACTGAACTCTACCTGCAGAAAGCGAACTACCGGTAGTATCTGCCATCACCAACCAGAGGAAAGGACTTATCTTATAACCAATAATCCTATCCATTGCTCTTCTAGCTCGTTGAGATTGAACCATCTTAGTATCTATTTCTATTGGAGATTCCATAGCCTTCTTAACAGCTTTTTTTGTAATCTCCTGAAATAATACTCTGTGAATTTTAACATCCTTTTTTGTCTTTATAACTTCAACAATATCCTGAGCGATGGCTTCGCCTTCGCGGTCAGGATCAGTAGCTATGAATATTTGATCAGCTTTGGATGCCAGACTCTTTATTTTTTTTACGACGTCTGCCTTGCCCCTAATAGTAAGGAGTGAGACTTCGTAACCATTATCAACATCAACACCAAGTTTTGTTTTTGGTAAATTCCTAATATGGCCAACAGTAGCTTCAACTACATATTTACGTCCAAGGTATTTATTAATTGTTTTGGCTTTTGAGGGTGACTCAACAAGTACGAGATCTTTGCTCATTAATTTCAAACCTTCTAGTTAATAGTATCTGATGAATAGAGTAATACTCTGCTTCCCGGGGGGATTTCAAGATCAAACTCAATTAAAGAAATCATAATTATCCAATTAATATCATCTCTCGTGATAGAATCGTCAGGATACATCATGATTTGTTCAAGTATCATTTCTAAATCAACCGCATCCATTAATCCGATATTTGTCAGATAAGTGATATAGTTAAAATTATCCATGCCTATAAAATCTTTTTCTTCTTCTGTTAGCATTCTAAAACGAGAAGTAGAGGTTAATTGTTCTCTTTTTTCGATTTTTTTACTGAGGACTTTATCGAAGATCAGACTAAAAGCAGCACTTATAGTAGACTGATCGAACTCTTTTTGCTTTTTTAGCTGGCTACTCACCTCTTCAAGTGAGAAATTTTTATTTAAACCTTCCAGAATTTTGGCTAATGCCTCAACAACTTTTCCTGTCATAAAACCATAATATTTTGTTTGTCAAATTTTTGGTAAGTCTTTACCAAACGGTTTTCAACTTTTTTCATCTTAGCTTTATCATTCTCATCAATATCATCGAAACCTAATAAATGTAAAATTCCATGAATAATCAACCTTATTATTTCTGTGTTAAGATCGACTTTGAATTTTTTCGAATTCTGATTGGCATCTTCAACTGATATATAGATCTCACCGTCGAAGATATTTTTGTCCTCAGAATAACTAAACGTAATTATATCTGTAGAATAATCATGTTTCAAATATTCTTTATTAATTGCATGAATATAGCTTGAGTCCACAAATATGATCTGCAATTGATTAATTTTAAAATCTAATTCGGATCGTAACAGTTTCACAAGATTGTGTACTAAAACTTTTCTTATCCGAATTTTATTTTCCGATAATACATTTAAATTTCTAATCATGATTTGATTTTATAATAATTTTTAAATGACTTCGCTGAGATTAAAGAATATTTACTGTATCTGTGTGCTGATTTTTCAATAGCATCGATTTCTTCTTCAGTAAGGTCTCGAATTACTTTTGCAGGAACACCTGCCACCAATTTACCGGATGGCACTGTAAATCCCTGTTTAACAACAGCTCCTGCACCAACCATCGCTTTCTCCTCAACAACAGCTCCATCCAAAATAGTTGCACCCATCCCTATAAAAGAATAATCTTTTAATGTGCAGCCATGAAGAGTGACACTGTGACCGATAGTTACATAACTACCAATATTGAGTGGAAACTTCTCATTTGTGACATGAAGCATTGATAGATCCTGTACATTTGTGTACTCACCAATTCTTACATAATGTACGTCTCCGCGTATTACCGTATTATACCAAACACTTGCGTTTGCATCAATTTTAACATCTCCGACAATCTTAACACCGGGGGCTAAAAATACGGTTTTATCTATATCAGGATATGTGTCCTGATATGGAAATAATTTATCTTCGTCTTTCAAAAAAAATCCTTTAATAATTATTATTCTTTAACCTGTTTCTCAGGGCGCATGTGTGGGAATAATATGACGTCTCTGATTGAAGGTTGATTTGTCAACAGCATCGTCAATCTGTCAATACCAATACCTAAGCCGGCAGTTGGTGGTAAACCAAACTCCAGGGCTCTAATATAATCTTCATCCACCTGATTTGGTGCCTCATCGTCACCTTCTTCGTGCATTTTTGTCTGATCTTCAAATCTCTGTTTCTGATCAATTGGATCATTCAACTCGCTGAAAGCATTGCAAATTTCTTTACCCATAACGAAACCTTCAAACCTTTCAACAAGACCTGCGCGGGTTCTGTGCGGCTTTGCCAAAGGGGAAAGTTCTACCGGATAATCGATTAAGAAGGTCGGCTGTATCAGTTTATCCTGAACAGAAATCTCAAATAAAAGATCTATTAACTGACCTTTATTTTCGTTCCCATCGATATCAATTTTACGTTGTTTACAAATTGCTTTCAGACCTTCCGCATCATGTTCGAGTACATTTACACCAGTCTCTTTTTCAATTTCATCAACCATCGAAACCCGATTCCATGGAGCCTTGAAACTAATCTCTGTTCCGTCAATATCAAATTCCGTTTTGCCAAATACACTTATACAAACATCATTAATCATTCTCTCGACAAACTCCATCATCCATTCATAGTCTTTGTAAGCCACATAAACTTCAAGCATAGTAAATTCCGGATTATGAGTTCTATCCATGCCCTCGTTTCGGAAGTCTTTTGATATCTCGTAAACGCCGTCAAAACCTCCGACAATCAACCTTTTCAGATACAATTCATCTGCAATCCTTAAATACAACTCCATATCCAAAGTATTATGGTGAGTTATAAAAGGTCTTGCTGAAGCACCGCCATAAAGTGACTGGAGAATAGGAGTTTCAACTTCAAGAATTCCAAGATTATCCATGAATTTTCTGAGCTGAGTTATGATTTTTGATCTCTTAACAAAAACATCTTTTACTTCCGGATTAACAATTAAATCGACATATCTCTGTCTGTACCTAAGTTCTTTATCAGTAAATTGGTCATGAACAACTTTATTCCCATCCTCATCTGTTTCTTCTTTAGCAATTGGGATAGGCCTGAGTGACTTAGAGAGCAAAGTAAGCTCTTTTGTATGTATGGATACTTCTCCGGTTTTGGTTTTAAATACATATCCGCTTATGCCAACTATATCACCAATATCCAACAATTTAAAAACCGAATAAGCCTCCTCACCAATATCATCTTTCTTAATATAAAATTGAATTCTTCCGTAATTATCCTGAATATGGGCGAATGATGCTTTTCCCATTCTTCTAATAGCCATTATTCTGCCAGCAACCTTAACATCTTTTTTCTCATCTTCAACAAAACTATTTTTTATTTCAGATGATTTTGAATCAACATCATAGCTATAGGCAAATGGCTCTATATTCTTTTCTTTTAATTCTTTAAGTTCTTCTAACCGTCTTTGAATCAATATATTTAATTCAGTTTTACTTTCCTGATTTTCCAAAATGCCTCCGACTTAATAATCTTTCTATTCTGAATATATCTTTACGAAAAATTCTGCTTAATCTTGTCAATCTCTGATTTACTCATCTCTCTGTAATGACCTGCTTCAAGATTGCCAACGGAAATGCCGGCAAAAGATAATCTATGCAATTTCTTCACAGTATAACCGAGTAAGCTGAACATCCTTTTTACAAAATGATTTCTTCCCTCTTCGCATGTTACAACGACTGTCTTAAAATTATTCCTTGTTGGATATGAAATGGCAATAAATTTGCTTTTCTTTTTATCGAGATAGACAAACTGCACTAGCTTTTCTTTATCTTCCTTCTCAAGATCTTTATCCAAAGTAACCAAATATTCGCGAGGCACTTTATTTTTAGGATGAGTGATCAGGTTTGAAAAATCTCCATCGTTAGTTAAAAGCAGCGTACCTGTTGTATTAAAATCGAGCCTGCCAATAGGAAATATTTTATGCCGGCTCTTTATAAGGTTTACGACAGTTGGTCTATTTTTTTCGTCTTTTGTAGAAGTAATAATCCCGGTAGGTTTATTTAACAAGTAATAAACCTTATCTTCCTGTCTTAACAATTCACCATCAACATGAACCTTATCTACATCTGGATCAATTTTTGTTGCTAAATCCATAACAATTTTTTTGTTCACAGTAACTCTTCCTTCAGAAATATATTCTTCGGAATTCCTTCTGGAAGCCACACCACATTCTGCCAAAAACCTATTCAGTCGTATCAACATTTTCTTCTTCTCCTGCATTAACTTCGTTTTCTAAATCTTCTTCAATATCGTTCATCATAATTTTTCGTTTCTGTTCAATAAAATCTTCGTCTTTCATTATTTCTTCAATCTCGCGCGGTTTCGGTAAATCTGCAAGTTTATATAGTCCGAAATATTTCAGAAACTCATCCGTAGTTGAATATAATAAGGGTCTCCCTGGTGTTTCTGCCCTGCCCTTGATAGTAACCAGGTTTTTCTCTAAAAGTGTATTTATCATATAATCTGAGTTCACACCTCTAATCGATTCAATTTCCGGTTTAGTTATTGGCTGTTTATAAGCAATTATTGCCAGTGTTTCTAGCGCCGCCTGACTCAATCTCCTTTTGCTCTTTTCAGAAGAGAGAAAACCTACGTATTTTGCATAGTCAGGTTTTGTAGCAAACGTAAACCCATTTGCAACTCTGACAATATTAAAGGATTTATCTTCCTGCAAAAAATATTCGTTTAATTCATCCACGGTACTTTCAACATTTTCAGGTGTTATTTCTGTTTCTTCACCATCAATTTCTTGAATCGCCCTAATAATTTCTTTCACAGATATTGGTTCGTCCGAAGCAAAAATCAGTGCCTCGATAACAGAATTATACGCTTTGTCCATCTTCTATTCCATATAAAACAAAATCATTAAAAGTATGTGTTTCTCTAAGTCCGACTTTACCGGCTTTTATTAATTCTAAAAGAGCAATAAATGTAACAACAATTCTAATCTTTTCATGCATCTCAAGAACCAACTCTATAAAATTCAACTCTTTATTGTTAGAAACTTTTTGTAAAATAAAAACCATCTGCTCGTCAATTGAAACATTGATTCTTTTTACCTCGTGCTTAACCTCAGGAGGTATATCCATAATAGCCTGTTTAAAGGCTTTTATCAGATCATAAATAGTAATGTTTTTTAAATAAGTTGAATAATCAACTTCCGTCTCTTTAATGTCATTATCAAAATTACCTCTCATCATCATCTTGCGCTGAGTGGATTCCATATACGAGAGTTCTTCGGTAACTTCTTTATATCTTTTATATTCCAGTAGAGCAGCAACAAGATCAGCACGCGGATCAATTTCTTCCCCTTTTTCATCTATTTCTTTAGGAAGTAGCATTCTAACTTTAATCTGCATTAAAGTTGCAGCCATCAAAATAAAATCACCGGCTGACTCGAGATCGAGCTTGGTCAATAATTTGATATATACCATAAATTCCTTCGTGATATATGAAATTGGTATATCGTAAATATCCAATTCATCTCTCTTCAGAAAGAATAGCAATAAATCAAGTGGACCTTCAAAATGTTCGAGTCTGACTTTGTACACTGTTTAACCTAACTTCATTTTTTCTCTGACCTCAGCCATGGTAGTAGATGCAATGACTCTGGCTTTGGTTTCTCCTTCAGCCAAAATATTTTTTACCAAATCAATATCATTTTCGTATTTAATTCTCTTTTCCAGAAGTGGAGCAAGAAATTCGTTGATTTTATCATTACACATTTTCTTACAATCCACACAACCCAATTCACCCGACTTACAACCCTTTTCAATATTCTCAACTTCATTTGGGTTGAACTTTTTGTGGTAAGTGAAAACCAAACAAACATCCGGTCTACCGGGATCATTTCTGCGAACTTTTTGAGTATCCGTAACCGCTTTTTTAAGCTTTTGCCATACATTATCAGGCGAATCTGAAAGCAATATAGTGTTATTTAAAGATTTGCTCATTTTTGAATCACCATCTAGTCCGGGTAACCTTGAAAATCTGGTTAATAACGGCTCTGGTTCCGGAAATACATCCCCAAATACATTATTGAACTTTCTTGCCACTTCCCGTGTGATTTCTACATGAGGTACCTGATCTTCTCCAACCGGGACAGCATTTCCTTTATATAAAAGAATATCGGCTGCTTGAAGAATGGGATAGCTAAGATAACCGATGGTGATGTTATCCATATTCAAATCTCTAATTTGCTCTTTAAGAGTCGGGTTTCTTTCCAAACGTGCTTTTGTCATAAGCATATTAAAAATCAGATATAGCTCCGAATGTTCTTTAACCTGAGATTGTCTGAAAAATGGAGCCTTTTCAGGTTCTAGTCCACAAGCTAACCAATCAATAATCATATCAATTGTATTTTGGTAAATTTCACTCGTATCAAGATCTGTTGTCAAAACATGATAATCAGCCACTAAATGGTAACTTTCATACTCATTCTGTAGTTTTATCCAATTTTCTAATGCACCAACATAATGCCCAATGTGCAATTTACCAGTTGGACGCATACCGCTTAGTACTCTCTTTTTGGCCATTTTTATCCGGAGTATTGTTCAAAAAGTGTTGTTTTAAAGACTGTAAAGATAAAAAAAAATAATTATTGAAAGTGATTTATTTCTAAACCTGAAAAAGATACTGTTTCCAGGTTTGATGTAATCTACCAACCTTGTTTTTGAGGAATAACACATGATTCGGCATATATGGTTTTATTCTAAGAGTCATATTTGCCTCATGGGGAGTTCTATCCCCTTTAGAATTATTACAGCGAACGCATGCAGCAACTAAATTCTCCCACACATCCTGTCCGCCACGAGATTTTGGAATAATATGATCAATTGTTAATGTTATATCCCCACGCCCACAATATGCACACTTATGCTGGTCACGGTTGAGAATGTTTTTTCTCGTCAATATTATGGTTTTATAAGGCACATGAATAAATGCGCTTAAACGAATAACACTTGGCCATGGAAATACACTAGAAGCTGAATGGATCGCTTTATCATCAAAATTTTCAACCAGCTCTGCTTTTCCCAGAACCATTAAAATCATTGCTTTTTTTACGTTACACACCGAAAGGGGTTCGTAACTCTGATTAAGTAAGAGGACTTTTGCGTTTAGTTTACCATTTGAAAGATCATAAATCCCGAAGTCAACCTCCTTTTACAATAAAATATTGTATTTATGATTTCGAAATAACTCCACCTGCTACAACATAGCCTTCATCATCATACAAGACTATTGATTGACCCGGTGTAATTGCGCTTTTAGCTTCCAAAAATCTAATAACAAAACTATCCTGATTCGAGCTTATCACTTCCGCTTTCTTTCCTGTATCGCTATATCTAATCTTGCCAAAATAGATATCACCTTTTTTAACAGAATCTCTGCGCAAATAATTTACATCTATTGCTGTTAAATCATTTGCAAGCAGATCCTCTTTATCACCTATTTCGACCGCATTGTTTTCAACATTAATATCAGTTACATAAACCGGCTTACCAAGGGCGATACCCAGCCCGCGTCTTTGTCCGATAGTATAGAAAGGTATGCCTTTATGTTTTCCGACTATTTCGCCTTTATAAACAAAATCACCTTCTTCGATATTCTCAATTAGATCAGGTACTCTTTCCCTTAAAAACCTCTCGTAATTGTCATCAGCAACAAAGCATATTTCCTGACTATCTGGTTTATTAGCAGTCTTAAGTTCAAAATCATTAGCAAGTTTTCTTATCTCATCTTTTGTGTAATTGCCTAAGGGCAATAAAGTTTTTGAGAGACTCTCCTGAGTTAAACCCCACAAAGCATAGGACTGATCTTTCTTTTTATCAACCCCTTGTTTCAAAGAATATCTACCTGTTGCCTCGTCGAAATGCACACTGGCATAATGACCAGTGGCCACATATTCGGCATCAAGAGATTCTGCCTTATGTAGCAATTCTTCCCATTTTATTTTTCTGTTACATACTACACATGGGTTTGGTGTTCTTCCGTGCAAATATTCATCAACAAAATTATCAATTACTTCCCGTTCGAACGATTCAGTAAAATCAACTGTGTAATGAGGAATTCCAAAACTATTAGCAACATTCTTTGCATCGAAAATTGCATCCAGCGAACAACAACCAGATTCGTGTTTTGGTGCGCCACCTACTTCCATGAAACCCCAGGTTTTCATGGTAATACCAATTACTTCGTAACCTTCTTTATGTAGTAAAGCCGCAGCAACAGAGGAATCTACTCCTCCACTCATTGCCACAATTACTCTTCCTTTGCTCAAATCAAAATCCTTTCCATAGCACTTAACAAAATATTTCTTTTTTAAAAAGATAATATAACGAATTATGCCAGTTATTTCTAACACCACATATTGTTGGTATAATAAACTAATAAAATGGTTAATGCAGATCAGTGAGTTTGATATATGATGGCAAAACAGGTAACATAATGATCAGAGTGACTCATGGTTATTTTTAAGTCTTTATCTCCTTCCAGGAATTGTTTTAATTCACCATAGAGCTTTACTCTTGGCATTCCACTCTTTTCATTGTAGATTTCAATATCCTTCCATCTAAAACCTTTACTCCAGCCGGTGGAAAGTGCTTTTGACACAGCTTCCTTTGCTGCAAAGCGGGCAGCAAGGTGTTGATGGAGATTCTTCTTGCTCAAACAATATGCAATTTCAGTCTCAGTGAATATTTTGTTCAAAAACCTTTCACCATATCTCTCATAGCTCTTCGCTATTCTTTCAATCTCAATTATATCTATTCCGATACCTAAAACCATTTAATATCCTACCGCCTTTCCGTAACCTCTGGGATCTGTGGCGCCCCATTTAATTCCGTTTTCATCTATGAATATTGCTTCAACTCTGCCGAGATCATCTTCGATTCCCATAATTTGACCACGAGCTTCCAGACTTGCCCTAACATCCTCACTAAGTCCGAATTTTTCATAATCAATTTTATCGGGCAAATGTTGATGATGAAATCTGGGAGCATCAATTGCTTCCCATATATTCATTTCGAAATCTAAGGTATTTATTAACACCTGCAGAACTGAAGTAATAATAGTTGATCCACCGGGAGATCCAAGAACAAGAACCGGTTTTTTATCTTTCAAAACTATTGTTGGTGTCATCGAAGATAACATTCTTTTACCAGGCTGAATTGAATTAGCTTCGCTCCCAACCAGTCCGTACAGATTTGGAGAACCTGGTTTTGAACTGAAATCATCCATTTCATTATTCATCAGGAAACCCGCACCCTTAACAACAATTTTATTACCGAAGGGGGAATTTATTGTTGTAGTTACACTTACAGCGTTTCTCTTAGAATCAACAACGCTGTAATGTGTGGTTTCAGTGCTTTCGTGATAAGTAGTTGGAGCGCCATCACTAAAAACATATGCAGAATCTAAACAAACAAGATTTTTAATCTCCTCACCACGTTTTTTAGAAATCAGATTCTGAAGAGGCACATTATAGAAATCACTGTCACCTATGTGTAAATTTCTATCAGCATAAACTTGTTTTAATATTTCCACTAACACATGGATATAACTGCTGCTCCCCCATTGTTTCTCAGAAAAAGAAAAATGCTCCAAGGCATTCAATGTTTCAATTAAACAAATTCCACCTGAAGACGGAGGACCCATTGAAATGACATCATATCCTTTGTAAGTTCCCTTTACAGGTTCTCTTTCAACTACTTCGTATGTTTCTAAATCCTGATGAGTCAGAATTCCTCCAAGTTGCTCAGAGTGTTTAACCAATAAGTCAGCAGTTTCACCTCTGTAGAAACCATCTAAGCCATTTACGAGAATTCTCTCCAATGTTTCAGCCAGTTCATTTTGCACTAATCTATAATTATCCGGTAATTTTTCTCCGTCGATTGTAAATATTTCCGCGGATGAAGGATAATCAAGAAATTTGTCGTGGTAATAGTTTATGGATTCTGCCATTTCATAGCCAATTCTGAATCCATTTTTAGCTATTTGAATAGCTGGTTCAAGAACTTCAGCAAGACCCATAGTTCCATATTTCTCTAGTGCATATATAAGTCCGGCAACACTTCCTGGGACACCACTGGACGTATAGCCCTCTCTTGAAAGCTTTTCTATGTAATTGCCCTCGTTATCAAGGAACATGTCTCTATGCGCCTCTGAGGGAGCTTTTTCGCGAAAATCAATAGTGGTTTCGGTTTCATTTTGGAGATGGATTACCATAAATCCACCACCTCCGATATTACCGGCCGAAGGATACGTAACAGCCAGCATAAATCCTGTCGCAACAGCAGCGTCAATGGCATTCCCACCTTTTTCAAGAATATTGACTCCGGCATATGAGGCCAGACTGCTTGCAGATACAACCATCCCATTTTCGCTTTTAACAGGTTTTCCCTTAGAAAATGAAACTGAAACGGATAAAAGAAGTACAGTTAAGAGAGAATACTTAAAAGAGATCAATGTTTAACCCCTCGTTTTTAAGCTGGTTTATGAGAAGTTCAGTTAATTCTCTAACCCGTAACATTGCTTCTGTAAAATCATTAAGTAATTCCGGATCGTAGACCATTTTCCCTAGATTATTCTCTTTGTTTTCAACCTTTTGGATAAATAAATTTAATTTCAGAACCAACTCGTTGGAATTACTGATCAATTCTTCAGAGCGTTCAATAAATCCTTTTAATTTCGATTCGTTATTTGTAATAAGGTCGTCTGCAGATGTGATTAGAGTATTAGAATTTGTAATAAGTGAACTGAGTGAATTTTCATTTTTTACCATAAAGAGGTTAAGTCTTGAAGTAATATCCTTCAAATTAGCAACTGAACCTCTCAAATTTTCCTTAAAATCATTATCTGTAAGAATTTCATTAGTCTTTTCAAGTGTGATTCGTAATTCCTTTGTCATTCCTATCAAATCGTTTTGAACAGAACTTAACATTGCCATGGCAGTTGAAATATCACCAAGGAATTTGCCCTGATAAACCTTTTCAGGAATAAATTCTCCCATGCTCCCTGGATTAATTTCGATTTTCTTTCCACCCATAAGGTCAAGCATCATTATACTAAAAGTGGCATCATCCCATAAAACTGCCTCTTTGTTCATACTAAGATGAGTAATAACTCTGCTATCAGTTATCTCTATTTCAGATACTTTTCCTCTTTTTACACCTTTAATCATTACCGCGTCGCCTACTCCCAAGCCAGCGACATTTTCAAATTCAACCAGGATTTTAATTTTATCGTCAATAAAATCAAAATCTTTAGTCCACCCAAGAATAATTAGAAACACGATAAGAGCAGTAAATGTAGTAAGACCAACTTTTATCTCAGATTTTCTTTCATTTTTCATAATTTTTAATAAACTCATCTAGTTTAGAAAAATCAAAAGATTCCAAATCAGAGTTTGCAATCTCCATTTCAAGATCAGTAATAAATTTATCCAGGAAAGTTCGGATGCTAACAACGTCAACCTTATCGAATTTATCTTCAAGGTAATTTTTAATATGAGTTGTTAATGAATCAGGAGGCATTTGAAAATCAAGTCCGGCTACCCTTTCGTTAAGATTATCAACAGCAATTTCAACCAGTCTTTCTTTTGCTTTTCTTTCAATATCATCACCAAATCTTGTCCAAAGATAGTAGCCTACTCCAATGATGAATATTGACATCATAATTATGGAGAGACATCCTTTCTTCATTCTTCCTTGCCTTCTTTATTGACTTTTACAACCTGGACTTTATTTATTCTGTTATTATCAATTTTTTTAACTGTAAATGAAAAACCTTTCTCAACAAAGGTGTATCCTTCTTCGGGGATATTTCCTGCCTGATTAAAGATAAATCCCCCAATTGTATCGTAATCATCACTTTCTGATGAAAACTCCTCGCCTAAAAGTTCATTAACCTCGTCAATTGAAACTTTACCCAAAATAATGTATTTCGAATTGCCAATTTCAGTAATTTCATTTTCTTCCATATCGAATTCATCCCGAATCTCACCAACAATCTCTTCAAGAATGTCTTCCAATGTAATTAGCCCTGACGTACCACCATATTCATCCACAACAATACCAACATGCAGGTTTTTTTCTTGAAATTCTTTCATTAGCTCGCTTATTAACTTTGTCTCGGGTACAAAAATAGTTTCCCTGCAAATATCCTTCAATGCAACATGGTTTTGATGATCTTTCTTGCCAATAAATTTGAGAAGATCCTTGGCATAAATTATACCGATAATATTATCAAGATCATTTTTATAGAGTGGAATTCTACTATGCCCGGAATCAGTAATTATTTTGGTAACTTCACTAAATGGAGTATCCAAGGAAAGGGCCGTCATATCAACTCTTGGTGTCATCACTTCCCTTGCGTTCACAGTTTTGAAGGAAACAAGCCCATGAATTAATTCATGCTCCTCCTCTTCCAGTGACCCTTTTTCGACCCCAAGTTCTGCAAGTTCCGAGATTTCAGAGGAGGTAATTGCTGTTTTCGACTTATTAGTTCTAAACCTTGAAGTGGATACGCTCAAAATTGTCGTAAGACTTTTACTTAATGGATAGAGTAAAATACTTATCCAATAAATAGGTACACTAACAATTCTGGAAAACATAACCGGATTTCTATTAGCCCAGACTTTGGGAGTTACTTCGCCAAAGATTAAGATCAAAATAGTGAGTATGATAATCTGAAAAATTAGAACAACATCAAGTGAAAGACTAAAATATTTTGCTAAATCAAGGGCAAGTGTAACGGCAATAATAGATGAAAACACATTAGCTGCCGTATTACCAATTAGAATTGTTGTTAAAAGTCTTTTAGGGAATTTTAGTAAAACATTAATTTGCTTCCCAGTGATAGAGTTTTCCTTTTCTAAATCTTTTAACTTCTTTTTCCCAAGTGAAAAAAGAGCAACTTCTGAACCCGAAAAAAATGCAGAGATAATTATCAGACCGAATAAAATTACCATTCGGTAAAACCAGTCAACGTCCAAAAATTATGTTATCCTAAATTGTTCAACAAAACTAATTAAAATGGTAAATCATCATCTTCAGAGCTTGATGTAGGAGAAGCCTGTGTAGATGGGGAAGAAAATGAGCTGCTATCCTGATCATTATTGTAATTTCCTCCTCCCTCACGCGCATCCAAAGGAATTATTTTTTCACTTACAATTTCAGTAACATAGCGTTTAATCCCTTCTTTGTCAGTATAATCTCTTTTGGCAAGCCTTCCTTCCACATATACTTTTTTACCTTTCTTAAGGCCATCTTTAATATAGTCAGATAAACTAAACGATACAACATTGTGCCAGGTTGTTTCATTTACCCAGTTACCATCCTTTCCTTTATAACCATGGGTAGTGGCAATTGAGTATGTTGTAATGGCAGTATTATTAGTAGAAAATCTTGTTTCAGCATCTTGTCCTAAATTGCCAATTACTTGTATCTTGTTTAATGAAAAAGCCAAATAATCCTCCTTGACCAAACAGGTCTTATATATTCAAAAAAGTACTCATAAAATATCGAGTAAAAATATTTACTTGTCAACTTGTGAGCATAATTCAAATGTAATTATATTATAAAATAAAAAATGAAAATTGCGATAGGAATAAGTAAGTTATCCAAATCTTTTGGTGAAATTGCCTCAACAATTACAGAAATAACAGAAAAAAGAATAATCTTTGTAAGATCAATGTAACCCAGTAAAATGTGACTAAAAAGTGAAGTTCCAATAATTGCGAAGATGATAAACCCTAAACTTCCTTCAACAGTTCTTTCTGTAAATACTTTATATTTTGTTTTCCCAAATCTGGCTCCAATAAGCGGTGCTATCCCATCTCCAAAACCTAATATGCCCATCGATAAAATTGCAAACTCAGTGTAGAAAAATGTAGTGCCCATTAAATTCATAACCAGAGTAAAAAACAATGGTCCTTTAAGTAATTCTCGTCTGTCACCAGTCCTTGTCATTGTTTTAACTGCGTCATCCGATTCATCCGCAGTTAGCCCCTTAATTATCAGGAGAATTGTCCAGACAACCGCAGGAAGAATATTCAAATACTTTGTCCAATGATAAAAATCATATAACGGCCAAAACAGAATCCAGGAAGCAGCAGCTATATGAACAACCTTTCTTGATAGATCCTGTGGAAAACCTCTTTTTACTAAAACATCCATAATGGCGACAACAGCAAAAACATAAACAAGACTGCAAAAAGCAACGATAATATTTTGTAAAACAGGATTCATCTATTTTGCTTCCGGCACAATAAAAGCGTCTCTGAAGGTTTCCATCTCCCAAAGTGAGTTTCTCACTTTTTCAGCTTCTATTCGTGTTGTAAATGGTTGTAATTGAACCACCCAATATAGTACTTTTGTACTATACGAAATGCTCATTCTCCAGGTTATTTTCGACTTGTTAAGAGTAACAAATCTTTTTGCCCTTTCTTCCGTAGTAAATGCCCCTAGTTGAACAACGAATTCATTTGCTCTAGATACAACGGTTTCAACAGTATCGACCGATATTTCAAAAGCTTCAATCACTGGCTCTTCAACAGTCACAGAATCTTCATCATTGCTGACATCATCAAATATGTAAATCTCCTGATCATCAGAATTAGCAGTCGTGGTTTCCTGAGTACCTGAACAGGCGTAAAATACTAACATCAATGAACATGTAAGTAGGAATATCGACTTTGAATTCATTAGGCTACTCTTATTTGTTAAAAAAAAGGGATGACTAAGTCATCCCTAAAAATATATAAAATATTATAATAATCAAGAAAGATTATTAAAGTTGGTATGAGAAATTAACACCAAGAAGATGTGAATACGAATTATAAGTACCATTTAGATTCACATCATAAGGCGCAGGATATCCAGCACCTAATGAGGAATTGGTAATTTCTCTTTCCATGAATATTAAGTACATATATGCTACGTCAATTGAGATATTGTCTGTTAATTTGTAGCCAAAACCAATGTTAAGTCCTAAACGATCTGAATCCGGTAAAGTTGGTTCAACATATTTATCAGAAACCGGATTAACATCATATAAGATACCGCCACGTAACATGAAATTATCAGACATAACTGTTTCCATTCCAAGTCTGAATATGTAAGTATTGTTATATTCTCTTGGTGCAGCAGTTCTGGTCGAACCATCTGTTGGAGATACATATGTGGCAAAATCCACGGCTAAAGTATCATAACTTGACCAGCCAACCCATTGGATATCAGCAACCCAGGTAGTTTCTTCACCCTTTAATGCAAAACCAAGTGTAACATTTAATGGTGTATTTAAAGTAGCTGCAATGTCACCAGATGGTAATGGTAGTGACATAGGACCAGCTAATGGATGAGTAAAATCCAATGTAGCCGGAGTAGTAACAGCAGTTCCTTCGAATTCAAACTCGGTTCCACTTCTAATATCAAGACCAATTGAAGAATTTTCTGTTGGTTTGAATAGGAAACCAGCTGTCCATCCCATTGCTGTGCCATCACCTTCTAAAACAGTTTGAGCATCAGCTTTAGGGGCATGAGTTACCGGATCAGCCAAGAATAAATTTTTAATTATCTTTACATCGCCATAGGCATAAACGAAACCGGCACTTATTGAAAGAGCATCGGATACTTTATAAGCTATAACAGGATTGAAGAAGAAAGTTCTTACTTCAGTATCAAGAGCAGCATATCTTCCAGGCCATGTATCTGCCCATTTAGTTCCTAAACCATAAGGGTTGTAAACACCAAGACCCATAAATAGATCTTCTGTTAACTGCTGGGTGATATAAAAATTAATCGGAGTGAATACTTGAGATTCCATTTCATATTCTGCTGATGGAGGGATAATCGGACTAGATTCTTTGAATCCAGTAAATTTTGAATTTGGTAATATTATTGATGTTCCTACGGAAATGTGCGTCCCCTTCAATTGTGTTATTCCGGCAGGATTAAAGTAAATAGCAGAAGCATCGTTAGCTAAACCGGTAAATGCACCAGCCATCGCCATCGCGCGAGCTCCAGATTCATTAATTTGAAAACCCCCTGCAAATAAAGTTGCAGAAGAAACAAGAATTACCAATAGTAAGAGCTGTAATCTCTTAAACACGAAGCCTCCTCAATTATTTTTGTGTGAAGTGATTCGTGAATATAATAATTTGTTGCGATTAAAAGCAATAATAAACTCTTTATATGATTTTCTGAAGTGTCAAAACAATTGTGTCCTTTTCTAACGAAGCGCCCTCTTCAAAATAAACATTTTCAATATGTCCACTATTATTGGACTTAATAATGTTTTCCATTTTCATTGCTTCGAGTATAAATAGCGGAGCACCTTTTTCTACAACATCACCCGGCTTAACAAATATTTTTGATAATAGACCGGGCATTGGGGTCTTTACAGAAAGATCTTTATTTGAATCTGCTTTCGCATCCAATAACTTACCGGCAATTTTCTCAAGTGAGGACTTAGTTACAACAACGAAAGAATACCCATCCAATGTTAATCTGAAATTATCCTGTGAAATTTTATTACATGTTATTTCAAATAATTTTTCTCTCAATTCAAAGAGATATGAATAGTCGCTAAGTTTAGTAATCCTTGGTTGATAGACAATGTCGTTCATAGTATATTTGTCATTATCTACTTTCACACTTCTCTCAACACCATTAACTGTTATATTATAATCAGTCATTATTTTGGTCGCTCCATCTGTTGTGAGAAGAGTTATTATTTTGTGAAGGTTTAAGTTTGCTCTCGGAATTTTTTAAATATGCCGATAATAAATAAACAGCCGATAAGTATTCTTCATCAGGAGGATTTTTCCATTTATCCGGTATTAAGGGAATAAATTCTTTTGTAAGAAAGTTTGTGGAATATTTACCGGAGAGAAAACTCTCCTGATCAAATATCCATCGGAACCCATCTATGTTAGTCTTAACACCAACTATTTTATATTCTCCCAACGCCCTTTTCATACGCGCAATGGCTTCTTTTCTATCTACCCCGTATGTAATTACTTTGGCTAGAATAGGATCATAATATATTGGTACATCTGTAAGAACATCAATTCCTCTGTCTACTCTTATTCCGGGGCCGGATGGCAATTTATGATGGTAGATTTTTCCTGTTGAAGGAGTAAAATTATTATCAATATCTTCAGCGTAAATTCTGCACTCAATGGCATGACCACGGAATGATATGTCGGCTTGTTCAACAGATAATTTATTACCAGCCGCAACATTTATCTGTTCCTTAACAAGATCAATCCCAGTAATCAGTTCAGTAACCGGATGTTCAACCTGTAACCGGGTATTCATTTCCATAAAATAAAAACTGCCATCTTCGTCAAGTAGAAACTCAATAGTACCGGCATTATAATAGTTACATGCTCTGGCGGCTTCTATGGCCGTTTTAGTAATCTTTTCTCTTGTTTCACTTGTAATTGCAAGAGAAGGAGCCTCCTCAAGAACCTTTTGGTGTCTTCTTTGAACAGAGCATTCTCTTTCAAACATATGAACATAGTTGCCATATTTGTCGCCAAAGATTTGTACCTCAATATGTTTTGGTGCCTCAATGTACTTTTCAATAAATACGGATGGATTGTTAAAAGCTTTGCCTGCTTCATTCTGAGCTAATGACAAAGCTTCCTCCAGTTCATTATTTTCTCTGACAATTCTCATTCCCTTACCACCGCCGCCTGCCGCTGCTTTTATAATAATAGGCAAACCAATATCAGAGACAATATTTTTAGCATCCGATAAATCTTTTACGGGAGCTGTATTTCCGGGCGTTATCGGCACTCCATTTTTGCTCATAAGGTCACGTGCTGCGGTTTTATTGCCCATTAGCTCTACTGTTTCAGCAGATGGTCCAATAAATGTAATCCCGGCTTTATCACATGCCCTGATAAAGTCCGCATTCTCTGATAAGAATCCATAACCAGGGTGGATGGCATCCGCACCAATCTCTTTTGCTATGCTTATTATCTTGGGGATATTAAGATATGACTTTGATGCCTCAGGAGGTCCAACGCAATATGCTTCGTCAGATAACCTAACATGAAGTGATTTTGAATCAGCTTCAGAATAAATTGTTGCGGTTCGAATTTCCAACTCTCGGCAAGCCTGGATAATCCGTACAGTTATTTCGCCACGATTTGCAATAAGTATTTTTTTAAACACAGGAATTTATTTTAATTCGACAATAGTTATCCCATCACCGCCATATTCGATCTGTGCAAAATAGTAATCTTTTACATTTTCATGGCGTTTAAGTATCTGCTGAACAGTTTGTTTTAGTGCTCCGGTTCCCTTTCCGTGTAATATTTCCACTCTTTCTGTATTAGAAGAGTAAGAATCATCAATAAATCTGATAATTTCATACTCCGCTTCTTCAGGTTTTCTGCCTCTTACATCAAGTCGTAGTGATTCAATAGTGGGAGTAAAATAATGTAAACTTTCATTCGTGTCAATCTTCACTACTTTTGAAGGAATGAGATTATTAAGTTTCACTTGTAATTTAATTGTTCCCGAGCTTATAACCGCTTTCTTTCTGTTAGGATCTAATTCAATTATATAACCACTTGTGGCAGTATTAAGAATAGATACAAAATCTCCAACCTTAGGTTCATAAATTGTGTGATCCATTTCCTTTTCAATAGCTTCTTCCATTTCCTTATGGACAATTTTCAAGCTGTCAAGCTTTTGTCTAGCTTCTTTTACAACCTCTTTTTGAGCATTCGATTCTTTTATTTCTTTAATAGTACTTTCGACTGTTTTATTAATATCTTTTAAATATCCATCCGCCTTTAATTTAGTCTCCTCGAGTATCTTTCTTTTTGATTCCTCAAGTTTCTTATTCTTTTCTTCATAAAGTCTTGTTAATCCTATAAGCCTGGAATTCTCAATTTCCAGTTTGTCCTTTTTTTGTTGAAGAGCATGAGCTTTTGTCTCAAGATCAACGAGCAACTCCTCAATCTTAGATTTATCAGTATCCAGATATTGTTTTGCCAAATCTGTAAAATCTTTCTTAAACCCTATTCTTTCTGCTACTTCAAAAGCATAACTGCTTCCTGGTAAACCCTGATTGAAGGCATAAGTCGGAAGTAATTTTTCCGTATCGAATTCCATGGATGCATTTTGAAAACCTTCCAGTGAATTTGCAGTTAATTTTAAATTACCATGATGAGTTGTTGCCAGAACTTTTGCGCCAAGTCCGTGAAGTTTGATTAAAATAGCTGTTGCAATAGCTGATCCCTCTTCCGGGTCAGTTCCTGTTCCAATTTCATCAAGCAAAACCATAGTCTCTGTGTCAGCAACTGAAAGTATATTCATAATGTTGGATAGGTGGGAGCTGAATGTACTAAGATCATCTTCTATTGATTGATAATCACCAACATCAACAAGCACTTTTGAAAAAAAATGAAAATTAGAATCGGGGTTGGCCGGAATGTGAATTCCAGACATGACCATAAGAATAAAAAGCCCTGTAGTTTTTAATACAACTGTTTTACCGCCGGCATTTGGACCGGTAATAAGAACAACGTTATCGGTTCGTATTTCCAGGTTAAGAGGAACGGTTTTTCCTCTTCCTAATTTTTTAATTAGAATTGGATGTCGCCCATCCATAATACTGAAAGGTTTTTTCTCATCCATATCCGGAAAAGAACCAATAATTTCAGTGCTATATTTTGCTTTGGCGAATACAGTATCAATTTCGGAAATTTTTCTTAAAGAGTTCCTTAGCTGTGGACTAACCTCTCCAATTTTCTCAGTCAATCCTTTTAGAATTTTGTCTATTTCACGCTTTTCAGCAAATGAGAGTGAAAGAATCTCATTATTTAGCTCAAGTGTTTCTTCCGGTTCAATATACACGGTTTGACCTGTAGCTGATTCCGAATGAATAAACCCTTTAACCTTTCTTTTGTGTTCGGCTTTTACAGGAATTACAATTCTGCCTTCCCTCTGAGTAATATAGTCTTCCTGAACGAGTAGTAACTCACTCATTTTTTTTAGAATTTTGCCAACAACCTTTCTTAACTGATCATTTTTATCCCTAATATCTCTACGAATCGTTGCCAATTCACGGGTTGCATTATCCCTGATATCCCCTTTTTCATCAAAAACAGAAGCTATATGTTTTTCAAAAACTTTATCAACAAACAAATCGGATCCTAATTCTCTCTTTAGGGAATAATCATCATCATTATTAGTAAGAAACTGGAATAATCTTCTTGAAGTGACAGCGAGGTTTAGAATTTCGTGGATAGATTTTTGGTCAAGAATGACACCGGAAATAGAACTTTTTGCCAGTCTATCATTTAAGTCGGGAATATAATTTATAGGTGGAATATCATATTTGATTAAAATTTCCTTAGCTTCGGTTACATATGCACCCTGCTTAATTATTTCCTTTCTATCCAAAAGCGGCAGATGCGAGAGGATTAATTTTTTACCGTTTTCCGTGGAAGTGTACCGAGAAATGTATTCTAAAATTTTAGAGTATTCTAGCTTATCTAAGACTGTCTGGGATATCATTTTCACCTTCAATTATTAGCATCGAATCAGGTTCTTCAGTAAATGAGGATGTATCTTTTGCTTCAATATAATTTTGTATATACATTTGCGATTCAACCTTCTCTCCTGCTATAAAATCAATTGTTTTTGGTATTAGGGAGTATACATCTCCATATAGCAGAGAAGCACTCTTAGTGGATTGAGAAGGTATGTTAAAAATATCGAGAAAGAGTAAAAATGCGCTGATGAAGAAGAGCATCTGTAGAGCCCCTGTTAGTCCACCCATAAATTGATTCAAAAACCTATTGACCTTGTCAAGCGGATGTACAATTCTCTTAATAACGGAAGTTGTAAAAATAGTTAGTACAAAAATTAGAATTCCGGCAATAATCTCTGAAAGGTAAACTTCATCATTGAAAACAGGAGCAATATAACTACCGGCAACCTCTGAGTACTGAATTGATAATGCCAATCCAACAATTACACCCAAAAGTCCAATAATTTTTCGTACCAGGCCATCCTTAAAGCCCAATATAAAACCAACGATGAGAATAAGAATTATAAAGTAATCGAAATAACTCAACTATCAACCTAAAATTGAAGTGACGATTTCTTTTACAACTTTTCCATCAGCCTTGCCTTTTAAGGCTTGCATGGCAGCGGGCATCAATTTAGCAAAATCCTGCTTTGTTGATGCGCCAACCTCAACGGCAATTCTTTGCACTTCAAGTTTTATTTCTTCCTCGGATAATTGTTTAGGAAGATATTCTTGAATTATTTTCAACTCTGCTTCTTCAGACTCAGCTAAATCATTACGATCACCTTTTCTGAATTGCTCAATACTCTCTTTTCTTTTTTTTGCAGCAGTAGTAAGCAATCCTAGTTCCATTTCGGGAGTCATTTCTTCCGTTTTACCACTTTTTTCGTATTCTAATAGTAGAGCACGAATAGATCTGACTACTTGTAGTCTGACTTTGTCACCAGACTTCATAGCTGTCTTCAGATCTTCAATAATTTGTTCTTTTAAACTCATTTCAACCTCAAAAAAAAAGGCAGGCCATAATATCTATAACCTGCCTGTAACAAAACAATTAACTATCTACTGTTTCAACAATGTAGAGTAGTTTATACGTCTAGCGTCAACTTTTCTCAATTCCTGCTGAATATCTAATACAATACCCATATCTGAGCCTTTATCAACCCTAAAAGAAACAATGACATTAGGAATGGCAACACGTCTTGCATACATAATTTCGCCAATTTCCTTCATATCAACAAGATTATCATTTATCTGAATTCTTTCGTCATTGCCAACCCAGACATAAGATACTAATCTCTTATTCTCAATTTTTTCAATTGCTTCAGCTTCCGGGAGTTTATATGTAACCAATACATCAAACTCTTTCATGGTAGTAGCAACCATAAAGAATAAGAGTAGCATAAAGATAATATCAGGCATTGAAGATGTTGGAATCTCCTGCTTTGACGCCGCTCTTTTCTTTTCAAATTTCATTCTATTTTCCTGTTATTAACTAAATTTTTTCAGGTTCGGCAATTGAAATAATCATAGGGATTTTATTTTTTCTAATGTCATCCTGAACATCTGCATCAAGATCATTCAGTTCAGCACCATACGTTGACATAGCATATTCTTCCCTGGTTTCAAAATACGCACCTTTAACCTGATCTAGTGCCTGAATATACAAGTTGTAATTTGTTTTTCTATCTGTTTTAACCGATACAACTAATTTTTTATTTTTTGGTAAATCGATCTTTTCACGAATTCTCAGCTTAAGTGTTTCTTTAATTTGAGGAATCGCGATAACTTTTTTATTTAGCAGAACATCACCGTTCTCGTTAACCAGTAAAGCAGCCAATCTGTCTGCTGAGAGAGGTACAGTATTCTCAATATTTTCCTGGTACTCGGGTAATGTCAAACCAATACCTGTATCAACATCAATAGTGGTTGATACCAAAAAGAAGAGTAGAAGTAGAAATACGATATCCGACATACCTGCGTCAGGTATCTTGGTCTCTCTCTCCTTTTTCTTTTTCATCAAAGCCATTTTTAGTCTCTCAATTTAATTATGGTCTTATTTTTTTTTCATTTCATATAGAGCATCAATCAATTCGATTGAACTTTCTTCCATATCAGAAACTAACTTATCAATTCTAGCAACAAAATAATTGTAGAAGAACTGAAGAATGATAGCTGTAACCAGACCAAATAAAGTTGTTAATAACGCAACACCAATAGGAGCAGCAACAACTGATGGAGACATTTGAGCAGAAGCAGCAATAGAGTCAAATGCTTGAATCATACCCTGTACTGTACCAGTAAAACCAAGCATCGGTGCAATAGTAATAAATGTTGAAATCCAGATTAAACCTCTTTCCAGGAATCCCATTTCAATACTACCATAAGTCATGATAGCTTTTTCAGCAGCATCTAAACCTTCATCTGCTCTTAATAAACCAGCATGGAATACTGACGCTATGGAACCTCTTGTGTTTTCACAAACTTTTATTGCTTCGTCAACGCCGCCTTTTGTTAGTGCATCTTTAACAGTGATGATGAATTTTTTTGTATTCATACTAGCTCTTGTCAAAGTCCAGAATCTTTCAAATGAGAAAGCCAGACCAATTATCAAACAAGCAAGAATAGGATACATGAATCCGCCACCTGCAACAAATTTTTCTTGTAGATAAGTAATAACACCAGCGTCTTCAGCTTGCGCAAACATGTAGGACATAAATCCTAATACTTCTGATAATTCCATAAGAGATAACCTCCATAGTTATTTATTTATTGATGTGTTCATATTTATTGTTAATTACAAAAAAACCAATGGAATAACATTAAGGATTTACCCCAAAAAAGTCAATAAATAATTTGTTTGCAAAGTCTGAAGCTGTTATTACTGGGTAAATTTGCCCGGCAATATAATTTACTATAGCTAAATATTTTCGTAATATCCAAACAAATTCTTTGTTAAACTGCAAATTATTTTTGGGATAAATAACATATAATATTATCGTCATATCATTATATGTTTTCCTAATAATACTAAATTAATGAAGCATTGTCTTTATAAAAAAGTCCAAAATTTTTACCTTCTGTCATGCAAAATGCAAGCACAATATTTATGCTGAATCCGAATGCTAAATTGCAGTTTTTTAACACTATTTTTTACTCAAACATATAAACTTTGCAGCCACTGGGAAATGATCGCTATAACCACCTATATAAGCCCTGCCTCCATAAGTAGGTTTTGGCGAACCTTTGTACTTTCCTTCCGCCGTAATCATAAATTCGGGTTTAACTATATGAAATGATCCTTTCTCATATGAGAAGGCTTCATTATCGTAAAGTGCGGGAGAAATTATCATTTGATCAAGCATATTCCAATCGTTCCTGAATAAATATGTCCCGTCGCCATTTATAAAACTATTGTAAGCCAGATTGGTAAAAGCTTCCTTATTAGATTCCGAACATGAGTCCGCCATTTGAACTGCGCCCAGAACCTCGCTTATTGATTTATCGGCTGGTTCATCATTAAAATCACCCATAATTATAATTTCAGCCTTGGGATTATGACTCAGTATTTTTTCAGTCTCTAACTTAAGCATATTAGCTGCTGCTATCCTGTTTGGCTCCGATTCTAATTGTCCACCACGCCTCGAAGGCCAATGATTAACAAAAAAATGGATTGTATCCCCGGTGGCTTTATAACTCAACCTTACGTACAATATATCCCTTGTTTTAGATTCATCTGGCAATACTACCGGAATTGCATTAATAGAAACAATGTCAAGTATATTTCTGTCATAAATCAAGGCATTATCAATTCCTCTTTCATCCGGCGATTGGCGATGACAAACGATATAATCCCTGGTATCGAATTCATACGCAATATATTTACAGACTACAATATTCTCAACTTCCTGCAGACCAAAAACGTCCGGAGCCTTGCCGTCATTCATTGTCTTTAAGACTTTAGCCAGATTCATCACCTTCCGCTCCATTTTGGGATAGTCCCATTCACGTTCAGCGTTCGGTAAAAATTCCTCGTCAACTTTTGTTGTATCATCCAGAGTATCGAAGAGATTCTCAACATTCCATGATGCGACAAATAACTCTATTTGCTCAGATTGCGCAATAACCTGAATGTTAATTATTGAGTTAATCAGGAAGATATAAAGAAATATTGCTCTCATTTTGTCTAAACCTTTACTCTTATGTTTTTTTATTCTATCATTCAAAATAATAATTTTATAATACAATCATACTCACAAATCGTAAAAGAATATATGAATAAGAAAATATTTGTAGTAGTTGACGTTATGGCATTAGCGTATAAAGCTTACTTTGCTTTTATTAGCAGACCACTCTCAAATTCCGCAGGTGAACCTACCTCCGCGATTTATGGATATATAACTCAATTGTTCAAAATAATTGAGGATACCAAACCGGATTATCTGGCGGCTGCTTTCGACTCTAAAGAAAAGACGTTTCGTCATGAAAGGTATGATTTATATAAATCTTCACGTTCAGTTATGCCGGAAGATCTTATCCCTCAGATTCAGCGGATTAAGGAAGTAACGGAAGCCTTCAACATCCCAATTTACATTCTACCGGGATACGAGGCTGATGACCTGGTTGGAACCGCGGTAAGAATTGCCGAAAACAATGGTTTATTCTCTTACGCTGTTACACCCGATAAAGATTATGTTCAACTTGTAACGGAAAATGTAAATCTGGTAATTCCCGGAAAATCAGGTGATGACTTGGAGATTATTGACATTGCTAAAGTTCAGGAAAAGTATGGGTTTGCCCCCTCTCAAATGACTGATTATCTCGCCCTTGTGGGTGATTCATCTGATGATATACCAGGCGTTGCAGGTGTGGGTCCTAAAACAGCTACTCCCCTAATTCAAAAATATGGTTCTGTTGAAGCTTTATATGAGAATATTGAAGATATTGACAAAGTTGGTCTGAAAAAGAAACTTATTGAAAGTAAAGAAAACGCCTTTCTTTCGAAAGAACTGGCAACTATTGTTACGGAGACACCTTTTAAGATAAACCTTGAAGACGCGAAGTTTAATGGACCAAATACTGAAAAACTTTTGCAGCTTTTTAACGAATTGGATTTTAAACACTTTCCAAACAGACTAAAAAAAATATTTACTGCTGAGACAGTTGAAGAATTAAACGCACAGGTTGATGATACGATTGCGGAGCCTGATATAGTTGCCTCCTTTGAGGATGTTGATTACAAATTAATCAAGGATATTAAAGAGGCTGAACAATTAGTTAAGAAGCTTGAGCAAACTGAACTATTTGTTTTTGATACAGAAACAGACTCTTTGGATGTGTTAAATATTAACCTGGCAGGTGTTGCCTTTTCAATAAAAGAAGGTGAGGGTTATTTTGTTGCCACTAATCCATTCACCCAAAAAGATGATCTATTTGCCAAAGACTATTCAGACCGAATAACACTTCCTGAATTCATAAAAATATTTAAAGGGATTTTCGAAAACCCTAAGATTAAAAAAGTGTGTCAAAATGGTAAGTATGATATAGCTGTTTTACGTACGATAGGCATCGATGTAGAGAATTTCTATTTTGACACCATGTTGGCTAGTTACATTCTGGATCAAGACGAAAAACATGGGATGGATTTTTTATCCGAAAAGTATCTGGGACATACACCCATACCAATCAGCACTTTAATAGGTGATAAAAAGGATGCAAAAAAGATATTTGATGCTGACTTGAGTGAGTTGGCAAAATACTCATCAGAAGATGCTGATGTTACCCTGAGATTATTCAATCTTTTCAAGGAATCTCTGAAGAAAGAAAAACTTGATAAACTGGCTCATGAAATTGAATTTGCTTTAGTTCCTGTATTAGAAGACATGGAAAGAACTGGTGTTAAACTTGACCAAAAGGGATTAAAGGAGTTTAGTGACAAATTAGGTATTCTTACCGCAGATTATACAAAAACAATCTATGAACTTGCTGGTGAAACATTTAACATAAACTCCCCTAAACAACTTCAGGTAATTCTATTTGAGAACCTGAAATTACCAACAACAAAAAAGACTAAAACAGGATTTTCGACTGATGCCGGTTCTCTGGAGATATTAAAAGGACAGCACCCCATTATTGATACTATTTTAGATTATCGCCAGACTGCAAAATTAAAATCTACCTATGCTGACGCTCTTCCAAACCTGATTAATCCTAAAACCGGACGTTTGCATACAACTTATAATCAAACAGTTGCTTCTACCGGGCGGCTTTCGAGTCTTAATCCAAACCTGCAAAATATTCCTATTCGGACTACTCTAGGCAAAGAAATCAGAAAAGCTTTCATACCCAGAGATGAGAACCATGTATTATTCAGCGCGGACTATAGCCAGATTGAACTAAGAATAATGGCCAGCATATGCAGTGATGAAGGATTAATGAAATCTTTTATTAATGGCGAGGATATACACAAAAGTACGGCTGCTTTGGTTTTTATGGTCAATCCGGAAGATGTTACTCCTGATATGAGGAGAAAGGCTAAAGAAGTTAATTTTGGTATCCTTTATGGAATTGGTGCTTTCGGTTTAAGAACAAGATTGGGAATAACACAAGCACATGCAAAAGATATTATTGATACTTATTTCAGCACTTTTAAACAAGTTAAGAAATTTATGGATGATTCGATTTCTCAAGCCAAAGAAAAGGGTTACGCTGAGACACTCCTGGGCAGGCGCAGGTATCTTAAAAACATTAACAGTGGTAACAGAGTAGTCCGTCAGTTTGAAGAGCGCGTGGCCATTAATATGCCTATTCAGGGGACCGCCGCTGATATGATTAAAATAGCCATGATCAACATTCATAACGAAATGAAGAAAAGAAAATTAGAATCCAAAATGGTATTGCAGGTGCACGATGAACTTGTCTTTGATGCTCTTAAAAGTGAGATTGATGAATTAAAACCATTAGTCATTAATCTTATGGAAACAGCCCTGCCGTTAAATGTACCGGTCGTGGTTGAAACCGGAGTTGGAAATAACTGGCTTGAGGCACACTAACTTCAATCAGCAAGTAAAAAATAGAGTATTGCCGCAAAATTAAGTTGGAGCAGCCCAAATGATACTCCGCTTATAGCATCATATTTATCCGTTCGGTCGCGGAAGCTTGTGTCTTCTGTTTCCAAATACTTTTGATACTCATTATCTGCTTGAATTTTGTAATAAGCAGCAGTACCACCGACTAAAACTGCGCTACCGAGCAAGACCTTGAACCATATAGTCTCTCTTAAAGCTGGTTCAGATTCAACACCTTGAAATTCCAGGTTTATTCTCTGTGGAACCTTCCCCATCTGCTTCAAATTAATATTCATGCTACTCTTAAAGGAAGGCTTTAATAGATCGACTGATCCAACATTAGAATTTATAAATAAAGGTGTATGTCCAATCAATTCATCTTCATAGTACACATAGGCATCAGTTGGATCAGAATCCAGAAATACCTCTGATTCGAAAGAGTATTTTCTCTCTACAGCATTGTTATCTATAAATACCTCGTCAAATATTATCTCACTTCCCCATTCACAGGGATTTTTCTTGATCATAACATTATATGTCCCGCTCTCAAGCGGAATTTCAATTTCTCCATGACCAATGAGCTCATCATTAAGAATGATAGCTGATGTTTCAACATCTGTTTTAATTACGAGTTTCCCTTTTTCAGATTGACCCGAAATAACAACACAAATTATCAGGAAATAAATGACTGATTGAATTAATCTCATAACTTCTCCCCAGGAAACTTAAAGGCGTAGACTTGCCCTCTATCTGCGCCAGCATAAATTAAATCATCAAATAAAACCGGAGTCATTTTTACTCTTCTCTCAAATTCAATGCTTTGAATGATTGTGCCATTTGTTTTATTAATTACATATAAGTGCTGGTTCAAATCAGGAAGTATCAGATTATCCCTGAATATGAGAGGAGTTGCATTTAAAACCCCTTTTGTATCAATTTCATAATTAATGTCACCATCTGAAATATCCAGTGAAAAGAACAAACCGGAAACAGTTGGAACATATACGCTGTTGTCATCATATGCAAGGTCACTTTTAATTTTGCTATGCAGATCGGAAGTCCACAAAATATCACCATTATCAAGATTAAAACAAACTACATTGCCAGCTGCATTTCCAATAAATCCATAATTGTCCTTTATGGTAACCCCAGCCTCAAATGGTTTACCGACTTTTTTACGATAAATAATTTCAAGTTTCTCCAGATCGGCACAAACTATTTCGCCTTCCTGATTACCCCAGTATATTCTATTACCTTTGGCAGCTGGATTAGATTGAGTAAGTATTTTTGTTTCAAGCATTCCGATTTCATATCCAACAAGATTAAATTTATGAAGAGAACCCTTATCTGTTAGGATATAAAAAGCATCATCTGTTTTAATAATTTCATTTACACAATTACCTTTTAAGGTGCTCTTCGAAAGAATCTTGGAATTTGTAAAATCAAAATTTATAATCTGGGAAGTATGCTCTCTGAAATTATTTATTGGCAAGAATAATTTATTGTCGCTAACGATAGGCGTTACTCCAATTTCGCCATCAAAATCATTGAACCCAATTTTAAGTCCTGTAATTCTATCAAAAACTGTAACAGTACCAGCAAGGTCGCTAACAATAAGGTAATTGTTTACAATTATTGGTGAGAAATTTCCAAAGCTTCCCGTTGTCTCATTTTGCCAGACAAGTTCAAGTGAATCTCCGAGTAAAACATCATGAAAAAACATTCTTTCATTTGTGATACCATACTGTCTTATACCCGGACCATTCGTGTTATAGTACTTAAGCAAAATGGGCTGGGTACAAGATGCCAGCATCAAAGCAACCGATATGAATATTATTTTTTTCAATACTAAAAATCCCATCCGAAAAAGAATTGATAAAATAGTCTGGATTGAAACTTGGTAAAATCATCTTCTATTTTTTTCCCAATGTCATACCTTAGGGTAATTGCGCCGCCCAGGTTCATTCTAATACCCAGTCCAACACTTCCAAGTGTTTCTTTATATTCCCCATCCCAGGCGCCACCCGCATCCACAAATGCGGCTCCTCTTATGTTTGCAAAGCCAAGTCCCATAAATGGTAGTTTAACGTAAAACTCATCAATAAGTGGAAACCGTAGTTCCATGGATGATAACCAAAGTTTCTGGCCTCTTACAGACCATCTCTTCCAGCCTCTAAGATCCCATGAACCGCCCGCAAAATATCTTCTGGCTTCCTTACCTTCATTATAAAAAACACTGCCACGCAAGGCAAGGGATATTCTTCTCTGTAATCTGATGTAATATCGGTAGTCAAGAATGACTGAATAATAGTTAACATTAGAGAATTTTATGTCACTTATATAGCCAAGCAATAATCTGAATCTTGAACCATCTACAGGACCTGTAGGTCCCCATATAGCATTATCATGCACATATGAAATAGTGTTAGAAAGCAATAATGATTTTCTGCCGCCAAAAATATCAATATCCAGCTCCCTATCCTGATTAGCAATACTAACACTTGCTTCAAGCCGCTGAAAACTATTAAAGGCATAACTGGTTGAGAAGTACCCGCCAAACGATCTTTCATAAAAAAAGTAGTCAGATTCCTGTAAATCATATCTCTGCCCGCTAAAATGAAAAACGCCATAGGCATAGTTTGTACGTCCCTGTAAATTAATTCTGGAAATTGACACATTAAGATTTCTCAATACTTCACTTTGTATTTCCGCAGAATTATAAATCATGAAAAGATAACGGTCATCACCTAACATGTCGCTTAATGAAAGAACAGCTCCGCCACGCGATCCGTAAACAGGGTCGGTTACAAATTGACTGAAAGCATAATCAAGAGAATAATCCTTGTCATAACTGATTTTGTCGTATTCGGAGGTCAAATTAATCCTTTCCGGAACCCACTTTTCACCAGTATCAGAAAAATCAAAATCAACCACGTTATTTAGTGAATCCGGAACATCATCTAGATTGAGTGAGAATACGGGGAATGAAAAACCCTCAAAGGCAGATGTAATAAGCTTACGGTCATCCGTAAAAGTGTAGTTGTATAGACTAGTAATAAAATGTGATTTTTGTGACATTCCAATCGGGTTACCCGCTTTATCCTCATCAAGTTTCCATAGATTATTATTTCCGTCATAATCAGAAACGAAATAAAGCTCACTTCCGTCAAAAGAGAGTTTTGGTAAAGAAATATTTGCATCTACATATGTTATATACTCAATTCGATGAGTTTGCATGTCATATGAAAATAAATTATAAGTCTTGGCAAACATTCCTTCAGTTCTATTTGAGGCGAATATTATCTTGTTTTCATCATTCGAAAAAATAGGATCTACGTCAGAATAAAAATCATTTGTAATTCTGGTAAGTTCTTTCGATTCTACTTCAAGCATAAAAACATCTGTAAAGCCTTTTTGATCTGTAGCCGAGAATAATAGTTTAGCACCATTCTTAGAAAATTGCGGATGATTAATAGAAATAACATTATCAGCTGAAAAACTATCAATCACTTTTTCTTTCTCTAAAGAATAAAAATAAATAACATCTTGTGCCTTGGATTTTACAACAAAGGATAAAACCCCATTTTTAGAAACCGTCATTGATGGTTTTAGAATATGAAACGATTCAAATATTTCCTCTTTCTCACCCCTGATAATAATTTCAGGATCATCAACAAACTCGTTATTCTCGTCAAGCTCTGCTCTAAAAATAGAGGAGTAACCATCCACATTGCCGATAAAATAAACCTGTTTTACAGAATCTGCCATATAGTAAGTTGGATTAAAAAATGCGCCTGAATCATTAAGCTTCTTTGCAATTAAATGATGTGGATAAGCTTGCATAACTATTGGGTAATATTTCTGCCTAAGGTAGAAGAACCATTTATTATCAATTTGCTCAGCCGATTCTCCCAGCGTGAATTCAAGTACGTCATTAAAACCCGGGAATCTCCATGTATTATCCAGAATCATCATTATTTTTTCTTCGCCATATTTCAGAGAAATAAATTCGAGGAAATTTTGACCAAGTTTATAAATGAAATAAGATAAAGGTAATCTGTTAAAGGTTTGTATTCCGAAAATCAGATTATGCAATACAGCATCGCGCATAACCATCTCACCCTGAGCGTCAAATTGTTCTGACCAGTAGTCTGCAATTCCCTCATTAAACCATAGCGGAATTTTGGCTGATTGAGTTACACGATGGTCACGTTGAGTATTGGCTACTTTGTTTGCTGTAAATACATGAACAAGTTCGTGAATTATTACACTTTTGAATGATTCAATGTCACCCAGGTATGGTACAACCACCCTTCCTTTCATATGCTCAAAGAATCCGCCGATTCCTTCGTGTAGAAAAATGGGAACAATATTCGTCTGTTGAAAATGAATATGAGTATTATAGAAAATGAGTGGAATCTTTCTCGTAAGATAGTGATTGAATCTTACCTTGAGGTCATCATAGGCGTCTTCTGCGTATTTAGCTCCAATCTCTGCTACTTCTTCAAACTCGCCATAGTAGTAGATATCGAAATGTTCGGTTTTAATAACCTTCCAATCAAATTGTTCGTATTGGATTTTATTTCTTCCGAAAAAATAAAACTGTGCATCATTGTGCGAAAGAAATAAAACAAAGAATAGTAAAAAGACAATAACATTTTTTTTAGGCAAAATGATCCTTTGCTAAGATTATTAAACAAAAGTAAAATGCTTCAACTAGTGGCAAAGTTCACTAGTTAGCACAAAACAAACAATGCAAAAAATTATGTCCTACTTAATAAGAACATTATTTGATCGGATTAATTTCCCGCTGAAGTAAGAAGTCCATACCGTAAAGTCCCTTAGCCTTCTTCATAAAGAAAGCATGAAGTAATCCACTGACCTCCTGTTCGGTTTTAAGTGTCAGGCACTCCTGTGCTAAATTTTTAACTTCCTTAAAATACAATGATCGGATCAGTTCTTTAATGGCAGGTATAGCCGAGGCTGATACTGAGAGCGAATCGAGCCCAAGACCAATAAGAAGTGGGACTGCTACAGGATCGGCCGCCATCTCACCGCACATACTTACAAAAATATCTTCCAATTTGCCTTCCCTGATAATAAAACTAAGAGTGCGGATAATAGCAGGGTGAAACTCCTGATATTGATCCGAGACTATTTCGTTCCCACGATCAACTGCAAGTACATATTGTATAAGGTCATTTGTTCCGATACTGAAAAAATCAACTTCCTGAGCATACTCTTTGGCCATTACCGCAACAGACGGTACCTCTACCATAATTCCAAATTCAAGGTCCTTATTAAAGCCAACACCTCTTTCTTTTAGCTCTTTTTTGCACTCTTTTAATATTGCTTTCGTTTCCCTAACTTCTTCAATAGAAGATATCATAGGAATCATCAAACTTACATTTTTGTGTATACTGGCTCTAAGAATTGCCTTAAGCTGATTTTTGAACAATTCTCTATTGTCCAGCAGGAAACGAATTCCACGCCAGCCTAAAAATGGGTTAGCCTCTTTAATATCAACAGGTAATACTTTATCTCCACCAATATCAAAACTCCTGATGATCACCTTCTCGGGATATATTTTTTCAGCTAAATCGCTATATACTTTATATTGAGTATCCTCGTCAGGAAATTCCTCATACTCTTCGAATATCTGTTCTGTTCTTACAAGACCAATCCCTTTTGAGCCGTTTTGAATAATATATTCTATTTCTTCAGTAACATCTAAATTAGACATTAAAATTATTTCTTTTCCGTCCTTTGTTATGGCGGGCTCATTTTTCAACTCTGAAAGTTGCTTGTTGTATTCTGAAAGACGCTTTACTTTTTCTTCGTAATACTTAAGTTGTTTTTTTGTTGGATTAACAATTACATCCCCATGAAATCCATCAATAATCAGCAAATCATCTTCATTAATCAGGCGGGTTGCATCGTGAATACCAACAACCGCAGGAACATTTAGCGAACGGGCAATTATAGCTGCATGTGAAGTTAGTCCACCAAAATCCGTAACATATCCGTTAACACTTGCTTTGGAAAATAGAACAGTATCAGCCGGAGTAAGTGACTCAAGTACAACAACCACATCCTTAGTAATTTTGGATTTCCACTTTTTCTTTTTTAGGTTACGAATTATCCTGTATTTGATGTCGGCAATATCATAGGACCTCTCTTTCATATAGGGTTCGTCAGAGGACTTCATCATTTCCTGGTATTTTGTTATTTCATCATTAACAATATACTCAGGCATTTTCTTCTCCTGCTCAATCCTGCTGTATAAAGTTTGCATCAAAACAGGATCGTCAAGAATCATGATCTGGGCTTCAAAAATACCGGCTCGTCTTTCACCGAGTTTATCTAAAGCCAAACTAAATATTTTCTTTAGTTCTTTACGAGAACGATCAAAAGCTTCGTCAAGATTTTGCTTCGCCTCTTCTACATCGACAATATCGATGTCGCTAATCTGCTCCTGTTCGCGAGTATACATATAAGCCTTTGAAATTGCGATCCCCGGAGCGGCGGCTATACCTTTTAGTATATTGTTTTTATCATTTAGCATTTATAACTCGTCAAATCCTCTTTTGAAATATCCTATTATTGTTTCTGAAGCCTCTAATTCGTCTTCACCGTCAAAAGTTAGAATAAGTTCAGAACCTTTCTCAGCAGCCAAGGTCATAACCCCAATAATACTTTTTCCGTTAATATTAAAACCGTCTTTCGAAATAAAAAACTCTGACTTAAACTTTGCTGCTAATTTAACAATAGTTGCAGCCGGGCGAGTATGCAAACCAGCCTGATTTATAATTTTTACTTTTTTTTCAATCATTAATAGCTTCTCTTTATAAGGTAATTAGCTAACCATTCGAACAACTTAACAGAACTTTTATTTTCAAGACTACTGATTGATTTTAAGGCAAGCTTCGTGTATCGGTCTATTTCATCCTTGGCTTCCTCTAAAACTCCTAGCTTAATATACATTTTTCTGAAATAATCAATCTGATCTTTTTCAACACCTTTGTTTTTAATAACTGCAGTTAAATTTGATTTATCTTTCCCTTTTGCCTTTTCCAGGGCACGTAAAAAGAGAAAAGTCTTCTTTCCCTCAACTAAGTCGGCTCCAATAGGCTTGCCAAATTTTTCCTGATTTCCCATAATATCTAACAAGTCATCCTGAAATTGAAAAGCCATGCCAATATTGTGTCCGTATTTCTTAAGAGCAATCACGTCATTTTTTGAGCCACCACCAATCAAACCGCCAATTTCACAACAACGTTCCAGCAAAACTGCGGTCTTCTTATTGATCATTAGCAAATAGTCTTCAACGGTTACACTCTTTTTCAATTCAAAATCCGTATCGTAACTTTGCCCCTCGCAAACCTCAATTATAGCATTAGTAAAGCTGCTAACAATCTGAACGCAATTTGTTTTTGAGTCTTTTAGGAGACTATTATAGGCAATTCCAATTAAATTATCACCAGCCAATATAGCTGTATTAACATTATACTTTTTGTGAAGAGTTATTCTCCCTCGCCTAAGATCAGAATTATCCATAATATCATCGTGAACTAGTGTGAAATTATGAAGAAGCTCAACACCAACAGCCGCATTATATGCCTGCGAGAACTTACCGCCAACTGCTTCGGCTGAAAACAAAACAAGCAAGGGTCTTAATCTTTTTCCACCGTTGCTGATGATGTATTCACATGGTTCATATAAGGATTTTGGTTTATGATTTTTCAATAATCGTGATAATTTTTCATCTATTTTCTTTCTTTCACGATCGTATTTATTTTGAAATAATTGACTATCTGATTTCCCTGCCAATATATTAGTCTCCCCTTTTTAATTTATTGGTTTTAAACTCATTCAAATTTGCACATCCTGTTAGAAACATAATTCTCTTTACATCTTCAAACCAGTTTTCTATTAAATCAATAACTCCTTCTTCCGAGTTAATGACTAAGTGCTTTAGGATTACGTTAGCTGAGGCAACAATGTCGCTCCCCAATGCGAGTGATTTTGCAACATCAATACCATTTTTTATTCCGCCGGAAGCAATTAAATCAAATTTATATTTTTTCTTAAGTTTCTTTACACCTATTATGCATTCTGCAGTCGGTATTCCCCAATCCCAGAAATACTCATTCCTGTTCTTGTTTCTAATCATTTCAACAGCGGCCCAGCTGGTACCACCGGAACCGGCCACATCTATTCCCTTTACGCCAGCTTCCAATAATTTTTTGGCTGCTGCTTTACCAATACCTGAGCCAACTTCTTTTGCAATAATTGGCGTTTCAATTCTACCGCATAATTTTTCAATATTATTAAGGAGTCCCGTAAAATCCGTATCCCCTTCCTTTTGGAACAATTCCTGTAAAGGATTAAAATGAATTACCAAAGCATCTGCTTCAATCATATCAATAAGTCTGTTTCCCATACCCACTATGTCACTTGAACAGGCGACCTCTCCAGCCCCAATATTACCTAACAGTGGAACATTTGGAGCCATTTTCCTGAAAGCTTTGTAACTGTCAATATAGGAATCATCTTCAAGAGCCTGTCTCTGGCTTCCAACTCCAATAGCAATTTTCAATTCTTCGGCAATTTCCGCCAGCTTTTCATTTATTGTTATTGACTCTTTAACTCCACCTGTCATGCATGAGATTAAAAATGGGAAACTGATTTCCTTGTCCAAAAAAGCAGTTGTAAGATCCATTTTTGAATAATCAACCTCAGTTATTGCGTAGTGCTCAAAGTGATATTTCTCAAACCCATTATTTTTATTTTGGAATTCTGCATCCTCATTTAAACACACATCAAGGTGATCTTTTTTTCTTTCACTTGTTATTTCAGGTGTTTCCTTCATCCAAAATCCAAAAATTAAGCTTTAATCAAAATAGATAATTCCGTGATAATTATCCTTTCGATTTTGCGTATGCAATCATTTATATTGTTGAGGATCGAAAAATCATCTTATTATTTTGGTCCACTGTTTTTACTGAAATTTCCCTGCGAACTGAGTTTACCAACTTTATAGAATCTGCCTCTGTTATATCTGATAGCTTTAGAATTTTTTCCTCGCAATTGTCAGTGGTTTTCAATAAATATTTTCTATAGCAACCATCAAGCAGACCTGACGCAACGGGAGGCGTGAACCATTTACTACCCTTCTTAATAAATAAGTTTGTAAAACTTCCTTCAGTTAGTTCATTTCTTTCATTTACAAATATCGATTCAAAGTAGCCCTTTTTGTTTGCCTCAATTTTCGCAGTATCATAAAGTGTTCTATTACTGGTTTTGAAATAGTAATACTTATCTCTCGAATCAATTATTTCATCCGAAATGATCAGTTTAACATTGTCATCTTCTTTAATTATGGGTAAGTATTCTAAAGTGACATCACCCCACTTGTTTAGAATACATTTTACTCTGTATTTATCACTATTAAGTGAGTTAGAAAGCACTCGCAGTTTAGATTTTATTTTTTTCTCATCATAATAAAACATAAAATAGGAGGCCGTGGAATTGAGTCTTGATAAATGAGACTGCAGCAGGAAGTATTCGCCATTTTCAAGCAGAATTGTTTCGAATATTTCGAAGTTCTTTTCTGGTTTTAAAAGAAAGTTGGCTTTCAGAAGGGTTTCTTTATATTCCTCTTCCGGTTCGCTGTCCCAAACTACCCCGCTTCCAATTCCAATTTCACCCTGTTTTGTTTTCGGATCTAAAACTAATGTTCTTATAGGAATATTAAACATACCTCTCTCATTCACGAATAGTCCGATAGTTCCTGTGTAGTACCCCCGGTTTTCAGTTTCAAGTTCCTTAATAATTTTCATCGTACTGATTTTAGGCGCCCCCGTTATGGAGCCACAAGGGAAAATATTTTCAAGTATTACTTTTAGATCCTTTGTTTTTAACTTTCCGGAAACTGTGGAAGTCATTTGAAACAAGGTTTCATATTGTTCAATATCATATAAAGAGGAAGCATTAATAGAATCAAACTCGCATATTTTCCCCAAATCGTTTCTTAGCAAATCTACAATCATAACATTTTCAGCACGATTCTTTTTATCAGCTTTTAATTCAGTAAGTCTTTCCTCATCTTCCTTTATGTTTTTTCCTCTTTTCGTTGTCCCTTTCATCGGTTTGGCTATTACATTATAACCATTAACATCTATAAATAACTCAGGGGAAATTGAAATTACAAGCTTATCCCCAACATTAATAATTGTAGTGTAACCAGCAGATTGATTAAAGAGCAGTTCATAAATAAGATGGATAATCTCACCATTAACCTGATATTTGCCCTTCACTGTGTAGTTAACCTGGTATGTATCACCCTTTTCTATGTAAGCCTTTATTTTTCTTATGCTGGTTAAATAAGTGTCCCGTGCGGTATTTAATTCGAAATTCTCGATAGATAGTATTTTCTCAGAAATATGCTTTTCATAGTTCTTAAAAGATAAGTCCCTGGATTTAATTTCTACAAACTCAGATTCTTTGAAATGATTAAATTCCAGGAAAGGCAAATTATAATTTTCCGGCAGGTAACTACGTAGACTTTCCTCAAAAAAATATCCTGTTTCGTATGGGATTAAACAATATCCAAATGATTGTTTTTCAAGGTCTAGCTGAATATTTTTGAAAGCCAAATCAATAGCATTGGGATTGAAAATAATGTTTGATTTATCAGGCTTCCTGAACCAATACGATTTGGCGTTTTTGTAAATTGCCGGTGTATAAAAGAAGGCTGATTTTTTATTTTCAAGTACGTTAGAAAGTATCTCAAATATATCCAATTTTCTAAGTCCTCATCCCATTAAGTTCAAAATTTAAGTATGATTTATCCTAATACTAAAAAAGCCGCAACAGCGGCTTTTTTAACTAAACCTATAATTAATTATGGGGATTGATGACAATATCAATCCTTCTGTTCTTTCTTCTTCCATCTTCAGTTTCATTATTTGCCACAGGCTTTGTTTCGCCAAAACCAATTGCAAGTAACTTGGTTGTATTCATGTCAATATTAGCCAATAAGTACTGCCGCACTGCCTCGGCTCGTTCCTGCGATAAATCCAGATTTTTATCATCACTTCCCTGTGCATCTGTATGCCCTTCTACAGATACTGTGCATTGATTAAACTTCTCAATGGCTTTTTGTACCTTTGATAGAACGGCAAAGTATTGAGGATCTATGATAGATTTACCGGCATCAAAAACGAGACTGATTAATCTTATAACTACATTCTTACCATCCCGAAAAACTTCTGCCTCTGATAATGAAAATAGTTCGGCAACTTCCCTGAATTCTCTTTTTTCTTTTTCAAACGCATCAACTTTTATCTGAAGTGCTGATTTCTCTTCCAACACACCAGCCAGGTAAGTATTAATACTATCAATATTTGTCTCTAAAGATTTTATTTTCTCTTTCTGAAAGGCAATAGTATTTTTTTGATCAATAATACTTTCTTCTTTCCCATCAACAAATGCAATAACAGCTTCCTTAGCTTGCTCATAACCGTTTTCAAATCCTACTTCCAAACTATATTTATCAGAAATGGTTTTTAGTAGTTTTTCCGAATCAAGTATTAATTCCTCCCAGGATTTTTCCGCTTCAACCATTTCTCTTATTAGCTTATCAATATACATTGCATGCTTACTTTCGTATTTAGATTGCTTAATAATCCGAACAGCATGTTCATTATCGTAACGGTTATCGTTTAACTCTGATTCTGCCTGCTGAAGAAGTAACTGTGCCTTGGCAAAGGTAACCGGAGCATTTTCCTGAATATCATTCTCCCCGGCTTTTTTTATTAACTCTCTAACCTCACCAAGGTATTTACCTTTAATAGCTGTTAATTCCGATTTTCTATAAAGTTTTTCTGCATCATTTGCTGTCTCTTTTGCATCCTGGATATCACCATTTTCAAAATCTTTCATGCAAGTGGATAACAATTCTTCAGCAGATACCCAATCTTCCTTCGCTTCTATATCAGCAGCAATGGATTTACAATCAGATCTTGCCTTAAACAAATCTGCAAATGTTTCATTAGCCATTTCAGCAACTTCAACAGCTCTTTTAAAATAGTTTTCACTTAGGGTAATCTTCTCTTTAATATCTTCAAGGTCATCACCATCCTTCAGCGCCTGTTTTGCATCTCCATACTCCTCAAGTCCATTCGCATAACTTTCGGGAGCGGATATTACCGCATTAAGTAAATTTGCCTGTTTGTATAATTGCTCAACTTCGCTAAAAAGCATTTCATGCGCGTCCTGAGCAAATACTCCCCCATGAATGATTAGAAAAGTAAAAAACAGTTTCCATATAAATTTCATTTCTGCCTGCTCCTGTAATTGTATTATTGAACAATTTTAAATATTAATTCAAAACTTGTCGTCCTTGTTGGATCTTTATCTTTATTTTTCAATTCAGTAATGCGAAATACAATTTGTAATTTGTTATTCACAAGATCAGTACCTGAAAGAATAATATCCTTTAATTTGAAATCTCCAACATCCGTCCAACCATGTTCCCGGGTAATCCAGGTCTCGCCAACACATGCTATAATTTTTATTTTCCACTCGTCAAGCAGTTTATTCGCGGCATTCATATCCTTCCCTTCATAAAGAATGGAGTGATATGAACCATCTTCCTGATCAAGATATTTCCTCTTCTCCCCCTTGAATTCAACTTTACTCCCTTTCTCATCACCAAGCAACTGAAATGATGCCCTGGCATGGGCTAAAATAAAGGAGAGTTTTTCGCAGAAACTTGCCTCTGCACTAAGATTAAATGCTGTTTCCGGACCTATTGCATTCTGTAAAAAATACTGACCTGTTTGAGATTCCTTACTTGACACATATAAATACCAATCTCCTGATTCAGGAATAACGCCTCTCAAGCGGGCAAACTGAAACTGATCCCCTACTATCTGTTTGAAAGTTTTTCCAGAGGGGTCAACTAAAATAAATGTTGGATTGAACTGTTCGGTATAGAGCAGGAATTCAATATTTTCTCCCTCATACAAGGGTATTTCATAACCATCATAAATACCCATTGATTGACTGAACTGATCAGTAGATTCAATTTCACCTATGATTTGCTGAAAATCGAACTCATGTTCGCTGTTCTGAGCCAGTAAAACTAAGCCCTGAAATAAAACAAATACTATTATAATTTTTGACATTGTACCCCTATAAGGTTTATAAGGAAGAATTCGATCTAAAATTTTGCGCCTGTTAAAGGTAATTATTTTCTAATTCAGAAACTACGCGCATTGCCCTGGAACTGAAGATAATTTCATTTATACCCTCCATTTTGGCAGCGTTATTAAAAGTATGAATAAACACGAATGGATTGCCGACTGTTCTTACCAGTTCTCCTCTGCCCAATTGTTTTAATATCATTCTCGCCATATAAAACCCGGTTGGGTGACCACCTTGAGGTACAATTTCTTTTATTATATCAAAATTCTTTCTTTTCAGCGAGACATTATCCGAAATTTGCTCAAGCAGTTCAATAATCTTTTTGAGTATTCCGGGTGAATCCTCAACACTTTTTATATAGTTCTTTTCTCTCTCTCCAAGATTCCTTTTATTCAGGAACCACTCAGCCTTATCAACCTGATCAGCAACGCCTTCTGCTTCGAGTTGACTAATGGTCTCAATAAAAACCTTATCCTCAGAATTAACCCTACTATAATTTATCTTAACCAATCTATTACGGTACCAGTGATGGTACTCATGTGCCAGGAAAGGTATAAAATCCCAATCTGTCGAGGCAAACAGATCAATTACTATTGGGGAGTATCCCCTTCCGTCATTGGCAAATATTACAAATGACACTGGCGGAAAATCATTTACGTTGTTCATTGGTAAAAAATTTAAGGCTTTGTTGGCAGCAATGCTGTTTTTGTTTGATATTTTAAGCTTATTGACCTGGCTGACTAGAAACGATTTGTTTTCGTCTGCTTTTCGGTAATGCTCCAGATAATATGCATCGCTACGGTTCTTAATAGTTCTTTCGTATTCCGCTTTTTTATTGGGATTAAATGCCAGTGTAAAATTTTTTATAAAGAACTCTTTTTTAAACTCGCTCTGTGTAAGCACTTTATATCCCGGAGTTGAAAACAAATCATTCCATAGCTTTTCAGTTGGTACTTCATTGGATTTAATGATTTCCACAATTTCCCAGAATTTATTCATTCCCGAAAATTCAAAATTGGAGTTATGCGATTGTCCCTTAGTCGTAAGTACAAGAAGTAAAATAAAGACAATATTTTTACTTATTCTTTTCACTTACTTCTTTCTCATCAAAGTTTCATAGCCAAGTACATACACTTCCCTTAATAGCGGTAGTCCAATAACTTTAACTATCGGCGTTCCAAAACGCAGGTTGTAAATCGGGCGAAGGAGGAAATGTTCTTTTACAATATACTGCCAGTTATATTTTTTAGTGAATTTTTCAAATTTACGAATACTCATCCCGGTTGAATAATTAGTCTTTAGATGAGCCGGATATTTAACGTTTTCCTGTAATTTCCTGGATAGAAGCTCTAATATCTTTAAGGGCAATAGATGTATATATGGCGTTTTTTTCATAAATGATTTGCCAACCTGTTGATGTCCGGCAAATGGAGAATATTTGGGTGGAAAACTCATAAATAAATAACCACCTTCTTTAAGTAATTCGTTCAAATTCTTAAATGTTGAGTCTTTGTCTGATACATGCTCTATAACTTCACGCATTATTATTAAATCAAATTTTGTATTTAACTCAGCAACAATGTCTTTTGATGAGATATCTCCAACAACAATATTCATCGATTCGTTTTTACTTTTTGCCATCCCGGCTCTATTCTTGTCAATTTCAAGCCCTGTTACCGAATGTCCTCTTTTATGAAGTAAATCGAGGACACCTGCCTCGGCACAACCTATTTCAAGAATATTAAATTTTTCGAATTTCTCAACATTTGTATTGAGGTACGGAAGAAAGTATTTTTCAGCGTGATTAACCTGTTCTGAGTAGTGTAATTCTGGCATTTTGTTCCAAATTTTTCTTATTAAACTCACAACAAAGATAACGAACTTTTAAATGTTATTGCCATCGGTAAAAATGATTCTTTTATTCCATGTCATTTTTTATTTAATTTCCCTGATTGATTTTCAGAAATATTGAATATTCCATATTTACAAACATTATTGAAAATAGCTTGCAACAGGTAGAAAAAAATATAACGGTTAATAGAAGAGCAAGGTATGACTATGCAATCAGTCAGACTTATGAGGCTGGTATTTCTTTGCTGGGAACCGAGGTTAAGTCTCTTCGTCAGGGAAAAGCCAATCTTGTTGATTGCTATGCAACCATAAGAAATGGTGAAGTGTGGTTGATCGGTGCTCATATTGGCGTTTATGACCACGGGAATACTAGTAATCACGAACCAATGCGTGACCGAAGGCTTCTTCTGAATAAAAGCGAAATAAAAAAGATGAATCGATCGGTATTGGAAAAAGGAAGTACATTGGTGCCGTTAAGAATGTATTTTACAAATGGTCGTGTTAAAGTTGAGATTGCCGTGGCAAAAGGCAAAAAGTCATATGATAAAAGAGACGATATTGCTAAAAAAGATGCCAAGAGAGATTTGGACAGAAGTTTAAAAAATTAATATTGGAGTTTAGTTTGAGTAACAAATTAATATTTCCTTCGATTAATGAACAAATGGATGTAATCAGAAGAGGTACATCCGAAATAATACCGGAAGAGGAATTAGTTAAAAAATTAGAAAATTCTATAAAAGAAAATAAAAGACTTAATATCAAGTTGGGCTGCGATCCTACGCGTCCGGATCTTCATCTTGGGCATTCTGTTGTATTAAGAAAACTTGCTCAGTTTCAGGAATTAGGACATCAGGCAATTCTTATCATTGGCGATTTTACCGGAATGATCGGTGACCCATCCGGAAGAAACGCCACACGCCCTCCCTTAACTTTTGAGGAAGCACGTCATAATGCAAAATCTTATATAGACCAGGCCGCAAAAATTCTTAATCCTTCTGACACGAAAATCGTCTATAATTCCGAATGGCTTGGAACAATGAAGTTTGAAGATGTTATCAGACTTGCCTCTAAATATACTGTTGCTCGTATGTTGGAAAGAGATGATTTTACAAAACGATTCAGAGGCGGAATTCCAATAAGTATGCACGAAATCCTCTATCCCCTCGCACAGGCGATGGATTCTGTTGCAATTAATAGTGACGTTGAACTTGGCGGCACCGATCAAAAATTCAATTTACTTGTTGGACGGGATATTCAAAGAGAGCACGGAAAAGAGCCGCAGGTTATTATTACTATGCCGCTTCTTGTTGGAACCGATGGCAGTGAGAAAATGAGTAAATCTTATGACAATTACATTGGCATCGACGAACCAGCAAAAGAAATTTTTGGCAAGACTTTAAGAATTCCGGATGAACTTATTTATACTTATTACGAGTTGGCAACTGATATCTCTATTGAGGAGCTAAAAGAGATTAAAAGTAAACTTGAAGATCCTTCTTCAAATCCACGGGACATTAAACGTGCATTAGCCGCTAAATTAGTTGAAATGTATCATAATACAGATGCAGCGATTGCAGCCGAAAAAGAATTTGATAATATTTTTATTAATAAAGGAATACCAGATGATATTCCAGAATACAAATCCGAAGAAAGCGAAACTAATATACTTGACTTAATTGTTATAATTGAGTTCGCTCCTTCAAAAGGTGAAGCCAGAAGGTTAGTACAGCAAGGTGGTGTATCAATTGATGGCGAAAAAGTATCCGACATTGCTCAATCTGTTGTTTTTGATAATGAGCAGATTCTAAAAGTCGGGAAAAGAAAATTCATGAAATTATTAGCACATTAATTAAGGAGTAGAAGGAATTGTATCTTCCAAAGAAAATATTTTTTACAAAGGGTGTCGGAAGACACAAAGAGTATTTGGCCTCATTTGAGGATGCTTTACGCGATGCTCAAATTGAGAAATACAATCTTGTTACAGTTAGCAGTATTTACCCTGGGCACTGTAAAAAAGTTGCGCTTAAGCAAGGATTGAAAGAATTGGAACCTGGTCAAATAGTTCATTGCGTTATGGCCAGAAATTCGACAAATGAGCCAAATAGATTAATTGCTGCTTCTATTGGTGCTGCCATCCCAGCTGATCAATCTATGTACGGTTATCTTTCTGAACATCATCCCTTTGGTGAAAAAGAAAGTGTTGCCGGTGATTATGCAGAAGATCTAGCTGCCTCTATGCTTGCAACTACCTTAGGAATTGATTTTGACGCTGACAAAAACTGGAATGAAAAAGAGCAGTTCTTCAAAATGTCTACCGAAATAGTTAGAACTTTTAACGTTACTAAATCGGCAGAAGGACATAAAGAAGGTCTGTGGACTACTGTTATTGCTGCTGCAATTCTACTTCCATAAAATAGTTTTCAAGGGTTCTACGGAACCCTTTTCTTTCCAATAAATTGTATTAACATAGCAAATATTAAACCCACCACCATCGGTTCTAAATCAGAGAGATAGCTCATCTGAATATTCTGCCGGAGTAAATACCATATCAAACTTGCACTTGTTGCTATTACAACCTGTAAAAGTGCCATTCGGTCTGTCAGCCTGAACCTTTCATAATATGAAGTGACAACTACAAAGATTAAACCGGGAATGCACATGCTTCCAATTGTATACCATAGCCCAATAACCGATTCAGCATAATATGCGAATACTATTGAGATAATAGATGTGAATAACAATCCCCATCGTGTGTATTTCTTTACATTCTCTTCTTTGGCATCTGGTTTTAATTTCTTTATAAAATCATTGCTGAAAGTTGTGGCGCTTATAAAAAGGAAACTATTCATTGTGGAAAGTATGGTTGCAAATAGCGCGGCATAAAATAATCCTTTTAGGCCCGAGCCTAAAATCTTTTCGGCAAGTAAAGGGAAAGATATAACAGGGTTTTCCATTCCCGGCAATATGGCACGCGAATAAAGCCCTGTTGAAGTTGTTAAAAAATCGAATAATGCCCAAAAGAACACGGAAATGATAATTCCTTTTTTAGCAATTGATCCGGTTTCAGCAGAATAGCATCTCTGGTGAAATCCCGGATCGGCAAAAGTCCAAAGCGCTATCAAAAACCAGACAAGTATGAATGTTGGAGATGAACCGCCTGTCAGATCGAGATGATTGACTGGCAGATTTGAAGACAAAAAATCAATACCGCCATAATTGATATACGCAACTACCACAATAACTATAAATCCGATAAACATGATAAAGAACTCAAACGCATCAGTAAGGATGTCTGCTTTATAACCTCCCCTGAAGAGATAAATAACAGAAAAGAACGCACCTATTATTAAGGAATATAAAAGGGGAATATTAAATATCATGGACAGAAGACTGCCAATCATTAATAAATAAGGAGCTGGTGAAACGAGTATAAAGATTAAACCAGAAGTGATTAGTCCTAATTTTCTTCCATACACTTCTGTAATTTTATCAGGAATAGTAAAAAGAGAGGCTTTTCTTATCTTGTCAGCAAAGAATATGGCAAAAATTATGGCAAAGATATAATAAGGTAATCCTTGAGTGAACCAGCTTACAATTCCATATCTGTAGGTGAACTCGCCAACCCCCAGGATTCCACCGTACCATGTTGCGACATTTGTCAGAACAAAAAGAAAAAGTCCGACCTTTCTCCCCGATAACAGATAATCCTCATTACTCCCCTTCCCTCGGGGAATAAAACCAATTATAGTCATGATCAGAAAAAATGTAGCAATAATTACTATATCAAGATTTGAAAAGGAAACCATTATCTCTCATCACCTTAAAGTCACGTATTACAAGACCGGGACCCTGTTTAATTATTAATTCAATTTCCTTTCCCATTGCAACGTTACTGGTGCTTTCTTTTAAGCCAAAGGCAAGTGAAGCTAATTTCAATGGATACTTCAATCCTTTAGAAGAGAATTTTGTAATATTACTTACTCCATATATTGAGATCGTTTCGCCCTTATCAGTCTCTAAAACGATCTTTCCGTTATATGCCGATAAGAAAGATTTCTGATGAAGAATATCAATTCTAATTTTATCGAAATACTTTAGAGTTATCCCGATGTTACAAAAAGAATGATCAAGACGGTCACCGGTCGCTCCCAGTAAAACTGCCCGTTTACAGTTATTATTGATAGCATATTTTATGCATTTTTCAACATCAGTATCATTTTGTCGTTTGATTAACTTAATAGGAACTTGTTCTCTGGAATAATACTCCTTAACGTCGTCCCTTATTGAGTCTAAGTCTCCAATTACTATATCGGGAATCAGATCTAATTTATAAGTAGAATTTGCACCCCCATCTGCACAGATGAGGGTATCAAATCCATTATTACGTAAATAGTTTATATCACTTTTTTTAGGTAAATCGCCATTTGCGATAATTATGCACTGATTCATTATAGACCTAATTTCATTCCTACGAAGAAGTTTCTTTCGGCGGCCGGGAAATATTCTTTACCAACTGCATGAGCTGCGTATAAGTTATCAAATATATTATTTACCTGTCCAAATATTTTTATTGGTCCAAATGAATCCGATGGCATGAATTCATAACTGACAATTGCATTTGCGACAAAATAAGAATCAACTTTGTTATCAGTATAATCAACAAAGTCAGGATGTACGATAAGGTAATTATTTAACTCGTCAGAATAATTATCCGAATAATAATCACCAACATATTTCAGAGTAAGCTGACTATAAAACCCATCTTGGTTATACTTTACCAAAAGATTGGCAATCATTTCAGGGAAACCATTGATACTGTTATCTGAAAGATCTATGCTCTCTATTTCATCAAGATACTGAATGCCATTAACAATATAGTTTTTGCTATAAGTGGCGTTAAATACCAGATCAAGATTTGAAGACAATTTGGTCGATCCGGAAAGTTCAATACCTGTATGAAGGGTCTCCTCCATATTACCAGTCATAGGTTGTCCGAATCTATCCAAATGACCATTCTTAACAATTTCATTGGTAAACTGCATATAGAAAAAATTAGCTGTTAATGAGTAATTTTCATTCTGATAAGTTGCACCAAGTTCAAAATCATTCATGGTTTCCGGTTCAATGATCGGATCTTCAAAATCGTATATCAAATCACTATTGAATCTGAAATTTGGTAAAGCCCCGCCACTAGATTCGGCAGCATCATAATAATTCTTTAATCGTGGTTCTCTGGTAACTCTGGCAAAAGCCAGATATGTATTAAATTCCGTAGTAAACTTATAGTTAACGCCTACTCTGGGATTCAGATATATTTCGCTGAATTCAAATTCATTATCAAGGTACTTTTCATTTGCGATTTTATAGTTATGATATGCTAACTGTGCTTCTGCAAGGAAGCTTAATTGTTCATTGAATTTCCAGTTTTCGTTTACGAAAAAGTTCATTATATCATTTCCGCCTTCATAATAGTAATACCTGTAATCTCGTGTAACACCTGTTGGCAGATTATCACCATGAATTATACTTCCCCAGTGAACAGAATTATGAAATCTAAGTTCGCCACCAATAATAAGCTGTCCATTATCATGTTTAATACTCAGTCTTGGAATCCAGCCCCAATGCTTATTCTCAACACGTGCACGTATTAAGGCATTTGATGAGAAAGTATTATCGAGATCATCCTGAACATCAAAGCCATTTTCAGGTGTCAGTCTGAAATAAGAATAAGATCCCCAGGAACCATCATAATCGAAGAACCCATTTCCGATGATTAAAAATAAGGCCGAATTTAAGGTTACGGATTCACTAATATTAAATTCATTTAATAATTCCAAATGAGGTTGAGAAAAATTTTCAATCTCTTCAGCTCTTCTTACTCCTTTGTATAGATATTCATTGTCGGCTGCACCCCACCAGCTTAGGTTCTCTTTTCGTAAATCTCTATCCTTAATGGCAAATTTAGCAACACCATTATAAACCAGTCCATCTTCAAGAGGACCGCCATAAATGTTGATTTGAGTTGTGATGTTCTTATCATATCTTACGGCAGAAATATTATACGAACTCAATCTACTCCAACTTCTGTCTCTGTAGCCGCTTGATTGTACTTGACCAATCTTTGCATAGATTGAATATTTATTGTCTATTAATCCGCTTGAAAAAGAGGCTGTGTACTTACGAGTATTATAGCTGCCAACCCCGGAGGAAATTTCAATCTTTTTTTCATTTGAGAAGGGAGAAGTAATAATATTAATCGCCCCTCCAACCGACGGGTAACCAACCACTCCAGCGCCAGCGCCACGCTGTACCTGAATAAAACCAGTACTTTCCAGTATGTCGGGCAAGTCAATCCAATAAACATTATGATCTTCAGGATCATTTTGCGGGATCCCGTTTATTGACACTGAAACTCTTCTCTGGTCGAATCCACGGATACTAAGGTAGTTGTAACCAATACCATTACCTCCTTCCGAATAAAAGGTTGTTGATGGCAATGTACTTAAGTATTCAGGAATATCCTGAATAGTATAGTTCGCTTCAATGTCTTTTCTCTCAATTACATCAAAGGTAACGGGAGATTCTCCTTTTTTTGCAATTGCACTTTCAACAAGTACTGACTGGCTCGATAAAACTTTTGGTGAAAGGATAATCTCATTAATATTGGCTCCAAGATCGCTCAGCTTAATCTCTTCCGTGATATAGCCAAGATAACTGATAGAGAGAATGTCATCTTCCTTGAATGAAGCACTTAGCTCGAAAACTCCTTCCTTGTTGGATGTTGTACCAAATGCAGTTCCTTTAAGGAAAATATTTGCCAACTCGAGTGGTTTTAAGTTCCCCTCACTTTTAACAATACCTTTAATTAGATCCTTAGCTGAAAGTTGGGATAGCAGGAAAAATAAAAGAATAACTATGTGTTTCATTTCATAACTCCATAAATAGTATGAGAAATAAAAAAGCCGTTTCTTGAGAAACGGCAACACCAATTATTCTTTCCGCTTCCCTACGCTGGCATTATCCAGATCAGGTTTCAGGGTTTGATCTCAGCAGCTCGATAATCGAGAGCACCCCTAACGACTTTTAAAACGTACTCAAAAGATATAAATCAATTACCTCTTTTCAAAATAACTAATTCAACTCCTGGTTTAATTTTATCATCCTTCAGGTTATTCCACTTAATTATATCATCAACCCGACAGTCATGATTTTTTGCGATCAGCCAAAGAGACTCGCCTTCCTTAACAACATATTTTAAGCCCTTCTCTGGTATAGTAACTTTTGCATTTTTAGTATTATCTGATTGTGCCATTGTATCAGGCGCACCAGATGAATAAATAATCAGTTTTTGCCCAACCTGGATCTCATCATTTGACAAATTATTCCATTCTTTTATCAGGGCAATCTTTGTTTTATAATCAGTAGCAACATGACTGAGTGTTTGTCCACTTCTTACCGTGTGAATAATTTTATTCTCTTTATTAATTGATTGTGCTGTGTCTGAGGTCTTATCCGGTTGCGAGTTGGCATCTGTCACATTTCTGTTTTTATAGATTTTTATAATATCACCAACAACAATTTTATTAGTCTCCAGATTATTCCATTTTCTCAGCTGACTCGTTGGAACTTTAAATTTTAGAGAAATGTGCCCGAGGGTGTCTCCTCGCTTTACTGTATATTCAAAATGGGCTCCCTTATCAACTGCTTCCTCAGCAACTTCAACTTCGCCATTTCCAGTATTATCCTCACTATAAATTCTTAATGTTTTTCCGGCAACAATACGGTTCGAGGATAATTTATTCCATCTTCTTATCTGGGATGTAGATACAGAATATTTTTCCGCAATTTCACCTATAGTGTCGCCTGCTTTTATAACATACTTTGAATGATTACCAGTATTAACATTTGATTCGTTGTTTTGAGAAGTGTTATTATTATCATTACTAACAACTTGATTGGCATTATCACCGACATATACTTTAAGTTTTTGCCCCTTAAATATTTTATTGCCGCGAATATTATTCCATTCACGAAGTTTGGATACCTTTAGTCCGTATTTATAAGCTATTGTTGATAAAGATTCACCCCATCTTACTTTATGGGTTATCCATTCCCCCCCGTTGTTTGAATAAATCAAACCTAATTTTTGGGTACGCGATAATTCAGTGATTTTTTCAAAATGTTCCCTCTTTTCCTGAGGGACATAAAGTTTAAGATCTTGTCCAACATGAATGCTAGCTGTATAAGGTAAGTCATTCCAATTCCTAATATCAGAAACTCTGGCTTCAAAAAGATCCGCTATATCAACAAGGTTATCACCGCTTTTAACTTTATATGTTACCGTTGCACTGCTATCTGGAATCATTACTTCTGTTGAATCATCTCTAATAGTTTTATATATATCCAAGTATTTGTCTTCATCTGCAATATCTTCCAGAACTAATTTATACGAAGCTGTAGACTCTTTTCCGTTCATTTCATCTTCAACCGCAATCATTATATCAGTATTAAGATCAAAATCAGCATTGGTAAAATTCGATAGTGGTATTTTAAGATCGACTCCTGGGTAAATTCTTGAATTTGAAGAAATACTGTTAATTTTTGCCAAATGATTTAACTGAACCTTGTACTTCTGGGCTATTCCGGATAATGATTCTCCTTTTTTAACTTTATGAAGAACATATTGCAGCTTTGCTTCATCGGGAACATGTTTCAGATTATCGAGAAAAGCTTCTGAAGATATTTTTGGAACATTTAAGGGAAAACCACCCGTATAATTTGGTGGCGTACAATGCTGAATCAATGATGGGTTGAGTGATTTTAATGTTTCAAGTTGAATACCTGCACACTTAGCTAAGACGTTCAGATCTATCGCTTCATTGATTAGATGTGTGACCAACTCAACCGGCTGCTCGTAATCTACATTATCAAAACCATATTTAGCAGGGTTCGAGGCAATAATAGTAACAGCGATGTATTGAGGCACATAATTTCTTGTTTCTCGTGGTAAAAAACCCCTTATCTTCCAAAAATTGTTGGAATCAGCTTTTTTTATCCCTCTTCTAACCCTGCCTTCCCCACAATTGTAAGAGGCTAGGGCCAAATACCAGTTGTTCAACGAAACATATAAGTCGCGTAAGTATTTAGCAGCAGCTCTTGTAGCTTTTTCAGGGTCGCGTCTATCATCAACATAAAAGTTCACTTCCATATCGTAAAGTCTTGCAGTTGAGCGGATAAATTGCCACATGCCAACTGCTTTAGCCCAACTTCTTGCTTCAGGATTTAATCCGCTTTCCATCATACTCAAAAAGATTAGCTGCTGAGGCACCTGCTCTTCTGCAAATACTCTGGCCATCATAGGAAAGTATTTGCCGGATCTACTTAGCCAGGTCTGCATGTTTTTGCGTCCCTTTCCAGTAAAATATTCTATATATTTTTCAACATATCTATTAACCTCAAGGTTGAAATCACCAATTGTAATAACCTCTAAAGTCTCAATATTTTCTTCAGCATCATAATCACCCAACTCAATATCGGGGACGTTATTATTCATCCATTCTTCAAGCGCATAAATTGAGACTCCTTCAGGGAGTTCATCCAGTTGTTGGATGAAAAGCTGATAATCTTCTACAATGGAATTTTCGAGTTCAACGTACGCCTCATTTTCATCAATATCAGGGTAGTAGCTAAGGGTATTTATCATCGATAGGGCATTCTCGTAAGCGTTTACAGCTGATTCACTTTTACCCATTTTTTGACTGTTCAATGCATCAAGATAAAACTGTCTGGATTCTTCTAGTTTTTCATTTACAATCATTGATTTATCAACAATCTCAGTTTCTTCCTGATCTGCAAACTCACTATCATCAGTTGTCGAACTCGAAGAACTACAGGAGGTAAAAAAAACAACAGCAATTAGCGAAAGGAAAAATGATATTCTTATAACCACACTCACTCCATTAATTAAATATTATCAAATAAAAAGTTATTCAGATAGCTACATATTATCAAGCCAGATAACACATTAAATGATAATAATGTGGATCTCAGCATTGCTGAGCTAATTAAAGAGGTATATTAGAATGTTTTTTCCTTGGATTGCTATCAACTTTATTCTTTAACAATTGATAAGCATTTATTAGTCTTTGTCTTGTTTCCCTCGGATAAATAACTTCATCAATAAAGCCTCTTTCTGCCGCAGCGTAAGGATTTGCAAATTTGTCCGCGTATTCTGTCAGTTTCTCATTCAACATAGCATCAGAATCTTCTGCATCCTTAATGTCCTTCTTAAAAATAATTTCAACCGCACCTTTAGAACCCATAACAGCAATTTCTGCTGATGGCCAGGCAAAGTTAAAATCACCTCGAATATGCTTGGAATTCATTACATCATAAGCCCCACCATACGCTTTTCGTGTTATTACTGTTACTTTAGGAACCGTAGCTTCACAGAAAGCAAAAAGCAGCTTTGCACCGTGGCGGATTATACCATTCCATTCCTGATCGGTTCCAGGCATAAACCCGGGTACATCTTCAAAAACAAGCAAGGGAATATTGAATGCATCACAGAATCTAATAAAGCGGGCAGCCTTAACCGAAGCATTAATATCTAAAACTCCGGCAAGTACAGCTGGCTGATTGGCTATTACACCAACAGACATGCCGCCAACCCTCGAAAAACCAACAATAATATTTTGGGCGTAATCCGCATGAACTTCCATAAAACTATCATGATCTATGCAGAGCTTAATAACTTCATGCATATCGTAAGGCTGAGATGAATTTTCAGGAATTATTTTGTCCAGTGCATCAACACTTAAGTCAGTATTAAAATTAAATTCCTTTTCGGGGGCCTTATCCAAATAATTGAGAGGAAGAAAATCAAACATTTTCCGGATGCTCTGCATCATAACAACTTCATTGTCTTCAACGAAGTGAGCAACACCACTTTTAGTTGCATGCGTTTCAGCACCTCCTAATTCTTCGAAAGTGACCTCTTCATGAGTGACAGTTTTCACAACGTTCGGGCCTGTAACGAACATATGGCTGGTCTTATCAGCCATAAAAACGAAATCTGTTATGGCAGGAGAATAAACAGCCCCACCAGCACAAGGTCCTAATATTGCAGATATTTGTGGAACAACCCCTGAAGCGAGAGTATTCCTGAGGAATATTTCAGCATAACCGCCTAAACTGGCTACACCTTCCTGAATTCGTGCTCCTCCGGAATCATTCAATCCAATTATAGGAATACCCATCTTCATGGCAGAATCCATAATTTTACATATCTTCTCGGCGTGAGCTTCAGATAATGAACCTCCGAACACAGTAAAATCCTGGCTATAAATAGCAACCGGCCGATTGTTAATGCGAGCAAAACCTGTTATTGCGCCATCACCCAGATACTTTTCTTTTGCAAGTCCAAAATCACTCGATCTGTGTTTAACAAACATATCAAGTTCCTGGAAACTGCCATTATCAACCAGGAGGTTAATGCGCTCTCTTGCAGTCATTTTGCCTTTGTTGTGTTGAGACTCAATTTTCTTTTTACCGCCACCCAATTGAGCTTCATCACGTAATTGCTGTAATTGATCAAATTTTTTATTCATTTTTAGCCATCTTAGATTGTGAATCTGTACATTTGATGATTTTTATAATATCGATATGAGTCTATTATACGATTTCTTTTTTGAAGAAAATCTTCATTATTCACCAGCTCAACACAACTATCCTGTGTAAAATTCACTTCAAAATCATCAATAATACTGCAGGGATCTTTGGCAAGCAGGATAATTCGGTTAGAGAGAAGCAGTGCTTCAGATAAGTTTCTCGTCCCAATTAAGAATGAGCAATTATGTATCTTTTGTAATGCTTTTAATTTTTCGTAGATGTCAAACCGATCCTCATCGACTAAATATTTAAAGGATTCATCTACAACTATCAACTTAGGATTTGTGATGATACTTCTAGCCAGGGCAAGACGAACCCTAAAGCTATAACTACTCTCAAGCGGAAATTGATCTTCATACCCATCAAGTCCTACTTGATTCAATACCTCCCTCGTTAAATACTCATTATTTTCCTTAAACATAACATTCATGTTATCTAAAACATTTAGCCATGGAAATGTTGATGGTTCTGTTGGTAAAAATATTATCTCTTTGTTAATATGATTCTTATAATTCCCGGATGAGGGCTCCATAAGATTAGCGCATATTTTCATTAAAGAAGAAAGTCCGGCATCTTTTGGCGCAATTACTGACACGATTGTGTTTGCTTCAATTCTTAAAGAAATATCGTCAAGAATAATTTTACTCTCCCCCAAATCATTTTCATGATGATAAGACACATTTTCAAGTTCTATAAGCCCTGACAATTTCATTATAGCTCCCAAAATCTGGTTCTGTATGAATAGAAGTCAAGCAATCTATCGATAACAAACATATAAATACCCATCACAATCATTACAGAAAACAGACCGTAATAGTCTTGAAGATCGATCAATAATTTAATTATTTTGCCCATCCCTACAGATAACCCCAGATATTCGTAACCGATGGCGACCAAAATTAATTTATGATATACTTTTGGAAGTGATTTTTTTATTTCAACTAAGGAACCCTTCCAAAGCACTTTTTTTACGAACAGGTTTTGATCCATATTTAAGCTTTTGTAAGCCTCAAAATATCCTTGCTGCATATTTTCAATGCTTTTTATAAGAACACCGCCCAATTGAACAATTAGAAACATAACAAGAAAGAGAAATTCTCCGTAATAGTTATAGTCAAAAAGAATAATAAACAAACCGGCAAAAAAGACTATTGGGATGTACTTGTAAAAATTACTTAGATGTTTAATTGCAGGCAGATGAATGTAAATATAGGATAACCAGAGTCCGAAAATTTTATAAAACAAATAGACAAATGTAAGAGCAACCGTCGTTAAAAGGAAGGTATCAAGAAATCCCTCCTTTAAGGGATAGTTATTATAGACATCGCAGAAAGATGTATATAAAACTGATGGTTTTGGAAGTGGATAAAATCCCGTAAGCATAAGCTCGGTAAATACTGTATATAGCAATACGATAGTTAGAAGTGTAGTGGCTACAGGGTATTTGAATATAGCTCGTGGTTCTTGATTCATTTAGTTAATCTGAGTGATTTAATGAATCAGAATATATTTAATGAGTTGGTGTATGTCAAACAGTTAATTTACAGATAGGGATTATTTTCCTTTTCATGCTGAATTGTACTCTCAGGTCCATGTCCCGGATAAATAATTGTATCAGCCTGAAGAACAAATAGTTTAGTTCTAATTGAATTTTCCAAAGTGTTAAAATTACCTCCCCATAAATCAGTCCGGCCAATTCCTTCGTAAAATAACACATCCCCTGTAATACAGAATTTGTCATCCTTCACGTAAAGACAAATCTCACCGGGCGAATGTCCGGGAGTGAAAAGTGGTTTAATAATTGACTCTCCTAACAACAGATTTATACTTTCATCAAAATACTTATCAGGTAATGGAGATACTTTCGTTTTAATTCCATAGTTATTCCCTATCTCTTCCAGTTTCTCCAAAATAAATTGATCTTCTTTGGGGAACCAGAATTCTGGATTATATTTTAACTTAACATATGCGTTGCCAAGAACATGATCAATATGACCATGGGTATTGAAAAGATACTTTACGGACAAATTATTTTGATAGATAAAACGATCCAGTTCCTCCTCTTCAAAAGAATCATTACAACCGGGATCAACAATTGCTGATTCGCGACTAACTTCATCCCAAAGAATAAAAGTGTTTTCTGAAAAATCATTAAAGACAAACTTTTGGATTTTCACGATTTTTTTACCGATCTATTTCTTAAGGAAATTTTTATTTAGTCTTGCATTGGATTTCTTGAGATAATTCAGGTAGTTATCCCTTGTCTCTTCAATTGAATCGCCACCAAATTTTTTAAGAAAGAAATCAGCGATGACCCAGGCTACCATCGATTCTGCGACAACAGCACAGGCAGGAACAGCAACAAAATCACTGCGTTCCCTTCTAGCTTCAATTTTATTCATGGTGTTTAAGTCTATGGTTTCAATAGGAGACATTAGTGTAGCAATTGGTTTCATTGCAGCCCGGATAATAATTGGAAGTCCGGTTGAAATTCCACCCTCAATTCCACCTGCCCTGTTAGATTTACGGGTAATAGCATCACCGTGCAGAATAATTTCATCATGCGACTCAGAGCCAAAAGCATTTGCAGATTCAAATCCACTTCCTATTTCAACACCTTTCATGGCATTAATAGACATAATGGCAAATGCTAAGTCGGCACTCAATTTAGTATCGTAATGAACAAAACTGCCAAGTCCTAAAGGAAGTCCGCTAACAACAGTATAAAACGTACCGCCCAGAGTATCACCACGTTTCTTTGCCAGTTTAATTTTTCTGATAATTCTGTTTTCATGCTCTTCCTCAAAAACTCTTACACTGCTTTCATCTGCCTTTTCTGACATTGTCCAGGCATTAAAGTCCCGAGGCTGTTTGTTTTCCAAAAGAACCTTGCCGTAATTTTCTTTAGGAAAAATATTCCCGATTGACTCAACAAAACTTCCAATATAAATACCAAACTCTTCAAGAAACTTGCGAGCAATGGAACAAGCGGCCACTCTGGCAGCGGTTTCTCGGGCGCTTGATCGCTCAATAGAATTTCTAATATCGTCAAAATTATATTTTGTAACGCCAACAAGATCTGCGTGCCCTGGTCTGGGGATACTTATTTTTTCCTTGTCTTTACGTTTATCCTCCGGTGACATTTTATCAGCCCAATTCTCCCAATCATTATTCTTTATGAATAAGCTAATTGGAGATCCAAGTGTTTTTTGGAATCGAATACCAGATAGAATTTCAGCTTTATCTTTTTCAATTTTCATCCGCATTCCACGCCCATAGCCCATCTGTCTGCGCGCCAAATGAAAATTTATATATTCATTTTCAATCTGTATATTTGATGGGAAACCTTCAACGATACTTGTTAGACCTTTTCCGTGAGATTCGCCTGCCGTAAGAAATCTGATCATAATCTGCCCTTAAATAGAATTTTTTATCCGCAAATATAAAAAAAGCGTCCCAATAATAGGACGCTTTTCTTTTAAATTATTGTAGCTCAGTTACTAGGGAATTTCTAATCCAACAAATTTGGTGGTTCCATTATCATCAATCACCTGAAGAAGAACAGCTTCCCCCTTACTATCATTGATGATTTTTTCAAATTCTTTAACCGAGTTAACTTTCTTCTTATTAATCTTTGTAATAACCAGCCCCTTAAACAATCCCTGATTATGAGCCTTACTATAAGGTTTTACACTGCTGATAAGAATACCTTCCTTAACATTATATTTATCATACTCATCATTAGACATAGAACGAATTGTTATTCCAATATCCTTGATTTCCACTTCAACTTTTTCTTTACTTTCTTTTTTAGGCTTCTCATTATCCTTTGATGCTTTATCAACATCTACATCATCTTCTTTACCCTTTAAGGTAACAGTACGAGTAAGCTTTTCACCATCACGATAAATAAGCAATTTTACCTTTGTTCCTGCAGTTAAGGATGCGACATAACTTTGAAGTGAATTTTCAAGGAATAATTCTCTACCGTCAATCTCAAGAATAATGTCACCAGGTTGAATATCTTCCTTAGCAGCCGCACCATCTTCTACGACACTCTGAACCATAATTCCACGAGGTTTATCTAGTCCAACTGCTTTAGCAGTTGCTGCATCCACTCTTGTAATTTGAACTCCAATGTATCCTCTATGAACTTTTCCATGTGTTATTAGATCTTCAGCTACCGATTTTGCAAGATTCATTGGGATGGCAAAACCATAGCCAATATAACGGCTTGTAACACCATCTGTCGCTATTGCAGTGTTAATGCCAATCACAGAGCCTGATAAGTCAACAAGTCCGCCTCCGCTGTTCCCAGGGTTGATGGCGGCGTCTGTCTGTATAAAGTTTTCTACACCGTAGCTATCACGAATAAGATTCAAATCTCTGCCCATAGCACTAACAATACCGGCAGTAACCGTTGAAGCAAAAGATAATGGATTACCAATAGCCATTACCCACTGTCCAACTTTAACATTCTCCGAGTTTCCAAGATGAGCGGCAGGAAAATCATCACCCTCAATCTTGATAACTGCCAAATCAGTGAGAGGGTCAGTTCCAACAACAACGGCTTCGTATTCTTCACGATCATTAGTAAAAACAGTTACCGCTGTTGCATTATCAACTACATGATTGTTTGTAAGGATATATCCATCTTTGGAAATTATGATACCACTGCCTCCACCCTGCTGCTCTTTTGGCAAATCTTCGCGGAAGGGGAAAAAGAAATGAAATCCGTCATCCGGCTGACGTGTTGTACTGCTTACTACTCTTATTTGAACAATTGATGGTGTTACTTTATTTGCTACTTCAACAAATACATCACTAAACTCCTGTGCATTTACAATTACTTTACTTGCTGGAGCTTCATCGGCGCCAATTTTTACATCGGCAGAACTTGGCCTTACGAGTCCAAATCCCGAAACGAGAATGACACCAAAAACAAAACCTATAATAACCAACGAAATGGTGCCAAGAACTTTTTTACTTTTCATTTTAATCCTCCGTAACATTACATTTTATATTAACTGTAACGATTTAAGACCCTTAAATTCATCTATGTGGAACATGAGATATCTTTCAAGGAAATAAATTAAATTGTCAACAAAACTGTTTTTGATAAGTGTTTCAGTTTCTTTTCGACTTAGACAAATAAGCGCTTCAAAAAGTTCCTGCGAAAATTCATACGAGTAGATTCTTTCTTTTGAACAATTGTCACACATCATTCCTAATTCAAAATTGAATTTTGCGCCCCTGGTTCTTATAAGTTCAGTACCGCAAAAAGTACAATTATCAAACTGAAATTCATACCCGAGTTCCTGGAGTAAAAAAATGAAAAATTTTAAAAAATAATAATTAGACATGTTCTGTTCGCCATTCATATACTTCAGAATTTTTATAGCTCCCCGAAATAGTCGGTCATATTCCTGATGCGATACGGTGAGGATATAAAGAAGTTCCAGAACTGCGGATGAATATTTTAGGGAATCAAGGTTTTCTTTTATGCCGGTAAAATTATTAATTAAGTCGGCCTGGCTTACTAATTGTATATCTCTGCTCTTTTTGGAATAATAAACAAGCTCAACATGATTTAAGGTATCGACAACACCCCCAATTTTTGATTTACCGGAACGGCCGCCTTTTATTATAACAGATATTTTCCCCTGATCCGGTGATAAGAGCGTAGCGATTTTGCTTGAATCGCCAAAATCCATTTTCCTTAATACGAGGGCTTCGGTTTTAACTAATTCCGACATTGAAATTATACGGTGGTTGATGTAAGTCTTTCTCAGTGATAATACCAGCAATCAATTCATGTGGAGTGACGTCAAAGGCTGGTGAATAATAGTTGTAATCGTTTGATGTTATTTGAATTCCCTTAATGGTTGTAATCTCGGTTTTATCCCTTTCTTCAATTACAATATCCTTTCCTGATGAGCGTGATAAATCCACTGTTGATGTAGGGGCGGCAATGTAAAACGGTATGTTATGATACCTGCATAAAACAGCCAGATTATATGTCCCGATTTTATTGGCAGCATCTCCATTTGTCGCTATCCTGTCAGAACCAACAATAACCAGATCAATTTTTCCCTGCTGCATCAAAACAGCAGCAGTTGAATCTGTATTTACGCTAAATGGTATTCCGGCCTTATCAAGTTCAAATGCCGTTAACCGGGAACCCTGTAATAGTGGTCTCGTCTCATCGGCATGAACATGTTCAACAAGTCCATTTTCGAATGCTTTTTGGATAACATAAAAAGCAGTGCCGCCGCCGCCGGTTGCTAATTGTCCCGTATTACAATGGGTAAGCACTACTGATTTTTTCGTAAAAATTGGCAGCCCATTTTGTGCCATAGCGTTACACTTGGCTACGTCATCATCGTGAATTTCTTTTGCCGCGGTAAGAAGAACATCATAGAGTTTTACTTCTTCAGAGCAAAAATGCTCAAAAATATTTTTCATAGCGTTTAACGCCCAAAACAAATTAACGGCGGTTGGACGTGTTGAGGCAAGTCGGTCGTATACTTTTTTGAAATGGATTTCAGAATTGTCCTCATACTTTTTAAAAGCAAGTGCCAGCGCATAAGCGGCAGAAACACCAATTGCAGGCGCTCCTCTCACTTCAAGACGTTCTATGGCAACAGCGATCCGTTCGTAATCATCTGTCTTAATATACTCTTCAACCAAAGGTAATTTCGTCTGATCAATTAATACAAGATGATCATCAACAAATTCTATAGACTTGAAACTACTCATTTCAGAACCTTGCTATTTCTTTGAATTCATTAAATCTTTTTTGAATTGCGGCTTCATTAAGCTCTTCAATTCCCCTGGTGCTAAATTTATCAACACAGAAGGAAGCAATCACGCTGCCATACACAACTGCCAGTTTAAGATTTTCGTAAGAAAGGTCATCGGTTTTATTCAGATATCCGGCTAAACCGCCAGCAAAAGAATCTCCGGCGCCTGTTGGATCGACCAGATTATTAACGGGGAATGCCGGGGCTGAAAAGATCTTTCCATCTGAAAATAATAAAGCCCCGTGCTCGCCTTTTTTAATGATAAGGTGTTTGGGACCCATGCCCTGAACAATTTCGGCAGCCTTTATTAAGTTGGATTCGCCCGAAAGCTCTTTAGCTTCAGAATCATTTATGATAAGTAAATCAACTCGCTTAATAACATCCAGCAGTTCCTGTTTACGAATTGAAATCCAAAAATTCATGGTATCACAAATGACAAATTTAGGGCTTTTAAGCTGATCCAATACATTTGACTGAAGCACAGGGTCAATATTCCCCAATACAACATAACTGTCATTTTTGTATGATTCCGGTAGAACCGGATTAAACTTTTCAAATACATTTAATTCCGTATACAGCGAATCTCTAACATTCATGTCAGGCTGATACTTACACCCGTAACGAAATGTTTTTTCATCCTTTACTATCTGTAATCCTTCAAGATTTATGTTATACTTTTCTAATAATTTTATATGAGAGTCTTCAAAGTCATCTCCAACAACACCAACAATATTTACAGTCCCGCCAAAATAACTGGCACCAATTGCTATAAATGTAGTTGATCCGCCTAAGGCGTTATCTATTTTATCAAGTGGTGTCTCAATGTAATCTAAAGCAATTGAACCAACGACTAAAACTGCCAAAATAATTCTCCTGTTTTCAATTATTCTTAAAATTGCAACTAAATACTAAGTTTTACGAACACTAATTTAGACTTTTCCATAATTATATACTCGTGAATTATTTCCACAGATTTTCTCTGACCTTGCCAGGCCAGCAACTCGATCGCCTTTTCCTTGTTAACCCACATGAATTCAGAATGCTCATCCGATATTTTAACCTGGGACTTAGCTTCAACTCTCATTACAAAAACGGGAACCAAACACATAACATCCCTTTCGTGCGAATAAAATGAATTTGTATGAGGCACCACCCAGAATTCCACTGGTGATAATCCTGTTTCCTCATGTACCTCCCGCAAGGCAGTTTCATAAGCCTTTTCTCCTTTCTTAATTGACCCGGTAACCATTTGCCATATGTTAGGATAAATTTCGGTTTGAGATCTTTTTAAGAGAAGAAATTCCAGGGAATTTTCAACTTCCCTGAATATATGTGTTTCGACCAAATATGATGTAACTTCCATTAGAAAAATGCCCTTGCTTCTGCTCTAAATGTATTTAGTACACGCCCTGATCCATGAAAACGCCCCATATAATTTACAGTAGTCTGAAGATTAGTGCCAATCTTATATTCAAATATTATTCTCAAAATATAATTCTTGCCAACAGCGTTACCCTTTGTTATCTCGAACGGGATATAATTTTCTTCTGTATTAACAAGGTATTCGTTCCTTTCCAACTCACCGCGGATTCTGCCCTTGGTAAAAAATGAATAATTAATTCTTAATTCCTGACTATTAAAGGTTATCTCAGTAGGAGTTTGCGGGTAACTATCATTCGTCGTTCCTGCCACAAATTTTAGTCCAACCTCCCATCTTGGATAGGGACGATAAGAGAACTCAGTGGTTAGTTCATCAGATATCAATTCTCGGTTTCTGTTCGAATTAAGTTGTGCCGAGACTAAATCAGTTTTATTTATGTATTCTGTCTGATTCAGAATCTCTTTTATTAATCCGATTCTTAATTTTATGGAACGCTCTCGCAAATAACCTTCTTCAATACCTGCACTGAAGTTGTTCAAATATTTTTTTTGTATATAGCGAAGACGCAATGAAAAATCGCGCTTATTTTTATCGTAGAATAAATCCTGAGTAAAAGTATTGCTCCCCCTTAAGGTAGTTGAATCACTCAGGAAGGAGGAAAGATTAAGAAAGTATATCTTGGAAATATCGCTCTCTTTACTATTCTCATCTATACGCCAGGATGTTTCTGACGATAATGCCCGCAATAACTTACTAAATGCTGCGTTTTCCTTGAAATATTGAGAGAGATCAAAAGACCAGCGCGTGTTAAATTTAAGATCGACAACCGGGAATAATTCATCAGTCGGATAGGTAGTAGAAATATAATCGCCATCATAAAGAGTTGGCTCAAACTCATTCTCATCAGCAATGCCATTTTTATTAATATCTCCAAGATAGCTATAGTTACCCGCACCTTGAGGAACTCTGATAAATATTCTTTCAAACCTCGAACTTTTCTCCGTCACCGCTTCATAAAAAATGGCACCCTTAACAAGTCGTTTACCAAAATTAAAATTATGCTGAGTCTTTATTAGCACTGTTTCGTTATCAGCAAATCCAAGTTTCTTAAAATCATTTTCAAATTTCTTATTTAGGATAGAGAGGTTAAGATTTGATGAATATTTGTTATCGCGATATAACGCTGTAAAGCCCTGGGCGTTGGAAACAGATGCCAGTTTCATCTCGCCGCTAATAGGAAAAGATTCTTCGCGAATTGTATAATTTGCATAGAGCTCAAAACTTTTGCCGGAAATAAGTTGAACGCCTGGTTTTATTTGAAAATATCTCAGACTGTTCTGATGCAGTGAATCAGAATTAGCAAAAGAACTTAACTTATTCTCGTAAAGGAAGTCAACTATCAGTTTTATATCGCCTATGTAGTAATTTGCATCACTATTTTGTTTTACCCAATTGGAGACAAAATTTGCGTCTGAGGTAGTTACATAATCAATATCGTATTTAAGAGCATATTTATTTTGTTCCACGAAGGAGGCAAAAAACTTATATCTATCAGAGGAGAATACATTTCCTTTCCTGTATCTTCCCCAAAAGGTATTGAGATCAAATTGATTAGAAAGTTTTGATTTTATTTGAAGTTCTGTGAGGTGCTCGTTACCCTTAACATCTAATCCAATATTATAATCTCTGCCAAATTCAACTTCATCAATTCTATCCAGACTTCTGAAGTTCGTATCGATAAATCGATCCTTTAATGAGATATCGATTTTACGAAGATTAATCCCGGCAACTGATAAATTATCGAGTGAGTATTGTGCTTCTAATTTTCTGGCAAAACCTTCATTGTCATCATCATCAATATCCGAGAATCGATTCTCGTCAAAAATGCTCCCAGCCAACTCTATCTTAATATTCATATTATCAATTGGGTTAAAATCAAAGATCATATTCCCCATTTGCCTGAATGCCGGAAGTGGTAAAAATCTTAATGGTAGATATCCTCCCTGCCCGACACCTGCAAATTTATACTCACCAAGTCTTTCTCTTCTGTAGTCACCTTTACCCTCACCTACGTAGGAAAAGGAAACGTTGTATACTGAATTTATTGACTCTGGTGAATACCGATAGTATGTAAATGGCACTCCCATAATCAATGAATCAACAGCAGTATATGAACCATGAATCACACCAAGAGAATCTGGTTCAGGAATTCTGACGCCACTTACAGCAGCATTCTGAACATTATCCCCCGCGTTCTGCAAAATTTGTTTGTCATTTTCATCCAGAATCAGATCCAGCGGGCTTTCATGTTCATCACTTTCACTGAAATAATTAAAAGACACTTTTAATGCGTCATTAAATAGTTTCGTTCCAACTCCTGCACCAAAATAATCTCTCTTATATTGTCTGTCAGAATACTCAAAGTCAACAGATATTCTACTGGCAGAAGTAATAACTCTTTTAGGCGTAAAAAATATTTCCGCAGTAGAATAATCAATCGAGTAATCATTATTCTCACCACGTTGAAGCTCAACTCCATCAAGATATACTCTTTCGCTCCCGGCTATTATAATTATGTTTCTTTCATTATTTGAGCCGGTTAATCTATAGGGTCCCTGCACACCATCATTCCCCCCAAAACTTTTATTTGTGAATTTACCGCGCTGTGTTGCGAAAACAAAAGAAGCCGTAGAATTTCCATAATTCAGATCAGTTTGCAATCCTTTCAGTTTTCTTTGAAGTTTACCAAATTCCCCGCTCTTAATTTTATAGTCAATATCACCAAAAGTGCCAATTACGTTGCTATGCTTAACCTGTATGAAAACCTTGTCAAGCTCTTCTAGTGTTTCTGTATTTCCATCAGGCTGAATAGGAGTATTCTCGTCAGTCAAGGCAGCAATAATTTCAATATCATCCGAAAGTTTTCCAGACAAACTCAAATTTAATCCGCTATTAAGGGAAAAATCCTTCGTTGTTCCAACAGTAAAACCACGAGTAATAGAACCACTTTTCACCATATCTTTACCAAAGATACTTTCACTTGTAATAGGCTTTGAATGAAGTAATTGGCTGATTACCAACGAGTCTTTTTCCTGCGGGGAGTCATAGTAAATTAAAGCTCTTTTTCTGTAGCTGTTTTTAAATAGGTCCGGATAAGTCTTATAGAAAACAAAAACTGTATCAATTCCTGTTGATGTTCCAATGTCATTAAAAGTTATTGAGTTGCTGATTGCGTCAAAATTTATCTCTTCACTACCGAACATTTTTTCTGATGTTGTTACTCTAACGCTATTGGGAATAGCATTATTATTATTCAATATTACTTTATTGCCTGCACCAACAACAAGTGTATCTACAATAGTAAGGTTATCAATCTGCGCTAATAATTCAGATGATATCAGAAAAATGATAATGTAAAAGATTTTTTTCAATTAGTCTTGAGGCTTATTAGAGATGGTAAAAATTTGTGAAGTGGTACCTCTTTTTTCTGCAAATCTATACTTCTGCCAAATATGTTGCAAGGATAATAATCGACAATACTTATTATTCGAACCTTAGAGCTTCAATTGGGTCGAGGTTTGAGGCTTTTATTGCCGGATAACTGCCGAATATAACACCAACACAGGTAGTTATAAAAATTCCTATCAGAATCCAATCAAGAGGAATTGCAGTATTTACGTTAAGAACCGATGCAATTAAGTTCCCGCCTATGAGCCCCATAATAATTCCAATGATTCCTCCAATCTGACTCAGAACAATGGCTTCGAGAATGAATTGAAGCCTTATGACTATTTTTTTTGCTCCAACTGCCTTTCTAATACCAATTTCACGGGTTCTTTCAGTTACACTTACCAGCATAATATTCATAATACCCACACCAGCAGCTACCAGGGCAATAAACGCAATTATTCCGGAAGCTATCTTAAAATATTTTGTAAGATCATTAAACTGTTCAATTAGCTGGTCGTTTGTTACTATTTCAAAATCATTTTCTTCCATCAGCCCGACTTTTCTAATAACCCTTAAGGCACTGATAACTTCATCCATAGTTTGAAGAATATTGTCTTTGCTTGAAGCCTGAACAACAAACGAGAAACTTCCATCCGAACCATAGTTCTTTGTAAAAAGTCTTAGAGGAATGGCTACAAAACTATCCTGTCCAATGCCCATAACACTTCCCCGTTCCTTACACACTCCAATTATTTTATAATTATACCCATCGACTTTAACGACCTCTCCAATCGGATCAAGATTCTCGAAGAGCTTTTTTTGAATGTCACTGCCAATTAGGCAAAACTCTCTTCCACTCTGCATGTCAAATTCTGTAAATGCGCGTCCGGAAATAATTTCAACGTCGTTGGCTTTTAAATCATCCAGGTTGGTACCCCATAGTTCAACCTCAGGATTTGTTTTAATATTACCATATTTGGCAATCTTACCACCTCTACTTCTGGATATTCCAACCGCGGAAGGAAGCCATGCAATTTTCTTAAGTTTATCTCCTTGCTCAATTGTAAGGTCTTTTCTGTTTCGGTATTTACCCGCTAAACCATGTCCCACTCTAACAGCCGGATATTTTTGAATAATGAAATTATTGGTGCCAATGGAATTGAAAATATCCTCAACACTGCTCTGAATGGCGCGAATAGATGTCATTACAATAATGATTGCAAACAAGCCTATTGAGATGCCCAGGAGAGTTAGTATCGATCTCAACTTATTAGCTATGAGCGATTGCCACGCCATTATTATGCTTTCAACCACCTGCATATTATTCATACCTCAAAGCTTCTACCGGATCCATCTTACTGGCCTTAATAGCGGGTAGCATCCCTGATACAATGCCCACAAGCGCTGATACGGAAAGTGATAAAAGAACAATGTTCAAGGGCATTGCAGTAGGTAAGAATTGATTAATCACCAAGCTTAAGGGGAATGAGATAAGTATGCCGATAGATCCGCCTAATAAACAGAGAATAGCTGCTTCAATTAAAAATTGAATTAGAATCGTCCATCTTTTTGCCCCAATTGCTTTTCTGATTCCAATTTCTCTGGTTCTTTCCGTAACAGAAACAAACATTATATTCATTATTCCAATTGCGCCAACAAAAAGTGAGAGAGCAGTAATAACAATACCCGCAGTGGCTACAACACCAATAGTCTGGTCGTACATTCTTCTAAACATCTCTTGCTGATTAATGGCGAAATCATCAGGCTGGTCCAAAGGAACCTTCCTGATTAATCGCATTAAATATCTAATTTCGGCTTTTGCATCCTCAACCTGGCGAATATCATTTAATTTAACATCTATTCTCATATAACCTTTTTTATCGCCCGTAATTTTTTCGTATACTCTTAAGGGAAGAATTATTTGCCCGTCCAATGTGTTTCCACCAAATAAGCCGCCACCTTGTTTCTCCAGCACTCCAATTACTTCCACTTTTGTATTGTTTAATTTGATATGCTTATTCAACGGATCGTCCTTATCAAATAAACCTGACGCAATATCCTTACCAATTACACAAACATTTCTATTCGCTTCGTATTCCATTTCAGTGAAATAACGGCCTTTTTCAGGAATTGAACTGGATGTTTTTTCATAATAATTACTGGTGCCTAAAATCATACCTGCTGTAACTGACTTACTTTTATACTTTACAGTACGTCCGAAGGTTCTTTTAAGTGGCGAAAAATATGCTTTTTGGGAAAAACTTTTTTTAAGCTTTTCAAATTGGTCAAGGTCAATATCTTTTCTGTTGCGTGCCTCACGGAAATCAGTGGTATTAAACCACTCAAATTTATCAATAAAGAGAACATCATTTCCTAGTCTGGATATGGATTCTGTGAAAGAATTTTCGAGCCCGACAATGGCAGTTGACATAGTTGTCACGGCAACTATTCCGATAATTATACCCAATGTAGTTAAAACCGATCGGATTTTATTTTCTGTCAGAGATTTAAGGGAAATTTTTGTCCCCTCTAAAATATCAATTAGGATTAAACGAAGCATGAATGAGTAATTTAATAATACTTTTATCTTTGATTATTAATATAACTCAATGAACTTAACAAACTGGATATATATTTCCAAGTAAATAATTATAGTTTTTGCGGGATGGGATTGCCTAAAAAAAAGCCACCCGTGTGGATGGCTTTGGTAAATTTAATTTCAACTCTATTCTTATTCGTAACGTAGTGCTTCGATGGGATCTAAATTGGATGCCTTATACGCCGGATATGTACCAAAAATAATTCCGATAAGAACACACAATAATACTCCTATCATTACATAATCCATTGGAATAACTGCCTTAGCCTCTAGTAATGAACCTGCCAGATTTCCGACAACAACCCCTGAGACAATTCCAACCAAACCCCCTATTAAACAGAGTACTATCGCTTCACTTAAAAATTGTATAAGTATAGTTTTTCTTTTGGCGCCAATTGCTTTTCTTATTCCAATTTCACGCGTACGCTCAGTTACTGAAACAAGCATTATATTCATAATCCCAACTCCAGCTGCTAACAGAGCTATTGCAGCTATTACAAATGCACCTATTCGAACACCAGAGGTGATCTGATTAATCTGCGACAGTACAGATTGATTTGAAAATATTTCGAAGTCATTATCTTCACCCGGTGGTACTTTTCGAATAGTTCTGAAATAACCTTCAGTTTTTTCAATTACGTCCTCATAATCATCACGCGAAAATGATGAAATCGTAATATTTACACTTCGAGTACGTTTACCGTAAAAACCCTGATATGTAGAAATAGGTATTAACGCAAAATTTCCTCTACTTTGTCCAAAAATTTCACCTTCATCTGCTAACAAACCAATAACTTTTAGTTTATTACCATCGATCCAGACTTCTTCACCAATTGGATCCGTATTTATAAATATTTTTTTTGCAACATCAGCTCCTAATACAATTACTCTTTCGTACCTGCTTACGTCGGATTCATTAAATTCTCGTCCGAACTCAACATCCCAGTTATTATTTGGAAATGCCCCGGGTGTACAGCCGCTGATACTTACATTTGGATTAGTCTCTTCATTTTGAAACTTAACAACTTTCCCAAATCCCCATATCTCGGCACCAATTGATTTTACATTAACAAGTTTATCCTCAAGACTGTAATACTCCTCGAGTGTTAAATCTTTACGATTACGTATTTTTGCTCTTTCTTCCCTGCCGCCGGTTCGAACGGAAGGCCACTTCTGAATTTGGAAAGTATTCTTACCAAGTTGCGAAACACCGTCTTCAATACTCGTCTGAAGCATCGAGATAATAGTACTAATCGCAATGATTGAAAAAATACCAACAATAATACCTAATATGGTCAGGGTTGACCTTAATTTATTCGCGTGAAGCGAACCAAATGCTATTTTTAAAATTTCCATTATTCATACCTCAAGGCTTCTACCGGATCCATTCGGGCCGCGGAATATGCGGGAGCGTAACCAGAGACCAATCCTGTTAATAGTGATATAACAATAGCGAGAATAACTGAATCGAATTGTACGGTAGTTGGCAGAAATTGATCTATGACCATACTGAGAAGAACCGCAAATATTAATCCAACAAATCCTCCAAGCAGACAAATAATAGCTGATTCTGAAAGGAACTGCCCTAATATTGCCCGTTTCTTCGCACCTATTGCTTTTCGAATTCCAATTTCCCGAGTTCTCTCTTTTACTGAAACGAACATAATATTCATAATACCAATTGCGCCAACGAACAAAGAAAGTCCGGTTATAAATAAACCTGCAATTTGAATGACGCCTACAGTCTGATTAATATTATCTAAAAGTCCCTCTTGCTGGTTAATGGAGAAATCGTCAATTTCATCATATGATAAACCACGGACACGTCTCATAATTCCGATCGTTTCTTCCTTAACTGCGTCCACCATTAAAGGATTTGGAGCTCTTACATTTATGGTGATTGATCCACGAGACTGACTTGAAAAATACTTGAATACGCAGCCGATCGGAATGAAGGCCTGAACGTCGGGATTAAAATTTCCCATAACCCAGCTACCCTGCTCGGCAAGTACACCAACTACTTTGAATTTTTTTCCCTGCATTTTAATGTACTTCTCCAAACCATCCCCAGTGGGGAATAATTCTTTTGCAATCTCATGTCCTAAAACAACAACATTTCTTGAACCATCACTTTCCGTTCCGGTAAAAAATCTGCCGTCAGCAAATTCCAGGTTTGTTGTTTTAAGGTACTCGGCGTCAGTTCCTATTACCATCACTGATTCAACAAGTTTATCTCCATTTTTCAAAGATTTATTTGTGAATTTTGAAGGAGATATTGCAATAGGTAATTTTGCCAAATCTTTAAACTTCCTGAAATCATCCATGGAAATTTCTCTTCTGTTTCTTAACTCCCACCATGGTATGTCGTTATCAAACCATGCCCATTTGTCAACATAAAGGTTATCAGAACCGAGCGATGCCACACCTGTTTGGAAAGCATTATCTATTCCCTTAATTGCAGTCGACATCAACACAACAGAAGTGATACCAATTACTATTCCCATGGTAGTAAGAATGGCTCTGGCCTTGTTGGCCTGCAGCGCCTTAAGGGAAATAATGAGTCCTTCCTTAAGCTCAAACAGCATATTTTTCATACTACCCCCGATTATAGTGATGAATTATTGTTAACTGGCACATATCTGTCTGAAACCTGATAATCTTTTTCAACAAAGCCGTCTTTTAATCTAATAACTCTTGCAGCGTGATTTGCTATGTACTCTTCATGCGTTACAAGAATAATGGTATTACCCTTCTCGTAAATAATATTAAAGAGGCTCATAATATCCTCACCGGTTTTACTATCAAGGTTACCAGTGGGTTCATCTGCAAGAATAATTGAAGGATTGGTTACCAATGCTCTGGCAACAGCAACACGTTGTCTTTGACCACCTGACAATTCGTTTGGCCTGTGAGTTATTCTATCTTCCAATCCTACACTTATTAAAGCTTCGCGAGCACGATCTCTTCTTTCTGCCGTGGGAACTCCGGCATAAATGAGAGGCAACTCAACATTATGCAGCGCATCGGAACGTGGAAGTAAATTAAACGTTTGGAATACAAACCCAATTTCTTTATTTCTAATTGTCGCTAATTGGTTATCATCCATAAGGCTCACATTCTTCCCTTTGAAGTCATAAATGCCTCCCGAAGGTGTATCCAGACAACCCAGCATATTCATTAAGGTTGATTTTCCTGAACCGGACGGACCCATGATAGCAACATATTCATTTTTGTTGATATTGAGGGAAACATCTGAAAGTGCACGAACCTCCTCAGAACCAACCTGATATATCTTGGATATATGTTCAATTGTTATAATGTTCATTTTATTCCGTCCGATTATTATTCGTCATCACTATTTTCTTTTTTCGCTTTGTTCTTATCCTGAACCATTAGCTTAGAGTCTTCTTTCAACTCCTTCGATATTGCCTTATATGGACCAATAATTACTTCCTCGTCACCAGTTAAACCAGTCTCGATCTCAATGTATGTATCATCGCTAATTCCTGTTTTTACCTCAATCTTTTTAGCAAGATTTTCTACATTAACAAATACAACTTCCTTTGGTTTAATTTTTTTGCGAGGTTTCTTGGGTTGGTCTTCGTCATCACCTACTATAGTATTTTCCGGCTCATCGGTTCTTGCGGTTACACTCTGTATCGGTACAGAATAAACATCTTTCTTTGTTTCGGTTTCAATGTCGGCATCACAAGACATACCAGGACGGATTTGCGGATCAGTCTCAAGAAGAAGAATTTTTACTTCGAAATTTACAACTTCATTTTGGGTGCCAAATCCTGATGTAATTGCACTATTGCCAATCTGACTTACGATACCCTTAAATTTTCTATCCCCAAAAGCATCAATTTCAACTCTGGCAGTATCGCCAACTGTTATAATAATAACATCGTTTTCATCAACTTCTACTGTAGCTTCCATACGACTTAAATCAGCGACAGTCATTAAATTTGTACCCTGGCTGAATGAACTGCCAAGTACTCTCTCACTCATCTCAACACCCAAGGCACTAATTGTACCATCTATTGGTGCACTAAGGACAGTTTTTGCTAACTGAACTTCAGCGTCATTGTATGATTCCAACGCTTGTGCTACTCCAGCTTTTTGAGCATCATAGGCACCCTTACTTTGCAGATAATTAGATTCAGCTACTTCTTGTTGTGATTCACTGGCTAATCCTTTTGCATACAGGCCTTTTACTCTTTCATATTCAGCCTGAACCTGATTAAGAGTAGCTTCTCTTATTTTTAACTGCGCTTGTGAAGCTTCTAGACTGGCTTTTGCTTGATTTTTTCTCGCAATATATTGGTCAGGTTTAATTCTGATCAATAAATCACCTTTTTTTACTACATCCCCTTCTTCAACTGGTAAATCAACAATTTCGCCAGTTACTTCAGGTTGTAACACAACCTGTTCAACAGGATTAATTTTCCCTGTCGCAGATACAACTTGTGTTATAGTTCTCTTTTCCACTTTTTCAGTATTTACAGTCAGAATCTCTTCTTTGTTACTTCCGGCAATGACTACAACAATGAGAACAACAACAAGCAATGCAATGCCACCGAAGATGAATAATTTCTTTTTTGATTTTTTAGATTTACCGTTAGCCATGAGTAAACTCTCCCGTTAATATTTATTCGTATTTTGCTATTTCAAGTTGCCCAAGATAGTTTAACAGAGCGTCTTTCAATCTGTAAAACTCATACTCAGCATTTATTTTACTGCGCAATGCATCCTGATAATCTCTGTCCGCTTGTAATTTTTCCAGAATTGTACCTGAACCCAGATTATATCTTTCATAATTAATATTTCTATTTTCTTCAGCTGCTTTCACATTTTTACTGGCAACATCCAGACTTTTCTTCCCAGCAACAAAACTTAAGTAACCTTGTTTGATTTCAATTTTAATTTGTCTTTCGAGAGCAGATAAATCTTCTTCTGCATTTTTAATTCCAATAGATGCTAATTGCATCTGGTAGTCAGTATTCCAATTAGAGAATATTGGTAAATCGAGCGAAAGATTTATATAGAATACTTTTCGATCAAATAAATTATCTACTTGTGTTGCGCTTGAACCATAAGAGTAATTTGCAGATAGAGATGGATACAATCCGCCTCGAGCAATTGTAGCCCCACTATATGCACTCTCCAGAGTTAATTTTTGTGCTTTATAATCTACTCTGTTTTCGAAAGCCGTGTCGACCATCTTTTTAATATCTTTAAATTCTTGCAGGTACTCATTAGTATTAACTTCTGAATTTGCAAATGGATCTATAAAAGAATATTCTTTAAGAACATCGAGAGCCAGATAATTTAACAATGTGCTTTTTGTTTGCTCATAATCATTTTCAGCCTGAATGAATTGTAACTCAGCATTTCCTAACTGAACTTGTTGAGTATAAACATCTGCAAGCGGTACAGACCCAAGTCTGTTTCTTTCCTGAATAGTTTCTAAAAATTTCTGATTATACTTAACGTTTTCTTCTCTTACTCCCATCAGTTTTTCTGCATTTATTACCAGATAATAATACTGAGAAGTAGCTAGGATAATATCCTGCTTCAGTTTAATATAACTGAAACGTGCAGCGTCGAGATTTTCTCCCGATTGGTTAATTCTTGCAATGTTCGCAAGACCGTCAAAAATATTCCAACGGCCGCTTATTCCGGCAGCATAAGTTCTGGTCTCAGAAGTGGAAGCCTCAAGTGTATCTAATTGTCCGTAAAAGTTTAACTGAGGACCACCCGGATCTTCGGTCCTGCGCCAGTCAAGCGAAGTACCAATCCCTATACTTGGAAGTAAATTACCATAAGCACTTTTTAGGGCGCTTTCATTTCCATCCAGATTGTTTTGAGCTTTAATCAATGTGGTGTTCTTATTTAGAGCAATGGATATTGCCTCTTCCAATGATAATTGGGTTTGAGCGCTAATTACTGTTGTTGTTACAAGAATCATGAAGATAGTTAAGATTCGTTTCATTATATACTCCCAATTAGAGAAATATTTGTATTGTTTTTTTAATAACTGCGAATTTGGACGTCGTGATGTATAAAAAAGTTACACTTTTCTTAAAAATATATTTTATTAATTCTCAGTTGCAAGGTTAGATAAAATCTGAATTATTTGTTACTAATTATCAGTAATAAAATATAAAAAGATTGCAACAATAAGAGAGTTATAAAGATTGGAAACTAAATTGTTTCATTTTTACAAAAAATAAATTAAGGATTGGATAAAATCTCATCTTTAATATCCAGCATAAATTTATAGGCATCATCATATTCATTGGGGATAATGCCATCAAGAATTGCCTCTTCAATGGCTGATTTAATCTCGCCCACTTTTTGTCCAGGAGGAATTTTACAAACTTCCATGATAGTTTCTCCTCTGACAGGTGATTGAAATGCCCTTAATTTATCCTTCTCCTTAACTTCCCTCACTTTCTGCATTACTTTCTCGTAATTAGACAGGTATTGGGCAACTTTGTTCTGGTTCTTACTTGTAATATCTGCCCGACAGAGAGCAATAAGATCTTCAAGGTCATCATCAATAGCAACGATCATTCGCCTTATGGCAGAATCAGTAACTTCGTCATCTACAAGAGCAATTGGTCTCAGGTGCAACCGAATGAGTTTTTGTAGATAATCTAGTTGAGACAAGGGGAATTTCATTCTCTTAAAAATTGACTTCATCATTCTGGCGCCCATCTCTTCGTGCCCATGAAATGACCAGCCAATTTCTTCAATAAATTTTTTAGTTTGCGGTTTAGCAATATCGTGAAATAATCCTCCGAATCGAAGCCACAAATTATCAGTAACTTTTGCTAAATTATCAATAACCAGGCATGTATGAAGAAAAACATCTTTATGATGGTAATCTTTCCGCTGATCCACTCCGCCAAGATTTGCAATTTCAGGAAAAATAACATCCATTACTTTTGAATTGTAAAGAAGTTTTAAGCCGACCGAAGGTTTTGGTGAAGACATTATTTTGTAGAATTCCTCAGTAATCCGTTCCTGTGAAACTATTTTCAATCTTTCAGCCATTGAACCGGCAGCATTCATAATTTTCTCATCAACTTCAAATTGAAGCTGGGAAGCAAACCGGAATGCACGCATAATCCTAAGTGGATCATCGTCAAACGTAATCATGGGATCGAGGGGAGTCTTTATCAATTTTGCTTCTAGATCATCAACCCCATTAAATTTATCTATTAAGCTACCGTAATCGTTCTTATTCAATGAAAGAGCAAGGGTGTTAATAGTAAAATCTCGTCTATTTATATCATCATCGAACGATCCTGCTTCAACAATTGGATTTCTACTATCCTGATTATAAGACTCCTTTCGTGCTCCCACAAATTCAAAATCAATATTTTTATACTTGAAATGTGCCGTTCCAAAATTCTTAAATGTATTTACATTCTTAACCTTAAATTCTTTTGCCAGCTTTTTTGCAAAATCCGGACCATCGCCAAGCACTAAAAAATCAATTTCATCTCTTTTTCTTTCCAGAAAGATATCTCTTACATACCCCCCGACAATATAGACTTTCACATCTAACTTTGCAGCAACGTTGCTAATTGTTGCAAAATAGCTTTCAGTTCCTAATATTTTTATAAAATCCGGAAGATTCAATTTAATTATTGCTCCATTTACATATTGTCACTGTTTTCAATCAACCAATCAACCATTTCAACGTATTGTTTGATTATTTCCAAATGCTCAGGTTTCTCTTTATAAATTAGAGCCTTATTCAAGAATTCCTTTGCAAGGAGATAATCGCTGTTATCAATAGAATATTTAGCTAATTCCAATGATGTTCTTGATGATTCAAGATTTTCATTTTCAAGTCTATTAACAAATTTAGTGAGAAATAGTTTATAATTCTCCTTTAACGCGGTTGATAACCGCTGAGCAATAGGTATAAATTTTATCGGAATGTCTGATTGATAAAATGAATTAAGGATAGAATATCGATCATATTCACTGCCGTTCATATATTCCTGACAGAGCGAATTGCTGGTTTGAAGCAGTTCTATGCGAAAATTTACCAGACTAGCGTAATACTCTGTAGGGTCAAGATCTGCTAATTTATTGTAAGTACTTAATGCATTTTCAAAATTCCCGGAACGAACCTGTAAATCTCCTAAACGGAATAAAAGATTCTGAACATAAGAAGTGCTGTCATATTTTGAGATATTGTCATTTAGTAAATCGATTGAATCCTGAAGGCGATTCATCATCATAAATGATTCGGATAAACCAATTACGGCACCATATGAATTCGTTAGATTTAGGATCTCACCATAGCATTCGGCGGCACCTTTATAATCCCCATCCCGATATAATTCCCCTGCAACAGCCATATTTCTGGCCGTATATCTGGGGCATATTTTTTTTATCAGAGGTTTTCGTCCAAAATAATAATTCGCTTCCGTCTGACTAAAGGAATAATCCAATGAATCGAGATAATTATCGTATTCCATTGACAGATCTTCGGTATTTTTACCAAAATACTTTATAAAATCACTATCGCCGTAAAACTTTAAAATTTTGTTTATCTCGTATTTTTCGGATAAATACTTAATAAAAGACCCTGATACAATATAAGAAAAGGCTGAATTCTGGCTAAAAAAGTTGAATCCGCTGAACAACTCAGTCACAGAAAATGAATAACCGGCTTTTCTGGCCATCCAGGATAAATAGTGAACTGTTTTATCATTATAGTTATTTTCAAATGCCATAGCATACCCTTCTATAACTGAAGGATTAAAACCATCGGCAATTTTAAATGGAGTTGCTCCATAATCAGCAAGTAAGGAATGGATTAACTCATGTCTCAAAGTGCTAAAATAATTATCAGAATCTATAAAAATACTTCCCATCCATGGTTTTGAAACATCCGCGTTCCCTGCTCCAAAATATTTCTTTTTCGTGCTCCGATCACCAAATACAAAAGATTTTATTCGCTTGACATTAGCAAAGTTATATTTTTTTTTCAGATCAGAATAATGATATTCATGAAGTCTGGAAATGTTTTGTCTCATCTTTTCAGACACATCGGTCGTAAATCTTATTTCAAAATTCTCTGTTGTAATGGATACAGGTAATGCATTTTCCATTCGCGAACTGTTCGTAGCGAATGTTAATGTTGGCTTTAAGAATAAAAAGACAATGTATGCTGTAAATGGAAGAATTACAAAAAGATAACGCATCTTGCCTGTGGATATTTTTACCCAATAAACTGATAATGAGAATAGCGAAAAGATGAAAACTGACATTATCCGATAAAAAATAAGAGTATTGTCAATTGATATGTATTCATCATAAATGTTGCCAGGGAAAAAGCCTATTATGGGATTATAGAAATAAACCTGTGGATAAAAATAAATTTCAATAATTGGCTCAAGGATTAAAATTGCCAGGAACATGAATAACAGAAGATATTTAAATCTGAATTGGCTGGAATAATGTGCAACAGATAAAGCAATACCATATGCAGGGACTGTAATAATAAAATAGAACCAGATATCAGAAGAAAACGGACACAAGCCAAACAACACTTGATTTATTGAAATTATTAGAAGAGGAATGAATAATATCAATCCAGAGTGTATTCTAATTTTCCTGACAGAATGAGAAAAACTATCATTTTTTGAGTGATTTGAAAGATATACAATGCCCCCAGCCATGAAAACATATATTGCATTAACAACTGAAAACTCGTATCCAAGGATATTTGTAAGTGGTAAATTAGCCAGGAGCAGGTTTAAGACTACAAGAATGCCTATTATTGAAAAACTACTGATGTTTTTAAGGTTCACTTTCATATCAAAAGTTAAAATTCCTCTGTTTTTACTCTTTCTATGTCAGCGCCAAGCTCTTTTAATTTTTCTTCAATCCGTTGGTATCCTCTATCCAGATGATAAATTCTTAAAATCTCTGTAGTCCCTTCAGCTGCTAGCCCGGCTAAAACAAGAGAGGCGCTGGCCCGCAAATCAGTTGACATTACAATTGCTCCCTTAAGTCTCTCAACTCCGGTTATAATAGCGCTGTTTCCAACATTTTCAATGTTAGCACCTAATCTATTCAACTCCGGCACATGCTTGAAGCGGTCATTGTATATGGTGTCTGTTACAGTAGAACTCCCCTTTGCCATGGACATGTAAGCCGTCCATTGTGCCTGCATATCCGTTGGGAATGCCGGGAATATTCCAGTTGTTACATCAATGGCGGTATAGTCTAAATTACTCGCATCCAGACCAACTAAGTTATTGCCTACGCTTATTTTAGCTCCACTATCTTCTAATTTTGCAAGAATCGCATTTAAGTTCTCTATCTGGTTGCATTCAATTTGAATTTGTCCTCTGGTCATAGCACCGGCAATTAGTAATGTGCCAGCTTCTATTCTGTCGGATATATTGATAATATCAGCAGAGTGCAATTCATCTACGCCCTCAACTTCAAGTTCCTGGGTACCTATTCCATTTATTCTTGCACCCATGGAAACAAGATAATTAGATAATTGGGTTATTTCAGGCTCAATAGCGGCATTGGAAATATGAGTTGATCCCTTGGCCAGCACAGCAGCCATGAGGATATTACCAGTTGCTCCAACTGAGGAGATATCGAACGAAATTCGTGCTCCGTGAAGTTTTTTTGATTTTGCAATAATATATCCTGAATCGAGTTCTATTTCTGCGCCCAATTTCTTCATAGCTTCAAGATGAAGATTAATTGGCCTGGGTCCCCAGGCACAACCACCAGGCATTGATACTTTTGCATATCCATAACGTGTTAATAATGGACCCAGCACATAAACTGAAGCCCGCATTTTCTTAACATGTTCGTAAGGCGCTACCTGACTGGTAATATTGGACGTATCCAGTGAAACTATATGGTCATCAAATTTCGATTCAACTCCCAATTCACTCAATAAACGCATCATTGTGATAATGTCACGCACTTCAGGCGTATTTTCCAATCTGTTAATACCACTATTTAGCAAAGTGGCAGGCATAAGTGCCAGCGCCGAATTTTTTGCGCCACTTACTCTAACCTTACCTTTAAGCTTGTTTCCACCTTTTACTATAAATTTGTCCAATTTTATTCCTGTTCTTTAATCAATTTTTAATAAAGTTCCATTACTGCCGCAAATCACTAACTTTCCAGTAGGAGTAAGTGCCAGATCATTCAGCTGAACGTAATTCCCATGATTAACCCCTTTCCATGTCTCCCCCGTATCTTCCGAAATAAGTATTGTACCCTTTCCTCCGAGAATGATAGCATGGCTTTTGGAGAGAAAATGAACCTTGTGAAGTGGGGTTTTAATAGGAGTTTTTACAGAGCTCCATGATTCGCCGGAGTCATTAGTCAAATAAATTGACCCGTTAGCACCAACAATAAGTCCATTTTCATTATTAAAATCGATTGATTTCAAATACTTTTTCGAAAACTGTGGGACTATCTGCCAATTTTCACCTTTATCATTTGTAACCATCACCACTCCATTCCAGCCAACAATATACCCCCTGGAATCGTTAACGAATGCAATATCGAACAATAAATTTTGTGTGTTATTCATCATTTTTTTCCAGTTGGAGCCACCGTCAATGGTTTTGAGAATTAACCCTTTGCTGCCGACAATAAACCCGGTTAAAGAATCCTGGAATTTAATCTTGAAAAGACTATAATCTCCTCCTAATTTCATGGAGTGCATATTATCAAGATAATTCTCACAGTAATAGAATTCTGAGCTTGAACCAACTAAAAACGAATTCCCATCTTTCCTTATATCCAAGTCATAATATGAATGTTTCGGAAGGCTGTCATATTGACTCCATGACTCACCGTTATCAATGCTAATAAAACATGCTCCCGAATCACCAATAACAAACCCATTCCCATTTTCCGCAAATGTGATGGAATTGAATCCGAAAGAAGTGTTAAGGTTAATTGGAGTTATTTTATCGAATGATAAATCTAAATCTGTTGATGAGAAAAGTGATTCAATACTGTACGTTTGAAATTGCTCAAGATTATTACCGGTAAGCAGTTCTTTAACCTGACCATAAACAAACCAGGTTAGCGCAAACATAACCGCTATGAAAGTCCCAAAACCAATAATTGAATAAATCTTAACCTTTTTCTTGTCTTCCTTTTTGCCCATTGCATTAAATGTAGGAACGGTAGAAAGATATTTATCCAGCTTATGTAATTCAACTCTAAACTCATCACAATCTTTATATCTGTCAGCGGGATCTTTTTTTAAGGCTTTCCTTAAAATTTCATCAATTATATCAGGTGTTCCTGCAATTTTTGAAGACATCTTAGGTGGTTCTTGCTTCAAATGCCCATCCATTATATCATAGTCGTTATCAGAATAAAAGGGAGGTTCCCCAACAATCATCTCATACAGAGTGCAACCAATAGAATAGATATCGCTTAGGTGATCGACATCTTTCCCTCTAACCTGCTCAGGACTCATATAAAAAACAGTTCCTACTTTTGATCCGGTCTTCGTCATTCCCTTATCAAACATCGATTTGGAAATACCAAAATCCATTATCTTAGCAACGCCTTCCTTATTAAAAATTATATTGGACGGTTTAATATCTCTATGAATAAACCCTTTTGAGTGGGCATATTCAATTGCATTAAGCAATTGTGTTCCTATGAAAATCGCATCGAATAGATTTAGTCTTTTTTGTCTTCGTATTACTTTTTCAAGACTCTCCCCTTCCACATACTCCATAACTATTCCAAGTAATCCATTATATTCTATGAACCCATAAACAGTTACAATATTAGGATGAGAGAGCTTTGCCTGGTTTTTTGCCTCACGTTTAAACCTTTCAATAAATCTTAACTTATCTGTCATCTGTGCATTAAGTATTTTAATAGCAACATGTCTGTCAAGTTTTACATCATAAGCCTTGTATACAATACCCATACCGCCTTTACCCAGTATAGATAGTACCTGATAGTTTTCGATTTTTTGACCGATAATCTTATCCATGCCAACTCTTTCTTTTTGGAATTGAGTTATTAATATACGAATTTCCTTACATTTTCAAATAATGATGATTATTTTAATTTTTTGACTACAGAACTTAATAAATGTGATCTGGTTTTCTTGCTTTTTTTAGGATTATGGACTACATTTGCAAGTCTTATGCGAGAATGGCGGAATTGGTAGACGCGCTAGTCTTAGGAACTAGTATTCGGAAGGATGTGGGGGTTCGAGTCCCCCTTCTCGCACTCCCGTTTTTCAACTCATAAATCAATCACAATAACTTAGAGGTAAATGTTGGAGTATAATGTTAAAGTCATTTCTGATTATGAAAATGAAATAGAAGTTAAACTTAGCTACGATGATATTAAGCCAGAAATAGAAGCAGCATATAAAGAAGAAAGAAAAACCATTACACATCCCGGTTTCCGTAAAGGTAAAGTTCCCCTATCAATTCTTAAAAAAATGTATGGCGAAGCTATTGAATATAAAGCTAGTGAGCAGATAGCTAATAAAAAATTCTGGGACGTTGTTGACGAAAAAGATTTAAAGCCGATTAGTACACCTCATCTTTCTGATATAATATTCAATCCGGGAGAAAACCTTGAGTTCAAAGTTAAATACGAAATCAAGCCTGAAATTGAAGTAAAAGATTACAAATCGCAGAAAATTGAGAAGCCGGTTTTCAAGGTAAAAGAAGAAGACATTGAAGCAGAAGTTAAGAATCTCTTAAAATCGGCAGCTACTTTTGAAGAGGCAGAAAAAACCGAAAGTGAAGATTATCGGATCACTGTTGACCTTCAAAAAGTTGATGAAGCCGGTGTTGAAATGGAAGGTCAGAAAAGCGCTAATATAGCTATTGATCTAAGTGATGAAAAAGTAAGTCCGCAAATAAGACAAAACGCGATTGATAAAAAAGTTGGCGAGACATTTAATTTCGAATTTGTCGACGAACATATGCATGGTGAGGAAAAACATACGGAAACTTACAGGTATGTTGCTAAAATTACGAAGATAGAAAAAATTGTTATTCCCGAGGCTGATGCAGAATACTTCAAAAAAGTAACTAAAGACAAAGCTACTAATATTGAAGAGCTAAAGGACTTTATGCGTGATAATTTTGAAAAATATTACGAGCAACAATCTGAAAGCATTTTTGGAAATAACCTTCTGGATACCATTGTTAAGAATAATGATTTTACAGCTCCTCCCGGGTATGTTCAGTTGCTTGCTGAAAGAATGACTGAAGCTGAAATTGAGAATGCTAAAAGAAAGAATACCAGGTTGCCGGAAAAAAATATTTTACTGGAAAATATTAAACCAAGAGCGGAATGGAATGCAAAATGGCAAATAATAATGGAAAAGATTGTTGATCTTGAGAATCTTAAAGTTGAGGATGCAGATCTTGAAGCATTGGCAAAAGAAGAAGCTGACAAGACTGGTATCTCGGAAGAAAAGCTTATGAATTTTTATAGAGATTCAAGAAGAGCAGATACTTTGTTGGAAGATAAAGTTATTGCGTTTCTTAAAGAAAATAATACTATTAAAGAAGTTGATGCCGAAGAAAAGGCAAAAGAAATAAAGGAAAAAGCAAATGATAAATGATATTCAGAACCAACTAGTACCGTATGTTATTGAACAAACTGGTCGTGGCGAACGTGGAATGGATATATTTTCTCGCTTACTACGCGAAAGAATCATATTTCTAGGATCCGGAGTTGATGATCACGTAGCCAGCCTTATGATTGCTCAATTACTTTTTCTTGAGGCTGAAGACCCTGATAAGGATATTAATCTATACATAAATTCTCCTGGCGGCAGTGTTTCCGCAGGTTTAGCAATATATGACACTATGAAGTATATTAAACCGGACGTGGCAACAATATGTGTTGGAATGGCCGCAAGCATGGGTGCTGTTTTACTTGCAGGCGGTGCTGATAATAAGAGATCTGCTCTCCCCCATTCAAAAATCATGATTCATCAGCCATGGATTGGAGGATTGCAGGGTCAGACATCAGATATTCAGATTCATGCAAAAGAGATGTTAAAAACTCGTGATACTCTTTATAACATACTTGCACAGCATACAGGTAAGTCTATGGATCAAATTACACAAGACTGTGATAGAGATTATTACATGAGCTCTAAAGAAGCTGTGGAATATAAATTAATAGACAATATTCTTGAGAATCGATCTAAACTCGACAAAGATAAAAAAAACAAATAGATTTTCCTTAAAAAAAAGTTAAGCCTTAGCGCTTAGCTTTTTTTTTACCAAAGCAAGACCTTTCAATAGCAGAAATATTATTCCTCTTAAGTTTCAAAAAAAGAATAAATTCGTTATCTTTTACCGTTTGATCTGTTAATCAAAATTACTCACTAAAATTAGAAGAAAATATGTCAATGGGCGTAAAATTTGAATTTGTTGAAGAATTTAACAAGATTACTCTTCTTGCGCGTGATGGACGCGATGACTTTGCAGATGAAGTTTGTAATTTTTTAGTAAACCATTTTGATCTGCAGGCCTCTGTACTGTTTAAGGTAGAAGGAGAGACAAATCTTGCTGTTTTGGGAAAGTCAAATTCAGCCAGAAAGAATTATCTAAAAGGTTCTGTATTTAATTGCTCGCATTGTAAGGTTTTTGAGAATAACACTAATTACGCACTCTATTCGGACTCCAGTTGTGAATTACAAATTTCCGAATTCCTTGTCTATGAATGCTGTATTTTCTTCGCTCTTGATACAGAAAAAAAAGCGTTTCTTAAACTTGCCAGAAAAAATCCGTTTACTCAAACTGACAAAGCAGAATGGAATAAAATTACAGAATATTTAATATTCATAATGAATATATGGCTCTCTGCCAGAGGTGGAAACACTCTACTATCTGAACGTCCCTTTAGTGAACTTGTAAATGATACTGCTCAGGCATTAAGGAATCCTTCAAACAATATTCTTGGTTTTACAACAATACTTAGTGACGAAAATCTTACCTCTTCTCAAAGTGAATATGTATCAACCATTAAAAAAAATGCGCAGTCTCTTTTACTACTTATTAACGACCTCTCAGATATTTCAAAAATTGAAGCTGGCAAACTACAGCAGGTTAACAAACAAATCAATATTGAAGATACATTAAAAGAATTCACCGGGATTTTTAAAAACAAACCTGAGTTTTCTGAAATAGATTTTAAAATTGATATTGAAAAGAACGTTCCACCAACAATAGAAATTGACGATCAAAAGTTGAGATATATTTTCAATAATCTTCTAACAGTTTCTACTAATCTTACTAAAAAAGGGTTACTGGAAATCAGGGTTGAACGCGTCTCTGCTAATCTATTACAATTCTCCATTGACGGAATTAGAAGAGAGTTTACTCCTGAACAAGAAAAATCTCTCTTTGATGCTTTTGAGATATCGAAAGTTGATGAATTAAAAAATGCCAATATAACTGGGTTGGGACTTAAACTTGTAAAAAAATATATTAATCTCCTTGGTGGTACTATATCCATCAAATCATCTAAAGGAAAAGGCACTTCATTTGAATTCACAATCAACGGAGAATTGATGTCTGAATTAGAAGTGAATATATCAAAATTGCCAAAATCATCTCCTACACATAATAAAATACTTGTAATTGAAGATGATTATGCTACTTCAAAACTACTTAGCAATTATCTGAACAAGTGGGGATATGATCCAACGATAGTTAACTCTGAGGATCAGACATTTGCCCTTCTAGATAAAGAACATTTTTTAGCAGTAATTCTGGATATTGAGTTACCAGGCGTTAATGGATTATCATTTCTAAAAAGAATTCACGAACATCCTAAGGCAAAACAGACTCCGGTTATTGTCTGTTCTGTTGAACCGGATCAGCAAAAAGCCTATCTGATGGGTGCAGTTGAATACTTTGTTAAACCAATTAATTATAACTTCCTGGTAGAAGTGTTAACCAGCTATAAACTGCGGAAGAACTCCAATATACTCTGTGTTGACGACGATGTACCAACCCTTAATCTTGTGAAACAGGCAATTGAAACGGCAGGATTCAAAGCTATTGCTGAGAATATATCATCGAAGGTAATGGATTTAATCCAGGACAAAGAAATTGATATGGCTATAATTGACCTTGAGATGCCCGATCCAAATGGTTTTGAATTGATTAAGCTGATAAAATCTGATCCAAAATTTGCAAAAGTTCCAATCATGATCTACACGGGTAAAGAGAACTATGCCGAAGATCTTAAACAGATTGAAGGACTGTTTGAAGAGTTGTTGGATAAAAGAAGTACTAACATTGAAGATCTTGGAAGTATTATTGATGGAATGATTAATAAATATGAAACACCACCGCCTGTTGCAGAAGTGATTGAGAAAAAAGACGTAATCAAAATTCTTCTCGCAGAAGATTACAAGCATTCTCAGATAATAGTTACACGATTACTTAAGAAAAATTCTTTTGAAAATATAGTTGTTGTTGAAAACGGCGAGGAAGCATATAAAATGGTTCTGCAGGAAGATTTCAATTTGATTCTCATGGATATGCAGATGCCAATTATGAATGGTTTTGAGGCTACTGAGAAAATACGTCAAATTGAAAAATACAAAGACGTACCTATTATAGCGCTTACAGCATTTGCAATGAAAGGCGACCGTGAAAAATGCCTTGAAGCCGGAGCGACAGATTATATTCCAAAACCAATAGATAGCAAAGAATTTATCGAAAAAGTCAAATACTACACGAGCGCAGGTAAATAAACCTGCGTTCTACATTTCCAATCTACCACACTTATGAAAAATTAATTTTATAGTAAGAGGAATTATGATTAATGATACACCAAGAGTGCGTTTTGCACCAAGTCCAACCGGGTATTTACATGTTGGTGGATTAAGAACTGCGCTCTATAATTATCTTTTTGCAAAGAAGAACAATGGAAGCTTTATACTTAGAATTGAAGATACAGATAGAGCCAGATATGTTGAAGGAGCTGTTGAAAACTTATTAACAACAATGAAGTGGGTCGGATTAGATTACAATGAAGGTCCTGATAAGCCCGGGGAGTTTGGTCCTTACATGCAATCCGAAAGGCTGGATATATATCGCGAGCATATTAACAACCTCTTAGATGCCAGGAAAGCATATTATTGTTTTTGTACTCCCGAAAGATTAACTCAGCTTAAAGAGGAGCAGCAGAAACAAAAATTGCCCCAGGCAAAATACGATAAACATTGTCTTAGTTTATCCAAAGCGGAAATTGAGAATAAATTAAAGAATAACGAAAGTCATGTAATCCGTTTGAATGTTCCCCCAACAGAAACAATTTCATTTGATGATATTATAAGAGGGAAAGTTGAATTTAGCACCAACGTAGTTGATGATCAAATTTTAATTAAAAGTGATGGATATCCAACATACCATATGGCAAATGTAGTTGATGATCACCTTATGAAAATTACTCATGTAATCAGAGGCGAGGAATGGTTATCATCAACCCCTAAACATGTTTTGCTCTATAAATTTCTTGAGTGGGAATTACCACAATTTGCACACCTCCCTCTTCTTCTGAATGCTGATAAATCAAAACTTTCAAAGCGCCAGGGTGATGTTGCCGTTGAAGACTATAAATCGAAGGGATACCTGAAAGACGCCTTAAACAACTTTGTTGCCTTGCTTGGCTGGAATGCCGGAGACGATCAGGAGTTTTATTACATGGATGAATTGATCGAGAAATTCTCTCTTGAGCGAGTAAATAAATCAGGAGCTGTGTTTAATCTCGAAAAATTAAATTGGTTGAATGGTGAACATCTAAAAAAATTATCGAACGATGTTATACTTGAGTTATTCAAGAATGAACTCGCCTCCTCTGAACTTAAAAACACTAATTACTCTGATGATACTCTGTTGTTAATAATTGATCAGATGAAGGAGAGAGTTGCTACTGTAAAAGAATTTATTTCTGAGGCGCCATACTTATATAGTAGACCAAATAGTTATGATGAGGTTTTTTCTTCTAAAGTATGGAAGGATAATTCTGCGGCACTTTTAACCGACCTAATTGAAATAATTAATGAGTCAGAAATAATCGATAAAGATGATTATGAGACTTGCCTAAAAGCCACTGCTGAAAAAAACAGTGTTGGAATTGGCAAGCTAATGGGTCCCTTCAGACTAGCTCTTTCCGGTGTAGGACATGGTCCTGGTGTTTATGATATAGCTAATATAATTGGTAAGGATGAAGTTGTTGAGAGGATTAGAGTAGTAATTAAGACTCTTTCTCTGTAGGATTTCAAATATTTAGAGTGATGGGTTGTTCTTTATTAGTCAACCCATCGCTCTCATGTCTTTTAGAATATAATATTTTAAAATTATTATAAAAATCAATAATCTCTGCAATTCTTTTCGCAGGATTTGGTCTACGCGAAAAAAACTCTACCAGAAAACTTACTAAATCGAATTTTGGCTCGGAGAGAACGAGAAAATCATCTGAATGTAATTCTTTAAATGCAATTCCAAGCATATCCACTTTTATCACTTTCACACAGTGTTCATGAGATCCTGATATCAAAGAGGCAATTCTATCAGCCGTGTAAACAACTGACCTTTCGAAGGGATATATGAAGAAATTAAATACAAACAATCTTTTAATATCATCCAGTACTTCAGAATAAATTGGAAGGAAAACTCTCTTAATTTTGTACCTGGCAAATTCATGTGCAATTATAAAATTTATCTCTTCTTCAGGCAACTTACTTGTAATAAGATCAAGTCCAATAATTAATCTTTTTATTCCAAAAACAGAGTAGAGCTTTGCGTATGTGCCACCCTTACGCACATACAGCCTGTATCTGATTTTTAATCCAAGAGCTTCGGTAAAACTATCTATTTTAGTGTAGATGTGTTTATAGGCTCTCCCATGGGCTTCATAAGCCCTAATAAGAAGTACAGACTCGTGTAGTCTGTTTAGAAAAAACAATAATAATACAATTCCGCCTGAACCTATCGAGCAATAAACCGGATTCAAATAAAATAAATATCCAACTCCAAGGGATAAGCAAATAAACAAAAGCAGCACACATAGAGATCTTGTATAAATAGTTCTATATCGAAATCTTCTTATTAAACTTGTTGGATTTTGAAAAAGGGACGTAAGACTCATTCAACTCCTCGGTTACAAAAAACATGAATCGAATATAAGATTTTTTCATTAATAATGAATCGATACCAGTACCCTATTTTAATAAATTCCTGATAGTCTTTAGCTGGATAAAAAAGTAGGGTTTCTCAAAATTGCATCTGACCCACAGTGCGATGAGAAACCCTACGGAGGGTGTTATGAGCGGACACTTTTATATAATTATTTCAAATTAAATTTTTCTCTGTTATTTATAGCAGTATCATATCCTGCATCTGCATGCCTAAATATGCCCATTGCAGGATCATTATGCAAGACTCTTTTTAAACATTTCTCAGCACGCTCGGATCCATCTGCAAGTATAACCATACCGGCATGTTGTGAGTATCCAATACCTACTCCGCCTCCGTGATGGAAGGAAACCCATGTAGCTCCACCGGAAGTATTAGCCATAAGATTTAGTAGTGGCCAATCTGACACTGCATCGCTACCATCAAGCATTCCCTCAGTTTCTCTGTTAGGTGATGCAACAGATCCGCAGTCAAGATGATCACGACCAATAACAATCGGACCCTTTACTTTGCCCGTTTTTACAAGGTCATTAAATATTTTACCAGCCATTTCTCTCTCTCCCATTCCCAACCAGCAAATTCTGCAAGGAAGACCCTGGAAGCTTATTTTTTCTTTCGCTTCAGTAAGCCATTTGATCATGTGATGATTCTCAGGAAAGGCTTCAATAAGTGCCTGATCAGTTACAAAGATATCTTCATGATCGCCAGATAAAGCAGCCCAACGGAAAGGACCCTGTCCATCGCAGAATAATGGTCTTATGTATTCAGGTACAAAGCCAGGAATATTAAATGCGTTTTCTTCTCCACCCTGAATAGCATATGCTCGAATATTATTACCGTAATCAAAAACCTTGCTTCCTCTTTTCTGCATTTCCAACATGAGAGATACGTGTCTTGCCATACTTTTAATTGCTTTTTCTTCATAATCTTTTGGATTATTTTTTCTTAATTCAAGTGCTTCTTCCAGAGTCATTCCATTTGGTACATAGCCATTTAATGGGTCGTGAGCTGATGTTTGATCAGTCACAATTTCAGGCACTATATCTTCACCCAATAATTTTTCCAATACATCACCAATATCCCCAACCAATCCAACTGATATAGCTTCGCCTTTTTCCTTGGCTTCCAGCACCCATTTTTTTGCTTCTTCATAAGAATAAGTCATCTTATCAATATACTTTGTTGATAATCTTTTCTTTATTCTCTCAGGATCAATATCAACTCCAAGGAATGTTGCACCGGCAATAGTTGCCGCTAATGGCTGAGCTCCACCCATACCACCAAGTCCGCCGCTGACTAGTAATTTATGTCTCAGACTGCCATTGAAATACTTGTCTCCGCATGCTGCAAACGTTTCATAAGTCCCCTGCAGGATGCCTTGAGTACCGATGTATATCCAGCTACCCGCAGTCATCTGTCCGTACATCATAAGACCATCATCTTTTAGCTTGTTAAAATGTTCCCAGGTAGCCCACTTAGGAACAAGATTACTATTCGCAATCAAAACCCTCGGTGCTGATTCATGAGAACGAACAACACCTATTGGCTTTCCCGATTGAACCAACAAACTCTCATCGTTTTCCAATTCAAGCAGATACTTGATAATATCTTTAGCCGCCTGAACATTTCTTGCTGCCTGCCCGGTACCACCATAGACTACCAAATTTTCCGGATCCTCCGCAACTTCCGCATCAAGGTTGTTTAAAAACATTCTAAGCGGAGCTTCAGTTTGCCAGGACTTTGCGTTTAATTCCAAACCGGTAGGTGCTTTATAAACCGGATGATTTGCATAAGTTTTAATAAAGTCTGAATAATTCATGATGCTCTCCCTCTAAATTTATACTCTCTTCTTGTGCAATTTCTTTTGTCTTATTTGCTAATTTTTTTGATTTAATAATATCTATACACTTAACAATATCATCACCAAATATTCTATCCTCAACTGCATGATCAATTGATTCTCTAACTATCTCATGACATTGTTCAAGTATTTTACTCGATTTAAGTGGTCTTCTGAAATCAAAAGCCTGAGCCGCGCATAGGAGCTCAACAGCTAATATTTTTTCTACATTCTCAATAACAGTTAATGCCTTACGTCCACTTATTGAACCCATGCTGACATGATCTTCCTGACCAAGAGAAGTAGGAATACTATCGGCACTTGCCGGAAAGCAGAGAGTTTTATTTTCTGATGCCAGAGCCGCTGATGTGTATTGAGGAATCATAAATCCCGAATTAATTCCAGTGTTTTTCATTAGTAATATTGGTAAGCCATCCACACTTCCACCCAACAGAAGATATGTTCTTCTATCAGAAATATTCCCTAATTCGCTGGCAGCTAAAGTAGCATAGTCTAAAGGAAGCGCCATCGGCTGCCCGTGAAAGTTGCCCCCGCTGATTGTATTGTTTTCGTCTATGATGATTGGATTATCTGTAACTGAATTTATCTCAATTGTTATAGCCTCTTTTAAGTGCAGCCAGGCATTCCTAGAAGCGCCATGAACCTGCGGCATACAACGAAGTGAATACGGATCCTGAACACGACTACAGTGAGCATGTGATCGCACCATTTCAGAACCCATCAACATGGTTCTTAATCTATTTGCAACAGTTACACTGCCTTTATAATTACGAATGGCATGAAGTTCAGGTTCAAAGGGTCTTATTGAGCCCAGGAGTGATTCTAATGACATTGCACCAATAATGTCAGCAGTATCTAAACAGTTTAGTAGCTTCTCTGTGACCTTGATGCCGAATGCGGCTATAAACTGGGTACCATTTATTAAGGCTAATCCTTCCTTCGGTCCTAAATCAATTGGTTGTAAACCCTCTTTCTCAAATACAAAAGAAGTGTCGACAATTTCCCCCTTGTATTTAACTTTTCCAAGTCCTATTAAAGGAAGAAATAAATGCGCCAGCGGAGCGAGATCTCCGGAAGCTCCTACCGAACCCTGTGAAGGAACAACGGGCAAAACATCATTGTCAATTTGCCAGATAATTCTTTCCAGAGTCTCCAGCGCAACACCCGAATACCCTTTTGCAAGGGCATGAACTTTTAAGATCATCATTAGTTTAGAAATCTCATCCGAAACCGGATCTCCAACCCCAACACTATGACTTGTGAGAATATTGTATTGTAATTTTCTAGTTTGTTCTTCAGAAATTTTGGTCGTACACAGTGGACCAAACCCAGTATTTATGCCATAAACAGTTTTATCATTTTTTACAATTTTCTGTACAGCATTAAAACTTTTTATGATTTTTCTCTTAGATTCATCATTTAAAATACCCTTAACATTTCCACTTGCAATGCCCAGTGCCGTTTCAATTGATAATTCCTCTATGCCATAAACAAATTCTTTCATTATCATCTCAATTTATGTTCTAACTTAATGTAGGTGTTTTTTACACCGTTATTATTTTCTTTAGAAATCATTTCGCCAAGCGAAAATCCATTATCTCTTAAAATTGTCATTGCGTTAGTTCTGTTCCTGTTTACCACAGCAGTAATTAATTTTGTACCCAATTCGATCTGATAGTTTATAATTCCTTTTACGAGAGAGTGTGCGATATGTCTATGCTGCCAATTCTCATGAACCAGAATAAAGTCAATTTCACACTCATCCTCAGATTTCCTTGAGGTTATAATTGTCCCAACCACATCATCATTAATAATTGCCAGGAGTAAAACGCCACGTTTTTCGCTAATAAATCTCGCTGGATCACTGAGGTCTTTCACACAATCAATATTCTCATCACTATTAATCAGAAGCCAATCAAGTAATAATTTTTTATATTTTTCTTCGTAATCCTTGCAATAAGATACAATCTCGGGCTTGCCATGCTCTGAAATTTCAATATCCTGCAATACTTTATTGCATAAATTTTCCTTCTTTAATATTTCTTCAACCTCTGTCAAGGCATCCAACAAATAGGAACTCGACTGACCTTTTTCAAGCATTTTTTTGAATACTCTGTTTAATGATTCCCAAATAGGCTCTAACTTCAGAAGCATTTCACTCCCCTTCCGGGAAAAAGAAACGAATCGTTTTCTCTTATCTTCTGAGTCGTTTGTTAATTCTATTAAGCCTTTCTTTTGAAGAATAGTTATAAGCTGACTAACAGCGGAATGAGTAATCTCGAGATCTTTTGCAATTTCGGTAACTGAAAGAGAACCTTTCTTGCTAAGGAGAAAAAATAGTGGGAACCAACTAATTTCAAATTCAATATCGAGTTTACTATAGATCTTTGAGACATCTAAAAGAAACTTTTCACTTAGTCTCTTTAATCTGCTGCCAAAAACCAATTCACCTATTTCCTGATAAAAACTCATCTTATCCTTGCTTACATTAGATATTACGTTAGTGCTTACATATATAAATATAATTTCATATCGAAGCAAGTATTTTTTTTAATTCTAAATCGGATTACTATTTATAGCCAGAGACCTGGATTGGAAATAAGATTGCTGCCTATCAATTTAATATTCGTGATGAGACTACTTAAATCCGACCCGTAAGCAACGTAAATCACTATTAAGAGTTCAGTTTTGCCATAACTTTCCAGCGAAATGGGACCAACCGAGATCAATGCCCTGCTATCTCGTGCATCATCAACCCAACCATCTCTGCTAATTGGGTTACCATCAAGGGCATATCTTGTTGTTTCACCTGAAACCGGGTTGATCATATCATCACCATTATTATCCAGTCCCTTAAGAGCCCAATAAGCACTTTCCGGAGTCAGTACCCCCTCGCCAAATCTGGTAGAATCACCTCTTGTTATATATCTATGAGAATAAAGCTCAACGCCGGCTCCAATCTGCTCATCTGTTTTAAGGACAGCACATCCTACACCAACTAATCTGTTAATTTCCGGAGGGTATTCTTTTGAAAACGTATAAGATATCTGCCATTGAGAATCATAACCGACATAATCACCATTAGTGCTGCCAAAGAATAGATCTATATCCCGGTAAAAGCCCAGATAGACGTCTCTCAGGTCAAATTCACTCTTATTTTCTATCTCGTATCTAATGAAAACAGCATTTCTACTAGCATCCTCATTTAGACAATATATTGATTGTGATACACTCAAGCCATCAAATGCAGCACTATGAATTCCGGTAAGTGTCGACGTAGCGGATTTTAATTGAACCCAGCACATTTCAGAACCAAATAATTTTGGCTCATTTTGTAAATTTTTGGGGAATGATTCAGGCCACTCATTAAATGGATTTTCGATCATGGACGGTAACACGTAATACACTTCTCCAACCTCACTATCAATCACGGGATCAAAAGAAGAGTTCGTATTCTCCCCAATTCCAACAACATTAGCACGTATTTCTCCATTTTGATATCCGGAAATCCATAAACCGGCACCGTAAACAGAACCCGGCCAACCATATTTTATGTAAGATCTTTGTCGTTGAGAAACTAAACCTTTCTCATTAAGGCCAATTCTAAAATCGTTTTTTGTTAATCTCTGTTCCCTTCCTTTAACAATATCACTCAGCTCATAATCTGTATTATCACTATCGTCATTAATATTCAACTCCTCCCTGCAGCCTAAAAGTGATAGCAGTAATACTGATATAACTATCTTCAGATCAAATAGAGATAACCAACAATTTTTCTGCCTGAGATTTTGGGTATTCATAAACCAATATCATTTTCTATGAAAAGACAATTTTGAAATTCTTCCTTCTGAACCGGAAAGCCAGATGGTTTTTCCATCATTTGCAACGCTGACCGAGTGAAATCCTAGTGAATCAATATGCACCCAATTTTTCCCATCATCAATGGAATAATCTGTGCCTGAGGGACCAGTAGCAACATAAAATTCATCAATTCCATCATTTACATAAGCAACACAGGATCTGAATCCAAAAGGCAATACTTCACTCAACTGCCAGGTTTTACCTCCATCATTTGTCCACGCCGCTGAACTGTCACGAAGGTTTAATTGATTGTAATCGCCACCTACAATAACTCCATTAAGGGAGTCCTTAAAGGAAACTGAAAATATACCTTGCGAACTTTCACCGTGAAGTATTGGTGTCGAACTCATTCTCCAATTGCTTCCATAGTCATTCGAATAAAAAATTCTTGCAACACTCCCTCCTGTGCCGAACCATACATACCCATCACCATAAGTAGTAATCATGGATCCACTGGCGGCAAATCCCGCTTCATTCATTTCGTTAGCAGGTCTCCGTCCATAATCAATTTCATGCCAGCTTGCACCACCATTATTTGTCTCAACAAGAAGAAATTTATCATCAATGGGATCACTAAATGCTATTCCCGTATTTCCATTCCAAAAGGTCATTGAATTAAAAAAGACTGCTGGATTTTGATTTTCATAAGAAACATTATAGGATTTACCCAGATCATCAGAATAGAATAGTCTGGCTGGCTGCCCGGCTGCCATTAAAAGAATTCTTGTATCCCCAATTAAATGTACATCTCTAAAATCATAATTTTCATCAGAGGGAGTTTGGATCTGAACCCACTTGTTACCACCATCCGGCGTTAGCAGAAGTTTATTACCACTCCCACCAGCAATACATATCTCATCATTGAAGGCATACAATCCTCTTAGACTGGTAACACTATCTGAATATTGCGAATGAAATTCGAACTTATATTGCGGGAGTAACTTTTCTGTGGTGCATGATAGAAATGCAATAAATATAAATACTGACAGACGAAACATATGAACTCCCTGGCTGGTTTGATTACGAATCTTTTTGTGGAATTTTACTCATCGCTCTTTCAGTGATGGCTGTAATAGTTAAAGAGGGATTTACTCCAGGGTTAGCAGAAATCATGGAACCATCACATACATACATATTATCGTATCCAAATATTTTATTGTCCTTGTCTATTACTCCATTATCAGGAGAATCACCCATAACTGCACCTCCAAGAATATGAGCAGTCGTCGGAATTCCCAGTAGGGATTCTGATACAAGAGCCGTTGCCAAACCGCCCGTTCGTTCAGCAAACTTCTCAGCAATTTCCAATGCTTCGGGAATAAATGCGCTGGGAGGATCCCCTTCATCCATGGATGATTTCATCCCGACCATACCTTTCTTAAATGTAAGAGTGCTATCTATGGTTCGCATGAATAATAGTATTTGTGTTCGCTTTGCCCAGTCATCTACAAAATAGGTCTTAAGAAATTTGACAGGTTGTTTAATGATATTAAAGATAACCTGACCTGTTCTTTGAAAAACATTTCCTCCTTTAATCATTGGTGTTAATGCCAGTCGCCAGAAACCGGAACCAGCCGGGTACCTGACAGGTTCCACATGACTATAATCGTCCGTATGAAATATTGAACTGATTGCAATACCTTCAGAAAAATCATTCTTCTTCCCTGGGGTTGTTATTCCAAGAAGGCTCTCGGAGTTTGTTCTGATCTTTCGACCAATCATATCAGATAAATTTGGCAAGGTTGTTTTTTTTAGTTTAAGAAGTAATGGAATTGTCCCCAGGACTCCACCCGCAAATACGATACCTTTGGAATAAACTGATTTACCTTTGCGAATAATTTTTGTGGATGATTTGTAGCAGACTTCATACAAATTGGTATCAGAGTCCCCTATTATCGGCTTAATGCTGTGCACTTTATGTTCGGGTAATATTTCTGCACCATGTTTTCTGGCAAAGTAAAGATAGTTTTTATCAAGAGTATTCTTTGCCCCTTCATTGCATCCAATCATACAATGTCCGCAAAAAGTACATGGTTTCCTTAACGGACCACCCCCATCAAAATATGGGTCGCATTCTTTTTCGTCATTGTTAAAATAAACGGCAACCTCAGTTGTTTTAAATTCTGATTCCTTGTTGTACTCTACAGCAATTGATTTGAGAGTTTTGTCGCCAATATCAAAACGAGGATTTGAAGCAACACCTAACATGTTTTTTGCTTTATCGTAAAATGGTTTGAGATCATCCTCCCAGTCATTTAGATGTGACCATGACTTTGATTCAAAGAAATCACTTTTGGGAACCGGCAATGCATTTGCATAAACAAGTGATCCGCCACCAACACCAACGCCTGATAAGACACCAATGTGTTTGAAGTAAGTTATTTTGAAAAATCCAAAGAAACGGAGGAAAGGAACCCATAACCATTTTCTTAGATTCCAGTTGGTTTTGGGAAAGTCTCCCGGGTTAAACGCTTTGCCTTTTTCTATTACAAGAACTTTATAACCCTTTTCAGATAATCGAAGGGCGGAGACAGCACCGCCGAATCCGCTCCCGATAATAACATAGTCGTAAATTTTTTTATTTTGCTTTTTCAATAATTTCCTGTTTATATATTCTGCAATAGTTGTAACACACCGTAAGAAATAATTAATCCCCAAATAAAGCTCAGGAAGGTTCCAATAATTATATACTCGGCCTCCATTCTATTCTGTGATTCTTTAATCTCACCAAAGCGGAGAATTGATTTTGCGGCAATCAGGAATCCTACCGCGGCAGGAATTTCCATTAGAAGCATTATGAAAATTAATATTCTTTCCAGGCTGCCTATCCACTCACCGCCGCTGGAAAGTCCTCGCGCAGGTCTGACTTCTTCCGAGTTAATTTGCTGTAAGAATGGGGTAACTATTATTCCAATAAATATTCCACCGGTTCTTATTAAAAGAACCAGTCCTGAAATTACCACTATTGCCGACAAATAAATCCCACCAGCTAATTCACTCCAAAAGAACTGAATGTTATCGATTGTAGAAACATAAAATGCAGCAATTAATATGAAAATGAGGTGTGCAAACTGATCCAGAAGAAAAGGAAATATTTTATCTTGGCCATATTTTGCTTTTATATAATCAATAATTATGTGACTGGTCCCAATAAATAAAGACAGATACCACAAATTCCATACACCTACAATAACGAAAGATAAAAGAGTTATTATAAGAGAATGCTTTGCTAATACGGCAGGTTTACTTTTGTTTTGTACATCCGCTTTACTCTGAAATACAAAATCGCCAATTATATGGGCGGCAAATAAGTAGATAATTATCTCTTTGCTAATTTCTGACAAATCGATCCACCTTATATTTTATTCTAATTCTACCCTAATACTCCCCTGATGCTATTTTTATTCCCGCCATTACTAACAGGCTGATTTGCCTGTTTCCCCAAATAACAGGCTTATATACCTGTGTCCTTTAACCATTTTTCTGATAAATCCAGGGATATTTCAACCTGTTTCCAGCCAGCACCAGAAAGAAAATCCGCAACGGATTGCTGTTTGATTGGTATTTCCCACAAGTTACCAATTTCAGTTTGTGATAGACCCATTAAGGCACCAGCAACTGCCAGTGCTTGCTTCTCCGTCCAATTTGTTGAAAGAAAATCGAGAAGAATTAACTGCGCATTAACAATACTTTCAGTTTGGTTATCAGAAGAACTGAAATGCAGATTTTGTTTGACAACAGTATCAGATAAAGCGCGACCGGACATTCTGAATGCCTCACCATCACTTTGTGAAAGTCGGTCTGGATTTAAAGAAGAAACGCTGCCAACCCCTATGGAAATACGCGTATCAACTTTAAGGGATGGTTGACATCCCTTAAAGTAAGATCTAAAAAGTAAGGCAGCTTTAATACTTTTTGAAGGATCTACCAGTAATATTTGCCAGGAATCCCCACTAAAAATATCAATATCAAGTGACGATTCCACCGAATACGTTTGGATGACAATCTCATAAGTTTTTCTTAACCGATTAAGCATTTCTGATCGTTTTTCGTCCGGCAATGAGGAAGATCCAATAACATCACCGGTTAAGACTGCATAGTTTTTATTTTTATCGATGTCCATTAATTCCCGCTAAAAAATATTATTCTAACCTTCGTGTTTGGTTTTGAATCCTTTCTGCATCCAGCCTTTAGCCAATAGTAATCCAACAGGGCTGACCATAGCAATTACACCATAAATCAACCACATATACTCTGTATCCATATTTGCTGGTAAAGTATCAATTGGGCAGTAATTCATGAGGAACCACCCGGAATAAAGACTTGTGATTACCTTAGTAAGGAACCATGGAAACTGACCAATACCCATGTAAATACCTGTCATGTTTTTAGGTGCAATCTCAGCTACCCATTGTAAGAAACGTGGCTGCCACATTGCTTCGCCAATAGTCATTATTACCAGGTAACTTAACAAAGTATTTAGATTTGGTCCCATTACCAATAAGAAGGTCGGCATAGCCATAACAAACGTTCCGAGGATCATCATATTGTAAGTATTCCGCTTTGCAGTAAAAGCAGTTACAATCGGCGTAAGAACAAATATAAATATCGGATTAAGGTTTGTGAAAAATTCAAAATTATCACTCACAAAACCCTCAAAAGCCCTGCTAGTATACTGAGGTATTGTTAACCAGTTATGAGCAAAAAGTGTTTGAACGAAAATAAGAATGAAAATGAAATAGACAAACCGAGGATCTGTGATGATAAATATCAAGGTAACTAATAGACCGATTGCTGCAAGATACCACCAGGAGAAGCCGAAAAACATTGTCATAACAGCATTATCAGAAAAACCAGTCATTATACTTGTGTGGAATAATTCTTTGATGATACAGATAAAGAGAAATACTCCATACCCAATCAAAGATCCATATGTTTTTCTCTTATTATTTGTTACCTGTTTCACAAGTTCATTTTTGAAAGCTGAAAATCCACCCTCGTCCTTGGAATCATCCTTTGAATCGGCAGTTACTCCACTCGCATCGCCGACAGCTTTCTTTATAGCTTTCTTGGTCATAAAAATTGTAACAACAAGAATACCCAGGATTGTTATTCCGGCATAAACATAAAATACACCTTCAATTCCATATCCCTTTCTCACTGGTGGGGAAATAAGACCGGGTAAAAATCCACCTAAATTCATTAAGGCATACAACATGGCATAACCCATGGCGGCTGTTTTTTCCGTAGTAAACTTTTTAACTGCCGCATAAGCAGCTGGCTGATAAATACCATATCCTAAAATGATACCGAGTATTCCAAGCATAGAGAATATGTGAGCGGCACTCCACATCCCTGTGCCCCCCATTCCCGGGGCAATTGGCAATAAAATTCTACCAGCAAACATTAGTACGAGTGATAGTAAAAGTGCTTTCCTGATACCAATCCAGTCAACAGTTGCGCCGAGGAAGAGCATAGCAAGTGTGATACCACCGGTGAGCACGCCAACCATACGTCCAGCATCAACGTCGTCAAGTCCGACGGACTGGTTAAAGAAAATTGCAAGCAAACCAACAACACCAAAGTAGCAGAGCCCTTCTAAAACGTAGGAAAGATTTAGCCCAAATAATGCCTGAGAAGTATGCGCTAAATCGAAGAATGGTTGAGTAAGTTCTCTGTATATCTTCTCAACACCACCTAATTCTTTTACTTCTTCATCACTCTTCTCATCATAAAATCCAAATTTCGAGTACTGGTAAATTGAACCAACAAAACCAAGAGCGATGGCGGCAATTACAGAATAAAGGACAAGCTCAGTTGAAATAGCAGATGATAGAAATTCGCCAGAGAAGAGTAGAAATAAACCATAAACTGCCAATAAACCACCAACAAATGAAGTGGCAAGTCTTTCAAAAAAGACAGGATGTTTATAAGAAGAATAACCCAGCAAGATGAAAAATATACTAAAGATTAGAAGACTGGAACTGACTCCTGTAAACAAACTATATGACATCAATAAATAAACTGCAACGCTGAGTCCATTAAATATCCAGTAGACCTTATCAATTAATAATACTAAAAGGACAAGAACCGCAACACATATTACAAAAACAGTTACAGTTGCATCCGATTGAAAAAGTAGCTCTGATAAAATGTCACTTACTGGAATGGCAACTATAATTCCGGTTAATACCTTCCAGATATTTATAAACCTATACCCAACAAAATTAAACGTACCACCTAATATTACCAGTGCTATCGCAATTAAGATACCGTAGTTAGAAACCAACTCTCCCATTTTTCCTCTTAATAATTTATTTCACTTTGTTATTTATATAATGTTTACTTCTTCTTCGAGTAATATTTGAAATTTTTCATCGACAGATTCTTTAACCATGTCAGCGTAATGGAGTATCTCACTTCCGGTTGCACCGCCATAGTTAATTATTACCAGAGCCTGTTTACTATAAGTCCCAACATTTCCAAACTTTGCTCCTTTCCACCCAGCTTTTTCAATTAACCATGCAGCAGGAATCTTAAAACTAGTTTCGTCAATATCAAACCACACTACGTCATCATACTTACTTTTTAAGTCTTCAAGAGTACTTATTCCAACAATTGGATTCTTAAAGAAACTTCCAACATTACCGTATTTTTTAGGATCCGGCAACTTTTTAGACCTGGTTATTTTTACAATTTCACTAATATCTTTTATAGAAAGACGATCCCCGTAACTTGCCGCCGCATTTTTCAGATTACCATATTCAAGTAAGGGGCTTGCATTTTTTTTCAACTCGAAGAGTACAGAAGTAATTAAAAATTCATTCTTCATTTTTTTCTTAAATACACTACTTCGATAGGCAAACTCACAATCACCCCGATAGAATTCCTTCTCCTCCATGTCGGTCAAGTAGAATCCTTTAGCAGAGTGAAATACATCAAATAATTCAACGCCGTATGCACCAATATTCTGGATTGGTGCGGCTCCTACAGTACCGGGGATCAGCGAAAGGTTCTCAACACCCCAATAATTGTTATCAACGCAATATGTTACAAAGTCATCCCAGACAATACCAGCACCCACTTCTATAATTACAGAATTACCATCCTCCTTAATCACCTCAATTCCAGAAATAGAGTTTTTAATAACTAAACCTTCGTAATCTCCGGTGAAAAGCATATTACTTCCTCCACCAAGAATCAACTTCGGTTTTTTGTGTAAAGACTCATTTTCTAAAACAATTTTATAGTCACCAGGCTTGGATAATTCAAGGAAGTATTCAGCTTCTACTTCCAGATTGAAAGTATTGAGGTCAGTCAACGAGTAGTTTCTTATGATTTCAGGAGTCATATTTGCTTAAAATATCCTTCTAAGAATTAATCTCTCCAATTGATAAACTGAAAGCTCTTGCCATCACTTTGTATGATTACTGCGCCCAATTCATCAGTTCTAAGCGGCAAGATATTCTTTTCTTTTAATTTATCCAAGACAGTTTTGCTGGGATGATTAAATCGGTTATGTTCACCCACACTAATTAATCCATATTTGGGTTTCACGAGATCTAAAAACCTGGTTGTGCTACTGGTTTTACTTCCATGGTGTCCGACTTTTAAGATATCTGACTGTAAAAAATCACCGTATCTTTTGATAAGATAATCCTCGACTGGCTTTTCAGCATCACCCATAAAGATAATTTTATTCTCTCCGTGTACAAGTTTTATGACGCCACTTTTATTGTTTGTATCAAAAGAATCATAACCAGCATAAGTCGTATCATTGAGTATGTATAGTCTTGCATTCGCAATCTGTAAAGTATCTTTGTGGAAATACTGAATCGTAATTTTATTCAATGACAGAAGTTCCTCCAGTTGATTATCAGTCTTCGTTTTCTCTCTCAAATATGGTTTGTAAAGACTGCCGATTTTTATTTGACGAATGAGGGAGATATAACCACCATAATGATCGGAATCAAGATGGGTAATTACACCATAATCTATCTTATCAATCCCAAGGTATTGTAAAAGTGGGAGGATCACACGTCCACCGTTATCAAAATACTCAGAGCGGTCGCCCCCATCAATAAGAGCAGTCTCACCGTTTGGAAAACGTAGGATAAAACTATCCCCCTGACCAACGTCAATCATCAGAATAGACAACTTACCATCCGGAAGTAAATCAGTATTATCCAGTCGCGAAAACAATAAAAACAATACCAGCAATATTGGAATTACGATAAATCTGGATTTATAAAATCGAAATACCTTGAGGAAGTAATAGGAGAATATCGCTGCAACATAAAAAATCAGAGAATCATAAACAGAGAACTGTGTAACATCGATGTATGAAAATTCTGTGTTCCCTATTAACAAGATAAAATGGTTCATAACAAATACCCAGAACTCACTTGCTGAGGCATACAGGGGAGCCAGAAATGGAAAGGTAACTGATAAGAAAAGTGTAAATATTCCCAGAGCTACAACAATACCAATTATAGGTATTACTATTAGATTAGCAAACAGTGATAGTACTTGTAGTTTCGCAAAATAAAATAAGGTTAGTGGAAGTGTTCCTATCTGTGCGGATAATGACACACCAAAAAATAGCAGAATATATTTGATTATTTTGTTCTCAATTCCCCATGAAAGAATTGATTTTTGGATTACCGGATAAATAATAAGAATAGATAGAACAGCTGAGAATGACAGCTGAAATCCTGGCATAAATAACTGATTCGGATCAAGTACCAAAAGAATTAAAGCGGCAAAAGCTAATGAATTTATGGCATTATACTTACGTGTCCCCATACCCGATAGAAGTAATACAGCCGCCATAATTGTTGCTCTGAATACCGAAGCTGGTGATCCTGTTATGATCAGAAAAGCGAAAAGACCAAAGATTGTTAGAACGTATCTTACTTTTATATTCAGCCTGTTAAACATGAAAAGAAAAATAATGATGATGTAACCTACATGAAGTCCTGATACAGCCAGAACATGCACTACACCTGCGTTTATGTAACTGTCTTTAAGATTGTAATCAATCAGTGATTTATCGGCAAGTAGCAGACCTCTCAGAAGTGATGCAGTATTTATGTTATGCAGCTCATTAATTTTTTGATCAATGGATCTTCTGGCATTGTGAATATTATTCTGAAAGAATGATGTTGAGGAATCAATAATTTCAATCTTATTCACCTCATACATATCAAGGAGCGCATGTATGCCAATACTTTCAAGATAAGCCTGATAATCGTATTCGCCTGGATTACGTTGTGTACGCCCTTTCTTAAAGGTACCATCAAGAACAACCTTGTTTCCAATTTGGAGTGAATTATACTCTGATTTACTATCCTCATGGAATACTCTAACAAGTAATTTAAAAGAGACTGCTTTTGCAATATGACCGACCTGAATTGAGTCAGTTGACACAATAAATTTGAAATAGTTATCAGCAGGTAATTTTATTTCTTCAACTTTGCCTGTTACTACAGCATCCTTATACTTGGTTTCTTCGAACGGGTATTTAACAGGATTAATATTTGAAAATGCATGGTAAGAAGCACCGGCTAAAGCGATTGTTATGTAAACAATTAGAGTGGATAAATATTGTTTTTTCCCTTTTTGCAAAAACTGTGCAATTATGAGAAGTAGAAAAGAACAACCAGTAATCATCAGCAGATCAAAGTGAGCAGCATCCAATATCCGTGAGAATATTATTCCGCAAATAAAAGGGATCACAAATTTTATCAATGGATATTTGAGCATCAGTTTATCCTATTAACAAAACAAAATAATCATGCTACGTCAATAGCAATTACTTTAGTTTAATCAGTCTTAGCTACCTTGGTATAAATCAAGTATGCTATGTTTAATATCATACAAAGATTTTATTTTGTTAGATAGCAGCTCAGAATGTTTCCCAGCAGTGATTGTAAGGGATGGGTTTCTCGTATGTGATTTTACGGAGATATCTTCAAGGTTACCGTGATCGGAGCAAATAATAAGTGTTCGGTTACCGATGTTTTTTATTACTGTATACAGAAAATTGTCAAGCACATTTAAAGTATAGTCGAATATATCCGGGTGCCGTCCATGCCCAAAATGGTCTGTATAGAAAAACTCAAAGACCGTTAGTTCATGTTTATCAGAGATTCTGAGTAACCGCCTGGCTGCAGTCTCAGACTTTATAATGGGTAAATTGTAATTAAGTCTTTCCACCCACCTGCTGTTATCAATCTCAGCACTTAGCCCTTTTCCATTTCTTAAATCAGTTGGAGTATAGAGTCTCACTCCGGTAAGCAGACAGCTGAGTGAAGTCACACTTAATCTTTTTCTGCCGGAATTGATATAATCAAAAAATACTTTTGGATAGGCGTTCAGAAAAGTAGGGTTCATTCCTCTGTCCAGAAACTCCTTCCAGATATTCTTCTTTTCAAGCTCAGGGACCAGAGTAGAATACGGGTATGGACCAAAATGTTTGCCGATAAATTTTGGCGCATTAAATCCCGCAAATATCGAAGTCTGCCCCGTTCCGCTTTGCGGTAAACCATCTACACCCATGCACGCATCTGTTGGGAAAATAAAAGCTTCTTTGCTCTCAATTCTTTGATTACCAAGGTGAGGCGTTTCGCCAAAAATTTCATAAAAGGTTTTAAATTTATTTTTAAAGAATGGATTTACCATGGGGTCTTTTTCGCCGATTCCCACACCATCAAGAAATATCAGTATCGTTGAGTGCATTTACTTCTTGTCTTTCGATTCTACTAAAATAGTTACTGGTCCATCATTCATAATCTTTATGTCCATCATGGCTGCAAAGATACCTGTCTTAACTTTTTCTTCACCAATATTGCTTTTCATTCGTGCAACAAATTTTTCATAGAGATCATTCGCCAACTCGGGTTGCGCGGCTTCAATAAAACTTGGTCTGTTTCCCTTCCGTGCATCACCGTATAATGTAAACTGTGAAATAACGAGAACTTCACCGTCTATATCTTTTAGTGAAAGGTTCATCTTCTCATTTTCATCTTCAAATATTCTTAAGTTGCTGCACTTATCAGCTACAAATTCCATGTCCGCTTCGGTATCTGTAACGCTTACACCCAGCAGAATCACCATCCCTTTGCCAATCTCAGCGGAATAGTTTTCTGACTTTATGAACACTCCGCCTTCAGAAACTCTTTGTACCAGGGCTCTCATCCTATCTCTCCATAAACAACGCGGTCAATATCCAGATAATCCTTGTGGGAAGTAATGAAAGACATTCCGTTATCGGCTAGTAAATCCTTCACCCTATCAGCCTGCCCAATACCAACCTCAAAATAAATCTTGCCCTTGGGATTGAGCAATTGCGTAGATAACTCCGATATTTTTTTATAAAAACTATATCCATCGCCAAAGTCACTCACGGCTTCCTTTGGCTCATGCTCAGTAATTTCTTTTTGTAATGTGTTGTATTGTTCTTCATCAACATAGGGCGGGTTTGAAACGATCATATCAAACTTCCCAAGTTGCTCAATGGACTGCCCATTGAGTATATCAAAATGCATTACTTCAACATCATCTTCAAATTCATGTAACTTGATATTCTTTTTTGCAATATCAATTGCTTTAGACGAAATATCGATGGTGAGAAACTTAAAAGAAGGAAGATTCTTTCTAAGAGATACAGGTATATTACCGGTACCTGTACCAATATCAAGAACTCTAATTGAATCCATGTTCTTGTTTTCATTAATGATTTTTTCTACAAGAATTTCTGTCTCCTGCCTGGGAATGAGAACGGAAGGGTCAACAAAAAATTTCAAACCATAAAACTCAACATAGCCTAAAATATATTGGAGTGGTTCCAACTTCCCTCTTCTCGCAATAAATTCTCTGTATTTCAATCTTTCATCTTCAGAAACGGGACGATCAAATTTTAGGTACAAATCAAGTCTCTTACACCCGATAATATCCGCGAGAAATAATTCAGCATTAGTTCTGGGGGACTCTATTCCCTTTTTTTCGAGATACTCGGTAGATAGTTTTATTGCTTCGAGGACAGTTAACATCAATTCAGCTAAATAGTTTATAAAATACGTCTAACGAATTTAAGAAATTATGATGGCAGTTGAAATGCTAACTATTTTGTCCCGCTTTGCTTATAAACAGAGACAATATACTCAGCTATTGCTCTCGCTTCATTAGGTTTTAAACCCTGGTTCGGCATAGCTGGATAGTTAGTATCAATCTTTTGAGGATTGAGTATGTATTTAACCAAATCCTCCTGTTTTCCCTCATATTTACCCAATACGGAATTGTAAGGAGGACCTACGACTTTTTTATCGAACTGATGACAGGCTATACATTTGCCATTGTAAATATCTTCACCACTAATTTCAACGGCGGCAACACCCATTGAGGCTAACATCTCAGAATGGTGAACCTCGTATTCAGCGTTCATAACCTGAAAATGTTTATCGGCTGAGGTTGCAAATGCGATATTATCCTTAACCACAAAAAGTATGATTAAGGTGAGAGTAAAAAATAAGGAGGCATTAGCAAAACGGTAATTTCCATCCTTAATCATAAGATAGTACATGCTGGAAATGGAGAGTGAAACAATGGCTAACAAAACAAAAAGAATAAAGATATTTTCACTTTTGCCTTCGGTTGGGACTAATATCATTCCAAGCGCAAGAAAGACTAATGATAATATCGTGGAAACTATGCCGGTTTGCATAATTCCGGATTGTAATTTTTTTTCTGATACTTCACTAATATCATCAGCTGGATGATCCTTTCGGAGATAAACAAATACGACCGAGCCGATACTGAGGCTGAAGAATAGCAAAAATATGAAATTTACCCATGTGGAGATTGAGAACATAAGTCCAAATATGTTAGTTGTTTTCTCAAGTTGAATCAACGATGATACACTTGAAATAACGCTTATCACCAATAGTACAGATAACAGAAGGAAGACAAGAGCACGCTTTCCGTGCTTTTGATAATTCTTTTGCAAAACAGAACGCATTGCCGCAGCCTCTTCTTTTAGATAGGTTTGATCATACCGGCTGTCAACTTTAAGAAGATCTTTATAGTGTAAATCAGCTTTATACTTATATAAAAATACGAGAGCAACAGCTAAAAGAATTATGGCAACGAATAAAGCCTCAAGAACAACATTAGAATTACTATGCAGTAATTGAGCATATCCGAACAAAGCACTTACAAGCGGTACAATACCTAATCCATAAGGCATACCTTTACCACCTGTTGCGAAATCTATCATCTTTTTTGAAAGGTAAGAATAATCTTTATTGCCGGCAGTTACAGCTTTTCTATCGAACCAAAGAGAGTAGCCCAGGGTACCCAGTAGTAAACTAACGTAAGGTATAAACAATACGAAGGTCAGCATCAATAAATATCTCAACAACTCTAAATGATGATATGACTGAGGTAACACTGCACCATCAATAAATTCCATTTGATTCCTCTCTTGTTACAATATTAATTTTTCTACAGAAATTACCGCTACAACAATTAAAACGAACAGATTAACAACTAAAAACATTTTCCTGATACGAGTCTTTTCAAGCACAGGCTTAAGAATTTCTCTTGACTTAAAAAGCAGGTAAATACTAGCAATGATCAACGCTGCCAAGGAATAGTAACTTTTAGAAATACTAAATAATGGAATGAGCAGACTGCTTACTGCAAGAGCTGAAATCCATACAAAAGTTATTCTACTTAGCTGTTTACTGCTAAAAACCCCTGTCAAAGTAGGAAATCCCGCCTTCTCATAATCTTTTCCATAAATAAGAAGTAATAACCAAAAATGTGGAATTTGCCAGATAAAAAAGAACAAAGCAAAGGCCTGAATTTCATGATTATTTAACCCTCCGCCGGCACTCACCCATCCAATCATGGGAGGAATTGCACCGATTAAAGAGCCCGGAACAACCGCCATGGCATATTTTTTCTTCATTGGTGTATATATTACGTTATACCAAATCAGGGCTAATATTCCAAGAAAGAAGGCGAAAAGTCCACCAATTGAGTAGACAATAAACAAACCAGCTGATCCGGCAATAAGAAAGAACAATAATACATTACCCGGCTTTATCTTTCCTGCTGGAATTGGTCTTCCTTTCGTCCTGTCCATTAATGCGTCGGTATCACGCTCCTGATAATGGTTAAGTGCGGATGAAGCCACAGCTAACACAAACACGCCAAAACCTACTAATGCCATGTTCCAATCAAGTTCATTACTATAAAGAACGTAACCCATACTTGTAGAAATCGCGACAAAAAAAGTGATTCTAACTTTACCTAATTCCAGAAAAATATTTATTAAGTTTTTAATTCTCTTGCTCAATTTAGTGCTTTCAATATTCCAATAATTTGATTGACTTCATCTTCATTTAACATTCTTTTTTGCTCAGGCATAATTGCGGGATAGCCTTTTACTATTTCAGAATAAGGATCCATAATAGATTTTCTGAGATAGTTATCATCTACAGTGATAGTTCTTTCCTCACCACCCTCAAGAATCACAGTTTTTCTGCCATTGATGGCCAGAAAAGAAGGAGCCTGTTTTATACTTCCATCAAGTGAATGACATGTGATGCACCCTTTGTCGTGTAACAAACCAACGTTCAACTTTTCTGCCAGCAGACTTACACTTTCATCAATTATCTGTTTTTCAGTTTTACCTTCCAGCCAGTTATTAAATTCGGTGAGCGGTAAAGCTTTTACGGCAGTATACATCATGGAGTGTTTCAGTCCGCAATATTCTGCACAAGTAATAATGTAGGTGCCTGCTTCATCAGCTGTAAACCCTAAATGAGTTTTAATTCCGGCAATTACATCTTCCTTTATCCTGAAAGCAGGAATAAATAATGAATGATTAACATCTACCGATTCCATAACCAAATTAATGGGTTGCCCTACCGGGACATACAAAGTATCAGAGCTCTTTCCATTTTCATAATCGAACTTCCATTCCCACATCCTTGCTGTTACCTTAATTTCCATGGCGTTCTCCGGAATGGTCCTCATTACAACGAATCCGTTATAGCCATAATAAAACATGGATAAAACTAAAATTGTAGGTATTGCAATCCAAAGAATTTCCAGCCACACATTGCCATGAATATCAACAGGTTTGTGCCCCTTCTTACGATTGTACTTAAAAACAAAATATATCATAGTGATAGTAATGCCCACTAATAGTAAAACACTAACGCCTACTATATAAAGCATCACCATATCTACTGTGCCGGTATTTTCGGATGGACCTGAGAACATTCCTTCCCTCAACGATAAATGATATCAAAATAAGTTAATAGAAATATTACTGCTAAAGTAAGCACACTTATAAGAATGAAAACCTTAAAAATCGGGTCTTCATACTTGATGTGCATAAAAATCGAAATCACTAAATAAGATTTTATTGCCGCAATCGTCAATGCAACGAATAATGTATAGCTACCTAAATCAATGCCGGCAATAGTAACTGTAATGGATGTCAGTCCTAAAAGTGCCAACCATACAATTATATATAAACCGTAACCGGTAGAATGATTTTCGTGTTTTTCGTTTTCGTGACTCATTCGTTCCTCATTGTATTAGATAGAATAACGGAAATAAGAAAATCCAGATTAAATCAACCAGATGCCAGTACAACCCGCCATTTTCAAGCTTAACATAATTATCATGGGTAATAACATCTTTTAGAATGAATACCACCATAAAAGCTAAAATTATTACTCCAATGATAATATGGAGCGCATGCAATCCGGTCATAACATAGTAGAGTCCAAAGAATAATATTTCACCATTCTGTTTTGCGAGTAAGACCTCAGAACCCGGATAAATTCCATGAGCGATTTTTGTGGACCATTCAACATATTTATTAGCCATAAAAAACAGGGCAAGTAAAATAGTTATAACTAATAGTAAAACTGATAACAGCTTATTCTTCTTTTGCAGAGCTGTTATAGAAAGTACAACTGTCAAACTACTCGTTAATAGAATTATAGTGTTCAGCGCTCCAATTCCGGTGTTCAATTCAGTTGCCGCAAGATGGAACTGATCAGGATATTGAAAACGGTAAACAGCATAAACTAAAAACATACCTCCAAAAAGCAGTAGTTCCGTAAAGAGGAATAACCACATACCCATTCTGGCACCAACATCATCTCGATGAACATGTCCATGCGAATCATTCAGTGTATGCTCATTTTGACTCATAATCCATCTCCTTAAGCTGGCTAAAATCGTAAGGTTCGTGTGTAATCACGGGTACTTCATGGAAGTTTTCCAAAGGCGGTGGTGAGGCTATCTGCCATTCAAGGGTTACACCTCCCCATGGGTTTGCATGTGCTATTCTGCCAGTCTTTAGACTCCTGACCAAATTCCAGATTATCAGAAATATTGCAACAGCCATTAGCCATGAACCAATAGTAGAAATAAATTGCAGAGTCGTAAACTCACTTAAATAGTCATAATACCTTCTCGGCATTCCCATGTACCCCATAATAAATTTCGGGAAGTACAGAGTATTGAATGCAATGAAGTAAAGCACAACTGTATAATTTGCTAATTTAATATTGTACATTCTTCCAAACATCTTGGGCCACCAATAGAATAAAGCGGCAATAAATATTGTACCTGTTCCGCCAAACATTACATAATGGAAATGAGCAACCACAAAATAGGTGTCATGTAAGTGAATATCTGTAGCCAGGGATCCAAGAACCAATCCGGTTAATCCTCCAATAGAAAAGAGGAAGATGAATGCCATTACCCATAAAAATGGTGGCTTAGGATCGATGGAACCTTTATACATAGTTGCGACCCAATTAAATATTTTAACACCACTTGGTAACGCAACTATAAAAGTTAATAAAGAAAATATGATTCTTGCCGTATCGCTGATACCGCTGGTAAACATGTGATGCGCCCAGACAAGGTAACCAACGAACGCTATTGCCAGACTAGAATAAGCAATCGCCTTATATCCGAAAATTGTTCTTCGAGAAAATGTAGGAATAATTTCGGAAACAACACCCATTGCCGGTAAAATCATGATATAAACCGCCGGGTGAGAATATATCCAGAATAGATGCTGATAGAGAATAGGATCACCACCTAAGGCAGGATCGAATATACCAACACCAAAAAATCTTTCAATTATGAGAAGCAGAATTGTGATAGCTATAATTGGAGTTGCAATTACCTGAATCCATGCTGTCGCGTATGTACTCCAAACAAAAAGAGGCATTTTGAAATACGTCATTCCAGGGGCACGCATCCTGTGAACTGTGGTAATAAAGTTAATACCTGTCAGAATAGAAGAAAATCCGAGAACGAATGCTGCGAAAATCGCCCATGACACATTTGTCGTACTTCTTACACTGTAAGGAATATAAAACGTCCATCCAGTATCAACAGGTCCACCGGGCATCGTAATTGCTAAAAGAGCTAAAAATGCTCCCGTTATATAGATCCACCAGGATAATAGGTTTAGTCTTGGGAAAGCAACGTCCTTGGCTCCAATATGAATGGGGAGAAAAAAGTTACCAAAAATTGCAGGCAGACCAGGCACAATGAACAGAAATATCATAATAACGCCATGAAGCGTAAATGTCTGGTTATAAGTCTGAGCATCCATGATTGTTCTGCCGGGTGCAATCAGTTCCAGTCTCATCAAAATTCCCAGAATTGCACCTACAACAAAAAATGTGGCAATCGAGCATAAGTATAGTATTCCTATACGTTTATGGTCTGTACTAAAAATCCAGGATTTAATTCCTTTTGGACTTTTTGTTGTACCCTCTTCATAAAAACTCTTTTCGGTTGCAACGGTTTTTCCGTCTGACATCTATAAAATACTCCTTAATTTTTCTTCTTTTTCTTTAAAGTAAGAACTCCAAAGAAGATTCCTACTCCAACTAACATTATGCTCCCAATAATTCTTGTTACATTCAAAGTATATTTTCTGCCACCAGGATCATAGCTAAAACAGAATTCTAATATTTTACTAATTGTTGGACTGGTTTTGCCAGCTTTGGCTTCCAATAACGCCATCTTCAGATCAAATGGATTAAATTGTGTCCCAAATACATATCTGGAAATTTTTCCTTCCGGCGATATTGATATCAAGGTACCTGCATGTACAAATTCCTTTTCATCCGGTTTGAAGTAAAAACCTGCAATATCTGTTAATTTTTTGATGGTTACACTATCACCGGTTAGAAATGTCCAGGCTTTCTCAGGAATTGGATTTTTCATCCCCTTGAAATAATCCGTCTTCCACTTATTGGCAATTTCAGGTGTTTCATGATGATCAAAACTGAGTGAGACAACCTGATAATCCTCCCCTGCCTTAAGGTCAATCTTTCCTACAACCCAGGATAATTCAGTTAATAACGGAGCACAAAGACCAGGGCATTCATAATAAACGAGAGCCAACAATGTTGGTTTATCAATTACTTGCGATAACTTTACAGAGTCCCCGTCAGAAGTTACAAAAATTTCATCCATAGGTAAATAAGCACCAAGTTTCTCATCAATACCTACTTCAATATGCTCTTGAGCAAATAAACTCCTCACAGGTAAGAAGACATAAATCATTACAAATAAATATATTACGACTATTTTTTTCATTTTTTTATTTAATGTTTGATTTTGAGATCAGGTTCATAAAACTCAAATGTACTCTTTTCAATTCTGCTTCTGGTTGCCTGGCAAGTCTTGAATTAAGTCCAAAGTTTAGTGGATCATTGACAACGGCTGTCTTAAAAGTATTGAAATCACTAAGATTAGTATTATTCTGCAATGTTGTCGCTAACCTTTTTAGATTTACAACATATTCTTCAAAAATTTCTTTATCAATATCTGCTTCGTGGTACTTAACATAATTAATAGCATAATTAACAGTCGTTATCTCTTTCGAGCCTTCTGCTATAATTTTTTCGGCAGCAAGTTTAACGGGAATTTGGTTAGCGGTTGTTATCTCGTTCGAAAAACCGTATGTCAAATCCATGTCACTGACTTCGCTATCTGTAATCTCAGGGAATTCTGCTAAAGTCCTTATATAGTGTAAGATAGCTAATCTTTCCTCAGGTATTAAATACTCATATGCAGCCATTCCATTTTTAAGAATGCCTTCCTGTAGAGTTTTGTACATACCAATCATACTGCGGGAATTTGTCCATCCACTTGTAGCTGTAAAGTTTCTTGGCTTGGGATTTAAAGCAGCACCGGCAGAGCCGTCACCCAATCCTTTAGCGCCATGGCATGAAGAACATGTCGCATCATATAATTCACGCCCCTTTTGAATCAATTCAACGGGAGCATTCTTAACTATTGCAAGATCTACCGCTGGTAAAGTGGCACCTTTTTTCATTTCGAGATCTGTAATTACCACACTTGCTGGCAATGCTTTTGAAATATCATTGAATGAGATGTCATTTACGCTTTTTACATATAAAATACCTACTACAACAATCAGAAGTAGAGTTCCAGGAAATACAAATCCAAATAATCTGATTGGATTCTTTAGCAATTCCTTAAAATTAATTTCATCTCTGTATTTATTTTTGTCCATAATTGTTCCTGTTAAAGCCTGAAATCAATTCCGCGTTTTAGTTTAGGATCCCCAACAGGGATTAAATCTTTATTTTTAGCAAAATAGTAGAAAACTAAAATAATGGTTCCAAATGCCAATAATGGATAACCTAACTCCATCCATCCAAATGCTGCCCCATCTTTGGAAAAAGTGGGCATAATGAGCCAATACATATCCAGTAGATGGGCGCATAGAATCCAGACAGCCATGAATTTTAGCCGTTTTGGATTCATTTTTGAAGGTTGTGACAATAATCCAATGTACGGAACCAAAAAATGTACAACGCCAAGCAGTATAGTGACAAATACCCAGCTGCCTTCCGTTCTGGCTATAAACCAGTATGTTTCCTCGGGAAGATTTGCGTAATAAATAAGCAAGAACTGACTAAACGCTATATATGCCCAAAAGTTTATAAAAGCAAAGAGCAATGCTCCCAAACTGTAGTAATGATCCCTCTTCAATCCCTTAACCAACAAACCTTTTTCATTCAAGTAAACAACCATAAAAGTTGTTACAGCTAATGCCGTAAGAATTGTACCTGAGAAATAGTAAATGCCAAATATTGTGGAGAACCAATGTGGTTCCAGGCTCATAATCCAGTCAATTGAGGCTAATGTAAGCGTAATACCAAAAAACGGCATAAAAATGGCTGAAATCTTTATGTTCTTTTTTGTTAAGCTTTGGTCAAGGGTTGTATCCTGTTTTTTTGAATTTCTCGTAAGAATAAGGTAAAAGAAAATCCAAATTGCGAAGAACAGTACAATTCTTATAGTGAAGAATCCTTCATTTAAGTAAGCCGACTTACCGGATAATATTTTATCTTTTAATACTTCTTCCACGTGTGTCCAGTGGAACATATCATGAATATTGAAATAGACGGGGATTATAAAGAATGGTAAAATGAAGAGAACTGCAGCAAAAAATTCAGTTATTCTTCTAAAAGGAGTGCTCCATACTGCTCCGCCTATATATTCCAGGGCAACCAGAAACAAGGAACCAAGTCCAACGCTAATAAGAAACATTAATATTATCAGATTATTGAACGCACTTCTTGTCGGGTCAACAAAATAACCAACAACGGCGACAATAAGACCAATGATAAAAAAGACCAGTCCAATTTTGAAAAGTCCTGCTGGAAGCTCTTTTCGCTCATATTCTATTCTGTGTTCAGTAGAATTCATTGTAAGTCGGACTCCTTAGCATTTAGAGATCTTTGTAAAGTTCTTATATATAAAATTGTAGCCCATCGTTCTTCGCGAGTCATTTGCGAAGAGTATGAAGGCATTACATTTTGTCCTTCAACAATTACATGATATATCCGTCCGTCCGTCCATTCTCTAAGTTTAGCCGAGTGTAAACTTGGAGGGTTTGGGAATTTTCCATTTAGCCTGCTATCCCCTTCGGCAAAATAACCATGGCATGGTGAACAGAATGTATTGAACTTGCTTTTACCCAGCGCTAAATTCTCTTCTGTTGGAAGTAGTGGGTTTGCAAGATTAGCTGCAGCAAGTTCCGGTTGACCACTATATGGATAAGGTAAATATCCTCTTGCAACAGTTCCCTGAACAGGAGTTCTCATTCCTTTAGTATCAGCGAACAATGTATGATTTTCTTGCGGTATTACCTTACCTTGATTTGCCATCCAATTAAAGGGTGGAAGGAACATAAGTTTATTTAAGACAAAATATGCTGTACCTGATGTTAAAATGACAAGAACGAGTAATAAGCCGATAAATTTGGGTTCAAAAATATTGTGCTTTTCAAGCACCTCATCGTTATCGTAGTAGACCTCTTCTATTTTATATGCGCCAAGTTCACCAAGCAAAACTGTTATTTCAGCTTCATCATATAACGGATCTTCGGACTGAATGCTAATACCATACTTATCTGATGATACAGCCTTCATATAATCAGTATCATGAAGCGGATGAACATTATTGGGAAATTTGAAGAAAACAAATAGCATAGTTAATACTGTGGCAACAGATGCAGCCAAAACGGTCACTTCAAAAATAATTGGTATAAATGCCGGAAGAGCAAAAAACGGTTTACCACCAATTATGTTAGGGTAGTCAATGACAGACATCCAATACATCAATGTAAGAGCTGTGAGTGTACCGGAAAGCCCAAATACCAGAGCTGCGTATCCTAGCTTAGAAGGCGGAAGCTTCATTGCTCCATCCATTCCGTGGACTGGATACGGTGTATGAACATCGAACTTGGTATACCCTTTATCAGATACTTTTTCAGCCGCTTCAATAATCTGATCAGGAGTATCGAATAAACCGGTCATTGAATATAAAACTTTTTCATCCATCCTTAATGATCCTTATGACTAGGTTGAGCACCATCTGCTACTGCTTTTACCTCAGCTATTGAAACCACCGGCAAGCCTTTTGTAAATAGTAACAGGAATGTAAAGAATAATCCAAAACTACCTAGTAGTATTGCCATATCAGTCAATGTTGGGGTATAATATGCCCAACTTGAAGGTAAATAATCTCTGGACAATGATGTTACGGTGATAACAAATCTTTCGAACCACATGCCCACATTTACAAAAACGGCTATCGCAAACATATATGGAACAGACCTTCTGATTTTTTTAATCCAGAACAATTGAGGGAAGATCACATTACAGGAAACCATTATCCAATAAGCCCAGGCATACGGACCAAAAGCTCTGTTAATGAATGCAAATTGCTCAGGCTGTACACCACTGTACCATGCAATAAAAAATTCCATTGAATAAGCGTAGCCGACCATCATACTTGTAAGGAGGATGATTTTATTCATTCTCTCCAGTGTATCAATGGGGATAATGTATTCGTAATTAAATATTTTCCTGATAAATATTAGTACATTTTGAACCATGGCAAAACCGGAGAATACAGCTCCCGCTACAAAGTAAGGCGGGAATATTGTTGTATGCCAGCCTGGTAGTATTGAAACAGCAAAGTCAAAACTAACAATTGTATGAACAGATAAAACCAATGGTGTAGCAAAACCAGCAAGTATCAAATAAACCATCTCATAATGCTGCCAGTGACGGTTGGAATTTCTCCAGCCAAGACTAAAAACTGAATAAATAATTTTTTTCACTTTTGTGGTAGCTTTTTCTCTCAAAGCACCAAAATCAGGGATCAATCCAACATACCAAAATATTGCGGATACTGTCAGATATGTGGATACTGCAAAAACATCCCATAAAAGTGGTGATGTAAAGTTTACCCAAAGTGAGTGCTGATTTGGTAAAGGTAATAAATAATGTGCTATCCAGGGACGACCCGTGTGAATTACGGGGAAAATACCGGCTGTCAGAACAGCAAAAATTGTCATTCCTTCTGCAAACCTGGCAATACCTGTTCTCCACTTCTGCCTGAAAAGAAAGAGAATGGCTGAGATAAGTGTACCAGCATGACCAATACCAACCCAGAAAACAAAGTTTACGATTGGTAAACCCCATCCGACAGGATTATTATTACCCCACATACCAGTTCCATAATAGAAGGAATATCCTAATCCGATAGCGCCAATGAATGCGAGTGTAAGCGTGAACGCCAAAGCAATGTAATATTTCTTATCCGGTTTCGTGTTCAGCGGCTTTATTATATCGTCTTCAATCTTTCGTAAAGGGGGTTTGCCCTCAAGCACCGATGGCTCTTGTGAATAATCAACACTACTCACTAATTTTCCTCCGAATGAGTATTTCTGAGTTTTGCGATATATGTTACATTTGGTCTTACATTTAATTCTTCAAGTACATGATAACCCAGGTTATGGTCCCTCATCTTAGCCACTTTTGAATTCGGATCGTTTGAATCGCCAAAAACAATAGCTTCAGATGGGCAGGCAACCTGACATGCAGTTTTAACTTCATCTGTATGTAATTCTCTTCCCTCTTTAATTGCCTCACTTCTTGCATCCATAATACGCTGAATACAAAAAGTACATTTCTCCATTACACCACGTGAACGAACTGTGACCTCGGGGTTATTAACCAGTTGAGTTAGATCGTTATTGTAATATTCATTTTCGAAGTGATCACGGAAATCAAAGAAGTTAAATCTGCGAACTTTGAATGAGCAGTTATTTGCACAATATCTAGTACCAACACATCTGTTATATGCCATCTGGTTAAGTCCATCAGGGCTATGGTTAGTAGCATTAACGGGGCAAACATTCTCACAAGGTGCATTGTCACAGTGCTGACAAAGCATTGGCTGGTTGCTGGGAATCGGTTCTTCAGGTGTACCTGAATAATATCTGTCAATTCTCATCCAGTGCATTTCCCTGCCATTCTCAACCTGATCCTTACCAACGACAGGAACGTTGTTCTCAACATTACAAGATGTGGTGCAAGCAGCACAGCCGATACATTTATTAAGGTCTATAGCCATCGCCCATTTATTGCCTTTATACTCAATATCATCTGTTATGCTGAAAACATCATGTTTGTGTTCTTTTAGGAATTCCGGGTTTGTCAGATATTCTTCCAGTGTTCCTTCCTGAATAATATGCCGTGACTTGTGGAAGTCCTTTACAAAATCATCGTCTAGTGCATGATGCTCTTGAGTTGACGCAAGTTTATAGTTTTTACCAGTCTTACTTACTTGATCAATTCCAAAAATAAAAGTTGAATCGAAAAGAATATTGGCATTAAAACCAACTTCAAGTCCTACATCACCAACAACCTTACGTCCGTAACCTGTTTCAATTGTAAAATGATTATCTGCCAGTCCGGGTTGAAGCATAACTGGTATTTCAAGTACTCTCCCACCAGATGTCAATTTAATAACATCACCGTTTTCAACTTCCAGAGACTTAGCTGTTCCGGGTGATACAGCAGCATAGTTATCCCAGGTTACCTTTGAAACAGGATGAGGCACTTCCTGAAGCCAGCCATTATTAGCAAAACGACCATCACTTACAAAATAACTTTCCTGAATGTGTACAGTATATTCTGAAGTTGTTTTAGCAGGTTTTTCCAAACTAAACTGTGATAATCTTCCGGAGAGCTTTTCAGATTCTAATTCAATAATACCATCGTGTAATACACTTAACCAATACTTGCTGAAATCAGCAGAAGGCTTTTGCAAATCATAGAAAAGTTCTTTTACTGAACTTTGCAAATAAGCATGATAAGAAGAATCAAACACTTCAGCGGTATCGTTTATCCAGCTAAGCAAGATTGCTTCTTTTTGTCTCGTATTAAAAATTGGCGCAATAACCGGTTGTTGAAGTGAAACAACTGAACTCCGTACCTGATGATCGCCCCATGACTCAAGCGCATTGTTTATTGGAAGTATATAATCACAAACAGCTGAGGAATCGTTTTTACTATTAACAATAGCAATTTTGGTTTGAACATTTTTGAAAGCATCTTCAAATATATTTGGATAATGATATATTGGATCAGAATCCACAATGATTAGAGCACCTAACTCTGAATTTGCTGCTAGAGTTTTAAGATCATTGAGTGAAGTTAATTTTCTGATTTCCACAAAAGAATTATTAAAGTCATATAGTTTATTACCACTTAGTAAAGAATTTAGGACATTAACTGCCTTATGCAACTCTACTGATAATGTATCTCCAGCATGAACGATTGATGTATCAATATTCTCAACAAGATCATCCACTAAGTATTTTACAGTTTTTTCATTCAGATTATTTTTCGCAACAAAACTGTTCATGGTTACTTTTGGGATACCGTTAGTTGGTTTATTCAGCCTTGCAGAGACTTCATCAATTAATGCCAAAACAAAATCAAATTGATTATCAGGACGTAGTCTAAGCCTGTAATCAGAATTCATTCCGGTAAGGCTCATTCCTCCTTCAACTGAATAAAGTCTGCTCATTTTTTTATTTGCTACAACATCTTTCCCTTGTGCAAATAATCTGGCATTCTCAACAAAGTTACCCTCTTTACCAATAAAATCTGACTCAAGGGCTAATATAATTTTAGATTCATTAAACTTTACTGAAGGAACAACTCTTGTACCGAAAGAAGCTTCCCATGCATCAAATCTAGTTTTCTGATTAAACTGTTTGTAAGAATAAATTTTGAGGGTTGAATACTTTTGTGAAAGTTCATTCAATATCTTGTTATAACTTGGGGAGGTCATTTCGTCAGTAATTACAGCAATCTCTTTCCCGGAATCTGAGGCAGTTTTAAGTGCAGTTACTATCTCACCATTAATCTTTGCCCAGCTAATTTTTCTTCCCTTTAATAAAGGCTCTTGCAAACGTTCAGGATCATACAAACTAAGAATACTTGATTGACCCTTTGTACAGAGTTTACCTTTATTTATTGGGCTATCAGGATTGCCATCAACTTTAATAGGTCTGCCTTCTCTCGTTTTAACAAGTGTCGAACAAGAGTTGGAACACCCCGTACATGTTGATGCGTAATAATTTGCAATCCCCGGTAAAATTTCTTCTGGTCTTTTGGTGTAGGGTACAATTTCACCTTTATCGGCATAATCAGAACAAGCCGTAGCAGCAAAAGCTGTTGAAGCGCCTAAAACCGCTAAAAATTTTCTTCTGGAAATACCGCTTAACTGATCTGGTTCAAACTCATCCGTAACACCATTCATAAATTCGTGATGCTTAGCTTCTTTTAAACTATTATCATCATTATATTCATTAATACTTTTCCAGTAGTTCTTATTACCCTTATCAGTACTCATTTACAGTCCTTATTTATTTCTTTTAACAGCATTAGGGTGAACATTAACTTTTATTCCGGAAAACCGGTTTTTTGTTTTAGCAATAAAATTACCAGGGAGCGCCATTAATACAGCTAGACCAGCAAATCCCTTACTAATTCTGGTAATAAATATTTTTCTGCTTTCTACTTCTTGCTGACTCATTTGCTCTCCAATTAGCGGTGACATGCCGCGCAATTTGTAGGACCATTTTTAACTTTTTCGAGTCCGGAAATATTTTCATGTGGATTTCTATGGCAATCTAAACATGCAGTCATAGTCCATCCATGTGCCTGCTTTACCACATCCATTTGTCTTACATCACCATGACAATCAGCGCAATCAATACCTTTATTCACATGCACACTATGATTGAAATAAGCATATTCCGGCACCTTATGAACTCTCTTCCAGGGAATAGGTCTGCCTGTTTCATAATATTCTGTAAGTTTGATTATTTCCGGTTTGTCTTTAGCTGCAAGCGTGTGGCAATTCATACAAATATTTACAGAAGGTACTAATGCATGTCTTGATTTTTCAACACCGGTATGACAATATTGGCAATCAATATCCATTTGCCCCGCATGTAACTTGTGCGAAAAATTGATTGGCTGTTCCGGTTCATAACCGATTCCATCTCTTTCGGTTCTGGAAGCATAGAATGTAATAATAAATGTAAGTGCTACAACGAATAACGCCAAAGGCAAACGAATTTTAAGAGTATAATCAAGTACGGATTTTTTCATTTGACCCCAAAGAATCAGTAACAAATTTATTAAGAATAATTAAAGCACTATTTGAAGAAAAAGGTTCTACTTTTACGCAATTTTTTAATTTTATTTAATCCCCAAACAATTATATTAAGACATTGCGTATCATTAATGAAAAACCAGCTTTTGAAAATAAGAAATTCTTTTCAATTACCAAAACTCAATGAATTAAAACAAAGAAATTAGATAAAGAATTTCAAATTTGTAGAATAATTTATAGTTTTTATTCGCTTATTTTTGTCGGTTCACAATGAAATCGAGTAAATCTATTAGGGTTGTTTTATTTTCGGAATCAGGAAAGAGCTCTAAATTAGACTTGGCTTTTTCTATATACTCTTCAGCAATTTTAGTTGCATGTTCTATACCATCATACTTTTTAACAAAATCAATCACTCTGGCAACGCCATCTTTTTTTGCACCTTTTTTAATAATCTTGATAATTTCTTTGGATTCTTTAGCAGGAGCTAATTTCAAGGCATGCAATAGTGGTAAAGTAATTTTTTTTTCTTTAATGTCACCACCCGAAGGCTTTCCAATAATCTTATTGGATCCGGTATAATCAAGTACATCATCCTTAATTTGAAAGGCAATGCCAAGATTTGTGCCAAAATCTCTTAGAGCTTCAATAACTTCCTTGCTATCGCTGGCACTTCTCGCACCTATTTCACAACAGGTAGAAAGTAATGAAGCAGTTTTGTCTGATATGATTCTAAAATAGGTTTCCTCATCAGTATCTAGTTTTCTTGTCTTGCTTATCTGTAGTAATTCTCCCTCAGACATACGTTTCACGGTATTAGTCATGACTCTTAAAAAATCAAAATCATTACCATCAACAGATATCATTAATCCCTTGGCCAAAAGATAGTCTCCGATTAAGACTGCGACTTTACTTTTCCAAATGGCATTAATAGAGGGCAATCCCCTTCTCGTTTCTGCACTATCAACTACATCATCATGTACAAGTGTGGCAGTATGCAGCAGTTCCACTAAAATTGCTCCACGGTAAGTTCTCTCACTAATTTCACCAACAAGTTTAGCCGATAGAAGCACAAGAGTCGGACGTATTTTTTTACCCTTTTGATTCAGAATGTATTTTGTAACGAGGTCAACAAGAGCTGTTTTGGATTTTAGACTCTTACTAAAAAGTAAATTAAATTGACCGAGCTCGGTTTTAATGGAATCTGTAATGCGGGAAAGTGTATTATTCTTCAATTTTCTTCTGCGATAGTTTTGACACGAATATACTTATTTCATATAAAAGAACCAACGGAATAGCCAATAACACTTGTGCAACAGGATCAGTTCCGGGTGTCAAAATGGCCGCTAAAAAAAGGATACCAACTATGGAATGTTTTCTAAATTTACGCATAAATTTAGGTGTTAGAATACCTATTTTGGAGAGGAAAAACGATAGCATTGGTAGCTCAAAAACGATGCCTGCTGCCAACAATACACTCATAATAATTGAAAAGTACTCTGTGACGGCGAAATTGTTTTCAATTTCAGGTGTTCCAAAAGCGACAGCAAATTTCAAAGTCATTGGAATCATAACATAATAAGCGAAGGCAACTCCAATAATAAAACATAGGGAAGAGAAAATAACAATCCAGACAATATACTTCTTCTCTTTAGGTTTCAATGCGGGGGATAAAAACTTCCATAGCTGATAAAAGAAATTTGGTATCGAGACAATAAATCCAGCTATAAGGGCAACCTGAAAATAGAGGAACAACTGACCGAATGGGCGTAAGTTTTGCAGTTTTAAGTTTGCGGTTTTGGCAGGTAACAGCAGGATATTCTCAACAAGAAAATCAATAAAAATCCAACACCCTATAGTTGCCACTACAATACCAATTAAAGTATAAACAACCCGCCAGCGAAGTTCCTCAAGGTGTTCGAGAAACGACATTTCAAGTTCGTGCGATTCCGTTTCTGACGGATTGTTTAACTCCTTCAATTTATATACTATCCCTGCAGTTCTGGATATAATGGATTTTCACTACAAAGAATTTTTACTTCACTTTTAATTTCAGCTAATTTAGCCTCATCATCGCAATTTACAATTGCCAGATCAATTAAATCAGCAATCTTAAGCATCGAATCTTCCTTCATCCCGCGTGTTGTTGCAGCAGGAACGCCAATTCTGATACCACTGGTTACAAATGGACTCTTCTGATCGAATGGGACCATATTTTTATTAACAGTGATACCTGCAAGTTCAAGAATTCTTTCAGCTTTTTTGCCACTTATATCTTTATTAGTCAGATCGACCAACATAAGATGATTATCAGTTCCGCCGGAAATAATATCAAAATTCTTGCTTAACAGTGCTTCAGAAAGAACTTTTGCATTCTTAATAACCTGTTCAGCATAAGTCTTAAATTCATCGCTGAGAACTTCTTTGAAAGCAACAGCTTTAGCCATAATAATATGCATTAAAGGACCGCCCTGAATACCGGGCATTACAATACCATCAAAGATTTCAGACATAAGTTTTAGTCTGTCACCTTTCATAGTTTTAATACCCATTGGGTTTTCTTTATCCTTGCCCATTAAAATAATACCACCACGAGGACCGCGAAGAGTTTTGTGAGTTGTTGAAGTAACAACATCGCAGTGCTCTAAAGGATTATTCAACAATCCTTTAGCAATAAGTCCGGCTGGATGAGCCATATCGCACATTAAAAATGCGCCAACTTTGTCTGCTATCACTCTGAATTTAGCGTAATCCCACTCACGTGAATAAGCGCTTGCGCCAGCGATAATCATTTTAGGCTTATGTTCTAACGCCATTTTTTCTATGATATCGTAATCCAGTGTTTTTGTCTCTGAATTTAGCGGATAGCCAACAGCATTATAAATTCTGCCTGAAAAGTTAACAGGAGAACCATGAGTTAAGTGACCACCATGGTCAAGACTAAGACCTAAAACAGTATCACCAGGATTTAGAACAGCCATATAAACGGCCATATTTGCCTGTGAACCACTGTGAGGTTGAACATTTACATATTCAGCTCCGTAAATTTCCTTTAATCTGGCTTTTGCAACTTCCTCTGCCATATCAACGTATTCACAACCGCCATAATATCTTTTTCCAGGATATCCTTCAGCATACTTGTTAGTTAATACTGATCCTGCAGCTGCGAGAACAGGTAAGCTAACAAAATTTTCTGAAGCTATTAATTCAAGATTATTTTCCTGACGTCCAAGCTCTAGTTTTAATATGTCAAGTATTTCTTGATCATTTTGTAAATAATTTAACATTTTTTATCATCGCTATAGTTTACTAATTCGTTATTTAGAGTACCCCATACAATTAAATAAGAATTAAAATCTAGCAGTTATTGATCTGCCAATCCAATCGTAACATTTACCTTCAATTTTAACCTGGTCGCCATTGCTAACCTTGCGGAAGAAATAATCTTCCTGGGTCGGTGCAGTAGGCTTTAAAGAAGCCATTCTCTCTGCGCAAGTCGAAGCATAAGAACCACCTTTTGCTCTTGCAGAGCCATATGTTTCAATCGCTAAACCGAAAACAACTTTATCAATAAACTCCAGTTTACCATCCATGCATTCTCTTGCCGCTTGCTCGTATAAGGAAGCCTCAATATAAATTGGGAAATCCCAACCAGGATCTGCTTTAGATGCTTTATTCAAATAGGAACGAGCAATAGATAATTGACTTATTTTCTTATATACCAAAGCAATATTAACATAATTATCTCTGTTATCAGGCTCTAGCTGGATTAGCGTCTTGTATGCACTTATGGAATTGTCAGTTTCACCTAATTTGTCATACACGGTTGCAACTTGTTTCCAATAATTTATAACATCAGGATTATTGTTTGTTAAATATTCAAAAGCTTCTTTTGCTTTTACGTAATCCTTAAGACGAACTGCCTGCGAACCAACTTTCCATGCTTTTTCAACATTATTAATATCATTTTTCCAGGATCTATCAAAAATTGAGAGTAATTCTTCAGGAGAATCAACTATTCCTTCTAATCTGGCTGGCCATCTCGCATTGTCCGGCTCATCAGTGGCTAATTTATCATACCAATCAATTGCCTGCATTTTCATATCATTATTAACGTAAAACTGACCCAGTCTGTCCTTATATAGTTCGTCAAGGGACCAGTCCTTTTCGAAAGCGGCAAGATAAGCATCAATAACAACCTGAGGTTCTACAGAAAACCAGTTTTCGAGGAAATAAGCTTTCTTTACCATATAATATGATTCTTTATCAGGATCATACTGAATTGCTTTTGCGTATAAAGCTAGTATAGTGTCTGCAAAAGCTGTTTTCATTTCATCTGTGGCATTTTCATCATCATGCAAAGCAACAATGACTTCTTCCATTCGGGTGAATAATTTGTATTTAACAAATTGAGTTGGATCAGTATTAATGACGTTCCAGCCTTTTTCCATAGTCCATTCATCAAACTGATTATTTCTATGTGCCTCATAGAATAAACTGAATTCTGCCATTAAATTGATACTATCTGAAACAGCTATATTCCCTACTGTATTAACACTGTAGGCGAAAAGATTAGAAGCTGAAAACAGAACTAGCGCAATTATTAAATTTCTTAAGAGTTTCAATTTTGTACCCCTATTGATTATTTATCTTGTCGTATAAACCAAAATTCCCCGATGCTCATGGAGAAATACATCTTTATTAATTTTTCTTCAACTAAATTATTACTTGTTTTACCTCTGGTGCTATATTTAATTGCAAGATCTATTGTGTTACCAAATTCCAGTGGGTATGATAAGCCAGCGTGTATTGAATATCCATCAACGTCTTCTCCGTTTATTGAGTATTGACTTGACTCATAGCTTAGACCTCCACGCCAGGCGATCTGTTCCAGCGTACTTGTGCGCAATTGCACATCCCTCAGCTTATATTCAAAGCCAAGGCTATATTTAGTATATTCATTTAAAAAGCTGCTGTATTCATCATTAAAAGTATACTTTCCCCAATCCTGAGATACAAAATCTAGCAAAATAGTGTAATTATCATAAATGCGGAATGCAGCACCTGCAGATATTCTATCGGGAATTTTTGTATCCACTAATTGATAATCCAGAGTAGCTGAACCCAAACTTGATATAGCAAGTGAATTATTATCAGTCTTTAAGGCAGCAATTTTATTTAGTGCGAAGCCTAATCTGAATTCATTAAATGCTTTCACATCAAAGAATGTAGCAATATTGTTTGAAATTACACCCAGATTAACACCAAGTCCTCTGTAAAGATTATTTTGTTTATAGTTACTATTCTCATAATTTGACCCAGTAGCAAACACAACCCTTGAATCATAATCAATATGACCTGTGTAATATTCATATGCAATACCTATTGACCAATCAAATGGAAGTCTGTAGGTGGTACCTAAAAATAATTTCGAAAGCCCTCCGGAACCAACATAGTTGATAGTGTAATCTACTCCGAGTACATCACTAGTCCGAACATGAGAAACATCGTAGGATACATTTGAGAAAGGAACCATACCACCAACCAATGTTAAACCATAATCCCTCTGGAGTGGTATTCCAATCATAAATCCAGAAAACCGAATATTTGAATATTTTGCGTTACTTGTCTGATCGCTTACGTTCCACATATCGGTAGATAACCCACCTTCAAATCTGGTCATGGTTATTCCGTTCCAGGCAGCGGGGTTCATTGAACTGAGGTTTTGGTTATCAGCAAGCGCGATACCTAATCCGCCAAACCCAGCTCTTCTTGCTGAATATGCTGAAGAAAGCTCACCTAAACCATAACGTGAATAGATTGATCCATCTTGAGCAAGGATTGCGGAAACAAAAGTAAAGAGCATAAAGCAGTATATTTTCATCTTTTTCATAAATTTTTATTGTTTTCTGGAATAAATTATTTTTAATCTTGGTTTTAGAAGTGGATCGTTGTTCTGACTGCTATACAAAACTACTTTATTAACAAATTCCAATTCATCAGCCAGCGCAAGTTTGACACCATTATTAGAAACACCGTTATTTTCTTCATCATACAACCATCTCTGTACAAAACGTGTGATTGATCCAGAGAATATATCACCATCCCTTGTAAGGTAGAAAAAGCCAAGTGAATCAAGGGAAGCTCTATTATCATAGTCTTCTAACAAAGTCACTGTGAGTGAATCTACAAAAGGATTACCGAGTACGGAATTTAAAGAATCATAACTGATTTCCAGCTGTGCATTGTTAATGATTGAATTAGCCGGGATAGAGGATAAATCAAATTTTAAGGCTCCCCTTCCACCTAAACCTCCTTGCAATATAATAATATCTTCACTCGTTTCTGTAATCTGCCCTTCAACAATGTGCTGATCAGAAGTAAGCGTTGCCCAAATGGTGTCAGCGAATATTTCAGTATCGAAACCTACACCTTCATAGGCGATTTCCATAATGGGTTGAATATTTTGAAAATCAGGACCAAATGCCCTAAATCCAATTATTTTATCAGAAGTTTCATCAGGTTTTAGGAGAATTCCATGTGAGTTTTCAATGTTTGTATCCAACTGCGCTACCATCCAACTAAGAACCATGGCAGTATCAAGATTAAAAGTGATTAATGTATCAGAATACTCCATATTCATGGCAACATTTTCCTGATTGTAATCCAGCAGGTAAAGACTATCAACTGTAAAACTGTCAACAAACCAGGGAGAATTAATCGTATGAATTGTCATAGCAAATGGAGCAGTTTGATCACCCAATACATAATTTGGTTTAAGAATAACCTTTGCAGAGATCATATTGAATTGGCTCGAGTCAATTAACCTACCAGTCTCGACAGTAATCGGAATGAAAAAACGCATCATGGAAGTAGATTTCAATCCACTATTTTTACCAACAAGAATTTCATCAGCAGCACCCAAAAATACTTCTTCATCAAAATATACCGATTCTTGAGCCAAGTCAGCCAGATAACTATCCAATTCAATAAATTCAACAATATCTCCAGGCGGCAATAAATCATTTCCTACCGAGGTCGGATCTTCCTCACAAGACAACAACATCAATCCGAAAAAGACAAAAACGAAAAAAACAAAACTTTCTCTCAAGCAGAAACCTCCATAAAATCTTTTTTTATATACTCACACGCATCAGTAAAATTGCCAGCTACAAAGTTGGGTGTTTTTCCCTCGTTTT
>Ga0180007_10000030_pt1 | contig 266045 bp, 285 predicted proteins | sample MM_PC_MetaG_FD_121122 | JGI IMG/M metagenome (GOLD analysis project Ga0180007, IMG submission 121122) | Groundwater microbial communities from the Aspo Hard Rock Laboratory (HRL) deep subsurface site, Sweden - MM_PC_MetaG | ecosystem: Environmental > Aquatic > Deep subsurface > Groundwater... | reverse complement strand
TGGGGGAAACGGGGCTGACGGAGGTCGGGGAATCGTGTACGTGCGGTCCGGACAGGATGGGAGCGTATTGTATAGCATATCCGGAGCCGCCGACTACGAGGCGTTCGGACAGGCGGTATCTGGTGTCGGCGACGTGGATCTGGACGGGAGTGCAGACTTCCTGGTTACCGGTCCTCAGTACGAGGTGCCGGGCGGTGCATCCGATATTGGGAGAGCTGTCCTGTACTCAGGGCGGGATGGGAGTGTCATCCATAGCTGGACAGGGGAGGAGCAGGCGGATGAGTTGGGACATGCTGTTTCCGGGGCCGGTGATGTTGATGGTGATGGCGTGCCAGACGTTCTTGTCGGGATCCGGGATCAGCTGACAGGAGGTTGTCGCGAGTGCACATTCAACGGCTGGGCGTATGTTTTCAGTGGGGCAACAGGACAGAAGCTGTATGAGTGGGAGGGAGAACATGACCAGAGCCTTTTCGGGACAGCGGTGTCCGGCAAGTGGTGGTAGTGCAATCAAAGGGGTATTCCAGAGAATCGAGACTGTCTCTGGGGCTTGTCAGGGGCTGGAAGTGCGTTGGTAGGCGTCGGAGAGGGGTGTGCTTCTCGCATTTAGCAGGTGTGGCGACGTGCGGGTGTCCAGATTGCAGACCGGCGTAGGCGCGTGATTCTCGCGCCGCGAGAAGAACGGAGTTGAAAGCGGGGTGCCATCCGCTTGAACAGGAACATCACAACAAGCCTGTTCGGGAGGGCAGCGTCGTCGTGAAGAACTCGACGATTGGGTCTACTCCCTCGCTGAGGCCGCGACTTTCGTCGCCGAGATCAACCGATTCGCCGTCGTGCGGAAGCTCGACGTTCCCGGCCTCTTCCTCACGAGACACTTCCGGGTGCGGGATTCAGACCGCTTCGCGGAGATCATCCCCGACATCATCGAGCAGCTCCCGTCGCACCCGAACCTCATCGTCGGACGCAAGCTCGGAAGGAACATCCGGTGGTCGCTCTCGTCCCCCGCTGGCTCAAACCGCGAGCAGCGCTTCGTGCAGCCGGACCATCGCCAGGGTGTCCTGCTTGCAGTACTCCCTGAGCAGGCCGAGGAGCCGCTTGGCCTCCTCCTCCGGGTACCGCCCCATCGCAATTCGTGCAAACACGGCGGAGGCGGCATCGCCGTCCCCGATCTCCATGCCCTCGTCCGGGTACAACATCGCGAGTCGCTGCAGGCCCGTGGCGACATCGAGAAGCAGATCATGAGACACTTCGGTCGCCTCCCACACCTCAGGGAGGGTTGTGACGGTCAGAGTCTTCGGCCGCTTCGCCGCGCAGCGCCTCCGGGCGTGATCCAGAAGGATCCGACCCATGGCCTGGGCCGCCGTTGCCATGAAATGTGCGCGGTCCCGCCAGTCTTGCGCCGACTGATTCCTGAAAAGGCGTAGGTACACTTCCCCGATGAGTGCTGTCGGCTGGAGCGTGTGGGACTCCCGTTCCGATCGCATCTTCTGCCCAGCAAGCCGCCGCAGCTCCGGGTAGAGGAGCTCAAGCAACCGCTCCTGGCCTTTCCGGTCGCCAGCGCGAATCGCCGCTAGTGCCGCGGTCACGTCGTCATGCACCGTCATGGTCGTGTTGGGTCAGGGACTAGGGACTTGCACAACCACGTCCCTGTATCGCGCTCCGGTTCGTCACGATCGACGCTTGTGAAAAGGATGATCGGGCTCGAGGTGCAGAATCGCATAGATGCCGCCGTTCGATGTCTCGATGACCTCCCTCTCGGGCCCGTAGAAGCCTCGATAGAACTCTAGCCGCGCCTCGCGCTTGAGGAACCTGTTGTCCACACAGTAACCGAAGATCTTCTCTGGCATCTCCGCCAACTCGTCGTCAGCAGCCGTCATTGCCCCGATGAGGTACGCCACGGAACGCATGAATCCTGTTGTTTTGGGTATAAATACCTTTTGCGTCGACATTTGGCGATGTAGGGGGCAGGGACCTCTGGCCGGCGGCTCCCATAGGGACAACTTACCGACCCTCTCCGCTCCGCTCACGACTCAAGCCGACCGGTCACGGCCGGAGCCAGCCAGCGCGCGATGAGCGCAAGGTCCTCCGGCCGGGTCCCGCAGCACCCACCGATGATCCGCGCTCCCCGCTCGACCCATCGCTCCGCGTAGTCCGCGTAGGCTTCACTCGTGAGCGCCGGATCACGCGAGTAGCCGCTCGGGTGGCTCGGATCTGCTGCTTCGAGGTTGGCGTAGGCACCCGCTACGATGCCCGCATCGCCCGTCAACTCGATGACCTCACCGTGCCGTCCGGGAGGTAGCGCACGATCCCGTCCACGTCCCAGTGGTATGCGGTCTCCCGCACAAGTTCGCGGAATCCGTCTCGCTGGACCCTGCCGCTGACGATCGCGGTCATCCGGATGGGCCCCGCCATCTGCTCACCGGCGCCGGCCGCCGCTCGCCACCACGGCCTTGATGAGCTGCTGCATGTCCTTGCTGGACTGCCGGTGCTCGTCCCGAAGTTCCTGGAGCGCAGCCTCAAGGGTCTTCGAGATCTTCCCGTAGTTCCGGTCCAGCGTGTCGAAGTGCCTGGCGGTCTGCTGCGTGAGGTTGTCGACCTTGGTACCGACGCCGCGAACGTCCGTCCCAACAGCATCCACCTTGGTGCCCACGGCCTGGATCTCGGTCCGTGCGGCGTCGACCTTCTCACCGACACCGCGAACCTCTTTGGCAACGGCATTCACCTTGTCACCGACACCACGGACATCCTTGCCGACGACATCGACCTTCTCCCCCACGGTGTCCATCTTCGCTCCGAGATCCTGGTTCATCTCCTTCACGTACCGGAAGCCAACGTCGAGCTTCTCCAGGATCCCCTCGTTTCCGGACCACAGGACCGTGAAGTCCGTGAACTCGCCGGTCGCCTTCTCCTTCGTCGAGGAGAGGTCCTCGATTTCGACCGGTGGAGGTACCTCCCGGACAGCCATCAGGAACTTCTGCAGCACCGGATCCGCCGCCTCGGCGACGATGCGAACCGATCCGTCCGCCTCGTTCTGGACTGTGCCTCGGACGCGGTGCCGGTAGGCTTGCTGCTGAACAAAGTCCCGAAAGCCAGCGCGCTGAACAAGGCCCCGCACGCTGACGACCATTCTGACCGTCATGCCACCCTCTTGGCGTCCGGGCTTCTTATGCCTTCCGCGAGCAGAGGGCCGGGAAGCCCGAACCCCCGAGCGTCGGCCCGAGGGCCCAGCCAACTCACGCGTCATCTGCTTCGCCCCGTTCCTGCATCTCCTCGGGCGCGATCTCCCGCAGCACCCCTGACGTCGCGGACCGGGGCCGACGGATCATCCGGCAGGCGTGCCTCAAGGCCGCAGCGGTGGTGGTCGGGCCGAGCAGGGAGGACCCGGCCGGGGACGTGATCCAGGTCGCGGAGAGGCTGGAGTCCTGGGTGCTGGGGGAGGAGCGATCCTCCTTCCTTCCGCCGGGAACGAGAGGTCGTCCGGGCTGCAGAACCGCGGAGGCGCGTGCGCATGACATTTAAGTCCGCGGAACAACAGGTGACCATGGTCCGACAAGAGCAGCTCTTGGCGCAGGTCCGCAGCGTCCAGCGAAGCGTCGTTGAACTCCGCGCCGAGGTCCACCACCTCCGTGACCTGGTGAACGACGCGGTCCTTTCGCCAGCGGAGAAGCGCCTGGTGGATCACACTCTCCAGAGCATCAAGAAGGGGGACACGCGGGACTTTGTCCCGTTCCCTTGAAGCCATGTCGCGGTTCTCGATCCAGATCCACCGGAAGGCGCAAGGGTACGTCCAGGGGCTCCCAGACGCCGCTCGCCTGCGAATCCGCCGTGCTCTGGACCTCCTGAGGGACGAGCCGTTCCCGCGCGGCGCCGTGAAGGTCATCGAGGATCCGGTCGGTGGCCCATCGTACACGGGACTCGATCGACAACAAGTCCATCAGAGTTCGGTCCACGTCGGCATTGTTATTTTTTATATTTTTGGGTAAAGGATTATTGAAAGGCCAAATCTGAAAATTCTGGCTATTCCGGCTGATTTTGGCTGAAAGTTCCAATATATAAAGCTTCCTTACACCCGAAGAGAATGAAAGATTTTGAAATAGTATCAATAGAAATCCCCCTAGAAAAAATTCAACCAGATCCCAACCAACCACGGAAAGACCTCGGCATCGATGAGGAGAACCGACTTATCAACTCAATGAGGGAAATAGGCCTTCGATCACCAATCGCTGTGGTCAAGATTGGTGAAAATAAATACAGGCTTATCAACGGTCATCGGCGCTTTGCATGCGCTAAACTTTTGGGATGGAAAACGATCCGCTGCGAAATACACCCCGAAACTGAGGAAGGCGAGATCAAACGCCTTCGTTTCGACTTGCAGAATAATATTAGATCATGGAAGCCGCTTGAACGCTCTCAAGAGGTCAAACAAATCAAGGAATCGAAGAAATTTAAATCGAATAAGGAGCTGGCAAACTATCTCCATTACCCAGAAAATCTATTGAACCAATCTCTCTTTCTTCAAAGAAGAAGAGAGAAATATCAAAAATTAATGGACGAATTCGGATTAACGGAAACATATCAAGTTGAGTTTGTCCGGCTCGAGCCAAAAATCAGGCCGATTAAAGAATTCACCTATGAACAGATCATTCTTAACTTGTTTGAACGGGTCAGACACCAGGTCATCCGTAGTGCGAAGGGTTTCCGCAAGTTGGGAACCGTTTTTCTCCGTGCTCATACGAATGAAAAGGAATTATATCGTTTTCTAAAAGACCCCGATATGACTGTAGACGAATTGACTCAAAAAACAACCCGTTCCGGTTTTATTCGTGATGCTGAAGGTCTCACAAAACGAATAACAAGTAAGTTCAATCAAGGCCTCAAACTCCAACCGGAAGATGTGTTTGTGTTGAGACCGCTTCGTGATGTCCTGATCAAATACTTGGGCGATAAATAATGATTCTGTTTCATCCGACTAAAGGCACAAAGAAGGCTGTTGCCTATTATCGACATTCTGATAGGGAAAAACAGGAAAATTCTATTTCTATTCAACGTGATCACGTGAAGAAATATGCTGCCCGATTTAATATCGAGGTCATATTTGAAGAATTTGATAAAGAAACTGGTCTCGTTGGTCCCGATGAAAGAATAGGTTTTGGGCGGCTTTTTGATAACTGGATTAAAAATCACAATGCTCCGCATTTTGATTTTGTATTGGTTTTCGATGAATCGCGATGGGGACGTTTTCAAAATGACAATGCTGCTCCCCATTATGAATATCTTTGCAACGAACAAGGAAAGTATGTCATTTATGTGGAGAATGGTATTTCTCCAGAAGACCAGAAGACGCAGCTCGGATTCAAGTTACATAAGTCAATAAAGAGACACATGGCAGCGCAATTCAGTCTCGATCTTAGCAATAAAGTATATCACGGTTGTGTAAAGGTTTCACAACAAGGGTTCTCGGCGGGAGGCTCAGCGTGCTACGGGATGGTCCGCGTCTTACTTGACGTAAATAAGAATCCTGTAGGGGTTCTCAAGAAAGGTGAACACAAGGCGATCTCCAATGCCCGCGTTACGTTCAAGCCAGCTGATGATAGGACATCGGAAACGGTGAAAGAGATATTCTTCCTCTTTGACAAGGGCATGCGTCTCGGGGAGATAGCTAAGCTTCTCAATGAGAGGGGAATCCCTTCTGCAAAGGGAGGTAAATGGAACGGAGAAAAGCTCCTTCGGATTTTGACAAATGAGACCTATACTGGCACGAGAATATATAATAAGACGTGGAGCCGCCTCAGACAAAAAACGAGATCTAATCCACGTACCGAGTGGGTTGTGAAAGAGGAGGCATTTCCGGGGATCATCGATCGGGAGCTGTTCTTTCGCGTTCAGGAGCGTCTTTACTGGATGATGCCTTCTCGATGGAAACAGGGCGTTTATGCTATCAGAAAGGCACATCGGCTAGTTCAGGATGACCTAAGAAAACTCTTGAATGAGTATAATGTTTCTGAAGACTATGTTTGCTATTTTCTGAGACAATTTCCAATTGTTTATGCTGTTGGTATTTCTCCAAAACCTTCAATACAATGTTGGTGCTTCACTATCCCAGATGAGTTGCGGAGATACCAATTCATTATAGGGATTGGTGTATCATTGAATCGTAAAGACCCTGTCGATAGAATATTTGTAATTCCATCACACGAATTGGGTTTGAGTAATATTAGTGTGTTTTCTGAAAACGATACCGAGTTTTCAAAATATAAAATTGAAGAGGATAAGATCAAAGAAAAAATTTCACATCTTGCTCAAGCAGTTTTAGCTCAATGAAAGAAGTAGCAAACGTTTAATCAGGAACCACATAATAACTAAGAAAGGAAAGAATGTGATTTTAGTCTCTCAGTAAAACTCGTGCTCCGGCTTCCCGGTCTGCCGGATGATGCACCGGATCGCGTGCGGCACGATCGTCGGGCAGTGGCTCACCATCGTCGTGGCCATGCACTTGCCGCCGTCGTATTTTTTCATCTTGAGATGCCGCCCCTTCACGTGCTTGACCTGAACGTAGCCGTTCTTCTTCAGAATGCGGATTACCCGGTCACGCGGTAACGGGCGGATTTTTCCTTGTATGGGACTCACCTTGGTTGAGCGGCAGCTTGAACGGGACGGTCTTGATGCCGACCTGCATGTTCACGATCTGCCGGATCTCCGGCTTCTTCGTGTCCGGGTCGGTCATGTAGTCGTCGATCATGCCCTTGAGGCTCTCGATGGCCTCCTCCTCAGTCTTCCCCTGCGCGCACACATCGATGACCGGGGTGCTGGCGACGACCCAGCCCGCCTCCTTGAAGGTGATCACCGGGAAGGGGACGGTCATGGCGGATTCCAACTGGGCCTTAATGAGCCGCCGCGCCGCTGGGGGGAGGCGCTGGAGCTGTGGGTCGTGCTCGATCTTCTTGATGACCTCTTTCACGGAGGGCTTGCTTTTGGCCATAGGGTACCTTTACTTCATGAGCTTTAAAACAGGAATGGTCACTCTTGAGGGTGAGATGAGATCTTTCCTGAAACAGATAAAACCCTGAACTTCTAATAGAAGAAGAGAGACAGAGAGGAAACCACTACCAACGTAACCGCCTTCTGACATTCGCTCGCCGCCCCGGACACGGCGTTGACCGGTTGGGGTTCGCCCTGTCGCTGTTGTCGAGAATCCACTGCTGTACAACCGCTACGTAATGTATCTGACGTACACCCCGAAGAATTTACGAAACGTCTCCTTGTATTTCGCCAAGAGGAACCGTTCCAGCGTCTGCGGATGGCCCTCATCGAAATCTTGTAACGCGTTCAAATACGCAGTCCGCTGTGTCTTCCGGATTATCACCGGTGGATAGTTGTTGTTCACAAGCATCACGTTGAAGAGGAACCGTCCGACCCGACCGTTCCCATCTTCGAATGGGTGGATCCGCTCGAATTTTCCGTGGGCCAACACCGCCAGCTGGAGGGGATGGAGTTTCTGAGGATTTGCAGCGATCCAGGAGAGGAGTGCCGCGATGTCGCGCCGAACACGTTCGGGCGACGAAGTCTGAACATGGCTCCCGGCGATGAAGTTCGGTACGTGCTTGAACCCCGCGGGGATGTTCATGTCTTTCACGAGCATTCGGTGCATTGTGATGATTTCCTTTTCACTCACAGAAAGCCGCTTCTTGAGGATCAGGTCGACGACCTTTCGGGAATTGCGGGTGTCGTAGACCTCTCGGAGATCCTTGTCTTTCGGCACGACATTTTCCCCGATGATGATCGCGACATCCTTCAGGGTGAGCGAATTGCCCTCGAGCGCGTTGGACTCGTACGTGAAGTTGACCGTGAAACGGTCAAAGAGGTCCTGAAGCTGCCGCTTCGTCAGTGACCTGATGATGCGCCGATAGTCGATCCGCATTCCTTCTATTTTCGAAATCTGTGCCGCCGTGAAGACGCTGCCGGTGCAGTACCGCTGCAGTGCGTCTCTCGTGAAGAGGTCTTTCTCCTTCTGCAGGAGAACCGCACGTACGCCGCTGCTCGTTGCCTTCTCGCTCTTCTTGAGGATCTTCTCAACCGTAGCCACCCTCCCATCGGGAAGGCGAACAGATCGGGAAGCGTACCGATACCGCTTTCCGTTCACGACTTTCTCCTTTAGTGAGACCATGGAAAACTTTAGACCTACATATATATAAAAGCGCTGTTTTGTAGGTATAATTGTTCGAGACTACAGAGAGAGGCAGCGCACACCCGGCGGCAGATTGGGACGCCCCCGGACACGACGTATCAGGATTACGTTCTACGTATCAGGATTACATTCTTATAGGAAAGAACCAATACAGAAGATCCACTCATTCTCAAGGGAAGAGTCTTGAGAAACCAGTGAAAGGAATATCCCCATGGTCGCAATCCGCGTGTCGCAGCTTACCAAACAATTCAACGGTCTCGTAGCAGTTGATAATATCTCCTTCGACATCCAGGAAGGCGAGATCTTCGGCCTCCTCGGCCCGAACGGGGCAGGAAAGACCACCATCCTCTCCATGCTTGCCACTATCCTTGAGTCAACGGCGGGTGAGGCCGTGGTCAATGGTATTTCTATTGCCGCTAATCCTGACGCTGTTCGGAAGTCCATTGGAATTGTCTTCCAGGACCAGAGCCTGGATGAGGAACTTACTGCATTCGAGAACATGGACTTTCATGGCCGGCTCTACCGGATCCCGAAGGCAGTCCGACGCGAGCGCATCAGCACCCTCCTTGAGCTTGTCGGTCTTGCTGACCGCAAGGATGACTTCGTGAAAACCTTCTCCGGCGGGATGCGGCGGCGCCTGGAAATCGCGCGCGGCCTCCTTCACGAACCAAAGGTCTTGTTTCTCGACGAGCCCACGCTCGGTCTTGACCCCCAAACGCGCAATCATCTCTGGGAGTATATCGAGCGGTTGAACAAGGAGAAGCGGATCACCATTATTTTGACAACACACTACATGGACGAGGCGGACAAACTCTGCGGCCGGGTAGCGATCATCGACAAAGGGAAGATCATCGCCATGGACACCCCACAAAACCTCAAGAACCAAATCGGCGGTGACGTCGTGACCATCACTTCCACAAAAATCGCGGCGCTCGCAGATGCAATCAGTGGTTCGTGGATCAAAACCAAGGAACAGCACGACGGATTCCTGACGATCCACTTGGAGAACGCTGAGACACACATCGCAACGATTGTAACCGCTGCGGAGAAACAGAACATCCCCATTGCAGCGATCTCGATTCACAAGCCCACGCTCGAGAGCGTGTTCCTCCACTTTACCGGGAGGACCATCCGGGAAGAGGATGCAAGTAACAAAGACCACATGCGCATGCGGGCGCGTCTGTGGCGGGGAAAGTAATGGATATCATTGCCACCATCTGGCTGCGGAGTATGAAGCGGTACATCCGCTCCAAAAGCAGGATCATCGGCAGCCTCGGCATGCCTGTCTTCTTCCTCGTTCTCCTGGGATTCGGACTGAATGCAGTAGTGAACATCCCCGGAACCGAGGCAAACTATGTTGGCTTCCTCGTGCCTGGCATCGTTGCCATGAGTGTGCTGTTCACATCCGTGTTCTCCGGCATCCAGATCATCTGGGATAAGCAGTTTGGGTTCTTGAAAGAGACCTTGGTCGCCCCGGTCTCGCGGCTGGAAATCATGCTCGGGCAGACGCTCGGCGGCGCCACGACCGCGTTCATTCAGGGACTCCTGATTCTGGTCTTCTCGCTAATCATCGGGCTGACGATTGTATCTGCCGGTGGGTTCCTCATCGCGTTCGGGTTCATGATCCTCATCGGGATCGCATTCACGAGTTTCGGTATTGCCATCGCATCGCGCATGGAGGACATGCACGGGTTTCAGCTGATCATGAACTTCATCATCTTTCCGGTATTCGGCCTCTCGGGTGCGCTGTTCCCGATCGACACCCTTCCTGTCTGGCTCCGGTCCCTCACGCTTGCAGACCCCTTGACGTACGGAGTTGAGGGCATCCGCTACGGACTGACAGGAACCTCGCAGCTGGATCCACTCCTGAGCTTCGGCGTCCTGACCGCGTTCACCGTGGCTATGATCGGCGCTGGCGCGCACCTGTTCAGGAAGGTCCAGATTTAGAAAATCTTATTTTCCCAACGCCTGCTTCAAATCCATCGCGTGCTCTTGTTCCTGTGCAAGGATCGCCCGGAGATGCTGCGCGAGCGCGAACTCCTTCAGTGTTTCTGCCTGGTCAACTCGTTCCTTGTACCGCACGATCGCGTCTTCCTCACCAGCAAGGTCCTGCTCCAGCATCTTCACGTTGTCTTTCGCGATATGGATCTTTGCAACATCCACGCTTGGCACACCGCTAAGGAAATCAATTTGATCAGCAAGAAGAATCGCGTGTTGGATCTCCTCGTTCGCATGCACCCGGAGCTCCTTGATGATGTCACCGTACTGCGCTCCGGTCATCACGGCCGCGTGCTGGATGTACTGGATTGCGGCTGCATATTCCAGGGCCAGATCCTTGTTCAATAACTCGATAAGTTTTTCTTTGGTTACACTCATACCATCACCCCATCTTGCTTTCACTATTTGGTTTTAAAAACATTCCCTTGAAGGGTTCAAACGTCAATATTTACCTCAGGTGCGACTTCAGCACCAGGGGTAATGGTAGCAAAGTAGTCTTTCTCAACAAACCCAAACCACTGGGCAATAATATTCGACGGGAAGAACTTCACTGCTGCGTTTAAGTCACGAACAGCACTGTTGTACCTCGTCCGCGCAACCGAGACCATGTTCTCGGTCTCTGCCAGAGAATCCTGGAGCGCAAGGAACTGTGCCCCCGCGGTCAAGGTGGGATAGTTCTCGGAAATCAGCAACAGTTTTGAAATCGCGCTCTCGATCTGGTTCGCAGTCTGGACCTGTTCCTGTGCTGAACTTGCACTCTGCCATTGTGATCGCAGCTGGGTGATCTCGGTCAAGGTTTCCTTTTCAAATCCTGCAAACCCTTCGACCACGTTCACCAAGTTGGGAATCAAATCAACCCGACGCTGGTACTGGACCTCAACGTCTGACCACGTCTTGTCAACGTTCTGATCAAGATAGACAAGCGAGTTGTAGGAACCCCAGATCGTGCTGACAAGAATGAGTATGATCAGGACAACAACACCGAGCGCGATCCAGAATTTCTTCATAGGCTTTCCCTTGATTTTGGGTTATTTAAACTAACGCCCGGCGCCGCCACCGCCACTTCCGCCGCCGCCGAAGCCTCCGCCGACACCACCACCAGCGACAACAAAGACGCCGGAGCGCCGCCGGCGCTTGTCAAACTTGCGTTTACAGCGCGTGCAGACACATTTGTTTCCTGTGCAGACAACCTTGCCTCGGATGCAGTAGGGGCAGCGGGTTGATGCGATGATACCAAAGGCAATAATGAACACAAAAACAGCGATGAAAATAAGGAAAAAGATGAGTCCTGGTGTGTCCTCCGGCCGTTCCCCGGGAACATAGGACGTCAGCTGCGTTTTCAGACCAGCAACAATGATCTCAGCCGCAGTCTGGTAGCCACCTGCTTCATACGAGGGGAGCGCGTCGTCAAGGATCCGCCCTGCTTCTGCGCCAGTGATATAACCCTGGATGCCGTACCCAAGTTCGATTCGCATCCTCGCGCCTGGTGCGCCGTCCTTTACCAAGAGTACGAGGATTCCGTTGTCCTCGCTTTTCTTCCCAATTCCCCATTCCTCGAAGAGTTCAACGGTATAGGTTGCTGTGGAATGCTCAGGCGGCAGCTCGCTAATCGTCACAATAGCGATCTCAATCGTCGTGTTCTTTTCGTACGCCGCGAGTATTGCCTCAAGAGCACCGGCGTTTGGAAGGATGCCGGCAAAGTCGTTCACGTACCCAACAGAAGCAGGAAACTGAGCAGCCTGAACCATGGGAACAACAAGAAGCAGGACAAAAAGAGGAAGGAGCTTCATATCCATTTCTCTTTGTTTCGTGATTTAAGTGTGTTGAGAAACCGGCTCATCACAATGACGTCTTCGCCCTCCACGAAATGATTTCGTAAGGTTCCTTCCGAAACAAAGCCGAGTGATTCGTAGACCGGAACGTTCTCAGGAAGAGCGAGCGAGTATACCTTCCTGTTGTTTCGGGTTTGCGCAAGGCCTAACAATGCTGCAATCATCGCTTTCAAGGTTTCGCTGTCCGGGGCAACCTCATCCCGGATTTCCGCAACACCACTGATGTCGGTTACCAGTGAAATAACACCAATAATGGTGTTTCCCTGCTTGGTGCAAAAGAATTCATCTGTCGTGGTTTCTGTGGCGTGCCCTTTCTTGAGATAGGTTGTCACCCAGTGTTCATCAATGACAAGGCCGCGTTCTTTCCAATAGGCAAGAAGCAATGGCGCAACACGGTCCCGCTGGTGCGGTGCCACGAGTTCAAGCTCCATATCATTTCCAAGGATGCCGCGGATTTCGGGGAATGATGATCCACGCAATAAGGTACACGAGGATCCCGCTGCCGTAGATAAGCGCGAACAAGACCCAGAAGAGCCTGACGATCACGGGATCAAGGTCGAAATATTCTCCAAGACCACCGCAGACGCCACCAAGCACCTTGTTTTTTCCGGAACGGTAGAGCCGTTTTGCCATAATGCTCCTCATTGGGAACAGCACCACTTAAAGGCTACCGGACCAACTTGACCGCAGTCCCGTAGGCCAGGACCTCAGCAGCACCAGATATGACTTCCGCGGTCATGAACCGCACGTTGATCACTGCATCTGCCCCGAGCTGCTTGGCGTGCTGCTCCATCCGCTTGATAGCTTCCTCACGGGACTCGTTAATCATTTCAGTGTAGCCGCCGAGCTCGCCGCCGATGATGGACTTGAGACCAGCCGCAATGTCCTTGCCTATGTGCTTGGCACGGATTGTGCTGCCGCGTGCAATGCCAAGGATCTCCTTGACTTTCTTCCCGGGAACAAAATCTGTTGTTGTCAGTAACATGAAAGATACTTGCATCTGAGAGATTAAAATATAAAACAAAAGACGGAGAAAAAGAAGAACTCTCCTCTGTTAATTTAGGACTTACTGACGTTTCTTCATGAAACAATCTCGGCAAAAAACGGGTCGGCCATCAGTGGGCTTAAACGGTACTTCGCACTCGTTCCCGCACTCGCTGCAGGTCGCCTTGTGCATCTCGCGGGGACCACGACGGAACCCGCCTCGGTTTTCATTCATTGATTTTCCTCCTACTCGAGAGCAACGCAGAAGAAGCTTCTTCTGGGCTACTCGCTCGTAGAGAATCGTCTCATGGCTTTATAAGCGTTCTCCTGCTTGCTGCGGCGATCGTGATGGCCATGATTACGATTGTAAGGTAGCGGAGGCCGATCTGGGTGAAATAATCAGGAAGCGTCATCCCGGCCATGGGGGCGAGGACGATCAGGTCCAGGACGATATTCAGCACGAGCCAGGCAACCCCCACGATGAGGCCTTCCTTGAGGAAATTGCCCTGAATATACGTGAAGTACTTCAGGAGGAAGAAGGCACCCACGAGGGCTCCCAGAACAACCATGAAGGACTTGAAAAGTTCGACATCGATGAGTGGCTGTCCCTCGGGGGTGAAGAGAAAGAAGGAGACAACAAAGGGGATGAGCCACGTCAGGAAGCCGAAAGTGAGAAGCCGGGAAAGATTCACTTCACCATATTGTTTTCCGGATTTTTATGGTTATACTTCTCAAGGATGTCCTTGGCGACGAGGTTGAACGCGTCTTCGATGTCCACGCCAAGTTGGTTGGCAAGGCGGCAGAGTGCGAAGAACAAGTCGCCGATGCCGTCCTGGAAAATTTCTTTGTGTTCCTGAACGAACTGGATCCGCTCTGCTTCGTTCTTGTAGCGGAGGTGTTGCGACATCTCAATGAGCTCTTCGTGGAGGTGGTCGAACTTGTCGACATTCGGCACGTCCTTCCAGTTGTTGCGCTCGGCGAAGGACTTGACCAAGGTTTGGGCTTCTTTGATTGTTGTAACAGAACTCATGGAGATTTCTTACTGAGAGAATTCTTTAATGTTGTTGAGGAAAGATAACACTGTTATATAACATAAAAGATGAGCCCGAGGGGATTTGAACCCCTGACAGCCCGGTGTCTTCACCATCTGTCATTACCGCAGGCGCGGTTCAGCACGCTTTTAACGCATGGCTTAAAAGCCGGGTGCTCTACCAGACTGAGCTACGGGCCCGATATATGTAGTTTCGTTCATTGCGTTTAAATTGTTGCTTTCGGAACGAGGCAAAATTACCTCGCAATCGGACGACTGTCGACCGGACTGGTGAAACTGCGACCAGTTCGAGGAAGAGGTTGCGCGTATTATAGACTGAATAGTCTCCCCGTTTGCTTGGAAGATCCTTCACGAACGGCAACGCGAGCAGTGCCACTGCTGACACAGCAGCAGAGATGAGAAAAATTAAATGAAGGTCCGAAAGGAACCAGCCTCCGGAGAGGAGCACCAATCCTCCCACGAAGGTTCCTATGACAATCGCAGCTTCGCTTGCCATGGTATGCCGCGCTACAAAAGTGGTTCGCCGTGTGTGCGGACTCGTCCCAAGCAGGAGAATAAAGGACGCAAGCCCGATGCCGGCGAGCGCAAAATTGTCCACTGCAACGAGAAGGAGAATCGCGAGACGGTTCTGGGCAAGAATCCAAAACAATGGCACAATTGTCGAGAGAATGCACGCCACCGCAAGAATCGCGCGTGGACCAAAGCGGTCTGCCATCTTCCCCCAATACGATTGAGAAAGGATTCCTGCAAGGAACCCGACTGCGACCGCAATGCCGTACCAGTCAAACCCGATTGCCAGTGTATTTAGCATATAGACCGCATAGTACGGGCGGGCAACGAAATCCCCAATCGTGAAAGCCATGGTGAAAACCGTGAACCAATAGAAATTCCGGTTCACCGCAAAGGATCGCTGCGCAGTTACCCAAGATACAGAAAAGGTGGGTCGATAGAAATATCGCCTCCTCAGTTTGAGATCAGGGATGGAAAAGGTGATCACAAGACTCGCAAATCCGAGGACGAGCGCAAGGACGAGAATGGGTGCAAAGCCCCAAACAACAAGGAAAGCCCCTATACTCAGCACCACGACTGTTGCAATGCCGCTGATGGTGTTCCGGTGGCCAAAATAGCGCCCGCGGATCTTCAAAGGAACGAGATCAGCGACAAGACTGGTCCAGGCCGGTGTCTTCAGCATGGTCATGAACTGCGCACATCCTGATGCAATCAGGATGATTGTGATTGGTTCAGGAAGGGGAAGGAATGCCACCAAGATCAAGGGAATCCAAAACAGCCGTTGGCCCGCTGTCCCGATGAGCCAAATCGCCTTGCGCGAACGAAACGTGTCGACCAGTTTGGCCCCCGGCAACTGGGCCAGCACGCTCGCTAACGACTGAACCATAGTGAGGAGCCCGATCTGATAGCCTGTCGCCCCGCGGGCGAGTGCAAGCGCAGGAAGGTACGTTCCAACGAGCGATGAGGAAGAATTTCCAAGAGCCCCCTGAAGGGTAAGCGCGCGGAGGACGCGCTGCAACGCAGCATTCATGGAGATCGCCTGCTATCTGCGTTTCCAGTAAGAACGAACATCGTCGGTGAGCTCGAAATCCGGACGCATAGTGTAGTCTGTCTCGTTCACAAATGCGCGGACCGGGTGACCGTCGCGCATCATCATAACTGTACCAGATTCACTGAGCACAACCGTCCCATAGACCTCGGGAGCAGCCGAGAGATTGACTGCTGCTTTGTGCCGCATCCCGCACCCTCCTCGGATCGCCTCGATTGACCGAAAGGATGTGTCTGGGAGACGTGGACGATACACGACCTCCCGCTCGACACCAACCAATTCACGGCCACGATTATGGAAGAGAGCAGCACCATCATACCCGCTTTCTCGTTCATGTTCGTAGCGGGTGAGAACATCAAAAAGAAATTCCATGAACGCAGGATCTGAGAGCGTCGGATCGCGGGCACGACGAAGCATGGAGAGGAGCTCTTCTCCCCGGTTGAGTTGGCTTGTGATCTGAGGATCAAACATGGCGTCCCCTCCATATGCCATGATCGTTCCGTGTTGTTTTCCAACTCTTCCGGGGTAGTGTATTGAGCTCCAATAGAGTGTGTTCAATGCTTCATCGTCTTGGGGTGTTCTGGTAAGGTCTTCAACACAATCAAGCAACACTGCTCCCCTTGTCCATGTTCGAGACATGGACATAACTATATTGATTTCCTGTATAAATATGTTTCTTTATTCAAACAAACCTTTTCGAACTGTATACATTGGGAAATGATGATCCTGAAACTGGAGTCAAAAAAGGAAAGTTCCAAAATGTTTAAAAATCTCACTGTGAAAAAGTATACATGACCGAAGCCAATGACGAAACAATAACAACAACGATCGAGGTCAAGAAAGAGCTCTTCCTGAAATTTAAGGCAATGTGTGTGCTCAAGGAGCTCAAGCTGTCCGCTGAGATCGAGAAGATGATCGCCCGCGAGGTTGAGGGCTACGCAAAGAAGGACGACTTCATCACCGCTTAAGAGTCTCCTCTGCCAAGAGGCTCCATATGGATCTTGAAGAAGCCCAGAAGAAGATTATGGAGTTCGCAAACCACCGTGAGGCAGCGTACGGCTTTACCAAGACCCCTGAACTTATCCTCATCCACCTTCTTGAGGAACTGGGCGAAGTCGCCCGGGAGCTTTCAAATAAAGGATTGAAACGAGGGGTGTTTGACCAGGAAAAACTGAAGGAAGAAGTTGTTGATGTTCTCCTTGAGACCTTGGTTCTCGCAGGACATCTGGACATTGATCTCGAGCAGATGATCACGAGGAAAATCGAGCAGCTTTACCAGCGAACGAGCGCTGACAAAAAGGCAGACACTGGAAGCGGTTCAAAGAAGCGGAACTATTTTTAATCCCGGTCAATTGCGAACAGTGCCGGATCGTTCAGGTGGTCCTTGATTGTTTCCAAAAAACGGGACGCTTCTGCCCCGTCCACGACCCGGTGGTCAAAGGTGAGCGACAACGGGAGAATCTCCCTGATGACGATTTTTCCATCTTCAACAACCGGCCGCTCATGGATCCGGCCGATTGCAATGATTGCGACTTCAGGAAAATTGATAACTGGTGTTGCAAAGATCCCGCCAATCACCCCGACGTTCGTAATCGTGAACGTTCCCCCTTTCATGTCACCGGGATCGAGTTTCCGATCCTTTGCCTTCTGCGCCAGTTCCTGGATCTCCTTGGCAAGATCGCGGATACTCTTCTCATCCGCTCCTTTGATCACGGGGACGAGCAATCCATCGGGAATGTCAACTGCCATGCCGATGTTGTAGTACTTCTTGAGAATAATATCATCGTGCTCCTCATCAAGCTGCGCGTTCAAGACGGGGTGCTTCTTCAATGCGTGCACCACTGCCTTGACAATAAACGGCATGTACGTCAAGTGAATCTTTTCTTTGGAAAGTTTAATCTTCCACCGTTCCCGGAGTTCCACAAGCCGTGTCACGTCAACCTCATCCATGGTTGTGACGTGGGTTGCAGTATACAAAGACTGTACCATTCGTTTTGCTGTTAGCTTTCGGACACCTTTGAAGGGAAGGTGGTCAATGTAGCCGTAGAAATCATACTTCCGCATATGTATCATGGCCGATGCGGGTGCTGCGCGCGGTTTCCCACCGCCCGCTTTGGTCACATCCTCTTCCGTAATCCGCCCGCCTGGCCCGGTTCCTGTGAGCTGTGACAAATCAACCTTCTTTTCTTTCGCGAGTTTTCTCACAGACGGCAGCGCATGAAAAACACCAGGTTGTACTGGCACAACAGCTTCTGGCTCCGGTGCTTGCAACACTTCCTTTGATTCCTCAAGGTCACCAACCACCGACGTTGTTTTCCGTGCTTCCGGCGCTGCTTTCTCTCCTTTCTCACCAATGGACACCATCACGGCACCGACGTGCATGGTGTCGCCTTCATTGAAATGAAGCTTGAGAATCGTGCCCGCCTGCGGCGCAGGAATCTGCACAACTGCCTTGTCTGTTTCAACATCTGCCAGTGGTTGATCTTGCTTGACAACATCGCCGACCTTGACCAGCCACTTTCGCAGTTCACCTTCAGTGATTCCTTCCCCCACATCCGGAAATGCAAACTCAAGGACCATAGTCAATCTTTCCTTCCAATATTAAAATTCCATTGTTTTCTTAATTGCCTTCACCACTCGCTCCGGCGACGGGAGATAGGAATCCTCCAACCGTGACAACGGCATGACGGTGTCAAATCCAGTCACCCGGGCAACCGGTGCTTCCAGAGAGAGTAACGCCCGTTCATTGATCCGGGCAATCACTTCAGCGGCCAACCCGCAGGTCTTCGGTGCTTCCTGCACGATCACACATCGTCCTGTTTTCGTGACCGAGTTGATCACGGTATCAGTATCAAGGGGGCTCAAGGTCCGCAGATCGATGATGTCAGCATCGACCTTTGCCTGCACCACGGCCTGCTCAGCAGTCCGGACCTGCGCGCCCCAGGCGATCACAGTGATATCATGACCCTGCTTCACCAGTCGCGCCTTGCCAATCGGGATCGTGTAATCAGTTTCTGGGACTTCTTGCCGGAATGCCCGGTAGATCTTCTTCGGCTCAAAAAAGAGGACAGGATCAGGATCGCGGATTGCTGCCAGCAGCAGGCCTTTTGCATCATAAGGTGTTGACGGAATCACTACCTTGATGCCCGGGGTATGGACGAAATAGGTCTCCGGGCTTTCAGAATGATGTTCTGGTGCATGGATTCCTCCGCCGTAGGGGACACGGATCACGAGCTGCGCATGGAACCTTCCCCGCGACCGGTTTCTGATCCGACCGACATGGGAGATGACCTGGTCGAAGGCCGGCGCAAGGAAACCATCAAACTGGATCTCGGCAACTGGCTTGAACCCGTTCACGGCAAGACCGAGTGAGACACCGACAATTCCTGATTCAGCGAGAGGCGTATCAACAACCCGCTCGTCACCAAACGCCTGCCACAACCCCTCGGTTGCACGGAAGACGCCGCCATTCTTACCGACGTCTTCACCGAGGACCATGACAGTAGGATCGCGCTTCATCTCCTGCTGCAATGCCTGGTTCACGGCCTGGATCAACGTCAAGTTCGTCATGAGGTCAGCTCCTGTTTTTGCTGGACGAGTTCCTGGGTCGGTTGCGCGTACAAGTAATCGAACATGTCATTGATTTTTGGTTTGGGGAATGTCTCGTATGCCTGCACGATCTTGTCAAGTTGCGCTGCGGTGTTGAGCTGGAGTTGTTTCTCCTGGTTCTCGTCCCACATGTTGTTGGCACTCAGATATGTTCGAACCCGGTCAATGGGATCCTTCTTTTTCCAGGAAGCAACCTCCTTGTTTGTACGGTATCGCGTTGCATCATCACTTGTTGTATGGTCGCCAATGCGGTACGTGAAACATTCAATCAAGGTCGGGCCTTCTCCAGCGCGCGCCCGGGCGATTGCTTCTTTGGTTGCCACGTACACAGCAAGCATATCATTTCCGTCAACCTGCATCCCGGGAATCCCGTATGCGATCGCTTTCTGCGCAAGCGATGCTGCAGCAGTCTGGCGTTCCCGGGGAACAGAAATCGCCCATTGGTTATTCTGGCACAGGAAAATCGTTGGTGTCTTGAACACCCCCGCGAAGTTCATGGCTTCATGAAAATCCCCTTCACTCGTTGCACCGTCACCAAAGTACGTCAAGGCAATGGCCTTCTCCTTCCGGAGCTTTGCTGCCCAGCTCGCCCCAACCGCATGGAGCATATGTGATCCGACCGGGATAGAAACTGGGAAAAGGTTTTTGTCAGCAGCACATTTGCTTCCCTGTTCATCGCCGCCCCAATACTGGAGCAGGCGTTCTGGTGGAATGCCGAAGGCAATGGTTGCAGCTGCTTCCCGAAACGCCGGGAACAGCCAATCCCCTTTCGTTAATTGAAGTGCACTGGGAACCTGGCATGCTTCCTGACCTTTCACCGGTGCATACGTTCCGATTCTGCCCTGCCGCTGCAAGGCAATGGCTTTGTCATCGAAGACGCGCGCCAAGACCATCAAGGAATACATTTGCTGCAGTGTCTTGGCTGGGAGCTTCGGGTCAAGGTTCGGATCAACCTTTCCGGCTGCATCGAGGATAGAAAGGGATGATACACGGAAGGTTGCGAGCGTTTTGCGAGGCACACCACACCAAGGTGGTATTGGTGAGCCGTTTTATAAGCTATTGTTGCTGCTTAAACATCTCTCCTGCCCGGTAACTTGACCGAACAAACGGAGCTGATGCCACCCGAAATCCGAGTTTTTCCCCTCGTTTCTTCAGTGCCGCAAACACATTAGGATGAACATACTCAATAACAGGGAGATGCTTCTCAGAGGGCTGCAAGTACTGTCCAAAGGTCAGGATAGCAACACCAATCGCTCGGAGATCACGCATCACCTGCTCGATTTCTTCCTTTCTCTCTCCCAAGCCCAACATGAGCGATGATTTTGTTGTGATACCTTGTTGTTTCACGAAACGCAAGACGTCAAGTGATTGTTGGTAGTTTGCACGCGGGTCACGGACCTTGGATTGCAACCGGGGAACTGTCTCAATATTATGGCCGATCACATCTGGTTTTGTGTCAGTAATCAGCTGCATGAGATCTGTTCGCCCGCTGAAGTCAGGAATCAGTACCTCAACGTGCATCCCCCGTTGTTTGACTGCTGTGATGCACGCAGCGAGGTGTGCTGCTCCCTGATCCTGAAGGTCGTCCCGGTCAACCGACGTCAGCACAACATATGATAGATTCATCTGTGCTGCAGCGTCTGCGACGCGGGTTGGCTCCATGAAATCAGGAGTGTGGGCAGGAAACCCTGTCTTCACAGCACAGAATTTGCAAGAACGCGTACAGGTATCACCAAGCACCATGAACGTCGCTGTCCCCAAGCTCCAACATTCCGCAATATTTGGGCAGTGTGCCTCGGCACAGACAGTTGTGATCCCACCAACAATTTCTTTTGTTTTCGCATAGTCTTGTTCAGGAATTGGAACACGTAACCATTCTGGTTTCGGCGTCGTCATCTATCTATTTAGGCCTTTCGACTAAAATCCTTGCATGGAGGCGCGGGTTATTCCTCTTGATGTCGTGTTTCCCGTACACACGCTTGTTGTTCGAGCCAAGCGTCCTCACGAACAGTTAGAAAAGCAAGGCTGGACAATCCTTCCTGGAACAACACGTGATCCGCTTTCTGCATCTGATACTGCATTGTTCGATAACCTTGTTATGCTCTGCAGTGATCCCGGTGACGCGTGTCCTGATGTGTTGCTACAACAAAAGGATTCTTTCCAGTACGGATTCTTTCCACCAACATCGCCCCGAAAACTCCTCTTCATCTTACTTGCAACACACGCACTGGCGATTTGCCCGGTTGTACTTATCAGTACCAAAAAAGGAGCACAAGAACAGCTTGTTCCTGAAACGCTGCTTCGCGCGATGATCCAACACCCTGCGGTGCACAACCGGCATCGGAACTGGCAGGAACTTGTTGCATTGGAACGGCTTCGCGCACAGCTCTTTGTACCGGAGACAGAAGCGGAAGCACGACAGTATCAAGAAAAACGTGACCTCCTCGAATCTGTGACCACACCGTGTGATCTGTTCCGTTCCTGGCTCCGGCGGAACCGAATCGCAGGCAGAGATATCATTGAACAATTTAAAGTTCAGTATCCCACGTCATCTTATGAGTTTGCCAACGATCGAACAGGTGGAAGCAACGATCAGGACAATTCCCGACTTCCCGAAACCCGGGATCCAGTTTAAGGACATCACCCCGATTCTCCAGGATCCTGCGCTCTTTGCGAAAATCATTGAGGTATTTGTCGAACGGTATAAAGCAGAAAAGATTGATGTGGTCGTTGGAATCGAATCACGAGGATTCATCATCGGTGCCGCGCTTGCCTATGCCCTTGGTGTTGGGTTTGTTCCGATCCGAAAGAGAGGAAAACTCCCCTTCACCACAAAACAGGCGTCCTACGACCTCGAATATGGGTCTGACCAGATCGAGATCCATGAGGATGCTGTGCGGCCCGGTCAACGAGTGCTCCTTGTTGACGATCTCCTCGCAACCGGGGGGACTATGGCTGCTGCGGTCAAATTAGTGAAATCATTAAGTGACATGGTTGTTGGGATCTGCTTCCTGATCGAACTCACAGACCTGAAGGGACGAGACAAATTACAGGGGCTTCCGTTGTATTCTCTGTTTCGAATGTAGCGATCTTTTAAGTCGTGTCGCCTAAAAAATGGTATGGCACAACCATTTCTCGACCGGGTGAAAATGGTACTCTTTGACCCACACCGATTTTTCAAGACCGTTGACAAAGAGAAAGGAGTCGAACCTGCTTTCAAATACATTGCCATGGTTGCGTTGGTGCCGTTCATCATCTTTCTTGTCGCTGCGGTTGTCTTTCTCCCGTTTGTCACCTCATTCCTTACCATGATGAATCCGCAAATGGCATTCCTTACGCCGTTTCTCACTGGATTCGGAGTTGTGTTCATCATTGGATTTTATGTTTTCTATCTCATCTCGACGTTCATTAGTGCATTCATCATGCACATCTTCGTATTGATCGGTGGTGGAAAGCAAAAGTATATTGCAACCTACAAAGCAGCAGTATACGGCACAACACCTGGTGTCTTGTTACTTTGGATTCCCATCATCAACTTCATTGCAGGATTGTGGTCGTGGTACTTGCAAATTGTCGGAATTGCAACACTCCACCGAGTGAGCATGCTGCGCGCATTCGGAATCACCCTGATTCCCATTGCCATTCTTGGTGTGCTCTTTCTTCTTGGCCTCGGTGTTTCCCTAATTGCTTAGCGAAGCAGATCAGTTTTCGTGACAATGCCTTCAAGCTCACCGCGACGAAGAACGAGCGCTGCCTGATTATGGGCAACAAGCGGGAGTACGGACCGGATGGGGGTCTCTGGACCAATAGTCGGGAGCGGGTCATCCATCACATCTTCAACCGGCAACCGGGAGAGAAGCTCCATGGAATCGCCGGTGATGATCCGGTCGAAAATCCCCTTTTCCGTAAGCTGGCCAACCACGGCCTTTCGCTTCAGGACCGGCATCTGGGAGATACCATGCCGCTTCATGAGTTTGAGTGCTTCTCCAACCGAGATGTTGGATTCCAGGGTCCGGACGTTCTTTCGCATCACGTCTTTGACCTTTCGCCCGTTCGTATCCTCATGCTGCTCCAAGGCAGCAAAGATGGCTGCGGCCTTCTCGTAGGCAGGCTGGAGCTTGCCAGATTCGACCTTCGCGATAAAGGACTGGGAAACCCCGGCCAGGCGAGCGAGCGCTGGCTGAGTCATGCCGATCGTCTTCCGGCGGCGGCGGATTTCACTCAGTTCGGGAAGCAACGGGGACATAGGAGAGGAATAGATTCTTTCCTTTTTATTCTTTTCGGAATCTCCTCTGGGGGCAAGCTTTATAAGGGGAAAGGAAAAGGTGGGAACAGTGGGACTATGGACGAACTACCAGAAGAGACACGAACCCGGCGACGACCGCAATATCTTACAGTTGTCTACGCCTTCAGAATTAGAGGTTCTGGTGTCCCGGAATTCCCGCTACCAGATTCAAAAGAGTGGCCAGGAAATAAAGAAGATCGAAGGATTCCGTTAGTTCTTGGTCCTGCTGAAGAAGAGAGACTTTGTATTGGAGACGTAGAGTACCGCATCTTCCGCAGTGCGCAACCACTTACAGCCCGGGGAGAATATACTGAAAGAACAAAAAAGTTCATGGGTGCAAGATCATATCTTCAGAGAGGATTACCATACCGACATCGGAAAGAAGCTTCTTTTGTTGATGCAATTGCAGAGGACACAATTCGGTACGTTGGAGAACCAATCTCTGATAAAGAAATCTGGCATGCAATGGAATTTGCACTTGAACATAATGTCTCTATTATTACTCCCGATGGGATTCCACGACCTGAACGGCGACAAGCAAGACTGTTTGGATAATTGCTACCCGAGAACCAACGCAAGCAACGCCTTCTCAGTATGCAGCCGGTTTTCTGCCTGATCAATCAGCACGGACTGCGGTCCATCCATGACGTCGTCAGTCAGTTCCAGGCCGCGGTGCACGGGCATACAATGCATCACAAGGGCATCATGTTTTGCTGCTGAGAGGAGTTTTTGATTTACCTGATAGGGGCGGAACATCCGTTTTCGTTTCGCCGCTTCCTTTTCTCTGCCCATGGATGTCCACGTGTCTGTATAGACCACGTCCGCACCTTTCACCGCGTCAAGTGGTTTCTGCACAACACGGATAAAGGAACCAGATGGTTGTGCATTCTCTTTCGCCTGCTTCACGATTGCGGCATCAGGAGCATAGCCGCGCGGCGAGGCAACAGAGACATTGACACCGAGTTTTGATCCTGCAATTAATAAGGAATGACAGACGTTGTTTCCATCACCAACGTAGGCAACATTGAGACCATGGAACGTGCCTTTCTTTTCTCGGATGGTCAAGTAATCCGCAAGTGCCTGGCATGGATGGAGGGAATCGGTCAACGCATTCAGCACAGGAACCGATGCATATTGTGCGAGATCAACAAGGTCTTGCTGTGCGAACAACCGCGCAACAATCGCGTCAACATAGCGAGACAATACATATGCCGTATCTTTAAGTGTCTCCCCATGACCAAGGTGACTTGTCATCTGGTCCATGGTCACGACTGATCCGCCGAGATGGTGCGTTGCGACTGCAAAAGAAATCTTCGTTCTCGTGGATGGTTTCGAGAAGAGAAGCAGCACGGTCTTGTTCCGCAACTCGTTGCCAAATCGTTTCTTCTTCCAGTGCGCTGCCTGGTCAAGGAGAAAGCGAATTTCTTCGGCTGAGAAATCCTGAAGCGCAAGAACATCACGGCCACGAAAATCCTTCGCGCTCACCATGCCACCTGATTGGCGCGAATCCTTAAGAACCTATCAGAACTCGCGTCCGCGACGGAATGATTTTCGTGTTTCCTGTTGCCGCCAGCGGAGCCAGCGGAACGCGCTGTGGATCGCAAACATCCCTTCACCATGGTGGCTCGCCTGGAGTTTGTCGTAACATGCCCCGCACACGGTGTCTTGGAATTCGGTCCGGGTTCGCCGGTTTTTAACGACAACCGTAAACTGGTCATCCACGATTTCTTTGCAGGTAATGCAGAAGTTCATAGGCTGGTTGATTTCCAACAGAGGCCCCACCACGAACAGCTGTGCCCATTCCGTTTGATGCAGCAATCACGGCAGATCATTGCATGCTGTTGTTCGTGCTTCATGCAATGGGCACGTTTTCGTGTCAGTTTTTCCTGTTTGCAGTCAGGACACTCCATACAGGTATCTTTTCTCTCTTGTATTATTTGAGAGGCAGACCCCATCATCCCACAAGTGGGTTCTTACTTTTATAAAGTTTGGAATGTGATGAATCCCACATGATTGACCGCCTCCCGGCGAGGAAGGTCCGGCTTGCTGATATTGTCTCCGGCCAGTGGGTGCAGCGACAGGGAATGGAACCCAGCGTCGTCGTGACCCCCTCTGGTATGGAGCTTGGACGAGTTCGAGTCCTCGGAACCGTTGTTGAGACCTTCACAAAAGAAGACCAGTCGTTTGGATCCCTCACCTTGGACGACGGCACAGAAACCCTCCGGGCGAAGGTGTTCAAGGATCTCTCACCAATCAGTGAATTCGCTGTTGGTGATGTGATCGATCTGGTCGCCCGCGTCCGTGAGTTCAACGGAGAATTGTACCTGAATGCGGAAGTCGGCGCAAAAGTGACTGACCCGAACATCGAGATCTTGCGGGCAGCAGAACTTGAGACACGTCCCCCAGAGGTGACCCTACAGCCACGACCGAAAGAACAAGTAAAGGACGCGGTTCGGGAAGCCGTGTTGCAGCTCCTTGAAAAAAACAAAGACGGGCTTCGTTTCGAAGACGTGTTTTCATCGATTCACGAACCAGAAGCTGCTGTTGAACAGGTTGTGAACGATCTGCTTGCAGAGGGTGTGTGTTACGAACCCACTCCCGGGCGGATCCGAAAAATCTAGGTCTTCGCTGGTTTGGGGGCTGCTGGTTTCTTCTCGACCTTGAACGTGACCGTCTTGATTTCAGGAACCTGCTTCTTGATTAGCTTCTCAAGATGCTGCTTCATATGATCAGGAACGTCAGGACCAGCCACTGTTGCTGTGTCATTCGCTGCCGTTGCCTTGAACGGAAGGCCGAGTGCATCCACAACGCCGCTCACTTTCTCGTTGAGGTCAGTCACCTCTTTCACGATCTTCACCGTGCACACCAATTCCCTGCCAGCAAGTGGGTGGTTGAAGTCAATCCGCACTCGACCGCCTGACACAGAAAGCACGCGGGCACGCTGTCCTTCGATCTCCATGACATCCCCGGGCGACGGATCAATCTTGTTCTTCCGGAAGTGTGTCATGGCAATAACTTTCACGAGCGCCGGATTCCGCTCACCGTACCCGTCCTTGGGAGCAAGGGTGAGTATCTGTTCCTCGCCGACGTTCATCTTCAGTAAAGCGTCATCAACACCAGGGAGAATCATGCGTTCCCCGACAACCACGAATGTGGGTTTCTTTTGGGACGTGTCAGCGAACGGCTCGCCACTGGCCTTGATGATTCCTTTGTAGTCAATCAGGACAAAGGTGCCCTTCTTCATCCCGACTCCTTCGACCTCGATCTTTTTAAAGGGCCTCGTAGGTGTACGTAAAAATAACCATGTCAGTTGCATCTGCAATCGTGACGGTGTCGCCGTTGTTGTTCCAGATGGCCTTGCCTGCGTTCCAGAAGAGATCAGTTTCGTTATTTGCACCTTGTCCTGAATGCAACGTGAAGCTTGCATCAGGGTCGATGGCAACTACAGGAAACTCGTAGGTGTTGTCTGATGCGTCCCGGAGGGACCAGCCATCGAGATCAAGTGGTTCTTCGCATCGATTCCGGAAGACGAGATATTCGTCGTTGAGATTCTCACCATCATTTCCCGCGGCATTCGCATGTTCTTCAATAACAGACAAGCAGAAGGTGTGAACATCGTATCCCCAAATGCCTCGTCCCTCGGCTCGTGCCTGTTGTTCAAGGTCCTCGAACAACGTCGTATACGGGCTGTCTGAATCAAGGTACCGGATGCGACCAAGGCCGTATTTGATCATGATGGCGTTGATATTCGTATTTTCAGCGAACACATAGCGTAGGAGGCGGCCGTACTGGTCTGTATCTGTTGTCCCTGATTCCAAATCAACTTGCTTCCCTTCAATCAGTTTCTTGAGTGCGGTGGTTGCTTGATCAGCATAGGGTTGCCCGCGTTCCGGAGTATCGATTCCGAGCAGGCGGACGCGTTCGCCGCTCTCGAGTACAATGGTGTCCCCATCAATCACCCGGGCAACGTGTGCAGTTGTGTCTGCAACGAGGAACCCACTGACACCAAGTGATCCGAGGACTGCAAGACAGGTGCCAAGGACAACGAGGAGCTTTTTGAGCGGGATCATACGTGTTTTGCGAGCAGGTCGACAATCTTGCGGATTACCTTCACTGCTTGTCCTTGCGTTGCTGCGTTCCGCACCAGAATGGCCCCTTTGGCAAAGACGAGGATCGTGAGCGGGCCTTCCGTGATCTTGGCTGCAAGGAAGGTGTCGGAGAAGCGGATCTGAGGGAAGGCTGCAGCAAGCGCTTTAATCGCCTCGTAGGAATAGGAGAAGGTGGGTATTGCCCGAACAAGGTAGCGGTCTGGATCAGTTGGGCAGGAGCGAACTGTCTTGATTGTGAAGTGCTTTGTCTTGATATGAACCATCTCACCACGGAGCATACTCATCGATTAACGAATCGTGGTTAAAAGAGAAGTGTTGATTTTGCCGGTCTTCACGCCGTTATATTTATAAAGACTCTGTTCATTGTTTCAACACTATGGCAAAGACGTTCTACGAAACCATGGTGCAAGACGTGCTCCCTGCTGCCCGAGCCCAGATCGCCAAGCGTATGATGGAGCACGGGTTGTCCCAAAAGCAGGTTGCTGAGCGCCTGGGCGTCTCCCAGCCAGCCATTAGCCAGTACAAACGGGACCTGCGCGGGTACAAGAAAGGCATCTTCAACGACCATCCGGACCTGCTCGATTTCATCGATAAAATCGCTCAACGCGTCGCCGGCGGCGACCTCGATATGAACGGTGCCATGGGTGAACTCTTCGATGCCTGTGAAAAGGCAATGAAACATTAAGCAAACAATAAGTGGAGTTTCCCATCGTGGAATCTTTTCTCGAGAAGTGATGTATTATTCGGCTTTGTAAAGATCCGGAAATACATGGTATCACCTGCAAGCGCTTTCACTTCAACAGATGATTCAAGTTCGTTGATTTGAATATCAGTTTCCTTCACTCCCGGGAGTTCCACGTCAACGGCAATCCTGTTCCCAACACGCCGGACGTTCGCAGAAGGTTCTCGCGTCTGTTTTGCCTTCGCAAAGCGCATGTCTTCTTTTTCTGGCCTGGTTTTCAGTTTGGTTCCGGTGTATTGTTCAACCTGTTTTTCAATTGCTCGTGGTTTGACGTCTCCGAAGGTTTTTACCTCGACTTGCGGCTTCCTTCCACCGTGCTGATGAATATTGATCGTGAAGCCACTCGCCTTGGCGTTCCTAAAAAATGGAGTCAGATCGAGTACTTGGATGTTCCGATTTTGGTCGAACTCCTGTTGCATCCGCTTGGCCATTTCATTGATTTGTTGAAAAACATGGGAGAGATTGGTATCAAAGATATCACTAAAGCGTTCATCCTGCTGGACAAGTGACACACCACACGCCGAACAGAATGTCCATTTCTTCTCGATCTTGGCACCACAATGCGGACACGGCATACGGCCCTTTCTTTCCCGTTCTCTCTTAAATATTCATTCCTGAATCTCGGTATGGTTGCCGTCCCCGAGTGTCCGATGTGTGCTAGAAAGCCCGATCCTCTGTAATAGTCTGTACGTGTTCCCCCAGCGCGCATGCGTAACCCAACCCCTTATGGTTTCTTGAGAAACAGAATCCTGCGAGAGCCGACGCTTCCACGTTCGTACCGTCGTTTTCTTGAGTAGCCGATGGTGCGGGAAGACGCGGAACCCTAAGAGTGATATTCCACCGTGGAGCGGTCTCACCTTCGATTTTTCTGGATGCAAGCGAAGACCGAGAGAGATCAGAAACGTATCGATTTCTCGTTTCCATTGTTTGAGAACAGATCCCGATAGGTGAAGGATGACAAAATCGTCCACGTAGCGGATATACCATCTGGCGCGGAGCTCATGCTTCATAAAATCGTCGAGCTGGCCTAAGTAAGCGTTCGCGAAAAACTGGCTCGTCAGGTTTCCAAGCGGGAGTCCCTTTCCCTCCGGACGCGCGGCTTTGAGAATGGTCTGGATAAGTGCAATCGTCCGCGGATCGTCTATTCTTTTGGAAATGAAATTCATCAGTAACCGATGGTCGATGCTCGCGAAATAGCGGCTGATGTCCGCCTTCAGACAGAAGCCGGAGACCATGGCCGAGTACAGGGCGTGCGGGACGAGGCGGTTGTTTTGGCTTGCTTTTCTTTTGAAAACATTGAACCTCGCGAGGGCTTTGTGCGTCCCAAAGTTCTTCCGGTTTGCGTAGCTGTCGTTAATGAACGAGCGCTCGAAGTGTGGAGCGATAACATTGCAGATCGTATGGTGGACGACGCGGTCTCGGAAGTCGGGCACAGCGATGCGGCGGGTCTTCGGGTCGCGGATCACGAACTCGCGGAGCGGGCGAGGCCGGTACGTTTGAGATTCGAGTTCGCGCTTCAGTTCAAGGAGGTTCAACTCAACGTCGAGTTCAAAGGCGGCAACTTCTGGATGAGCGCGTTTTCCTTTTCTTGCCTTCCGGTACGCTGATTCCAGATTTCGGAAGGAGCAGATCTGTTCAAAGGTTTTATCCATGCGCCCCCCCCCGTCTGGAGCAAGTGACGCATCTCCTCCAGAATGGAACTTGCGTGCTCGTACTGTTTGAACGAGAGGAAAGAGAGGTCTTTACTCAAGCGCACGAGCGTCTGGAGCTGCTGGATGCGCACCAGGATCCGGTGGCGGACAATCCTGCTATCCCGTTCTGTTAAGCCGATGGTCGCTTCCAGAATCCCTAACCCGAGCGTCTCCATCCGGTTGCCGAGCACGAATCGCTGGGACTTCGGCATATGGTTGACCGCAGGATACAGCCAGCGGAGCAGGTCGTAGTTTTTCTGGAACAATTTCGTGTACATGGGATCATGCGGGTCGTCCGGTCTGAACTCTTGGAGAGAACAGCACCGATGTTGTCGTTCCTGTTGTCAGGACGGTTGTTGGTGTTGACGTTCCACGGTCCGTTCCTCTCGTTCCAGAAGTTCCGGTGGACGGCTTCGGATAGCCCCGCCACTGCGATTGCACTGCGAGTTGATTGCTCTCCTCGCTGTAGTTCATGTCATCACATTACCCAGCTGCGGATGATGTTCACATATGGCGGGACGTGGAGTTCAAACACACTGTCGTTGGATCCATGAACCCATCGAATCGGGTGCGGCCCGGACGGCCCGGAAATAACTGGGAAAGAAAATTCTTATACCTGCTCTGGTTTGGCTGTATCCACGAGACGCACGTATGCTCTGTTTGCTGTTTCCACGAGCTGCTTGAACTCATCGGTCGCCTCTGCGCTCGCTCCGCTCGCGGCCTCCTTGGAGAGAACAGCACCGACGCTGCCGTCCCTGTCGTCAGGACGGCCGCCGGTGTTGACGTCCCACGGACCGAGCCTCTCGTTCCAGAAGTACCGGTGGACGGCGAAGACGCCGTCTACGCCATCGCGGCGCCAGGAGTAGGATGTTTCTGCCTTTGCCACGTCGGCTGCTATCTGCTCGTCGAGGCCGAGTCGCTTGAAGTAGGCTGTCTGGGATTCGATCGCCTCGGCTTTGTCGTTTGTTGTCGCGTGGGCGAAGCCGAAGCCGTTGTAGAGGTTTCGTTCAGCGGGTCTGAACAAGGTGAAGCCCGCTGGTGGGATTGATGTGTTCCCTTCACGGCCCCCGATACTCTCCGTTGGCTTGAGTAGATATATCCCCGTTTCGGGATCCTTCTGGAAATCGGGAAACTCGACGGCTCTGGCCGCGTAGTTCGTGCCCTCGGCCTTTTGGTCGATACCGGTGGCCATCACCGTGCCGTAGCCTTTGTTCGCGTGAACGAAATCATAGAGCGCGACGCCCTGGTGGATCCTATCCTCCGAGACGCCGGGCAGCTCGTGACCGCGCTTCCACAGGATACCCAGTTCGTAGAGGGCGCGTGCCGTGCCGAGCGGGAGGGCTGTTTTCCCTGCCAGCTCGTCGAAGCGGCCGCCGAGATCGGCAAGCTCGAAGTTTATTTGGTAGCGGGACATGGGTGTGGATACGAGGCTAAGGTTTATAAGCTTTTTGCTATTTTCGGGTGGCAATAGATGAGAAAATGGATAACGGTGTTATAAATCTGTCCTCTGCCGACATATTACACTCGTTCTTCTAATTACTGCTGAACCATGAACGATTTCCCGTGCCCGGGAACAACAACATCCGCAATGGCAAGGATGTCTTCCCTGCTCTTTCGCAAGCGTTCCTTGTCTGCTGCATACGGGTCATGATGCTGGAGCAGGCTGTTCTTGTCTGTCTTCTGTTTCTCGTCGTCCCGCCACCAGAACACGTCGCCGACAATAAGATATGCCCCCTTTTGTGTGTTCACGGCAAGTGAGATGCCGTCGTCGCTATGCCCCGGTGTCTTGATGATTTGTGTGTTCGTTGTTGGAGCAAATCCTTCCTTATATTCAAGACGCGTTCCGGATGTAATCCCCCAAGCATCAATAACTTTTGCATTCGGAAAGAGGGCAATGTTTTTGCAGTGGTCAATATGTTTATGAGTCAAGAACACGTAATCAATAGATTGAAAAGAAAGGTTGTGTCTCCCAAGCATCTGTGCGAGTTGTTCAGGGTTCACTGTTCCCGGATCGACGACAATTGTTTTTCCTTCATCCTGAACGAGTGTTGTGGTTGACGTTGCTTCTTCAAGGCCTTCCTTGATTTCCCGAGCAAACCCTTCAATCAAGATTGACACGTTAACCATCATAATCTAGGGGAGTTTCGTTTAAAGAGCCCGTGAACGTTTCTTTCTGAATGTCTCAAGGAATTCCTCTTCAAAGAAGTGAAGCTCCCCAGGAACAACCAGCACGGCCGGCGTCCGCATCCCGAGTTCGGTGTCAGCACGAACCTCGGAAAGTGTCCCATACCGGATCACTGGATTGCCACCGAGATCGGCTGCCCCGACAATCTTTGTATCGTTGGTGAACAATCCTGCACGTTTTGCCTTTTCTGCGTCAAGCAGGATAGCAATTGCATCCGGCACGGTCATGTAGCGGTTCGCCTCTTTCTTGATATCCAATAACACGAGCGTGTGCATTCCGCGGTTCTTGTTCTGCCGAATCACGTCGTAGAAGCTCACGGGAACATACCCCTCTTCACCATACGCCAGCGTCACGGTCCTGCCGAATTTGTACGGCTGCAATCCGGTCTCCCCGATTGCAGAAAAAATGCTTGACCCGTGGATGGTGTGCACGGTAATCCCCTGGCGCCGCGCTTCAAGGACCAGTGATGCATGAGTCGTTGCACAGAGAGCGTCCCCGCCAACGAGGATGCCAATATTGGCCTTGAATGCCTCACTCAGGATCTTCCCGCTCTTTTCCTCAAGGTCCGATCGTGTCACCTCAAGGACGGGCCGACCCAGGAACCGGGTAAGTTGCTCTGCATTTGTATTCATCTTCATGGTGTAGAACTCAACGTAGAGCTTGGCGCAGGTCTTGGCTGCAGTCACAGCTCGAGTACTCATGTCCTTCTCGTCGTGGAGGCCCATGCTGATGAGGTAGAGCATGGTATGCAGAAGCCTGGCAAGCTTTTTATCCCTTTTCCCAAGCAGATTCATGCTCATTCGTGCGCTTGTGCTTGCTGAATCAGCTGCGCTGATTGTCTTTGCCCTGCTTCCCAGCAGCTCGGTTCCTCCTGGCGATCCCACTGGGGGCGGCTACCTCTTCCATTTCCTCGCCTATACCATCTACGCAACACTCCTCATCATCCTCTTCAGGAAATCCTCATCACAGAAGCGATTCTTCTTCACGCTCGGTATTGCCGTGCTTATGGGTATTCTCACCGAGGGGATTCAGAGTATTGTCCCGACCAGAAGCGCAGATCTCACAGACCTGCTTGCTGATGTCATTGGGGCGCTTGTAGGTGCCGTGGCTACGAGCGCACAAGCTCGATATCGAGGCCCATCACCTGCTTCGCGATCTTCTTGATTGTCACAGACTTCAGAAGCAGGGGTTTTCGAGAAACACGGACACGGAGCTGCTGGCTTCCTTTGGTATAAAGCATAGAAACTTGTTCAACAGTTCCTGGTCGAACCAGCGTCGTGAGCAGCTGATCACGGTCGTTGGTTTCCGGAACAAGGTGTACAGGCTTGCCAATCTTTTTTGAGAGTTCCTGGACCTGTTTTCCACCGCGACCGACAAGCAAGTGCATGCTTGATGGAGAACAGACCAGTACAAGGGCTTCAGGATACTCAAAAACACGGTTAATCTGCACACGCCGGAACCGGGGAAGGGTCTTGCGAAGGCGAGTCACTTCTCTGAAGAGAGCAAGCTGCACCCGGGAAATCGTCCCCTTCTCAACTGACGCCTGACACGCACGGCAGAGCAAATCAGATTCCTGACAAAAGGCACAAAGCATATCACTTGATCGTTGCTCAAGATTTATAACCTCCCACGTGAAGAGAGAGGTATGGCCAATTACGAACAGCTCCTCAAGGAAGCCTTCCATTTTGGAACAGACTATCGCCGCTGGGGACCGTTGTTTGTGTTTCAGACCGTGCTGCTTATGATTGCCATTGTCTGGTTCTTGCCCTCATTTGTCATGCTGCTTTCTGCAACAGAAACAAGTGCTGTAGGAGGTATTCTCAATGCCCTGCTTGGCTTGCTTGGTCTTGGGATTGTTTGGGGACTCGGGACACTATGGTTCTCCCTCGCACTGACGAAGCAGGCGGCGGGAACGAGTTCTTGGGGAACGAGCGGCCGGTTCGCTGTACGAAAAATCCCGTGGGCAATCCTCTTGTTCATTCTCGTTATGGTTGTCGGCACTGCGGCATCGCTTGTGTCAGCGATCTTTATCCTTGTTCCACTCCAGTTTGCGGCCAGCATTGTCCTTTCTGTGCTTGTTGGGCTTGCCTTCTTCGTTGCCATCCCGTCGCTTGTTGTCCGGAACACAACTGGTATTGCGGCATTCAAGGAATCGATATCTCTCTTCCGGAAACACAAACTTTCCGTGCTGGTAGGATGGGCACTGATTACCTTCATTGGCAACTTGATCACAGGCATTGTCTTCCTGATTGATGCAACAGTGTTGTGGCAGCTCATCGCTCCGGTGTTCCTCTCTTTGACTGACCCTGCGGTGATGGCGAGTATCTTTTCTTCAGTTCTCACCAATATCCCGTTGCTGGCGGTTCTTGGCATCATTACAATGATCGGGTTTTCGGTTGCAACTGCCTTCTCACTCGCTGCAACAACATTCTTTTACAAACAGCTGAAGAAGTGATTATTTCTTCAGAAATAATTCGAGTCGTGATTGACCTTTTTTTATTTTCGACAACTTTGCCAGTGAGCTGGAAACCCGTTCCTCAGAAAAGTCGTGTTCATGAACCAAGAGCTGTTTCACAGCGTCAAGGTCTTGTTTTCCTTTCGGAATGGCGTACTGTTCTGTGGGCGGATGTTTGAAGAAGTCAAACAAGTCCGCAATACTCATCGGGAAGGCCCACTCAACTGCAGCCTGCAGCGCTGTCGGTGTGGGGTGTTCCTTTACTGCTTTCAGTGCTTTCTTCGGACCGAATCCCAGAACACCGCCCGCATTATAATCTGTCCCAATTAAGATGCCAAGAAGGATGAGCTGGTCATGAGAGATAGTCAATGATTTCAAAACATGGGACAACTGCACGAGCTCGGGAACAACCTCGACGTATAATTCCTTGCGCGGTACTTTCTTTCTTCCGGACACGGTGAGATTGCGGATGAGTCGCTCAGCACCAAATAATAATGAATCCCAGTCCTGTGACCCAACTGCCCAGACTTTGTTCTCTTGTGCCAACCGGACAGCTTGTGCTTCTCCTTCACTCGGTGCCTGAATCCACGCCACCCCAAGAGCGCTCAAAAGTTTCTTGGCTTCGTCTGCCATCTCTGGTGTCAGGCGGCTTGTCGCTTGTGCGTACATCCGAATCTTCTCAACATCTCCTGTTTTCCGTGCGTGTTCAAGCTGCTCTGCTGCTGCTTCTTTGATCTTCCGTCGCTGGTTGAGGGTGTCCTGCTTCCAGGCGGGGGGTTTCCCGTCGAACACGTAGACCGGGGTCACCTCTGCTTCAAGGAGCCGAAGTGTCCGGTTAAAGAGTCCGGTCAGATGACTTGTTACCCTCCCTTCACGATCCCGGAGCGGTTCACCAGTGAACCGATCGCGAATCGTTGCGAGAAACTGGTACATTGTATTGTAGGCATCAATGGCAATGGTGTGACCACGAAGGTCGTCAAAGGTGATCGGTGTTGCTTCGATGAGTCCTGAGAAAGAGACTCCCATGAAGTCTCCTTACACTCCTGAACTTAATATTGGTATATCTATGCACGCCACCAAAATGGGGTTATGCACATCAGTTTGCGTTCCAATTTCAGGACACAGAAGCTGGCCATATTCATCGTCAGTGCGATCATTACAGTTGTGATCATGACGACTCCCTGGTTCCAGGAGAGCTTACTCTCGCTCGGTGATCTTGGCCACATTGGTGCCTTCATCATCGGCTTCTTCTTCTCCTATGGCATGACCACCATTCCTGCCATCGCTGCTTTTACTATCCTCGCCAAGACCATGAATCCATTTCTCCTCGCGCTTGTTGGTGCCTTTGGCGCAGTCCTCTCAGATTACCTCATTTTTCACATTGTCAGGGACGATATTGTGACGATGGCCAAGATGAAGGCCTGGCGCATCCGAATCCATCCGAAATGGCACCTGATCCTGCACCTCCGCAAGCTGGCCCCCCTCCTTGGCGGGTTGATTCTTGCCTCACCGCTTCCGGACGAGGTTGCCATGGCAGTCTTCGGGGTAGGCCACCTCAAAAACAAGATGTGGCTTGCAATCACCTTTACTGCGAAATTCTTCGCCATCCTCGTCATTGCGCTTGCTGCTCCCTTCTTCTAAAGCTTTTTGTAGGTTTGCACCCAAACAAGAAGGTATGAGTGCGTTTATCCAGATCCTCGGGTTCATTATCTTCATATTGGGGATTGTTGGTGTTGTGATCGGCAGTGTGGCAGGCTTTGCTGTTGAGGGTGCGATTCAGGAACTCTCAGCAAACCCTGATTTCCAGGAGTTCTCTTCTGTTGCAGAAGGTGTTGCAGGGTTTGCAGGTTGGATCTCCTTGCTCATCCAAGTCATTGGAGCAGGAAACCTCCTCGCTGGGATTGCGATCATTGCAATCGGGCGGCGTGTCTAAAGGAGTTCACTAATCAGGCCTGCCAGCTTCACGTCTGCACTTGTCACCCCACCAACAGAACGAGTCCGGAGCCGAAGCATGACCTTGTTGAATTGAATCGTCATCTCTGGATGGTGATTATATTCAACAGCGAGCTCTGACACCTCTTCAACAAAGACCATGGCTTCCTTGAAATCGTAGAAGGACACGGTCCGGGCAAGCGCGTTCCGTTCTGCGCGCCATCCCGGGACCAACAGAATCTTTTTCTTCAGTTCTGCTGGGGTGTATTTCTTCATGCTTTCTCAGGGAACTGTGATTTCCGGAGGATTTTCCCGGCCTCCCGGATGAACTTGCGGACATATTCCCGCTGTGCCAGAATATCGTTCTTGGGAATCGACAGGATCTTCCCCCGTTTAATTAACTTCCGCATCTTGTCGAGGTTGGTCAGAACCTCGAGATAGTGTTCTGGAACCGTGTGAGTTGTTATCAGGTGCTTCTTGAAGGTAAGGTTGAATGACTCTGATGCTGCCGGTCGTTTCCCCATGGATCGCATCAAGGTCATCGCTGTTTCGGTCATAATTGCATATGATTTCTGGACCATGCTCTCCCGTTTCAAGATCTCGATCTTCACAATCAACGATCTCATTTTGGAGACGAACTTGTCTGCAACACTGATCCATTTGTCGAGTTGTGCCCCTGTCATGAACTTAATGCGCTTGTGTTCAACTCCCTTTCGAATCTCAATCACGTCTTCGAGTTGTTTGACATCATGCTCGGTCATGAGCTTCATTGGAACGAGGATCTTGCGGAGTTCTTTGGGTGCGTCAACAGGCCGTGGTGGGGTCTTGCCCAGAAACATCAGGACAGCTTGCGCACTTTCGAGCATCGCATAGTAGAGATCCTCCACAACCATGTACATTTTTGCGTTTTTGACGCGTCGGATTCGTTGTGGACCGCGATCGATGAACTTCTCAACCGCTTCCTTGCTTGGCCGGATCTCGCCCATTTGTAAAAGGCGCTTGATGGGAAGGAAAATATCCTTGTCATAGACCGGCACGCCTTCCCGGATGAAATTAAAGACGATAGGGTGCCCTTCGCGAACGAGCCGCCAGAACTCGGTCAGGGTATAGGGTTGTTGAATCGAAAGATGCTTGGAACACGCTTTTGCAATATCCTCGATCTCCCATTCGATCTTGTCCCGAAGGGCTGGGGTGAGGCGCTGCCGGGTATCGTCAATAATCATGAAGACGTCAATGTCAGACTCGCCTCGCTCTGTTCCCCGGGCAGTCGACCCGAAGAGGACAATCGACCGGATCACGGATCCGTGTTTCTTCAGGACCTCGGAGGTGAATTTCTTGAGAATTTCAATGCGTTTTTTCTTGTCAATTTCGTCTGGTTCCTTCTTCTTCTCTTTTGCATCGTCACGAGGCTTCCGTTCCAAGGCCGCATTAATTGCCTTTTCTTCCGAAGAGCCCGCTCGTTCAGCTGCCTCCTCTAGCGGAACTCCCAGATCTTCAACCTTCTCAGGCTGGTCAGGTCGGTCAACCCGCTCCTTGGGTTCATTTATGAACTTCTTGCGAGTAACCATATGGTACTCCTTCCGTAAGGAGACATAAAAGGCTACCGGAACTCGCCGCGTTTCCACTGTTCTGGCTTCTTTCCTTTCTGCAACACTTCTCGGGAGAGCATGGTCCAGTCCTCCTCGGGGATCTGCAGGAGATCCTTCAGTGGCTCCCATGCCTTATCGCGAATGATTGCCCGCTGGCGCTCAATGTCACCTGCTGTCAATCCTTTCATCCCAAAGAATTCCATGGGGAGATTTTCTGGTTTCACGAGTTTCTCGGCATACTTTGCAACTTCCCGGAGGACATCAACGGATTTCTGAAAAGGATCTTGTGCCCCGCCGCGTTCGAACATAAGGAAGGCGGTTTGTTTCTTTCCCAATCCTGTCTTGCAAAGATTGTAAATCAGTTCGTACAGTTCGATGTCGCCAATCTCAAGCGGGTTGTGTGGGTGAAGAGGATTTGGGTGGTTCGCATGCACGGAGATTACGATTTCACCGAAATCTGGTCGCGTCAGCACGTCCTTTCGGCTTTCGACGAGCACATCAACGCCTTGTGTCGCAATATGTTCATTATCCACTATCATCATCACATGGTTCGTGTTGAGAGTCTTTTGCAGCGTCTTGATAAGCGCATACATTTGTTTGGGACGCCAGATGAAGTACAAACCAGCGTACTGCGCTTCACGCGCATCGGGGTTTTCGAGACCAATGATTAAATTCCGCGCGTTTTGTGTCAAGGTTTCGATTTCCTTTTTCTTTTCCGTGGCAGAGAGGTTCGTACTGTTCACTGCCTCGGGGATCTCCTTCTTAATAAGGACATGTTCAATCCAGTGAAAGGCGTCCCGCAAGTGCCCTTCAATAAATTTCGCACAAATGGCTGCATAAAAGAATTCCTTGAACTCTCGGTCGTTCGTGTCTTCTGCCTTCTGCCATGCATTCTCAAGCCACCGTTTATCACTATAATCGAGTTTGTATCGCTGCATCAATTCTGGGTATTCCTTAGTCATGGCAACCCATTGCGGATCCTTGGTGTAGAAGAGGTAGTGTCCCATAATGTGGTACCCGTCCAACATCCCAACCGGTGCCCGGCGGAGCTCTTCGGATTCCCAGGGATCTCCCTCCATGAACTTCTCCCGAAGGAAGTTGTCAATCTCCTCCTTCTGAATTTCTGCATTCTTTTCAACCGTGGCCTTGCGAAGTCGCTCAAAAATATCCTCAACAATTCGATCGAGCTTTGCGTGCCGTGTTTTCCGGGGGATCCCGCGGATGATTGCCGCTTCGATGAAGTCTTCAACAAATTCTTCATAGTTCAGATTCCTAGTTCCGCGAGGACTGGAAATTTGAATACCTTCGATGAGTTCTTTGTACGGCGCAAGTTCGCTGCGAAGGCGGTGGTCGGTCTCTTCCCGCTTCCACCGATCTTCCCGCAACTGATACCGACTTGAGATCACTGTTTGTTCCTCACGGTTGACAATATCTCCATAGTAGATATCGCCTTTCTTCCGAATGAACCATTCCCGGAGATCTTCGTTCTCTTTGAGGATGGTTTTGATAAACCGGCCCATGTGATCACAAAAACTCATGGTAAGTTTTCGACCGGTATAGGTGACGAGTTCAAGCCAGATGTTCAGACATGCGTGAAAATCAATATACTTTGCGCCAAGGTAGACAGCAGACCGCAATGACTTGTATACTCGATCTTGTGCATCACGCCATTCGCCTCGCTCGGGGATTTCAAACGGAACAGTCAAATCACCATGGAATGCGAGGGTAACACCCTGTTTTTTGGCAATATGTCGGATCTCGTAACCTTGGGTGTAGGGGACCTCGTGGGCAACGTCTGCTGCAAGTTCCATAGAAGAGGTTCCTCGGGTGAGGGTGTAGCCGAGCTTCCGCATGATCGTGGAGAGTTCTTCACTCCGAGCAGCGTAATAGATGCCGCTCGTCACACCGACTTTGAGTGCCATACTACTTGATCCTCATCCATCCTTCAAGCAGCTTGACCACATCACTGTAAATCGGTCCCATCTCACGAAAATACATCTTCGTCATCCGCTCGTAATAGATGGACTCATAGGGACCTCGTCGCACAAATCGGTAAAAGATGAATTCAAAACCAGTTTTGATCGCACGACCGATCCTTCTGTATGGTTTCAGTTTCGCGCTTATCCGTTTCCGACGTCCCGGAACCTCTGGCTCAAACTCTTTTTCAATATTTTCGAGGACGTTCTCCTCGCTCCTGCGGGAACCAATGATCTCTTCAATATATTTGTCAAAGGCTTTTTCGCGTGCCTTGAGCTCGATGAGGAAAACCAAAAGAATGTTCTGGGAGATGATATACGTATCAAAAGGAATGAACATGAGGTTATCTGTCTCAAACCCTTCTGGCGGCGGAGCCTTGACGAGGCTGAGAAGAATGTGCATGTCAAAGAAGACGTAGTACAGGGCTGATGGATCCATCATTGGGAAGTACTGAGAATAATTGGGATCTGTCGCGTTTTCGAGAATTGTTTTCACGTCCTCGTTCGTTATCTCCACGTTGTAATGTTCCTCAATTCTTTTTTGCCACTCCTTCACAACGTCGTCATAAGGATGAATGACCCACTTCGCGCTGCCTTTTGATACTTCAGCATAGGCCTCTGCTTTCCGTCGTTCCGGGACAGTAACCGCCCGCCAGCACCAGAGCCGTACGGCACTGAGTGCTTGTGATTGTCCCCAGCCCGGGGTGATGTTCGGTTCCGTTAACCACTCGCCAGCATTGTCTTCCTGTTTTTCACGGATCATTTTAAAGCGGGCGATGTACGGCTTCAGCCACGTTCGGTAGGCATCGATTGATTGGCGCCGGGAACGAAGTAGGGTATCAATGCGAGAGTAGCGTTCCTTAAGGTTGGGGAGAAAGAGCCGCACCCACTCTCGGTAGAGCTCGTTCTTTGTTTTCAGGACCGTTGCCTCGGCTTGCGTGACATCGAGTTCCTTCCGGATGGTGTCGATATTGTCCCACCCACTCTTCATCCGGATGAAATCAGTGATAATGGTCGGCCAGCGCCGGACCATGGTAATCATGGAGTAGTTTTCCCCGGTAAATGCGTCAACCCGGTCGACGAAGACGTTCCGAAGGACGTGTTCATCGCCGGTGTGTTTTGCGGTCTTGAAGTAATCGAGCATCTCCCGGTAGCGACGGGCATCATGTGCCAGGAGCTCGTAATCAGCGACTGCCTGCGCTGCTGACTGGAGACCCTGTTTGATTGCTCCTTCGAGCTTCTGTTTCTGCGTAACGGTGATATTATAGTAATCTGCATAGGTGGGGGTGACCTCAAGCCACTCATCCACCTTTTTGACCGTGAATTTCATTTTCGGAAGTTTGTTGATGAGGGCGTGGTAAATCCCGTACGCGCTCCCGCGGAGACCAGTATAGTCAAGGGTCGTTGTCATTTCTTTGGGTGCACCGATCACATAGTTTCCCACATGCCTGTAGCTCGCCTGCTGCTTCGAAATAAGTTCATCGACAACCAATTTTTCTGTCGGTGGTTTCATGTCTGGCTTCTGAGCGAGCTGCTGAGGGTTGCGATCCATAGGTATCCCATCTCTTAGTTAGCGGCTATTCCATAAAAGGGTTCTAGAGGAAGAAAAACGCCCCCGCAAGCATGAGGAAGATAATACCAAGGATAATACCCGTTGTGGAGAATGTTGAGCCCTGATGTTCAGCTGTCCCGGGGAAGAAGAAAACAAGAAAAACCCCAAGAAGCAGGAGGATAACCCCAACAACACCCCCAGTTAACCCAAAGAGGACCATATACTTCATATTTATGCGGATCTCGTTAAAATATACCCAGGAACGGTGAGAACATGGTCTTTGCGCGTGCCAAGCTGTTAATGGAGGATCAATGCTTTGATGAAGATCCGGGAACCGTGGAAATCAAGTTGATTGGCCCTGACCTGCAGACTATGTATCAGAAGTGCTACGACTTACTGAAATCCGTTTTCAATGTTCCTGACGCTGATATTCAGGAAACTAATTATAGTTGGGGAAAGAGTGAGAAGGGGGACAAGTTCAAAGTTCGGTGGTGGCTCCACAAGGATCTTGATTTGTTTTCCTATTTCTACATCAGATTCGAACTCGCGGGAGAAGGGAACGAGAAACAGGGGAACCTGATGGTCCGGATCCGTGGGCTTCTTCGAACAGAGTACCCACAAGACACACTCTGGCAACGATCGCTCTTCTACGAGATGCTCCGGGTGTTCTGGCACCGGATTTTCTATCACCGGCGACGAGAAATTTATGCAGAGGAATGTCGTCATGGCATTGTTCTCTACCAGAAGAAAGTCAAGGCGCTCTTTACAAAACTCACCGAAAAGAAGGAGGTGTAATCATGGGTCAGCTCCTCCTTGTTGACGAATGTCTCACACCAAACAGGCAGATTGCAATGACGTATTCTGGTCCAGATCCGTGGGGGATTGCAAAAAAGATTGCTGATAACCTCAAACCATATTTCCATGTCAGCTCGTCCAAGAACGGAAGACAGCGGATCAACTGGGACGATGCCATGGATCCCATTACCTTCTATGCACGCTGGTGGGTCATGCGACCGAAATCTCGGTTCACAGCATTCTGGATCGAAATGTGGGTTATTGGAAACAAAAGCAAGGTCAACAACACCGGTGAATTTACGCTCTACATGGAAGGGAAAACCAAAACAGAGGTCTCGGGATGGGGGATTTTGTTGCGACCCTTTTGGTTGATGTATTCCTACTTCTACTACGATCGTGTCCGTCGGCAGTACATCGAAAGCTGCAGAAACCAGATTCTGAACTTCCGAAATGAAATTAAAGAACACTTTGGTTTGGCAAAGACAGAAGTGCCGGTCCATGGTGTCTACGCATAACTATGGGCTATCCACCACTCACCCAGGGGAGCACGATCCTCCGTGGTTTCCTTGGCGGCGGGCTTATTGTTGCTGGACTTATGAACCCTTGGGGACTCGCTCTCCAAGCTGTTCTCTTCGTCCTCGGTGTTTTCATCTTGTTTGAGAGTTGCATGCGGCAAAACGGCGGCGTCTATATTCTCACTGCAGTTTTAACGGCGATCGTCAGCGGCATCATCATGGCGTTCCTTAGCTTGCTCGGCTGGAGTTGGATCTTGGCCGCGCTCTTTGTTATCGGTGCCGTGCTCCTTCTGGTGAAACGGTTCACCCACTAGTCTTTTAAATTCTGCAATGAACAGGATGCAACCGGGACCGTGGTGCAGTTTGGTTAACATTCGAGGCTGGGGGCCTCGCGACCTGGGTTCAAATCCCAGCGGTCCCATTCACCGAACGAGCATCGGGCCTTCTTTGAGCGTATTGAGAATGAGTTTGGTGTGGGTTTGCTCAACAAAATCAAAGGTCTGCAACTCTTTAATAAAGACATCAAGCGAGCGTTTGTTTCTGAAGCGTGCCAAGACCGTACAGTCAGAGATGCCAGTGTGATCGTATACGGCAAGGACATTCACATTCGTAGCAACCCGCTTCTCAACTTCTAATAACTTTCCCTTTGCAATCCGCAGTTCGATTAGAACGTGAAGTTCATACCCAAGTTTGTCGTAGTTGATTGTTGTGGTATAGCCGTTCACAATGCCATCGTGTTCAAGCTTGTTTACTCGGTTCATCACCGTTGCCACAGAAACACCGATCCGCTTCGCAATCTGTCGATAGGAAAGCCTCCCGTTTTTGATCAGCACATTGAGAATTTTCCTGTCTGTTGCGTCCATGACCTCTTCACCGTTTGTTTACTATTTCACTAATTTACCTCGCTAGATTAAACATTTTTCTATCTTTTTTCTTTTATTTTTGACATTTGTTTGTTTTTTCCCCTTCAGTATTAAATACTTTAAAATCACCTTTTCTGAAGGGGATTGTGTGTCGAAACCGTCGCCATCGTTGCTTTCACAGGTAACCCAAAGCGGGGCACAGATTGTTGATTTTCACTTTGTGGATATCCTCGGGCAACTGCACCACAAAAGTATCCCGGCATCGAATCTCGAAGCGGTTTTGCAGTATGGGGAAGGGATTGACGGATCGAGCATCGCTGGATTCCAAGCAATCCACGAATCTGATATGCTCCTCTTCCCGGACAAGCATGCTGCTCATTTTCTTGACCCCTTTACCGCGATACCGACATATGTTGTGTTGTGCAGTGTGAAAACACCAGATGGTGACGACTATGAAAAAGATTCACGAACCATTGCACAACGCGCTGAACGGTATCTTGTGAAGACAGGAATCGCAGAGAAGAGTTTCTGGGGACCAGAGGCAGAGTTCTTCATTTTGAATCATCTCTCGTTTGATCAGGGAGCTCATTTTGCTCACTATCTTGTTGACTCAGAAGAAGGGATCTGGAACTCTGGGAAGAACGGTCAACCAAACCTTGGCCATCGCCCGGGATTCAAGAAAGGGTATTTCCCGTCGCCTCCTATCGATAGCCTTCATGATATTCGGTCAGATATGATGCTGACGTTGAATCGTGTTGGAGTTCAAACAGAAGCGCATCACCACGAAGTTGCGAGCGGAGGGCAGTCAGAAATTTCAATACAATACGACAGCCTCCTCCGGATGGCGGATAAAACCGTTCTCTACAAATATATCGTTAAGAATGTTGCCCGTCGGCATGGACGGACAGCAACATTCATGCCCAAGATTCTGTTCGGTGATAATGGGAGCGGCATGCATACCCACATCAGCTTGTGGCAGGGAGGAACGCCTCTTTTTTATGAACAAGGTCGGTACGCAGACCTCTCCGAAGCGGCAGAATACTTCATTGGTGGTATCCTGCGCCATACACCCGCGTTGCTTGCGTTCGTTGCCCCAACGACAAACTCTTATAAACGCCTCGTGCCCGGGTTTGAGGCACCGATCAATCTCGTCTATTCACAACGAAACCGGTCTGCGGCAATCAGAATTCCAATGTGTTCCACTCCTGCAGCGAAGCGGATCGAATTCCGTGTTCCAGACCCAAGCTGCAACCCCTATCTTGCCTTTTCCGCGATCTTATTGGCAGGCATCGACGGAATACAAAATAAGATAAAACCACCGGCACCTATTGACAAGAATACCTACGAGCTTCCGGCCACAGACCGCCTGCACCTCGCAACACTCCCGAGGAGCCTCGAGCGGGCACTCGAGTTGGTAGATCAGGACAGCACGTTTCTTCGAAAGGGTGGTGTCTTTTCCAAGGATTTCATTCAGAGTTACCTTGCATTAAAGTGGCTGGAGGTTCATGAGGTTGGGTGCCGGCCACATCCCCAAGAGTTCGCTCTCTATTCTCATATATAGGTTGACGGATCAATCATACTCGATGCGACACGAACGAATTGCAATTATTGATAGGGAGATGTGTAAACCGAAGGTGTGCGATTGGTACCTCTGTCAGCGTGTCTGTCCTGTTGAACGTTCAGGAACCGAATGCATCACGGTTTCAGAAACCGATAAAAAACCGTTCATTAATGAGGAGACCTGCATCAGTTGCATGATTTGTGTCAAAAAATGTCCTACCAAAGCTATTAATATCGTCAATCTTCCCCATGAACTTGATGAACCTCCTGTCCATCGCTATGGAAAGAACGAGTTTGCCCTCTATCGGTTGCCAATTCCTGAAAAGAATGCCGTTGTTGGGCTTATTGGTCCAAATGGTGTGGGCAAGTCAACGGTAATGAATATCCTTGCTGGTGCACTCCAACCAAACAGCGGCGTCCTTGAACGAAAAACAGCAGAGTGGAAAGAATTGATTACCCAGTTCAAAGGAAGTGAACTCCAAGCATACTTGGAACGTGTTGCTGCTAAACAAATTCGTTCTGCGTATAAACCGCAAGCCGTTGATCAAATTCCTCTTATCTGGAAAGGGACTGTTCAAGAGATGCTGGCAACGCTTTCAGAGAAAAAACGAGTTGTCGATGCTGTCAAGAAGCTTGGGATTGGTCATTTACTGGGAAAAGAAGTAAAGGGACTTTCTGGTGGAGAGCTGCAGCTCCTCGCCATCGCCGCAACCATCGCCCGGGATGCTGATTTCTACTTTTTTGATGAACCATCCAGCTATCTCGATGTATATGAACGGTTGCGTGCAGCCGGAGCTATCCGCGAATTAGCAAAACATTCCATTGTGCTTGTTGTTGAGCATGATCTTGCTGTTGCCGATTATCTTGCGGACACGGTTCATGTATTATACGGAGAACCGGCTGTCTATGGTATTGTGTCCCATCCGCAGGCTGTTCGGAATGGGATCAACTCCTATCTTGATGGCTATTTACCAAGCGAGAATGTTAGGATCCGCCCTGAAGCTATCCGATTTGACTTGCGTGCAAAAGAAACACAAAAGAGCAAAGTGTTCATGACTTTCCCGGAGTTGGCCAAGACCTTTCCTGGATTTCAACTGCGAACCTCCGCAGGAAGTGTGTATAAAGGTGAAGTCATTGGTATCATTGGACCGAACGGTATTGGAAAAACAACCTTCATCAAACTCCTTGCCGGTGAACTGGCTTCTGATACCGGAACACCTCTTCCAACGATGCGGCTCTCATATAAACCGCAGCGATTGATTCTCACCAACGAAGAAGAAGCGTTCACGGTTCATGAATTTTTGAGTGAGACGACTGACAGTCTCTCCACCACTGAAGCAAAGCGACTGCTTCGGCTTCTTGGTATCGAGAAACGGTTTGAGAAAATCATGAGCAACTTGTCCGGCGGAGAGTTACAAGCCGTGTTTATTGCCCGGGCGCTCCTGGCTCCCCATGACATGCTGCTTCTCGATGAGCCTTCGGCATTTCTTGATGTTGAACAGCGGCTCGTTGTTGCAAAAATCCTCCGATCCTATACCGAGGACAGACAGATCCCTGCCTTCCTTGTGGATCACGATCTCCAATTTATTGATGTGATTTCCGACCGGCTTATGGTTTTTGAAGGAGAACGAGGGAAGATGGGCACAGGGAACGCTCCAACTGACCTGACACAAGGAATGAATACCTTCCTCAAGCAACTGGGGGTAACCTTCAGACGCGATCCGAGCACCGGGCGGCCCCGGGCAAACAAACCAGGATCACAGAAGGACCAGGAACAGAAACAACACGAAGCCTACTTTTACGCTTCATGAACCTTTTTAATATTGACCCCCCTATCTCGATTATGAAAGCACTTCTCCTCACGCTCATTGTTACCGGTCTGGTTCTGGTTTCAGGAGCACAGGCCTGTACGTGCGTCCCGCCGGGAACCCCCTCCGAGGAACTCGTCCATACAGATATGATCTTCGCGGGAACTGTCATCGAACTTGAAAAAATGGTTCTTGACGGTAATCTCAAGGCAACCTTCCTCGTCCACACCGTCTGGAAGGGTGTTGAAGATCGCCTGATAACGATTGCAACGAGCGGTTCTGAGGAGGCCTGTGGCTTCCCCTTTGAGCAAGGAAAGGCGTATCTTGTCTACGCTGATGGGGTCACTGACTTTAGCACGAGCAGTTGTTCCCGAACTGCGTTGTTGGGTACTGCCCAACTCGATCTCGAAGAGCTCGGTCAGGGGACGCAATTCGACGCACCAGAAGAGACGTCGCCATTTGGAATCAACGCTGACTCCTTGGTCCCCCTGCTTCTCGGTGTTGTTATTATTGTTGTGATTCTTGCAATCATCGCCGGAGTTGTTATCAAAAAACGGGGGATCATACTCCCTAATATTTCACCACATTTGAAGCACCAAACAATGAATTTATAAACTCAGCTCCCTATACGTCTCATTGTCTTATGAAACACCTTCTTTTGGTCGCCTGTATTGTATTCTTGCTCCTTCCAACAATCGGAGCAGCGCAGATTCCGAGTATTACGATTGAGGACGTCAGCCCACAACCTGTGGAACCAGGAAAGAATGTAACTATCGTTACCAAATTTGTGAGTAAGGAACAAGCAATAATGGATTTCACACTTGATCTTGTGATGCCTGACTCGTTTACGCTCATTTCAAAAGATGGTGTTCTTGGAGAAACAAGCATCTGCGGATTCTGCACACAACAGAAAACGTATATCGTCGCCATTGGCTCGTCAACGATCTCAGGCACCTACATTTTGCAACTCAAAGGATCGTCAGGAACCTTTAGTGTAACTGCTCCGATTACGGTTCAGGTCACGGGAAACCCAAATCTCCTTGTGGCAACTGACCAGGACAATCTTGGGAAACTTGTTGCAGGCTCGCCGTTCAGCCTTGATGTTGTCATTACCAATATTGGGACTGCGGTTGCGAGTGAGGTAACCGTTGCTCCTTCATCAACGAACTTTATCCCTCTTGGCGGGGCTACGAAGAGTGTTGGGATCATTGCACCTGGGAAGAGTAAAACAGTGACATTTAATCTGCTTGTTGGTGAGAGTGTGAGTCCGAACGCCTATTCGTTGCCGATGAACATCTCTTATGTTGATGATGAAGGGAACGCGGTGAGTGTTCTTTCTTCCATTGGAGTGCTCGTGATTAATGCCGGGCAGCTCTCTCTTCAGAGCATGAAGATTGCAACGCAACTCGGAAGCCCGTCTATCTCGGCGGCTGATTCCTTTACGATGATCGCCCGAATCGAGAATGTTGGCCACGGAACAGCAGACTTCATCACCACGGAAATTCACTGCTCCTTTGATGGCGGCAGCAAGAAATCATATCTCGGATCACTTGATGAAGGAGAAGATGCTCCTGCTGTTTTTGATTTCCTTCCAGCGCAAGCAGGCGATCACTCCTGTGATCTGACGGTTTCCTATGCCGATGACCTCGGAGAACATTCGTTTACAGAAAGCATCATGTTTACCATTAGCCCGGTTGATTATACAGGAGTATTCGTCCTTATCGTTATCATCCTTGTTATTGCTTACTACCTCTACCAACGACGTCAGAAAGGGAAGAAGTAACGGGGAGGTTACTGTATGAGCGGATCACGTGCAGTGTTCTTTCTTGCAGTTCGCGATCTCAAGCGAGATCGGAAAATCTTTGGATTAGTGATCTTTCTCCTCATTTTCTCATATATTAATCTGACATTCTTTCCCGCATTCTTGAATGGGCTTTCAAACACGTTCCAAGATGAAATTGTTGATACCGGAACAAGTCACATTCTGCTCCAGCCTGCGTCAGGGAGGGAGTACCTTGACTCGGTGAAGAATATTCAGCAGAAGATTGAACTGATTCCTGGTGTCGTTGCAACGAGCACACACATCGGAGGGTCGGCTTCTCTTGCTGTCGATGGAGCGACCGCTGGCAAGAAACCAGGCCCTGCAACACCAGTAACAAGCGGGCTATCGCTTGGGGCACAGGTTATGGGTCTGACTCCATCAGAGGATCAATATGTCACTCCTATTTCCCAGCGAATCGTTTCCGGAGACTGGCTCTCAGATGACGATACGGACAAAGTTGTTCTTGGTCTCTATATTGCAGGTGAACGGCTCGAGGACAAGATCGGGGAAACAACATTATTCGGTACACTTATGGAAGGGCTTGGTGGAGTCCAGCCAGGTGATGTCGTACAAGCGACCTTTACCAATGGAGTTGTCAAGAACTACAAGGTGAAAGGAATTGTTCATAGTGAAGGATTTAGTTTTGTATCACAGACCGCTTACTTCACCACCAAGGAACTTGAAGATGTGTACGGATTACACGATCAGGCGAGTTCGATTCTTGTCCGGCTCAATGATCCCGAGAATGCGGACAAAGTGAAGACATTTATTATCGGCTTGGGAATCAAGCAAGCAGACATCCTCACTTGGAAGGAAGCAAGTAACTTTGCCGAAGGACTGAGTCAGACCTTCGGGATCGTGAATGTTGTGACAAATATTGTGGGGATTGTGATTGTTCTTGCCACAGTCAGCATTGTCATTTTCATCAACACAGCGCGGAAGAAGCGGATTATCGGTGTATTGAAGGCAATCGGACTTCGAGAATCGCTCGTTCTTCGCGTGTTCCTTGTTGAGTCGCTTATCTTTGGGGTTATCGGTTCACTTGGCGGGATGGCCATTATGGGGATCCTGCTTTCGTTTTTCAAGGCAAGTCCGATTGTTCTTCCAATTGGGCTCCTCACACCAGTAGTCGGACCTGATATCTTCTTTGGATCAGCATTCATCATTATCTTTATCTCGCTCTTCGGTGGGTACTTCCCGTCTCGGCTCGCATCCCGGGCGGACATCATCGACAGTTTAAAGGTGGTCGAATGATCGATCTCAAAGATGTGTGGCGGATTTATGACATGGGTGAGGTCAAGGTTCCAGCACTCCAGGGAATTGATTTCACTGTAAAGAAGGGAGAGTTTGTTTCTGTCATGGGACGGTCAGGTTCAGGGAAGAGTACCCTCCTCCACATCGCCGGAGTGTTGGATCGCCAGACAAAAGGAAGTGTCAGGATTGAGGGGACAAATGTCTTGACACTTACTGAACGGCAGCGAACTCTTTTCAGACTCGATAAAATTGGGTTTGTCTTCCAGTTCTATTCCCTGCTCCCTGAACTTACGGCAGTCGAAAATGTCATGCTCCCGCAACTCATCATTGGGGAGACCCGTGAACACGCCCACAAGCAAGCAAAGAAGGTGATGGATCTTCTGGAAATTGGCAAGCGATTGAACAACTACCCACATCAACTCTCGGGTGGGGAACAGCAACGAGTCGGTATTGCCCGGGCGCTTGTCAACGATCCTCTTATTCTCTTCGCAGACGAACCAACTGCTTCCTTGGATACAACCTCCGCAAAGATTGTGATAGAAGCCTTCCGAAAGCTTCATGAAGAACGAGGACAAACCACGATAATGATCACCCACGAGGAAGCGCTTGGTCGCGAGGCAGAGCGGGGCGTCTGGTTGAAGGACGGAAAGATTGAGAAGGAAAAGCGGTTCTAAATCAACCATACATGTATAAAGCTGGTTGTCAACTCTCAAGATGACCAAAATCGTCAAGATTGAAACCACCACACTCGAGCCGTTTGAGAAGGATGCACGGATTGTTTCTATCGGGATCAAGGACACCCAGACAGGGGATGTCATCATTCTCGCCGAGCAGGACGAACGGTTCCTCCTTGAGCAGTTCTGGAAGCAGGTCACTGATCGTGTTATTGGATTCAACTTTGATTTTGATTACCGGTGGCTCATTGTCCGTTCATTGAAACATCAGGTACCGGTGCAGCAACTTGTAGTGACGGACCTGCGGACGGTCCTCGGTCTTGGGAAGAAATTCGCTCCCGGAAAGCTGGAAGAGTTTGCAGAACTGATCGGCGAAGGTCGTGAGAAGTTCCACAGCCGGGAGATCCCCATTCTCTGGAAGCTGGGGAAACTGGAAGAGATCAAGTCATTCAACCAAGCCGACCTCGAACTAATTGAAAAACTCTACGAACGGATGAAGGTCATTGGATTGCTTCGGTGAGGATATGATTATCACTATCTCGGGGCTAGCGGGTTCAGGAAAAAGTACGGCCGCAAAACTTCTTGCTAAGAAGCTCGACTACAAACACTACTCTATTGGCGACATGCGGGGTGAGATGGCAAAAGAACGTGGGATGTCCCTGGAAGAATTCAACATGCTTGGAGAAAAAGAGGCGTTTACTGATAAGGAAGTTGATGACTACCTCAAGAATGTGCTCGGGAAGCAGGACAACCTCGTGATTGATGGCCGGCTCGGCTTCTTTTTCATTCCCCACTCAGTGAAGATTTTCTTGATTGCTGACCTTGAGGAGCGAGCTAGGCGAGTTTTCTCTCATGAACGAGTTGATGAGCATTTTGAAAGCGTTGAAGCTGCAAAGAAATCCCTGCAAGCACGGGAACGGTCTGATACTTTTCGGTACCAGAAATACTATCACGTTGACTGGACTGAGCCCAAACACTTTGACCTGATTGTTGACACCACCCACATCCAACCCGAGGAGACGCTTGAGAAGATTCTGACGTTCCTTAAGAAAAAGGGAACAATATAAGGCGTCGCCACCGAGAGAAGGATATGCCAAAGCGACGAGCACGACAACGAGCAAAGAAAGAAAAGGTCAGCTCAGGAACAGCATTCGTTGGGTTCCTGTTTTTGGGACTCGCGTTCGGGATTCTCTACAACCAAGTCGCCGTTGGTGTCCTGGTAGGGCTTGGCCTCGGCTTCCTTGCAATGGTTGTTCTGCAGTACAAGGGATTCGAGTAAGCTACGACTGATTGAGGATGACCCGCTTTGTGAAGTGGCCCCGGTCAGTTGCCCTTTGGTTTTGGATCTTGCGGAGTATTTCTTGATCGATGTTTTTGAAAGTCCAAATGGCCTCAAGAACTTCGAGGGTGTCAGCGAGTTCTTCCTCGGTGCTGTTTTCAAGAAACTCGCTCACCTCTTCCTGAAGTTTTTCCTTAAGTTTCTGCCAGTGTATTAAAGAGGTAGAATATGGAATATCTCCGATGCCAATCATGTGGGATGCCCTTGAGAAAGGAAGATGACTCAGGAACAAACCGCGACGGCAGCAAGAGCGACGAATACTGCCACTTTTGTTTTCAGAACGGCGTCTTCATGGATGAAGGGATCTCTCTTGATGGTAAAATTGAGAAGGTTACGGACATAGCGATCAAGATGGACATACCGGAACATCAGGCAAGGTCCATGGCAGAAACCTTGCTCCCGAGCCTGAAGCGATGGAAGAAATAAGTGTCCTGGTGTGACAAGAGTCACAGTTATGTGCTACGCTATCCCTGGGAGGGTCGTTTCCATCAAGGGTCAGATTGCTGTTGTTGATTATTTTGGTGAACAGCGGACTGTCTTGAATGACAACGATGATATTCAGCCTGGGGATTATGTCTATGCACAGGGCGGTATTCTCATTAACAAGATTGCGGAAAAGGACGCCCGTGAGATCTTGGGGTTCTGGAAGGAGAAATTTTTTGAGCTGAAAAAAATTGACGCCCAGTATTCGAAACTCCATACATCAGGAGAGGGAGAACTTCTCCGAATCTTGCAGAGGGTGAACGTGAAACAGAAATTGAACAATGAGGAATTCATTTATCTCTTGAATCTACAGACAAAGGAAGAACAAAGCCTTCTTTTTGAAACCGCAAACGTTGTGAGACAAAAAGAGCATGACAACGCGTGTTGTGTTCACGGAATCATCGAGTTTTCAAATTATTGCCGATGTGACTGTTTCTACTGTGGCCTCAGGAAGTCAACGTCCCAAAAGCGGTACCGGATGACACCCGAGGAAATAATCTCAGCAGCGACATACGCCGTCAACGAGCTTGGTTTCAAGGCGCTTGTCCTCCAATCTGGAGAAGATGAATGGTATGATGAGGAAAAGCTCGTGACTCTTGTCAAGGAAATCAGAAAACTGAATGTCCTTATTTTTCTGAGCATCGGAGAACGAAGCAAAGCATTGTACAAGAAGCTCTACGAGACCGGAGCACGGGCCGTTCTCTTACGATTTGAAACATCGAACAAGGAAATTTTCCAGAACTTGAGACCTGGAACGAATCTTGAGCAGCGCTTGGATTTGATCCGCTACGCGAAGGAACTTGGCTACATTGTTGCGACAGGATTCCTGATCGGACTCCCCGGAGAAACAGAAGAAGACATTCTCAACAACATTATGCTGACGAAGTCGCTCGGTGCTGATATGTATTCATTTGGACCGCTGATCCCTGCAGCAGGAACACCGTTAGAAAAGGAACCTCTTGGAGAAAAAAGCGCAGTGTTGAAAACAATAGCCGTAACACGGTTGCTTGACAGAAAAGCCAAGATCTTGGTGACAACAGCACTCGAAACGCTTGGGGATAATGCAAAGAAAGAGGGTTTGCTTGCCGGAGCCAATTCGTTGATGATCAATGTTACCCCGCCAACATACAGGGATTTATATATCATCTATCCAAAACATGGGAAAGAGGTCAAGAAAGCAATTCAAGAAACCATTGACCTGTTGTATTCCTTGGGGAGAGCACCAACGGATTTGGGGTTGTGACATGCCAATTATCAAGGACATTGTCAATGAAGAGCTGTTACACCGGACTCTTGAGAAGACGAAGAATCCAACAGAAGAACAGATTATCGGAATTTTGAGGAAAGCACGGAAAAAACAAGGGCTAACATTGGAGGAGGTTGGGGCACTCTTAAATGCGACTGATCCAGCATTGACTCAGCAGATGTTTTCAACTGCAGGAAAAATTAAACGGGATATTTATGGGGAACGGCTTGTTCTTTTCGCCCCATTGTATGTTTCGAGTTTTTGTGTGAATGACTGTGCCTATTGTGGATTTCGTGCACGAAATACCGCTGAGCGGAAGAAACTGTCACTCGAAGAAGTTCGGGAACAGGTCAGAATCCTTGAGGATATGGGACATAAACGGTTGCTGTTGGAGTTTGGTGAACATCCAACCGAAACACCAATTGACTATATTGTTGAAGTGATCAGGACGATCTATGATACCAAATCGGGGAAAGGGGAGATCAGACGGGTGAACGTGAACATCGCTGCAACCACGGTCGAAGCGTACCAGAAGCTCAAGGCAGTTGGTATTGGGACCTACCAACTATTTCAAGAAACGTACCACCGGGAGACGTATCAGAAGTTGCATCAGGGGTTGAAGGCAGACTATGAGCGACAGTTGTTTGCCCATGACCGGGCCTTTGCAGCAGGGATTGATGACATCGGACTCGGGGTCTTATTTGGGTTGTACGATTATCGGTTTGAGGTATTGGCTCTGATATCCCACGCACAGTATCTTGACAGGACCTACGGTGTCGGTCCACATACCTTCTCGGTCCCTCGCTGGCAGCCGGCTGATGCTGTTGCTTGGGAGGAACCACCGGCTCCGGTTTCTGAAAATGAACTTCTCAATATCATCGCCATCTTACGGATGGCGGTCCCGTATACAGGCATGATCATTTCGACACGGGAACGACCTGAGATCCGGGAAAAGGCATTTGAGATCGGGATTTCGCAAACCTCTGCAGCCTCGCGAACAGCTCCAGGAGGATACGGAAAATCAGAGAAGCTTGCTCAATTTTCTTTGGCAGATCACCGAACGGTTGATGATGTTCTGAAGGGGATTCTGAAACAGGGATTGCTCCCGAGCTTTTGTACTGCCTGTTATCGCAAGGGACGAACAGGAGCAACGTTCATGGATCTTGCCAAGCCAGGTAATATTCACAATCTTTGTCGGCCGAACGCTCTCTTGACATTCAAGGAATATCTTGAAGATTATGCGTCGCCCGAAGTCAAGGAACGCGGTCTGTTGGTGATTGAGAACTATCTAGCACAAATTCCTGATGCAGCAACGAAACGGGAAACACGGGCCCGTCTCGACCGGATTGAACAAGGGGAACGGGATTTGTACTTTTAGTCTGAGATAATGTGTTACGCAACGACGAGCTTTGCTCGCTGAATTTGTTTCGTCTGCTGAAATCGGTGAAGCATCTCGTGAACGTCTTTCGCCTCTCCCTTCACGACAACGATCTCAAAACAACCTTGTTTGGTGTTCGTATGGAGTTGTGTTTCCACAAGCGGTTGAAATTCATGGATGATCTGGATCACCTCGGCAGCGGCGCGGTGGTGATGAACCAAGAGAAGGACACCAGTGATTTTTCCGGCAACCATGTGCTCTTTTCGTTCCTCCTGAAGATTCCGGAGTGCCAGACGAATGAGATCGCTTCTTCCTCTTGTTTTGAAGTGCTGCTGGAGTGCTATCGCTAAGGCGCTCGTTTCAGGATCCAGCGAGATGCTGATGATTTCGTGGGACATATGGCTCATTAATAGTATCAGGAAAGGATAGAAGTTATTAATTATATTCATGTATTTATTAATACCACCAGAAAGAAGAGGGTATGGTAGACCTCACACTTATCCTCGGGGCGGTCATTCTTGTCAGTTTAGTTTCACTTCTGGGTGCTTTGACGCTCCTCAAGACGCGCTTGGTGAATACGCTGCTCTTTGTCTTTGCAAGCTTTGCTGCAGGGACCCTTCTTGGAAGTGCATTCTTGGGGCTCCTCCCTGAAGCAATTGAGGAAGCCACAAGTGTGGAGTTTGCCCTCTTCTATGCACTTGCCGGGGTTGTCCTCTTCTTTATCATCGAACGTGGGTTGCATTGGCATCATTACCACGCCAAGAAAGAGTCACATCCCTTTACGTACTTGAACCTCATTGGTGACGGGATCCACAACTTCGTTGACGGTGTTTTGATTACCGCCTCTTTCTTTTTGTCTGTTCCCCTTGGGTTTGCCACAACGCTTGCGATCATTGTTCACGAGATTCCCCAGGAATTGTCTGACTTCGGTCTCTTAATCTATGGTGGGTGGTCCGCGAAGCGAGCACTGGTGGCCAACTTCATCACCGCGCTCACTGCTGTTGTCGGGGCAATTGTGGGGTATCTTTTCTTGAGTGTGATCGAGACCGCCATTGTCCCGCTTGTCAGTATTGCTGCAGGTGGGTTTCTCTATATTGCCTCAGCGGACCTTGTTCCTGAAATCCATAAAGAGCGGGACTGGAAAAAAATTATTGTCCAGATTCTGGTGTTCTTGCTTGGGATTGCGATCATCTGGGCTGTCGGTGTCTTTGGACCAAGCCATAGTCATTGATGTTGGCGATAACGCCATGAAAGTTTAATACTCCTTCAATCAATAGAATACTATAACTTAAAGGGGTGTGTCACACATGGCCAAGAAAAAAAAAGCCAAAAAGAAGAAGTAATCTTTCTTGCTGACTCCAACAGAGTCGCTTGTATTCGTTTTTCTTTGTTTCTTTTATTTCCAGGTAATTTTCGCCAAGACCGCCAAGCCAGCAAGCTGAACCACATTGACCAGTGCATTATGGGTTCCGAGGAAGCCAGCAAAAGCGTCTGGATCAAGCAACAAGAAAATCAGATCGAGGATGTTCTCGAAAAGGAAAAGCCCCGCGAAGACGATTAAAGCGAGGGTGAACGGTGCTTTGGCTTTCATGTAACTCGAGAGGTACACGTAAAGAATCGAGAGCGCGAGCAGCACATTGACGCCGGCAAGCCCGGTGAAGATGATTGCGAGTCCTCCCATACCATCACTTTGCTTTTGACCCCTTTATGTCCTTTTTCCCTAATTTGACGAGGATCTCGTCCAGAATCTCGATATTATTCTCGAGAAGGGGGGTCAGAAAATAGAGCATCCCGTATTTCTTCTCGCCTTCATTCGTGGTGATGATGTTGTTCTGTTTCAGCACCCGGATGTGATGCTCCACGGTCTTGTAGTCGAGTTCAAGGGTCTTGGCAATTTGGTGTGCGTTGTAGGGGCGCTTCATGAGGAGCATCAGAAGTTTTGCCCGGATTTCACCTCCCCGGGTCCCTGCGAGAAGGTACCAGAGGGTCCGGGAGAGGTTCTTGAGATAGGGATTCTGAAGCTCCATGGACATCTCTTGGACGAGCAACGTTAAAATTACATCTCCTCTGGGGCGGCAATGCCGAGGAGCGCGAGACCGGTGTAGAGGACTGTTTTCGTTGCGGCGACGAGGGCAATCCTTGCCGCTTTCACAGCTGCGTCAGCCTGAAGCACAGGAACTGCCTGATAGAAGTGGTTGAATGCGGTCGCAAGGTCGAAGATGGCGTGTGCAATAATGTGTGGTTTGTTTTCTCGAACCGTTCGGTGGATGGCATGCGGGAAGTGGGCAAGGGAACGGAGCACCGCGATTTCCTTGGTATCAGTGAGCGCAGCTGCACGGAATGATGGCGGTGTGGTGACACCCCCTTTCTTCAGGATTGAGGTACACCGGGCATGGGTATATTGAAGATAGGGACCTGTATCACCTTCAAAGGAAAGGAGGTCATCCCAAGAGAACACAATGTTCTTGATCCGATCTCGGGAGAGGTCAGCATACTTGAGCGCTCCCACACCAACATGGAAGGCAACGTCCTTGCCGCGGTCGGTCGTGAAGAGATCTGGATTCTTTTCTTTCATAATGGTTTCTGCGCGACGTGCTGCCTCGGCAATCACATCATTGAGATAAACAACACGTCCTTTTCGGGTGCTCATCTTACCGCCAGGGAGGGACATGAGCCCGAAATCAACGTGCGTCGCACGAATCACGTCAGGGAGAAGGTTGAGCTTCTTGGCTGCTGCAAAGAGTTGTTGAAAATAGAGTTTTTGTTCTGAGCCAACAACGTAGAGGAGCGAGAAGATGTTCGGGATTTTGATTCGTTCCTGCAACATCGCGAGATCGCGGCTTGCGTAGATCGTTGATTCGTTTGATTTCTGGATGATGAGTGGTGGGAGCGGATCAAGAGGAACGATCCAAGCACCCTTTGATTCCTTTACGATTCCTTGTTTCAGCGCATCCTGGGTCAGGTGCTTTGCTGCAGCAACGTAGCGCCGCTCGCCACTCCAGGTATCAAAAGAAATGTTCAAGAGATCATAGGTTTTCTTGAAGCTTTCAGCACTGAGTTTCCAGAACCACTCGAATGTTTTAACGAGCTTGGGATCGCCCTCTTCGAGTTTCCGGAAGGCCTCCCGGGCAGCGTCTTCCAAGGTCGGATCCTTTTCTGCCTTGTCATGGAACTGCACATACAAGGAAAGCAATTCAGGGATAGGGTCGTTCTTGACTTTTTCTTCTGATCCCCATTTCTCGTAGGCAACGAGAAGCTTCCCGAACTGTGTTCCCCAGTCACCGACGTGGTTGTCCCGGATGATTTTGTAGCCGAGATGTTGGTAGATGCGGGCAAGCGCATCGCCGATGATGGTTGAGCGCATATGGCCGACAGACATCGGCTTTGCAATATTCGGGCTAGAAAAATCGACGAGAACTGTTTTTTCGTTTCCGATGCTTGAACTACCGAAGGCGTTCCCCTTGGTAATAATGTCTTTCAGGAGGTGATCCCCGAAAAGAGACCAGTTAGCAGTGATGTTGAGGTATGGTCCGGCGGCGTCAAACCGTTTGATGATGCCGGCTGGCTTGAGGGTTCCCGCAAGATTGTCGGCAATTTCGTTCGGGGATTTCCTCAGTTGTTTGGCAAGCGCATAACACGGAAAGGCGAGATCGGCGTTTGTTTGTGGAGGAGGGATCTCAAGCTGCTCCTCGACAACCGATGACGGCATCTTCGTTTGGGTAGCAATGAGTTCGACAACGGCGTTGAAGAAGGGATTATCGGGGTCCATGGTCACTTGTTTGTCTTCTGTCTTATAACAGCATTTCTCTGAATCTGCTTGAAGGCGATAACCGCAGCGCCTGCATAGTCATCTGTGTCCTGCTTCTGATAAGCGTAGTTCACTGCTGAAGAAGCATTGATCCGACAAAGAGGAAGAGGATAAGCGGCATGCTTCAATGATCTCATGATTTCTTCCACTGTTCCGCCCTGACCGCCGATACCCGGAATGAGTAAGGGAAGCTCTTTGCCACTCTTCGTGAACTGTGTTGCGATGTTTTCAAGTTCCTCGGGGTAGGTCGCGCCGAGCACGGCTCCTGTCCCAAGCTGTGCCCACTGGAGAAGCTGATCTGCAACCTTCTGATATAGAGGGACTCCTTCAATGAGGAGGTCTTGGATATCCCCGGCACCAGGGTTTGAAGTTCGACAGAGAACATAGACACCCCTGTCGGCGTAGTGAAGGAAGGGAGCAATCGAATCTGAACCCATGTATGGTGCAACGGTGACAGCATCGACGTTCCAGAAAACAAAGCAGGCTTTTGCGTAGGCGGCGCTTGTTTTGCCGATGTCGCCTCGTTTTGCATCAAGAATGATGGGGATGTTTGCTGCTCGCCAGATTGTGATCACGTTTTGGAGCGCTCGAAGTCCTTCAAATCCATATTGTTCGTAGAAGGCAATGTTCGGCTTAATTGCTCCCGGGAGCACGTTTTCACTCTGGAATGCTTCGAAAAGATCGGTATAGAATTTTGTGATAACCTTTTCCGGGTTGCCTTTAATAGGAATCTTTTCCAGGACAGGATCAAGACCAACACAGATGATGCTGCCCGTTCGCTCCGTTGTTGTGCGGAGGAGATCAAGGTAGGTCATAACGTTTTCAAATTTCCTTTGACATCTTCGATAGTTTCGTATCCTTTCTTTGCCATGAGTTCGTTGAATTCCCGTTCAATCCTCTCAAAACAACCGTGTTTTTCCTTCATGAATGTTGTTCCGATCTGCACTGCTGTTGCCCCAGCAAGAATGAATTCAAAGACGTCGGTTCCGGAAGAGATACCACCGACACCAACAATATCGATAGTTGGGTTGAGGAGTTCAGAAAATTTCCGGACATTGGCAAGTGCTGTTGGCTTGACATAGGCACCACCAAGACCGCCGAAACCATTTTTCGGCCGGATAATAACTTGTTCTTTTTCCGGATCAATAACGAGTGCATTGCCAATCGCGTTAATGCAGGTTACAAATCGTACATTATTTCTGTTAAGAATTGCTGCGATTTGCTCGAAATGGACGAAATCAAAATAGGGTGGGAGTTTCACACCAAGCGGTTTCTTTGTGATATGCATGATCTTTCCAAGGACGTCATCGGTTTGTTCGGGATCATAACCCATTTGTGGTTTGCCAATGACATTCGGGCATGAAAGATTAAACTCAATGAGATCAACAGGAGCATCGTTAAGCGCCTGGATAATCGTGAGATTGTCTTCTAATGAAAGACCAGAAACACTTGCAATGATCGGTTTGTTGTATTTTTTAAGAAGCGGTGCGAACGCGATGTATTTTTTGTAGCCAAGGTTTGGGAGGCCCATGGAATTCAGGGAACCGTGGGGGATGTCTTGATAGCGGGGTTCAGGATTCCCCTCCCGCGCTTCGAGCGTGCATGATTTCATGGTGATTGCGGCGGCATGTGATTCACCAAGCACAGTGAGTTCTTCTAATGTTGCATCCAAGGGACCAGCTGCATTGAAGATAGGATGTTCCAGTTCAATGCCAGCGACTGTTGTCTTTAACATACATCCCCTCCTGTTCGAAGAATTTTCCTTCTTTGTAGACGATATTCCCGTTCACAATTGTCATACCGAGCCAGCCCTTCACTGAGATTCCATCAAACGGTGTCCACCCACATTTTGAGAATTGCTGATTGTTGGTAATGGTTTCTTCCTTTTTCATATCAATAACAACAAGATCAGCATAAAACCCTTCTTTAATTTGGCCCCGTTCCATGATGCCAAAGTGTTTCGCTGGGTGCTCAGCGCAGAGTTTGACAATATCACAAAGCCCGAGGGTTCCTTTGTTGACTTCGTTGAGGAGAAGCGGGAGCATGGTTTGAACCCCAGGGACACCACATGGTGCGGTTTCAAAGGGAGCGCGTTTTTCTTCTACCGTGTGCGGCGCATGATCTGTCGCAATGAGATCAACAATACCTTCCTTGATTCCTTGCCAGAGGGCTTCCCGATCTTGAACAGAACGAAGCGGTGGATTCATCTTCCCGAAGTTACCATGTTCTTTGAAGAATGAGTTATCAAGGAAGAGGTGATGCGGAGCGACTTCACAGGTTACGGAAGGTGGTTTGTTTGCCCGGAGGAAGTCGATCTCCTCTTTTGTTGAAAGGTGTGCAATATGAACGTGTTTTTTGGACATGTTTGCTAAGAGCGCTGCCGTCACGGTTGAGACAAGCGCGGCAAGATTGTCCCGCATCTTATGGTGCATCTTCGTCTCCGCGTATTTCTGGGAGAAATAGGTGATCAACTTCTCGTTCTCCGCGTGCACAACGACAGGTTTCTTTGTCTGGTGGAGGAGGTGTGCGAGATCTTGTGGGTTATCGAGAAGGAGGTCTCCGGTACTTGAGCCAAGATAGGCTTTGATGGCAACGGCGTCGGTGTCGTTGAGAATGTCAAGATTTTCTGTGGTTGCGCCTACATAGAACCCATAATTCACGATGGATTTCTTTGCTGCTTCCTTCTTCTTTTCAAGATCGTCCTGTGAAATAATGGGAGGACTGTTGTTTGGCATGTCGAGGATCGTTGTGACACCGCCGGCAGCTGCTGCCTTGCTACCGGAACAGAAGTCTTCCTTGTGTGTTTGTCCTGGATCACGGAAGTGGACATGGACATCAATGAGACCAGGAAGAACGGTTTTCCCAGAAATGTCTTCTTCTATGTCAGCGGTCAGCTTCTGGCCAATCTGCCTAATGCGCCCGTTTTCAATAAGAATGTCTGCAGCAACGAGTTTTCCTTCAGTGAACACCTTGCAATTTTTCAGGACAAGGCTCATGCGCGCCTCCATGCGTCTGGGTCCTTACTCCAAGAGAGGACAAGGTCTTTTTGTTCTGGTGTGATGTATCCTGTCTTTGTGGCAAGCATTACCACGTCGGTGAATGTTGTTAAGGGATGGAGGGTACATTGCGCCTTCTGGTATCCATCTTTTGCTATTTGTAATTCGTAGGTAAAGATTGCAATGCAGTCAGTGACGATACCACCAGCAACTCGGACTGCGTCAACAGCACCAAGGGAACTCCCGCCAGTGGAAACCAAGTCCTCGATCACAACAACGTTTTGTCCTTTCTCGAGGTTACCTTCAATTTGGTTCTGCTTGCCGTAGCCTTTGGCTTTCCTCCGAACATAAACCATGGGTTTCTTGAGTTCCTGCACTAACCATGCTGCCCACGCAATGCCTGCTGTTGCGGTTCCTGCGATGACATCGAAGTCAAGTGGTTTGAGGACAGCGAGGAATGCATCGATAATCTTCTCCCGTTGTTCCGGGAAACTCAGGAGGAGACGGTTGTCGCAGTAGATCGGGCTCTTAATACCTGATGTGAAGGTAAACGGAGTGTCTGGTTGAAGTGTCACGGCTTTGGTCTCGAGTAGGATCTGGGCAATGTCCCCTTCCATGATAGCCCCGCCCGGATTCGAACCGGGGTCGACGGGTGTCCTCTTTCACAGCGATGCTCTCGCTCAACGCTTTGGGTGTGAAACCCAAGGCCCGTAATCTTTGACCGCTAGACGACGGGGCTGTTTGGAGAAATGATGGACAAGAGAACATTAAAAGCTACTTCTTCAGCGCCCGCATGCCCTGTTGCGTGACCACGTAGCAGTTGCCCATGCTTTCAACGGCCTCAACGTAGCCGAATTCGCGGAGCCGCTGGAGGCTGACGTCGTTGCTCCCGTCTTTTGTTTTGAGGGCATTCATCAGTTCCAGTTTGGTCATGAGGAGATTCTTCCCCATAAGCTCGAGAATCTTCTTGTCGGTCTCGGTCATGATACCATTTGCCTTGCGTAACATGAGATCACACGCGGAGATAGGTTACTGGTTCGCTGGGAAGAGCGCCAAGATCTTCTCGCAATCGTGCAGCTTTGGCCTTGCCCTTCAGTTCCTCAACAAGTTTGAGCGCAAAATCAATAGCTGTCGCAGATCCTTGTGCTGTGATAATGTTGCCGTCAACAACGATGCGTCCGGATCGGGGCATGGTCAATTCGCGCTCCATGCCTGGGGCCACGGTGGCCCGTTTGTCATGGAGGATGCCACACTTGGCGAGGATAATCGGAGCGCGGTCAATTGCAGCGAGCAACTTCTTCTGTTGGTTGAACCGGGTAACCATTGAGGTCAGTGTTTTGGATTGGAGAAAAATGTTGTTTGCGGGATCGCCGGAAACAAGGACCATGGCATCGAAGTCGTCCGGGTTGATGTCCTTGAGTTGCCGGTCAGCAGTCAGGTTGAGACCATGGGAGCCTTGGATCATGGTTCCCGGGAGACCGGCAGTCACGACAGAGAGGCCAGCTCTTTTGAGAATGTTGATCGAGACGATTGCCTCAAGTTCATCAAAGCCTTTGGAAAGTGGAATAAGGATTTTTGCCATGCACAACCCCGGATGTGCTTTATTGGGTGCGAACGTTTATATCTGCTTTGATGGAGAGGAACATAACACCGTTATACATCCAAGACACCATATTTAAACCTTGATACCCACAGCTTGCCTATGCCAGTTATCGGCTTTACCTTCCAACGCCTTGAAGGGCAGCGCCTCGGTGGCCAGCCCACCGGCGAGATCAAGATCAACTCCACTCCCAAGATTACCGAACTGAAGGAAGTTGGCCTGCCGAACACCGACAAGAAAGGGATTGACTTCACCTTCGAATTTGTAACAGACTACAATCCTGATGTGGGGAAGGTCACGGTCTCGGGAAACGTTCTCTTTGTCTCTGACAAGCACAAGGAAATCATGGCTCACTGGAAAGAGAAGAAGGCCCTCCTCGATGATATTTCTGTTGAGGTTCTGAACTATCTCTTCCGTCGCTGCTTGGTACAGATCACTGCGATTGCAGACGATCTCCAGCTGCCGCCGCCAGTTGCGCTTCCTCGCGTGGAACACAAAAAGAAAGAGAAGCCTGCGGACAAGGGTGTTGGGTAACTTCTAAAGAAACAACAACACAACAAACCCGAGCACGACGAATGCAAGCACAATCAGGTACAGGATTCCCTTTCCTGAAGCAAAGAAGAACTTTCCAACAAAGAAGGCAAAGATACTGAAGAAAATAATCGTCGGGCCAATTGTGAAGGCACCACCTGAGGTCACAAAGGAGACAAAGCTTTTCAAAAATGATTGCAACCACTCGACTGCGGTAAAGACGAACGAGAAGCCATTACTCATGATTGTATTTTGCAGGGTAAACAGCTGCTCCAGAATCGTCATAGGATCCTTTTTGGGTTCTGGACTGATAAATCAGGAAGCAAGGCGTTTCACAAGATCTTTGTAGAAGGAGCGCGCCCGCTGCAGTTCTCCTTTTCCCTTTTCTGTGAGGGAGTAGACACGCTTGCGTCCTTGCACGGTTTTTTTCACAAACCCGTCTTTTTCCAGAAGGTAGAGGACCTTGTACGCGGTCATGGTCCCTGGCCGGAATCCATAGCGCTGCTCAATTGTGGCACGGATCGTATACGCGTGGGTCGGCCCGTCCTTGAGGATGCGGAGCACGTACACCCAGAGACAGTCAGTGGTGTTGAGTTTCCTCAGGCGGTCTGTCGGTTGCATGAGATTCCCTTGGTTTCTGGACGTAAAAGCGACTATTTTACAATCATAAAAGTATTTAAGGGTCTGGTCCTATGAAAGAACTAGTGATTGCATGGGAATCCGACTTGCTGTCGCCGGCGTGGGAAACTGCGCCAGCTCGCTGATTCAGGGGCTGTCCTACTACAAGGACGTTTCTGATACGAATGAATTGGTTCCCGGTCTCATGCACAATATCCTTGGTCCCTATAAGATCAGCGACGTCCAGCCGGTCGCGGCGTTTGACGTGGACGCCCGAAAGGTCGGCAAGGATCTGAGTGAAGCAATCTTCGCCCTCCCAAACTGCACGACCCGTTTTCAGAACGATGTTCCCCGCTACGACGTCACGGTGCAGATGGGCCCGGTGCTTGACGGCGTTGCCAGCCACATGAAGGACTACCCGCCACACCAGAGTTTCGTTGTCGCAGACAAGAAGCCGGTGGATGTTGCCAAGATCTTGAAGGAAACCAAGGCAGACGTGCTCGTCTGCTACATGCCTGTTGGTTCTGAAGACGCGGTCCAGTACTATGCACAGGCTGCGCTGGATGCGGGCGTCGCGTACGTGAACTGTATGCCAGTGTTCATTGCGTCAAATCCCGCGTGGGCACGGAAGTTCGAAGATGCAAATATTCCTATTATTGGTGATGATATCAAAAGCCAAGTTGGTGCGACCATCACCCACCGCGTGCTGACGCGATTGTTCCATGACCGGGGGGTGAAGATCGACCGGACGTACCAACTGAATACCGGCGGGAACACTGACTTCCTGAACATGCTTGAACGCGCCCGGCTGAAGAGTAAGAAGATCTCGAAGACCGAGGCTGTGCAGTCGCAGCTACCGGCACCAATCGAGCCTGATAATATTCATATTGGCCCATCGGACTACGTTCCGTGGCAGAAGGATAACAAGATCTGCTTCATTCGCATGGAAGGGCGAAAGTTTGGGAATGTACCGATTGAGCTTGAGCTGCGATTGTCTGTTGAAGACTCCCCGAACTCTGCTGGCGTGGTGATCGACGCGATTCGGTGCGCAAAACTCGCAAAAGATCGTGGTATTGGTGGTCCGTTGATTTCTCCCTCTTCCTACTTCATGAAACATCCACCGCAGCAGTTCCCGGATACAATCTGCCGGAACATGGTTGAGGAATTCATCAAAGGTGTGCGAGAGCGGTAAGTCAGGAAGGAAAGAAGGAGGGGGTCACACGCGAACGCGTGGTCATTCCGTTGTTGCATGGGGGTACTGATCCATTCTCCTGACCTATATAAAGTCTTCTCCGGACTGCTTCCCGAGTGATTCCCAAATTGAATTGTGACCCACTGTTTCATTTATATACCCCCCTGCTATACTATAGCCGATATTTGACCGGAGACTGCGGTCGAGGAAGGGATGACTATGCCAGGATTTGTGAAATTCGAGGTTGACAAGGACCTCACCCAGAAAACTCTTGAGGCGATCGGCCTCGCGAAGACGAGCGGCAAGCTCCGCAAGGGTGTTAATGAAACAACCAAGGCACTCGAACGAGGCATTGCCAAGTTTGTAGTGATGGCGGTTGACGTGACACCTGAAGAGGTGCTCATGCACGTACCCGTGATCTGTGAGGAAAAGAACGTTCCTTACAGCTATGTGGTCAGTAAGCTCGAGCTCGGGAAGGCCGCAGGCATTGAGGTACCAACATCCTCGATCGCCGTGATCGAAGAAGGCGAAGCCAAGAAAGTGATCGCTGAGATCGCTGCGAAGATCAAGACGCTCAAAGGGAAGTAAGTATGGCAACTGCTGCTGAGGTACTGACGATCATGGGCCGCCTTGGTGTGAAGGGCGTCCGGCGCGTTCGCTGCCGAGTACTCGAGGGCGAGGACAAGGACAAGGTACTCGTCCGAAATGTTGTGGGTTCTATCCAGAAAGGTGACGTGATCATCTTGAAGGAAACCTCAATGGATGTTGCCGGCAAGCTCCAAAAGCGAGGCGGATAACATGAAATGTTCTTTTTGTTCTGATTCCCTACCAGCAGGCGCGGGCAAGATGCTCGTGAAGCTGGACGGGACAGTCTTGTATTTCTGCGGCAGCAAGTGCGAGAAGAACAAGAAGCTGGGCAGGCAAGGAAAGAAGTTCAAGTGGACACAAACGTCTCGATCACTCCGAAAACCAGGCCCAAAGCCACCTGCGAAGAAAGCAGCACCCAAACAATCTTACACCGTTTTATAAACCACGCCAGCCAACCTCTGTAGAGGGGGATTCATGGCGCGAGATGCAGTGACACTAACACTCGTTGATTATAACGAGAAACGATTGACCGAGAAGCGGATTGCCTTCATTGACGAGTGCTTCCGCTACAAGAACCAGAAAAGCGTGACCTGGGTCCATCTCGACAGCTTGAAGAACACCACCCTCCTCAAGTCCATTGGTGATGGATTCGGGCTCCATCCTCTTGTTCTTGAAAACATCCTTGATGCTGACCAGCGGGCAAAGATCGAAGACTATGGCGACTATCTCTTTCTCAACTTTAGTGGCTTTGCATTTGACAAGGCGAAACGATTCCTAACGACACCGATCAGCGCGGTTTTTGGACCGAAGTTCGTGATCACCTTTCAGGAAGGTGGTGAGGACTTCTTTGCACCAGTTCGAGAACAGATCAGAAACGCCAAATCACGCATTCGAAAAGAAGGACCGGATTACCTTGTATATGCCATGCTCGATGCACTGGTTGACCAATACTTCACGCTGGTTGACCAGCTTGAAGAAAATGTCGAGCTGCTGGAAGACCGATTAACCCGCACGTCGTCCCAGAAGTCCCTGCAGAACCTCCACACCCTGAAACGACAACTGACCCATCTGCGACGGGCCGTCGCGCCGCTGCGCGATGTTTTGAGCAACCTAGAACGCGGTTCCACAAGAATCATCAAGAAATCAACGATCGTCTACATGCGTGATGTCTACGAGCACATGATCCATCTCATTGAAACAATTGAAACACTCCGGGAATCGCTGTCGGGTGCATTGGATGTCTACCTTTCCCGTGAAAGCGCCCGCACGAACGAAATCATGAAGGTGTTGACAGTGATCTCAACCGTGTTCATCCCACTGACGTTCATTACTGGTGTCTACGGCATGAACTTCCACTTCATGCCGGAAATCCCGTCAGTGTACGGGTACCCTGCAGCGCTCCTGCTGATGTTGTCCATCGGCGGTTTCATGCTTCTCTACTTCCACCGGAAGAAATGGGTTTAGATTAATTTCTCGCTCGTTGTCTTGTTCGTCACGTGAATGACGTTCACTGGGCAGGCATCGGCTGCTTCCTTGTGTCCGTTCAGGTCGGTCACGGTGAGTTGCTCGCGAATGATTTCCCCGTTTTCTTCAATTCGTTCTGCATCTTTCAGATCGCTCTTCCCGTCTGCTGCCATTTCCCAGAACTGCGGGCACACTGCTGTGCAGGCACCACAGCCGATACAGCCGGGTCGTTCATGCTCGATCAAGAATTGTTCGTCGGCCATAACAATCAGTCACTCCTTCGTTTTATAAGCTCCTCTGGTTTCACGATCGCGTATGTGGGATCACAGGAACCATATGACTGTGTGTTGCCGGTGAGGATTTTTGTAATTTGTTCGATCGGTGCTGTTGCCTTGTTCTTGGTGATTATTGTTGCTGCAGCTGCGAGCACGGTATCCGGTGTTTTTGTTTGGAGGCTATCAGGGTCAAAGGCGTCATCCTCTGTGGTAACCTTCCCTACTGGTTTGATGAAGTGGTTGTATTGTTCCTTAATCTTCCGCATTTGTTCGGAACTGATGTTCCGATGATACATATCATCCTTCAATTGTTTTCCTGTTTTCCGTTCCCAGACATCCCGAGGGATGCTGAACTTCTCCTGTACCTTGTCCCGGTACAATCCTGGGATCACGTTGAACGTGCAGAATGGGAGCACGCGACCGTCAGGAACAGCGTAGTGAATGTCGCATTTGTGGACACGGTCAATGTCCCAGTTGTACGGGTCCTGGAAATGCATCATCCCGAGGAACAATGATTTGAGATGGAACGCTGCAAGCCCGTGGTAGTTTCCCCCGCCAACGGCACCACTGAGGAGCTTGACAATGTTGAGATTCTGCGGCTTCTTTTTCGAGTCAACGAACTTGTTCAGGTTCAGGAGCAGCTTGGCGAGCACAACCTTTTTCTTGATTTTCCTGTGCTTGCTGCCGGTAAGTTCCCGTGTCAACTCGCCAAGGTAGTTGAAAAAGCCTTCCACATCGACAAACGATGGGAGAGGAATGAGTTTGCCGTGCTCATCCTTGAATACGTATGTTGCCATGCCACAGGAGAAGTGCACGGATAACCGATACTTTGGTTCCTGTTTGAGCGCTTCGATGAAATCAGTGATCTGTTTTGCACAGGGAACAGGGAACCAGGCGTCCTTGCTGATTTCTCCTGCAGTCTGCGCTTGGATCCGGTTGATTGAACCAGGAATCGTGATCCGCTGCTTTCGGCGCTGGCGTTCCGGCATGCGGCCAACGAGGGACACGGGCTGGAAGTTCACCGCGCGCACGGCGTGGATGTTGCCGGATGCGAAGCGGATGATGTCACCCAGTTCGTGATCATTCACGCCGCCGATCACGGTCGGGACCAGCACAACCCCGATCCCCGCCTTGTGGCAGTTCTCGATTGCTTGTTGTGCTTCCCAATAATTCTTCGGATTTGTCGACGGGGCCATGCCGTCGAAGGACATGTACAGGTTGGACACGCCGGCCTCGCGGAGGCGCAGGGGAAGGTTCGGATCGCGCGACAGGTTGATCCCGTTGGTGTTCAACTGTATATGATCGTACCCAAGTTCTTTGGCGAGCTTGATGATGTCAATCAAGTCTTCACGAAGGGTTGGTTCGCCGCCCGTGAACTGAACGGAGTTGGCGCCGACGGGCTTTTCATCCCGCATGCGCGAGAGCATAAGTTTCATCTGGTCCATGGTCGGTTCATAGATCGGGTCGCCTTCTTTGCTGTAAAAGAAACAGTACCAGCAGGACAGATCGCAGCGATTGGTTACCACAATATTACCGAGGCCGGTATGACTTTCATGATTTGCACACAGGCCGCAGTCAGTCGGACAGTTGATGTCACCTTTTTCTATATGCGGGTTCTGGATTTCGATGCCGGGATCCTGGAATCGCTCTGCTTTTTGGTACAATCCGTAATCTGACCAGTAGACTTCCTTGAAGGGGCCGTGCTTCGGGCAGGACTTCTTGATCCAGACCTTGTTGTGCTTCAGATAGGTGACGGCATCGATTTTCATGGTGTTCCACTGTTTGTCCTCGACGCAGCCAGGACAGAGGGACTGGTGGAACTTGAGCAAGCGGACATCCCCTTCATCTGCGAGGAGAGCGACGAGCTGCTGCTTCCGCTCAGCGGTAAAGTCGTTCACATACGGGGAGGTCGGGACAGCCAAGAAGTCCTCCCGGGTATGCTGGGTTGCTTGGGGATAAGCGTTCACCATGCAGCTTCCTCCAACATTTGAAAGTTATCAAATGTTTCAAATATTGAACTTCAGAGACATATAAGCGTTTTCTGTATTTTGACTCTTTTATACATAGTGTTTGAGCATCATTGAAAGATCAATGTTCGAGATATCCCGCGTCGCCGGGACACCCTTCTCATAGACCGAAACTTCACCATCATAGGTCGGCCGGTCCTCCTTGAAGAACAACCCAAGTGGCAGTTTGTCAGTTCGCCGAGCGAGCTTCATGGCCTCGTCCCAGTTGGCAGGATCGTTTCCTTGAAGGACTTGCGTATTCTCCTGATACCATTGAGGCGTGTTCGCCCGGTTATAGTTGACGCATGGTTGCAACACATCGACAAACGCGTAGCCTTTGTGGTTGAGAGCATCAACAAACAATTCCTTGAGCTGGGAGACGTTCAGCGCATAGCCGCGGGCAACATAACTGGCACCCATAGTCAAGGCGAGCGCCAGCGGATTCACCGGGGTTTCCAGCGCACCATGTGGTGACGATGGTGATTTGAACCCTTTCTTACTCGTTGGGGAATACTGCCCTTTTGTCAGCCCGTATACCTGGTTGTCCTGCACGATGTGCACGATATCAAGATTGCGGCGCATGGTATGCATGAAGTGGTTGCCACCAATGCCGTACGTATCACCATCGCCGGAGATGGCAATCACCGTCAAGGTCGGATTTGCCAGCTTGATGCCCATAGCAACCGGCAACCCGCGACCGTGCAACCCTTCGAAGCCGTACGTCTTGACGTAGTGCGGAATCTTTGAACCACAGCCGATTCCTGAAACAATAACAACATCCTTCGGATCAATAACGAGTTCTGCGAGCGCATTCTTCAATGACGCGAGGATGGTGTGGTCACCGCACCCCGGACACCAGGTTGGTGTTTCCTGTGTTGTGAGATCAGCAAGAGAAATCGTCATACAATCATCTCCTTGATCGCGGCAACAATGTCTTCAGGATCAAAGGGCCGACCGTCATACCGCAAGATCTTTTCTTTAATGGTAATTAGGCACTGTTCCCGGATCAGGGAACCGAGTTGACTGGTCATGTTACTTTCCACAAGGACCAGTTGTTTCGCCTTTTTCAAAATCCGGGAAACCGTCTCTGTAGGAAACGGGCTGAGATACATGAGCTGTAGGAAATTCGTTGCAACACCATCTGATTTCAGGAGCTTCATTGCCTCGAGGATCGGCCCTTTCGGTGATCCCCAGCTGACAAAAGTGATCGGCGCATCAGCCGGACCGATGAGTTTCGGTTGCGGCAGGGTCTTGGCGAGCTGCTCAATCTTGCGGAACCGCTTCTGGTGCATGGCGACCCGGACTGCTGGCTCTTCACACTCGTTTCCTTCCTCGTCGTGTTCGTAACTTGAAGCAACAAACATACAACCGGGAATGCCGGGCCGAGCCCGCGGTGACACTGCGTCCTTGGTCAATGCGTACCGCTTGTAGTTCTGTTGTGCTGTTGTTACCATTTTCCCGCGGTGCACAGAAAGCTGGTGTGGTAGGGGATCGACTGAACAATAACTTTCTGCAAGGTACTTGTCTGAAAGAAGAATCACCGGCAGCTGGTATTGATCCGCAAGGTTGAATGCCTCGAACCCGAGTGTGTAGTTCTCAGCGGCATCTCCGGGGGCGACCACAACGCGCGGGAATTCGTCCGTTGACGCATGCAACACATACTGGAGATCACCTTGGCCAGAATGCGTTGCCATGCCTGATCCCGGGCCAGGACGCATGACGTTTGCCACCACAAGCGGTGTTTCTGTTTGCGCTGCAAGACCGAGTCCTTCAACCATCAGCGCAAAACCGCCGCCACTTGTTGCGGTCATGGACCGCGCGCCCGCGTAGCTTGCACCGATCGCCGCATTGATCGCGGTAATCTCGTCTTCCGTATGCTTGACCACAATATTGTAGTCTTTCTCATTCGCTGCAACCGTGTGCAGGATGGATGAGGCAGGTGTCATCGGGTATGCGGCAAAAAACGTGAGGCCTGCTTTGATTGCGCCAGCGGTCATGGCTTCGTTGCCAGACATGAACAGTCTCTGCGGGCCAGGTTGTTTCTTCAATGAAACAGGAAATGGTTTTCCTTTGACCAGATCGTATCCTGCTTGGGCGGCCTTAATATTCTTCTGAACAACCGCATCGCCTTTCTTCTCAAAGGTTTCTGTGAGGATGGCGATAAATGATGAGAGCGCAACACCGAGCAGGCCAATCGTTGCCCCCATGGCAACCACGTTTCGCATGATGGGGCCGCCGCATGCGCTTGCGGTCTTGAGGAGGGGAAGCGGGAAGAGTGCAATGTCGCTCCGTTTGAGACTCTCGACGCTCACCTTGAGGGTGTCTCCGTCGTAAATGATCCCGCCGCCAGGGATGATCTTGCTCGCGTGCTTGTCAACTGCTTCCTGATTCAGGGCAACGAGGAGATCAACCCATTTTGTGTGGGATGCAAGCGGCTTGTCTGAGACACGGATATCAAGATGATTGTGCCCGCCGCGGATCAGGCTGGGATATTCTGCTGACGCAAAGACGTATAAGCCGTCCCGCATGCACAGCTTGGCGAACATGCGGCCAGCGTTCAGGATCCCGTCGCCTGCTGCTCCCGCAATCTTCCAGGAAAGGTTGTTGATCCGTTTCCCTCCCGTGATTGAGCCGTGGGCAGGTGAAGTAGTAGGGATTGTTGCAACCGCGTTTGCGCGTGGAATCATAGCCTCATCCTTCGTGACATACTTCAAATATCCCGTGCTGCGGTCTTCGACAATGAACGGGAATTGTGTCTTATAGGAAAGATATAAGAAGGAATAACTGGTTCTTACAGCACAAACTTCACAATCAGCTCAAAGGCAACAAGAATCGCGATCGCCCCAACAATATGTTCGGGTCGGATCTTCGGACCCTTGGCAGATTCGTCGTAGTAGTTGACCAGTCCACCGCTTGACTGCGGCATATAGTTCCGTTGCTGCTTCGCCATGGCTGGATTTAGCCGCAGAGGTTTAAAAGGTTACTTTCCGGTTGCCCAGGCCTTCAGTTTCTCGTAGGTCGTGGTGCCGCAGATCCACTTCCCGGTCTTTTTGTTGAAAAGGAAGGGAACGCCGCCGCACTTGCCGCCGTCCAGCTCCTGCCACATGGCTGCATTCTCTGCGTTGTGCCAGACCTCCAGATGGGTCAGTTCAATCCCGGCTTCTTCTTTCAAGCGGTCGAAGAGCGGTTCCAGTTCATGGCAGTGTTTGCATTCCGTTCCGTAGAAAACAATTAGATTCGGGTCTGCTGCCATGCCTTCTCCTTGGCACGGGAAGTATAAAAGTCAGAGCGGCAGAATGTGGCCGAGCTTTTCCTTTTTTGTTTTAAGGTAGTTCTTGTTGAACGGGTTTGGGTGCACAAAAATCGGCACGGTTTTCGTAATAGTCAACCCGTGTCCTTCGATTCCCACAACCTTGCGTGGATTGTTGGTCATCAACCTAATTGTTGACAAGCCGAGGTCCTTCAGGATTTGTGCGCCGATGCCGTAATCGCGAAGATCATGCGGCAAACCGAGTTGCTCGTTTGCTTCAACGGTGTCGAATCCCCTGTCTTGCAGCTCGTATGCACGCATTTTGTTTTCCAAACCAATCCCGCGGCCTTCCTGTTTCATGTACAACAGCACCCCGGTCCCTTCGGTTGCGATCTTTTTGAGTGCGCTGTCAATCTGCGGGCCGCAGTCGCAACGGAGTGACCGGAAAACTTCGCCGGTGAGACACGCAGAATGAACGCGAACCAAGACGTTTTCTTTCCCGTGAACGTCTCCTTTGAGGAGTGCAATGTGATGTTGTCCGTCCAGTTGTGACCGGTAGGTAATCGCCCGGAAATTTCCGTAGGTTGTTGGGAGACTGATTTCTGCAACACGGTGGATGTGGTTTTCTGTTTTTCTGCGATATGCAATCAAATCACTGATGGAAATCAACTTCACGTTGTGCTGCTTCGCAAAATCATGGAGCGCTAGCAGCCGCATCATACTCCCGTCTTGGTGCATGAGTTCGCTGATGATTGCGCCTTCGCGCAGACCAGCGAGTCGACACAGATCAACGCCGGCTTCTGTATGACCAGTTCGTTTAAGGACACCCCCATCTTGTGCGCGAAGCGGAAACACATGGCCAGGACGCCGCAGGTCATGCGGCTTCGCTGCAGGATGAATTGCTGCTCGGATGGTTTGCGCGCGGTCAGGTGCAGAAATGCCGGTCGTAATGCCACGTGCTGCTTCAATACTGACTGTGAATGAGGTACCAAATCGTGATGTGTTTTGGTGGACCATGGGAGGAAGGTCCAATTGATCGGCAATGGCATTGTTCAGGGCAAGACACACGATCCCGCCGGTGTGATGGATGATAAACGCCATCTTCTCTGAGGTGACATGTTCTGCGGCAAGAATGAGATCGCCCTCGTTCTCCCGGTCTTTGTCGTCAACGACGATCACCAGCTTCCCCTGCCGAAAATCAGCAATCGCCTCATCGATCGTGTCCATGATCGTGGTTTCCCTATTGAGATTTAAGAAAGGAAGGGGAGGGCTATTGCGCCCCTAAGAGTTCTGCTTCGAGGTTGCTGAGGTCCCCGTCATCGACGAGCTTGTTCAGCTCTGTTTCGAGCGCGGCATCGATCTCGTCGTCAACGACACTCCCTGAGACCGGGAGTGTCGGTGCCTTTTCACGGGGAAGGGCCGCAGCAAACGCAACCACTGCGATGATCGCCACGAGGACGATGGTGACAGTAACACGGTTCATTGGGTCACCATTTAGTCGTCAACGGATGCAGTGACAGCAGCGTTGAGTTTGTTTTTGAGTTCTGGCGCTTTGATGCGGACAAGCTCCAATTTCTCTTTTATGTTTTTGATTTGTTCTGTGGAGATTGCCGTCAATGCATTAGATTGGTCGTCTTCGTCAAGCGAACGCCAGACAGCGAGTTGCGCTTGGACGGCATTTGCATTACCAGAGCCAAAGTTGACTGGTATTGTTTCAAGCACATTCTTGCAGTCTTCTTTATTAGCGGTGCAGAGTTCGCGAAGACGCAATCGAACGCGGGCATCCTCGTTCGCGATTTCAGCGTACCCAGCAATTTGTGCCCGAACCCTGTGGGTATAACCGAGTTCGTTACCGTTTTCTTCAGCGTCAGTTTCGTCTTCCTCGTCCAGACCGGTTACGATCTGCTGTTTGATGACAACGTCCCACTCTTCGCCATTAAGCGTCATGGTTCCTCGTACACGTTCGTTCCCATCCTCTTTGATGCTGACTGCGAGATCGATGGTACCGACCTGTTGTGTGCTTCCATGAAGGAAGAGATCGCCTGTGACACTGAGCGCTTCGCTGTTGTAGACGGGATTCTTGATTTGATAGAGTTCTGTTTTCCCGTCATCATTCCCATCGAATTTCAGGAGTCCTGCTGTCTTTTCTGCATTCCCTGCGGTTGTGCTCACTAGAGCCCGTGCAATGACAACGTGGATTCGCCGAGCGCCTTCGAGATCGTCAAGAGTATAGGTCCCATCAGCGTTTTTGGGAACAGCGAATCCTTGGCCAACAATGTGAACCTTTGTGAATTTGACACTCTTCCCTTGGTTGCCGAGGCCTTGCGCTGCAGCAATTCCAATGGTCAAGGTGCTTGCAATGAGCACAACAACCATGAGGGCTGCGATGATTCCTTTCATATAGTTTCCTCCTTGATTTGAAACAACGGAGCCTTTGAGTATTGACACCGTTCCGTTGTAATATCTTGTTCTTAGTGTCTTCCCCTATGAATACTGCCCGTGAAACAGTTTGAAACAGTTGTCTGAAACAATTATTTTTTCTCGGGAGTGAGTTCAAGAAGGTTCTGCTGCGGCGGTTCCTGCTGCTTTTCTTGAAGAGGGATTGATTTTCCAGTCCAGGTTAGCCTGTTCGTCCTTCCTGCCTTTTCCTTCTTGATCAGGCCGCGGGCCTCGAGCTTCTTCACGATCCTCGTCATCTTGGCCCGGGAGAACCCGAACTGCCGTTCAATCTTGTTCTGGTAGACGATCTTTGTTTTCTGGACAGCAACAATCACCTTGCGTTCATCTTCAAAGAAGGAGAGCAGGAACTGGCTTCGGTGCCGGCGGCGGAGGAAGAAGATGACCGCCACAAGGATACCGATCCCCGCGGCTGCGGCGAGGATGAGCAGGAACGAGTCTTGCAGGGGAATGCCGCTCTCGAACTGAATCGAAAAGAACTGGGTGCCCTTCGGATCTGTGATCGTCCAGGTGTACCCAATTTGTTCACCATCTGACACCGGTGTCCCGCTGCCAGGAAAGACACTATTCCCAACAGCAACATAGCCTTTGGGGAGATACGCAGTAACATGCAAAGTCGTGACTCCGGACGGTGGAGAAAAGGGAAATGTGAACACAAATCCTTCATCATTGGAGAACAGCACGTCTGATGTGGAAAATGAAAGCAGGATATCATGGGTTCCCGCCGCTGCAGGGAAGGTCATGGTTGTGAGCCCGTCGTTCCTCGTAATTGTTGGTTCAATGGGTTGGTTGTCGACCAGGATTACCAGATTTGTCACCGCCCCATTCACATCATACGAGAGTTCACGGGACTCAGGAAGAGGTTCTGTCAAGAGAATGTGAATTGTTTCCTCTGCCGTGTCAGTGGTGAGGTCAAACATGATCTCGTACGTGGTGATCGGTAGGGCGCGTCCCTGCGGAATGAGGGAGAGTATGACGAGAAGCGCGATCACGATGCTGATTCTCCTCTTCATAGCAACCGAATAGAAAGGAGGTTAAAAAGGACTAGAGATCGCCGAGGAGCTCGTTTTGAAGATCATCAAGAGATTCATCTGGGAGTTGGTTCAATTCATTCTCGAGTGCCGTGTTGATCTCGTCGTCAACGTTCGCCGTCGCCCCATTGTCGCCTCCGGTGTCTGCTGGGATTGTGGTACAGCCGGCAACAAGGAGAATGGCAATGAGTGCGAACAAGAGGAGTTTCATTAATATTCTTTGTCCTGTTCCTATAAATACACTGTCCTGTAATAGGCGATAGTATGGTTTTCCAGGAATATTTTCTCGATCCCATTCTTGCGAATGGCTACTTCAATCCGATTAATACCGCAGTGTATGCGATCTTGTTGGTGGTGGCGGTCTATATTGTATATCGCGTCATCACGAAACTGAACATCCCGATTGACAAACATTTCTTCTACGCGATCCTGCCGTTCGTGGTGTGGGGATCCAGTACGCGTGTGTTGCATGATGCTGCCTTTGTTGGTGTGCTGCCGTCAGGAGTGCAGGAGTTCTATTCAGCGCCCTTCTTTCCGACACCAGGAAGTTACTTGATCACCTTTGTTTTGGCCTTCTCAGTGTTCCTGCTCTCGATCGGGATCATGAAGGTGGGGAAGATTCCCTACTGGAAGCCCATGGCCGCGATCGGGTCGCTTCTGGTCCTCGTGAACTTCGTGATTACCCCTTGGCGGTTCTTCGAGCCCCTCTGGCTTGTTCTGGGGTTACTGGTGGTGTCGGTGGGGATCTTCAATGGGATTGCCCGGCTCCTGCGGCAGCCTTCGGTGGCGAGGCTCCATCCTGAACTTCCTCGGATTCTGACGCCCGTGAACCAGGGGATCCTGGCAGCGCACTTTCTGGATGCGAGCGCGACCTTCGTATCGCTCAGCTTTTTCGGGTACTTCGAGCAACACGTGGTGCCGAACATCCTGATCCCCTTCGTGGGGCCGGTCGCCATGTTCCTGCTCAAGATCGTGGTCGTGATCCCCGTGGTCTGGGTGATCGGGAAGTATGCCGAGAACGCGAACTTCAGGAACTTCCTGCTGATTGTGGTCTTCATCTTGGGATTTGCGCCAGGGATGCGGGATTTGCTGCGGCTCATTGCCGGGGTCTAGTCGCTGAGGTCGACAAGGACAGCAAGATCGCTTTCGCTTCTGGAAGCTCGCGTGGTGTCGTCAGTCTTATTTGCTCGTTCCATCTCGGTGTACAACCCATCGAACAATCGATCCCCGTAGGTGTTGGCAAGCGTCTTGAGGGCGGTGAAATAGGTTCTCGCGCTCGGATCGATATCGGCAACAGCAGAACGATAGTTGTTAAGGGTGTTCCGGAACGTTTGCACAGGACCATGCCGCCGCACATCGGAGTGCGGAAAGCGGAGTGGGCTGGCATTGGAGGTATACCTCCTGACGCCTTCGTTCCAATCGGTTACGGCAACCTGGCCGTCGACACAGACAATTTCGCTTTGCATAGCTATCTCCTTTACCACTTATTAATGGTTAAAATAAACAATATCCTTATAAAGATTTGCCCATGAGAAAGATTGACAATAACAATGTTATAATTGACCCAGACAAACTTTAAATACTCATTGGTTCTATTACTGTCATCATAAAGTAGTGATTAATGATCATCAACCAATCGACTATCCCCTGGTGCGTCCACACGATGTGCCTTTCCCCATACCAGAAACCTGTCCGTGACGGATCCGTCAGCGCTTCTTGAGCGCTGAAAACGCGCGGAGCGTGGTTTCGAGCACGGGAGCGGGAGCTCGGTTGACACCATACACTGACCGATGTGGGGCTGTCTTTCGTCGGTCTTGGGTTTTTACGCCTTCTGATTAGAAGGCAGGATACACGTTTGTGTATCCGCGTCCCGGGGGCGACAGGATGGTGCACCAGAATGTCGTCCGTCTCAAGCCGGGACCGGATATTCTTCTCGCCAGTGGACTTGAGACATTGGAAAGGAGGCTCCGATGTTGGAGTTTTTCGTCTATCTGTTCACAGTGGTTGGGATCATCTCGACCGCGATCTACGTCCTGCACAGGAAGGAGATCAACGCTGCTCTCAAGAAGCCTCAGGTTCCCCAGGGGTCGACGACACCTGCGACTCCTAAGGCACCCGAGGACCCGATGACGAAGCTCACGGAAACCCTTGAGCAAGTCGTCAAGCGGGTCGAGACGCTCGAGGCCACCGCCAAAAATCCGAAGAGCACAGGAGGTGGTGGATCATGAAGACCGTCATTATCGTTCTGGCAGTCCTCGCCATCAGCGCAGTGCTCTTCGTTGCCTTCGGCGGTGCCGGCCTCAACTTGGGGAAGGTCAACCCGAACCTGTTTGGTGGTGACAAGGCGCCTCTGACGAAGGGTACCCGGTATCCCCTGGCCAGCCATGTCAAGCTCTACGGAGCAGACATGGTGAACGAGGCGGAAGTGAAGACGATCTTGGAGTCCCGGGCGACCACCGACGACATCACGAACTTGCGAAAGCTCGTGATGAGGGGGGATCTGGACACAACTACTCGAGCAACAATCGAGAAGATGGTCGGCAGCTCCTACCTCCAGAACGCCAAGGATGCCACAAGCGTTGGGTTCGCGGTGACGGGGGACGACGGCAACCTAGTCGCCATCTCCGTTGGCGAACGCGACCCACTCCGCCTGATCGTCTACTACCTACTCGTCTCCTCCGACAAGATGATCGTCTATGATCCGGGAGAGGACGTGCCGGTAGGTACGAGGGGTGACCTTGGCATGGGCCTTATCACCCCGGCCGCCCGTCCTACGGCTGTCCGGTGGGTGAATGGTGCGGCCATATGTGGTACCCTGAACGCCGTCCCCGTGAGGGAGCATACGAGTATCTTCACCACAATTGACCTGACGACGGACAAGGTCAAGGGACCCTGATCTCGTCCCCAACCCGTCGGCGCGACACGCATGGAAAGTGCCGCGCCGACTTCTTTTCTTTTCATAATATAACAGTGTTATATTTGAAAGAACAAAATAGAACGATCAAACAATTTCTTGAAACGCCTTCAGGATTTTATCATCATCAAGAGGTGTACTTAACCACTGTTCGTACGCTTTCTTGCAATTATCCGGGTTTCCGCTATCTTCCAAACAACAGACACCAAGATCTCCTGAAGTTGTGGAAATGGTTTTGCATGCAAGACCTTCTAATGAATTACCACCAAGATCGTATTTCGTTACTTGATCACAGTCTGCATCAGCACCTAGGAGTGTTTTGTCACATCCTCCTGCACCAAGACGACAGCCACTCTTCGTCTGCTCTTTGTACGCTTCGCAATATCCTGGTTTGCCAAAGAGTGAACTCAAACCAGTTATCCCATTCGACGACGTCCCGTTCCCAAAGTCCCCGCAAATGTTGTTGTTGCACGTCTGCCCGAACGCCGCATACGGGCAGTCGTTCGTCGTTTCGCAGCAGGTCACCCCGCCGAACTCCACCTTCTCGTTCACGGTCTTGGTCTGCGCAAAGATGTAGTCCGCGTGCGCCCGGACCTGGAACGTCTGCGTCGGGATGTTCTTGTTTCCAAAGGTAAATCGATCCTGGAAGTAGCAGAAGATCGTTGTCATGCCCTGGGGAATGTTTTCCGGTTTCCATGTATAGGTGGTCGCTGTTGCGCCAGGCGTCGTGGCAAACTTGTTGTTCGTGCAGCTCTTGATTTCCCCAAGCGCGTTGGGAATGATCAACTGGATCTGCGCGCTCTCGATCTGGGAGCTTGTGGACGCCTGGTATTTCTGCACAGGAACGAGCGACAAACCAATGAACAGCGGGGTCTTCTCCCGGATCGGTTGTTCAAGGGTGTCGAGGTTCAACTGGACCGGCGCATTGGTGAACGTCGATGCTTTCTTCGTTTGTGTGACAAGTTTTCCGTCCGCAACCAGGCGATCCCACTCGCCCTGGCTGATGAGCTCCACATCAATGCTGGAGTCGATTTGATACGGATACGTAACCGTGATGTTGAACGGAATGTAGAAATTCCGAAGATCTATGTTTGATGTGATTCTCTTGGCACCAATGCCGCCAGCAAGTTTGTTCGCAATTTCGTCGAGGATGTGTTTTGCGCCAATCATCTCCGAACAGGAAAACCCATTACTCTGGAAGAATCCCTGGCGGATATCCAGCTTGGTCATGGTTTCAGGAGTTGTGCCGCTGGGCTGCTGGTACGAGCCAACGGCACCGCCAGGGAAGGGAACGTAAGGGTAATGGACAACCTGATAGCAGGGTTCATCCTTGCTTGTTTGTTGCTGATGATCAACGCCGTCTTTGTCAATGCATACTTCTTCTCGTTCGGTAGCGTTGAACCCGAACTGGCTGATAGGAACCGTGACCCGGGTGAAGTCGATCTTCCCTCCTGAATCGGAAAACTTCATGTTGCTCGTTAACGTGACGTTGACATTGCTCGTCTCGAACGCCCCGGAATTCTTCAGTTTGTACACGATCGAGAAAGGTTGGCCTGGAAAGATCGGCGTGACGTCTATTTTGCCATCAAACTCCACACCGAGCGCTCCTTTTAACCCGGTCGTGGGATCAGTCGCATACGTGCCGTTGAGGATTTGTTGTGTATATCCAATGGGATTCGTCAGTAAGAAGACTGCTTGGCCTAACGTGTTGCCAAGTTGCATCATCACTTCTGCTAATGGTTCTGTTAATTCAGCCACGCCGTTGTGCACGGTGGGCCACCACTGTCCTAACAGTCCGCTGCCAATGTCCTGCGATCCTGGTCCGATACCATAGATGACCGTGGCAGCGCCAAGCATGATCAGCCCTGCCTCTGGCCGGGCTGCCCGCGATGAAAAGAGTCCTGCGATAAATGAGACAAACCAGAAGTAGAGGAACGTTGCCCGAAGCGTGCCGGTGAGTTCCCATCCAGGGCCAAAGGTGAAGAGTGGTGACACAACATTCAGCGCTCCGGAACCCAGCAAAGCAATAAACATCAAACCCACGAAAAGAGCTTTGTCGAACATTGCGCCAAATTCGCCAGTCGCTGCCTCTTCACTGCTCTCTGTTCCTTTCTTTGATCGCTCCACCGGCGGAACAGCGAAGAAGGCGAGCGCAAGGATTGCAAGAACATTCGAGTTGAAAATTGTCCCAAACAGGTAGAACGGAATCAAGTAACATCCGAGGATGAGAAATCTCATCAGTGATTCGATTCGTTCGCCAGGAATATCAGGATCGTACGCTGTCTTGAGTGAGAAATACCCACCAAGACAAACAATGAGGAAGGCGATGTTGAACGGTCCTCCGAGCGCGCGGAACCCGAAGGCGAACAGGGTGATCGCGGAAATCTTGAAAAAACTTCGCATCCAGCCGAACGTGGCATGGGATCGCCCGTCGCTTAACGGATTCATCATCTGGTACCAGATGTTTTTTCCTTTGTAGAGGTTGCCCTCTTGCGGCGCAGGGGTGACAAAATAGAAGCCAATTGCGAAAAATGCAAACATGAACCAGATCTGGCCGAGCAGGGCCGACATGGTGATCCCAAGCGCAGCAGCAGCAATTAAATAGAATCCTTTTTGGATGACGCTTTCCCCGTACCGGCGAACGGTCCAGGGTTTTTTGTACGATTCTTTCAGTTCTTTCAACTTGTCATCAATTTCTTCTTCGTATTGTTTGCTATCACGTTTGAATTGCTCTTCGATTTCCTTTCGCCGTTCATCTAAATCCTTTTTCGCATCTTGAAAATAATCTTGGGTAATATGACCTCCATTCAATTGATTCTGTAATTTGGTAAGTAAGCCATCAACGTTACGCAGTTCTCGATCACGACGAACGCCTGGAAGATCATTCCATTTTTCATGGAGGTTTCTCGTTCTCTCAAGTAAAAGGTTCCGCTGTTGTTGGATATCAGCACGAAGATCCGGATCTGTTGTTCTTCGAAAACGGTTACCCAGCTCAATACCATGGGTTCGCAGCTGGTCGAGTTCTCTCTTTATTCGCTGCCGCGCAACAAGATGATCACGCTCTGCCTTGAGGTCTTTTCTTCGTTGCTTATACTGTTCCCGGACCGGGGCACCGGAGAAGATTCCCGCTGCCTTTCCCTTTTTTTGCTGCTTCTTCACTTGCGCAGGACTTAATTTTCTTCCTGCATCTCGAAACCCGCGTCGAGTTGCATCCCAATGAGTTGGACAACGCCTATTCAAACAAAAAAACGTCTCTTTTCCTTCAGTTGAAACGAGCGTGTGCAAGCGTTCCAAACCGCACCACGGACACACAATATCAGAAACCACGCTACTGATTTCGCCACGAAGGATGCGCACTTCGTGTCGTTTCTTTTCACGCTCCTTTCCTTCAGCACCATAAATGTCCTCGTAAATACCCTGAATTGCTTCCCGGAGTTCTTTCCCAGAAAGATGCCTTGTTTCTTCCCGAATGCGGCGATCAACTTGTCTGTTTTTTTCTTGCCGCTCAAAAATGGTCCATGCTGATTCTGGTCCCGGACCCGCAACACCAGGCGGCCAGTGGAAATCTCCTTCAGGACAGACCACTTCAACCATCCGCTGGCCGGTTCCCGCGACCTTGGATTCGTAGATTTTGAGCTTGCCATGAGCTGAATTAACAGGACATTTGAGTTCTTTTTCAGCCAAGCAAACCGCCTCAGAGAATACTTGTCGTCAAGAGGTATAAATCAGGCCTTCTGGAGGAGCACGGACGCGTCCCCAATTTCCCAGTTTCCGGTCCCCGAGAAGATCAGGGTGTTTTTCCCTTCCTGCACGTCAGCAGCGCCAAACGTCACGGTATTCTGCCCCTTCACCACGGACGACAGCTGGAATTCCTTGTCGTTCAGCGTGACCGATAGGGCACCGTTCTTGAGAATCTCATCAACATTGTAGACCAGCACCACATTAGCGTGCCCGTCCGCAACCTGCTTGGCCTGTTCCTGCGTCAAATCGAACGTCTTGGCCTTTGACAGCTCGCTCGTCAGGAGGAAGATGTTCAGCTGTCCGCCGCCAATCGTGGTCACGCCGGTCGAGGAAAAGGTGAGCGTGTTCGTCCCCACCTTGAGCGAAACATCAGTCAGCTCAAACGGGATCTCTTCCACTCCAGTTGGTGCACCAGAGAAGAGCTGCTGGCCATTCACATTGATTGCCAGGAGCCCGCTGCCTGACCCGAAGAATGACAACTCGCCCCGGTCAAAGGTGGCAAGCTCTGAGGAAAAGAGTTCGAACGGGAAGATCCGGTCAGGACCATAATCAAGCTCCACTTTCACGTTCTTCAGCACGTAGACGGTCTGCGCCCAGAAGTACAGGCCAGGACCATCTGTGGTGAATTCGAGGGTGTTCACGTTCTTGACCACGTCCTTGTCCAGAGTGAGCGACAGTGGCCCGGGGTTCGGATAGCCTGAATACACGGTCACGCCGTTCCACAGCACGTTCAGTTTCCCGTAATTGTTCGTGTCAAAGACTGAGAACGTGACGCGCACGTTCCGGGTTGTGTCTTCAAAGGCCTTGGGAACGACAATACTCATTTCCTCTTTCCGTTCGCCACTCAGCCCCTTGGTGACTTCAAGTTGCAAGATGCTCTTCAAGGTTTCGAACTGGGATTCCCCGACTGTGAAGGTTCCCAGGGTGAGTGACTTCGACGGGAGATTCTGGGAAAAGCCAACTGACCCGACGGTGAACGAGGCGATTGTGGTTTCCTCAACATCCTGGCCCGTGGTGGTCACGAACACCGAGGCAACAGCAAAGACAACGAGAATGAGAATCGCGGCTGCGAGGATGTACATGAAGTCATCTGTCCCGCGCATACTATTCTTTTTTGTGAAGAATCCATATAAAGCGGCACGGTGAAGCCTTCTCATGATCGTCACGAAGAAGGACCTGAAGGCAGGGACGCTCTCGGTCACCTTGCAGGCTGCGGACGATCTGTGGCACCTCTCCCATATCATGGAGCCCGGGGACCTCGTGACCGCGAAGACCCTCCGGACGACCACGATCAAACAGGGCGCTGAATTCAAGAAAGGGGACAAGGTGCCGATGATCTTGACAATCAGGCTCGAGAAGCTTGAGTTCACCGAGGGGTCTGAGGCACTCCGACTTTCTGGAACAATCGAGCAAGGACCAGAAGACGTCCAGCTGCATTCGTACCATACGCTGACCATTGAGGTGCGGTCCCACCTGACGATCCAGAAATCATGGAACGGCTACCAGCTCGACCGGATCGAGCGGTCGCGGATCAAGCAGCCGCTGCTCGTTGTTGTTGCGATCGACCGGGACGAGGCAACGGTTGCTCTTCTACGGGAATCAGGAATTGAATGGAAAGCAAGTCTGCAGTGCAAAGGAAAGAAGGACATCAAGGACGAAGGTGATCGTGAAGCATTCCACAAACAGATTGCCGCGGTGTTGCAAGAGCAGCCTGCTGACGTCAAGGCAATTGTGCTCGCAGGTCCGGGATTTGAGAAAGACCACGTCCAGGACTACTTGAAAAAAAATACTCCCGAGCTCGGCGAAAAAACCGTTACGGAAAAAGCCGCAGATGCTGGACGCCACGGGGTTCAAGAAGTCGTGCAGCAGAGCTCGCAGCGCATCCTGAAGGAGACGCGGATCGCGAAAGAAACCGGCTACTTGAAGATTTTCTTCACGGAGTTGCGGAAAGAGGGACTCGTAGTGTACGGACCGAAGGAAACGCAAAAGGCGCTCGAGTACGGCGCAGTTGAATTGTTGCTGGTGTCGGAACACAAAATCAAGGACTTTGACGCGCAGTTGCAGCAAGCAGAGAAAACAGGTGCGACCATCAAGTTCGTGTCCGCAGATCACGAAGCAGGGGAGCAGTTCTTGGCGCTTGGTGGTATTGGCGGGATTTTGCGGTACAAGGTGCACTAGACTTCGTAGAGAATGTTTCTGCAGGTACAGAAGCCGCCCAAGTGACAGATTGCCAATCGCGTTGCAGTGAAGGTGAACGATTCGGGCGCTTCAAGTCTTCCGACACCAAGCGTGATGTGCGGGTTGTATGCGATACCGCCATGATCCTGGAAGTTGCTGACCCATGTGAGATCCCGTTCAGCAAACACTGCAGCGGATTCCTTTGAAGCGTTGAACATCGCTGGACGGGGATCATACGTAAGATGCGGAACAACGTGTTTCATAAGCGTTCGTTGCAGCTCGAGAAGGGGTTCTGTCTTCTCGATCTGGAACGCCACATTGCCTGCCGGCCCACAGCTCACACTGGTTACTGAAAGCGCAACCGGCAAGAAGCGCGCCGCTGTTTCCTGGAGGAGTGTCTTGATAACCGGAAGGTTCTCATCAGCAAGACATCCCATCACCAAGGTAATATGCGGCAAACACGTTTCCTTGTTCAACGTGATCATCCTTCCCTCGCCTAGCGATGTGTTCGCAGCGATCGCCCGGTCCATCACGTCGTCCGGTGGAAGGAGCGCGATGTCAATAGCCCGCGTTGCCATACATCACCCTTACACAAACGCTAATAAATTCTTCCGTCGTACAGAAACGCCATGAAAGTTATTTTTCTCGCCGGTGGCTACGGCACACGGTTGAAGGCGCTTTCGTATAATACACCAAAGGCGCTCCTCCCGCTTGGGGGCAAGCCGATCCTTGATCACCTGCTGGCAAAGGTCCTGCCACTCAAACCGACCAGGATCTACGTCCTGACCAACAAACGGTTCGCTGCGACGTTCGAGCAGTGGAATGACACAGTCCCATCGAGCGTCGACGTCCGGATCGTGGTCGAGCCCGGGACCACAGAAGAGAAGAAGTTAGGCGCCATCGGCGGCCTGGGAAACGTCATTGAACAGGAACGGCTCGCGGATGACCTTCTCGTTCTGGCAGCGGACAACTACTTCACTTGCGACCTGACGCAGATAGCTGCGGCCTTCCAGCAGCGGAAGGCGCCCGTGGTCGGCCTCTATGATGTCAAGGATCGGACGAAAGCGAGCAACTATGGCGTCGTGTCCGTGGACCGCTATGGCCGGATCATCGGCTTCGCCGAGAAGCCCATGCAGCCGAACAGCACCCTGGTCTCCACGGGGATCTACTTCCTCCCGCGGGAGGTCCTGGCCTCGGTGCTCGTCTACCTCAGGCAGGGGAAGAACCCTGACGCCTTCGGGAACTTCATTTCCTGGCTCTCCGTTGATCGGGAGGTCGTGGGCTACACCCTTCCCAAGGGAGCAGCCTGGTTTGATATCGGTTCCCCGGAGACCTACGAGGCAGCCAAAGCTGCTACTGGCCCCTGATCAACCGTGCTTTCTTAAAACTGATTTCTGTTAGATCACCCCATGGCGGAGATGGCTCAGGTGCAGGACGATAAACCGATGTACCTCGGCCAGTTCAAAGAATTCTTCCACCAGCGCTACAAGGAAGAGCTGACCGAGGCAGCCGCAACCGGCGAGTCGTTTGCCATTGATTTCGCGGTCTTGGAGAAGTTTTCTCCGACTCTAGCAGAGGCCTTGTTGAAAACTCCTGATGAGATTCTCCCTATTATCAAGGAAGCGGTGAAACAGATTGACTTGCCGCAAAGCCTGCCGGTGCACGTGACGAACTTGCCGGACCACGCAACAATCGGCATCCGGGATTTGCGGTCAGTGCACATTGGCCAATTCGTCCAGGTGGAAGGGGTTATCCGGCGGGCGAGCGAGATCCGTCCGGAACTCATGAGTATGATTTACGAGTGCACGGATTGTAACATGAAGATTACTGTTGACCGGCGTGGAACGTTCATTGGTCGTCCGTTTCAATGCGACTGCGGCAACCGGAAGTTTACGGAATCATCGAAACAGTTAGTGGACATGCGGTGGCTCACCATCGAAGAACCGTTTGAATTGACAGAAGGGGAGCGACCGAGCCAGGTGACCGTTGTGTTGAAAGATGATTTAGTGAACATGTACGGACGGCGGATCACCGAACCAGGAAACCGGCTGCGATTGACCGGCGTATTACGCGATATCCCGAAAGGAAAGCAATGGAGTGTGAAGCTTGATTTTTATCTCGATGCGGATCACGCAGATCCAACAGAGATCGGCTGGGAACGGGTTCAGGTCTCGTCTGAAGAAGAAGAAGAAATCAAGAATCTGGCAAAGGATCCGCAAATATTTGAAAAACTTATTGGATCGCTTGCGCCGTCGCTGTACGGCATGGAAGAGATCAAGGAAGCGATTATCCTGCAATTTTTCGGTGGCGTGCCGCGGACGCTTGCAGACAAAACCAAGTTCCGAGGAGACATTCATGTTTTACTTTTGGGCGATCCAAGTTCGGGAAAGAGTCAACTTCTGAAGCTCGCGCCGCAGATTGTGCCGCGCGGAAGGTATGTTTCCGGAAAAGGTGCGACGGCCGTTGGGTTGACCGCAGGGGTAACAAAAGATGAACAGTTCATGGGTGGCTGGGTACTCGAAGCTGGTGCCATGGTGTTGAGCAACAAGGGGCTGTTGTCTATTGACGAGTTCGAAAAAATGTCTATTGAAGATCAGGTTGCAATGCATGAAGCAATGGAGCAAGGTTCTGTAAGTATCGCAAAAGCGTCAATTGTCGCAACCCTGCCTGCGCAAACGTCCGTATTGGCTGGCGGGAACCCGAAGTTCTCACGGTTCGATCCATACATGCCTATTTCGAAACAGATCACAATTCCAGATACGTTGTTGTCGCGATTTGATTTGCGATTCATTCTGCGGGATGTCCCTGATGCAGAAAAGGACACGCTCTTGGTTGATCATGTACTGACGGCACGGGAGGATGACCAGGACACTGCCGTCCCGCGAATCAGTACGGCCCTTGTTCGTAAGTATGTTTCGTACGCACGGGAAAAGGTGAAACCGAAACTTACCAAAGAAACCGGGAAGCTGTTGCGGAACTTCTACATCAAGATGCGACGGAAGGCCGAGGGCGGGAACGCACCGGTCCCGATTACGTTGCGGCAGTTCGAGGCCATGATTCGGTTGTCAGAAGCAGCGGCAAAGGTGCAATTATCCGAGTTGGTGAAACCAGAGCACGCGCAGCGGGCGATCAGGCTGATGCGGTATTCGCTGCAACAGGTCGGGTACGATCCCGAGACAGGAACGATCGATATTGACAAGGCCGAGGGGGCGCAGACGAGCTCTGCTGACCGCTCCAAGATCCGGGTGATCACGGACATCATCAACAAGCTGTCCGAGAGGAAGAAGGAGATCGCCGTGGGGGAGATCATTGAAGAGGCGCGGAAGGCCGGGATTGAAGGGGCCGAGGAGTACGTGGAGAAACTCACGAGAGAGGGGATGCTGTTCGAGCCGAGTCCGGGGTATGTGCAGAAGGTGTGAGGGTTTTGGTTTTCCTATTATAACAGTGTTATATTAAGAAAAAAGAAAAGAACTACCAATTGATATGCCGTTTCTTGATCCGGTCTTCTGGGCGCCCTACGAGCAATTTACCATCAACCCGAACCCACTGCCCTGCGGGCACGCGGAAGGAGAAGGTGCTCTGGTCCTTGACGTAGTTCTTGAGCTGACCTTCGATGTCCACGGTGAGGGTGTTCCGGGACTCATCAACGACAGTACCTGAATCCCCGATGAAGTTGTGGTTGGTTCGATCAAGCATGCGGACGCCCAAGCCGACGAGCTCGTGCTGGAGGATGTGCTCGGGGATGCGCAGGGCGGCGGCGATGGCAGCTCGCTTCTCTTTCTTCGGAATAGCCATTTTTGCGACCATAGTATTCGACGGTGCTAACATGAGAGCCTTCTATTGGGAGCGGAGATTTATAAGATAACGGTGTTAATTTGGTATGATGATATAACGGTGTTATATTGAAAAGAACCCAGAGCACGCGAGAAGGTCTCACGCACTCTGAGTTGTCGGCGACGTGGCCGGCTAGTCCTCGTCTTCGAGGTCCGTCTCAGGGATCGGAGGCATCATGAAGTGCACTGTATGGGATCTGATATGCTGCTCCACGAAGTGTGAGAACAGGGCGATGCCGCACCTGAGATCGCGCTCCCTGAGCAGCTGGATGATTCCCGCGAAGATCAGTTGCCCCGTGGCGTCGGGGTGCCGCATGATCTGCTGGATGTCCCGGCATGCCTCCTCGCTGAGCTGACGCTGGTTCCCTCGCTCCATGTCGCCGACGGACTTGAAGAGATCAGTGAGGTTGATCGGGAGCGGAGCGTACGGCGCCAGGAGCTCGGTCATGAGGGAGAACTCGGCTACCTCATCAAGGATGTCTGGAGTAACACCGAGGCAGTGGTTCACGATGGTGGGTAGTGTTGCTCCCTCACGCCTGTATTTATCCACCATACCTGTCACACGCTTCCTGAGTTCGTTCCGCTTGTCGCTCCAGTCGGCGCGATTGAATCCCTCCACTTGAATGGGAAGCTCGTTCTCAGTGCGTTTCTTGAGGCCGACCGTTGAGAACCAGATGCTGAGGAGGTGCTCTGATTCCTCGGTATGGGCGTCATCGCCGTTGACGACCTCTGCCGCGGCCTGTTCCCAAGACCCGTTCTGCCAGATGTCTTCGGTTCTGATGATCAGGTCGAGTTCGAGCTCTCTCTCACGTAACGTTTTCTTCGCTGCCATTTGGCGTTTCCTTTCTTCCTCCCAGAACAGAAAACCCGGCAGTGTAGGAGGGAGTGCTGCCGGTGTTGTGTGATTAGTTCAGAATAGGTTGATTCTCGTTGGGAAGACGAGCGTCACTATAAGGGTGTCTTTGGGGGTAAACGCGGATTTCGTCGGGGGTTTCATTAATTGGCCTCCTCTCCAATGCGAGACTGTCGAAAGACAGTCTCAAGACGACAAAATTCGTCCACCACTCGCGCTCCCGCTCCTCTTGGTGACGTGCGTGCATTTCTGGATTCTGCAACGTTCTTGCGGAACGTGGGAACTGGTGATGTGAGTTGTGAACTTACGAGTTAGTAGTGGAATTATTTAAACCTTATCCCGGCCCGTTCCTTGGCAAACCATTAAATGTCCAGATGATTCTTAGGAAAGAGGTACCAGAAAGAACTCTTAGTATAACAGTGTTATGGCCCCCTTCCCCCTCTTCAAAAAGCAACTCGGAACCCTCGCCCAGGAGCGCTTCTCTTCCCCGACCGAGGTCCAGCAGGCGACGTTCCCGCTTATCCACGAAGGCAAGAACGCTCTCGTGATCGCAGAAACCGGCTCTGGAAAAACCGAAGCTGTCCTCCTTCCCTTCTTCGACCGCATGCTCCGCGACCGCGGACGCCCGTTCCAGCTCCTCTATATCACCCCGTTGCGAAGCCTCAACCGCGACCTGCTTTCCCGCGTGCTCTGGTGGGCCAACCGCCTTGACTTCACGGTCTCGGTCCGCCACGGCGACACGAGCCAGTACGAGCGCTCCATGCAGGCAGCCAACCCCGCAGACATGCTCATCGTCACTCCCGAAACCCTCCAGGCCATCCTGGTAGGAAAGGTCCTCCGCACCCACCTTGCGAACGTCCGCTTCGTGGTCATTGACGAAGCCCACGAACTTCCAGACAGCAAGCGCGGCACCCAGCTTGCGGTCGGTCTGGAACGACTCAAAGCGCTCATCACGGAATACGGCAACCCGTCCCCGCAACTCGTCGGCATCTCTGCAACCGTCGGCTCCCCAACAATCGTTTCCTCGTTTTTGGCCGGCAGCTCTGACCCGCTCACGGTCATCACTGCAGACCGGCACAAGGAATTCTCCATCACGGTCGATGAGCCGGTTCCCACCCAGGATGATCACGAAGTCGGCAACCGCTTGTACGTCGGCCCCGGCGTCGCGGCGCGCATCCGCACCATGCACAATCTGATCAAAACACATGCACCAGTGCTCAGTTTCACCAACACAAGAGAAGCAGCAGAGGTCCTCGCTTCGCGTCTGAAAACACTTGACCCTGAACTCGGTGTTGAAACGCATCATTCTTCACTTTCACGAGACGTGCGCATCAGTGCAGAACAACGGTTCAAGGACAATGAACTCGCTGCCTTGATCTGTACCTCAAGTCTGGAATTAGGCATCGACATCGGTCACGTTGATCTCGTGCTCCAATACCTTTCCCCACGCCAGGCAGTCAAGCTCGCGCAACGCGTGGGTCGTGCTGGTCACCGACATGATAAGGTTTCACGCGGCGTTGTTCTGACACAAGACACCGAGGACGGCTTCGAAGCAGCAGTGATTGCCAAGCGGACCCTGGAAGGCTGGGTGGAGCCAACCATCCTCCGCGAACAATCGCTCGATGTTCTTGCACACCAGCTTATCGGGCTCACCCTTGAACGAAAGGACATCACCTTCCTCGATGCGTACACGATTCTCAAACGAGCCTACCCGTACCGGAACTTGTCCGCAGACGACTTGTTCGATGTCGCCAGATTCATGATGCGATTACGACTCCTCCGCATCGAGGATCCTGCGCATCCCATGCCGTGGCAGCGACCAAAGACGCAAGAAGATCTTGACGCGCAACACCACATCAAGCCGCTTGAAGAGAAACCAACCGTCTTCACGCCGCGGCCAGCACTCAAGAAGAAAAATGATTTAACCCTCCACCGAAAGCTCCCAAGCTGGGAATACTACTACACGAATCTCTCGACCATTCCGGACAGCAAGAACGTGCAGCTGTTCGACGTCGTGAATCACGCCCCGGTCGGGTCCCTGGACGCGGAATTCGTTTCTCTGTACGCACAACCTGGTGCAACGATTATCACCAAAGGAACTCCCTGGCGCGTGTTAGAAACCCGTGATCACCGCGTCAGCGTGGAGCCGGCATCCGGCATCAAGGCAGCCATTCCTGCATGGCAAGGTGAACTCATTCCTGTTCACTTCGAGATTGCCCAGGACGTTGGCAAACTCCGGCGGCTGATTGCAGAAACACTTGACAACAACGAAGATCCGATTTCATTTCTAACAACAACCTATCCGGTCACCAAACAAATCGCCAAGGACATGGTGTCCTTGATCAAGAAACAGCGAAAGAAGGGGATCCTTCCTGACGACAAGACAATTGTGATTGACCGCTGCGAGGACAAGCTGGTCATCCACTTCTGTGGCGGGTCGTTGGTCAACGATACCCTCGGTCGCGCACTCTCTGTCTTGTTAACCGGAAAGATCGGCACCATTGGCCTGCAAACCGATCCCTATCGTATCATTCTTACCGTGTCACCAGAATATGCAGAACGCATAAAAACTGAGTTAACCAAGCTCACCACAAAAACGTTCCAGGATGTGCTTCACCTTGCCCTTGAAAAAACTGATTTGTTCTTCCTCCGCTTTGCGCACGTTGCGAAACGGTTCGGCATCATTTCCCGCGATGCAGACATCATGAAAGCGCAGCTCCGGCGCATTGTCCAGCGGTTCGACGGCTCCCCGGTGTATCGGGAAACATTCAACGAGCTCCGTGACAAGTTCGATGTTGATCAAGCAATCGACGTCTTGCAAAACATCCGCGAAGGAACGTATCCGATCATCATCAATGAAGGTATGAGTCCGCTCGCACGGTTCGGTGTCTCCCGGAAAACCGAACTCGTGGCAACAGAAAAACCAGAATCAGAAATATTTGCGCTCTTCAAGAAACGGTTGTTAGGAACACGGATCGGGTTGCTGTGCTGCCAATGCAACACCTGGGGCACGATCACCACCGCAGAAGAGGTTTCACAGCAACCGGTGTGCAAGAAATGCCAGGCACGGCTCATCGCGATTGTCCCTCGTGACCGTTACACCTTCGCGCATTCCTTACTCGAAAAAAACCGACAGGGAAAACCGCTTTCTGGAGAAGAAAAGAAAGAAGTGGAAACCATGTTCGCGTCTGCAAGCCTCGTGATCGACCACGGCTATGAAGCAGTTCGTGCGCTCGCCGGTCGCGGCCTCGGGCCGAAAACCGCAGCACGCGTGCTCTCCAAACTCCTCCATGGCGACGACCTGCTGCACGACATCCTCGACGCAGAGCGCCAGTTCGTGAAGACCAGGCAATTCTGGAAGGGGTAGCTGTTTTTAAAATCTCCTGTCTTGAATGTTGTATGGACGATGCAAAACAGCTGACGCAGGCAGCGTACGACGCCCACGCAACCATCCTTGCAGAAAAATACAAGGAACGTATGGACCTCAGCCGACGCCCTGAATTCAAGCGGTTCCTCGAGCTTGTTCCGGGAAACACCATTCTCGACGCCGGTAGCGGTGCAGGCGACCATGCACGCTACTTCAAGGAACACGACAAGGACGTCCTCTGTATTGACTTCTCGCCGAAGATGATCTCCCTGTGCAAGGAAAAGGGACTTGAGGCCCGGGTCATGGACATTGAAGCCATGAGCTTCCGGGAACATGCCTTCGACGGCATCTGGGCCGTAGATTCATTCCAGAACATCCGAAAGAGGAACCTTCCCAAGGTCGTCGCCCGCATGGCGTACATCATCAAACCCGACGGCATCCTCTACGTTGTCGTGCGGGAAGGCGACAGCGAAGGCGTCACCACAACAGAATACGGTTCGAAGAAATTCCTTGCCCTTTGGCAGAAGGAAGATATTCTGCTGTTGTTCGAAAAGCAGTTCACCCTGCTCGACTTCAGCCGCGAAACCGTTGGTGACAAAACGTATCTCCAGTTCTTCTTCAAGAAACGTCCGGACGCTCCAACAGCAAGTCATTGATCGTACCAAGGTCAGTTCCGTCCAGCAGGAACGCGCGCGCATCCCCGAACCGCGTCAGCTTCAGCATGGGGCTGCGGTGGTCTGCCGGCAGCTGCGGTAAATTCACGACACCACTTCCCGCCAGGTCGGAGAACGCAGGAACAAGCAACAAGGTCTGTTCTCCTGCGGCAACCGTCGTTGTCTTGTACTGTTCCATGAGCCGCTTCTTCACCACCGGTGCTGCCACCCATGCTGGTTCGCGCCAGATCTTCCCGGCATCATCATGGAATTCGATGTGCGGATGCACGTGTCCGCACAACAGCATTTCTGCGTTGACCACGTCTTCTGACGGCCACTTGTGCCCGTGCATGAAAAAGAATTCCCCATCACGAAACCCGCCTGCGTCATGGATCGTGACATTCGGCACGTTGCGCACGATCCGTTCCAAGACAGTATCATGGTTCCCGGGAACAATGTCAACCGGAACAATGGATGCGAGTTTCCTGAAAAAAGGCGGCAGCTCTCGCCACTCCTGCTGGCTTGTCCCCGGCACCTCGTGTTTGACATCCCCGAGAATGAGCAGCCGTTCTGCCTTTTTGGTGAGCTTTTCAATCTTCTCAAGCAGCTGGTCTGTTCCTGAAGGCAGCCGGACGCCGGACGCGAGCAACGCTGCCTCGATACCCAGATGCAGGTCAGCGATCACGAGATACTTCCCCACAACCACTGCTGGTTCATTCGTCACAAACTGGAGGCGTTTCATAGTGGCCCATTCCTTCCTGCTGGTTTATATCGTTTTCTTTCCTTTTAGTATCTGGTGCGCATGCGGGAATATGGTACGGTCATCTCTCAATTCGACAGTCCGTCAACCCAGAAATTCTCCTTTGTGATTAACAAGGACGTTGTTGTCCGCCGCGGTCAGTTTGTCCAGCTGGCAGGCGATGACGGCACCATGATCGGCCGCGTTGCTGATATTCGCAAGGCAAACCGCTACTATATGCGCCCAGAATCCGTGAACCAGGTGGAGCAGACCGCTTCCCTTGCTGACACGTACCCAACCTGGGAATGGGAATTCATGGTTGCTGACGTCATTCCGATCGGGATCATCACGCCTACGGGGATGACGGACGCGAACATTCCACCATCTCCTGGTTCCCGCGTGTTCGAGCCAGAATCCACAATCCTGGAGCAGTTTTTCGGGTTTGAACCCACTGGTCTCCATCTCGGCCAGCTTGCCCATCACGCAGTCCCGGTTCGCCTGAATCTCACCAAGCTGCTGCACAAACACCTCGCTATCCTTGCTATGTCCGGCGCAGGCAAGTCCCATCTGATGGCGATCATTATCGAGGAACTCCTCAAACGGACCCCGGATCAAGGACAAATCGGCATGGTGGTCATCGACCCACACGGCGAATACGTGGCATTCGCTGATGATCCGGCATATGCAAACACCGTTCGCGTCATTCCGATCAATGACGTCCAAATCAGCCTCAAGAACTTGCGGGAGGCGAACTTTCACATGTTTATCCCTGATCTCACGAGTGCGCAAAGCCGGGTTCTGGCAGAGGCATTGACGACGTTGCGCGGGAAGAACGACGCGTTCACCCTCGGCGAACTCATCAACGATATTGAAGCGAAGGAGATCACGCTTGCGGTGAAAAATCCCCTGCTTGCCGAGCTCATGAAGCTCGCACGGCTGCGGTTGTTCGGATCACACACTTATCCCCATCCCACTGAACTGGCAAAACAGGGAATGGTCACGGTCATTGATTTGTCGTCGGAGAATTCCTTGAAGAAAAAACGACTGGTCACCGCGTACCTTGCAGAAAAACTCTTCCAGTTCCGGTGCAATGGCGCGATTCCGCCGTTTGTGCTTGTTGTCGAGGAAGCGCACCAGTTTGTCCCGGAGAAAGCGCCCACCGCGCAGACCGCCTCCCGGACCGTCCTTGAGAAGATCGCGCGCGAAGGGCGGAAGTTCCATGCGGCGCTGTGCCTGATTTCCCAGCGGCCGGTAAAGCTGTCAACCACGATCCTGTCCCAGTGCAACACGCACGTCATCCTCCGGATCACCAACCCGTACGACCTGAAGAACATCGAAGAAAGCAGCGAGGGCATCGACCGGGACGTGGCGCGCCAGATATCGAGCCTGAATGTTGGATCAGGCCTGCTTGTCGGCGAAGCAGTGTCCTACCCGCTTTTTCTCAAGATCCGCGGCCGGACGAGCAATGTTACAAAAGGTGGAGTGAGCTTGGAGCAGGCGTCGCGGAACTTCGCGCAAGAGCAGCGGCAAAAGAAAGCAGACGCGCGCGCAATGTTGTAATTACGTGCACTTGGCCTCGATCGGGGCTGGCTGACCCTGGTAGACGATGGCGTACTTGCAGAACCCGCCCTCGCAGCCGAAGGTGTCGGTCATGGTGAAGACGTCGCCGATGGGGACGTTGGTTTTGGAGAAGATGGGATTGGCCTTGCCGCCGAGCATCTTGTTGATGGTGACGTCGCCGCAGGTGAGCTGCTCGCCGTTCCCGGTGCAACCGGTGGCGGGGATGCCGGTGAAGACGACGGCGTTCGAAATGCGGAGTTCGTCGAACTGGAGAATAAGGGGATCAGATCGTAGCCCGAACGTGTTTCCGATTTGAAGATTCTGTGAATCCTCATCGTAATAAAGTGGTTGTGCACCCATTCCGAATACTGATGTCATGTTGTAATATCCTAATCCAGCAGTTGCACTATCAATACTTAATTCAAGGAGCTTTGTATTCTCATTGTATCTCATACTAATGAAATGCCAGCCATCAAGATCAGAAAATGTAATCTGCATATTAACTTTTCCTGTTGAACCACCGACTACTTTCACTTCAGCAGTAAGTATTCCTGCATTACCTGTACGGCTCAATATCAAGGAATAGCCCCTGGTATATGTAGGGTAATTTTTTTCAAGCTTTGCAATCAAAGGGACGAGAGCATCTTGATAAACTGAATCGAAGTTGAACCAGAAATTAATGGTGATTGACGTTGGTTCGAAATCATCAATATCTGCTGCTGCTATTTCCGTATCCTTGTCAACAAGAATATGCTCTCCGCCAGCAGGCGACGGGGAAGCAGAAGACGTCGTAACAGCAGGACTACTGACTAAATCGTTATCAGCTGCTGATTCGTCTTGAATCGTTGTCCCGGTTGCCCCCTCAAAGGAGAACAACCCAATCGTACTCGCCTGTTCCGGGAGATTCCCTCGAGGTGGAGCAAATCGTGTGCTTGTTGCCGGCACGCTCAACACACCATTCCCCAGGTTCTTCATGTACACAACAGCTGCCCCGTTCTCACCGCAGCTCCTGCCCGTGAGCAAAAGGGCGTTCGTGCTTATCGTGACCACCCCGGAAATGAATGTGTAGCCAACGCCGGCAATCGAAAGGGTGATCAAGAGCAGCACGACTATCGCGATAATCGGGGTAATACCTTTCTCTTCGTGATTCGTTCGTCGACGTGTGACCATTCAAGTCACTTATACTTTTTCTTAAGAGCATATAAAATCATGTGGTGATGCGCTGATACCATTGCTTCGCCGCTGCCAGATCCATTGACCCGTGCACTAGGGCTCGCCCGTCCCGGAAGAGCGTCAGTGCCTGCTTTCCGCGGCGATAGCGGATCACGTCTTTTGAAATCTGAAGCCCACCAGCACGGACTTGAAAATCGAATTTTGATCCCTTGATCTGGATCGTATCCCCGCACAGCCTTCTGATGCCTGGTGGTTTCGCGTGCGGCGCGATCGAACATCGGCATGGTCCAGCTGGCAGCTCATAGCTGTGTCCAGTACTCACCCACAACTTCCGGTCGCCCTGTTTAACGAGCCCAAGGATTTTTCGCACCAGGAAGCGGAGCACCTTCGGCTCAATCGGTCCCGTGCATCTCGGCGCGTCCCGGACAGGGGGAAACACACAGGAAAGACAGATCCCGGGATCGAACCGCGCGCACAGCCCCTGATCGTGAGTAGCAGCTGAAAAGAGGTATGGAATCTTCCTTTTGACACAGAACGCGTTCACCACGAACCGCGTCTCGAAGTTGTCTGTGCAGTCGATCACCAGCGACGGGCTCCCCAACACCGTTGCATCGGTCACATCACCAACAAGCGTCTTGTGCTTTCCGAGCAGGGCATACATGGCGTCGGCCTTCGGCAACCCCACCTGGTTTTTCTGGTACACCGGCCCAATGTCGTTTTCCTCGACAACATCGCGGTCAACCACCAGCACCTTCCCGGGAAGGTGCGCCGCAAGCCGGCTCCCGATCTGCCCCAGCCCTACCAGCGCGATCATAGGGAATATAAAACCTCTTGATAACTTTAGCGTTGCGCATGGATGAAACTGAGATCGCTCGCGTGGGGCGGCTGATCAAACGGATTCAACGGGCAGCGGACACGCTCCGGCACTTCCCGTCGAGAATCCGGGTCCTCGCACACAACGACAGCGACGGCCTTGCCAGCGGCGCCATCATTACGAAGGCGTTGACCCGCGAGGGCAAGGAGTTCCAGCTCAGCTTCCACAAGCAACTTACGAAGGCTGTGCTTCACGACCTGACCACAGAACCGAACAGGCTCTTCCTCTTCCTTGATTTCGGGTCCGGAATGATCACGACCATTCAGGAAACCCTCCTTGCCCGTGATCGCGTCCCGTCAGCAGTGGGGATCATTGCTGACCACCACCTTCCCCAGGGGGACGTTTACTCGGAAAACCTCATCCATCTCAGCCCACATGATTTCGACATCACGGAAAACATCTCCGGCGCCGGGATGACCTATCTACTTGCTCGTGCCATGAACCCGGAGAACCGGGAGCTTGCCGAGCTCGCCATCATCGGCGCGATTGGCGACTCCCAGATGGGGTCAGTCGGTCCGGACTGGACCTTGTTCGGCCTGAACAAGGAGATCCTCAAGGACGCGGTCAGCACCGGGAAAATCCGCCAAGACAAGGGCCTCCGTCTGTGGGGACGGTACACGCGACCGCTCCATCGCGCGCTCCAGTACTCGGTCGACCCATACATCCCCGAAGTGTCAGGAAACGAAGATCATGCCATTGCGTTCCTGCAGGAAATCGGGATTGACCACCGGAAACCAGGCGGCTTCCGCTGCCTTGCTGACCTGTCCGAAGACGAGCAACGGACGCTTGCTGACGCGATCATCAAGGAGCGGGTAACAAAGAATATCGACCATCCTGATCATATTTTCGGTGACGTCTACGATCTTGTTGAACGGGATGAGTACCGGGACGCCAATGAATTCACCACGTTGCTGAATGCATGTGGGAAACTCGGTAACCCGGGTCTCGGGATTGCGTTATGCCTTGGTGATCCAACTGCGCCGCCGCTTATGAAAAAGGTCCTCGCTTCCTACCGAAAGGAGATCGGTGAGGGCATCAGATGCTTCTATGCCAACCAAGAGACCCTACTGCTTGAGCGAGACAAGGGCCTTTATGTCCATGCCCGTGACCTGATTGGAGAACACATCATCTCGAACGTCATTTCCACCGTCCACAAGGCAGGTGTCCTGCCTGAAAAACCGGTTTTTGCACTCGTTCACGCTGCTGACGGCGCAATAAAGGTCTCGGCCCGCGCAAGCGAGGCGCTCGTTGCACAAGGGCTCAACTTGGGAAAGATCCTTGCAGCAGCAGCAGCGAAGGCGGGTGGTGAGGGTGGCGGCCATCGTGGTGCGGCAGGGGCGCTCATTCCGATCGCCAATGAGCACATGCTTATAAATAGTATTGAGGAAATACTGATGTCTCTTGGAGGCAGCCCAAAACCGGTTCCTGAACCGATTGCTGCCACTCCTGATACCTATGACCGAAGAAAACAAGACCGTGGAGAAGGAAGCACCCCAAGAGAAGAAAGTCGGCCCCGCCAAAAAGTGGAAAGGAAAGGACTGGTTCGTTATTTTGGCGCCGAAGATGTTTAACGAGCTCGCCATCGGCGAAACCCCGACCACTGACCCCAAGACGATTGTGGGACGCCAGGTCCAGGTCTCCATGACCGAGCTCGGGGGCAACCCGCAAAAATTCTACATGAAAATGAAGTTCCGCATCACCGAGATTGCTGGCCGGAATGCCAAAACCGAGTTTAATGGATTTGAGCTGCTCCGGGAACACCTCATGAGAGTGGTCCGGAAGCGCACGCAAAAGATCGAAACCATCTTGACAATCACAAGTAAGGACAAATGGAAGCTGCAGATCACATCACTGCTGGTGCTGAACCGACGGACTGACGCAACCATCAAGCACGTTATTCGAAAACTGGTTACCGACACACTAACAGAAACGATTACCAAGAGCACGACGGAAGAATTCATCAAGAAGGTTGTTGATGGTTCCTTCCAAAAGAACCTGCGCAAAGAAGGAAGTAAACTCTATCCTATTCGCTTCTGTGAAATCGCGAAGATTGAGGTCCTCAAGACCCCGGCAGCCAAGCCGATCGCAGCAACGGTGTAAATATGGCGCGCGACATTGCCGGTGAAGTCAAGAAGTTGATGCGCCAGGTTGAACAGATTCGGAACATCGGCACGGTTGCGCACATCGACCACGGCAAAACCACGTTGAGCGACAATCTGCTCGCTGGCGCAGGCATGATTTCTGAAGAACTTGCTGGCAAGCAGCAAATGATGGATTACGATCAGCAGGAACAAGAACGGGGGATCACCATCTATGCTGCAAACGCAAGTATGATTCATGAAGTAGGGGGCAAGACCTACCTGATCAATTTGATTGATACCCCGGGCCACGTTGACTTTGGCGGTGACGTGACCCGCGCCATGCGCGCGGTCGATGGGGTGATTATCCTCACTGACGCAGTCGAAGGGGTTATGCCGCAGACCGAAACCGTGATTCGGCAGGCAATCCGGGAGCGCGTCAAACCAATTCTGTTCATCAACAAGGTTGACCGGTTGATCAAGGAACTCAAACTCAGTCCCGAGGACATGCTCGAGCAGTTTAAAGGGATCATCAATGAAGTCAACCGACTAATCCAGCAGTACGCAGAAGACGCGTACAAAGATAAGTGGCTGGTCAATGTCAATGATGGTTCTGTTGCATTTGGCAGTGCCGTGCGCAAGTGGGCAGTCTCTGTGCCGTACATGAAGAAGACCGGCATTTCTTTCAAAGACGTCATTGATCACACAGAAAAACAAGAAGAGGACGAACTTGCCAAGAAAGCGCCGCTGTACCGAATCGTCATGGATATGGTGGTCCACCACCTTCCGAATCCGAAAGAAGCGCAGACATACCGGATCAAAAAGATCTGGTCAGGTGATGCTGATTCTCAAGTCGGGAAGGACATGGCTGCCTGCAATCCCGAAGGGATCTTGGCAGGTGTGGTCACGAAGATCTACCCCGATCCGCATGCTGGCTACGTCGCAACCGTTCGTATCTTTTCCGGGAAGATTGAACGCGGCCAGGAAGTCTACATGGTTTCCCGCTTGAAATCAGGAAAGGTCCAGCAAGTTTCTATTTACAAAGGTGGCCAACGCCTCGCCATGGAAGAAGTGGTCGCCGGGAACATTGTCGGCGTCGTTGGTCTCAAAGATGCATTCTCTGGTGAAACCCTCACCGCTGTGGGGAACGATATGCCCGGCTTCGAAGCAATCAAGCACATCTTCGAACCCGTTGTCACCAAGGCCATCGAACCCAAGCAACCGAAGCAGCTCAGCAAGTTTATTGCATTCCTGAAGCAGACCGGCCGGGAAGACCCGACCCTGCAGGTCAAGATCAACGAAGATACCGGCGAGTACCTGGTGTCCGGATTGGGTGAACTCCACCTCGAGGCAAAGGTTGAGCGCAAGCTCAAGGAAGAAGGGATCGAGGTCGATGTCTCCCCGCCGATCGTGATTTACAATGAATCGATTAAAGGGACAACACCCGGACCAGTCGAAGGGAAGAGTCCAAACAAACACAACCGGTTCTACGTCACCGCAGAGCCGGTTCCCAAGGCGGTCTACGACGCCATGCTCAAGGGCGACTTGCCCAGCGATTACGAAGTGAAGAAGAAAGATCAGGAGTTGCTTGACAAGCTCGTGAATCTCGGCATGGACCGGGACATTGTTAAGAAGATCAAACTGATTCATAACAGGAACATTTTGCTCGACACCACCTACGGCGTCCAATCAATTCTTGAAATTATGGAAATGGTCAAGGAAGCGTTCAGGGAAGCCACGAACGAAGGACCGCTTGCACGCGAACCTGTCACGGGCGTTCTTGTGAAAATGACTGATGCAAAGCTGCACGAGGACGCGATCCACCGCGGTCCGGCGCAAGTGATCCCTGCGATCAGAAAGGCGGTCCGCAACGCCATGATCGGCGCCAAGACGTTCATCTTCGAGCCAAAACAGATCATCCGCATTGATGTTCCCACAGAACAGCTTGGCGGCGCCAGCAAGGAAGTGAACAACCGGCGCGGCCAGATCATGGAAATGAAGGAAGAGCGCGGGGTCACGAGCATTACCACGAAACTCCCGGTCGCGGAGATGTTCGGGTTCAACTCTGCCCTGAAAAGTGCAACAGGCGGCCTCGGCTTCTACTGGCTGATCGACATTGTCTACGAACCGCTGCCCAAGGAACTTGAAGCGAAGGTGATTGCCGGCATCAAACAGCGGAAAGGGATCAAGGACGACACTGAGGAAGAAGAGTAAGCCCTTTTCATCATTTTATTGTTTCTTCCGGTGGCGTACCAACGACGACACCCGCGTTCTTTTTACAAACGCATTGACTTGTATCACATTCGTATGTTGGACCAAGTGTTTTGCAGGCATCCTCTTTCACACATCTCCAATTCGCTTCACCAGTATGTTTAGGGTAATCAGGATCGTCACTAAGACCGTCCCCATCTTGGTCATTTCCTACACAACTTACCAAGTGAAGCTCCTCTCGCTGTTTTCGGAATTCATCAAAGACCTCCTTGTGTGGCTCCACACCTTCCTCACAGAGAGCGGTAAGAGGGTTCCCCTGAAAATAGGTTGTTAGTACTTCGCAAAGAGTCATACAAGTACATACATTAATCATATCAGGAGGAATTGAGAATTCGACGACAGGATATTGCCCTTGTGCTTCTTGTTGATCGTAGATGGCATCAATACTATCCCACCACTCCTCTGCTGAATCAAAGTTATATGTTGGGAGTGGCCAGGGAATGCTGTATTTCTTTTCATCGCCTACTATGTTTCCATTCACATCAACATCGTAATATCTCCATACCGGACAATAAGAGCAGAGGCAGGGTTCTTCCCATGGCCAAACTATTGTCGCTTCCTGTGGCTCGAAGGAAGTAGCGAAATGAGTTTCTGTTTCCTCTTTTGATATTGGTCTACCTTTATCGTCAGCACCGAGGCTCAAATAACGATCTCCACATATGTTGCCAATTTTCGAATAAACATCTCTATACACTCCTAAGTATCCCGGCAAGAGACCCACCGAGCAACCATGACCTGATATAACTAGTTTTGTCATCTCATTAATTTTTGTTCCCCCTGTAGAGGCCCAAAACATCATATTGTTTTTGTCGTTACTATGTTGTATTCCATATGAATGGATTAATTCATGTTGTAGGGTGGCAGTCAATTTGTCTTCATTGAAGTGCCATCGATTATTCCAGAACTCAATGAATTGTTTATACGCTAATACCAATACACCTTCTTGTCGGTTGTATAACGATGTTGCAAACAAAGGTGTCCCTCTTGCATCATTTCCAAAGTATATTTTATCTACAACAATAACTGGTATCTTTTGGGGATTGTTTCTTTTGAGGTACCTTTCATACGCTCCTATTTTTTTAACATTAGAAGGAACAGTTCCAACGTACCATATTTCTCCTTTATCTGTCAGGAGGAATCCTGCAGGATTCGATACTGCGGGATTTATTATTTCGAATTGATCTGCTGTTGGTGCAATCATAGGTGGGGGGATGAATTTTCCTTCAGTTACAGCATTTCGCAATATATCAAATGATTTAGCAAATCCTTGGGGAATAATTGTTTTGAAGGCATCCTCTCCGTAAACATCTCCTAAATTGCTGCCGTGCCAGAAGACTTTCACTGGTCCAATTTCAAGGGGCATACACGAAGAAGATGCACTGATAGGAGGACCAAGAGGGACTTCTGTAGCTTCCTCAACATATTGATAAAATGCAAATGAACGTTTCCAAAGTAGGTTTCTCAACTCTTCCCATGTCATATCACCTTCCTCATTAAGAACAGCAAATGCGAGATTTCCCCCATCACTTACCAAGACAACAGGTTTCATATTGTCAGGGAGCTCTGGGAGGGTGATTGTATAACCGCTTCCTGTTGGTGTAATAGTTACCTCAATGTCAGAAAGTTCCCCTGTATATAAATTTCCTGTAAATACCGAAATTTCGGCTGGAGGTCGAACATCATTTATTTGAAGAGAAAAAATATTATTCCCTTCATATTCTACAGCTAGTTCAGGGGTTGTGATATCAAGTGTGATTGTTTTTGTTGTACTAACTGAACTTCCATCAGCGAAGTCAATCTGTGCACCAAGTATATGAGAGCCGTCCCCCAAATAAAGGAGGGGTTCAAGAATGTAATCAAAAACAATGATGATATCGTTTCCTTCGGGGTACAATTGATACTCGTCATCTTGTTGTATATAATTATCAATAATAAATGTTACATCAGTAATCAAATCTGGATCAAGTGGTGGAGATCCAAAATTTGGTGAAAGTGTCAACGAGAGGCTATCGGAAGGAATGCCTGTGTTAAATACAATATCATCATGATTAATCACAATGAGGGGGTTTGTTGACTTTTTTGTGTTGAAGGAGGCGGCAGTGGGGAAATTTTCCAAAGATCGCCGATAAGAAGATTTGAACCAAAAATTACGAACGTGAGGAAAATAATAAAGACAATACCGACGATAAATGGTTTGTTTGGGAACGAAGAATTCTTGGAACGAGACATGCTTTAACAATTTAGCTTTTTGTTTTTAAATTCATCCTCACATAGGGTCAAGAATGAAAATGGGAGCTTTTTAGTTCCCAATCCAATTTGACAGAAGATGATCCGTTTCCCAAAAAAATATCAGAAGCTCGTCAATACGAACAAGAACACGAAACGCCTGAACAGCACCCTCACTTTTTTGGTTCGCCTGCTCGTGCTCTCGATTCCGCTCTATATCATCCTCTTCTTCATTGACTTCTTCCCGATCCAGGAGATGACCGCGATTCATTCAGTCGCGATCCTCCAAGCACTCGGCATCTGGTGGGCACGGGAGGGAGCAACGGTCACGATCCTGAGCGGGACCGACTTCTTTACGTTCATCATTTCTCCGGACTCCACGGCATGGAAAAGTCTCGTGTTCCTCGTTGCTCTCGTTGTCGCGGTCCCCAAGATTGATCTCGAGAAACGGGTCTTCGGCCTCGCGATCGGCCTGCCGATTGTCTGGCTTGTCAACATCGGCCGGGTTCTTGCTATTATTGGTGCGGAACAAACCTTCGGCCGGGATGCAGCGCTCCTCACGCACGACGTGTTGTGGCGCTTCGGGTTGATTGCCCTTGTTCTTGGAATCTGGATCGTCTGGCTTCGGTTCTCGTTGCCAAAGAAAAAGTCATTCTTCAATCGACGAAAAGGCGCGCACCACTACTTCTGACAAAGCCGGGTGGATGTGCACGGTGTTCGTGATGGACGACACATGATTCTTGATTTTCATTGCCACGAGCACTTCATGGATCAGGGTCGAGGCTTCTGGACCAAGAATATGACAGCCGAGGATCTTCCCCTGAGGACTCGCGAGCACTTTCACGAACCCGTCTTCCCGCAACGCCAAGCCCATGCCCGTGTTCTTGTACTCGTACCGGCCGACCCGGTACGGGATCTTTTTTTCCTGCAGCTGCTCTTCGGTCATGCCCACACCCGCAATCTGCGGCGTCGTGAAAATGGCGTGTGGCATTGCGGTATAGTCAACGGGCTTTTTTGTTTTTCCAAGCACGTTCTGTGCTACAGATGCTGCCTCAAGGTTCGCAGAATGTTTGAAAAAATACTTCCCGGCAATGTCACCGAGTGCCCAGATGTCCTTCACGGACGTCTCCATATACTTGTTGACAACAACGTAGCCACGCGTGTCGGTTTTCACCCCCATCTTGGCAACATCAAGGATATCCGTATTCGGTATTCTCCCAAGCGCAACCAACAGCTGTTCTGCGCGAAGCGTTTTCTTGGCGCCGCCTGCCGTTGGTTTCACCACAACCGTAAAGGTCTTGTTCGCATAGGACACGGATTCAACAAGATGCTGCAGCAAGACCTTGTGCCGTTGCTGAAACGCCTTCGTGAACGCCTCACCAATGGCTTTGTCCTCGCGGGGGAGCAAGCGGACATTCCGCTGCACGACAGTGACCTTGGTTCCCAAGGCACCAAAGAAGTGGGCGAGTTCACTGGCAATATAGCCGCCGCCGAGCACGATCATGGTTTTCGGCTGCTTAGTTAACCGAAGGGCCTCGGTGCTGGTCAGGTACGGTGTCTTCTCAAGACCAGGAAGGGGGACAATCGACGGTCGCGTTCCTGCGGCGATCACCACTTTCTTCGCGGTGATGGTCTTGTTGCCGACGCGGAGTGTCTTCGGGCCGACAAACGTGCCTCGTCCCTTGAACACCGTGATGTTTGGATGCTCCCGGTTCCCTGCTTCGATCATTTTTGCTTCATGATCAACGGTCCGTGATACCCATTGCACCAGCACGCGATAGTCGACCAGTTTCATGGTGACTGACAAGCCATGTTTTCCTGCGGTCCGAATCATTTCAGCAAGATCAGCAGGATGAATCAGCATCTTTGAGGGAATGCAGCCCCGGTTCAGGCAAGTACCACCGAATGGCCCCTCTTCGACCACGGCGACCTTCAATCCTCGGTCCGCGGCTGCGGCAGAGACCGTGAGTCCTGATCCTGCTCCAATCACAAGCACATCGAATTGCATGCCTCCTCTTTGGGGAGGAGGATAAAAAAACACACATGACCTTAGGTCCGGTTAATAACAACGCCACCCAGTCCCCTGGCAGCAAATGTGTGGAGCATGTCTGCAATAGAATTCAGGATGCTTTGTGCCTCTCCTGCCTTCAGCCGGAGTTCCTTCGGTTCTTGAATTTCAAGCGCAGAGGGAGCGTAGTTCATCACAAGAAAGACGAGCACATCGTAGGAGGCGGTCAGCACCTCTAATTCAACAAGATTCCCGTACGCTTCCTTCACCGGGAGGTTCGGGGTCTCCTTCTTCTCCACGTCATGAAACACCTGCTTCACAATCTTTGTATTCTTCTCTCTTCCGAGCTTGACAACATGATTCTCGAGCGATTTCTTTGCTGCTTCCTCAGAGCTTGCCAGGACTTCAATCATCATCCAACTCTTGATCCACCCGTCTTTGACCCGCTTTTGCACTTCTTTTTCGTCAACGAAGATGTCTGGCGTTCGCATAACCACTCCTTGATCATGTGTCTATTAAAATGCCCCCTCACGAGCCGGCTATTTAATTGCCCCATTCTAACAATAACTCATGCGCCTTGCGCTGCTGGGAAGTGTGTTCCTTGTTGCTCTTCTGAGTCTGGCCCCACCAACAGCTGGGCTGCTCACTATTGATGTGACCGGCGCTGCAGGAAACTATTCCGCAGGCGCCCATCTTAATGGGAGCATAGTCATCACCTTCGATGAAATTCCTACTGGAAATGCGATCCTCGCTGCTTACATCGATTCAACGACCGCCCCGGTTGCAACAACCGAGCTGAATGATCTTCTTGAAACAGCGACAGCGCAGTATATTCCTGTCTCGTTTGAATACGAGGTTGCGGTATCGGGCAGCAACACCTGGACCGACTATCCCAATCAACAGTTTTTCTACGGCTTCACGGCAACCGGGACGTGTGGCGGTTCCTACTGCCTTCCCGGCGGGATCAATGAATGCAAGAACATCTGCCCGAATAATCCCCAATGCCAGAACGGTCCCTATCCGTGCACGTGGGTATTCAGTCAGAATCCTGACCAGGAAGGATCGACGTCTGCACAAGATGGTCTCAAATACATCAATGACGGGAGCAACGTCATTGCCTTGCCACAAGGAGAGAACGGCGACACGGTGTGGTCGTATGTCTCTTCCCCAACACCCACGGTCGACCTCACGACACGCATGGTATGTGGAAACGAGGTGTATCCTGCCTGTACGGAACATGCAGGAGTTTCGCCCTGTACCACCTGGCCCGATGGATGGATTCGCCGAACCTTGCCAGAGCTCAATACCCCCCAGTTCTATAACCCGATCCCGGGAACCGCACACCGGATCACGACCATCGAACCCTTTGATAACAGCAGCATTGAGTTGCACCCGAACCTCTTTGGTGGCGGCTTGGGCGGCATCTACAAGAACGACCTGAAACTCAAATACTACAAATGGGATGGTCAGAGTAATGTCCCGTCAAACAGCGCCTACTGGGATGGAGAAACGATTCTTATCTTCAATTATGATGATACGGCAACCTATCGTATCACCTATCTTCCTCCAAACGGGCCACATCTCTGTGCGGTGACCAGTGTTAGCGAACAAACAACTGAGGTGTGGAATGATGCCTTTTCTGAGGCCGGAACAACAACCTACAATACTCCTTATATCAAGACCTACACGGACACGATTCTCAATGCGAATCTCGATGTTCCTGACTGTCCGGTTCCTTTTGGTAATCCCTGTAACACCATCTTTCTTTCCCTTACCGCCACCGAAACAAAGGACACGACTGGTACGGTTGAGATTACCTATGATTCACCAACAAGAACCGTAACCGCAACAACGTCGTCAAGCAAGCTTTCCAGCACCTTTGCAACCAATCCATTTCCCCTCTCGTCGCTCACCGATCTGGTGGCGCCTCCAGCGTTGGGGCCGCATCGTGTCTTTACCTCGCTCCTCCTCGACGGAATCAATGTCTCTTCAACCGCCTTCAACATTACAACCTGTTTTGACGCGGACCAGGACGGTTCCTGTGATGCCATCGATTGTAATGATCAGGATATGAGTGTCTACCCTGGTGCTATTGAAATCTGCAACGGCATCGACGATGACTGCGACGGCTTCATCGACGAAGGTTACACCACTGCCTTTTCGTCGATCGGAAGCCCATGCGGCGGCAAGGGGATCTGCGGCGGTGTTTTTGTGTGCACACCAAATGGCTTGAACGTGACCTGCACCAGCAATGTAACCGTCGGCCAGTTTCCGGAATACTGTGCTGATAAACGTGATAACGACTGCGACGGTGCAGTCGATGAAGTTGTCGAGCTGGTGAACGGCCAAACTGTGGTTGCGTGTGTGTGCAAGGACGGTGAAACCAAGGTGTGTGGATCCAATGTTGGCGCCTGCAGTGCCGGCATGCAGACCTGCGTGAACGGGAAGTGGACTGTTTGTTCTGGAAAAGAGAGCGGATCATCAGAACTCTGCAACGGCATCGACGATGACTGCGATGCTGAAATCGACAATATTAACGGTGGGACGACGCCGTCACAAACAGCATGTGGCTGTACTGGTGGGAAGAAACCAACACAAGAAAGCTGCAATGATATTGATGATGACTGTAACGGCTTAGTTGATGACGGCATCGCTTGCTGCACGCCGGGGAATACAAGGAATTGTGGCTCATCCGTTGGTGCATGCGTCTCTGGTGTTGAAGTGTGTACTGATGAATTCCAATGGTCAAATGATTGTAGCGGTGCTACCCTCCCTCGCGCAAACGACATTTGCTACAATAATCTCGATGACGATTGCGACGGCATCGCGGACGAATTTTGTACACAGGAGATCACCTGCGCCAATGGGATCCAGGATCTGAACGAAGAGGGGATTGATTGCGGCGCCGAATGCGGAAACGTCTGTCCCATGAACATCGCGTCGATCGTCTTGCCGGTCGTCATTGCCCTTGCTTTTATTCTTGTAACCGTCTTCGGGCTCATCCCGCTCATCAAGGCCCACCACACTACTTCGGCTCGGAACAAGGAGTGGGAGGAGGCTGACGAAGAGGAGGAGGACGAGGAGGAGTGAGTTCTTTAAGACTCTTCCTTCTATAGAAAACCTATGGAACAAAGCCCGTCACTTTCGTTGCTAATCATCATTGGGGTCATCTTTATCGGCCTCGGGATTGCTGGCATCTATATGTTTGCCGGTTCAACTACGCTCTCCGGACGTTTCAGTGATGAGCCTTCCTGCGCGGATGCCGCGATCGTTGTCCAGACCGGATCCTATCAAACGGGCGTTCTCGAGCTCCTTGTTTTGAATTACGACAGCAACGCTCATCCCGCAGAAGTGTTGCTCACCACACCGAGCGGTACTGAGAAGCGGAAACCGAGTTACACGATTGTACCAGGGGCAACAACCGTGTCGGTGAATGATGTGGGCACAACCATCCAAGAAGCGACCGTCCATCTTCTGGATTGCACAAAAGTGAGTGATCTCATCCAACGTGACCGGATCACCGGGTTGTAGTGTCTTCTGCTGTCAGGTGCAGGTAGTCGGGATGGTGCTTGAGAAAGTGCTGTCGGAGATAGGGACATGTTGGAATGATTTTTTTGCCCCGGTTCTTTGCATACTCGAAAACGAAGCGCGCGAGTTGTTCCGCGATACCGCGTCCCCGATATGATTCAGGAACACTGATCGTGCGCACGTCCAGAGCAGTTCCAACGAGGGTATATATGAGCACGGCTTCATCAGTGCCGAGGTTCATGACAACTCGTTGGCGAACAGGATCATGAACAATTGTCATAGGCGATGCCATCGCGGCCCCTTGTCAGTGTCTTCGATGAGAACGCCCTGTTCTCGGAGCAGCACGCGGATCTCGTCTGCCCGGGTCCATTCCTTCGTGAGTCGACACTGTTCCCGTTGTTCGATCAGCTCCCGGATCATGGCCGGTGCCTGGAGCACGGTCTTCCATTCATGACCGTGCTCGCTCAGTCGAAGCCCCAAAATCGTATCAAGTTCAAAAAGCATGGCAAGACGGGCTGGTGCGTCAGCAATCGTTTGTTCAGCAAGCTGTTTTCTTGTGTCACGGACAAAATGGAAGAGGACAGCGAAGGCTTCGGGAACATTCAGATCATTGTCCAGTGCGGCCTCGAATAATTCCCGTGTTTGTGTTGTTTCTTGTGTTATTGCTTTCGGATCATCAGCATGAACAGCGCGCAACTCGCGCACGAGATTGCGCAATGATGCGAGACTCTCGCCCGCAGCAGCAAGTCCTTTCTTCGTGAAGTTCAGTTTTGTGCGGTAGTGCGCTGACAACAACAAGAAACGGATCCCCAGCGGTTCTGCGTGTTGTTCCAGGACGCGAAGCGTCTTGATGTTGCCCAAGGATTTGCTCATCTTCTTTCCTTCCATGAGGAGCCATTCGTTGTGCAGCCACCAGTTCACGAACTTCTTGCCGGTTGCTGCCTCAGATTGGGCAAGCTCGTTCTGGTGGTGCGGAAAAATCAAGTCAACGCCGCCAACATGAATGTCAAACGGGGTTCCCAGATATTTCATGCTCATGGCCGAACACTCGATGTGCCAGCCTGGCCGCCCCTTGCCGATGAGCGTGTCCCAAAAGACGTTTCCGTCATCCGCGGTCCACGCTTTCCAAAGCGCGAAGTCTCGGACATCAGTCTTGTCATATTCGTCCGCGGCAACCCGGCCGCTTGCTCCTGCCTTCAAGGATGCGGTGTTCAACCTCGCAAGGTTCCCGTAGTCCGGGAACTTCGAGATGGCGAAGTAGACCGAGCCGTCCTCACCTTTGTACGCAATTCCCTTTTTCAAGAGGTCTTGCACCAGTTGTACCATGTCCTCGATGTGATCAGTTGCTTTGGGGATGGTTTCCGGAAGCAGAATGTTGAGCTGGGTAAGGTCCTCGAAGAATCCTTTGGTGTAGAACTCCGTGAATGCATTGAGTGATTTCCCTTCCTTCTGGGAATCCCGGATCGTCTTGTCGTCAACGTCCGTGATGTTCATGACATGCTTGACGGTGTAGCCTTTCCAGAGGAGGTACCGCTTCAGTAGATCCGCGAAGACATACGCCCGGTAGTTCCCGATGTGCGGGGAGCTATAGACCGTGGGACCGCAAACGTACATCCGGACCGTGCCTCGGGTGAGCTCCTTGAACGGCTGGATCTTCCGGGTGAGGGTATTGTAGAGACGGAGGGCCATAGTGACCATTTAAATACTCTAATGGTAAATACACCGAATCGGAGCTTTAAACATGATTCCTATGCAGGCAACCATTCTCCAGTATCGTCGAGGGCGCCACACCCAGACCCCGAACCAGGCCCTCCTCCAGATCCCAGGGGTGGATTCCCGGGCAAAGGCCGCGGACTACCGAGGCAAGAGGGTCGTGTGGAAGACGACCGCAGGGAAGGAGATCACGGGCAAGATTATCCAACCGCACGGCAACAAGGGCGTTGTTCGCGCCCGGTTCGTGAAGGGACTGCCTGGAACGGCGCTTGGGACCCGAGCGACGATTGTTGCTTAACGAGCTGCCTGTCCCCACGTCTGCTTCGCTTTCTGAAGCATCGTGACAACCGGCGTCTTCTCACCGGCAAGATAGTAGAGTGCAGCCCGCCCGCCGGTGCTGATGTGATCAAACCGGTCGGCAATCCCGAGCTGGCGCACGACTTCTGCGGAATGCCCCCCGCCGATCATCCGGTAGCCCTTTTGGTTTGCAACATGGGTGATAAGTTTGTGTGTTCCGTAGTCGAAGTCCTTGTCCTCGAACCGGCCCATGGGACTGTTCATCACCACGACCTTGGCGTCGTCAAGGATCTTGCAATAATGGTCAACGGTTTCCTTGCCGATGTCCGCAATGGGGAAGGATGACGGCAACGCTGACACCGCAATATCGATCCGGCGTTCATGATCAATGGCGATGTCAACCGGGGTCATAATATTGTCTTCATACCGACGCAGGATAGCCTGCGCATCAGGGATCAATGTATCAATGCCTTTTCCTTTCAGCACTTCCATGGTGGCGTTCCCGAGATTGTAACCACGGGCTGCGAGGAACAGTGTTCCCAGCAAGCCACCAGTCAGGATCATGTCTGCAGTCCCGTTTGCAAGTGCACAGCGAACCACCTTCAACGATTCCGGGACCTTTACGCCACCGAGTACGAATGCAACCGGCTTCTCTTGCTGGTCAAAGACACGCTCAAGTGCTGTCAGTTCTGCCTCGATCAGCCTGCCAGCAGCAGTCGGGAGGGTTTCCCCAAACCCAACAAGGGATGCCTGGCTGCGATGAATTGCACCAAACGCGTCGTTCACAAAATAGTCAGCAAGCGGCGACAGTTTTTGGACCATCATGGTTTTGGCAAGCGCGTCAGCAGGCTGCTCCTTAAGTTCTTCGGAGTTGAATCGGACATTCTCGAGGAGGAGGGTCTCACCGTTCTTCATTTTGGTGATGCTCTCCCGGGCATGGGTTCCAAAGATGTCATCAATATACGTGACTGGAGAACCCAGATGGTGTTCCAGAACGCTCGCATGCTGGTCAAGCGGCACGAAGTCAGTATCACCGACGCGTCCCTGATGCGACAGCACCACGGTTTTCGCGCCAGCCTCAGCAAGCTCCTTTAAAGTTGTTGCCGCGTGCCGGCGGATCCTGGTGTCATCCATGATCTTCCGCGAATCACGGTCAATAGGACAGTTGATGTCAACGCGAACGAGCACGGTCTTGCCTGCAACAGTCATATCGTCGAGCGTCAGGAATTTCTTCATAGCGTCACACAACCCGGAAGGATTGTTTTCCTTCTGCGACTTGGAGCGCAAAGGCAACGTCTTTGTCCCCGACCGTGATCGCAGAGATCGCATTCGCCATCCGAACCGCGTCAGTAAGTGATTTCTGGTGAATGTTTCTTCCTGTTGCATTACCTGATACCCCGGCCACGTGAATCTGGTCGTACAACCGTCGCAAGAAGGTATCGATTTTCGTTGAACTGCCTCCTTCGCACACGATCTTCGTCCTGCCGGCTGCGCGGATCGCTTCCTTCAACAAAGCGGGATCGGACACATCACCCTGCTTTGGTTGTTTGACTTTCACAAAATCAGCACCAAGGACAGCACCAATGCCTGCTGCACCAGCAACTAGATGTGGGTCCTTGTCGTTTTTCACACCGCGACCCCGGGGGTACGACCACAACACTGCTATCATACCGTGTTCATGGGCTTTGGCAAAGAGCTGTCCTGCCTGCGCAAGCATTTCTGCTTCGTGTTCGCTCCCTGGATAGACCGTGCATCCAATGCCAAGGACAGCGAGGCCGTTCTTCTGCAATCGCAACACATCGTCAAAGGATGCAAGCGCGAGGCTGCGAGGATCCCGCTCCGTTCCTTTATCGAGATGGGTTTTGGAGTTCATCTTCACCAGGTACGGAATGTCTCGGTAACTCGGACCATAGCGGGCAATCAGTCCGAATTGTGTCGCAAACACACCGATCTCTGCCTGATGCGCAATTCGGAACAGATGTTCAGGATCGCCGTCATCGTCGGGGATCTTTCCGATATCAGCCTCTCCTGCAAAATCGTCATTAAGATGTTCAGCCTTTTGATCACCCGCAAACAGCATCAATCTCCCTGTGTTCCTTGTTGCTAAAAGATAGTTTTTGATGTAGGTTTCCCGCTGTTCATTCGGAACAGATGCAGGAACAACAACATCAGCTTCTGTGATCTTCATACCAAACCTCCTTCCAGACCAGGGTATGTTATATACTTGTAAAACTAACTTCCCTTTTACGGGGGAAGTTTAAATAACTTATAACTAGTCTTCCCCACACTGAATATCATACCAAACTATGGAGAAAGTATGCATACGTCATTCCATCCGGTCCACATGATTACTCGTGTACTTCGGCTCAAGGACGAGCTCTCGGAGGTATACGCCAATCTCATCATTCAAACCTTCGCGATTTCTCTTGCTGGTGTGTTTCTTCCCATCTTCGTGATCAACCTCGGCCATTCGCTTGACATTGCCCTCATGTTCATGCTGGTGTTCTGGATCGCCCATGGAATTTTTGTGCCGTTTGCCTCGAAGCTGTCAGGAGTTATTGGGCTGAAACATTCCATTCTGATTCGCATTCCTCTCCTCGTGAGTTTCTTTGCGTTGCTTGCCTGGGCACCGGGAATTGCGAACAATCTCAGTGTTCTGTTTTTCATTGCCATCCTTGGCGGTATTTCCGAAGCCATCTACTGGCCGTCGCTCCATGCAGTATTTATCAAAAACTCGAGTCTTGTTGGTGAGACAGCACAAGCAGGGAACTTGTTTGCCTTCCCGAAGTTTGCGGCTGTTGTCGCACCGCTTCTTGGGGCAACTATCCTCGCGGTCCTCGGGTTTCCGGTTCTCTTCGCAATTGTGATTGTCTTGATGCTGCTCTCTGTTGTTCCCTTGTTCGTGACTCCTGATCGCCGTGAATCGGTCACGATTGACAAGAAGGTCTTTTCCTCAAGCTCGGTGTACGCGCTCCTCTTCCTTTCAAAAGGAATCCTGAAAGTCTCAGAAGCAGTGATGTGGCCGTTGTTTGTCTTCGTCATGATCGGTGGATTCGTCAACGTTGGTCTTGCCGCGACCTTTACCGCGCTTGGGATAGCGATCTTCACCAGCTTCATCAGCAAGATCACGAAAAAGATGCGGCGCCACCAACTTTTGAAAATCGGAGCAATTGGTTACCTTGTGATTTGGGTCCTTCGGATTGGGGCAACCTCCATTGAGGAAGTTATCCTTCTTTCCTTCTTCGGCGGGATCTTTTTCTCCATCATCTCGGTGCTGGTGTACACCTTTTTTGCTGACCGTGCCCGTGGTGTGCACATGATGCGGGAAGTGGCGTTCCGGGAGATCTGGCTCATGTTCGGGATGGCGCTCCCGATCCTCTTCGCACTCATGTTCCTGGAGCCTGCGACAAAGTTTGTGTTCGTGTTCTCCCTCGCCGCGATTATCTCGCTCCTCTTCGTTTTTATCTAAGCATTTGAAGCTTGGATCCTGAGAACACTCCATGAAGCTGCTGGTGTTTTCTGATACACATTTCGGATTCGGGAGCGGGACAGAACGGGAAACCGAGGCATTCGACTGTGTCCAGGAAGCACTCCGCCAGCACGTTGACGCTGTCCTGATTGCGGGCGACCTGTTTGATGGAAAAACACCTTCGTCAGAGATCCTTGCGAAAACCATGGAATCATTACTACCGACGGTGTTCTCCAATCAGACAGCACGAGTGACCGAAGGGATTCAGAAGGATCTTGCAACGGTCCCACAGCTTGCGTTTCTGGGAACACCGGTCATTACCATTGCCGGGAACCATGAGCGGCGGGCAAAGGGCCTGCTGAATCCGGTGCAGCTCCTGGAACGTGCTGGGTTTGTTTTTCATTTGCACGGGAACGCGCTTGTCCTCGAGAAAAACAGTGAACGAGTTGTTATCCACGGGCTCTCTGGTCTGCCGAACCATCTTGCTCCGGCGGTCTTCAAGGAATGGAATCCGAAACCGCTTCCTGATGCATTCAATATTCTCCTCTTTCACCAAACGCTGACGCCGCTCTTCTTTGCTCCAAACGGCTTTGCCATGGACCAGCTGCCACCAGGCTTTGACCTGTATCTCTGTGGCGACATTCATGAAGCAAAGCAGGCAACGTTTGACGGGAAACCACTGCTCGTGCCAGGATCCGTAATCCATACCCAGCTGGGCAAGGATGCACGCGAACGGAAGAAGTACTGGATTATTGAAACACAAGGAAAGGACTGCACCATCGAACCACACGAATTTGAAGAACAACGGGATTTCTATTTAATTGAAGACAATGTTGAAGCACAACTCGCGTTGCTTGCTGCACAGAAACATACTAAGAAACCGCTTGTCCGAGTTAAACTCCCGAAGAATCATCCCCTTCCCATGCAACGACTAAAAGAACAGTATCAGGAACAGTTCCTGCTCTCGTTCCGGCACACAGAAGGGAAGCCCATTGAGGAAACCGGTGTCAGTCTTGATGACCAGCGCCTTTCGGTTCAGCAGCTCGGGAAGGCGCTGCTGACCGCGCACTTCGAGAAAGGAATGCTTGACACCGATCGAGCACACCAGCTGTTTGAGTTGCTGGCAGAAGGCAAGACAGAACAGGCGGTACAGCTCCTCGAACAAACGGGGATTAGGAGAACTGATTTAAAGGAACAAACAAAAGGGTGATGGCATGGACCGGACGCTCGTCAAGCAAGTTGCAGTGCTTGCACGACTCACGCTGATCGAGGACGAAGAGAAGCTGTTTGCCAAGGAACTCGAGAAGGTACTTGATGCATTCAAGACTCTGGCTACTGCGCCGGTGAAGACGCTGCCACAAACAGTTCACCCGGTGGCCGTGAAGAATCGGACGCGGTCCGACACCATTGAACCATCACTCACCCAGAAAGAAGCGCTTGCGAACGCAAAGAACAAAAAGGACGGCTACTTTGTGGGACCACGGGTTGCATGACTCGATTTCGGTTGCCAACAGATCTCGAAGATCCGTCTCCTGATCTTCGTGAGTGGACAGAGATGACGCTTGGTTATGTCTCAGGATTAATCAAAGAGACATATCCTGTGAGATTTTCTACTGCCCGGAGATTTGTTCAAGAACAAGCCTTTTCGCTTTATACTGACGTTCGGATGACAGCACCAGAAGAGGATCCTGCGCTTTCATGGGAGCGTGTTGTCACAACCTATTATGCTGCAGCACGCGAACAGCGAAGAGCGTCTGCAAAAGAATCCCGGCAAGATCATGTTCGTGATCGCTGAAGCTCCACGCCCGGCCGGATCCAGTTTTTGTCCCTGAGTCGTTTGCGATTTTCTTTCACGCGCACATCTGAAAAGGAATGCTTGATATCGTTTTCCGGGAACCCAAGCACCTTCCCAAATGCTGTCAGATCGCTCACGGAACGGAGCTCCCACTGGTCAACGGCCCCGGACGCAAGCACAAAGGGAGCTTTTGCCTTCCGGACGTGCTGGGCCGCAGCACGGTACTGTGCGAGCAGTGCGGCCTGATGGCGGCGCGCGGTTCGGAGCAGCGGCGCGAAGTCAAAGACGATCGCGATGTTGTTCTTCTTTGCAAGCTTGCACAGGATGTGATTCACCCCGGCGTCCTCCTGCTTCTCCCAGGGAGCAACGAGGAAATCAACTTCTGGAATCGAGAGTGCTGTCCGGACGATCTCCGGGTCCTGGGTGCGGACGGCGATCAGCTCGGCCGACCGGCGGAAGGCGCGGGCGTCGCGGCGGACCTCGTTCTTGGTGACAGGGATGAGCTCGATGCCGTGCACCACATCTGTCCGCGGAATCACGACCGGTTCCTCGCCCGGCGTGCCGAACACTGCGATTGCGGCGTAGCCAAGGTCCTTCACAAGCGCGACTCGTGACGGACCGCCAAGGAGATGGGTGTAGAAGTCAACGACCATGTTATATCACCTAAGATTTATTGTCCATGGGGAGGTTTATATTGTTTGATCCAAGGAGTCTAACTATATGACGCTTAAGCTTCACTTGATCGGCCCCATCCCAAAGGGAGACGATGTTAGAAGAAATTGGAAGGATTGGAAGATTGAGTATACAGAGAAGCTTTCACGGATTCGCGATATTGTTCTTACTGATGGGGATGTGTGGAGAGACGAGACGAAACCGCTGCAACTCGTTGGCCACGACACCTATCTTCTCCGAACTGCTGATATCATCATTGTAAACGCAGAAGAGATGTTAGGTGTGGGAACTGCCCAAGAAATGGTAATCGCAAAGTATTTTTCAAAACCGGTTATCACCATCCTTCCAAAAGACGCCCACCACAGGAAGTCAAATATCGTTTTTAATGGCACGAAAATTGATGACTGGATTCATCCCTTTGTCTTGGCTTTTTCCGATCTTGTTGTTGAAAACGTTGATGATTGTCTCGAATGGATAGAGGTATTCAGAAGAAATCCAGAAACCAAAGAAATCAAGGATATTACAATACTTGATAACGCTATTAGTTCTTATCTCAATGAGAAGGGTGGATTTAAGAGATGACAAAATACTTGATAATAAACGCTGACGACTTTGGAATGAGCAGGATTTTTGATAACGTCATTCTAGATCTAATTAAGAATAACTTGGTTCTTTCAACAACCGTGATGGTGAATAGAATCACAGATAACCAGAAGGAACAAGTAGAGAGATTAATCGCTTTATCAAAGAATAAGAATTTAAGTATCGGCCTCCATCTAGAATTTGAAAATAATGATTATACTTCACAGATAAAATCCCAATATCAGAAATTCAGGAAGATTTTCGGGTTTACTCCATCTCATATAGATATTCATAAAGCGCACTCCTTGAAAGAATCATTCTCAGAGACAGCTGAATTATGTAAAGAACGGAGTATTCCTCTTCGAAATAGTGGTGTGCGTTTTAATGGTGTTAAAACGACCCTTTCTGAAGCATTTTTTGGAAGCATTGAAGATTTTGATAAGATAGAGGAATGGGTCAAAACCTTTGAAGATGGGAACTTTTATGAGATTCTATTTCACCCTGGAAACTATGACCCCGATTGTAAGTCAAGTCTCAATCAAGATCGAGAACGTGATATTAAACATATTAAAAGACTGAATGCGATCCTTAGGAAAAACAACGTCAAAGCGGTCAGCTATTTGGATTTGGCAGCCTCTCGTTAATGGTTTCTTAATAGGCTCATTTTTCATCGACAATGTTATATGACTCCTTTCCCAGTATATTCTATGACATCGCACCGCGTCATGGTCGAGCAGCTGCAGCGCCGGGGCTTTCTCAAAACGCCAAGAATCATCGCCGCCTTCACGGCGGTCCCTCGGGACGCCTTTGTCCCTGACCGCCTCAAGGACCAGGCATACCGGGACCGGCCGCTTCCCATCGGCTTCGGCCAGACCATCTCCGCGCCGCACATGAACGCCTGGATGACCGAGCTCCTTGATCCAAAGAAGACCGACATTGTACTTGAGGTAGGTGGTGGTTCAGGATACCAGGCAGCGATCCTCTCGAAGCTTGTCAAACAGGTGTACAGCATTGAACTCGATGGCAGGCTCGTGACGCAAGCGCGAACCGCGCTCAAACAAACTGACATTACCAATGTGACCATGATCCTCGGCGACGGGGCAACAGGGTATCCGAAACACGCACCGTACAAGAAAATCCTCCTGTCGTGTGGAGCAGCAGCGATCCCTGAGGCCTTGCTTGCCCAACTTGCTGTGGGCGGAATTCTCATCGGTCCTATTGGGGGAACCTGGTCACAGGAACTGACGCGGGTCACCAAACAAAAAACAGGATTCAAAACCGAAACTTTTGGCTCATGTGTCTTTGTGCCGCTTCGCCGTCATGGTGATGAACCCGTATACAAGAAATTGCTTGCACGCTTCAAACTGGGAGATCATCAGGATCAACAGCCATCGAAAGCACCTTCTTAAATTGCACCGCGTCAAATTGTTTGCCGTGTCCTGGATAGTACGTCTTGACCGGCAGGGTCGCGATCTTGTTGATCGAGGCTTCAAACTGATCCGGCAACGAGTTTGCAAAGTCAATCCGGCCGACACCGTTCTCAAAAATCGTGTCACCGGTAAAGAGAAGCTTGTTCTTCTTGTCGTACAGACAGATTGAACCAGCAGTATGTCCCGGAACATGAATCACCTGCAGCGTGAGTGGTCCTGCCTTGATGATGTCACCGTCTTTCAGTTTTTGGTCAACTGGCCGCGGTTTCATGTTGCCATTGAACCAATCTGCAGCAGCAAGCTTAACGTCACCTTTCTCCAGTACTGCAGCGTCATCCTTGTGGATCGCGATCTTCGCGTCAATGAAGAAGCCGTTCCCACCGCAATGATCGAAGTGGCAATGGGTATTGACAACGAGTTTCACGTCAGAGAGTTTTTTCTTCGCGACGCCCAGCAAGTCCCGCATCCGGGAAAAGTTCAGCCCGGTTCCTGCATCAATCGCGACATCATCGATAAGGTAGATATTGCTTTCGGTGTCCCCCAGTCGAATCATGATCACGTCGCCGAACTTCTTGATCATGAGTGTCTTTTCGATGGGAGGTTTTTAAGTGCACCGTCAAAAGTCAGCACGGCTTCTTCTTCCGGAACCACTGACCCAGTTTCCGCTGCTTGTGTTCCCCGTCAATGGTCTCGATCGTGACCCAGGTTTTCCGGACAATGTCCGGCCAGTCCTTGTTGTTTGCCCGCCAGTTCCGGAGCCACTGCATGGTGATCTCGTTGCTGGTGTAGCCCGGGCCAATGTCCCCGTACTGCGCTTTGAGCTTCTCGATGTCGGCGTCTCTCGCGACCTTGGCCAGGATGCTTGCTGCCCCAACCGTGGGGTAGCGGGTATCTGCCTTGTGTTCGACCACGAGTTTCGTGCTCTTGTTGTCAAGCATGGAACGGAGCGTCGCTGTGAACTTCGGAAGATTCACATCAGGACCGTCGATGAACGCGGTTGCAGGGGTAAGGTAGTTGAGAATCTCTGCGAACTTCTCTGCCTCGAGGTGGTTCAAATTCGTTCCTGTGCGACGGGAGTTGTCGATTCTGCACGGCGAGACTTTAATAACAATTACTTGCTGCGCGATTCCCTCGATTTGTTTTGCGAGACGCTCCCGTTTTTTTGGTGCGAGTTCCTTTGAATCCCGCACACCGATTTTCCTCAACTGGTGTTCGTCCTGTTCGTTGAACAACGCGCCGGCAACAACAAGCGGTCCGATGATTGCGCCGCGTCCTGCTTCATCAATACCTGCAATCATATTGGCCCTATATAAACACATGGCAACTTATAAGTCAGGACAGCGGGATGGAGCAGCCTGGAGTGCTCGCCGGGCTCATAACCCGGAGGTCGGTGGTTCAAATCCACCTCCCGCTACTCTATTCTCCCGGCCACGCGCGTGAAGAAAATCCCGACAGCAAGAAGGAAGAACAACATCACAGCCCAGTCTGACCACCCGGAAAATGAGAGCGGGTAGCCGATGAAGATGTTTATGTAGTCAGAATCTATTACCCCATACGCGTCAGTCCGGTCATTCGTTCCATTTGCATACAGGATAAGAGGACCTTCTGTCTCAGGATCAACAGAAAAGATTTCAACCGGGAACGTGCGTTCTTCGTTCGGGTTCAGGTTGTAGACTTCGAGCACCGTGCGATTTGGATAGATATAGAAATCTGTTCCCACTTCACCCTCTCCACCCGTGAATCCGGCAAGCGGATAGTTTGAGAGTTCGACTGATGTCTTTGCAATCACAATTGGCTGGACATTGCGCACAAAGAGATTCGCGACATGCGAGGATCCCATGATCAAGAAAAGTTCATTCACATCGAACTCGAGGAGCGAGTGCGGCCCGAGGTAGACGATTTCTGAGAGATTATAATTCCCTGCAAAGTCAGTTGCGTTTGCGCGGAGATTCACGGATTCGACCGCAGGGTCGACAGAAATGTTCATCGCGCAGACTTCATAGGTGTCAGGGATTCCAAACGGCGTGCAGTCAAGTGTTTCTTCAACAAAAACGTCGTTCTCAACTTTCCGTACAGTAATCTTGATTTTGTCGATCCCTGATGGATTGTCATGTGCATAGACAATCGGATTCACCCAGTTGCTATCCTGGGGGAGTGCACCATTGTCCAGGACGTTTCCTTTTTCATCGATTGCGGTTATGTTGACAAAGGGGATGCGCGTATCGATTTTCGTGATCTCAACCTGGTTTTCTCCGTCACCAAGGGTTGCCGGCATCACTTCCATGTTTAATGCAAAGTCCCAGGCATTTGTGAGGAAAGTGTACGCTGTTTCCTGGCCAGTATCGACGTCTCCTACTGCAGAAAGGTTCATTCCTTCGTCATCGCCGAAATAGGTGTCAGCATTCAGGAGACAATCCGGTGGCGCGAGTGGTGGCGGGGAATCCGGCGAGCTCACAGGAAGAAGGTTGCCGACAGGCGTACCAGGAGGTTTCTCCGTGGCATACGTTATGTTCGTGCAGAGGACACCTGATGCGTCAGGTGGTTCGTTTGTAATTGTCCAGGAGAGGTTGAGGCATCCGTCGGCACAGTCAGCTTCGTCCACATACCAATAGGGTTTCTGCGGTCCGCTCCACGGATCGAAAGCAACAAGCGTTGTGCTGGGAATGAATTCATCAACCCTGACCGGTAAGGACGCAGAATCAGATCCTGGGTTTCCTGCTCTATCTGTTGCACTGCACCAGAACTGTACTTCATCATAGGATCCCCAATAGAGCTGATTACAGGTCGCGTTCATCAAGGAAGAATTCACGCAACCACTTTGTGTGCCAGGATCGCTATCAACAGGATATTCTATATTATCGTTAACATCATAGGAGGTCACGGTGTAGGAGGCAATCCCCGAGTCATCTCCGGCCCACCAGGCAACCTGGTAATCGCCGTCTGTCTCGTTAATCCAGGGATTGGTAAGACTCCAGCCGTAGTAGCCGCCGTTGTCCTTGAAGGAGGCAATGCCGCACGTAGCAGCGGTGAAATCAAGTGTGACATTGAACCACTCCGGGATCGTGAAGCTGTTCCCAGCGTCATCGGTCACCGTGATCCGGAAGGACATGTTCTTTCCTTCCAGTTCGGTGAGCAGAAATCCGGCTCTCCATGTATTAACATCAATGTTGATCGTGCCGCTGGTTGCAGTTGTCGGAAGAATGTTTGCTTGTTCTAGGATTTGCCAGGCATTCATGGGCTGCCCGTCTATGTTCACAAACATGTACACGATGGTGTACGAATCCACGCCGCTGTTCGCGATGGGATGCGCGAGGTCAGTTGCTGTCCAGTCGAGATCGAAGAATTGTGGGACAAAGGGAAATGGGGTTGAAGCAAGCGTCGCTATTGGAGCAAACTTGTCGTACTTAACCTCCCGGGGAATAGAGCGGCCGATATTGGTGGCCATGTCCTTGGCTTCCCCGCAGACCCAGCCATAGTCCGTGGGGGTGAAGCTGGCGCCGGGGTTCGGGTTCCCGGTTCCCGTGCAGGCACCGGGATTGGTTGAAAAATCATAGATGATGTCTGTCGCCGGGTTACAGGTCGAGTTATCGTCGGTGCAGGAAAGGGTGACCGCTGGCGGGCTGTTCGTCCAGACCGTGGGAACGACGGAGACGTCGACAACCGGGGGGACCTTGTCGACAAGGAACTGGACCGGGGTTAGTGTATAGCCTGTGTTGCCGTTCATATCCTTCGCGGCACCGCAGATCCAGACGTGGGTCGGGACATCGATCGTGTCAGGCGGGGAACCAAGAACTGGGGTGATTGGATATTCAGCATAGGTGCTTGGACAAGTTGTCGGTGGCGTGACAGGATCGTAGAAGATGGAGAACCTGTAGGTTCCGGCATCACACCCTGCTGTGTCACTGCACTCAAGTCGGGCGGTTGTGACGCCGTTATACCATGTCGTCGTCACCGAAGTGGGGTCAGGAATGACAGCGACGGTTGGCGGAATGTTGTCAACTGCCCCTCGACAACAGACCGTATAGCCGGTGTTGTAATAGACCGCTCTGCTGCAATCCTCGACGTGCGCGTTCGTGACACCAGAGAGCCGTAGGATACAGTCGTACGCTTGGCCACAAGAAGCTCCTTGGACAACGAAACAATCGATATCCGATCCTGGTGTCAAGGTACTGAGGCACACATCCGTATAGCCTGGAGTAGCAGGATTCGGGGATCCGCCAGGAAGTTCCGCGAGTTCTGCGTGCGCGTTGGTCGTGGCTGATCGCCGGTAGAGCACTTCTGCATCAATCACACCAGGACCAGAACAGCTGTCTGAAAGGGTCATATCAGCGCCAGGGTCATAACTGCAACAGAGTTTCTCGTGGTTGTTATTCATTGGATCACTATACGCTCCAACAATTGCAACGTGCATATTCGTATGAATTACTGTCCCAATTCTATATGCAGAGTCGACGGTGGTATACGACTTCCCTCCTTGCGAACCAGAACAAATGAGGCCTGCTCCCCCATAGAAACAACCAAGTTGCGCTTCTACAGACGAGGCGAGCACTGGCAGCACGAACACCATTGCTAGGAAGAGAACCCCAATCCGCATGCGGCAGTCACTGTATATATAATGAGCGGGAGGGCATTAAAAGGGCCACTTCATAAAGGAGTGCAGGTAACGATGTTGGCGCCATCAATCTTGTAGTAGTTCGTGACCTCGGTCATGCCCCGGTTATCATCATACACAATCACTTGGAGTTCGTAGCAGGCGCCAAGAACGAGCTTGCTGGTCGTCACGGTCATCTCAAAGAACGGAACAAGCTTGTTCACCTTGTTCTCCTTCTCCGGAGGATAAGCATTGAAGAGTTTGACATAGGTTCCCACGGTCCTGGGTTCCCGGATCATATACTTGACCAAGGAGACGCGGGAAAGGTCGGTCGCCTCGACCTGGAACTGCATCTTGTTGTTCACGGGCTGCGGCAGCATCGTAACCGTGAGCTCAGGAGGAAGGGCATAGGACGCGACTACGTCCGCCAGCTTCTGAACATTGAGACCGCCAAAGCCAGTCTCAACACCAGCAGGAACGTTCACGTCATCAGTTGCAAGGTGGTTCCCTGCAGTATCGGTCGCAGCAAGGGCAGCGGACAGCTGCCAGGGATGGACTTGGTACTCTGGATTAGTACGGACTTCCTGGATTGAGAGGCCGGTGTTGCTCTTTTCCTTATTGTAGGCCTCAATGGCGAGGGCGTACGCGCCTGCGGTTGCAGCTGCTGCCATGGATGAGCTTGCTGACCCGCTAAGCTGGTAGGTCTGGATGGTCTCGGGTGGGATACCGCCGAACAGGATTCGGGGAATCAGAACTTGGCCACCGGGCGCGGTCACGTCGACCCGCATCCAGTCAGGCTCAACGCCTGTCCAGTCAGTCGCTTGTCCCAACGGCGCTGGTGAACCGTAGGAAGCATTACAGACACGATCGTAGACACTGAGTGGTGTTCCGGGATCGCAGCCGGCAATGGAGCTAAAGATGGTTTCTGTCGCCGCTGTTGAGATGTACGCAGAAGCGATGACGGGTTTGGCAGGGTATTTCTTTGCCTTTCCGTTCTTGGAGCGAAGCGAGTCTGACGCAGCAAGCGGGTTCAGCTGGTCGCTGTAGCCTTCGTTTCCTGACGGGAAGATGAGAAGCGTATTGAATTTCGCTGCCTTTCGGTACAGTCCTCTGAGTGCCTTGTATTTTTTGGCGAATTTATCTGGGGATGAGAGTGGTGGGGTTTTGTCAGAATCCGCCAGAACCACCGGAGCAAGAATGATGTTGGGCGTATCTTCTTTTCCTGCCTTTGAGCAGTCAGGGCCTTCGAGCAGCCAGATGATCGCCTTGGCGAAATCAGTTTTCTTTATTTTCTTTGCATTCGGGGAAGAAACACTGTCGCCTGAGACGTCAATATCAACAAAGTAATACGTCGCGGCAGGGGCGAACCCCGTCATGTCAGGGAAGTTCACCGGATCGAGGGTCCCGGTGTCGCCGAGCAAGGACATGGTTGTGAATCCGTGGCCGATGCCGCCGCCGCTCAGGAGCGTCTCGTCGTATAATCGGCCGTGTTGTGTTGTTTGATCAGGTTGAAGAGGGCCAACCTGAGAAAGTTCACAGGTATCGAGCCGACCCGTGTACCACGCCATTGCGATTGGGGGGAGCCAGCTTGGCGCCTTGTATATTCCTCCTGGCACTGCTTCGTCACGGTACATGATTCCTGAATCGATCACCCCGATACGGACGCCTTCGCCGTCGTTCAGCCCGTGGTTTGTTTGGGCTGCCACTGCGTCGGTCAAGGTCGGGAAGAGGCCGTAGCCTCCAAGCTCGAGATATTCGTTTGGTTCTGTTCCGTCCTCACTGTCGTCTCCAACGTCTCCATTGAGGAGGAAATTACCATTTTCATCAAAATCATTTTGAAATCCACATCCGCTGAACGTCTGGAGGAGCGACGCGTATAGTTGTTGCACATTTGAGTAGAGGCCGCTGTCACATGTGAAGAACACCGCTCGTTCGTATGTTTGTGCGTTTACAAATACGCCGTCCTCGGTCTCAACAAGAGGGCTATCAGAGAAGTCGATTGCTTCACACTCCATGCTCGGATCATAGGTTTCAATATAATTCATAACCGCTTCTGATGAACAGTCATTCCCTTGAAACGAAAGCCCCTTCATCCCGACCGTTGAAGAAGGAGTGGTCTCGCCAGGAGAACTCTGCGATGGGACAGGAACCCAATTTATAAATCCTATGCCACCGGGAGGCACTGGTTCGATAGGAACTTGAGGGGAACCGATAGTTACTCCAGGTGATGGTACCCGGGCAACAAACTGGGGAAGCACAACGAATCCGAATGCAAGATTGAATACCACGGCGATAGCAACGACAACGACAACGACAAGAATTCCCCGGGTCGATTGTTCGTCAAGAGAGCCTCGGCGCATCTTTTTCTCCTTTATTCAGTCCAGTGCGGTACCTTCATGCAGACGGCGTTGACACCTGCAGTGAAACTTGTACTAACGGTGGATTGAACAGTTATTTTACAACCATTGGGAAGGTTTGGATGACCACCCACATCAAAAGGATATCGTTGCACCTGCATAGTTTTCGGAGCAGGGTCACTTCCACTAGCTTTGCTGTATCCCCACTCGCACATAATTGCCATATAGTCTATTCCAGGACAGGCGGAATAGAATATCTGGGTGGTGTCAGGGGGAACGGTTCCTGCCTCTGAATACCCGCCCGGTGCAACACCGTCTACAATCTGAAACTCAGGACAGTCACTCCCTGAATCGCTCCCGAGACAGTAGTCCTGGCAGTTCGTTCCGTCTGATCGACACAATGACCCGCAGTTCGTTCCGGATCCCTGGCAAAAGGCACTGCTGTCAATGGAATCAAGAAGGTCGGCATTCAGATTAGTAATCTTTCCCTTTCCAAGATCCACGGTTTGTGCGGTTGGTGTGGTGACCAAAATCGTGCTCAGTGCGCTCAAGGGTATGGGAAGGTCGCCAATCTGTGTCCATGAATGACCAGGATTCGGTGCAGCAGAAGATCCCATGCCGATGAAAATCCCGACGAAAAACACCGCGCCAACAATCGCTGCGATAAACACTGAGCTCCGCGCTTTCCCCCGACGCTGCATACTACAATTAAGGGGATCCTCCTTTAAAAGGCTGCCCGTTTCTTGAGTCCGGCGATGAGCGCGGTCAGCGGCACCTTTGCCTGTTTTCCAGTCGTCATGTCCTTGAGGGTGAATTTCTTTGTTTTCTGTTCTTCTTCGCCGATCACCACGACGAACGGGATCTTCTGGCTGTTCGCAGAATGCAACTGTTTCTTGAGGTCGCGGCCGAGCAGATCAACGACCGTCGCAATCCCGTCGTTGCGAAGCGCTGCAGCGACCACGTCCACTTCCCGCGCAACAGCAGGATCGTTCCCAATGCCTGCGACAAGCACGGTTGCTCCTTGATCAAGTGTCGCAGGAAAGCGTTTCTCAGCGTCCATGATCTCATATAAGCGTTCAAATCCAAGCGAAATCCCGGTTGCTGGTGTGTCTTTGCCGCCGTACTGCTCGACCAGCTTGTCGTAGCGGCCGCCACCGGCAACTGAGCCGATGTTGTTCTTCGACGCAATGCTGATCTCGAAGATCGGGCCCGTGTAGTAGTCCAGACCACGAACAAGGGAGAAGTCAATGATCATCATTGGGGAAAGCTTCTTTGCTGCAGCAACCAGTTCCTTGAGTTCAAGAACGCCGTCGCCAGGGAGCTGCTTCTCGACCTTCTTCAGGAGCTGGTCCGGGCTTCCGGTGAGGCGAACAACCGCAAAGAGCTCATCGATTTGCTGTTGCTTCAGTACTCCAGCAAGCTCCTCCCGGACTGCTGCTTCACCGATCTTCTCGAGCTTGTCCAGGGCCCGGAAGACCGCGGGCGCGGTTGTGGCAGGGATGGTGAGTTTGTTCAGGAGATCGTTGAGGATCTTCCGGTTGTTCAGGCGAATGGAGAAGGCAGAGAAGCCGAGTGCCGTGAGCGCGTCCACAGCGAGGGCCAGGAGTTCTGCTTCTGCAGCCATCGTGGAAACTCCGAAGACATCGGCATCGCACTGGAGGAATTCCCGGAAGCGGCCGGCCTGGGGATTATCGTACCGGTAGACCGGCCCGATCTGGGCCCGGCGGAAGGGCTTGGGGAACTGGGGATTGGCTGCGATCACCCGCGCGGTGGGGACCGTCAGATCAAAGCGGAGGCCGAGCTCGCGGTCTCCTTTGTCTTTGAAGGAATAGATCTCATCCTTGATCCCGTCGCCACTTGATTTTGCGGCGAGGAGTTCCCAGCTTTCGACGACCGGGGTTTCCAGCAACCCGTAACCGTAGCGCGCGAACACCGCGCGGATCTGGTCGAGCATCCACTGCCGCTTGCGTGCCTGGTCCGGGAGGAAGTCCCGCATGCCTTTGGGGGGTTGGAACATAGGGTTCTGTTGAGCAACAGAATTTATAACACCCTACCGGTTCCAGAAATGCTTGCGCCGCGCCAGCGTGTACACAATCCACATCCGCTGGAGCGCGCTGATGTTCGCCAGGATCGCCAAGACAATGATCGCGTAGGAGAGCACGAGCTTCCCGAAGAAGGCGGCTGCCAGGATCGCAACAAAGAGTACGATCATGCGGTCCGTATGTTCCAGAATCCCGCCCCGGATTTCGGTTTGGGTAATGTCCTTTTCCTTGGCCGCAGCCTTCGCGTACGTCGTCACGATCGCCCCGAACAGGAGCAGGAAGATCCACCCTTCCATGGGGGCATAGACCCGCGGCAGGCTCGCGAAGAGCAGGCCGAAGAGCACGGCCCCTTCGATGTAGCGGTCAACCATGGTGTCGAGGTACGCACCCAGTTTCGTGACCCGGCCGGTCACGCGCGCCACAGCGCCGTCCACCACGTCGATGAACGCGGCGATCGCGAGGAAGACTGCCGCCTTGAGGAACTGCTCACTGATGAGATAGAAGAATGCGACCGCGATCGGAACAATGGAAATCAGGGTCCACTGGTTTGGAGAGAGCCCGATACGCGCAAACAGGATGCCGACTTTCACCGAAAATTGTTTGAACCGGTCCCGGCTGCGGTAGAGGGTCATAGGAATTATGTAGTGTGCATCTTTTTGAGGATTGCCTTAATAGTGCCTTCTGGGAGCTTCAACAGCCCCTGCGGATCAGGAATGGGGGCAAAGGTCACGACAGCAGCGCCGACTTTCTGCTTGAGCTCCTCTGTTTTGGTGCGGAGCAGGTCAGGAGCACTGAGGGTAAGCTCGATCCTATCTCCAACCTGAAGGTCCTGCTTCTTCCGAAGATCCTGCACAAAACGGACAACTTCGCGGAAGAGCGCCTCATCTTTGAGGACGTCGCCCAGCTGCAAGGAACCGAACACACAGCCGGTTCCTTTACCAACGGTGACGTCAACTGTGCGGACATTCCCGAGCAGCGAGATGACGGCCGAGGTTGCTTCAATCGAGAGTTTTGTTTTGTCGTCAGTGGTAATAGCAACATGGGAGAGGGGATGTCGGAGTTTGATGTTCTGTTCCTGGCGTTTCGCGATAATGGCGTCCACGACCTGTTTCGCAATCGCCATCTGGGCTTCGAGGGCAGTATCAGGTGCTTTGTCATCTGGCCACGGTTGCGTATGAACCGATCCTTTCCCGAAGAGGTCTTGCCAGAGTTTTTCTGCAAGGAACGGGGTGATCGGCGCAAGCAATCGCAAGACCGTACTGAGGGTGTCGTATAATACCATGGACGCAGCAGCACGAGATGCAGGTGTGCTGGCCGGAGCAACACGGTCCCGGACCGCCTTGATGTACCAGCGGGACAGGTCGTTCAACACAAAATCGATCAGGGTGCGGCCTGCGATGTGGAACGCAAAGGTGTCAAGCGCTTCAGTGACCGTGGTGATCACGCTGTTGCGTCGTGACTGGAGCCAGCAGTCTTCAATTGCTGTCAGGGTTGCGTGCGCATCCTGCTGCGCATACGTTTTCGTAAACTCCGCAACGTTCCAGAGAATGTTCAGCGTGCGGCCGACATCTTTTGCATTGCGTTCTGAGAACTTCTGCGTGTCCCACGGGGCAATGTCAGAACAATAATATAGTCTGAGGACGTCTGAACCGAGTCGTTTGTGCGCGTCCGCTGCCCAAGTCACATTCCCGAGACTCTTGGACATCTTCTGGCCGTTCTCGTCGAGCATCCAGCCGTTCAGGCACACGGTTTCGTACGGGCGTTTGCCGAACGTGGCAACGCCACACAGCATGAGGGTGTAGAACCAGCCGCGGATCTGGTCCTGACTTTCGTCGATTAAGTCAACAGGAAAGAACCGTTCGAAGAGTGCTTTGTTTTCAAAGGGGTAGTGGAGCGATGCCCACGGGGAAATGCCGGAATCAAACCAGACGTCAAGGATGTCAGAAACGCGTTTCATTTCGCCACCACAATCGCAGCGGAGCATGATTGTGTCAACAACATGCTTGTGCAAGTCATCAATCTTGGTTTGGGTTGTTGCTCGTTCCTGGAGTTCATGCTTGCTGCCAACAACCGTGCGGCGGTCGCAGGCAGTGCATTCCCAAATCGGCATGGGGATACCCCAGTATCGTTGCCGGGTAATGGCCCAGTCCGGCGCGTCAGCAAGCAGATTCAGGAACCGGTCACGGGAGAATGGCGGGAGCCAGTTTGTTTTTTCTGCTTCTGCGCGAACTGTGTCGCGAATGGTGTCCATCTTCAGGAACCACTGCCGGCTCATGCGGTAGAGCAACGGTGTTTTGCATCGCCAGCACAGTGGGTACGGGTGTGAAATGGTCCCAAGGTGGAAAAGGTTGCCAGTGTGATCAAGAACTTCAAGGATTGCGTCATTGGCGTGTTTCACTGACATGCCAGCAAATGGTCCTGCCTCACTGGTCATTTTTCCTTGTTCGTCGACCGGGGATGGTGTTGGTAAGTTGTAGTACGTCCCAAGCCTGTTGTCCTCAAGCCCGTGGCCAGGAGCAATGTGCACGAGACCGGTCCCGGTTTCCATGTCAACAATGTGGCCAAACGATTCCTTCTCTGTGCTGGTTTTCTTGATCGCGGTTTTCGAGGCAACGCGTTTCTTGAGCAGTGGGATGGAAAGAACAATCCGGTGGGCATGGTCCTGCGTGTCAAGCTCCTGTTGCAGCGGCACGTCAAGGAGTGGTTCGTAGCGGAGGCCGTCAAGCAGCTTTCCCGGGAAGGTTTCCAGGATCTTTGGTTTGTCTTCCAAAACAGCAAGACGTTTTTGCGCAAGAATATACACGCGGTCGCCGACCTGCGCACGCACGTACGGTTCGTCAGGGTGGACCGCGATCACCACGTTTGCCGGCAAGGTCCAGGGTGTGGTGGTCCAGACGAGGAGATACTCGTGTTCTTTTCCTTTCACTGCAAACCGGAGGAACACTGATGGATCTTCAATGGTCTTGTAGGAATCAGAAACTTCGTAGCCAGCGAGCACGGTTTCGCAGTGGGAACACCAGAACCCGGGCTTGACGCCTTCGATCAACAACCCTTTCTCGTACCACTGTTTCACCGCCCACCAACCGCTTTCAAGGTACTGATTATCACTTGTTAAGTAGGGAGCAAGCCACCCGCGCCAGGCACCAAGCTGCTTGTACAACGTGAGCCACGCTTCCTGGTTCCCGCTTGCAAAGTCGTTGCACGCGGCAATGAACTTGTCAACACCCAGTTTCTCGATGTCCTGTTTTGACGTGAGCTTGAGTTTTTTCTCAACTTTGTTTTCAATGGGCAAGCCGCCGCAGTCAAACCCGGGCTGAAACCAGACCGCATGACCCTGCATGTACTTGAACTTCCCCCAGATGTCCTTCAAGGTCGTTGTCTTGATGTGACCCACGTGCGGTTTGTCGTTCACGTACGGCGGGCCGTCGAGTAAGTAGTACTTTGGTTTCTTCGGGTCGACCGTCACGATTGTTTCAGGGATCTTGTGTTTGTCCCAGAACTGGGTGATCTCGTTTTCTACCTTGGCTGGATCGTACACGCCCATAAGACCATTCCCCATATCAGGAGGAATGCCGAGACTAAGATGGCGAGATTAATAAAGGTGTCAAGCGCCTGTCACGACGGGCAGTCGTCGGGACAGAACGGGGCTTCCAGGAACGAGAGCGTGACTTCGCTCTGGGCAGGGTTCGTGGCTGAGTAGTCGATTGCGCTCGCCCGGACGGTCAGGCCGTTGATGATGGTCGCTGCGTTCAGAGCGACAACTTCCCCAACGCCATTGACGTCAACGTGGGTATCGTTTTCGCTGATCTCAGTCACCGTGACAAGATAGGTCGTGCTGTTCGCCGTGACGCTGGCGAGGCCGCCGGTCTTCAGTTCTGCGACCGGGGAGCCGCAGCTGCCGTCGCAGGCGATCGTGAAGAGCTGGGGACAGTCAAGGTTGCATGTCTGCGCAGTCTCCGCGAAGCGGAGCACGGCCGAGTTCATGGTCTGGTTCGTGCCGTGATAGTCAATGCTCACCAGGGTGACGGGAACGCTCCCGATCTTCTTGGTCAGGCCGACGGTGATGTACTGTGTGTCGGCGCCGATCTTCAGCGTGATCTGGTTCGCGCTCGAGGCCGAGATGACCTTGACGACGTACGTCCCCGAGCCGAACTGGATGGGTTTCTCCTGGCCGACCGCGAACGTGGGTTCGATCGAACTGCAGACTGCATCTCCACAGAGCACGGCGGTTTCGTTGGCAGGCGGCTCAGGTTCTGGTTCGAGTGGCACGCAGCCGTTGTCCGCAGTGCCGTCGCAATCCTCGTCCAGGCCGTTCCCGCAGATTTCCGTCGTCGGGGTGCTGGTGCCAATGCAGATACCCCAAGAGTCGTCTACGCAAGTTCGGATGCCTGGCTTACACAGTCCGAGGCCGGCGCTGCAGGCCTGCTGCTCGCCGTTGGCGCAGTCCGGGGTGTGCTTTGGTTCAGTCGGGGGTTCGGCAGTGCACCCAGAGACCACCAGAACCAAAGCAAGAAGCAGGATAATGAAAAATTTCATCCAAAATATATTGGGCGGTTGTTGATATAAAAAGGTCAGCTGGGCTTCCGGAACGTCCTCAGGGTGCGCTGGCCGTTCGTTGCCGGTTTCCTGGAATCCGGGATTGCGTGCTCGAGTCCGGACACGCGGACGCCGATGCGACGGACCTGGAAATCAGGGCGCTCAGCAAGAAACGTTTTCAGCAGTGCTGTCACGGTGTCTTGTATTGCTTTCTTTGCTGTCGTTGGTTCGGTGAGCGAGTGACTGCGACTGATCTGTTCCATTTTGTTTGACATGACAATAAGGGAAACGGTTTGGAACGTTATTTTCTGTGCGGAAACCGTGTCGTGAACAAGTGTGCTCAGTGAGGCGACTGTTTCTGCAAGTGAATTGAAAGATGACGTGTCTTTTTTCATTGTGGTGAGACGCGACACTTGCTGCTTTTGGCGGCCCGGCTGAACAGGACGATCGTCTTTGCCGCGGGCACCGTTGTACAGCATGCTGCCTTTTGCCGAACCAACGAGTTTCTGAAGGTGTGCGAGGCTCATGGTTTTGAGCTGTTTGACTGATCTCATGTTAAGACTAGCAAGCAGTCCTTCGGTTTTCGGGCCAACACCATAGAGTTTTCCTACAGAAAGCGGTTTCAGAAAAGAGGGCACGGCATCTTCAGGAACAGTAACAAGCCCGTTTGGTTTTTTTACACCTGCTGCAATCTTTGCAACGAGTTTGTTTGGTCCGATACCGATTGAACAGGTGAGTTTTTCTTTTTGGAGGATTTCAGATTTCATTTTCTTTGCAAGGCGTTCTGCGGCTGTGAAACTATTCGTTTGCGAGAGATCGAGATAGGCTTCGTCAATACTGACCTGTTCAAAGAGATCTGAATATGTTTGCAGAATATCCATGACGCGGGCTGAGACTTTCCAATAATAGTCTCGATCTGCTGGCAGGAAGACTGCATTTTTTGCTTTTCGTTTGGCGTAAATGATTGGCATTCCCGATCGGACGCCAAGTTTGCGCGCTTCGTAATTCGCCGTTGCGACCGCACCGGAACCTTTGCCACGGGCAGAATACATACACACGATGACTGCTTTCCCTTTGAGTTTCGGGTTGCGGAGCTCCTCCACCTGGGCATAAAAGGCATCCAGGTCCACAAGGGCGACGATTCGTTTCATGGAGTGATTTTATATTTAGAGTATAAAGAAAGCCCATGCTCTGCCTCGGCATTGAAGCAACAGCGCATACCTTCGGGGTCGGGATCGCTGCAGCTGACGGGCGGATGCTTGCGAATGTCAAGAAGACGTATCTTCCGAAGATCGGTTCAGGGCTCGTTCCGCGGGAGGCCCGGGATCATCACCGGCGTGTTGCAGACGGGCTCATTGCTGACGCACTTGCTGCAGCAGATTGTACAATGGAAGATATTGATGTGCTTTCATTTTCGCAGGGACCGGGGTTGCCACCATGTTTGCATGTTGGCAAGGATGTTGTGACGCGGCTTGCGAAGCAGTACAAGAAATCGATTGTCCCTGTGAATCACTGCATTGCACATATTGAGATTGGCAGACAACAAACCGGGCTGGGCGACCCAATGACCGTATATGTGTCAGGAGCAAACACCCAGGTGATCGGGTTCGCCAATGGCCGGTATCGCGTGTTTGGAGAGACCCAGGACATTGGCATCGGCAATGCGCTTGATAAACTTGGGAGAACCCTTGGGCTGCCGTTTCCTGCTGGTCCGGAGATCGAGAACCTCGCGAAAAAAGGATCGTGGACCACACTTCCCTATTCGGTGAAAGGTATGGACCTTGCATTTTCCGGTATCCTCACTGCTGCGGAAAAGAAACAAGGATCAAAAGAAAACGTCTGTTTCTCATTCCAGGAAACGACTTTCGCCATGGTGACCGAAGTGACCGAGCGTGCAGTTGCGCATACAGGAAAGGAAGCAGTCCTCTTGACAGGTGGCGTTGCCGCAAACAAGCGGCTGCAGAAGATGCTTCAAACGATGTGTACGGAACGGGGAGCGAGATTCGCTGTTGTTCCGGCACCGTACGCCATGGACAACGGTGCCATGATTGCCTGGACTGGATTGATCATGCACAAAAAAACGAAACCAGGAACCCTCACGATCCTCCCGCGGCAGCGAACCGATGATGTTCCGGTCACCTGGCGCTAACGGCGTCGTTTTCGTGGTGTTCGTCGCGTGGCTGTTCTCTTTTTCAGTGGCCGTCGTGCTTTCGTGCGCACAGGTTTCTTCCGTGTTTTCTTCCGCGCTTTCTTTGCTGCAACACTGAGCTTTCGTGGTGTTCGTCGTGTCACTGGTGGTTTCGCAACAATGTGTTCACGGTACTGGTCGGGAAGGCGCTGTGAATGGATTCGTCGTGCTGTGCGAACGTCATGCATTGCGCCGGCGATGATGAGCAGCCCGTAGAGGATTGCCCAGATTGCGACGAACAAGGCAATGGAAAAGATCGCGGCAACAACCGATCGGCCAATGAACGAGAAGTAGGTGATGTAGACGAACGAAAAGAGCACGGCAGCAAGTGCAAGTGCCATAACGCCAAGGATCACGAGCCCGTCAGTGCGAAGGAAATAACCTCTCGCCATAGTGCGCATTAGTTGGTCCCCTGCCTTAAAAGCACGTTTTTTAATCTCCGGATAACAGGACAGTCATGAAGCTCCGGTTTGGGACAGCAGGATTGCCGATTGTAACAGAACCGCGCAATACTGAGAATGGGATTGCAACTGTTCGAACGCTTGGCCTTGATGCCTTGGAACTTGAATTTGTTCATAGTGTCAACATTCGTCCAGAAAAGGCCAAAGAACTCAAAAAAATTGCAAATCAACACGACATTGTTTTGACCTGCCATGCCCCCTACTACATCAATCTCAATGCAAAGGAAGCGGAAAAACGAAACGCAAGTTTGCAGCGGTTATTGAATTCGTGCCGTATTCTTTCTTTGGCCGGCGGCTGGTCATGTGTTGTGCATGCGGCATATCTGCTTGGCGAACCTGAAGAAAAGGTGACACAAAAACTCATTCCCATTTTCAAGAAGATCGTGGCAACGCTTCGGAATGAAGGGCATGACGTCTGGGTACGTCCGGAGTTTGCCGGGAAGCTTGCCCAATGGGCAAGCTTGGAAGGATTGGTTACTGTCAGTGAGGCGGTTGACGGGATGTTGCCATGCATTGACTTTGCGCATGCGCATGCATACACGAATGGGAAATATAATCATGCAGCAGAAATTCGGGAACTGTTAACAACACTTGAAAAACGGCTTGGGCGCACCTGTCTGAACAACATGCATATTCATATTGCAGGGATTGCCTATGGCCCGAAAGGGGAGCGGAACCATCTGAATCTGGCTGATGCAGATCTGAAGTACAAGGAAATCCTGAAGGTCTGGAAGGAGTTCAAGCTCGGTGGGGTTGTCATTTGCGAATCACCGAACATTGAAAAGGACGCCCTGAAACTGCAGAAACAGTACCAGCAGCAATAAAAGGATTGAAACAGAAAGGAGTTCTATGAACATTCGCGTGGAAGCAACCCGGTTCGATTCCTTGAAAACACCGTTTGCGGTGTTTCCCTTGACCGAGGAAGCGACCAGTGCTATCAAACTGGGGAAGAAAACAACCCTTGCACCGATCACCAAGCGCGTCAAGGCTTGTGATTTCAAGGGGGAGACTGGTGACACCACGCTCCTCTACGATCCAACACCAGGTATGGGACGGCTGCTCCTTGTTGGGCTCGGGAAGGAGAAGGAACTTACTATTGAAAAATATCGCCGCGCCGGAAACACCGGTGTCCACCACGCGAAACGAGCACGGGTGCAGTCCTTGCATGTTGTGGCACAGCCGTATGCAAAGGTAAGCGAACAAGAAGCTGCTGTTGCCTTGGCTGAGGGACTCCTGCTTGGAGGGTATGATTTTGACCGGTACAAGACCGAGGAGAAGGAGAAACGGAAACCGGTCAAGGATGCTACTCTTGTCCTCGGTTTGTTGTCCACGAAGATTCGCGATGCCGTCGCCCGGGCGGTTATCGTGTGTTCCAATACACTTTATGTTCGTGACTTGATGAACGAGAGCACAAGCAAGATGTCAACCCTTGATATTGCACGGGAAGCAGTGCGCATCGGGAAGAAACCACTTGTCCGGTGCAAAGTGTATGATGAGAAGGCGCTCAAGAAACTGAAGTGCAACCTGCTTCTCGGGGTCGGGGCAGGAAGCAAGTTCCCGGCGCGGATGATTGTCCTTGATTATGTCGGCAATCCCGGAAGCAAGGACACGATCGCGCTTGTTGGGAAGGGAATTACGTTTGATTCCGGTGGGCTGAATCTCAAGCCGACTGGGTACCTGGAAACCATGCGCATGGACAAAGGTGGTGCCATGACCGTGCTGGCAACCATCAAATGCCTGGCAGAACTGAAGGCCAAGGTGAATGTTGTTGGGGTTATGGGCATGGCGGAAAACATGATCGGTCCTGGTGCCCAGAAACCAGGCGACGTTGTTATTGGCTATGCAGGCAAGTCCGTGGAAATTGGAAATACTGATGCAGAAGGGCGGCTGGTACTCGGCGACTGTCTCGCCTTTGTTGAGAAGCAGTACAAGCCGAAGGCGATTGTTGATCTGGCGACCTTAACCGGGGCCGTGCTCGTGGTCTTGTCAGAATACGGTGCCGGGCTTGTTTCCACAGATGATAAACTCGCGAATGCGCTTGAGACTGCAGGAACAGCAACAGGTGAGCGTGTGTGGCGGCTGCCGTTATATGAAGAATTCTTGGACGATGTCAAGAGTGACATCGCTGATGTCCGGAACGTCGGCCATCCGAAAGGGTACGGCGGGACCGTGACTGCGGCAGCATTCTTGCGCAAGTTTGTTGGTGAGACACCGTGGGCACATCTTGATATTGCCGGAACCGCGTGGGCTGAGAAACCCAGGCACTATATTCAGCGAGGGGCGACCGGCTACGGCGTCCGGTTGCTCGTCGAGTGGCTGACGAGGTGACCCTACGGATCCAATCGGGAACAACAACAGGCATTGCGATTTTTGATTTGTTGGTGACCGAAAACACTAAACATGTTACGGATTGTCTTGCCATTGCAGGTACGGATAGGTTTGCCCTTCAATAATATCCCATACAGAAACGAAATCCCATCCAGTGAACGTGGCCTGCTGGTGCATGGCTGCCGTGGGATGATTTTGGATGCCGCTACAGGTTCCTGAACCACAATCCAGTAAGGGACCTGCGACGCTATTGTCCCAGTGATCGCCGACAAAGGTCCCTTTCTGTCGCTGTCCCACAAAGCCGCCAACATCGGTTGTTCCTGAGACTGTTGTTGCTGCGTACGTGTTGCGGATGGTTGCCGTTGTGCTTCCAAAACTCGGCGCCCGTACTTGTCCGGCAGCGCCGCCAACCTTGTTCGCGCCGGATACGTGGCCGAGAATGTAGACATTTTCAATCAAAGGATCGGACGTGCCATAGAATAACCCACTTCCCATTGTTCCAACAGCACCGCCAATGTAATCTGTTCCGGTCACCGTTGCACTGGCAAAGGACGATTGCACAACACTCGCTCCGTAATAATCATCTCCATCAAGTCGTCCCACTAGACCGCCGACTGACTGGACCCCGTTTACTGATCCGGTGAAGGAAGATGCTGTAACCGTGCCCTGGTATTCTACATGTCCCACTAGACCGCCGACATTATTATTTCCTGAAATTGTTCCTGTTGCAGCGGCGTCCTCGACCAGCGGAGCGCCGCTATAGCCGGAGATCTCACCAACGATTCCGCCGACATGATTTCCTGTTCCGATCACGGTGGAAACAGTTGCTGAAACGTCACGCAGAACACAGGGTCCGTCCATACTCCCTGCGAAGCCACCGATTTCTGTTGTGCCTTGGACAAGCTGTCCCGTGGCTGAGGAATCCGTGATCATTGCTCGATGATCCATTAAAGAAACAAAACCACCAAGTAGCCCGCCCGAACTGGTGACGGTCACTGCTGCTGATGAAAAGGTGATGCTTGTATCATCGGTCATCGAAGAGACGAAACCACCAAGACTACTCGACCCGGTAACAGAACCTGTAACCTTGGAATCGTCAATGGACGCGAAATCATGCAACGAACCAGCAAACCCACCGGCAGTGTCCGCGGCGTTAACAGTAGCGGTTGCTTGCGAATCCGTTATCACTGTTTCTCCTTGCATTAACCCGACAAAGCCACCAATATGGTCACCGGAGACTGTGTTGAAAACTATGCTTTCAATCGTTGTTCCTTCAATTCTGGATGATTCCTCCATACCTCCAACGATTCCCCCAACACTACCGCTTCCTTGGACAGTGCCGCTGGCAAAAGAATCAATGATCATGCTGTTCCCGCCAATGGAACCGACAAGCCCGCCGACATCGTAATATCCAACAATATTGTAGTCTTCAAGGTGCACGTTCACGAGCTTTGCGTTGTTGTCAATGATACCGAAGAGTCCTACAAAAGAGAGGGACGGATTTGCATACGTATAGTGATTGATGATATGGCTATTGCCGTTATAAATACCAATAAAATGTGCGCCAGTCCCGCCAATGGGGGAAAGCGAGAAACCTGTTAGATTGATGTCGCAGGTCTGGATGTAATGCCCGGAGAGATTCGTGCGGACAGCGTCCAACTCCTGGGACGTGCAGACGTGCATATAGCCGGCCTCAAACCGGCAGGTTGCCGAACATCCGTCCCCGTTGTCAGTGTTACTGTCATCGCATTGTTCTGCTCCGCTGATGCGTCCATCACCACATACAACAATAGGAATAGGTGGTGAGGGGGAGACAAGAGGTGATAAAGGAGAGATTTTTGGTGCGACAACAAATTGTTGTCCAGCTAGTGTTTGTTGGTCAGCTATGAGGACAACGATAAGAATGAACGCAAAAACTGTTATGATCAGGATTCGGGTTTCCATGCGCATGCCTCTCACATATTCTTTGTCGCAGGGAGAATAAAAAGACTAAGGGTGGCAAAGGAGTGCCTCGGGATGGGTTGTAGTATTTGTGAACGGGTCATACCCTTGCCGGAGGAGGCTCTGCATCGGCCGGAAGAGCGGCTGCGGCAGGTTGTTCCAGTCGAACCAGCCGATCTCCGCTGTCCGGTCAGGTTCGGTGATGGTTGGTTCGCCGCGTGCCCAGTCTGCAAGCACACAGACTGTCAGGTAGTGAAGCTTGTGTTCGGGATGAACATCGTTGGTGACGGTTGCAAAGCGGATATTTTTGATTTCAATACCGCTTTCCTCTTTGGTTTCGCGCCGTGCACAGGCTTCAAGGGATTCGCCGAATTCCAGATGGCCGCCGGGGGGACACCATGTGTCCTCGCCGTGTGCGCCGATTCGTTTCTGCATCAAGACATTATTGTTTTTGAGAATAATGACCCCGAGGCCGACTTTGGGGAGCTCTCTCATCCTTTCACATTCCCAATTGGTTTTAAATTCGCAACCAGCTTCGAGATTCCTGCCTGCTCGACAGACGCGACAACATCCGTGATGTTCTTGTACGCCATGCCGGCTTCTTCAGCAAGGCCCATGGCCGACGCGCTCTTCACATAGATGCCGCGCTTCTCCATGTCCTGCTGCAACTGGTCGCCTTGCACGAGCTTCTTTGCTTTGGTCCGCGACATAGTCCGCCCGGAGCCGTGACACGTGCTTCCGAACGTCAGCTCCATGGCTTTCTCGGTTCCCACAAGGAGTGCGGATCCGGTTTCCATGGACCCGCCGATGATGATCGGCTGCCCGGTTTTCTGGTATTGCTTTGTCAGTTCTGGATGGCCAGGACCGAATGCACGGGTTGATCCTTTGCGGTGAACCACAAGCTTTCGTTTCTTGCCGTCGACATCGTGCTCTTCGAGTTTTGCCATGTTGTGTGTGACGTCGTAAATCAAGTGAAGGCCAAGGGCTTCAGGAGATTGTTTGAAGATGCTGGAAAAGCCTTCGCGGATGCGATGGGTGACCACTTGCCGGTTCGCGTACGCGAAGTTAGCGGCGCAGGCCATTGCTTTGTAGTAGGTTTGGCCTTCGTCTGACTGGAACGGGACACATGCAAGTTCCCGGTCAGGAACAGTGATGTGGTAGCGGCGCATGATCTCGTCGAAGTTGCGCACCGAGTCCGTGCAGATCTGGTGGCCGATGCCGCGGGATCCCGTGTGCACCATGACCATGACCTGGTTTGGATCGGTGATCCCAAAGGCTGCGGCAAGGTCCTTGTCGAAGATTTCTTTTGCAACTTGCAGTTCCAGGTAGTGGTTGCCACTTCCCAGTGTACCGAGCTGGTTCTTGCCGCGTTTGTGCGCCTTGTCAGAAACCGTTGCCGGATCAGCCCACGGGATTTTCCCGTTGCTTTCGGTATGTTCAACATCGTCCTGCCAGCCGTAGCCGTTGTCAACGCACCACTGCGTTCCATCTGTCAGGATGTCGTCGAGTTGTGCTGTATTGAGTCGTGCAAATCCTTTGACGCCGACGCCTGCGGGGACGGTCCTGAAAAAGGTGTTGATGAGATCTTTGATTTTCGGTTTGACGTCGGTGTAGGTGAGGTTGGTTCGGATCAGGCGCATGCCACAATTGATGTCGAAGCCGACCCCCCCAGGAGAAATAATCCCTTCCTTCACATCGAACGCCGCGACGCCGCCGATGGGGAAGCCATAACCCCAGTGGCCGTCAGGCATGCAGTAGGCATGCTTCACGATGCCGGGGAGACAGGCCACGTTCGTGGTCTGGTCGAAGACCCCGTGATCCATGTCCTTCAGGATCGTCGGCGAGGCCACGAAGCGGGCGGGGACGTGCATGCCCTGCTTGTAGGATGTGGGCAGCTCGTACAGGGCGTTCCCGATGCGCTGGAGTTGCTTGGGAATAACCATGGGAAGTGTTACGTTGTGTTGTTTATATGGATATATAACAGTGTTATATATAAGAAAGCCGAGTGGGCGATGATCCTTTCGGAAAACGCCCGCTCGACATTGTCACTGAGCGCGGAAATCAATGTCCGGTCCTGTCTCGACTTCCACATCAGTCATCTTCCCAACGAGGATCGATCCCTTCCCCAACGCCTTGATGGTTCCGGTCTCTATGTTCGCCAAGACGTCGACAGCGACGTGGCATCTTGGACCACTGAGAAAAAGGAACTGGTCAAGATGCCCGCTCTCGACATGGAGCGTTGCCCTGTCTCCTCCTGGGGACACTGCAAGAATCTTGGCGGTAAGGAGTTTCGCGTCGATGTCAGCAGAGCAAATGATGGTCGCCTGTCCTGCTACTGCTTCGAGCACCCGCAACTTGATAGGGAAACAACCATTTGAAATGTGCAGGGAGGACGTTGGCACGTCCACCATGACATCACTACAGTTGTTGACGCAGAGCTGGATCGTTCGTGGTACCCGGATGTTGACTTCCCGCACATAACGATCAACGGAGGTTCCGTTGAAGAACAGGAGATCATTTCCGAACACGACGGCTTCGTTTTGAACGTCGAGGACCTCTTGATCGAGGTCGTTGATCCCCCTCACCACAAGTTCTCTCCCACGGGTGAGAGAAATCTTGTGTGAAAAATTGTATAGCAAAACGGTCTGCATACTCTCTCCATGGAGTTGGTGGTTTGTAAAAATCCGGGCGGGCAGCGTCGGTTGCCCGCCCGTGGCTTGAATGAGGATCCCAGCACCCTCGGTTACCTTTGAGAACGGACCCGGTCGTGCAGACCTTGAAGATCGTCTCTCGTCGCCTTCATAACGGGGACGATCTCATCCTCGAATCGTTGCATGCAGGTCGCCGGCCCGATCAGCTTCCCGGCCCGATCGTGAAACTCTTCTCCCTCGTTGAGCAACACGAGGGTGAAACGCCGCGCGAGCCGGTGGAAGAGCTCGTCGGGAGTGAGTTCTTCATTCTGCACCAGACTTGCGATAACCTCATCAACCGCTCGCTGGAAGAGCTCGACAAAGCGAGCATAGTGACTGAAATCCAGCTCCGCCAGGCTGAATGCCAGACGCATTTGGTGTGCGATGGCAATCCTCCTGAAGGCATATGCACGCGGAATGTCGAAGGGTTTCCGGAACAGATCAAGGAAATTGCACCAGAACACGCCCAGCACGATTCCGAGATCTTCAGTTGTTGGAGGATGAGTAGTTGTTGTCTTCATCATCCTGCCCCCGTCAGGAGTCCATGAACATCGTCGAAGAGCTTCGCCCCCTCTTCGATAAGCTCTTTGAGCTCCTTCAAAGCGGCAGTGGTTCCGATCGAATGGAACTGAAGGCGAATCAATCCTTCTTTTCCACCCAAAATCCACGAAACCGGCGTTTGTTCAAAAGCCTTGTCGAAGGATACCTGGAGGAATCCTATCCAGTCATGATCAGGGTTTGGAGCATCGGATACGAGCTCCTCCTTGACGATATACTTGAGATAGGGTTCTGCCACCTGTTCGCCGGTTACCTCCGTCACCCCAGCGAACCGAAGACCGAGGTCAAAGACCTTCACAAGTTCCTTGACAAAGCCTTCGTGTTCATTGTCGATGAATGCTCCCATGACAAGTCCCCAGGCGGACCGGAGGAGGCCGAAGATGAGCTTCGTTTGGTGCATTGTCAGTTTCTGCATGTTGTCTCCTTTCTCCCTCCCGGGAGAGTGAGTTTGTAGAAAACATGGTTCCCTTCCCGGCGCCGTTCGACGAGTCCTTTCTTGGACAGTCTCGCCAGGAATTCGCCGAAGAACTGGGCAACCCGTCGCTCGTCATAGTCACAGAACCTTTTCTCAGTCGTCATTGCAAAACCTCCCATGAATTCAACGCAAGATCGCCAAAGACAGTCTTGAGACAAGAAATTTCGTCCACCAGCCGCGCTCCCGCTCCCTCATGCGAATCTTGTTTGTTCCCACGAGCCGTGCTCAGAGGGGACAAGATTCAGCCTGTGGCAGGACACACCAACGAGGCGTGTCAACGGAGGGATGGTGGTGATGATCGTGATTTGTCACTGTCTGAAGATGAAAAATAGATACGAAACTATATAAACATTTCAGATGTCCACGGTCACCTGGGCCTCGTAGCCGTCCTTGGTCTTCGAAATCCCGAACTGGTGCATGGTGATCGCCTTCACGTCGTTCCGGAGCTTTTGAGTCTTGGGGTCGATCTTCCCGCCCCGGACCGTGGCCGTGACCCCGGTCGGCGTCACCTGAACCGCAAATTCCCTGAAGAGGAGCCCCTCGGTGTCCTTGAGGAAGATGAGTTCGGAAAGGAAGTCGTAGAGGAGGTGGTCAGGGTCAGTGCCACGGATAGTGACTATTTTCTTCACCGTTGCCGGGATGGTCGAGAGGTCTGCCATGGAGGCGAACGTGGCCTCGGCAGCAGCCGCAAAGAGCTCGTCGAGCGTCCTGCCCCGGGCGATGAAGGCGATGTCCGCTATCGAGGCGTCCTCGAGGAACTCGTAGGGCATGGCTAGTGTAGATCAGGGGATTTAAAATGATAAATAACAATGTTATATACCAGAAAAAGAGAGCGACCGGCACAACAGTTGCACCGATAAATCGCTCTCTCCAGGAACAGGAGTTTTCCGCAACGACGCACTTACTGGCTCACTTCCTGTTCCTGTTGTTGCGTCACTTCTTGGACTTCTTGGAGGCAGCCTGCAGCAGGGGCTTGACAAACCCTGTTGGTTTGTCTCGATTCAAGAAAGACGAGATTGCCTCTGCAGCCTCCCGTGAACACATACCATCCAGGGTGTCAGGGGGAAGCCGAAACGGTGATTTCACCACCTTAATCCTCCCCATCCTTTCTTCTGTCATCGCCATAACCCTTCCGTAAAGAGAAGAAAAGGAAACGAAACCGGTCTTTTGTCTGTCTTTCCTCAAGGACACGAGAGCCTTCAGCCTAATCATGACGTGCTGCTCAATGAGGAATCACATGACTCCTGGATCTGTGTACTGAGGTGTTTAGAACTCCAGTGTTCTCGCCAGGAGTATAAAAAGCTACTTCCGTTTCGTTGCCCAGAACCCACCGAGGCCAATAACAATCAGCACCAACAGGATAATACCGACAATCCCGCCAAGGAGCAGCGGATCCCAGCCTGCTGGCACAGCAGCGCACTGGTTCCCGTCACAACCGTTCGGACAGGTCTCGATTACCGTCCAGCTCATGCCGTCCGTGGCACACTGCTGTCGCGATCCTGAAGAACATTGGACCGCTCCTGGTGTGCACACAGTCGTGGCGGCGGCTGCTTGTTCCCCGACAACTGCGAAGGTTGAGAAACCCGGAGTTTCTGCTTCGAATTGGTAGCCGGTTGCAGTCTCTCCGGTGAAGGTTGTTGCCAGGGTCTGCCATTCTCCACCGCTGTACCGGAGGAGGGTAATGGCGTCTTTGTCAATATTACTTTCCATGATCCAGAGCTTGGTCACTTCGAAGTCGATGCTCGCATGTTTGAGCATGTTTTCAATGTTGGTGAGATCGATTGTGATATACTTGAACACGAGCTGCGACACGGTCGCACCGCTTGGTGTCACCGCCGTTGCAGGCGGCGCTGTTCCCACGGTTGTGGGCAAGCCTGATTGTGTCGAAACGCTGATCATAACATTGGATGCTGTTCCGGTTGTTTCAATCCTGATGCCTTTCATAAACAGGCCTGCGGTGTCAAAGACGATCTTTTGTGGAGTGCCAGCAGAGATCTTGTTCACTGTTTTGCTGGCAGTAACCGGCTGTTCCACGGGTGCAGGTTCTTCCTCCTCTTCTTCGCTTGAGGAGGTGGTTCCGCCGGAGCCTGTGCTGCCGCCTGTTCCGCCACCCGTGCCACCACCAGTGGAGGTGCAGGTTCCAATGGTGCCAGCGACATTACAGTCATACCCTGATGTGGTGCAGGCGGTGTTGCAGCAGTAGCCGTCAACGCAATATGTTGAGTTACACGATCCTCCATATGTACAGGCAACGCCGTTGGCATACGGGTTGACGGTAAGGTTGAGTGACGAAGAATTCCCAATCACGGTCCAGAGTTGTGGTGAGTTATTGGTCGGATAGGCAGGGAGATCGAATACTTTAAATGTAATGTTCGCACCAGCACCAGCAGCCACGTGAATCAGGTACCAACCTAAAGTAAGCTTGCCAAGGGTGGCATTTGAGTGTGCTGTTGAACTGCCGTTGATGAAAGAAAAGATCAGGGCTCCGTCTGGACTGGCATTTCCTGTCATTGTAATACCGCCGAACCAGTCAGCAACGTTTGTTGTCTGCGCGGTAACCTGTGGCATGAGCAAGGCGGCGGCGATAATCATTCCCGCCAATATCCGAACGTGGTTCATAGCATCAGACGATCTGGATCGTATCTGTGACGTTTGCGTTGATCCAGTAGGGGAAGGCGCTTCCCGAGATTGTGGTGAGGTCGTTCACTGCTCGACCTGGCACAAAGGTTTTCCACGTGTTGCTTCCTCCTTCGGCTGTCGTATTGTAGTGGTGGACTGCAGTGAAGTTACCCCAGATGCTTGCAAGCACATTCTGCACGGTCTTGTTGCCGCTTACTGAGGAGGCGGAGATCGTGAAGGATATAACTTCGAAGCGGTTGGAGAAGTTTGCATTCGTATCAAGCACACCACACTGCGGGAACTCGATTGCCCAGTCAGAGTAGTTGGCAAAGCCGATGTTCGTGATCCCAACAACACCATTTCCAGCACGATCGGTGATCCCGTAAGCAAACATGTCAAGCAAGCCGTTCTCGCCGGGGTACGGGCTACCACATCCCGTCTTCACCCCAAGAACTTCGAATTTCTCATGGGCTGCATCGGTCATGTTCAGCACAAGGACTGAGGTATTCGTGCTGTTGAGGATAGCAACAATGACGGTATTCGGGTTGTTAGCACTTACATTGAATCCATTGAATCCATTTTCAAAGCTGCTTTGGTTATCCGTTATCGTGACGCTATCATAGTTGAATGCTGCCGTGTTAATGGTTTCATTGAACCGGAAGGTCAGCGTCTTCTCCATGAAGCTGTAGTTCCACGTAACGAGGCCAGGGGCCACGGTGTCAGTCGTCACGTACCAGCGTGACGTGTTCATAACGATGTTCCCGGCAGAATCGTTCATGTATATGGTGAAGTTGATCGGGATGTTCGGCTGGCTGGTGAAGTTGTAGCTACATGACTTGTTCCCTGCGTCAGGATCGCTCGTGAAGTTCCCAGAGCCCGTCCCGTTCTTCCAGTCAAACACGCACTGGAATGGATTGGTCTCTGTGTATGACATGTTCACGAATACATAGGACACGTTTGTGTAGGAGTTGTTCAGCTCCGGGGTGATGAGATTGACATCGGCCGGTGGTGTGGTGTCAGTCAACGCGAAGAATACCTGGTATGAACTATTACTATTGCCCGCGGAGTCCGAGACAAAGAAGGTGTAATTGACCGGCCCGGAGGAGACGGCTGTGAGGTTCACCGAACAACCAGAGAAGTTCTGCAGGGTGTACTTTGTGTGCGTCATCGTCACGTTCGTGAGGCCGCTTGAGTTTCCGAACTCAACAACACAACTCGTGCTGTTCATGTTGGTCTCGTTTATCGTGTAGTTAATGAAAACATAGGTCCCGTTGAGCGTCGAGTCGTTTTGGACGGCTGTGGAGTTCCAGATCGCCGTGGGCACGACCGTGTCACGCGTCACCGTAAGCATCTTGGATGAGTTGCTGTTGCCAGCGACGTCAGTCACGAAGAGAGTGAGGTTCCAGATTCCGTCACTGAGGCCGGTGAAATTGTAATTACATTCCAGACTCTCGTCGCCTCCGACATAATCTGCTGTGTAGTTGGCAACTGAGTCATTGCTGAACTGGAACGTGCAGCTGGTCGCGTTCACGTGGGTTTCGTTGACCGTGAAGTTGGCAGTGATGTAGTCCTTGATGATGTACGAACCGTTCAGTTCTTCTGTATCGCTGCTATTGTCGATCTTGTTCGGGACAAGGGTATCGATCGTAAAGTTGATGAATGGTGTCACGTTGCTGTTCTCAGCAGAGTCGTTGAAGAACAGCTTCGCTGACCAGGAGGCATTCGTACCGATGTTGTTCTGGGCGAGCAATCCAATGCCGCAGCTCATGCCAGCACCAGTTGCTGTCCGGGTCAGAGTTCCCGTGTAGTTCACTGCAGTCCCGTTGTTGAACTCGATGAGACACTGGTCAGGATTGGTCTCGTTGATCGTGTAGTTGAAGTTGATGCTTGTGATCGAATTGTTGCTGCTTGTGCCAAGGGTACCGTTGGACTGGTTCAACTGATTCGGCTCAAGGATATCGACGATGTACGTGATCAGTTGTGACTTGTTCTGATTGCCAGCGACGTCAGTCACCCAGAGGGTGGCATTAATGATGCCTTCGTTGGCAGTGGTGAAGTTGTAGGTGCAGTTGAGCGAGGAGCCGCCGCCCTCCAGGGCTGCGGTGTAGTTGGCAGCGCTGCCGTTGTGAGTGATCTCGATGAGACAGCTGGTCGCGTTGATGTGCGACTCGTTTACGGTGAAGTTAAAGGTGACTCCGGGACCGCCGGTGTAGGAAGCATTAATATAGGTGCCGTTAAAGAGGGAACCGCCACTGATGTCGATGTTGTTCGGAACCAAGGAGTCGACTGTGAAATTCTCGAGGACAGATTGATTCGAGTTCCCTGCTGTATCATTCACAAAGACCTTGTGTGACCATGAGGCATTCGTGAGGAGGTTGTTCTGAACCGTAAGGGTGATGCCACAGGACGTGTTCAGGCCAGAGCCGCTTCGGGTTCCTGAATAGTTCGTTACGGTCCCGTTATTGAACTCGACCACACAAACATCAGGATTCGTCTCATTGTACGTGTAATTGAAGGTCACGGTCGTTGACGTGACGTTGCTGTCAAGCGTTGGAGTGGGAACATTAGTTACCAACAAACCTGGAGCAGAGATTTCTGCCGTCGTTGTCATCGGGGAAGCCTCTGATCCATTGTTCGCAAGGAGGCTTCCAAGGTCCGTCATGTTGAAGAAGAATTGCAACACTTCAGTGTCACTGAGAATTGCAGAAAGATCTTTCGTCGTATTACAATCATAGATTCGCACTCCTGAAGCTTTTTCATAACATGAAAGTGTTGCAGAAGTGTAGCTGCCCGCGCCTGCTGGTTTATAATAGACTGTCACGTTGGAACTTGGATCAATGTTCTCTTCATTGACGGTAACCTCAAAGAGAATATTAGAAAGACCACCGAGAAGTGAACCCGGAACCGGACTGGTCTCATTCAAGGTAGCGTTTGTCGAGTCGCGAGTCACTGTGATGAGCTTGGAGCTGTTTTGGTTGCCGGCAACATCAGTCACCCAGAGGGTAGCGTTGAGGATACTATCATTAGCATTAGTGAAGTTGTACGTACAGTTCAGACTCTCGCCACCGCCCATAAAGGCTGCCGTGTAATTCGCGAGGCTGCCATTATGGGCAATCTGCACGACGCAGCTGGTCGCGTTGATGTGTGATTCGTTTACTGTGAAGTTGAAAGAAACATAATTGTTTTGCGTGAATGATCCGTTCAGGTTTGCCATTCCGGAGCTATTGTCGATCTGGCGCGGCTCACTGGTGTCAATTGTAAAGTTCACTAATGGTGTGGAGTTGCTGTTGCCCGCGGAGTCGTTGAAGAATAGCTTCGCTGACCAGCTGATTCCAATGGAATCGTTCCCCGGAAGGAGGTCGGCGAGACAGCTCATGCCGACACCAGTCGATGTGTTGGTCAGGATTCCGGTGTAGTTCGTTACAGTCCCGTTGTTGAACTCGATCAGACAGCTGTGTGGATTCGTCTCGTTTATGGTGTAGTTGAACTTTAGGCTCGTCACTGAGATGTTTGTATTGGCGAAGGTTCCGGCAGACGGGGTCCCGTTGGATGCATTCAGGTTGTTTGGGACAAGGGTATCGATCGTGTATGTGATAAGCCTCGAGGAGTTGCTGTTGCCAGCGACGTCAGTCACGAAGAATGTTGTGTTAATGATGCTGTCAGTGGGACTCGCGAAGAGATAGGTACAATTCAAGGTGGCACCGCCACTTTTTGGGACTCCAGTATAGTTCGCCGCAGTGCCGTTGTGGGTGATCTGGAACGTGCAGCTGGTCGCGTTGATGTGTGATTCGTTCGCAGTGAAGTTGAAGTCGATGCCATCACCAAGCGCAGTTGAGTTGAAGTACGTGCCATTGCTATAGGCCCCGGTGCTGATGCCGATCTGGAACGCTTCAACGACATCCTGCGTGAAATTATACGTTGGACTAATGTTGCTGTTCCCAGCAGAGTCGTTCACGAAGAAGAAGTAGGACCAGCTGATTCCAATGGAATCGTTCGGAAGGATCAGAGCAGCAGTACAGTGGGTTCCGGTTCCTGAACCGATCCTGGACATTGAGAAATTGGTAAGTGTGCCGTTGTTCAGGGTCACGATGCAACTATTCGGGTTGGTATCATTCCAACTCACATTGAACGTTGGTGTACCGACCGAGCTATTGGAATCGGGGATCGGCGATCCTGTTGTATTGATAACATTATTCGGGAGGGTTTGATCAATAGTGAACGAATTCGGACTGGTTTCAGTTCCGTTTGTACCGAGCAGACTCACCGTGTCAGTTGTGTTCCAGAAGTACTGGATCACCTCGCCGTCGTCCGCGAACCACTCCATGTCGTTAAGTGTCAAATTACAGAGCTTGACTGCAGCCGTTCCTTCGCACAGTGTGGTCACATTGCGCTGGTACGTTCCAGTGCCGCTCTTACGCCAGTAAAAAGTGACGTTGCCTTTCCCGAAGCCGTTGGCATTGGTACTGATGTTAATATTTTGGTCAGTCAAGATGACCGAAACCAAGGGTGTCAGGTCGTTCGTGAACCCGTTCGTATTCGGAGAGGTCTCGTTGATCACCGGTGCCTGCGAGTCGTTCTTGTTTACGTTGTGGACCGTGCCATTCGACGGACCAAGTGATGCATTGATATCGAGGAGGACGAAGACGGTAACAGCTTCGGTACCGTTTCCTGCTGTAGTACTGACATTGAAGTAGAACGTCGCACTTGTGTTCGTTGTTTCGTTATTGAGAATACCAATCGCGGTGAGGTTAGAGAACGTGACGTTTGCGGTATTGTTGGTGACGAACGTGATAGCGGAGGTCATGTTTGATCCGTTTGTTCCTTCAATAAAAGTGAAATTTGCAGGAAGCTGGAATGTAATATTAGAAATATTGTGACTACCGTTCGCGTTGACAACTGTGAACACGAGTTGAGCGACTGAGGATCCGGATTCGACGGTATTCGAAGTTGTCGTGTAGCTGTACGCAAACGCAGGAAGAACGTAGTACGCGGTGAGGCCGATAGAGAGAGCTACCAGCAGGAGAACTACCGAAAATTTGGAAATACCTTTAAATGGCCCCTTCATTAACCCCACGCTTGGTAGGAGTTGGTTTCCTGAGTTTATAAAGATTACCAATGTCGTCCCCACATGGTGTGGGAAGGTTGTGTATTTGGTCAAAAACCTATTTCTATATATTATTCTAGTGAAAGGGTATTAGGAACAATGCGTCGGTAGTCTAGCGGTAGGACCCAGATCCTTGGAAACTCAGAGCGCAGTGCGCAATGACCAAGAAGGGAAAGCCTTCCAAGCCTGTGACCCGGGTTCGATTCCCGGTCGACGCATTCTTTTCATTTCTGTACAAAACAAAACATATTTTACAAAACGAATCAGATCTTACACACTGTTTTAATGGCTGTTCCTCTTGGTTTTCGTTTCGAAAATTTTTTGTTGTAATTCTTTGTGTATTATTTTTGCGGTAATGGTATTTTTATGTTCTGTTAGATTGTTGTCATCTCTGTTTTCTGGTTTATAACGCTGTTATATTAATCCAAACAAACGGCACGTCATGTCAGTGAGATGTGACACACGCACCGTTCGTTTGGGCACCTTACATGCCGAAGCTCTCGAGTTGCTGAAACTCCTTGAGCTTCTTACCAGCAGTCTCGATGACCTGGTCCACGAACTTGGCCTCTCCTTCGTCGGCGATGGCGAGCTTCTCCAGACCACTCCGCAGCGCGAACTCGAGGGCCTTCTTGTGGACGATCCCCTCGTTGAGGGGTTTGAGGGCATCGGCGAGTATACCAAAGGCCCTTCCCAAGATCAACCGGATCATCGGTGTCCCTTCACAGGGAACCGGTTTCCGGTCCTTGGTACTGTTGCAGTTCAGGAGGAGTTGCCAGTCCGTCGTCTTCCCCAGAAGTCGGCCCTCGTTGATCTGCTCGCGGAGGAACATGATTCGCGCACAGACATGCGCGAGGATATTCAGGAAAACGGGCCTGAATTCGTCCTCAAGGGCCGTTGCCTTGACCGTGATCGGATCAGGCGCTTCCGTGACTTCCGTGATGAGTTCTGTCTCCTCAATTGGAGAAAGAGGCTCCACATGCTCGTTCATGAGTTCTCCTTGCCCACAGGGCGTTTCGCGATGCCTTTCCATGATTGTGAACCAAAGACAACGAACGTCGTTATCTTTTCAGAACAAGAAACCTGCCACTCCTACTGTCATTCCTGCTGAGGCGTTACCGATCAGGCAACGGAAGACAGATGGAGCAGTGATAAGAGCATGAACACTAACACGAGGTAGGGAAGAAATTATTTAAGCGCTTCCGAAGGCGTTCCCGTGGCTCGCGCGTCTTTCAGTGCCGCAGCATACCATTCCAGGCTGTCCAGAAACAGTGACACCTTCTGGTTATATGAGGCATTCAGGGCCGTGCCTTTCTCATCAAAGGACGTCTGGACCTGGGAAATCGGGAACGCTGCCGGGATGCTCGTGGTACCAAGGTCTGCCAGGATCTCTCGTAAATGGATTCCTGCACGCACCCCGCCGAACGGACCAGTCGAATACGTCACGATCCCGCTCGGCTTGAAGGCGAACTCAGCAGGACCGAAGTGATCCAGCAGGTTCTTCAGTGCCGGAGGCACGCTGTGATTGTATTCCGCACACACCACCACGAAGGAGTCCGCCTTCCTGAGGAGCTGCGCGAGACGTTCGAGCAGCTCGGGGCTTTCTGGTACTCCTTGTACCGCTTGTCCAAGAGCGGGAGGGGATGTTCCAATGGGTCGATCAGCACTGCTTCGTGGCCGCGTTCCTGCAGCTTAGTCACAAAGAATCGGGCTGCCTTGATGCCCTGTCGCTCGGACCGGACAGATCCATAGAGAACAGTGATGTTCATGAAGAATCCCTGGTGTTCAGAAATATAATCTTCTCATTGTCCCTTCAACACGGTATTAAGGCAGGAAACGAGAAAAACACCATGCACGAGACCGTGATCGCCAATCAGCTCATCGAAGAAGCCCGGCGGCACGGCGACGTGAAAGCAGTCACCATCGAAGTTGGGATGGTGGCACACCTGACTGCCGAGGAATTGGAACGGACCATGGCAGCACTTGTTGACTGGGAATTACACATTACTGATGTGCCAGCAAGGGTTTCCTGTGTATGCGGCTTTACTGGAGAACCACAGATTCTTGGCCGCGGTCATGACATGTGTTTGTATGTCTGTCCGAAGTGTTCCGGTGCTCCTGACATCATCTCAGGTGGTGATATCAAGATCGTATCTGTGGACGTATGACAACGGTGCTGTGTTTCGGGAATCCGCACTTGCAGGACGACAGTCTCGTTGCATCGCTCATGTCGTCATTAGCGCTTCCTGGGATCGAATTCATTTCGTGCACCACGCCTGATGACCTGTTGTTGCACAAGGATTTCATCATTCTTGATGTGGCTAAAGGCATTACAGAACCTGTGTTCCTTGCTAATCCCGATCAATTACGGACGCGAAACCTTGTTTCCCTGCATGATTTTGATCTGAACTTTTTTTTGAAGTTGTACGCGAAACTGGGAAACCATTTCAAGGTACTGGCAATCCCGTACGACTATGATAAAGAAAAGGCTGTGACCGCGATTACGGAACTGCTTACACCCAGGTAACGTCCAAGAAATGGGAGCTGCAGGAGAAACACGGATCATACGCGCGGATCAGTTTCTCGATACTGTCAATAATCTCTTGCTGTGATTGGGTGAGGATGCGTGGCAGGAAGGCGCGGATATCTTCCTGCATTGACCGGAGGTTCTGTGCAGTGGGTGTTATAATATTACAATAGACAATCTTCCTGTCTTTGACAAGGTACTCGTGCCAGAGTGTTCCGCGAGGAGCTTCAATAGCAGCAATGCCATGGCCACTCTTCAGGTCCGCGCGCCGCGGCGGTTCTGGTTTCAGCTCAAGGGTTTCCAGGATCGAGATGCAGGTTTCAATGGCATGGAGGAGTTCAACGGCCTGCGCATAGTTGGTGTGGAACGGGTTCTGGCTGGGAAACCAGGTTGCTGCTGCACGTTTTGCAGCCGGTGCCAGCAAGTCCTTGCTGGTGTTGACGCGCGCGAGGGCGCCGACGCGGTATTCCTTGCCTGCTTTGACCACAAAATTTGCGGTGCTGTCGCGCTCGTGATATTCCTTGAGATAGTCATGATATTTCCTAATCGGATAATCCTTCTTCCCGGTCCGGATAACGCCGGTTAACATGGCGTATTCCTTTTCATGATACACAGAGAAATTGGCAAGCTCGCGTTCAAACCGCGGGTACCGGAGCGAGGCAAACAAGGAAACGGTTTTCTGTGCGAGCGGTCGGCATGCTTTCAACTGTGCTGTAAGGTCGTCCAATTGTTCCTGTTTCGGAAGCGTGAGAAACCCCCCTATCTGCGCGGACACCGGATGCAAGTCACGGCCGCCAACCACGGACACCAACTGGTTGCCGATTTTCATTATCTGCAGTGCAGTCGTGATTTCTTTCTTGTACTTCGGGAGCATCGCAAGCGCTGACTCGTAGCCGAGAAAGTCAGGAAGCGACAGGAAATACAAATGGGTTGCATGGCTGCGGATGCGCTCGCCCCAGTTTAACAATTTGCGTAATGTCATGGTTTGCTCGGACACCTGCACGTGCAACGCGTTTTCCATGGCAAACGCGGACGCAAGCGTGTGCGCACAGCTGCAAATCCCACAGATCCGTGATGTGAGTTCCGGTGCTTCATGGAACTGCCTGCCGCGAACAATCCCCTCGAAATACCGGCTCCCTTCAGTTGAACCAAGATCGCAGCGCTCCACTTTTCCGTTTCGAATCTTCACCGTGAGCGAGGCGTGCCCCTCAATCTTTGTCAGATGATCAAGCTTTATTGTTTTTGTCATACACAAGCTTCCGGACTGCCGGCATCTTGGTGCCAGCGAATGTTACCAACCGGTCCTTGATGAATTTTAGACCATGTCCTTGCTTCCGCAGGATAGTGACCATGACCGGGAGGTTCGCGTCGTCAGTTGGCCCGCGGCAGCCCCAGCATTCCAGACCGCCGTTGATGCAGATCGCGTTACAACCACCGCGCGTGATCGGACCCAGGCACGGCTTCTTCACCTCAAGTAAACAACCGTTGTTGTGCAACTTGCATTCAGTGCACACAGGATTGTCGTATGATTTTGGGATGTTGCCAAGAACGACGGTCTTGAGGAATGTTCTGATTTCCTGTTTGCTTGGTGGGCAACCGGGAATAACATAATCAACCTGCACAAATGAGTCAATCGGACTCGGTTGCACGTCACTGATGTTCTTGTTTTTTTCGTACAACAAGTGCGCATAATTTTTCTGCAACGTAAAGTGACGGTACGCAGGAACGCAGCCGGTGTGTGCGCACGCGCCCAACGCAATCAGGATCTTCGTGTTCTTCCTGATTTTCAGCAACCGCTCCTTGTCTTCATTAGTCGCAACCAACCCTTCCATGAAAACATAATCAAATGTTTCGTCATCATTCACATCTTTAATGAACGGCCACGCACGGATCTCGACGAGTTCCAACAAGTCGAGCAAGTCGTCTTCCTGGAAGATCACACTCAGCTGACAGCCAGCGCAGCCGGTGATCCCGTAAAAGCCAACTTTGAGTTTAGTCATTCTTGAAATACCCAATCTCATCAAACCGGAAGACAGGACCGTCCTTGCACGTGAACTTCCCCCGGATCATGCAGTGGCAGCACATCCCGATACCGCAATACATTAACCGTTCTGTTGAGAGATACAATTGCTCGTCAGTAAATCCTTTCTTTTTCAGGATGGCAACGGTGTCGTTGATCATGCGCGGCGGTCCGCAGATGAACACGCCGGTGTTCTTGGTCCGCAGTTTCAGTCCTTCAATCACTTCAGTGATGTGTCCTGAGGTCCAGTCATGGCAGGTAGTTGACTTCTCCTTGCTCAGTGCTGTCTTGAAGTTGAAGACTTCCTTCCATTGCACTGCTTCTTTCTTGAAGATAATATCATTCACGTTCCGGTAGCCAAAAAACAGGAACACATCATTGTATTTGTGTCGGTGATGGATAATGTAATCGATCACGCCGCGAAGGGTCGCGACGCCACACCCAGCGCCGATCAAGATGATGTTCTTGCCTTCGTATTCCTTCAATGGGTAACCTTTTCCGTACGGGCCACGGATATAGAGCGTGTCACCTTTCTTCAGGTTGGCGAGCGCATTTGTGACGGTCCCTGCCTGCCGGATGGTGAATTGCACGGTCTTTGTGGTATACGATGCCACTGAAATTGGCGCTTCACCGTACCCCAACACCGAAAGCTGGTAGAACTGTCCCGGGACACACGTGCCGACCTTGGGAAGCGTCAGACTGACGATGTCCGGTGTTTCTCGGAACCGGTGCAACACCTTCACTTTTCGGGGGACAAGAGTTTGGATCATGTGATCTTGTTTGCAATCGACACCCAGTCAATGCGCGTTGGACAGGCAGCAATGCAGCGGCCGCAGCCGGTGCAGAGATCAAATCCGTGCTGTTCTCGGAAGTATTGGATCTGGTGGTAAATGCGATGTTTGAAGCGATGCTCTCGCTGCTCCCGGAATACATGGTTGCCTGCAATGCGCGTGAACGCCTTGACCTGGCAGGAACTCCAGATGCGACAGCGCGTTCCGTGTTTGAGGGTGTCGAGCTCGTCATGCAATTCATAACAGTAACAAGTCGGACACATCGCCGTGCATGCAGTACAACTGAGACACTTGTTCACACCTGCAGTCCAGGCGTGGTGATCATAGATTGCATTGAAGTCACGCTTTCGCAGCTTTCGGGTTTTGATGTGTTTGTCTGCATCCGTGATCCGCTTGTTCGCTTTCTTGAAGAACCGTCGGTATTTTTTTATTAGCGCAGCGCCTTTTACACTGGTCACCTCAACGAGGAACTGTGTTTTCTGTTCGTAGAACATGAGATCCTGATACTCCTCCAATCCCATGCCGTCGCAGAAGCAGTACTTGTTCGGCGGTGTCGCACAGTGATATCCGATCAGGATCGTGTTGGCGCGCTGCGCCTTGTACCAAGGATCCTTGTACTGTTTCTGGAAGATGCTGTCCTGGTGTTTGAGGGCTGTCAGGTCGCAGCGGCGAACCCCGAAGAATATCTTTTTCGATGATGTGGGTCTGACGGTGATGAGTTTTTGTCCATCAAACCGGAGGATGGTTTCCCGTTTCCTGAAGAAGTGTTCCTTGATCGGGAAGTACGCGTTGTCCGAGAAGTCAATGGTACCGTTGTACGGTTCAAAGCGGATCGCATCGCGTTTCACTGGCACGTACACGGGCGAGCGCTTCGAGAGCACTGCAAGAAACAGATGCAGCTGGCTTCGTGGAAGCGTGTACACACCCATATATCATTCACTTGGCTTCGGTGCTTATATCCAGTACAGCATCGCGAGTGACGCGAGGACGAACAGGCTGATGGTTGCAAGAATGGCACCGGCCTTCGCCATGTCTTTCACGCGGATGTAGCCGGATGAATAGGCAATCGCCGACGGCGGGGTGCCAACCGGAACAATGAAGTCAAGTGACACGCCGATGGCAGCGAGCATAACGACAGTCGTCACGTCCAGACCGGTCGCGTGGGCAAGCGGGATCATGAGCGGGATCATCACCGCTGCTGCGGCTGTGTTGCTGGCAACAACTGTCAAGAGGATGGCAAAGAATCCAATCCCGACAAAGGCGAGGAAGAGCGGCTGGTTCGCGATGACGAGTTCCAGGAAGGAGGCAATGAATGCATCGAGTCCTGATGCCTGGATGGCTAATCCGAGTGAGAGGCCACCGCCAATCAGGATCAAGGTCGGCCAGTGGATCTTGGTGAAGTCCTCAGTGTTGAGCAGACCGAACACATACAACAGAATGATCGGAACAAGCGACACCGTGCTGCTGGCCATGCCATGCACGCGCGTGGTCAGCCACAATGCAACCGTGACCGCGAAGATGAGGAGCACTTGTTTCTGTGGTTTGCTGAGCCCGCGCTTGAAGCGGATGGTTTTGAGTGTTTTGATTTCAGACCGGAATATTCGCGTCACCACCACCCAGGCAACCGGAATAAACACAATCACAAACGGGAGACCGTACCACATCCAGTCAAGGAAGTCAAACGCAATCCCTGCTTCGTTCAGGAATTTCGCAGCAATGACATTCGGGGTGCTGCCGATCAAGGTCCCGATGCCGCCGATGGTTGCGGCAAACGCAATACCAAGTACCAACGCCTTGCCGTAATTAGATTTCAACGGCTTGATCTTGTTTTTCGTTAACACAACCAACCCGATTGGTAACAGGATTGCGGTTGCTGCAGTGTTGCTCATCCACATGGAAAGGAACGCGGCGATCACCATCATAGCGAACAGGAAGGTGTTCGGAGCGTGCCCGATCTTATCAAGGAAGGTGTACGCAATGTATTCGTCGAGTTTGTGCTTTTGGAGCGCTCGTGCGAGGACGAAACCGCCGAGCAACAGGACAATGACCGGATCGAAGAACGGGGTGAAGGTTTCCTCGGGCGTCATGCCTGCAATCGTGATCAAGAGGAACGCGATGACAATGGCTGTTGCATGGAGCGGCAGGGCCTCGGTGAACCAGAGGAACATGGCAACGATCATGATTGCCAGGACGAGTTGCGCCTGCGGTTGGAGGGGAAGCGGCGCGAGCGCAATGATGATCCCGACGATCGCGGAGAGGAGAATGAAGAGGTGCTGGCGGGTCATTTGCAATACATTTGGTTCGGGGGGAGCATAAAGGTCATGTATAACAGTGTTATATATGACAAAGACGAACGGCAGGAGTATGTTTGTCGGGTTCCTACCGTTCGTGGGTTCAGGGGAGATGCTTATACCTCGAGTGCAGTCCAGCCGTCGCGGGGTCGGGGAACTCCGCCGACAACGGAACCGCTACACTTGAAGATATGTGATCGCAGGCCGCTTCCGAGGCATGCTTCGCAGATCTTCTTCCCAGCGACCTTTTTCCCATTACAGATCGGACACTTTTCTCCTTCTTTGATATGGTGTCCGACCACCACGTCCTTCTTCACGGAAATCCCTCCCGTGCCAAAACCTGCATCTCCTAAAAATGTTCCCGCCGATGTGGAGATGCAAAACATCGGGACGGTTTACGATAATACTAGCACCTTTTCGGACGTCGAGCTCCCGTGCACATAGAAAGGGTTCGAGTACCAGCGCACATAGAACTCTCGCCCTCCGGCGGCAGTTTTACACCACCGCCGATGCTAGGGAAGTGTGCCGTAACACGGCCCATCGGAACCGGTTCCCGCTCGGGCTCGATGATCAGCAGTTCCTCGAAGGCATGGAGAACCTCCGGAAACAGGATAGGAGATACGCCACCACACTCCTCCAAGAGAAGCTTGAGAATGAGACGCGCGACGTTCTCGAGTCCTCTTGCTCCAGCTTCTCTGAAGATAGTGTCAGTGACTTCTTCCACCTTTTCGGGTGGTGTATCGTTGTCCGCCAAGACATATACGAGGGCGTGAATCTGTTCTCGTTGCATACGACTTTCCCCTCCCCAGTTTGTGAACCTTGAGGCAGTGGGGAGTTTCTGCCACAACTATACCGAAAAAACCTGGCGGCCCTCCCAGAAAGAGCCGCCAGGTTCAAACTAACGAACACCTTGTCTGTCAGCGTTCTCCAAGATCCCTGCTTGGTTGAGCAACTCGGAGTTCCTCAAGAAATCTTTTCACCGCCTCGCGGCGCCTCGGAAGGGCGCTCTGCCGAAGCAGCACCAATCGCATGGCCCACGGATCGGAGTTGAATTCTCTAACCGGATCCCCGAAGTTCTCGAGAAGTCTGTTCTCGGGCCCCTGGTGCATTTTCACGTCATGTTCTCCTTTCTCAGGGGGTCTGTCTTGTGACCAGATCCGATTGTCCAGCCATGGCGAATTAGTTGCAGGACAGGGATCCCTGCAACGATGATCATGAAGAGCAGCACCAGAAACTGACCTCCCGTCGTTTCTAGGATCTTCGAAGCTTGTGCCAGGAATGCGAAGGCCCCGAAGATCAAGCTGCTTCCCAAGAGTCTCTGCTGCTTCAGGTAGGTGAGCGCACCCACGAGCAGCAGAACTACAAACCCGAGTGCAGGTCCGATTCTCATCATCACCTGCGACGGCGATCCATCACCATAATCCCCAAAAGGAAAGGTGAAGAGGTAGATGCCGAAGTAGATCACTGTACAGGCAGCGATCAAGATCTGGAGCGTCTTCTGATCTCGCATCAGAATGTGTCCCTGAGAATGGAGGGAAGAACCATGATCTTGGTTCTCAGGGTGTGTGCCGCAAGGGGAATCATCCCGAGAACTTCTTCAGGATCCGTAGAGAGTTCGGCGAAACGCCGTATCCCCTCCTCACGGCTTACCCCCTCAAGTTCGAGATGTGTGTAGGCATCCGCCAACACCCACTTCATCATCCCGAACTGCACACCGCGGTCCCCCTCATTTGGATCGGGGTCAACGAGATCGAACGTCTCGGGACCCAAGAATGTGAACACCGGCGCGAGCGCACCAGCGATCCAGTTCTTGACATTCGTTTCCTCACCGTGTTCGAAAACGGGGATTTCGTCCCAAACAACGGACAGGAACGCCAGAACTGTGGCGAACAGCTCTGGTCGTGTTGTCAGGGGTTCCAGGCTTTCCCTGGAGATTTGAACATTCATGTACCCTCCCACATTGCCATTGAGCCAACGGCTCGGAAAAAGAAACACCAGCAGGCAGACGAGGAAGGGCGGCTGTCTCCAGTCGCTTCTCCCTCAGAATCTTCGGTTTGGTTTTGCCTGCCCACTGGTGCGTTGAAGAAACCCCAGACGGCTAACACTGCTTTGGGATCCGGGAAAAAGGGAGCGCAGTATCAGCCGCCCGGGGAGAACAGCTAACGTTCGTCTTGCAGCCCATCAGGAACCATTCCTGGTGATGACCGCAAGTGCCTTTTCTGCGAAGTGTCCGCTGTCCTTTCTATCTGGTCGCGGGTAGTGCTTACCGGTTTGGCGAATTGGAGGGGAGAAAAATGGAGAACCATTTTCCTGATGAGCACCACCCGCGGTATTGTCTGGACGTGGACCCCCACTCCGGCAAGGAGTCGGTCAAGAAGGAGAAGAGACCGCTAACGGGGGTCCACGATGTCTTTCGTTTGTCTTTCCTCACCCCACAAGAGCGCTCCCGCTGGCATAGGCGAACGCTGTTTTTAAGGGGAGCGTTCTGGTTTGCTGCGATCCGGATGGAGCGCGAAGCGGTTTTGGAGGTGATAAGAATACTAAGAAAGGAGCCGGAGCTTTATAAAGGTTCTTTTTGACTACGAGAAAAAGACAACTAGTCAAAGGTTACTTCCTGGAACTTCCGGGTGTCCGCGAACTCCCGGACATCAGCGATGTGCAGAGTGATCTGGTTCCCGGTCTCGTACACGAGCTCTGCGGCAACCTGCAACAGAACGTGCCGGATCCGCTCGGAGGTATAGAGGACGTATGACGTCTCCTGCAGGATCTTCCTGAGCTCAGCCCGATCCAGGTTGTGCGCGATCTTGATCGTAAGCTTCTTGTCCCCGTCGTCAAAGTCAAAGGAGTTCGTTTCCGCGACATAGGACCAGCCAGCACCCGCCATCATATGCTTGATCGAGGAGACGTTGATCTCCTTGGTCCCTGTCGGGAGAGGCGCAACAGTTTCCTCATACACCGTGATCCCGGTCGCAGTCGGGAAGTGAATATGCAGGCGATTCTTGCCGATCTTCGCTTTCCGGAAGGCGACCAGCCCGATGTCCATGAGCTTTTTCACCTTGTCGTCGAACGTGGAACCAGACAACTTGAGCTGCTTGTAGATCTGGGATGAGAAGATCCCTTTCCCGGTGGTAATGACCTGAAAAATATCCTGCTGCACGTCATCGAGGCCGGCCACACCGGTTTGCGGCGCGGGTGCTTCGTCTTGCTGTTCTTCAATGCGCTGCAAAATGCCTTTCTCTTTCATCAGGTTCCTTATTTCAGCATCAGTTACTGATCCTTTTGGCACTTTCACGTGCGGGAACCGTGCCATGAACGGCTGGTTGAACCCGCCGCGCCGGAACAGGACAAAGCCCTGCCCAACCGGAATGCGTCGCAATGCAGACGCGTCGTCTTCATAATCAAGTCCCAGCATACTGATCGCGTCCTGCACATCACTGGATTGTTTCGTGTCCAACCCAAGATTCATGTACACGTGTGTGCTCGTGTTCCCGATGGCCGGATACGACACCAGCGATGGATGCTGATCTAAATAAATTACCCCAAGGCCGAGCTCGCGGATTTCCCGGAACACAAGATCCATGACGGTTTCTGTGCCGAGCTTCCGTGATTTTTCCCGGCTGAGGATATGATGTGCTTCTTCCAAGATCAACACCCCTTTCAGGGTTTCCCGGTCTTTTTGGATGAGCAGCCAGTCACGCAGCCACTGCAAAATGATTTCAATCACAAAGGTTTTGTCCGACGGATCAAGCGCATCCAGTTCAAGAATCGTGACCTGTCCTGGTTTGAAGAAACTCGACGGCAGGATTCCTTCGTCAGTGTCGAACACGATCCCGACTTCCTTGAACGTCAGGGAATCCAGTGGCCGCTCTGCAGTTGACAGCCAGTTTCGCTCACGTGAAGAGCCAGTTGCATCTTTGAATTCTGTCAGCCATTTCCGCAAGTCCGCAATCCGCGGCTGCTTCTTATTGGTATGAACGCCATCAAGCGCCTTCAAAATAATATGCCGGCCACCACCGAGCAACCAGTACGAGTGGTCGAAGATGGTTGCGAATTCCTTCATCCACTGCGAGAGTTGGACGCCTGGCGGCGGTTTCACAGGATTGAAAAAGAACGGTGCCACATCGCGACCAACCGTGTACAATGTAATCCGGTCTTTCAGTTCAGTTGCCAGTAAATCCTTGTAGTTCCGTTTCGAGAAATCGAAAATCACAACCGGGTAGCCTGCATCCGAGATCTGCTTGACCAGGCTGTAGGAAATATTCGTCTTTCCGTACCCACTTGAACCGAAAATACCCATGTGCATGAGCAGGGTTTCATGAGGAATGTTCACCGGATACAATGGCTTTTGGCCGTACAGGACTGTTCCCAAAAAGATGTCACCAACTGCTGCCCGTTCCTGACTCGGTGGTTCATATAGCAATCCTGACGCGAGGTCAGGATCCATACTGACACCAGCCTTGACGACATCAATCAATTCGAGGATCCGTTCTCGGGTGTCTTCGTCCGCCAAGAAGTATGCCTGCGACAGCCGCTTTGCGTTCTCTGACCCGAGGACCGCGGACAGCCGCTGGATGTCCTTGGTCAGCATCTTTTCTTCGTACGGTTTCATGTGTCTTCTCCCACTGCTGTCCCGAGATCAGCCTTGATGTGCCCGAACAGGTCAACAATCTTCTTCTCGGTCTGGTGTTTTTCGAACAGTTCACGCAACTCAGTCCGAAGCTCAAGCAGATCACGCCAGAACTGGACCTGTTCGTGTCGTCGCTCCTTCCGAAGGACTGACATGTCCAGTTTGAGATTTCGTCGCTCATCTGCATCCGTCACGTGGGACATCATGCTTTCCCGCTCCTGGAGATCCTGGGCAATTTCCTCGAGCATCTGCTTGTGGAGATCGCCACGGGCGGTCATAGTATCCTCGGTCTCCTTGATCCGGTCTGTCAGGAAGCGGAGCCGATCGAACAGACCACCAATCACCATCGGGGGCAGTCGCCGGAGCGGCTGGACCTTCTCTTCCTCAAGTCGAGGCAAGGCACGGTGCTTGACAATGGGTTTGAACTCGCGCTCTTCACGCTCTTCCTCTTCCTTTGTTCGCGGCACAAACGGCCGCTCAGAGAGCTCCTCCATGAATTGCTCATGGAGGCGATAGAGCTGCTCGGGCTCTTCTATTTTGTAATCTTTTTTCTTGTCGTATTTTGCCATAAGTCGCGCCTGTCTTGCGTTATGTCACTCTTATCAGGTAGTATAGTTTATAAAGCTTCCTCTTGATTTATAAGGAATTGACGAAAATCTGAAAAACAAAAGACAATTTTGACGTTGAGTCTCCCGTTCTGTCTTGCGTTTTCCTTATTAGGTTTCTTCTCTATGGAGAACCCATGAAACGGGCAGATCTGGTGCTGCTTGGGGTCATTGTCATCGCCGTGGCAGTCGGCGCTGTCTTACTGCAGCCCCCGGTTCGGGGGACCTACCAAGTTGACGCGACCGGGCTCCTCAGCTACCAGCACCGACCTACACCCAATGCCACGGAAACCCCGGCCTCCGCGACCAGCTCCCACCTGGTGATCGACAGCCGGCCTTCGCCAGCCTTCGGGCTCCTGACCCTTCCTGAGGAAGGGGAGCCGCCGTACCCGGTCTTCATCGTCCTCCCAGGCGCCGGGGTCACGAAGGAGGGAGAGCAGCACGGACTCTCGGCTGACCTGAACAGCCTCGGCTTCGCCACCCTCACGTTGGACATCCGCGGCCAGGGTGAGAGCACGTCCCCGATCCTCGACTTCCAGAGCGACTTCGAGCAGTTCAGCAGCGGCCAGGAAGCGACCCACCACCAGCAGGTCTACGACATCCTGCGGGCATACGACTTCCTGCAGGCGGACGACCAGTTCTCCACGATCTCGGTTGCCGGTGAAAGCGCCGGCGCGCGGTATGGGATCATTGCTGCGGCGATTGAGCCAGGGATCCACGGGGTCATCGGGATCAGCACCGGCGGGTACACGGCAGCAAACCTCAGCGCCAAGGAACTGCAATATCTGAACAGCATCAATCCACTGTTCTATGCCCCGCTCGTCAGCCCGCGGCCGGTTGTCCTGCTGCACTCGACCAATGACAGTATTGTGCCGTACGAGGATGCGCAAGCATTGTTCGCAGCAGCCGGTGAGCCGAAACAGTTCTTCCCGTTTGACAAACCCGGGCACGGCTACGATCCGCTTGAAAAAGAGATGCTTGCGACGGTGCTTGCAGACTGGTAAGCTACTTCGTCGCGTATCTGCCTTTTCTGGTATACTGCGTCTTGAAGGTGTACACTGTTGAGCCGCCGCCTTCTTCTGCGAACCGTTCTTTGTACCGATCGATTTCAGGTGTATCTTCCTCCTGGTGCACAACGACCTCCACGCTTTTCATGAATCCGGTTTCCGGCGGCGCGATCGTCGAAGGCGAGCTCATGGTGCTCCGGAACTTCCAGAGCAGGTGCCCGTCTTTGTCAAGACAGTAGACATTGCCGTCCCAGGATCCGAAGAAGACCTTGTCATCCGCCTTTGCTAGAAAGCCGACGAAGCCGTCGGTCTGGAATTTCCAGAGCAGTGTTCCAGTTGCGGTTGCCAGCGCGTACAGATTTGTGTCCCAGGATGCGCCATATGTGATGTCAGGACCAGGAAGGATATCAAGCGAAAAGTGGTTTGTCTTGAACTTCCACTGCTGCTTCCCGGTTTTCGCATCAAGGCAATAGAAATTGAAGTCGCGGCTGCCGATGAAGATTCTCCCGTCGAAGTAGTGCGGTGTGTACGTTGTGTCAAGGGCGCTGAATTTCCAGCGGACTGTGCCGGTGGTTTTGTCAAGTGCGTACACGTTCCGGTCGTCAGAACTGATGAACACCAGGTCGTCCATGAACGCGGGCGGATAGGCCATGACGCGGCCGTACGAGGTCTTGAACCGCCACACTTCATGGCCATCCAGATCAAGGCAGTAGAAGACACCGTCGCCGTATCCACTGTAGACGCAATTGTCCTTGACGGTCACGGAGAAGGCGACACCGTTGGTATGGAACCGCCACAGTTCCTTGCCGTTGGTGCAGTCAACGCAGTAAATGTTGCTGTCTCCTGACCCGAAATAAGCGCGGTCCTCATGGAATGAGGGCGCAGCAATCACTATATCGTTTGTCGCGAACTTCCATTTCAGCGTGCCGGTTGCTGCATCAAACGCATAAAGATTGTGATCGTAACAACCCACGTAAATCGTGTCGCCGTCGGTGCTTGCCTGCCAGGAGAAGTTTGCATTCGCACCAAATCGCCACTTTTCCTTGCCATCCATGGTCAGGGCGTAGAAATTCTTATCATGGCAACCCACGTAGACCGTGTTTCTATGAATCAGTGGCGCGGCCGTGAAGCTTCCACCGACCCCGATATTTTCCCAGTAGGATGATCGGGATGCCTTGTATTGTGAAAGCGTGGCTGTCAGCTCGACGTCGCTGAACTCGGACGTGTCGAAGGTTGGTGCAAGATTTCCGGTTCCGAGGTCGTACTGGACCATGACCATCCTTACGACGAAGTTTAAAGAAGTTTCCGTTTGCCCACGTATTTCACGAGCTTCGCAGGAACCTTCACCGATCCGTCCTTCTGCTGGAAATTCTCGAGAATCGCCACCAAGGTCCTGCTTGTCGCAATCGCCGTGTTGTTCAACGTGTACACGAATCCCTTCGGTTTCACCCCTTCAACACCGTACCGGATGTTCAAACGCCGCGCCTGGTAGTCCGTGCAGTTCGAGCAGCTCGCGATCTCCCGGTACGCCTGCTGGTGCGGCATCCAGACTTCAAGGTCGATCTTCTTCGCGGCGATGTCCCCGATGTCGCCGGTGCACATGTTCATGACCCGGTACGGTAATTCGAGTGCTTTGTACAGCTCCTCGGTGTTCTTCAGTAGTTCTGCAAAGCAGTTCTCTCCGTCTTCTGGCTTGCAGAACACAAACTGCTCCACCTTGTGGAACTGGTGCACGCGGAATATTCCTTTCGTGTCCTTGCCGTGGCTTCCGGCCTCTTTCCGGAAACAGGGCGACACCCCGGCGTACCGGAGCGGCAACAATGCTTCTGGCAACACCTCGTTCGCGTACATGGTTGCAAGCGGATGCTCTGCAGTTGCAATTAAAAACAGATCGTTTTCCGGTTTCGCGTCCCGGCCTTCTTCTTTGTCCACGGTTTTGGTGTCAACCTCATACATCACGTTCTCGAAATCACTAAGGCTCACGACGCCTTCGTACACGCCGCGGCGCAGCAGGTACGGGGGAATGATTGGTGTATATTTTTTCTTCCTGAGCATGTCTAGTGCAAACCGCTGCAATGCGAGATCGAGAATGGCAAGGTCGTTTTTCAAGTAGTAGAATCGCGCGCCGGCAACCTTTGCCGCGCGCTCAATGTCAAGCCAGTCTTTGCTGATCGCAAGGGCTTCATGGCCGTGCAACGGTTTCGCCTTCGGTCGTCCCCATTTCCTGATCTGCACGTTCTGGTTTTCATCCTTTCCTGTTGGCACAGAAGAGTCGAGCAAGTTCGGAATCCCAAACAACAGCGCGCGCACGGCTGCCTTTGTCTTGTCAAGTTCCTGCTCCTTGGCGGCGAGCTGCTTGTTGATCACTTTAACCTTGGCGATCATCGCGTTCGCATTCTTTTTCTCGCGCTTGAGCTTGCCCACTTCGATCGAGGCGCTGTTCCGTTCCTTGCGAAGCTGTTCCACCTCCCGGAGGAGCTTCAGGTACGTCTTATCAGCCGCAGCAACCTGGTCTGCCTTTTGGACGAGCCGGGGGTCGCCGCGGCGTTTCAGGTTCGCTTTCACTCCCGCGAGATCCTCACGAAACAGCTTGATGTCAAGCATAAGAGTAATTGACCAAGCAGGGCTTTAAACCGGAGGGTTCTTTTAAGCTCGCCTTCCTATCAAGTGGTAGTGTTTATGAGGTGTTCCTATGGCTATTCGATCTCCCATCCTTGTGTCTCTCGGACACGTGGATCACGGCAAGACAACGCTGCTCGACAAGATCAGGGGAACCGCGGTCGCAAAGGGAGAACCCGGACTCATCACGCAGAACATCTCAGCCAGTTACATTCCCACGGACGTGATTCTCGCGCTCTGCGGCAAGCAGCTGAAACAGTTGCATATTGATCTCACGATCCCCGGCCTCTTGTGGGTTGACTCACCTGGTCACGAAGCGTTCACAACCTTGCGGAAACGCGGGGGAGCAATCGCTGACCTCGCGGTCCTGGTGGTTGATATCAACGAAGGTCTGCAGCCGCAAACTCGCGAGAGTATCATGTACTTGAAACAGTTCAAGACGCCGTTCGTGGTTGCGCTGACGAAAATCGACCGGCTGCTCGGGTGGCAGTCGACCAAGGGTATGTGTTTCAGCGAAACCTTCGGCAACCAGGCAGACAGAACGCAGGCCATGCTGGATGAAAAACTCTATATGATTATCGGCCAGCTCAGCAGGGAAGGGTTGACTGCAGAGCGGTTTGACCGCGTGGAAGATTTCACGAAACAAGTTGCGATTGTTCCTGTTTCCGGGACAACCGGTGAAGGCGTTCCTGACCTGCTGATGGTGCTGGCTGGGATTGCGCAGCGTTACTTGAAAAAAAATCTGGAGATCACACCGGGAACAGGAAAAGGAACGATCCTTGAAGTGAAAGGATACCAAGGCCTTGGCACAACCCTTGATGTGATTTTGTACGACGGGGAAATCAAGAAAGGGGACACGCTCCTCATTGGTGGCAAGGAGCTTGTCGAAACCAAGGTGCGGTCCTTGCTTCGACCTGAACCATTGAAGGAACTCAAGGGCGAGCGCGGCTTCAAAGCAATTGCCCGTGCGGTTGCTGCTGCTGGCATCAAGATCGCGGCACCAAACATCGACACGGTCATTGCAGGATCGCCTATCCGTGCAGTGCACGATTCGAAACTAGTTGCGCAGGCGCGCACAGAACTGGTTGCAGAAGTCGAGCACGTTGAGTTTGAAAGTTCCCGGGAAGGTGTACTGTTGAAAGCAGACACAATTGGCGGATTGGAAGCACTGATTCGCATTGTCTGTGACGCAGGCATTCCCATTCGGAATGCGCGGATCGGTGCGGTGACACGGTCAGAGGTTATGGAACTGCGGACCTTGCCGCATCCGGTTGTGTTTGCGTTCAATGTTCCTGTGGCAACGGACGTGAAGAACCTGGCGAAGGATTCTGGTATTGGTATGTTTGACTCAAAGGTGATCTACCACATTCTGGAACGTTACCAGAAGTGGGTTGCTGCAGAGAAGAAGGCTGAGCAGACCATGGACCTTGCGAACACGCCGCGGCCGGCGCTCGTGAAAATACTGCGCGGGTACGTGTTCCGGCAATCCAAGCCAGCGGTGTGCGGGGTGGAGATCCTGAAAGGTACGCTGCGGAACGGGTCGCGCCTAGCGATTGATGGGGACATTGTCAGTGAGGTGAAGGGCATCCAGCACGAAGGAAAGAACATTCCCGAGGCGAAGATGGGGGACCGGGTGGCGATCTCGCTGCCTGACGCGGTGATCGGGAAGGATGTCCAGGAAGGGGACGTGTTGTCCGTGTTCCTGCCGGGACGGGCGCGGGCGCTGCTGGAGAAACACAAGGAGCAGCTGCGGGCAGACGAACGGGAATTGCTCGAAGAGTGAATTTTTTTTGAGGGTTGTTGTTTGTGTATAACAATGTTATATACACCAAGAACAAGCGGTCGTGCCCGAAGGCCGGCCGCTCGTTCAGTGTGATCATCGTTGCGGGCTCTGAACCCCGCCGTGGATCCGGAGCTCCTTGTCGTTTGCTTGGATGACAAGGAACGTCCTTCGCTGGATCTCCACAAAGGCGACCCCGTTCGGCGGCACGTCGTCGGTCTTGAGACCGAATGACACACACTCGCCTGTTTCCGTGGAGCAGAAGAGCGTACTCTCTTTGCCCCACGAAACCTCTTGGTAGGAGAGGGGTGGGTCTGTGGTTGGAATGACCTCTCCGACGGCAACTGTAGCAGTGATGATCTCGTTCTGTTCCTGCGGCTGGTTGAAGCCAGGTAGAAAGAAGTAGAGCCCGATTCCAATGAGTACCACAACGATCAGAACTTCTTCGAGAAGGGTGATTCCCTTTTTCACGTGCACCTCCAATCTTGTGAGTGCGAGAACTGGTTACTTCGGGATTCTTCCAGTTGGTCGACCGTGTTCGGGCCGAGTGTGAATTTCCTGTACATTACTCATCTCCTTCTATGAACGCCAGCCGGACCGGACGAAGCATCATCCTGAGAATCGTATCGATGTGTTCAGGATGATCAGACCCCTGAACATAGAAGTCAGGATGGCGTGCACTTCTTCGCGGTACGCCTCATCTTCTTCTCTTGTTTCTACCTTCTCGAGGATGTTGTGACTGAGATGTATCTCGAGCTCTCCTGTACCGGCAAACAACTCGAGTGTCCGAAATCGGGCACGCCAACATCCTCTCCTGATCTCCAGAAGAGCTTTGTAGTCACCTTTGAGGTCCGGGAGCAACATTCTGAGACCTGCGAAGTAGGTTGCAAGGATTCTTACTTCCTTCGCTATCGGATCCTCAGGATCCTCGATGCCGATCCCGAGTCTCCCTTTGAAAACTTCAGGAAGCTCGGTTTCGTTGATCGATCCCACGTGGAACATTCATCTCCCTTGCAGTCGGTCTCTCGAAGAATGTGGTTTCCGTGAACAAGGAAATGGGTTTTCCCATTACAAATCCAGTACGGCGGTTCTTCTCTGTTTCGCTTGAACTGCATCATCGTCTCCACACAAGACTGTCAAAAGACAGCCGTTCCTCAAGAATTTCACCATTCCACCACGCTCCCGCTCCCTGTCGAAAAACGCGTTTTTCTCTCAAACAAGCTGGTCAAGCTTGGGAACGGGCACGAGGATGGAACAACTACCCTCCCCTAGCGATCTGAAGGTTTTAAGCATTTGTTTCCCCGGCACCAAAAAGGAGCATGAACCACGGCTACCATTTCCTCCAGCGGACGGTCCTCCACAAACCCTTGCTCACTGAGGAGCGCGCCAAACGCGTCCAGGATCTGGTCGAACGGAACTTGATGAAGCTCGGGGTCCAGCACTTCACCATCGTGGTCAAGCCCAGTGTGGTACAGATCTTCTTCCTCCTGCCGTCAACGGTCTCCACGTTCGACTTCCTTGTCACCGTCAAGAACACCCTCGCAGACGCAGCCAACATTCCGTGGGATGAGGAACATTACCTGCTTCCCCTCGAAGAGTATTCACGGGACGTTGTCAACGGGATCCTTGCCCAGGCTGACCGAGCAGCGGCATTTCAGGGTGCCGCGCCATGACCGGGGTGCTCGAAGCACTTGGCCTCGGCGCCCTCCAGGGTGTGACCGAGTGGCTCCCTATCTCCAGTTCCGGACACCTTGCACTCGTGCAGACCCTCTTCTCGATCGATGTTCCGGTCGCCTTTGATGCTGTCCTCCATGTCGCCACCCTGCTCGTGATCCTGGGGTTCTTCCGGAACGATCTTTGGAAAATCATTCGTTCCTGGGCCCGGCGTGATATCCGCTCACCCCACAGCCGACTTGGTCTCTTCGTCCTGATCGGAACAGTCCCAACAGCCCTGATTGGGCTCCTTTTGGAACCAGTCATTGTGGCTGCATTTACGTCACTCACCGTCGTGGGAATCGGGTTCCTGATCACGACTCTCTTCCTTGTAGCCAGCAAGCGACCGCTCGGCACAGGAAAGGTGTCTGCGAAGCTCGCCCTCCTCGTGGGAACGATCCAGGGCCTTGCCATCTTTCCGGGAATCTCCCGGAGCGGGAGCACGATCACGACTGCTCTTTTTGGCAAGGTCTCCCCTCAAGAGGCTGCCCGGTTCTCCTTCCTTCTCTTCATCCCTGCCTCGGTCGGTGCCATGCTCCTCCAGGCAGACGACCTCCTCGCCAGCACCCTTGGCTTGGATATACTCCTCGCTGGTTCATTGGCTGCGATCGTCGTCGGCTACCTCTCCCTGAAGCTCCTGTTCCTCGTGGTGGACCGAAACCGACTTTGGTATTTCGCACCTTATACATTGATAGTGGGGCTTGTGGCGCTCCTCGGAGGACTGTATGCTTAATCTCTGGGCACTGATCACCTTCATCGGCGAGCCCCTGTTCTGGGTCATTCTCACCGCGAGTTTCACTGCGGTGTGCGCCCTGTTCCATTCCCGCCTCTGGCGGGTCGGCCTCTTCCTCCTCATCGCGCTCGTGGCCGCCTTCATGGCCGTGGACGTGCTCAAAGGAGTAACCGATATCCCGCGGCCTTGTCAGGTCTGCGAGACCCCCACCATGTCAGCCTGTAATCCTTACTGCCTTCCTGATCAGTCCTTCCCCTCAGGTCACGCTGCCGCAGCCACGGTTGTTGCTGCCTTGGGGATCGTCCTCGCCCGGCGACCCAGCCGCTGGATCTTTGTTCTCTTCCCTCTCTTGGTTGGCGCCTCCCGGATCGCGCTTGGGGTGCATACCCTCCCTGATGTCCTTGGGGGGGTTGCGGTCGGTGTTGTGCTGTTCCTCGTCACCCGGGCGCTGGCGAAAGAAACTTATGTTTCACTCTGATTTAGTGACATATTTTCACTGAAAAAGGGCCCTTCCTTTATAAAGGAACCGATAGCTTTTTAAATCTACTATTGTTACCCAATGATAGTGACATGAGTGTGATATGGATCCCCAACGCCAACGGATGGTGCTGCTTGAGCAGAACCTCTACCTTGGCTTTAAGCTTGGTGATCAGATCGTGCACACGGACTGAGCATGAAAAAACTCAAAATTCCCAATCCTGTTGGAGAAGACCGCCTTGACCTCAGCCATGACACAAGCAATCTGAATGATATTTTTGTCACTGGTGTTGGTGCTGCACGAAGCTTGACTGCGAATTATGTGACAACCCGGATTGGACGCGATATTTACGATGCCAACGATCGTCTTGAACGAACCATTAAGCGGCTTCCAGGAAAAGCGGTGAACTATATCAAAAACAGTGTCCTTGAAAAGATTGATGAAAGCATACTCGGTCCGTACGTTCAGGAAGTGAACGGGTACCTTGGCCGGTGCTCTGGGAATGAATGTTCAGCTACCGATCGAGAAGCATATCAGATCGACAACTACGTCCAGCGTGTTCTCGAGGGTGACACAAGCAATGTTAACATCACCATCAAACCGTATGCCCAAGTTCGTGAAGAGGGAAAAGAGATCGTTGGCCGCGATGTTCTCGCCTACCACAACGATGGGGAGATTTTCCGGCCTTCAAATTCAGAACTGCACACACTTACCGGATATGATGGAAACTGCCTCGGCGCCTACATCAATGTGCATGAGATTGTCGAGAGTCGCTACATGCGCACGCGCCGACGAAGAAAATTGAGCGATACTGAACACGGCCGCATGGAATCGTACATTTTGGAATCATTGAAACGGAGAGCGCCCGATGTCTACAAAGTAGGCTTGGCGCTCCACGCAAGCCGTCCAGAAGACGACGCCTTCGGAAGAAGTGTTGCACAGCACAATAGCGCGGTCCGACGGTTGTTTCGTTGGAGGAATACATCGGCTAATGCCGCGTAACGGTGATCTCCATGGCCCACAATACAAAGGAAAAGAAGGAAAGAAAGAAAAAATACCCGTGGGTTAATGGCGAAGAGGCATTTGAAAAAGGCGGAATGTGGAAACTCCCTGCCTGGTATTTCACCGATAAGCTCGGGCAATATCTCCAGAAGAAACTCCCAGAAGAAAATAGAGATAATCCTTGGAAAACCGTTGCTGGTGGATTCATTGACGGACTGCAGCAACGCGCTGAGCAAACGTGGCACGTCACCCTGACAAAAAGTTTTCCGTATGTTTCCCTTCTCTGGGGGTGGGCAAACGGAACCTCAAATATCGAACACATGTACACCGTTGAACACAAAGGGCACGAGATTCCAATCTACCTCAGCACACAAGCCTTTGGTGTTGACACCCCTACACCAGAGCTTCTGCAAGAAAACGTTCGCCACGTTGTCACCCACCGAGAATCCCCATACAACGATGATTCTCTCCAATCAATGTACAACGGCATCTTCGGGGACAGTGATGCAGTCAATGCAACAACGCGGGGGGACTATTCTCGGTTGCAAGACCCGAAGCTGTTCCGGAAGTGGTTCGTCCGTGACCACACCTACCTGATCCAGCAACGCGGAGAGCTCATCAAGGAAGAGACCGAGGTTGTTGATGGTGTCTCGTACACCATCCGAACGTACGAAGACCCGAGTAAATGGATGAACTTGCTCTACAACTTCACGATTAGTTTTGTTTATGATTTTATCGACGCGCCATTCGATCCGCTCCAGCGGCAGATCGAAAAAGTGTTGACCCATGGTGCGAGCGACCGGTTGATCGAAAACGAGTACAAGCGGGCAATTTCACCTACCATTCGTGCCTTTTTCCGGAACGACGCACGGAATCCCCTCGAATACGATATGAAAGAGCCTGGCGGTCCAGGAAGCGGCAGCTATGAGCTGGAACTCGATCGACTCTCCTGGGACGAACGAACCTACTTGTTTGACCGACTCGAACGAATTGCGCCTCTCTTCGACGACGGGATTATGCCGGAACAGAAGTATCGTGCTCTTCACAGCCGGTTCAGAAATCAATAGAAAGGAACCTCAAGCACGTACAGCGCCTTCTTCGGCGCCCGGTAGATCTTCCACGTCCGCGGATCAAGGCTGAGTGGCTGCGCCCCCCGAACAATGTGAATCACCTTCATCGCTGCATCAAGAAAGATGATGTCAATCGCGAACCGCATCCCGAACATCCAGATACCCTGCCGCGACGGTGTTGGAAAGACAAGCAAGAAACCAGCACCAGGCGAAAGCTTCTTCCGTCCCATTAAGCCCTTTGCCAGTGCAGCTGGTGATGTTGCCCGTTCAACATGGGAAAGGAGAACCTTCTTCGTCCGTTTGTTCAAGAGCCGCTTCCCTCGAAGCTCCAGCTGCATTCCTGATCGAAATAGATTTTTCATAAAAAACAAACTACTCCCCAGAAGAAGGAAAGGGGAGAGTTTAATGTCTTCTTCGTCGCACGCGCCGACCGGGTGTACCTGCTACTGGCTTTGGAGCAGCACACATACCACCGGCACAACCGCAGGTGCAGCTCTTGCCCCAACACTTCGCAACTTTCGCGATCACGAGGAACACGAGTGCGAGCGCGTACGTGACGAATGCTGATACATTGCGGCCAATGACTTGCGTCTGGTACCCCAATACGAGGGTCCAGAGGAACAAGGCGCCAAAGATAATCGCAATGATGACGCCGGCAACACACTGACCTGTGCAGTCACGCTTCATGAACATTTCCCCCCTTACTCATTAGTTGTGTTCAGGGAGCTTAAAAATAACACTTATAAATCAGGGAAACGGAGTCAAGATTCCCCTAAGGTGTGTTGCCGGTCACTGCCGCCAACTTGTTCTTTGACTGCTGTTGCCTGGGCTGGACCAAGGAGTTGTTCTAATCGGGCGAATGGAACAGCCCGGAGATCAGCAATCGTTTTGATATGACTTGCAAACAATTTTCGTGCACGGACACGACCAATCCCTTTCAATCGAATCAAGGGGATCAGCTCCTCTTTAATTCCATACCGCACGCGCAACCGGACACGCTTGATTCCAGACAGCAATGACTGGTAGCCACATAAGACTGCCAGTTCTGTGGTGCTGTACAGCAGCCAGTCCGCGATATCAAGCCGCGCCCGTAATTCACCGGGCGCGACACCAAAGGTTTTGTGAAGCACGTCTTCCCCACTTTCGTCTGCCCAGGAGAGGAGAAACTGCACGGTCTTCACTCCTCGAACAAAATCGTCGTAGGTAATATCATACGGATTCGGTTCTCTCAGTGGAAGATCGCTTTCATGATGAGCCAGGAACGAGGCAATTCGTTCATCGTCCCCTTTTCGAATCGGAAGCAGGGGACGTGCTTCTGTCGTCATAACAACTGACTGCAGCAGCCCTGCTGGTGTGAGTGATCGTTCCCGAAGAACGTGAAGTCGTGTGATGATGTTGTTTGCGGAAACAGGATCAAGATATAGTTCTGAAACTCGCTTTCCGATCTTTGTTGCAGTAAGGGTAGCAGCGGTATCAGACGCCTTGCGGAACGGATTTCCCTGTTTGATTGGCTCAGCCGCAACGGCGATCAACCCAAACTCCTGCAATAACGCCAGCACCTTTTCCAGTTTCTGATTTAAGGCAGGAAGGTCCCCATACTGATGCGCGTAGAAGGTCTTGGCAAAGAACGAAAACAATTCTGGTTTGGTTGTCACAACATTGCTGGCAAGTAACGCAAGAACATGGGTCCGCAGCACTGGTTCCACTCCAAGTTTTGAAGCAATCTCCTCTGGGTCACCTTCAATATAGGTATCCCAGGCGTGGCGCGCTTCAACGCTATCCTTGGGAACGAGGATGGCCTCGCCTTCGGTATCAAATGCCGGGCGCCCCGCGCGCCCCATCATCTGCTGGATCTCGAGCACCGGAATGTAATCCATGCCCTTGTATGAGGAAAATCGTTTCAAATCACGGATGATAACACGATAGGCAGGCAAGTTGATGCCCGCAGCCAGGGTTGGTGTTGCACAGAGTATTTTCAATGTTCCTTGTTTGAATGCATCCTCAATCAATCCTCGCTGCTTGTTTGTCAATCCTGCGTGATGGAAAGCGGTTCCTGTTTTGACAACCGATGCCAAGCGCTTGCACTGTGTTGTCGGCCGGTCAACCGCCTTCAGTAACGCTGTCGAAAGAGTTTGCAATCGTTGTTTCTCGTCCAGATGCAGCTGCTTCACCACAACAGCACCAAGTTTTTCTGCAACTGATTCGGTGCTCTTCCGCGTTGACAGGAACACTAGCGATTGTTTCCCTTGTTTCAGTGGCAGGGTCGCAAGCGCGGGCACTGGTTCGAGCTCAGAAGAGATCTCTTCTTCTCGGTCTGGATGGAAGAACACTTTGTTTTTGTGGTACACCCCTTTGTTCAACACAACCGGGCGGTACTCGGATTTCACAGGAATGGCGTCAAGCCAGGCAGCGAGTTCCTCATGGTTTGAAATCGTTGCAGACAATCCGAGGATTCGTGCGTCAGTTGTTTGTCGTAACCTTGTCAATACCATTTCCAACGTTGGACCGCGACTCGGATCGTGGAGCAAATGAATTTCATCTGCAACAACCAACCCGACCCGTGACAACCAGGAAATGGCGTGCCGCAGCAGGGAGTCGAACTTCTCTGATGTTGCAATAATAATGTCGTATTGCCCCAATCGCGGGTCAGAAGCGTCATAATCACCAATCGACATACCAACAGCAATGTCCGGATACTTCTTCTTGAAATCTGCATATTTCTCACTCGCCAGAGAACGAAGAGGAACAAGGTACACGACCTTCAATCCCCGCTTCACCGCATCGATTGCTGCAAACTCAGCAATCAGCGTCTTCCCGCTCGCGGTGGGTGCTGCCACGATCATATTTTTATGTGAGAAGAGGCCTGCATCCACCGCTGCCTGCTGGACCGGATTGGGTGTCTTGATTCCGTTTGCGCTGAGTACAAGGTGGATTGTTTCTTCTGGCGACATACCTTTTGTTGCTCAGGAAGGTTTTTAGCTGACAAGAAACGTTTTTATTCCTTCTTACACACAGGCTGGCATGGTTGACGAAACGGATCAAAAAAGTCCCCTCCAACGGATCCGGATCCACCTCTTCCTCGAAGGGGAGGTCCAGGGCGTCTTTCTCCGTTCCATGATCCGGAATAAGGCGCAGCTCCTCCATGTTCGGGGTTGGGTCAGGAACCTCGCCAACAACAAAGTTGAGGCCCTTTTCGAAGGGGACCGAGACGATGTCGAAGAGCTGGTCACCTTCTGCCGTGCAGGGCCGGGTGCTGCGGCCATCGACAAATCGACCATGGAAGAAGAACCCTACCGTGGGGAATTTTCTGATTTTGAGATCAGAACCGAAAACTATCTCGACGAGTGATTTAAGGCCTCGCGAGAAAAAACTCCGAGTATGGACTTCAAGGAACTCGAAAAGAAGTGGCAAGCTGCCTGGGACAAGGCGAAGCTCTTCGAGGCCAACCCTAAAGAGGGTGTTCGCAAGTTCTTTTGCACCGCACCCTATCCTTATCTGAACGGGCCATTACATCTGGGGCATGCCTTCACCTATACGAGACTTGATGCCTATGCGCGTTATTGGCGCATGAATAACCGGAATGTTCTGTTTCCTTTTGCGTTCCATGCAACTGGCGAGCCGATCGTCGGTGCAGCCAAGCGAATCGCAGCCAAGGATCCCAAACAGATCAAGGTTCTGAAAGACTCCGGTGTGGGTGAAAGGGAAATCAAGAAATTTACTGATCCGGAAAAGATCGTTGCGTTCTATGCCGCGCTCAACAAGGATCTGGCATTCCAGCTCGGCCTTTCAATCGACTGGCGGCGCCGGTTCACGACGATCGACCCGCACTACAAACAATTCATTACCTGGCAGTACCTCCGCCTGAAAGAGCAGGGCTATGTTGCCCAGGGAACCCATCCGGTGATTTGGTGTCCTGCGTGCAAGTCGCCGACCGGTGATCACGACCGATTGGAAGGCGAGGGCGTCTCACCGGTCGCGTTCACATTGTTGAAATTCAAGTTTGAAGACGCGTTCCTGGTTGCAGCGACCTTGCGACCAGAAACCATTTACGGAGTCACAAACATCTGGCTCCGGCCGGACAGCACGCTTGTGAAAGCAACAGTTGGGTCAGAGACGTGGATCATTTCCAAATCCGCTGCGGCAAAACTTCAAGAGCAGCAAAAGATTGTTACAGTCGGCGACACCATCAACACTCCTGAGTTGATCGGCAAGCACGTCCAGAATCTTGCGACCAATGAGGACATTCCTATTCTCGCTGCTGATTTTGTTGATCCTGACAACGCGACTGGGGTAGTGATGTCAGTTCCCGCGCATGCTCCTTTCGACTTGATGGCCCTCCGCGACCTAGAAAACGCAGGAACGATCAAGAAAGGGTCGCTTGTCCCTGTTCAGGTTGTTGCTGTTCCTGGGCTTGGTGCGAATCCTGCTGCTACGGTGTGCGAAAAATATAAAGTGAAAACACAACATGACGCGAACCTTGTTTCTGCAACGAAGGAACTTTATAAGAAAGAGTTCCACATCGGCACCTTGACGGACAAAACAGGAAAGTATGCTGGAAAGAAGATCACTGATGTGAAGGACGAACTTGTCGCTGATCTTATGAAAGCAGGAATTGCTGACACCATGTACGAACCTGAGGCAAAGGTGGTGTGCCGTTCAAACGACGTCTGCATTGTCAAGATCCTCGAGAACCAGTGGTTCCTGACCTATTCGAATCCTGAGTGGAAGAAGCAGGTCCAAAAGAATCTCGATCGGCTGACGCTCCATCCTGATGAAATTCGTCCGGCCTTCATCTACACCCTGAACTGGCTGCAAGATAAAGCCTGCGCACGGAAAAGCGGTCTTGGAACGCGTGTTCCCTGGGATTCGGAATGGATTATTGAGACGTTATCTGATTCCACGATCTACATGGCGTACTACACCATTGCTCACATCATCAAGAAAGAGAAGATCGCTCCCGAGAATCTTACGCCTGAGGTGTTTGATTATGTGTTCCTTGGAACGAACAAGAAGAAGATCAAGACTGTTCCTGAAGCGGTTCTCGATACGATGCGGAAGGAATTCCTGACCTGGTACCCGGTTGATATCCGGTTGTCTGCAGATGAACTGGTGTACAATCATTTGACGTTCTTCCTCTTTCATCATACCGCACTTTTCCAGCCAGAACACTGGCCACTCGGCATCGGTGTAAACGGTATGGTTTCGGTTGAAGGGGAAAAGATGTCAAAGAGTAAAGGGAACTTCATCACAGTGATTGATGCACTGGAAACATACGGTGCTGACGTGACCCGGCTCGCGCTCTTGTCCTCTGCGGAAGGCCTGGCCCAACCCAACTGGAATGCAACAGAAACCCGTTCCCTGAAAACATGGTTGTCGCGCCTCCTTACGTGGTGTCAGCAAAACTATAAACCTCACCCTGGTAGGAAGATTGATGAGTTCCTGTTCTCGCGCATGCAGGGCTATGTCGAACGGGCACAACAAGCGTATGAAACAGGCCGATTCCGAACAGCGCTGCAAGCAGCCTTCTTCAGTCCAGTAAACGACATCCGCTGGTATCTCCGCCGCACGGACACGGTTGGCGAAGCGCTGCCGTATGCCCTTGATCTCGTTGTCCGCATGATTGCACCTGCAGTGCCGCATGTTGCTGAAGAATGCTGGAACCGCCTCGGCAACACCGGCTTTGTCTCAACAGCAGTGTTCCCGACATTACAATCAGACCTGATCTCCGAGGTTGCTGAAGCCGCTGAAGCCCTTATTCAGCAAACCGCTCAGGACATCACCGAGGTCCAGAAGATTGTCGGGAAGAAACCGAAGAAGATCGTTATCTACGTCGCAGACTTCTGGAAGTACGACGTCTATGCCACCATGGTCAAGGGAGCAAGCAAGGGTAGTATTGCGGATCTCATGAAAAACCCGGAGATCAAGAAACACGGCAACGACGTGATCAAGTTCGTGGAGCGCCTCAAGAAGACCAAACTCACCCAGCTTCTCAACCACGACGAAGAGCTCGCCGCTCTTAAGGATGCGACACCATTCTTTAGGAAAGAATTTGATGCTGAGGTCGAGGTCCGCAGTGCCCGGGATGTGGATGATCCCAAGGCGAAGCGAGCGGAACCCGGCAAGCCAGGGATTGTATTCACCTAAGTGATTGTCATGTCATTCATGCTTATCATACTCGGAGCAATCGATATCATTGCAGGCATCGTGCTCACCCTCACGGGTATTGTTTCCTTTGCTGACAATCAGCTTGTGTTCATCCTCGCTATAATCTTCATTCTCAAATCGCTCTATTCCCTGGTGACGGCCATGGCAGCCGGGTTCTTCTTTGATGTGCTCGGCTGGTTTGATTTGTTCGCTGGGTTCATTCTGCTGCTTGCAACCTGGGAGATCACCTTCGGGTTTGTCATCTGGATCGGGATCATCATGATCATCAAAGGGATCTATTCCATTGTCATGGGACTCGTCGCATAGCGTCCCAGTTACCGAGAACCACCCTTTTGCAGATCATACATTTTTTTTATTCTGTTGAGATCGTCAGCAGTATGGACGTCTTTATCTGTCCGTATCCTGACAACGCGCGGGAAACGGAGCGCGTAGCCAGAGGTATAGGTCGGACTTTTCTGGATTTCTTCATATGCCACCTCAACCACAACATCCGGCTTGATGACGACACGGTTTCCCGCTTCTTTCTGTATCAGTGGGGTAAGGAGTTTTGTCAGTTCCTGGAAGGTAACCCCTTCAACCGCTGCTTTCTCCTTGATACCGGTTCCGATCATGCCGCATTCGAGAAATCGTCCAGTTTCAGTGTCTCGCACACCTAACACATAACTTCCTAACCATCCTGTCCGCTTTCCCATTCCCCAGGTTGCGCCGATGATCACGAGATCCAGATTCTCCATGGTTGGTTTGACTTTCAACCAGAAACCAACGCGCCTGCCAGGCTGGTAGTGCGCCTCCAAGTTCTTCACAATGAGCCCTTCCTGATGCGCCTGCAATGCTTCCTTGTAGAATGCGGTTGCGCGCTTGAGGTCCGTTGTCTCAAGATGTTTCGAGAGTTGGAACTTACCAGGAATCGGTCGAATGATTCGCTTAAGCGTTGCCCACCGCTCCTGTAACGATGTCATAAAGAGGTTCTTTCCTTCGAGGTAGACCACGTCGAACAAATTCACCTGCACCGGAATCTCTTTCGCAATCTTCTCGATGTCATACTTGCGCTTGATCCGTTGAGAGAGGAACTGAAAAGGCATGGGAATGTTTTTCCGGAACCCGAGCATCTCTCCTTCAACAATTGCTTTCTTTGCCGTGATTCCCTCTCGTGCCCACGAGACAACTTCAGGAAACTGCTTGGTCACGTTTTCCAGTCGGCGCGTAAAGAGCCAGATCTTCTTTCCATCCTTATGAATAGAACAATTGTGGAGAGAAACAAAATTCGAACAATAACTTTCATCTCCTTCTACTTTGAAATTGAACACTCTTGCACGTGGATCAATCTCTCGAGGATTATGACGCCGAAGCTCCCTTTTTCGCAATATCTTTACAAAAAGTTTGTCCTTGATTATCTTTGCATGTTTCTTGTTTTTGGGAATGATAAGTTTGAAATACGTTCCACCAGAGACGGTTATCCTTCTCACCCCCATAACAATACCAAATCGCAAACCTATGAGTTGTGCGAACGTTGCAAGATTGCTTTCTTTTGTAATAATGCTTGTTCTCCCTAGCTTGTCAGTATGACCGTCAGCTTCTTTCCATCCTTGAAGGAAGGAAAGAAAATGTTCCTTTGAAATATTCCAAAACCAGCTGGGAAGTGTTTTTCCTCTCCAGCCCGTTTTCCTGCGATTTCTGAAATTCTTCGAAAGCCAAAGTAGGAAAGGTCTATCCGTCCAGTAGAGACATAAAGCACCACGAAGCGGGCTTTCTGAGATACGCGTAATTCCAAAATCGTTAGTAATTATCTTTTTATAATATTGACAGAGCTCCTTTTCTGTTTTCCGATTGAACATTAAATCTATTCGGTATGTTTTGTTTGTCGTATTTGTATAACCGTCACCGATCCAGAATCCCAAGAATCTGAAAAAGTTTTTATTTAAGATAAATTCCTTTCGGTAGCCGTCAATTGTTTTCAAACTGATTTTCTTTGAAAGTCGCTTGACAGGAAAACGAGGAACAGGAAAAACCACTTCAGCATCACGAGGGACAAATTCAATAGGCAACCAACAAATAGCACCTTTCACCGAGACGAGAATTCTGTGCTTCTCCGTAATTCTGAATTGATTGCCTAGAAATGTCTGAAATTCGAAAACTCGTTCTGCTTTATCGATATATCTCCTATTTTTTTTCATGATTTTTTTATATCTGCCCGTATGGGTCAGCACGAAATCACCAACAGTTACATATTTCGCAGAAACGAGTCCTCTATCCTTTACGAACAAAGGAGTATCTCCTGAAATGCATCGAACGCCATCATACTTAAATTCGAGAGCAGGATGTTTGTATGATTGTAATGCACTCTTCAGGGACGGAGCTTTCTCTGATAACAGGACGTGGTAGGGCTTGCCGACTTCGAGGCTCACGTGCTGCAACCCAGCAATCCCTTCCTCCTTTGCAAGCCGTGCCACCTCTCCGTAATCAGGTTGCAGAAACCATGCCCGTTCAACAACATCGCTGAGTTGCTTCTTCAGATTCGATCCTATTGCTGCATCAGCAATAAGGACGTAATCCTGTCCCCGGTTTGCGTTCCACAGATCCGCAAGCTCGATCTTCTTTTTTGTCACGTGATTGTGTTTTTTGAATGTTTCCACTTCTCGTTCTGTGATGCGTTTCTTTGTGACGAGAACAGCAAGAACATCAGCGTCAATGAGAACATGTTTGTTCCGTTCCTTGGTAAGGAGAGAGACAAGGTGTTTGTCCTTCGGTTCCTTTCCCGGCCACAGAATTTCCGCGAAGAAGGCGTTGACAATAGCATCCCGAATCATACCTTCAGCAACGCCGACGCGAAGATCGCCGAGCACGGTTCGCACAAGATATTTCGCTTCTCGGGGTGTTGCTGTACTGATCAGTTCGGATACCAATTGGGATTTCCGTTCCTGTGATCCCTTGCCCTCCACAACAACAAGTTTTTGGATGTTTGTTGTCACCTGTTCTATGGTCAGTGTTTTCCGAAAGAGGGTTGCCTGCTTCTTTTTCTTGATCAGCTCTTCGATGACGGAGCCGTAGTCACCGCTTTTTCTGAACTGGGCAACGACCTGTGTTTCAGTGAATCCTGTTGTACTGGCAATAATCTTGACCATGACGTGGCTGGCAATTCCAAGTTCTGCCGCTTCCCAGGAAGGAAACACGGTCCCTTGGAGCAATCGTACCACACGCGGTAATTCTACCGTGGATGTTTCCTGTAGGAACGTGGCAAGGAGATCTGTTTTTGCGAGCTTGCTGGAAACAGTACTCAGCTTCTCGTAGAGCTCGGCGAGCGGGGCGTAGTGCATACTGATTCTTCGTTCTTGAGACATTAAAATTGGTGATTTAAGCAGGGAAGACCAACTCCTTTTCATGACCTACCCGGTGACAAAACTGATCATTGCTATCAATGTGATCGTTTTTCTCCTCGTGTTTTCGTTCCCTGAAACCGCCCGGGAACTGATCTTCCTCTCCTTCAGCTTCTCCGCCGGCACCTCGGGAGAGATCTGGCGATGGATTACCAGCATGTTTCTCCATGTGAGCGCGAGCCATATCGTCCTCAACATGCTGGGACTCTGGTACTTCGGGAAGGTTCTCGAACGGTCAGTATCGCGGCAATGGTTCTTGGCCATCTACTTCATCTCCGGGCTGCTGGGGAACTTCGCGTTCATGATGACGTCAGGTGCACCGGTTGTTGGGGCATCAGGAGCAGTCTTCGGTGTCCTTGGTGCAGCGATGCTCCTGAATCCGATGAAACCGGCAAAGATCTTCATCTTCCCGCTCCCGCTGGGTATTGTCGGGATCCTGTTTCTCTTGTTTGAAACCATGGTCATTTTCTTCCAACCTGTTGAATTCGGGCATGTTGCAACGATTGCACACATTGCCGGTGTGATTGCCGGCGGGATGTTCGGGGCCTTCTATAAACCGAAACAAGCGCTGAAAAGTAGTTTGTTTCTTGCGGTCTCGCTGATCCTGCTCATTGCACTGAATCCCATCTTCTCGCTCATCACGAGTGTTGGTGGGTTTATCCACTGGATCATCGAACAAGTTGCTGGTCTTGTCTTGTACACCTTAGCGGCACTCCTTTCCTATGTTTGGGCGGCTTTCTGAATAGCGTTCTTCGAGTTTAGTCCAGGCATGCCGCCGCCGGCCCCAGTAAAAAATGACCAAGGCGAGGATGATCGCGCCAATGACCAAGGCGAGGATGAGCTGCGTTTCCTGGATTGTGGGAAAGAGGGAGAAATCAGTGGCAGGAACCTGAGCTCCGGAGGTACCGCAATCAGTGGAACAGATCCCCCGTTCCTGGTAGTGGCAGATGCCGTCGCCGCACACTGACACGGTTGGACCGCCGATGTCCGGTTGCACGGGCCCGAGGACCGCAAGTATGAGGAGAATGGAAAACGCGATCATGGCTACACCTGAAAGAAGTGCTCAGTAAAGGCAGGATAGAAATTATCCGGCTCGATTGTTTCGATGGTCAACACATGGGTGAGTTGGTTGTTCCAGACCAGCTCGGTCTGGAGGTACTGGTTCCAGAGGGAAAGGGTTGCACTTGCTGTTGTATCCGGTTGAAGAGCATCAATAGTGATTTTACCCTGAACGGTTTCAAATAGTTGTCCTGGATCAATAACAAAGAACTTTTCTTCACCTTGTTGTTTGAACTGGATTTCATGGCATGTTTGTTTGCTAATGAATGTTTGGCATTCAGGATTGCCAGTAACCGTTAAGGTGCATGCAGGAGCAGGAGCAACATCGTACGAACATTGAATATCTGCTACAGTGGAAGGTTTCACAGTCGCCCTAAACGCGAGATCCAGCCCTATCACCTTTCTGTTCATGAGATTTTGGAGTTCTTCTCCGGGCTGGGTGTTTGCCGTAATGTCACAGGTGAGGGTGTCATCTACATTCATAAAGAATTGCGAGCAGTCAACCCGGTCTCCCCGGCGTTTATACAACGTGATATCATTGAGACGGTAGTCGAATGCATTTTCATCAACAAGTGGATAGGTGTTCATCATTCTGATTTTCAATTTCAGATTTGCGTTCCCGCCGACGATAAATTCGATTTCAGGGATAATATAGACGGATAAGATTTTTTCAGAGTCTGTTCGTTGGCTCGGAATCTCCAGCTGGGTGAGGTACATCTTTGACGTCCCGGGATAGATCATCCCGCTTCCGGCTTGCCATTGTTTCTTGACAAGATTTGTTGCAGGATCAACAGCAAAAAGAAGGTCGCGAACTCCCAAGGCATAGGCATTTTCCGTTTCCGGACGGGCTGCTGATAATATTGAAGAAAAGGTGATCTTGTCGCCATCGCTAATCTTGCTGAAATCAGTTGCAAGATCAGTGAATTTCCAGTATATTGACTTCACACCAATAGCGCAATATCCTGAGATGTCGGCACTTTCTCCGCATACCTTGTCTGGACGGGATTGAATCGGTCCGATGCCGGTATTAAAGGCGATTAACGAATCACCCTGGAGATCAAAGGCAAACGGGATAAAGGACGCTCCTTCAACGGTTGTTGTTGTTCCAGCAGCAACTGCTGATACTCTTAGGATATAGGTTTTTTCTTGGTAGAAATCCTCTTCTTCGATACCGTATCTCTCTCGTAATGCGTCCTTGATATCGTCGAGTGAGAACTGAATGCTTGTTTGGATTGTTGTTTCATCTTCAACGAAATAAACTGACTCATTCGTTATCGTGAACAGTTGATAAGGGATACATGCTCCTGTATCTGAAGTCTTAACGCAGCCGAGATAGGGATCTTCTGTGGTGGATTGAAACATGAGTAAAACCTCTGCGTTCGTCTTGACAAAGGTTGGACTTGACCCTTTATTGTATATTTGAATCGGAACCGTAATGACCTGGTTGTTCGCATCGTACAGGGGGTTTCCGGTCGTCTCCGGGGGAATAGTATCAATGTTAATACCGTCAATCCCGTCCGATGATTGTGGTGAATCAACAACAAGGTCTACCAATCCCTCTTTGCAGGGCGCTGTAATAACGTTGGGTGCGTTCTCCCCATCGTCTTTGCAGGAGAGCGTGAGTTTTTCTATCGACTCCGCAAGTTTCGCTCCTTCTTCGGTAGTGTAATTGACATGATAGGAGGTGCCGAACCAGTAATCATTTATATTGTATGAATCAAAAACATTTCTATTCTTTACCACGAGTTTCTGTGTTTGGTCAAACGAGAGCTCCGTTGGGGTAATCCCCCCATCTGACGGGACAATGTCCTTGTATCCATAGATCGCCGTCTGATTCGATAGTATGAGATAGGGATTTTGTGTCCCAACGATAAGCTCGTGTCCTCCATCAAAAATAGATGGGGTAATATATTTCGCCTGTGAAAATGGCTGGATGATTGTATCGCTTGTGGGTGTTTGAAGAGCGATCTCCGCTTCCCAGTATTGTCCCGGGTAGAGATTGCAGAACCCACCAGTTCTACATCCTTCTTCATCCCATGGTTGTGGTTCTGTTGTGAATTCGCCGTTTTCATCTGTAAAAAGAGGATCTTCATCTGTTCCAAGTTCTATAATGGGCTCATCATCAAGATATGAGTCTTCTGGATAATTGTCAGGAACCTTGTAGACGGTAAACTTAATTCGTTTGTTTGTATACAGTTGCCCGCTTCCATCATTCAGCTCAACGTAGCCGGTGAATTCAATCGTCGGTAACGACCCAAGGGTAAAGATAGGCTCGTTGAGATGGATCACCCATCCCCGGTCAACATCGAACTGCATCTCATCAATCGCATTCCCAGTGAGCACCCGAATCACTCGGAGCTTATCATTTGGAAGAAAATGGAGCTGGTAATCCCGTGATTCGCCAACAGGAATAGACCGGTCGGTCTGGAAGGTTCCCACCGGCACACCGTTGATGGTTACGGTAAATGTCGGAATGTCTTTTGAGCCGCAATTCTGCAGGGTCATCGCCCCTTCATCAAAGCCGACGATCTTGACGCATGAACTGTAGGGATCAAGAACCTGCGGGAAATAAAGTGCCGCAAAGCTGCTGAGGACGATAAGGATAACCGCGAGTAAGACCACAGCGAGGATTGTTGACGATCCCTGTTTCATTGGGTATTTATTTTGTAAAGAGAGTTAAATGTGAGATAGTTATGAATCCACCGATCCTGATTCGGATGAAGCTTGTTGAGGTGCTCCGCCGCCCAGGCCCAAAGCGGTTGTTTTACCACCGCGACACGGATGGGACAGCGAGCGCAGCCCAACTCCTTCGGCTCGACAAGACCTTTCGTCCTGTCCCCCTGGAAAGCGCAAACCTCACAAAAGCACAGATCACCGAGCTTACTGAAGAAAAGCCACAGGCAGTGGTGTTCGTTGACCTGCCCGTTGACCAGATCAATGACGTGCTCCAAGGACTTGCCGCAGCACTTCCTGAAACCATATTCCTCATCCTTGATCACCATATCATGACCAATCAGCTCACTGGGAAGAACATCACCTCTTGGAATCCCCGGCAGCAGGACCCAGAGGCATATATCCCTTCCAGTGCGCAGGTCTACTATCTCCTCAAGGTAGCGGAGAAGCAAACGGTTCCGTGGATCGCCGGCATTGGGGTTATCGGCGACTACGGGCACACAACCTGTGCTGATATCCTGGACGATGTGAAGGAAACCGATCCCCAACTCCTGCAGCCAGCAGGAGAACTTGCTGACCTGACCCGTGATTCTGCGTTTCAAACCACCCTCGCCTTCGGTGCAGAACTCGTGAATGCTGCCATCACGGTCAAGGGGGCGGACGGCACCGAGGATGCGCTTGCGGCGCTGGTCACAGCACCAGCATTTGAGGTGTTTGTGAAAACACCGTCACTTCGTGCAGCGTACGATGCATTGAAACGAGAACTCAAGAACGTTATGACAGCAGCAGAAAAGAAAGCTGAAATCAACGAGGAGCTCAACGTCGCCTTCTATCCAATTGAATCAACGATGTCACTTGCAGCAACCGTTGCAACGCTCATTTCAGAAAAGTACCCAGACAGAACCATCCTCATCAGGAAACGTTCCGGGAATGGATTCAAGGTGTCACTCCGCAACCAGGCAGGGCGAATCAATGTTGGAGAACTTGCGAAGCGTGCAAGTATTGATATTGGTTCTGGCGGCGGTCATGAGAAAGCGGCTGGCGCATTTGTGGTTGACTGGGAAGAATTTCACGACCGGGTACTCGCGTTCCTTGAGGAATGGCAGCGCTAGTCAAGCCTGAGGACCAGAAACAGGTGATCCTTTTCGTAAGGATCAAGGACAACTTCTTCAACGATGGTGAAAACCCGCTGCAGTTTTTTCTTTTCCTGTGCGTACACCTCTCGCGGTTTTTTCACAACGTTGATACTCCGGGCCTTGATCACCATCATGGCCGTCCCTCCTGGTGCCAAAAACTTCTCGGCGTTTTTGATCATGATCTCGGCCTGATCGTCTGTTGCCACGTCCTGGAAGAGGAGATCAACTGGCTCAATCCAGCCGTACTCCTGCGGTTTCTTTGCGTTCGCGAGAATCGGGACAATATTCAACCGCTTTTCTGCAAGCCGGGTCAGATCGCGGATCGACCGCTCGGATACCTCAACACCGTAGATGGTGCCATCCAGACCGAAGATGTCAGAGAAGTAGGATGCAGTTGACCCAGAGGCGATTCCCAGGTAGAGCATGGTCTTTCCCGGTGCAACGGGAAAGGTTTTGAGGCCCTTTTTGATCGCTGCCGCTGGCTTGCTCTTGTTCGGATCCCAGACGCGGTATTCCTGCTTCCCGATCGTGAGGAGCTTCTCGGAGAGGGACCGGTAGCCAGGGACAAGGTTCCTCGTGACCAAGAGCTTGTTGTGCTTCCACACTCCCGGGAAGAGAGGAATCATGACACAGGTTAGTGGTTCTGCTTTAAGACGTCGAGCGAACGAGGGGCACGATCAGGGTTTTTGCCACAAGTCCGTAGATCGTTGCAGTGAAGTTCCCCCGCGGTTCTTTCCGGATCGGCTGAATGATCCCAGCAGTATGGAGCTGTTTGATTGTGTAATAGACGGTCTGTTCATGGACTCCCAGGGAGCGGGCAAGATCAAGAGGGCACTGTGGGGTACTAGCGAGCTGAGCGAGAATCCTGCGAGCGAGGTTGTTCGAGAGAATCCGCAGCGACGCAGGGTCACGGCGAGCGGTTGGTACAGGACCGATCGAAGCGCTCATAGGGAGACCGGCACCGTCACAGGAGTATGTCAATCTTGATCTTCACTTTTAAAAAGCCATATGATCATGATTCACTCCCTAACCGCAACAACGCTGGGAAAGCCATTTATACCCAAGATTGAATAGATTGTCTGCTCCGAGACGGGTGGAACCTTCATGATTGCGCGAGTAGCAGCATATGACAGCAAAGAAAAAGATCTCGATTATTGCAACCGGAGGCACCATTGCAAGTAGCATTGGTGAGAAAGGACTTACCCCAACCTACAAACTTGTGAAACTTCTTGAACAGATTCCCGATATTTTCGAATTCGTAGAGATCCATCCTGTTCAACTCATGAACAAAGACAGTTCAGACATGCAACCTGAGGATTGGGTCACAATTGCAAAGCAGGTCTGGGAAGAATTGGAAAAATGTGACGGTGTTGTGATTGTCCATGGAACCGATACCATGGCGTACTCCTCATCGATTCTCTCGTTCATGTTGGGAAATATCAAGAAACCGGTGATCCTAACAGGATCGCAACGACCGTGGACAGAACCCAACAGCGATGCGCGACAAAATCTGATCGATGCTGTCCGGACAGCATCATATGGAACAGAACATTCGTTGAAAGGCGTCTATGTGGTGTTCCATGGAAAAATCATCAAGGGGTGCCGAACCCGAAAATCGAAGTATCTCGAACGCTCTGAACTGGACGCCTTTGAGACCGTCAACTATCCGCTCGTCGGGATGGTGAGCAAGGAGCGGATCATGATCAATCCTATTCTATTACAGACGATGCAGCCCCACGAAACAAATGAAGCCGCGATGCTTGATACCAAGATCGGGCGTAATGTCCTCATGGTGACGTTGACACCGGGGCTGAACCCGCTCATCTTCGATTCGATCCGGAACAAGTGTGATGCGATCATTATCCAGGCATACGGCCTTGGTGGCATGCCGATCCACGGCAAAGAAACCCTGCTTCCCATGGTCAAACAGTGGATCGATTCAGGGAAGATTGTCGCGATTACGTCGCAAGCCTGTTACGAAACAGACCTCTCCCAGTACGAGGTTGGCCGACGGTTCCTTGAACTCGGTGTTATTCCGACACTGGACATGACGTTGGAATCAGCATATACCAAGTTAATGTGGGTCCTAGGACACACCAAAGATCAGGAAGAAGTTAAGAAGATGTTGTGGAAGAATTATGTTGGTGAAATCTGGCCGCTGAACGGTGAGAAAGGCAGACGGCAGGTTGATGTCATGAGTGAAATGGCGCGGTCACATGAACTGACCCGCATCTTGTATGAAAGCAACAACCAACTGATGAATGTAATGGCGGATATCTACACAAAGACACAGCATCAAATCTAGAGTTTCTTTTTCCCTTGCTGAGCTTCATTCGCTGACAGAACGATCATGGTTTGGGAGTTCTCAACACCTTCAATGTTCCGGAGATCGTGGATCACGAATTGATTGAGTTCATCAATGTTCTTAACCCGGACCTTGATGATGATGTCCGTGCCTCCAGTGACAATGTAGATCTCTTCGACCGGCGGGAGGCGGGAGATGGTTCTTGCCAAATCTTCCTGGGAGATATGGTCTCCATCAGCAGTGTAGTACCGGACTGTGACGAGAATGAACGAGAGGATCTCCTTCCCGAGCTTTCGGTGATCGATCAACGCGACATAGCCTTTGATGTAGCCTTCTTTCTCCATCTTCTTGATGCGGTTATGAACTGTGGTGATGGGAACGAGGAGCTTCTTCGAGATCTGCCGGGACGTCAGCTTGGCATTCTTCTGAAGGAGATCGAGGATTTTCTGGCTTTTCTCGTCAAGCATAGGCCTTTTTTGAATGGAATATTTTTAAAGATTTTCTGTTCCATGAGACGATTTTCCTTTTTCTCTTTTTTTGCTGTTTTTTCTCCCACTTTCCCCTAGGTATGACCCCCATTTCCCACTGGTGGTACAAATAATTTCCATAATTATGGTTGAACTTGGAAAATATTCTTTTAATTAACAGTGTAATACAGTTATAAATTTTAAAAAAAGAATATTTTTCCAATTTTTTTACCACTTTCTTTATATGTCCGCGCTTCAATTGTCTTCCAGATCCTTCCGGAACTGAAGTCTATGAAGAAGACGGGTGCTGAAAATGGAACGAAATCATGTCCCGATGTGCAGCTTGTGCAGAGAACCGATCACCAACTTTGTCTGCCAGGACCATTTAGCCCGGAATATCGCTCGCTGGCTCCCTGACGACGTGGTTCAGAGCTTTGATCGGTTCCACACCCGTCTTTCTCGCATGTTTTTTACGGCCGATTCGGTCGAGCAGCTCCCACTTGGGAAACAGGGGTGTACGTGCCGCACGCACGATCCCGTGTTGTGTGTGCACTGTTATACCAGGGAGGTCAATTCCTGGCTGACGCAGCGAAACCCTGGTCTCGCAACACAGTTTCGAGGAATTTTCTCCTTTGGATTCGCCCATGACGGGTCACCGCGATTCAGGCGCAACAATTCGTTGCGCCTTGATCACGACCCACCTGAGCATGAGTTTGGCCTGTGTGATGTGTGTGGTGAGTACGGTGATGAACTGACCCAGCAGAATGGACAGTGGGTCTGCCAGTCGTGTGAATAAACGAGGTGTCAAATGCAACAAGAACCTTCAGTGTGTCGAAATTGTAAGGTACCGTTTCGGCAGTTCATGTGCACCAGCTGTCTTTCGAGTAATATCAAGATACGGCTCCCTGGAACCGTGCATGCCTCGTTTGATATGTTTATACAAACGATGAATAAAGCTTATTACCAACAGGGCGCCCAGCTTGAACATTGTGTCCACTGTACACGACTTGTTCAAGCGCCTGTCTGCCAATTCTGTTACCTTGTCGAGGCATCGCGATGGTTGAAGGAACATGAAACACATTCGCCACGATTCCTCCGATCACCGATGTTGCAAGCACCGCAAACCCCTGGAATCCAGGAAGGTGGGTGATATGGACGATGCAGAAATATGTGACGAGTGCGGCGGTCCAGCAGAGGAATTGTACGTCAAGAATGGTCGCTGGGTCTGTGATATCTGCTGGTTCGGCGGCTAGGTCTTAAAAAGGCCCCTTGCCCATAATACTCTTCATGCGCGGGGTGCTGCTTGCTGTTTTTCTTGCAAGTATTCTAACGATGGCAGGATCAGCAGCAGCACAAACGCCGCAACTCACGTTCATCCCGCAGCAATTTTCCGCAAACGCGAGTTTTCTGGTGTATGCCACAACCTCTGTTCAGGAACCAGCGCGCCTCACCTACTCTGTTGCTGGCTCCTATGGTGGCGGTGCAGCAGCGGCAACCGGGAGTATCCCGTTTGACGGAGACCGGTTCTTCTGCTATTTCTCCCACACTGATGCTGACGCAACCTGCGGCCCGAGCCCGTTCACGATCATCACAACTGAGTTCGGTCCTGACACCTTTTTCGACATGATTACCCTCTTCCAGACAACCGATGACCCTGGCACCGAGACCGCGTTCCAGGTTGCCACAGGATCCATTAGAATTGTTCCAACGATCTCAATCTCGGATAACGGTACGGTGAGCGTGCTGGCATCAACATTAACTATTATTGGCAATGCTGGTGCTCTGGTAAACGGGATGACAATTGAGATCTACCATGAGAACCTGACCCTAGTGAAGGTAATCGCTCCAACGTTCAACCAGATTACCGGGTTCTGGGCAACAAACTTCCAACTCAAGCCGGGGAAGTACTACCTCTCCTTCTTCGCCCCGTCCCAAGCTGATCCAGATGATTTCGGTGGGGAAGTGTTCCCCATCACTGTGCCCGGGACAGAAGGAACGACCTGCACCTCCACTGCTGCAGTGGAAGGTAATCTCCCGCTTGTTGTTGAACCAGCAGTGTTTGATGCGGTTATTAGTGCGAACACACCGTTCACCAAAAAAGGATTCAAGATCACCAACCTCGGCGGGAGCACGCTTCCCAATATTTCAGTGACGATTCCAAGCGCGTTTGCGTCTTATCTTTCCATTTCCCTTGGCAACAGCACGACACTGGCACCCAACGCGAGTATGCTCTACTCCGTGACGATTCTGAGTCTTCAGGACGCGGTGAGCATCAACGCATTCATCAACCTGACGAGCAACGGCACCTTGGTCGGGCAGATTCCTGTGACCATTGGAACGATCCTCCTTGATTCTGATACTGCCTCCTGTCCGGGGGTTGCTGGTGAATTCACCGTGACCCCGTCGACCTGGTTTGCCCAAGGCGTTGTTGGAGAAACACTCACCAAGGAATTCACCATCAAGAATAATGCCGACAAGGCCATGGAAGTCAAGGTCACCACGTCGACAAGCCTCACTGATGCGACGTACGAGCCCCTGACTGTGCAGGCAGGGAAGACTGACACACTTACAGTTACCCTTGAGCCAGACACCGCGAAGACCTACCAAGGAACCCTTTCGATTGGTGATGTCGCCGGGGTCATGGGAACACAGTCCATTGGGGTGAGTCTACAGGTGTTCGATGATGTGAGTTCGCAACTCGACGGGCTCCAGGAAGACCTTGATTATTTCGAGCTCTCCTTGTCTTCGACGACAGCGAATCAGTTGGCATCGGTCATCAGCGACATCCAGGACCTGATTGATGATGCACAGAACAATATTGCGATCAAGCAGTATGGTGTTGCAGCTGAGACCTACAGCATTGCCCAGGAGAAGTTCAATTCTCTGGATGCCGTGAGTCCGTACCTTGGCACCGTGACACCAATCAATGGTGATACAGGTGAAGGCCTTGATCTCTTCACGTTCGTGATTCCTGCTGTTGTTGTTTTGGTCGTGCTTGCTGTTCTCATGATCTTCCTCAAGAAGCGGAAATCGAAGGTCTCCAAGGAAGAATCCATTCTTGAGGACGAGTTCCAGGAAGAGCCACAAGAAGAATCCAAGGACGATTTTGAAGAAGAGTTCTAAGCGAGCTCGTCCAGCGGCGTGTCCTTCGGTGATTTCTTTCTCAGGACGAAGACAACCACAATGAGGAGAATAACCGCAATCGGGACAATGAAGGTGATAACAAAAGAGAAGATGATGTTGGATGCCCCCTTACCAGGTTCTTCCGCAGGAATTACGTGTTGTTGGTCAACTGGTAATTTTTCCGTGGTTTCATTCTCCAAAGACGCCAGCTGGTTTTGGACAGCGCCGTACTGGTCGAGGTTTGATCCGTACTGAGCGTTTTCGTAACTCGTGTACCATGCATCTGCAATCTCGTTTGCCTGCTCTTTCTGATCAGCTGACAAATTGGGATCAGCTTGGAGTAAGGCAAGCTGATGTTGAATGTCACTGACGAGCTCGTCAGTGGTGAGAGCAGCTGACGCCTTCTTGACCACATCGCCGCTTGTGCCGATCGCGGTAATACCATAGAATGCGTTCGGGTCATGTGGGGTGATCGTGAACGGCACGGAAACGAATTCCCCTGTACCGAGGGTCACGTTCTGCTCTGTCATAGAATAGGTCAAGCCAGGGAACTCGACAAGCTTGATGGCGACCGTGAGTGGAGTCTGGCCGTTCTTGAGCTGCAATGAGAATTCAGCAGGCTGCTCGATCGGAACATCAAGGCTTTGCGGAAAAAGGGACATGGTGAAGGTTGGGGGAAGCTGTTGTTGTTCTGAAACGTGCAGGGTCGCGGTTGTTTGCTTGGTGCAGCTGGTTCCTGTGCACTCGGTCATGGTTGCCGTAACCGTGATCGAGTAATCGCCTTCTGTTGCTGGCGCCGTGACTGTGACAGGGATGCTGACGAGTGGATTGAAAAGGTCTGTTGTCACACGGGTTGTCTGCAGGGATGCATCGATTGCTGACGTGATACTCAGATCAAATGCTTGCTCTGCAAAAGACTCAAGGCGGAACTCAAGTGAGTGGGAGGTTCCTAGTTGTGCTGTAGGGTGGGAATCAAGGAACCCGATGGCAAACAGGTCGTTGTTCCCAAGCGGGTCGTTCGGTTCTTGGGGTGTGCCGATGTCAACATCGCCGATGGTGGAAGAACACACCTGGAGAGTATAGGTTTTGGTGAATGCAAGCGCTGGTGCGGTTGCGGTGACCGTGAACGGGCCAGTGCAGGCAGTTTCATTGGCTTGGCCGAAGAAGCAGATCGGCACAATGACGGTGTTGTTGTCGTCGGTCCCGAAGTTGGCAGTGGTGAGGTCGTCCCACTCGGACGAGGCGCTGCTTTCGAGGGTGTAGTTGATCTTTTGGTCAGTGAAGACGCCGAGATCGTCGGGGAGGGTGATAGAGACACAGGAGACGTTCCCGGGCGGGACCGTGAAGACGAGGTTGTCGGTGAGGGGGAGGGCCTGGGCCACTGTTGGGAGAAGGAACACGAGGAAAAGGGAAATGATTTTTTTCATGGGGTTAGGTAAACGTGACGGTTATTTCTTTTGGTTGTGCGGCAAAGGTGTCTGTTGTTTTATCATAAACGTCGACTGTAATGGTATATGTTTTAGCTTGATTAACAGGATAGCTACAAACATATTCAATTATTTTTTGGGATTGAAAAGGCTCGAGAAGCGTATTGCCATGATTATCTTTTTCACAATCAATTTCCACTGCATATTCATGCGCTGTTTGGAAATTATCAATTGTAAGGATGAAGGGAATGTCACGGTAGTTTGTAGAATCCGCTTCAGAAGCAAAGGTAAATGTTTCAGGAGAAAGGCTGAATTGGGGAACACAAACGTCACCAGATGTCTCATTACATGGTTCACTAGAACTCGAGGTTCCGCTATCACCCGGCGACGTTCCCCCGCCGCTTGTTCCGCTCAGTTCTTCTATTTTTGCCGCAAGAAGATTGTCAATGACAGTTTGAAGTGTAGTGTCCGCGTTGGGTGGAGCCTGTCCAGCTTCAAGGAAGGCGATGAACTCCGTCATTGTCGGCAACACGGCATTTAATTTATCCTTAACACTTGTCTTAGTTGTCTTCTCAATCGCGGCATTCACGGTTTGTTGCGCTGCTTTGAGGGCAGTTGCTGCATCAACAGGTTTGGGAGAGGCAAGCTGCTTTGCCTTCCCAACAGCGAGGATCGCACTGTTGATCATCTCAGCAGCAGTCGTTGCCGTCACCGTCCCGTACCCGGACGGAAGGCTGCTCCCACATTCTCCCCAAGCAGTAATACACTCGTCCTTTGGATCCGCAGTCCCGGTTTTTAAGCAGCCGCTCGTTGGGTCTCCGACACATAGGCAGACGGTGAGTGAGTCGACATACTCATTATTACAAATGAGCTTGAATGTTTTCGCGCTCTCCCCTTCAAATGCTGTAATTGCGTCAATATTTTTGTACTCGCTAATCGGGATAAGCGATCCGTCCTCCTTCTGGATCATCGGGTTTTGGCACGGAACCGATGACTGATACTGGCTGACAAAGAGTGATAATTTCGATCTTCCCAGGGTTGTGTAGCCCCCGCTTCCTCCAATAACAATCTGCTGTCCGACGTCGCCACCATACCCGCAGCACTTCGTCGCTCCTGGCACATCATTACATTTTGCGTACAAACTCGTCGTATCGCTCAGATCCTGAATAGATTCAATCGCATTCGCGAAGTTTCCGGCTGCCTGACCGAATTTCTGCGCCTCGGCTGAGATCACGTTCATGTTCGCCTGCATGTTCCCTATAATACCGTTGACCGACCCGAGGTTCACACACGCGAGCATGCCGTTGAAGCAGGAGAGATCCTTGCCACAGTAGCCGGCGTCAAGCTGGTGCTGCTGGACCTGCAGGCAGGCTTCCATCTTCAGGAACTCGATCTCAATGTTCTCTGCATCAATCATGCTCTTCATCATCGCAGACAGCATGTTGCAGATGCTGCCAATGGCAGTGAGCACAAAGGTCCCTGCGGCTGTATACGCGGTAATCGTGTTCTTGAATTCCCGGGAGCCGAGCTTGGACGTCATCTTCGAGATGCCGCTGTGCACTGCAGCATCATTGTTGCCGGCGATCTGGCCCTGGAATTCCGACGGCTTCAAGGCATCATAGAACGCGTATCCGATCCCTACGATCGTGAGCGCGGTTGCAGCAATCGATGCGTACAGGCAGAACTTCTGCAAACTGATGAGCTTCTGGGAAATTTCAAGGATGTCCTGGATTTTCTTCTGGATGTCTTGGATGAGTTCCTGGGTAATGTCAAACAAGGATGTGAACGTCTGCCGCACCTTGATGGCAGCATAGTCGTCGGTGAGCAGCAACAATTCCCGTTTTTGGGCGCCGTTGTTGTAGCTGATCAAAACCGAAATGTCGTTCGGCTCATAGGTGTTTGTATCACCCTTTGAACACTCAGGATCAGCAGGGATCGCAGCCGTACAGTTGAGGGTGAGGTTGCTCGTCCCGAACACGAGGACCTCCTGCTGGCAATAGATGTTCTGGGTCGATTCCCCGTCAAGGGTTCCGAAGATGTTCTCGATCTGGGTGCCTGACGGCTGATTCTTGATGTGTGCCTTGATGTTCACGAAGTGGGGGATCTCGCAGTTCTTGAAGCTGACCGGCTGGTTCGGATGATCAACAACAAGTTTGATGTCCCCTTTCTCCTGGCAGCTCCCAGCAATGTTGTCAACCCGATGGTAATCACAGTAGTATGCGTCTCCGTACATAGGATCCTTGGCACAGGGACAGTCAACGCAGGAGTTTGCTGCGCTTTCCCCGTACTGCGGCTCGCACACGCCGTTGTTCGGGTGGTATTGGGGAACAAGGATGAGATCAGCAAAGGATGCGGTCAGATGCTGCTGGATGATTCCAGACGGATTGATATAGGAACCATCAGGATAGGAAATAGTAAGGTTCAGGGTATTGGGACCAAGGGTTTCATAGGGCAGCGAACATTCAGGGATCGGAGGAAGGGTAAGTTGGCACGTCAAGAGGCCAGTCGGGCTGCCAACAACAACTTCCTTGCAGGTGATGGGATACGGTTGTGGTTCTCCATTCTTCATGTAGAAGACCGCAAGGATTTCTGATTCAGCGGGCTTGTTGATGATTTGGGTAGTGAGATTGATCAGATGGGTCTGCGTACAGTCAGACACGTTCCGCGGGGACACGGAAAGGACAGTCAGGCCAACGTCATTGATGAGCTTGCATTGGGTAATTGCATCACAATATTCACCAGCCCCAGCGCAGCCGCAGTCAACGCAACAGGTGGCGGCGCTTTCCCCCTTCTGGTTGTCACACAACCCGTCACCGCAGAGCGATGAAGGAACTGTGACATCGGAGAAGCCGCTCTTCAGATCCTTGGTAATCGTGATCGGGCCATCACTAAAGCTCGTCTTGAAGGTGATGCTGTTGCTTTGAATAAAGTAGGTGTTTTCTTTGCTGTAATCAGGAAGGAAGAGGGGGATGCTGCAATTGTACACATGATTTGGTGCCCCGCCAACACAGGTGATCGAGCCCGTAGTGGCCCCAACGGTTTCGTTCTTGTTCTCAATGATTTTCCCCAGTTGGTACTCAACATTCGTCACCGAAAGGTCCGTCGGCGGATTGTTGATTTTGGCAACAATATCAATTGTGTCACCGGCGGGGTTGTAATCAGGAATAAAGGACGTGACCGAGAGCACGGACAATGAAATCGTTGCCTCTGATGAACAGACCTTGGTTCCGGCATTGCAGAAGAATCCTGACGGACAGCTGCAGTCGTAATTGACGGTGATATCAGGAATTACGGCAGTGAGTTCCTTGAGGATCGTGGTTGCCCCATCAGTGTAGGGGATGGTTGTACTTACCTTATTGGAATTGATAATGTAGCTTCCGAGCCCACATGACACCTTTGATGAGAGTTGTGTAACACAGGTGTAGGTGTTCCCGATGCCTTTTGGGCAGCTCACGGAGAACTGTTTCGCACCGAAGGAGAGGAGTGCAGTGATTTGTGCCGGGAGACTTGCTGGTGGATTGTTGATCTGGACGGTGACGTTGACTGGCACGGCCTGGTTACAATTAGTAACTGGGGAAACCAAGGCAGAGGTCACGGACATGGTGATGTCATTGGGGTTCTTGCAGCTGCCGGTTTCCGGATCACCGCCTGCAATATCACAGTAGGCGTTCAGCCCGCACCCGCAATCATAACAGCAACTGGTTGCGTCTTCACCGAGACTGCCTTCACAGGTTCCGTCGCCGCAGGTGAAGGACGGGTTCTTGTTCAGGACAATAGGATTGCCGATTCCGCTTGTGGTTTTTGGAAATACGAAAAAGAAATCTTTACTGATGGCCGTGATCGTGGTGCTGCTCGGTTGAGCAGTTTCAAAGCTGGGAAGTTCAATTTCGTTGGTGTCAGCGCCGATGCCAAACAAGGAGAGCGCACCGCTAAAGAGGACGCTCTCTGCCCAATTGAAGGGAAGCATCTGGAAATTGCTGATAAAGTTCTTTGTGGGGTTGAGGAACTGGGTATCAGCAACATAGAGATTTGCATCCGGGAGTTCGTAGTTGAAGGTTTCAAATGCATTGTAGCTGATCCGGTTCACCGTGTCCCAGAACCCAAGCCAGGCAACCTGTCCTTCCTGATCTTTCAATTTTACGAGCGTGAGAAGATTGGCTGTTTGGGGATAGGTTGGCCCTCCTACCTTTTGTGAAATATCATTCCAGAGGAGTTCAGTGTCGACGAAGGAATCGAAAATAATCGGCTCAGCTTGAACACATTGTGAAGGATTCAATGCCTTGCATTTGTAGAGGAAGATTTTCTCGATCGAGTGCGCCAAGCTGGCGCTGTTCACGGTGATGCCGACCTTGACCTTGCTCCATGAAATGTCCGAGGGGTCGTGGCTAACCGTAATCTGCCGGTTGATGAGTTTCGAGGGGGTGACGATCAAGGAGTCCTCTTCATTCCCGTTAACAAAGAGATGGATGGTTGCGGCACTGGCCATGGGCATGGAGAGGACCAAGATGCTCGCTGCCACCGCAAAGGCAGGAATCAGGAAGAGGGAAACATTTTTCATAGGATCATGCGTCCAGTTCTGCCCACGTGACCGTGCAGGCCTTGTTTGCTGGGAACGGGGCCTCAAGGACCGGACCGATACCGCAGCGCTTCAGGACTTCGGAGAGGATGATCATGCGGGCGACTGCTTCTTGTTCATTTCCGAAGCTGAACCCTAAATAATAGGGGAGATACACGTAAAGGTCTTTGCCGTCCAGATCTTCGGTGATTTGGTAGTTTGTGGTCATGGCACCGTACATGGTGAAGTCCTCCTCGTCAAGGAGGAGGCCGTTGACGAAGTACTGACCAGGACTGATCTTGGGAACCGTGATCTGGGAGGTCAGACCGAACTCTTGGAGGAAATGCTTCCCGTTCTGGGACTCCAGGAACAGGTGCACTACTTCGGTGGGATACTTCGTCCGGATGGGATTGATATCATTCGTGAAGATCTGGTACGTCTCTGAAACGGTATTGTTCGTGATGAACACGTCATAGAAGTTCAGGCGGATGCTTGGTTGCTTCTGAAGCGTCGCATGAACATCGACAATCTCAGCAGGATCTTTGTTCTGGAGGTAGTCTTCATAGTTTGCTGCAGTAATGCGCAACGGGCCGACACCACAGGGAACAAGGTTTGAGAATGTCCCGGTTGCATCTGTCTTACCCAAAGTGCAGCCAAGGTAGGTGACGGTTGCGTCCTTGATGGGAGAACCATCAGTTGTAGAAACGGTAATGGAACTGTAGCATAACGAGGAGGCACAGAGCGCCTGCTGTTCTTCAGGGATTGGTGACACGATCGTTGCAGTGAGATCGGGTGTATTCTCCTTGATGGTGACATCCACAGCGAACTGGAAGATGTTGTCGGTCAAGGAATCCTTGACGCGGACAATGGCAGGATACGTCATACTATATTTCACGAGAATGGGATCACTGCGACACTTTCCTGTAAGCGGGACAAGTTCAGGAATGACCACCAAGGTGTTGGGATCAACCTGGAAGGTGCTGGGGTTCAGAGAGAACCCGTCCGGCAGGTGGAAGGAAACATCAAGCGCTTCGTAGATCTTGCCATTGATTTCAGGAAGCCCGTACTTTGGTGATGCAGAACTGGTGAACGTGTTCTGCGGAACCTTGTTTGGTAAATAGGTGTGGGCCAGGGTCACGGCAATTCGTTCCTCGACCGCTGTCCTGAACTCATCATATGTCTTTGTGATATGATCACTACAATCGTACGTCGTCACCAGAAGTGGTGTGGTTTGGACTTTGTTTTCAAGTGGTGAAAGTGCCATGCTAATGATGGTGAAATGTGCGAGGTAGGTCTTCTGCTTGTCACTCGTGACGTAGTGTTCAGCGAAGTCGAGTACTTCGCCAAAGGCTGTTGGAACCGTAACAGAGAATGGTTTGTTGATGGCATACCCTTCGACACTCACGGGAAGCTGGACCGTGACCGCGATTTCCCCGCTTCTAATCGTGCTGTCAACAAGCGGCGAGCCAGTGACCACGTTGGGAATGGTGAGTGACTCAATGGCACCGGGCAGGTTTGCTTCAAGATAGTCTGCCACGCCGACACGGAAGTTGCTTTCAACAGGCGGGATCGAGACAGCACCCTGCTTTGACCAATAGGTTACTTTCCTTCCAAGGAAGGAAACACCGTCTTGTGTTGGTGTCAGGAGTCCGCCGTTCCGGGAAAGTTTCTGGAGCGTGTCAATCACGGCACCATGGATCACGTTCTCGATGGTGGCTTCAACGGTTCGTTGCTTCTCAGCAACCCCAGAAGGAACTGGTGAGGGAGTCAGGTCGCCAGCGAGGAACGCATAGGCGATCACGACGACCGCAACAATGATGATACCGAGAATTGCAAAGAATTCGGTCTGCCCGACCCTCATGGGTATAGAATTGCTTCGGCGCTATATATATTCTCTAAGACGAGGAAAGCGCGTTTTTGAGGAGGGTTATGGCCCGTTTGACACCAAGCGCCTCGATGAGCGTGGTAAGACGGGGACCACGGGGTGCGCCGAGAAGTGCTTGGTAAACGAGCCCATAGAACTCCTTTGTCTCCATGCCATGTTTGTTTGCAAGCTCGCTGAACATGGTTGCGTCCGGGGTGCTTCGCTCGAGAAGGGTTATGAGGTCCGTGAGAACGGCCTTTTGTTCCTTGGTTAATGAGTGTTGTTCTTGTTTGGTGTCATCAACATCGTGGATCCAGGCAACGGCCTTTGCCGCAACATCCCGGACCGTGTCCGGGATGGGGATGTCTGCAAGTTTTGCCGCGATTGACACGACGGCGTCTTCGTCCTGGATGATTCGTGCAAGATTGATGAGTATTCGGAAGGGAACGTTCACTGGATATGAACTAGGCGGTTCCAGAAAATGTGCAAACTCGTAGAGGCGCTTTAGATGGGCGCGCTCTTTCTCATTCGCCACCTTTTGCTTGTCGAAATACACAGCAGCAAGGTCGTCAAGTTCGTTCATGTACGCGGGAATGACGAGTGGATCGACCACACGTGTTTTGGCGAGCTTTTTTAGGAATAGGAGACGGAGAGATTCAGGTGACCCGTACTGGAGCCAGAGTTGGGGGGTGAACACATTGCCGCGGCTCTTGGAAATTTTCATGCCGCTCCGTTCAGTGAATAATTCATAGAAGGAGTGCACCGGCGGTTCGAAGTGGAGGATCTTTTTGCAAAGAGCGTCATTGACCGCGACGGACTCAGCAATGTCCTTGCCATAGGCTTCATAGGTGATACCCAGTGATTGCCAGCGGGCAGCGAAATCAGATTTCCATACCAGCTTGCCGTCACGAATGCCGCAGGTGCCGCTATGACCGCAGCCCTGTTTCACGATTTCTGTGCCAGCGGCATCCTTTCCGATGAATGTTCCAGAACAGGTATAGGTGATTTGGTTGGTTACAGGATCAAATGCAGTTGCTACGGTTGTGTTAACATTCCCACACGTGGCACAGATCGGCATGTAGGGAAGTTGTTGTTGGTATTTCGTCTGGCCTGTGAGCTTCTTGATAATGGTTCCCACGTGGGGTGCATGTGTCAGGAGGGTGATGATCGCTTTGTCCAGGGTGCCGTTCTTGTATTCCTCGCTTGCGCGCTTGAGGGTGAACCGGATGCCGAGCTGCTCAAACGCGTCCTGGAGGAGCGCGGTCATGTGATGCCCAAAGGATTGGTGACAGGAACCTTCGGGATCAGGGATCGTGGACACGGGCTTTCCGATGTGCTCGCTTAGTGCTGCAGGGAACCCGGTTGGCACCTTGCGCAACCCATCGAGATCGTCTGTGAATGCAATGAACTCGCTCTGCTCGCCGAGCTGTTCCAATGTTTTGTGGACAACATAGCTCCGGACCCCGTCGCCTGTTGAGCCGATGTGGGGAATGCCTGAGGCACCAATCCCCATTTCGGTGCGGAGCTTCGGGAGGCCGCGGGCGAGTTTTGTTTCCCGGTCCTTGACCTGTCGCGCGATCTGGTCGACCCAGAAGAGGGACTCCATGAGCTCTCATTGACTGGACGAATTATATAAGACAAGAAACGAAACAGATAGTGGGATTGTGGATGCGGATATTTGTCTTGCTCGGATTAATCGTGATTTTTCTGAGCAGCTACTTCACCTTCTTCGTATTTGACAATATTGTCAGCGGCTACATTGATTGCTTCAAAGAAGTCGACGCGATCACCTGTGACATCAAGGCAGCAGGGATCAATATGATCGGGGGCCTCTTCATCATCGGGTGCTTTGCCATGACTGCCATGACCGTGGTCTATGTCTTGATCAAACATGTGATCTTCCCCTCGAATCCGTATGGCTCGCCAGGGCTCTGAACGTTTAAAAATGCCATGGTATAATAGGAGCTCCTATGCCAACGGTCAAAGACGTTGATCCGAACCTGTTGATCGCCGCAGCTGCTGCTGAGCTCGCCAAGAACGAGCACTGCAAGCCGCCTGCCTGGGCTGCGTTCACGAAGACTGGGACGTCGCGGCAGCGGCCGCCTGCCCAGAAAGACTGGTGGTATCTCCGGTCAGCAAGCATGCTCCAGAAGCTGGCCACGGGAAAGCCCATTGGGGTGTCCCGGCTTCGGACAGTCTATGGCGGCAGGAAGAACCGGGGCCATAAACCAGAGCGGCAACGGGATGCGTCCGGGAAGATCATCCGGACCGTGTTCCAGCAACTTGAGGCAGCCGGGTATGTCAAGACGGAGAAAGGCAAGGGGCGCGTGCTTACAAAGGATGGTCGTGCTGTCCTGAAGACCGCAATCCAGCTCGCAACAAAGGCGTAGTATGCTCGTCACAGTTGGGTCGCTCGCATTCGATGACATCACAACGCCGTTCGGCAAAGCAACCCGGGCCATTGGGGGAAGTGCAACCTACTTTTCACTCGCAGCATCGCTGTTTACCAAGGTCGGGGTGATCGCCAGTGTCGGGACTGATTTTCCGCAGGAGCAGTTGCAGGTCATGCGGCAACGCGGGATTGACACGAGCGGCGTCATCACCACAAGAGACAAGACGTTGCACTGGAGCGGATATTATGAGTACGACATGAACGAGGCACACACGAAGAGCATCGACCTCGGACCGTACGCGAACTTTGTGCCCACGGTTCCTGAAGCGTATGCGACTGCCGAGTATGTGTTCCTGGCAAACATTGATCCGAAAATGCAGCTCCAGGTGTTGGCAGGAATCAAGCATCCGAAGCTTGTTGCTGTGGACACAATGAACTTTTACATCGAGAAGGATCCGCAGGCAGTGAAAGATGTGATCAGGAAAGTTGATATTTTCTTTTGTAATGAGTGGGAGGCGCGCGAGTTGTTCCAGACCCCGAACCTGGTGAAAGCAGGAAAGGAAGCGCTTGCCCTTGGCGCGCGCTGGGCCGTGATCAAGAAAGGGGAGCACGGGGTGTTGCTGCTCTCCAAGGACTCGATTGTGTCGCTTCCTGGCTACCCGCTCGAGAACGTCGTTGATCCCACGGGCGCGGGTGACAGTTTTGCCGGCGGGTTCATGGGCTACCTTGCGAGCACCGGTGATCTGAGCGAAGCTGGCATCCGGCGTGCTGCGGTCCACGGTACGGCGGTTGCGTCCTTTACTGCCGAGGGATTGGCAACGAAACGAATTAGTGAACTCACCAATGCAGAAGTGGACCAGCGAATTGCGGCGCTGAAACAGCTTGTGCACTTCTAAGCGTCAACGCGGACGCCATCCCGGTCCAGGGTTGCATCAACCACGTAGATATTGTGTTCCTTCCAGCTGGTACGGACCTTGTTGGCGGTTTCTTCGTCAAAACAAACACCGATTCCGCAGTCGCCGCCGCCGGCACCGGAGAGCTTTCCGGCAGCACCCGCGGCGTTGGCAAGGTCGCTCATCTGTTTGAGCTCGGGGGTTTCGATGTTCACCCCGGAAACGGTCCCGAGTTCACGGAGTGCGTCTTCATTGGTTTGGAGGGCGGCAAGGAACGCCTTAGTGTTATTGTTTTTCATTGCAGTTACCGCCTTTTTTGCAGCAGCAGCAACCGTTGTGATTGCATTGGTGTACGCGTCAGGTGTTGCTGCTTTGTATGCCTTCATTTGTTTCACCATGGTCGTGGTTGATGCGGACTCTTTCGTCCACCCAATGAGTAAATGGAAGGTGTCGGAAATAGAAAGTTCGTTCACAAGAAATCCTTCCCATTGTTTTGTCACAAGTTCATTTACTGATTGCCCAGAATCGAGTTTTGCACTCAGCCACGTGGGATTGCTTTGGTATTCGAAAATACCTCCATACGTTGAGGCAGCAACATCGAATCCAGAACCGATTTTTCCTTGTGTCTTGAAGTGCGTCGCAAGGCTCAGTTTGTACACGAGATCCTTTGTTTCACGTTTTGAAATATCATGGCCGTGGAACTGGAGGATGGCACCGACAACAGCGACAACAGACGCTGCAGAGGAACCGAACCCGACTTTTCGTTTTTCACCGTCGATTTCAACAACAGTTTCATCGCCCCAGGTTCGAAGCCTGAACGGTTTATCGTTTCCAAGATACGACGTGACGGTTTCAATGGCACCTTTCGTGAACATGAGTTTGTCACGTGTTGTTTGCTCTGTTGTATTCCATGTCAGGGTTCCGTTTTTTAGGGTGCCGGTTGCCTCAAGACCAAAGTCATCGAGTTTGACATGAATGGTTTCTGCTTCTTCAATTTCAACATACACTCGTTTTGAAATCGCCATGACGAGTGCGGGGTTGCCGGGTTCGAGGATGGACCACTCACCAGACAACATGAGTTTGCCAGGAGCAGAAATGCTGGTCATACTAGAAGAGGTGCTCCTCCACCAACCGGGCCGCTTGTCCTGGTTTGCCGATGATTGTTTCCCTGACGCCGGGGATTTCTTGCAATCGTTTCTGGAGTTCTGGGACGTCTTTCTCAAGACAGAACACTTTCACTTGCGGTCCAGCGTCCATAGTGAAGTAGGATTCAAGACCTTCGTCGCGCCAGTCCTGGATCGCGTGCATGATCGCGATTGTTGTTGGGTTCCAGTACAAAATAGTTGGGATAGTCGTAATCATGGTTGCGTGCATTTTCAATCCGTTTCGTTCTGCGGTTTCTCCAACTTTCGTGAAGTCTTTGTCGCGGATTCCTTGGCGAACGACGTCGAGATCTGCAGGAACCGTGTCAAGCCAGCCCTGATACATAGGCGACGTCTTGATGGTTTGTGACATGCCAGCTCGGCTCTTGATTTTTTTCTCACCTGTTGCGGTGATTGCAACGATCATGCGGAATGCTGGCCAGTGGTCCGGTGTGGCAACTTGTTTCCCGTAGGAATCGTCGCCATCTGCTTGTTCACCTTTCAACCATTCAATGAAGCCTGCGCCGACGGATCGTGATGCAGAACCAGAACCGCGTCGGGAAAGAATGGACAGTTGTTTTTCATCGAGGTCGAGGCCAGCTGCTTTTGCAGCTGCAACAGAGAGCGCGGCAAACCCGGATGCAGACGAGGCGAGGCCAGCTGCCGTCGGGAAGCTGTTTTCTGATGCGACCTTTGCTTTCTTGTTGATGTTCGCCATGCCGCGGACTAAATCGAGATGTTTGATAACTTGGTCAAGTTCCTTTCCTTCAACCGATTCTCCATTCATGGTGAGTGTGTCGGCTTCAAAGTCGCCGAACTCGACAGTTGTTTTGGTGTGGAGGCCGTCCACGGTCATGGACAAGCTCCCGTTGTTGGGAAGCATGAGATCTGCGTCTCGCTTTCCCCAGTACTTGATCAACGCAATATTCGCGTTTGCAATCGCCGTTGCTTTCATAGTTTCACTCCTTCGACCCCAAGGTCAACTTCAATCGGCTCAAAGCCGAGGTTGGTGATCGTCTGTGCGAGCTTCACACGATCAGCATGATGACAGAGCATGATGCCCCCGCCGCCGGCACCGCAGAGCTTTGCTGCGCCGCCGATGTCGCGCACGGCTTCGGCGATTTTGTCAATCGTCGGTGTTGAGACGCCGAGTTCTGCGAGTGTTTTCTGCGTCAGGTTCATCAGGGTGCGGACGGTGTTGTAGTCTTTGTTTTTTAACGCGGTTTTCATCTGCACGGTTGCTTCGCCGAGGGCTTTGACGCGAGGCGTGCGGAAGTCTTCTGGTTTGTCTTTGACTAATTGGACGAGTTCGCCGGTGTTCTTTTCTGGAGGGCCGGTGTAGACAAGGACGAAGTTTTCGAGTTTGTGGGGGATTTCGTCTTTGAGTGAGATGATGTCGTTTTTCGGTTGGTTCTTTCGGAACCAGATCAAGCCACCAAAGCAGCAGGCTGCATTGTCGCCGCCAGACGGCGTGCCGTGGATGACTTGCTCGAGCTTGAATGCGATGTCATTGACGCGTTCAAGTGAGATGGACTTTTCGTAAACAGTTGCGATCGCCTTCACGAGCGCGACAGCCAAGGATGACGAGGAACCGATACCGGCACCGACCATCCCAGCGCCGTCAATGGTGACAGAGACACCGCCGTGAATGCCAAGCTCGTGGAGGGTGATGCCGACGACGGCTTTGCGGTAGCCGCTGTAGCCGTCGCTCCGAACAAAAGCAAACAAGTCACTGAAAGTGCCCTTTTCCTTGCAGGAGTCCCAGAGTTTTTGAACCTGTTGTGTTGTTTCCACAACATCGTCGAGTGACCACTCCCGGGGGATTGGGCTAAATCGCTTGTCAAGGTAAGAAACGTTTTCTGCCTTCTCGGCCGTGACCGTGGTCTGGAGGCCGATGGCAGCGATGATCGCTGGTTCGCCGTAGACCACGCTGTGCTCGCCGATGAGGTGCACCTTTCCAGGGGCGGAAACCGTGACCATACAACAGGGTAGATATAAGTATTTAAATATTAGCCCGTAGATGGGGGTATGTCTGAGCTGTATGTTCCTCGGCCGGTTGTTGGTGTTGCCTCCAGTTTTGATGGGATTATCAACAACGCAGTTGACGAGTGTGCTGCAGTTTCTTTCGGGGCGTATGATGTTTTGAGCCCGGGAAAACTCAAATCTATTGGATTGGGTCGCCTTGCTCATCCAGCTGATCTGACACCCGACCACCGTGACCATCGTGGGTATGAGGCGTTCCGACGGCTTCGTCCGTTGGTTGCAAAAGCCGGTGACTATCTTCCTGTTGTGGAAATAATTCATGAGGAACCTGGAGCTATCGATCGCATGCTCGCTGATCCAAACAACCGCGAGGCCTATCAGGATGCAATTCAGGTATACAAGACGAGATTGGAAGCAGCAAAAGCAGACGGCCGTTGGGAGAAGTTTGGACAAAAGAAAGTTGGTGTATTCTATATTGAACGTAACCGCCTGAAAACACTTGATGAACAAGCATGGAACGGAATGCAGAGTCCTATGGCTCAAACAGTCCGTGAATTTCATACACTTGTTGATGCAGCTGAAGTTACTTCTGATGGGAAATTTATTGATGGATACGCTCCTTTCTTTGCGTCATCAAAAGATCCAGTTTCTATTTTTGATCTGTGCCTTCTCTATTCCCGGGAAGACCGTCTCGAAACCGGTATGGTTGGTCCAGGAGCACAATGTGTTATCTCACGTGACCGAATCTATGGAAACGATGTAGGTGAAGGTGACAAGGTCATCCAACTCAGTAAGGTTGCATCTACGCTTCGTTCGTCACATGATAGGATCGTTCGTGTTGATGATCGGTTTGATAGAGAAGAAGTCGATGCACTAAGAGCTGCAGGCTTTGACCATGTTGTGGTTATGGAAGGCGGCTATGTGTTCCCATGGGATCTTGATGAAGCCCGGGAAGAAGGAAGCGGTGTGACCGTGCTTCCACGAGAAGGATTTGCACAAGCATTTTCTGACTATGCTAAAGCAGAAGGCTTCTGATTAATCCAAATTTTCCAGAAACACCTTAAACGCTACCCGGCACGCTGGTGTAAATGCTTCTGGTTCCTTTTTCATCTTCATTTTTGCTTCGTCGAGCGTCATGATGACAAATTCCGTCGCTTCTTTACTCTTCACAAAGGGGCCATCAGACTGTGCGGAAAACACCATCAGGTTCTGCATATGTTCCGGTTCGTAGCTTTTTGCTGGACCAAGTTTTTTCAGCGACACGGAAAGACCGGTTTCTTCTTTGAGTTCGCGTGCTGCTGCAGTTTCGTAAGTCTCGCCAGAATCAACGTGACCTGCGCCAGCTGCTGTCAGAAGATTTGGAAACGTATCAACCCAGGCAGCGCGTTTCTGAAGCACAATCGAGCCGTCTGACTTGACAACGTAGATTTGAACAAGCCGGTGGATCAGCTGCTTTTCATGGCACTCCTTTCTCGTTGCCTTGCCAATGACCTCGTCGTTTTCGTTCACCACATCGTAGATTTCGGGCATGAAATTCCTTGTAGACATTTTTTAAATATGAGACATCAGGTGTGATGATGAAACTTGCAATCTTTGACTATAATGGCTTGCTCGTCAACGATCTTCCTGTCCACGAACAGGCGTATGTGGAACTCGCAAAACGGCACGGAAAATCATTCTCCCTCGATGACCTGAAACAGCTCATGCACACCCCAACAAGGAAGAAAGTAGAGTGGATCATTGGCTCGCCAGACGAGGAGAAGATTGCCGCTGCCCTGAAAGAGAAGCAAGACATTTACATCAACCTTGCGAAGAAGGGCGTCCTCTTCCCCGACACGCGAACCGTGATTGAATCGCTCTCTCAGAAATACAAGCTCGCCATTGTAAGTAATTCAACCCGCTACCAGATTGTTGAAGTGTTTCCAAAGGAGTTGCTGGAACACTTTTCAGTTGTTATGACCTACGAAGACATTACCAAACCAAAGCCAGCGCCCGATTCCATTCTCGACGTGCTCACGAAACTCAGTCTCCCGAACACCGAGGCGTGCTATGTTGGTGACGAGCTTTCTGACATCAAGGCAGGGAAGGCGGCGCAGGTCCTTGCAATCGGGGTTCCAAGCGGGTATCACTCAGCGGAAAAACTCAAAGCAGCAGGCGCTGATGTCGTCATTGGTTCGCTCTCGGAACTCGAAGCGGTGCTGGAAAAACACTAGTGAACAAACTGTTTGGCCATTTCTCGAATGTCTTCAAAATAGAAGTCTGCGCCTTCTCGTTTGAGGATTTCCCGGTCAGGAACTTCTGAAAGCGTTACAATCGAAACAACACCCGCGGCTTTCGCAGCTTGCACATCAACCGCAGCGTCGCCAACGTACGCGGTTTTCGCACGCTCGATGCTGAGATCGTCACAGATTTTGAGAATGCCGTCCGGGCTCGGTTTCTTGATGTTCATGTCCTCTCCTCCCAACAAATACGAAAACCGGTCCAGATACGGACCAAGGTCACGATCAAGCGTCGAGGATGCGGCGTTGCTCCAGATAGCAAGCGTGTAGCGGTTCTTGAGTTCGTCAAGGACTTCAGGAATACCAGGAAGGACTCGAACAAACTGCCCAGCAGCCTGGGAATAGAAGAATTCTTTGTAGACGTTTCGGGCATCTTTCATCTTTTCGTAATCTGCTTCTGTAACGTATCGTTCAAGAAGTGCGTCGCACGCTGCTTCTGGTGCTTCGGTTGCAACAAGCTTTTCAATTGTTGTTCCTGCCCTCTGGAGCGCGTACATCAAAGTGAGGCACTGCTGGCTGTTGTTGTATTTGCCAAGGGACCGCATCAAGCGATACTCTCGTTTGGTGTATGATGTGGGGACGCCGATTGCCTTCAGCCCACGGAGCATTCCTTCGAGTCCTGCAGGGGCGGAATCCCGGAGGACACCGTCCACATCAAAAATGAAGAGTTCAAGATCGGGCATGCAAACGTACTGCAGGAAAGATAGATAAAAGATTCATAACAGTGTTATACTCCCCTTTTAATAATCTTCTGACTAAACACCTCCGCCTGAGGTGAATATTGTATGAGTAAGGTCAAAGACCCGTCGCTCGCCCCCCAAGGGCGGCTCCAGATCGAATGGGCAGCCAAGCAGATGCCCGTGGTCTCTGCGCTCCGCGAGGAGTTCGCGAAAACCAAGCCCTTCAAAGGCCTCGTGATCGGGGGCGCGATCCACGTCACGAAGGAGACTGCCAACCTGATCCTGGCCCTCCGGGACGGAGGCGCTGAGGTGGCCTGGGCAGCCTGTAATCCCCTTTCCACACAAGATGACGTCGCAGCAGCCCTCGCCGAAGAAGAAAACGTCCACATCTACGCCTGGAAGGGTCTCACGAACGAGGACTACTACAAGAACATGGACAAGGTCCTCGAGCACAAGCCTGTGATCACCATGGACGACGGCGGCGACCTAGTCTTCCGGCTTCATGAAAAGCATCGTGAGTTGATCCCGTCAATAAAGTTCGGGACCGAGGAAACCACCACTGGTGTGGTCCGCCTGAGGAACATGGCAGCGGACAAGAAACTCGGCTACCCCGTCATCTCAATCAACGATGCAATCACAAAGCAGGATTTTGATAATATTTACGGTACAGCCCAAGGCACCTTCGACGCGATCATGCGCGCCACCAGTGTGCTGATCGCCGGCCGGACCGTTGTCGTCGCTGGCTTCGGGCACTGCGGCAAGGGCGTTGCGCTGCGCGCGCGGGGCATGAACGCGAACGTCATTGTCACCGAAGTGTCACCAGTCAACGCGCTCCGCGCAGTCATGGAAGGCTTCCGAGTCATGCCCATGAAAGAAGCCGCCAAAGTCGGCGACATCTTCGTCACGGCAACTGGTGTCAAGGACATTCTTACGAACGAACACTTCGAGCTCCTGAAAGACGGTGTCATTCTCTCGAATGTCGGCCACTTCAACCTGGAGATCCGGACTGACCAGCTCCAAGAAGCGAGCACGAGCAAGCGCACTATCCGTTCAGGAACCGAGGAATACACGTTGAAGAGTGGGAAGAAGGTCTTCCTGCTTGGCGAAGGCCGCTTGGCAAACCTCGCGTGTGCAGAAGGCCACCCATCTGCGGTCATGGACCTGTCCTTCGCGAACCAGCTCCTTTCGATCAAGTACTATCTCGACAAGAAACTGGAACCAGGCGTCTACTCGATTCCCAAAGGACAGGATGACGAAGTCGCCAGGAGAAAACTTCAGAGCATGGGATGTACTGTTGATGCTTTGACCAAATCACAGGAAGACTACATCACCTCCTGGTCAGAAGGAACGTAGTATGGACCCCACTGAGCAACAGCAAGCTGCACTGCAGCTGGAACAACAGAAACGGGTCATCATGCTCAGGATTCTGTCGAAGGAGGCATACGAACGGCTGGCGCGAATTAAGCTCGTGAACCCAGAACTGGCAGGGCAACTGGAACTGTACATCATGCAACTCGTCCAAGCCGGTCGGCTGACAGACATGGTCACTGACCAGAAACTCAAGGAGATTCTCAAGATTTTGAGTTCGCCTGTACGGAAGACCTCGATCAAGCGGCGATAGTTTATAAAGAGAAACCCTCAACAAGGAGTCCTATGTCACGGAACAAGGCATCCGGCCGCAAGCGTCGCCTCATCAATCGCGCAACCAAGCGGGACGCGCCGCGCTGGGCAGACATCAAGAAATTCGGTCTCAAGCGGGCTCGAACGCGACGAATCCGTGCCAGCCGCAGGAACTGGCGCCGTGACCATCTGAAGGTGTAACTATGGCCGACAAAGATACCCGCGTGTACACTATTCCGCTTCGCGCTGACTGGCTCAAACAGTCCCGGAATTACCGGGCACCGCGCGCGATTTCGTTTATCCGCGGCTTTGTCCAGAAGCACACCCATGTCCAGAATGTTCTGCTCTCCGAACGCCTGAACAAGGAGATCTGGGCACATACTGTTTCTCGGCCACCAGCGAAAATCAAAGTCAGTGTGAAGGTTGTTGATGATGTTGCCCACGTCAAGCTGCCCTTTGAACCAGACTTCACGAAGAAGGAAGAGAAGAAAGGTGGTTTGAAGGAACGACTCTTAGAAAAAGCAGGTGCAACACCGTCAGGACCGACGCCGAAGGAACAGAAGAAAGAAGCAAAGAAGGCGAAGACTGAAATAAAGAAAACTGAAGAAAAACCAAACACCGCACCAACTGAGAAGAAAGAAACAGCACCTGAAGAGAAGAAAGAACAACCGAAAACAGAAAAACAACCAGAAACGAAACCCGCCTGATTATGTCCTTTCGCGACCAGCTTCTCGCGACCGTCCCTGAACAGCTGCAGGAACACCTTCCCAATACCTACCAACAGCTAGGATCGATTTGTATTTTTTCACTTCCTGCTGCAGTGAAATCATACAAACAGGCGATTGGTGATGCTGTTCTCAAAGTCTATCCGCGGTTCACAACCGTTTGTGTGCAGCGCGGTCCTATTTCTGGTGAACTGCGACAACCGACAATTGAACGCATTGCCGGGAACGGGACAGAGACCGTGCACAAGGAACATGGGATTCTCTTTCACCTTGATGTCACGAAGGTAATGTTTTCAAAGGGGAACCTTGCAGAACGGAAGCTATTGATTCCACTAGTGCAGCCGAACGAGGTTGTTATTGACATGTTTGCTGGCATCGGCTACTTCAGCCTGGGGATTGCCAAGCAGGTTCCGGTGACGCTGTTTGCAATCGAGAAGAATCCGGACGCTGTGTTCTATCTCAAGAAGAACATTGTCGCAAACAAGATCACGAACGTCACGGTTGTCGAAGGGGACTGCCGGACGGTTTCGATTCCGCAAAAGGCTGACCGGATTCTCATGGGATACTTCCCGAATACAGCGCAGTTCTTGCCAACGGCGTTCAGGATGGCGAAGGACACAGCAACCATCCACTACCATGATGTTGGCAAGCATTTGAGAGAGACCATTGAACGTCACGCGAAGAACGCGGGATTCACGGTCACTGCGTTCTCTGAGCACATTGTCAAGAGTGTTGGCCCTCGGACGAATCATGTGGTGTGCGACGTGGTAGTGGAGAAAGGTTTACGTTAAAACGCGGGGTCTCAGAAGTTTATTCCAAGTTTCATCTTCTTTGTTATCCCAAAGGACTTTGAGAGATGTTTCCGAAAACGTGAGGAAGTCGGCGAACTCGTCTTTAATATCCTTCGCGGAGTCGGTCATCCTTTCTGATCGTTTGCTTGTTTTGGGGTCCATATGAAAAGAAACGTCTTCTTCCATAAATGGACATGGGTAGGTTGGTTTCTAAATTCCTTTTTATTCTAGCTAAAACCCGCTGGCTGATAGGATAACACTGTTATAAAGGGCAAGCCACAAGCAACGTCTTGGGGGGGGACGCTGCCTGTGGACCAAGGAGAACGAAACCGACTGCTAGCGTGGGGGTTACGCTAAAAGCTTGCTGACACAGACGACAGCATCGTTGACCGTCCGGATTCTCTCTCTATCCTCGTCAAGGATGTTGACGTTGAATTCGTCCTCGAGCTCCATCATCAGCTCGACGTGATCGAGCGAGTCGGCGCCGAGATCGTTGATGAAGTCTGTCTTGGAGTTGACGTTGTCGCGTGATACGCCCAACTGCTCGCAGACGCAGTTGATGACTCTGTCCTGAATATCCTGAACCGATTGCTTTGCCATCGTAACCCTTCCTTTCCATCAAAGACTGCAAAAGACGTCCAAAGAACCCGGTTTTCCATCAGCAACCGTCCTGCTGCTCCCCATGTCGAAACCTGTTCCGTGTCTTGGCTTCGGCCTGTGAATGATCACACCAGAGCAGGCATGACCGGACGATGCAATGATGGATAACCATGAACTATATCGTCAAGATATGACGGTAACGTTTATAACTGTTTCCTGCAGCAAGCGGCCTTGCACCAGTTCGGTTGCACAGTCCCTTCCCGTGCCAAGAGCACGCATCTCGACGGTACCATGCTGTCACGGATCTTGTAGGAACTTGTTTTCTCGATTTCTTTTGCAAACGACACAATTTCTCGGTGATAGGGCATGTGGTCCTGCGTCAGCCGGTACTGCGACCCGCCGACATGCACGTAGCCCTTTGCTTCAAGGAAGCGTGGTGAAAACTGATCAGCAAGCTGCGCATATAGGTCAGGATGGAGGAGATTCAGTTTTCGTACCAGCGTGAGCCTCATTGTGGTTGTCGGGAACTTCTTAAACAATGATAATGATTCCATCAGAAGATCCCACGTATTCGGCAGAATGGGTTTTGTCACCTTCTTGAGAATCTCGGGCGTTGGTCCGGCAACGGTCACGTACAGCTGCGTCGGTGGTGTCTTGACCAGTTTCCGTAGCATCGCTGGACTGGTGCCGTTGGTCACGAGGAATGTTGTCATACCTCGCTTGTGAATTTCCTGGATCAGTTCAGGGAGGTGCGGATACAATGTTGGTTCACCAGAAAGGGAAATCGCGACATGCTTTGGCTGTTGCGCTTCTTTGTAAAGTTTTGTTGGTGTTTCTTCGTTGCCACCAAAGCCGCGCAACATCTTGACGTGTTCCTTGATCATGCCGTCGACGATGAATGCTGGTTCGTCCCAATCGTCCGCTGGGTTGTTATGGAATCGAAGTGTGCGCCAGCAAAAAGAACAGTTCTCGGTGCAGAACTGGACCGTCGGCGTGAACTGAATGCACCGCCAGGAATCGATCCCGTAGAATTGTTTTTTGTAGCAAACGTTTTTTCCCCGCAACGACTGCTTGGTCCAGTTGCAGACCTTGATTGCGGAATGCTTACCGATCAAGCGGTACTGCTGCTTCTCGAGGTTCTTGATCTGGGATGTGGTGAGGGCGTTGGAGGCCATAGGAAGACGTGGCGACTTGGGTTTATGAGTGGTGTATAACAATGTTATACGTCAACACGAATCGAGAATTGTACAAGATTATCACTGAACTGCTCAATCCCCCTATAGACAACTGCGTGCATCCCAACCTGCTTCGCCCCTTCCACAAACGTCTCACGATCGTCAACAAAGACGCATTCATCTGGCTTTAGGCCTGTCTCAAACACCTTCTGATAAAACCGCGGGTCCGGCTTCAGCAACCTTTCTTGGCACGAAAAGAGAATCGTGTCAAAGAGTGTATCAAACCCAAGCTTGGTGATTCGTTCAAAGAAGAAGGGATTGTTGTTCGAGAGAATGATCATTTTGTATCGCGGCTTCAGTTTTTTGATGATCCCAAGAAGCTCGGTGTTCGGTTTCAAATGGGAAAAATAAGTCTTCACATACTTTTTTTGGTCGATTGAAATTCCAAATTCCTTGTTCAAGCGTTCAAAATACTCGTCAATCGAAATCAATCCGCCATCGAACTTTTTTTCCCGCAGAGACAATTCGAAGTATGCAAACCGGTCGCGGTCAAGTTGATACTGTTCAGCAAGTGCCGTCCACATTCCTTCAGCATCGAAGAACTCCAGCACGTTTCCCCAGTCAAACACGAGCGCCTTTATCATGGTCGATCTTCTTTCCTCGTTCCTGTGGAATAATCTTCCGCTTCGCATTTGAAAACGATGTCTGCAGCGATCGCTTCCCCAGCGTCAGATACAAAAACAATGACAGCGCTCCCACTTCCGAATGCGGCTGACTCGTCACTGCAATGTTTTTTGTTGCAAGTTGGTACACCTCAGGCTGCACCTTCTCTCCACCAACAACAACCAATAAGTCTTTCGTTGAAACGGTTTTTGCAACCTGTTCCACCGGCAACCCGTACACTGTCAGGTGCACGATCTCGCCCTTCCAGTCCTTGATGAACCGGATCGGATTCTTAACATGCTCCACCGTGAACGTCCCGCCGAACTCTGTTGCAATCCGTTTCGTTGATTGTTCGAGCCCGGTGTCTCGTTCCCCGGAATAAAAGCCGTTGACCACACCCATAGCGCGCGCAACGAGGAACACGTGCGTGCTCATCCGCTGGTCACGGAACACCCGGTGTCCCAGCCGCAAAATTGTGACAGTCATAACGTTGTGTGCAACAACGCGACAACCTTTTTTTCTTTCGCAAACGCGTTAAAGATGGCTGCTGCTTTTTTTGTCTGTTCAATGTAGAACTCAATATGTTTGTGCTCGAGCAACTCCTTTGCCCGTTCCTCAATGACAACACTCCCGTTCAATCCAATTCCGAGAATGAATGTGTCACATAATGGATAGGTTTGCAGGATGGCAACAAGGTGTTCAATCGTAATCCGGTGCTGTTTCGACCGCATGGCGTATGATCCGTCCCACGCCACTAAGACGTCTCCCTCGATGATCGTTTCCCCGATCGTGGCTTCTCCGTACGAAACGTCGACATGCATAATTGTTCTTGGTCTGCAAAGCCTTAAGGCTTTTCTACTCTCAAGTCCAAAGACGTTCTATGCGCAGTGATCCGATCCTCTTCCTTGGCGTCTTTGGAATGGTCATTCCGTATGTCATGGGCATCATCTTCATCACCGGCACCAAAATCTTCCTTGCCGGTGAAACGCTTACCTCCCTACTGACAGTTTTTCTTATTGCAGCAGTTCTGCTCGGCCAACTCCTTGCCTTTTCCGGCTTCCAGCAACTCGGCCGGCGGCGCCAAAGTCCGCTGCTGATCTTCGGGTCCGGGCTCGCCATGGTCTTGCTCTTCCTCTCTTTTGTCGCGACGTCGGTCTACAACGAAACGTATAACCTCGCCTGGTTGGCAACCGGCTGGGAAGCAGCCTATATGGTTCTTGGGCTCTCGATTCTCGGAGCCCGCAACCGCCTTGACCGGTCCACGCAACTCGCTGGCCTGCTCACGGTCATCTTTGTTGTGTTCTTGTTCCTGTCTCCACCGCTCGCGGCGCTCCTTGGCCTCTTCGCGATTCTGGCACAGTTCTGGGCACTCCTCAAAGCGTACCAACGCACGCTTACACGAGAACGCGCGCATCAACACAAATCGCACGCTTGTCGTTAATCAGCACGGGGTTCAAATCAAGCTGCTTGATGTTCGATTTCTCAACCATCTTGGAAACCGTAAGAAGCAAATCTTCGAGGACCCGCAGGTTCACGGGCTTCTGTCCTCGGAAACCAGTCAGCAATGCATTCCCTTTGATCTCCGCAATCATGGCCTGTGCATCCTCTCGCTCAATGGGGATCAACCGGAAGGACACATCCTTCAAAACTTCCACAAAGATGCCCCCGAGACCGAACATGAGCACGGGTCCGAACTGAGGATCCTGGATTGCCCCAATGACCACTTCCCTGAAATTGGTTCCCTTCACCTGCTCCTGCACAATCGCTCCGGTGATCTTTGCTCGAGGATGGTGCCGCCGGGCCCCTTTTGTGACCTGCTCGAAGCCGTCCTTGACCTCCTGCTCGTTTTTGAGGTCAAGGAGGACGCCCTCGGCATCAGTCTTGTGGATGATATCAGGAGAAGCCACCTTCAGCACCACTGGAAAGCGCAGGGTCTTGGCGTAGGTCACTGCCTCCCTGGCATTCTTCGCGTGAAAGAGTGCTGGGGTGGGGATTTTCCACTTTTTGAGGAGACGAGTCGTCTGGGCAGGGTCTTGCAGGTTCATTGAATTATACCTTGATCAATGATATTAAAAAGCTGACGCCGGCGGCAGGAGTCGAACCTGCATGTCCAGAGGACACTCGTTTTCGAGACGAGCGCGTTAGCCATTCCGCCACGCCGGCCTGTTGTTGATTTTAATAGTCTTCTATTAATGGTTTTGCTATGCGTGTTATCCTTATTGTTAACAAGGAGAAGCGGGAATTGGACCTCCCCACAGGGAGCACGGCTGCCCAGGCCCTTGCCGCAGCCGGCCTGATCCCCCAATCCTACCTTGTTGCCAGGGGCAAGGCGATCATCCCGGACACCGCCGAGCTCCTCGAGCAGGACCAGCTCACGGCAATCAAGATTGTTTCTGGTGGGTGAGATAGTATGGCATCCTGTTCCTGCGGCAAGCCCGCTGTATACTATAAGGCGTATGAGGCGCGGCTGTACTGCAAAGGTTGTTTCTGCAGAAGCATTGAAAAACGTGTGAAGAAAACGATCACCAAATACAAGCTGCTTCAGTCAAACGACACGGTCGCTGTGGGATTTTCCAGTGGCAAGGATTCCACATCACTGCTCCATCTCCTCCATGAAATCACCGGGCCCCGGCGCGACATGAAGCTCGTTGCCATCTCCATTGACGAGGGGATCACCGGCTACCGGGACACGAGCTTGAAGCTCGCAAAGCAGGTCTGTGCGGGGCTTGGTATCGACCATAAGATCGTTTCTTTCAAAGAGGCCTACGGCAAGACCCTTGACGATCAGATACCAAAGATCGAACAGGGCAAGGCGTGTACGTATTGCGGGGTTGCACGACGGCAGCTCCTGAACTGGGCAGCCCGCGAAGCAGGAGCAACCAAACTTGCTGTTGGCCATAATCTCGATGATGAGGTGCAGGCAATTCTCATGAACTGGATCCGCGGTGATCTTGTCCGCGCCAGCCGTCTGGGAACGCGCACCGAAGGGAATGATCCAAATTTCATTCCCCGCATCAAACCGCTCCGCTTCATTCCTGAACGGGAAACCGCACTTTACGCGTCCCTGAAAGGGTTTCCTGTTCATCAAGGAGAATGCCCGCACGCAACTGGAATCCGCTTTGATATCCGCGACTTCCTCAACCAGCTTGAAACAACGTATCCCGGGACGAAATTTTCCCTTATCGAAGGATTTGAAAAGATCCAACCGTTCCTCACAACAGCCGTTGCGAAAACAACACACCCGATCACACGTTGTGCTTCATGCAAGGAACCCTCGTCACAGGAACGCTGTAAGGCCTGTGAACTCTGGTCGTATTAATATACTTTATATAGCGAGCCTCACCAACTAGTATTTGGGGTTGTTGTGTCATGAGGCTTGTGTGGGCAAGTTTCGTTCTTTTCGTCGTCCTTCTGAGTGTACCGGGGGTGAGTGCTGCATCACAGCTTTCATGCCGATTTACAACACAAGGCGAAGTGTGCCAGAGCGCTCAGGGCGAGATCACCGTCTATCATTTGTTTGATGTAATGAATTCACATATCGAGATGCCATCGCAAACGAAATTCGCTCAAAACATCTCCTTTTGTTGTAAGGTCAACGACAACTCCAATGTTATTCTCCAAGGCGGCGCTTGTGCTGCCGGGCCCATCATGGGACAAGACAAGATGATTCTCATGCGCCTTGCACAAGCAACGGACAGCCATGCACAAAAAACGACCTATACTGGTACCCCTTATACTACTGACCTCTGTCTCGGGATTGCCAATACCGGAAAGGGAACCGGGGCCTCCTGTTCGTACAAAACAACCTGTTCGGGAGACGAACTGTGTTTTGGATCAATCAAACAGGATACCAACTCCCATGTTGGCGATTGTAGCAGCAGCGCCTATGCAACCAAGATCTGTTGTGACCTTGGGTGGGATGTCACTGGTCCGACGGTCCAGTTGGATCCTGTTTCCAGTCCGACCAGCAACACAGAACCAATCATCACTGGAACAGCAACCGATACCTCGCTTCCCATCTTCCAAGTCTGGGTCAAGATCAATTCAACAGTCACTGGTGACACGATCATTGCTGGAAACGCAACGTTGAATACTCCAGGATCGCTGGTGACGAATTTTGTGTTTGCCCCGGAACTCACTACAGTCGATCATTCCTATCTCGTTACAATCTATGCAGTTGATAACGGACAAAACAAGGGAGCCGCCAAGACAGCTCCTCTTGTCGTTGATGTAACACCCCCTGTGGTCACACTGAGTACAGCAGCGAGCGCGACTGCTGACACCACACCCGTATTCTCGTACACCGCCACTGATGCCACGACCCAGATCAAAACGCTCAAATACCAAGTCAAGAAAGCGACAGGAGGCACGGTTGTTATTGATTGGACAACGATCCAGACACCGAACACCTTCGAAACAGGAACCCTCACTGACGAGACGTATGTGGTCACGCTCCGAGCTACTGACTCGGTCGATCTAAGTGCCACCGATGAAGAAATTATTATTATTGACACCAAAGCGCCCACGACCACAGACAATGTTGATGGCAGTGTTACCTATTCGCCGTCTGGTGTTACTTTTGATCTTAGCTGTAACGATGATTATGGAGGCGTTGCCGGAAGCGGCTGTGCGACCATCAAATGGTGCCTTGCCCCTGGCGATGCTCAAACACCCTGCACTGTTCAAGAACAGGGGAGCATCGTCGACGGAAAAGTTCTTGTCGCTCCCCCTGAATGTGTCAGTGGTGTCTGTACTTGGAAAATCTTCTATCGGTCCATTGATGGAGTGGGAAATACAGAAGCGATTAAACAATCAGCTATTATTGTCTTGGATGCCGAGAGTCCGACTTGTACTCTCACAGCGCTCCCCGCCTACACACCTACAAACACTGTTTCCTTGATATGGACAACAGAAACCGGCTCGTCGGGAACCCCGATTGAAAGTGTTGTGATCCGCTACAAGAAAACAGGTGACACGAGTGAAACTGAAGTCCCAGCAACAATATCGCCAACAGCAATCGGGAATCTCGCAACCAACACGGAATACCAGTTTCGCTGTTTGGCAACAAGCGGGACCGGGCAGACAGGTTCCAGCACTGCAGTCAAAACATATATCGACACGGTCCCGCCGCGCATCACCGTTTATCCTGTTCCATCGTTCTTGAATACGACCGAGGTTCCCATCTTCTGGCTCGCGAATGATACGAACACAAGTGTCTCCCCGCCAATCGGTTCTGGTGTTGTTTCTTTGACCTTCCAATACCGCGTGAATGGCGGGACATGGGCAACTTGGAAGGTATTGGAAAAAACAGATCCTGGCTTTTCGACCAACCCAACAACACCACAGAAATTTGGAAAGGATAACATTCCTGTTTCACTCACTAGTGGAGCAACCTATGACATTCGTGTTCTTGCAACCGATGCAGCCGGTCATAACAGTCCTGTACCACCGCCAGCAACAGTGCTGATTGATTTTGGCAAACCAGTGTGTTCCCTTGACGATCTCCCACCATTCGCGCCGCTTGACGGCGACGCCACGGTTTCGTGGACATCAATTGATACCGGCGGTTCTGGTGTGGCCTTTGCAACAATCAAGAAGAGTGCGAATCCTCCCAACTGGCAGGACATCCCTCCGGTTGAAAATGACCCAACAGGATCAGAGGTCATCGACCTTGCGAACGGGCAAACGGTATTCTTCCAGTGCCGCGCTTTCGATTTTGCGGGAAACAAGGGGGACGCATCGGAGATTGTGTCGCTTTCTGCTGATTATGCCGGCCCAACAATCGGCGTTACCACGGCAACGAGTGTAAAGCTGCTCGAAAACCTTTCCGTAGCAGCAACGATTCTTGATCACTTCAATGAAATTGAAAGTGTCTCATTAACCTTTAACGGGTCGACGGTTGTGACAACGTCAATAACCGCATCGTCTGATAACCAAACCTGGAACGTGACCTGGACAGTTCCGTCTGCAGGGAAGGGAAAGGGCATCTACTCCTTTTCAATCACGGCAACAGACGCTCTCGGGAACGAGAACACGACAACAAAAACCTTCTCAATCGTCACCTGTGTTGAAGGATCGACAAAATCATGCGGAAGTAATGTCGGCGTCTGTGAAGCAGGCATCCAACTTTGTGTGGATAACGAGTGGGAGGATTGTCAAAACCAGACGTTGCCGACAGTAGAAGTCTGCAATAACAAGGATGATGATTGTGATGGCAGCGCTGATGAAAATCTCACAAAGTCGTGCGGTGGACCGAATATCGGTGTCTGCAAAGTCGGAATGCAGACATGCTTGGGTGGGGTATGGACCAACTGTATCGGAGCAGTCTACCCTGAAACAAGCGAATTCTGTGGCGACGATCTCGACAATGATTGTGATGGGTCAACGGACGAGCTCTGTGCTTGTTCCCAGGGCGATACCCAAGCATGTGGGAGCGATGTTGGTGTCTGTTCCAAGGGAACCCAAACTTGCACGAGTTCCGGTGTCTGGGGAGATTGTGAAGATTCTGTTGATCCTATTCAGGAAATTTGTGGAAACGGAAAGGACGACGACTGTGACGATAGTGTTGATAATGGTTGTGACGTCGTTGGAACCTGTTCCAACGGGTTTCAAGACGCCAACGAAGCTGGTGTTGACTGCGGTGGGGTGTGTCCAACCAGTTGCGAAACCTCGCTCATCGACTCCCCATATTTCATTTTCACCTTGATCGGTGTTGTCATGCTTGTTGCGCTTCTTGGTGTTGTGTTGTTCCTTCGATCACGAGGGAAAGAATTAACGTGGGATGAAGTCCTGAGCCGCTGGTCGTAACTACACTTTATAGCGAAGCACTGCCCCGATACCACCAAGTGCCGCAAGCTGTTCGCCTCTTGGGGTATCGGTTGATATAACCTCAACTGCTGTCCCCATCTGTTCTGCAATCTTGATGAGCTCTTCCGTGACCTCATGTTCGCTTGTGACAGTCATGGTAATACCACATTGTTCGCATTTTTGTTCAGGGAGCTTCTGTCTCGTGAGGGTCTTGGTCTCCTTCTTCTTGCACGTCGGACAGGTGAGGTCAACCGTTACCCAGTCGAATTTCTCGGATAGCAGAAGCAGGTCAACAGCACCTGCTTCAAGGATCTTCTTCACTTCTCGGAAGCCGTAGATCGCAAGCCCGGTGTCTTTTGCAAGCTCCTCGAAATAGCGTTCAAGGATCTGCCTTTCGTGAACTGCAGATGCTTGTTTGATGAGATCTTCACCCCGTTCAACGAGCTCGCGCAGACCGATCTCACCGGTATAGGAGGTGCTCACAATCCCGAGGATTTGCTTCTGCAAGCGGTAATCGAGGAACTCCCCGTCAACGAACTGTTCTTTTACGGGCCCAGGCCCGCCGACGATGATGCCTTTCAAATCTTTCTCTTCCATGAATTTTTCCGAGGCAATAGCACCGACCTTTTTGATGAATTCATGCAACGCCTGTTCCCGAATCCGTTCATACCGGTGCTGCGACCACCCACCTGCCTGTGTCTTTCCTGGAACTGTTGAGGTCAGGGTTTTGATTTTCTTGATGCGTTTGCCCCGGAGCATGCCAATGGTCGCATCGCTCTTGTCAACAATAATCAGCCCGTAGATCTCGCGCTCCCGGATCATGTCCAGCAACGGGTCCACGATAAATGTCTGGTCGCATCGGTACAAGCGAACCTGCAAGGGCTCTGGGGGTTCGAACGACCAGAGTTGGATATCATCCACCCCTTCCTTGTCAGATACGTTCCCGCACAGGACAACAAGCCCGTTTGGTGGTGTCTGGGAATGGGTCTTCAGATGCTGGAGGATCTTTTCCAGTGCACTGACAACATTCTTTCTGGTTGCCTTGCTCTTGATATTGGTTGCTGTGGACTGTTCAGAGCGCAATTGGTCCACGACCTTCGTCATTTGGTAGCCTGCAGGAATGTACACACTGACCAGTTCCGTGTGCCTTCCTCGCAGGACTGCGAGCTCCTTTACTAAAGCTGTGAATTGGCGCTTTTTGGTGTCGTCCATACTCGTGTTGGTTGCTCTATGTTTAAGAAGAACATTTAATACCTCGCTCCCAATTAGTTCGCAAGGGTGTTCATGGACCGGGTGAAAACATACATTGAAGGACTTGATACGATTCTTAGTGGCGGCATCCCGGAAAATCAAGTCGTCCTCCTCACTGGAACGAGCGGTACTGGCAAAACTATCCTGTCCTCCCAGTACATGTACAACGGCGCCATGAAGAACCAGCCAGGCGTCTACCTCTCGTTTGAAGAGCCAGCCTCCATGATCCGGGAGAACATGAAGGAGTTTGGCATGGACTTCGCCAAACTTGAGCACGCCAAAAAGTTCGCCTTCATGAAATACGAGCCTTATCGTATTGAGGATATCAATGAAATGTTGGAATCAACTATTCGTGAGATTGGTGCCCGCCGGGTGGTTATTGATTCCGTTTCAGCACTCGGCCTTCACATCCGTGATCAGGCGGCACTCCGAGAATTGATCTTCAAACTATCGATCACACTCCGTAATTTAAATTGCACGACAATTATGGTCTCGGAAATTGTCCAGGGAAAAAGCCCTCGCCTCTCCCGTTATGGTGTTGAGGAATTCGTTGCTGATGGTGTGATTGTCCTTTATTACGAACGCTTCCAGAGCACCTTCAACCGCGGGATCCAGGTTTGGAAGCTCCGGGGAAGCAGCCATTCCATGAAGATTCATCCCTATGTTATTGACAAGAAGGGTATAACCGTCAACCCTGAAGATGATATGTTCATTCGAACGTGAAAGGCCTTTTAAGGCCTCGTTTGCTCATTACATATGAGTATGCCTTCAATGAAGTTTTCAAAATTTCGGGGGTCACTTCGTAATAAAATCAAGCGTGTCACCACAACGAAGCAGTATCCTCCGTTCCAGGTCCGGGAAACCCGCCATCTCATCATTCTTCCCGCCTACACTGATTGTAAGAAGATTGATGTTCGCTATCCGTTACTCGAGCCGTTCGCGCATGCCCACGTCTACTGGATGCCCGAGGAAAAGCGTATCCAGTATGATGTTGTGCAACCCGAACTGACCGATGAAGACGAATTGAACCTTGATAAAATCGAAAAGGCGCTCCTTGAACTGATTGATGTCAAGATTTCCGTGGTCAAGGAAGAAACCGCGACAATTGAGTACCTTGAACAGAAAGTGACGAGCATTATCGACGAACTCGATATCACCCTGCCGCTCGATCGCTATGCGCGCATTATGTATTACATTTATCGCGACTTCTTCGGGATCAATGAACTCGAACCATTGATGCACGACCCGTACATCGAAGACATCGACTGTTCTGGTCTGAACAGCCCGGTGTTCATTACCCACCGCCGGTTCGGCAATATCCAGACCAATGTCATCTTTCAGGATGCTGATGTATTTTCCAAGTTCATTATTAAACTCTCCGAGCGCGCTGGCCGCTACATCTCCTATGCAAGCCCACTTTTGGATGGGAGCCTCCCCGATGGCAGCCGTATCCAGGCGTCCCTTGCCCGCGATGTCACAACGCGCGGTCCCACCTTTTCCATCCGCCGCTTCCGAAGGAATCCATTTTCCCCGATTGATATCATGAACATGAAGACTGCGTCTTCGCTTGTCATGGCATACATGTGGTTTGTCGTCCAATATAGTGCGAGCATCCTCATCACGGGCGGTGTTTCCACAGGGAAAACAACCCTGCTTAACACACTTTCGATGTTCATTCCTCCCGAAGACAGGATCATCTCTATCGAAGATACTCGCGAAATCAACCTCCCTCACGAGAACTGGGTCCCGTCTGTGTCACGAACAGGGTTCGGTGTCCCACAAGCGTCAGGAAAAAAATACGGCGAAGTCGATCTGTTTGATTTGCTCAAGGAATCCTTCCGGCAGAACCCCGATTACGTGATTGTCGGAGAGGTCCGGGGAAAAGAAGCCTATGTCCTCTTCCAAGGGATGTCCAGCGGGCACCCGTCAATTGGCACCATCCACGCCGGAAGTGCTGATGATGTTATCAAGCGTCTGGAAACCCCTCCCATTGAATTATCAACATCGCTCATCGAAGCGCTTGATGTGTTGGTAGTGATGACGTCTGCGCGCGAGAAAGGTGAATCTGCCCGCCGGATCAAAGAAGTTGTTGAAATCCAATCAATTGACGCGAAAACAGGAAGGGCGCACACCATCAAGAGCTTTGGGTGGATCCCGTCAACTGATGCTTTCAAGGAAAATCTTATTGACTCCGAAGTGCTGAAGCGGATTTCATTTGAGCGTGGCATGTCGTTCGCAACGATCCTCGAAGAAATCACCCGCCGGCAGCATATTTTGGAATGGATGCAGAAATTTAATGTTGTTCAGTTTGGTGACGTGGCTCAGCTGATCAATTTGTACTATAAGGATCCAGCGACTATCCTGAAATGGGTTTCAAGTGGAGAACCGCCAGTTCAGCGGACAACCAAGAAAGGGGTGCTTGAAACTACAACAACTGGTCTCAGGGTCCTGAGGAACCCATGAAGCGCTGCCCGGTGTGCAAAGGCACGGATATCACCCTCATGATTGGGGGCATCACTGGTAAGTTCCAGTGCCGCTGCGGCTATCAGGGCCCGCTCGTGATCGAAGACGAGAAGGGTGTTTATAAAAAGAAAGGCCATCATTAATCTCAACCTTTGTGATCTCATGGCACTCAAGGAATCCTATCTGCGGGTCTTAGAGCTCTTGCCTTCTATCCGGGACCCAGAACAAAAGCAATCTCTCCGCACGCGGCTGAAGTGGACCGGGCTCATCCTGATCCTCTTCTTCATTATGGGGCAGACCTTTGTCTACGGGGTCGATCCAGGGAGTGCCCAGCAGCTCCGGTTCCTGGAGATTCTTTTGGGATCATCCTTTGGGTCGCTCATGAGTCTTGGCATCGGCCCGGTCGTGACCGCCAGTATCATCTTGCAGCTGCTCGTGGGATCAAAAATCATTCCGATTAACGTGACGTCGCCTGATGGGCGGCGGCTCTTCCAGGGAACACAGAAACTCTTGGCAATCCTCCTTTCCTTCATCGAAGGAGCGGTCTATGTGCTCTTTGGTGCTGTCCCTGCATCTGACCCGTCTTTCGTCTGGCTTGTGATCCTCCAACTCGCCGCCGGTGGTATTATTGTCGTCTACATGGACGAGATCATCCAGAAATGGGGATTCGGCAGCGGGATCTCTCTCTTTATCGTTGCCGGTGTCGCCAAAACAATCATTGTCCGAACCTTTAATCCATTGACCCAAGCAGGAGGCTTCCCGGGACCAGGAAACCCACCATCAGGCATCATTCCCTTCATGATTACAACCATTATTGAGGGTCAACCTCTCCAGGCGCTCTTTGCAGCATTACCGCTTCTGGCAACCATTATCGTCTTCCTGATTGCGGTGTATGCCAACGAGATCAAAGTTGAAGTCCCGCTCGCATACGGCAACCTCCGCGGATTCGGCCGCCGCTGGCCACTGAAGTTCCTCTACACGTCGAACATTCCTGTCATCCTGATTGCAGCGCTTTTGGCGAACATCCTCCTCTTCGGGAGAATGATGGCAAACAGCGGCCAGGAATGGATCGGCCAGTTCGATGCCAATGGCAACCCTATTGGCGGCCTCATCTACCTCCTTACCCCACCCAGCACGATTGAGGTCACGGGTGTGATGATCACAATTGGGTTGTTCGCGCTCCTCGGTGCGTTTGTCGCGAACACGATCAAGCAGTCAGCCCTCAAGATCACCGCAGGGTTCGGGGTCCTTGGTATTGTTGTCTGGTATGCGCTAATATTTTCCCTCAATCTTTCGTCTCTTGCCGTCATCCCACTGATCGACTTCGCCCGGCTCGGGTTGTATGCCGCTGTCCTTATTGGCGGGTCAATGCTCTTCTCGTACTTCTGGATGACCACTGCGGGAATGGATCCAAAATCAGTCGCAAACCAGATCGACAACATTGGGATGCAGATTCCTGGCTACCGACGTGATGTGCGCATCATTGAAGGGGTCTTGCAGCGGTACATTCCTGCACTTACCATCCTTGGAGGTGCAGCAATCGGGATGCTTGCCTCGTATGCAGATTTCACGAATGCGATTGGAACAGGCACGGGGATTCTCCTGGCAGCCTTGATCATTTACCAGTTCTACGAACAGCTTGCAGCGCAGCAACTCGAAGATCTGAACCCAGCGCTGCGGAAGTTCCTCGGGCAGTAGGTTATTAAGATCCCTGCCAAATACAACCTTGGATGGCAACGATTCTGTTGTTTGGTCTCCCTGATGTTGGAACAGAGGCACTCCTCCACTTGACTGTTTCCCATCCACGGGCGAACGGCCCGCAGTTCATGGTGCACCATCTGCTTGATGCGGTCCCTCCACGGAAACGTATTACCCCGGAAAAGCTGCCGCTCATTGTTCGGTCGGTGACCGACAAATTCGAGCGGTTGCTCCACGCTGCAGCGAACACCAACGAGAAACATATCCTGATTACCAGTCCAATCATCCTTCCCACACAACTCGGCTACAGCCCGCTCTTTCCAACAAAGATCTTCACCGGGCACAAGATCGATCTGATTGTCCTTACTGAAGCGAAGACAACATTCATCAGGACACCAAGCGTCACCATGCTTCCAAAAGGATTTATCTCCTTTAAACAACTCGAGCAGCTTGAGGAGTTGCAGCACATTCAGCGCTCGCTTGCGGCCCATATCGCTGCACAATGTGGTGCGCCACTTGCTGTGGTGACGATTGACCGGAACAATATGAAGCCAAGTGTTCACACTCTCCTTGATCTTCTGGATCTCGTGGCAAAACCATTTAAACCTTCCCGCGGAGGGTGATGCTATGGCACCGCTCCTCGAACTTGTCCTCTATTCACTCTTGCTTTCCTTTGTCCTCTCGCTCGCCTACCGGTTCCTCACGAATCCAGAGCACCTCCGCCAGTCAAAAGCGAACGTGAAGATTTTCCGAGAGAAGATGAACGACGCAAAGAAGGCAGGCAACACCCAAGAAATGAACAAGTACCTGAGCGAGATGATGAAGGCGAACCAAGTGCAGATGAAAGCGAACATGAAGCCGATGATTGCATCTATGATCATCTTTTTTATTGCCCTCGGTTTCCTTGCCTCGTTTGGGCCAAGCGTTGTTGCGGAACCACAAGACAACATGCTCCAGTTCGGGGAACCGTTCAATGCCTCAGGAAGCCTTGAAGACGGTGTCCTGGCCCTTGACCAGAACGGGAACGGGGATGTGCATGACGATCCCCTCCTGATGAATGGTGAGGTGTTCCAGCGCGGCGAGTATTACTGGCAGGTCGAGCTTGGCGAGACAACGACGAAACTGAACGCGCAGCTTGCCCGGTCGCCGATCGAATTCCCCTGGCTCGGCCACTACCTGAACTGGTTCTGGATATATCTCCTGGTGACCATCCCGTTCACGATCGTCTTCCGGAAGTTGCTGGGCGCGGAGTAGGATAAATCTTTGCTGTCCCAACAAAAGGGTGTATGCGCTATCGTGCTTTTGTTGAACCAGAAGTCCGATTTGAAGGTATCCAGCTTCGCGTTCCGGAGATCAAGCTTCTTGACCAATCCCTGTATGAAGATCCTCGCCTCTATATTGAGCAAGGCGGTGGGGCGTATACAGCAGATATCTCGGCACGGAGCGACGACTGTCCTCTTCCATGTGCTCTTTTACGAGAAAAATGCGTTCCGTATCTCGATGAGATTCAGGTATGGCGTCCCGAAACCCATCCATCTCGTAAGGATTTCTTTCTTGCCTTTCCTCAAGAGAATGGTGTTGGGCCAATCGTGGAAGCGCTTGAGGAAGCGTATACCGGTCGTATCTTTGTCGCCTGTTTCCCGAGACTCGTGGGGAAACGAAGAAACGGACGTGGAAGCCCACCGAAAGGAAAGATCCTGGTCATGGAAGGGTCCGCTGTTGATGCGTACCGCATTCAGTATGCTGTTCGAGAAGATTTTACCTTGACAAGCGGCGGCAACGCCATTGCGATCGAGAATGATCAATACGTTGCTTCGTTCTGAGATCATAATGGACACTGCCACGCGGTATTCCCATCTGGTTGCCGCTGCTTTGGGGGATGATGGCACTGATGCTGCACCGGTTTGCCCGTTCGTTGCTGGTCGTGCTGCGCTGGAGTACTTAAATAGTCACCGACCACACTATTCCTACACCCGGGGTAGCTCAATGGTAGAGCAGTCGGCTGTAGACCGACGTGTTGGGAGTTCGATTCTCCTCCCCGGGATATGGATACTCCTTCACTCGATGAGATCATTGCAAAGAGTCCTGTTGTTGTTCATTCAGAGCGATTTGCGTATCTTCAGACAGACAACCCTCCTTCCGATGGATGTTTTGCAGTTGTTACGGACGCCGACGAAACAACGGTGATCGCGCCGGAGAAACGAGTTCCTGACATCCCGCATCAGAAGGTAGAAAAATGGTTCCGACTCTTGGAATTCCAGATTATTGTCCCGTTCAAGGGTGTCGGGTTCCTGGCAACGATCGCGAAAACGCTCGCTGACCAAGAAATGAACATTCTTATCTGTTCAACGTTCTCGAAAGATTTCTTCCTTGTTCACGAAGAAGATCTTGAAACAGCGGTCCGTGCCTTAATTGAACGCGGCTTTACGATCCATCAAGAAAATTAGCGAACAACAACCCGCTGGCTCTTCAGGTACTTCTTCTCGTCGCGGCTGTCAACGTAGCGCATCCGGGCAGGCGGCATCTTGAGCGCCCCGCCAACAAGCGTGTTCACTTTGTAGGAGAGCAAGCGCGTCTCGCGGGGTGCCATATCCCCGAGGTTCCACACCAGCTCGGTGCCATCCGGTGTCTTCCGAACAACCGGCTTCACGGACTCGTAGGCTGTATCATCGAGCTCAGCGAGCGGCGAGACCGTGTCGCGCACCATGACGTTCTTGATCCTGCGGCCAATTGGATTCCGCACCTCGATTACGATGTGGTGGCGGTTCTTTCCCTTTCGCCGTGAGCCCTTCCGCATCCGCGGCCTGGTTTGGTGATAGATAAGCAAGGTCCCGGCAAGCACGATCATGATCCCTCCAAGGGTCGCCTGGAGTACTGATGGCCATTTCTGGATGGCGTAGGTAAAGACAACTTCCTGACCAGGTCGCACATCGTTCTGTGCACTGACGCAATCACGTTCACCCTGTGCATTGGTTGCAGTACAGACTGTTGGATTAACAGCAAAGCCACTGATAAGGTCCCGATCATGCACTGTTTGTTCAACGACAACATCAGCCGGAACGTTCCCAACGTTTTCGTATCGGTAGATCACTTTTTTCTCCAGTGGTGTGTTCACTTCTTCAACGGTCCGGATGATTTTCTCAACAACCGGAACGTCAAAGAATTCTTTTTTGAAGGTGTTTGGTGCAGACACGCGGATCGAATACCTGCCTGGAGAAGCATAGGGATCAAATGAAAATGTTGTTGCAACTGGTGTGTCTCCGTGTGCCGTGACTTGCGGGACAATCACATCCTCAAGCACAACGCCGTCTGGGGACATGAGTTCGATAAGGACATCTTCGGTTCGGGGATCAGTGGAGGCGATCACGGTGGTGACCTTCAATGTTGTTCCTTCCCGGACCATATCAATGGAATCAACCGCAAACCGCTTGAAGACGTCAATAGTGAACGTGTCTCCTTTCTTCAATGCCGGATTCGTGAAAGACGTTGCTCTGATTGTGAACGGGAAGGTCCCAACCTCATCACCGCTGACATACACGCCGAGATTTATTTTTCTCGTTTCCTGGGACTTCATATTCAGGAGAATGTAACTCTGCGTCAACCATTCCTTATGCTTTCCTTCAATGTTGATGAGGTACTTATCAGCACCATTCCCGGAGATCGTGGCCACAAATGTTCCGAAATCTCCAATCGCCATTGTTGCCTGGCGGGGAGCGACAACCACATCAAGCGCACTCGCGAACGGGAGGGCTACCAAGCTCAGAACCAATGCTGTCAAAAAGACCCCCACCACTCGCATACGCAAACGCCCAAGACTGGTTTCTAATTAGCTGCGAGCTATTTAAAGGTTGTTTTATTACTCACCAACGAAAACCATGCTTAAAAGAGCAAGGAGCAAAGATACGATATGGCTCCTGAAACAAACTTCAGCGGAAAACAAACCAAGGCGCGGAAAGCCGATCATATCCGGATCTGCCTGACCAAGGACGTGAACTTCAAAAAAGGGGCAGGCTTTGACCAGTTCACCTTTGACGCGGTCTCCCTGCAACATAATGCGCTCCCTGAAGTGAAACGTGCTGAGATCGACACGAGCACATCCTTTCTGAACAAACCGTTCCGTGCGCCACTGCTGATCAGCCCCATGGTTGGAGGAACCGAGGAAGCAGAACGGCTGAATAAGCACCTTGCAACAGCAGCTGAGCGGCTCGGTCTTGGAATGGGAGTAGGATCCCAGCGGGCAATGCTCAAGGATCCGAGTCTTGTCAAGACCTATCTCATCCGGGACGTGGCTCCCTCGATCTTCCTTGCCGGGAATATCGGCGGCGCCCAGCTCCTTGAGTCAACGCCAAAGGAGATCATTAACCTGGCAACGCAGATCGAGGCTGATGCCCTGTACGTGCACCTGAACCCCGCCCAGGAGCTGGCGCAGCCAGAAGGGGACACGGACTGGCGGCAAGTAACCGAACGGATTCGCGTGTTAGCCAAGGCAGCCCCGTTCCCGATTCTCATCAAAGAAGTGGGGAACGGCATCTCTGGTGCTGTTGCCTCCCGGCTCGTGAAGAACGGTGTTGCGGCCATTGATGTCGCTGGTGCCGGAGGGACGAACTGGGTGAAGGTAGAGCATCACCGCCAGTCTGAAGGATCAGCACGGGCAAAACCGTTTTTTGAATGGGGGGTGCCGACGAGCGACTGCATTATCCAAGTCCGGCAGGCAGAACCATTGATTCCCTTGATCGCGTCCGGCGGGATCCGGACCGGGAGTGATGTTGCAAAGGCGATTGCACTGGGAGCAAACCTCGCAGGGATTGCAAAACCCTTGCTGCAACCAGCAACGGAAAGCGCGGATGCAGTGCAGAAAACCCTTGAAACCATTATTGAAGAACTCAAGGATGTGATGTTCTTGGTTGGGGTGAAGTGTATTGCGGATCTTGGAAGCGCAACAATTAGTGAGAAAGGGAAATAACAACGTCTTCTGGTTTCATCTTCTTGTATCGAATCTCCCCTTCAATCGAATGGGCTGCTCGGAAATCTGCTTCGATTGGTTTGATTTCCTGTGGAAGCTCCTTAATTGTCACGGGCGTCCGCAGACTCTTTCCCGCCTGCTTCTTTGCTTGCCAGATCACGCTGTCAAGAGTTGTCAGCAGCACGGTTGAAAGGGTAGATTGCGTTGTCCCTTGCTTCGGGAACGGTTCCTCGTGCACATCCTTCCCGCACCGATCCTTCATAATCTTCGCGGTAATGAATGGCAACACCGGCGCGAACGCGGTGAGTGCCGTGTCAAGGACGTGGTTCAAGGTGTACAATGCTGCTTCCTGTTCTTTCTTCGAAAATGTTCCTTCCTTATTGTAGGCCCGGCTCTTCACCAGCTCGATGTAATGGTCGGCAAAGATGTTCCACATGAACTCCCGGAGCGACATAATCGGTTGGTGGAAGTTGTAGTTCAAGAATTCCTTGTTCGCCTCTGCAATGCGCTTGTCAAGTTCAGTAAGAATCCATGTATCGATGTCGAGCAGCGCCGGCTTCTTCGTAGGAGGATCAGGAAACATGCTGATGAACCGCGCGATGTTCCAGAGCTTGGTCAGGAACTTCCCAGCCCCGGCAATCCGTTCCGAGGAGCATCGCAGGTCGCCTTCCGTGATGTTCCCCTCGGTCGCAATCCATAGCCGGAAGACTTCAGCGCCGTATTGCTTGATGATGTCGTGCGGATCGATCACGTTCCCCACAGACTTGGACATCTTCTTGCCGTTCTCGTCAAGAATGTGGTAGTTGATCCAGACGCCGTCGAACGGGAGCTGGTCGGTCAGCTGATAGCAGCGCAGCAGGCTGTAGAACAGCCACGTCCGCACGATCTCTTTCCCCTGGGGACGTAAACTTACCGGATACGCCTTCTTGAAGAACGTGGGCTTGTCCGTGTAGTGGAGAATATACAACGGGGAAACTGAGGAATCAAACCACGTGTCAAAGACGCGCATCTCTGGCTCGAATTCCTTCCCCTTACATTTCGGGCAGGCCTTCACTGGCGGATCCTCTGCCCAAGGCCGGTAGTACTTGCCCGGCGGCGGCACAATGGATGTTGAACAGGCTTTGCAGTACCAGAGCGGGATCTCTGTTGCATAGACCCTGCGACGTGAAATCGCCCAGTCCATGGTAACAGAATCAATCCAATCATTCAGGATCTGCTTGCTGTGCGGCGCATAGAATGGCGTAGCTTTTGATAATTTCTTGATGGTGTTCTTGAACTCGACCTGTTTGAGGTAATACTCTTTCATGGCAATGAACTCGATCTCGTGCTTCGACCGCTCGCAGATCGGCACACTATGCCGGATCTTTTCTTGTTTTACCAATAGTCCCTGCTCCTTGAGCAGCTCGATGATCTTTGCCCGCGCTTGCTTTGTGGTCAGACCTTCCAATGATCCGGTGATCGGCAGCATCTTTCCGTCTTCACCAACTGACTGGACTGCTTTGATGTTCCGCTTGCGCAGGAATCGGACAGCGTCCTGGTCACCGGCTGACGCGCTCATGTAGGCGATGCCTGTGCCGAAGTCCTTGGCTGCCTCGCGGTCAGCAACGATCGGAACTTCGTGTCCATAGATTGGGGTAATCGCGGTCTTCCCATCAAGGTGCCGGTAGCGTTTGTCTGTTGGATTGAAGATGAGGATCGCGTTCGTGGACAAGAGCTCTGGCCGTGTTGTTGCGATCACGACGTCTTCGCCGGTTTCCTTGACCCTGACTTTGACATGGTTGAAGAATGCATCTTTTTCTTTTCGCTCGATCTCGGAATCAGCGATGGTTGTCTGGCAGCCGGGACAGAAGTTGTTCAGCCGCTTCTCTTCATACACCAGCCCCTTGTTCCAGAGATCGATAAACGTTGCCTGTGTCAACGCACGGTAAGTGTCGGAGTCAGTGTAGTACGCATCACCAAGCTTGGTTCCAAAGGACCATGAAGAGAAGCTGATGCCGAGCTTGGCAAAGCTGTCGATTGACTCCTCGGAGGATTCCTCGAGGACCTGGTTGCACATCTGGACGAACTTCTTCCGGGGCACCTCATTTGCACCCATGTTGAATTTCTTTTCAGCTGCCATCTCAATCGGGAGGCCGTTCCGGTCAAGCCCAAGCGGGAAAAGCACGTGATGACCGGTCATGCGCTTGAACCGGGCAAAGAAATCCATCATGGCGTACGTCACGGCGTGCCCGATATGGATGGGCGAATTCACGTACGGTGGCGGGGTGTCAATCGAATAGATGGGGAGTGTTGTTTTCTCGTCGAACGGGTACTTGTTCCGCCAGCCTTTGTATAGGGGTTCCTCAAACGCTTTGTCCCAGCGCTTTTCATTTAGGGGCATGAAATCACGTGTCCTAGAGCGAGTTGGTTGTTAGAACCTTAAATATTCCGGACGAGTTTCAGGATCTCGACCGCCTTTTTCGGGTCACCTCGTCCAACAGGAAAATAGCAGGGAATCACATCCCCTGACGCGCAAGGATAGGTGCGGAGACGTTTTGTCTTCATCGCTTCGGTGTAGTAGTCCCGCAGTCTGATCGTCTTGTTTGTCAATGCCTCGAATGGAATGAGCCCAAAGGTCACGATGTATTCCGGCTGGACAAGTTCAATTTCCCGTTTCAAGATCGGAAGAAACAAGGCAATCTTTTCCTTTTCCGGAAGAGATCCGTCATGACCGGTCCACTTGACTATGTTTGTTGTGTAAATGTTCTGCCGTTCCATTTCCTTTCCGACTGCTTCTGCAAACGTCGGTGACCATGTTGTCGCGTGCTCGATGTGTTCCATGATCTTGTCGTCAAGAAATCCTGCCTGGTGCATGACCCGCCAGTGGTGTTTCCTTCCGATGAACGGAAAGCGGGGACCAGTCCAGGTGGGATGAGAACTGATGTTTCCGATTGTCGGGTTGATCAGGACGAACATGATCTTTGGGTTCTTCGTTTTCCCGGCCCCGAGGATCGGCCGGAGTTCGTTTTCAGGGAAGTGCTTGGCATTCACGTCATCAACATATTTCCAAAGCTCAGCAAGGGTATTGCACTTGATCACGCTACCACCCAAATTCGCTGTACAGTTCCTTCTTAAGGATCGACTGTATTCCCGACCGGACGTACGGAACCATGTTCTCCGGAAGCTTGTCAACAGGAAACCACGAAATATCGTCGCACTTGCTCGGCTCCTTGTTCTGGATTTCCCCTGACCAGGTAGCTGTCGTCACAAAGAAATCAACGCGCTCGACAAGGTCTTTGTCTTTCTGTTCCTCTTTCCGGTGCATGACATGAACGATCACGAGATCTTCCTCGTTGATCTCGATTCCCGCTTCCTCCTTTGCTTCCCTGATCATCGCCTTCCGCACGGTCTCGTTGCCATCGAGATGGCCAGCGATCACACTGTAGTCACCGTCGTACCAGCCCGTCTGGAATCGCCGGAGCAGCAGAACCTTTCCTTCTCTGAAAAGAACAAGATGTGTTGACGGGACAAGGCGGAACCGGGTCATGCTAGTACGCTTTCCCCACCAGAGCAACGGTTGTCGCCTTCTTGCCACACAAGACGCACGATCCTGTTGCGTGCTCCCCTTCAGGCAGCACGCGGATGTCGGCTGCGAGCGGCTCGAGCTTCGTCTCACACTCGCCACCACACCAGTTCACCTTGGCCCACGAGAGTTTTTCAATCGCCTGCTTGATGTCCTCAACTGTTTTTGCAACAACCGTGTGCTCGTCCTGCCAGATTTTCGCCTTCTCGAATAATGACTTCTGAATCACCGTGAGCAAGCCAGCGATATGCGTTTCCAAATCTTTCAGTGAGAGTGCTGCTTTCTTTCCGGTATCCCGTCGAACTACAACAACCTGGTTCTTCTCGAGGTCTTTTGGTCCGATTTCGATGCGAAGCGGAACGCCTTCCAGTTCCCATTGATTGAACTTCCACCCGGAAGAATACTGGTCACGATCGTCCAGCACAACCCGGAATTGTTTCTGCAATCGTGTTTCCAGTTCTTTTGCTGCCTTCAAGACAGCGGCTTTCGATTGCTCAAAAATAATCGGCACGATCACCAGCTGCGTCGGGGCAATTGCCGGAGGAAGCACCATTCCTTTGTCATCACCGTGCACCATCACGACCGCACCAAGCAATCGCGTGCTGATGCCCCAGCTGTTCTGATGCGGAATCGCTTCTTTCTCGTTCCGATCAACGAAACGGACAGCAAACGGCTTGGAGAAGTTCGTGCCAAGGTAGTGGCTGGTTCCCATTTGCAATGCCCGTCCGGAGGGCATCAGTGCTTCAAGGCTTGTGGTGTACTCTGCACCGGCAAATGTTTCCTTCTTTGTTTTCTTTCCACCAACAACCGGGATCGCGAGCTGGGTTTCCATCAACTCTTTGTAGAGGTGGAGGATGTCCCAGACTTCCTTTTCTGCTTCTTTCTGGGTTTCGTAGAGGGTGTGCCCTTCCTGCCAGAGGAATTCCCGTGTTCGCAAGAACAGTTTCGTTGCCTTGGTTTCCCAGCGGACAATGTTGCACCACTGGTTATATTTCAGAGGAAGGTCACGCCAGGAACGGATCCGTTTCGCAAACTCCTCGGTAATGATTGTTTCAGAAGACGGACGGAGTGCGTACTTCTCTTTCTCCCCGCCTTCTCCTGTTTCCTGAATGAACGCAACCTCAGGCACAAAGCCGGTGAAATGCTCGGCTTCCTTTTTCAGAAGCCGCTCAGGAATGAAGAGTGGAAAGTAGACGTTCTTGACACCCTGTTTCTTGATCCTGGTATCAAACCAGCTTTTCACAGCTTCCCAAAGAGCATAGCCCTGGGGCAGGATGACCATGCATCCAGCGACCGGCGCATAGTCAGCGAGCCCTGCCCGCTGGACAACCTCGTTGTACCACTCGGAAAAATCACCGCTCTTGGTCTGTTTCAGGGCCTGTTCGTCCTTGTCCATAGGGCCTACTTTAATGCCATTGTCTTAAATTGCTGTCATGGAGATCCGCGGCGCTGAGGCTGTCCTCACCGAGGAAACGTACGAAGGCAAGCCTGCAATCAGGAAGAACAGGATCAAGAAAGCCTACCGGCTTCCTAAGCTTGACCAGACGATCCGGGGCGAGCGGACGCTTGCAGAGGAACGGCTCCTGGTCAGGGCGCGGCGAGCTGGTGTCCGCGTGCCAACGGTGTGGACACGGGACAAGACATCTCTGATTCTTGAGAAGCTTCCTGGAACACGGGTGAAGGAGCTCTTGGAGACAACGACCCGGCAGCGGGCGGTGGCAGCAGCAATTGGACGGGCTGTTGGCAAACTCCATCGAGCAGGGATCATCCACGGGGATCTCACCACGAGCAACATGATCTGGGACAAGGATATTGCCTTCATTGATTTTGGTCTGGGAAAGATGTCTCGATCGGCAGAGAGTCAGGCAACGGATTTGTATGTACTGAAAGAGGCGCTGAACGCAGCACATTCAGCACACGCTGCTTCGCTGTGGGAAGCAATTGTCCATGAATATGAGAAGGAATATCCTGATGCGGCTCGGGTACTGAAACAATTTGCCATAATCGAGCGCAGGCGACGCTATCGAGGTTAATATATTATTATTTCAAAAAGGCCTATGGAGTACCTAATGGATTCATCCATATGGAGGCGGGAGCCAGTAATATGGTAACGTATCCAACCGGCTACGGAAACTTGAACATTCCAACCTTCAACACTTCTGATTTTGGTGCTGTTGAGATTGAGGCAACGGTCGCCTTGATCCAGAAGGCAAAGATCAATCCTATCTGGTTCGTTGATGTTGGCGGGAGTATCTTCAACGTTCCCCTTGCGTGGAAAGGGAAGATCTACGTGGGGGCGTGCGACAAGAACTTCTACTGCATCTCGGAATGTGGGAAACTCGCCTGGAAATTCCAGACCAAAGATATTATCATATCATGTCCTGTGATTGCCGATGCTATCGTGTACTTCGGTTCATATGACGGGAATCTCTACGCTCTTGACGCAACAACAGGTGAAGAGCGATGGCGATTCAAAACGAAGGGAAAAGTGTTCTCTACACCATATATCGACAATGGTGTCCTCTACTTTGGTTCAGAAGACAAGAATCTCTACGCTGTTAACGCCAAGACAGGAGAACGACTTTGGGCATTTCAGTCACAGAACTCGATCTGTTCATCACCAATTGTCTTTGGTGATACAATTTACTTTGGGGCAGACAATGACAATTTCTATGCGTTGCGGAAAGATGGTACCGTGAAATGGAAATTCGACGGAAAGAGCAGCCGTTACCTGAAAGCCGCCTGTGACGGTCGTTTGGTGTATATCGGTTCCATGGACAATAATCTTTATGCACTGAGTGCGGAAACCGGAGAGCTTGTTTGGAAATATACGACACGCGACAGCATCGCGACCGATGTCGTGTATGCAGACGAAGTCATTTATGTCGGATCGCGCGACTATGACATGTATGCATTCAAACCTGATGGAACGCTTCTCTGGAAGTTCCAGACACACAACGTGCTTGGCTGGGGAAGCACGGTCAAGAACGACATTGTCTATTTCGGGAGTTGTGATAATTATTTCTACGCTGTTGGTGCAAAAACAGGACAACTTCTTTGGAAAGTCAAGACTAACGGGATTGTGAATTCTTATCCTGCGGTCACAGAGAAGGGAGTTTATTTCGGCTCCTGGGACTGCAATCTCTACGCCGTAGATCATCAAGGGCACATTCGCTGGCGTTTCCAGACTGCACTCTCGAACCAGTCCGCTTTTGAGACGCCGCCAGACCTTCTCCAGAAAACCGCCACGGTGACGGTCCACACAGAAGAAATAGGAGAATCCATCAACCGCTACAAGGACTCCTTCGCTGAGGAAGGAGGCCGCTCCTCAGTCTACACCTTCAAGTCCCAGTATACCAAGAAGCACCGCTATGGGGGCGGGAGCCAGTAGGCATTTAAATACTGTATCGTGAAATAGGTACGCCTCACGATTGCGTATGAGACAACAAGAACAGCCCGAATGGTTCCCCAAGACTCATCTGGGGAAGCAGGTCCTTGCAGGGGCCTTCGCCAGTATCGACGATCTCCTCCAGACGGGAGGCGTGATTCTCGAGCCCCAAATCGTGGACACCCTGATCCCTGACATCAAGCAGGATGTGGTCTACATTGGAGGCAGCCCTGGGAAGGGCGGTGGTATCCGACGGACCGCGACACGCCGAACGGTCCGCATGCACAAGAGCGGCCGGCGGTACAAACTCTCGGCAGTTGTCGTTGTCGGCAACGAGAACGGTATCGTTGGGATGGGCTCAGCAAGTTCTCGAGAACACCGGGTTGCGCTGGACAAGGCAACTCAGCAGGCCAAGCTGAACGTCATCCGCGTCCGCCGCGGCTGCGGGAGCTGGGAATGCCGATGCGATGTCGGTCATTCGATTCCTTTTGCAACGAGCGCGAAGCTCGGCTCGATCACCGTCACGTTGTTGCCAGCACCAAAGGGTGTCGGCCTTGTGGCAAACGACACAGTCAAGAAGGTACTGGGACTTGCCGGCATCAAGGACATCTGGGTGAAGACGAGCGGCACCACTGCAACGCGAACGAACCTTGTGTTTGCTGTATTGAAAGCACTCGAAAATATGAACCGGACCCGAGGTGCATTATAATGTTCGCGATTGTTCGCATCCGGAAGGGATCGAAACCAAGCAAGCCGATGCAGGATACGCTCACGATGTTGCGGATCACGCGCATCAATCATTGTTCCATCATGCCAGAAACAGCAACGATCAACGGTATGCTCAAGAAGGTTCAGAATTTTGTCACTTGGGGACCGATTACCGAGAAAACACTGACGGCCTTGATCGCGAAGCGCGGCCGTCTGGTTGGTGACAAGCGAATTCCTAAGAACGAGGCAGAACCCCTCGCAAAGCAGGTCCTTGAGAAAGGATTTGCCGCTGTTCCTCTCAAACCAGTCTTCCGGCTGAGCCCGCCCTCTAAAGGATACAAGAGCATCAAGTCTCTTTATCCAAAAGGTGATGCTGGCTTCCGGGGAGAGAAGATCGAGGAACTCCTCGAGAAGATGATGTGATATGACCCAGAAACGCACCCGGAAAATGGTAAACAAACGGCGTGGGAGCCATACCCATGGCTGGGGATCCAAGAAGAAGCACCGAGGATCAGGAAGCCGTGGTGGCTGCGGCTATGCCGGTGTCCAGAAACACAAGAAGGTCTGGCTCCAGGTGAACGATCCAGGCCATCTTGGGAAGCTGGGCTTCAAGTCGCTTCGAAAACGAAATCTCGCTCATCGACCAAAGGTCATCAACCTCCGCGACGTCATGCTCCTTGCTGAAGGGAAGGATGCAATCGATCTCGGAAAACTCGGCTACACAAAGGTCATTGGTACGGGCTTGGTGACGCGGAAACTTTCTGTGACTGCTCCTCAGTTTTCTACAAAAGCAAAAACAAAGATTGAACAGGCCGGCGGCAAGGCAGTCGGCCCTGTTGAAGAACCTCCTGCTACGCCCCCGGATACGTAATGTGGATGAATGCCAGGAACAATATATTCAAGACCGGTAGCCCGATGAACGTAATCACGGTAATCAACTCGTTAATCGTCAGGCCGAGAACCGTCCCGCCAATGATAGACATGATTCCCAGCACCGCGAGCAGCATGAGCGGTGCGGCAACAAGAAGCGCTGTATAAATGTCTGCGTACGTCGACAAGGTTTTCAGGTATTTCTCACGCTTGATCCGGTAGTCGAACAATGCTGTGTCTGCCATTTGCCGGAGATAGTCGGTGAGGTTTCCTCCTTTTTCAATGGTCGCAGAAATCCCTGTCAGCAATTGGCGAAATTCTGGAGACGGGGTCCGTTTTGCAATGTTGTTGATCGCAGAGATGGAACTCATCCCGAAGGTTTTCATGTTCCGGACAATGAGTTCTGCTTGCCGAGAAATTATTCCATATTCTTTGTAATTCGCAAGCAAACCAAACATGAATTCCGGAGGAATGCCGCTGGAAACGATCGCGCTCATGTGGGTTGTCGCAAAAGGGAGGTCGTTTTCGATCTGACGGCGAATGGTATTCGCTCGCTGAATGGGATAGAGAATGAAGAAGAGGAAGGAACCAACGGTTGCTAGAAGCGGCAACATGACGAGCACAATCATGAAAGTGATGAGATCCAGGGGAACGAGCGCGATGTACACGAGCACGCCGATAAGGGTTCCGATAAACATGATGAATGCTGTCAAGATTGCCATAGCCACCCAAGTTTTCAAGAGGATCCGGATGTCGGCCTTCATCAAGCTTCGGGCAAGCGACGGAAAGTACCGCTCCGGTTGAACCATTCCACCGAAGAATACAAGGGCGATCCGCTTGTAGAGATGCAGCAAGCGCATACAGAACTTACGTGAGCACACGTTAAATTAGCGCTTTTTCCGGACAATGCTCCGGTGGCGGGCACAGGCAGGACAGGCCTGGACGCGGTTACTCATGAGCATCAGGCCTCGTTTTCCCATGATCCCCATTTCTTGCTTCAGGAGCGGGTCGTTGATACTGAAGCCTTTCACGACCGGGAAGGTCTTATACTTCGGGACGCGACGACCGCAGAAGCCACAGGTAACTGTCTGCTCCCTGCCCCTGGTCTTGGTATGATGCCAGCCCCGTCGATAGAATTTATTGCCGCCCATAGGAATCGCTTGGATTTGACTTTAGAGCTTATAAACTGCTCAGTTTTAAAGCCGGAAAAGAAAGAAAGAGCAATGGCTGATCCGCGGCTGGTGCAGTACCTTCGTGAGAACATCCAACAAGGCTATCCAGCAGATAGGCTTGTGACCGCCCTCCGCGGACAGGGATGGCCAGAACAGGAGATTCAGATCGCGCTTGCTGACGTGACCGGTGCGAAGGCACCGAAGCATGTTCCTTCACCAGCTGCTGGAACAAAACCAGGTCTTCTTGGTAACATCAAGAACAGCTTCATTCATCCGCGAACGCTGTTTTCAGCGATCAAGGATGTGTCATTTTCTTCGGTCATCCTAACCTTAGTACTCGTCTTGGTGATCGGATTTGGATTGCGAATTGTAGTTTCGTTGCTCATGTCGTTCCTTGGATCGTCACCGTTCGATATTGTTGTTTGGCAGGAGGGCAGTCTGTTCCCTGAAATAACAGGATTGATTAGTGTACTTCTCGGCATCGTCATTGGGGCTGGATTTCTCCATCTCTTTGCCATCTTACTTGGCGGCAAAGGCGGGTATAGCGGAACCTTGAAAGCTGCTGTCTATGGGATGATCCCTGCAATGCTTCTCTCCTTCCTTGCACTCGTGCTCGTCGCGGTTCCGATTGCTGTAGGTATCATCCAGATCGTGCTCTTCTTGTGGTTCCTTGTGCTGCTGATTGTGGGACTGAAGACATTACACAAGATCAGTGGCATCCGTGCTATTCTTGTTGTTGTTACTCCAATCATTCTTGTTGTTGCGCTCGTGGTCTTCCTCTTTAGTTTTGCGTTGATTGAAATCTTTACAATCGCTCCAAACGATTCCATGATCCTTCAATCCCTGATGAATCAGTTCCCGGTGTAAAGTATGGTTGACTCGCGTGCGGTTGTGTATGCACAACGACAGTTGCAGGCGGGAGTTGATCAGGAACAGGTTCGTATTGCGCTTCTTCGACAGGGGTGGACGGCACGGGAAATTGCTGATATTTTCGAAGCAGCTGGTGTTTCCGAGCACCATGAAGTTGATTTCTTACTACCGGCCGTAGCTGGTTCCTTTGCCCTTGTTGTGACGAGTGGTATCTTGATTCTCCTGAATGGGGTGCTCTTCCTGTTTGATGATGTTATTAGCGAGGGATTGGTGAACCTCGGCCTTCTCTCGTCCGGGGCATACATTGCTGCATTCTTCCCGGAATTCGGAACATTCTATCTCGGCATCGTTGGGGTGGTACTCGGCATCGGTGTCTTGGTTGGCGGGTTGCTCATGCTCCAGCAGACGAGTGAACGAATTGGCGGAGGGTTGACAATCTTCCTCTCTGTTCTTTCTCTTTTCCTCAGTGGTGGAGGATTCATTCTTGGTGCCGTGCTCGGAATTATTATCGGAGCGTACACGATCAAATGTGCTGTTGTTTAACGTTGTAACGAGAAATGGTAGCGGCGTGGAAGGTACCGCCCTTGCGTTCCGCGATAGGAGCAGGTTCGACAGCGGACGCCGATCGTGACCGTTTTCCCCGTGAGTGTTTTTGTCCTGATCTTTTTGATTGCACTGCTGCAGGAGGGACAGCGGCTGGGGAGTTTGCCGCGCTTTGTTGCAATCGTCATACGGACAGGCATTTTGGAAACAATTCGGCGAAGTCGTGGTGCAGAAACGCGCTGCTCAGGGTCTACCTTTGCCAGTTCCCGGGTGACAAGATTAAGGAGTTCTGCCTGTGAATGTGCAGTCCGGTTAGCGAGGACCGCCTTCAGGACGAATCGAACGACGGCGTCATCAGCACGCTTCATAACAGCTGTTTAAAGGTAGAGATTAAATAACTCCCATGTTTCCCATCTTGCTCGTCCTCGTGGTGCTTGCGCTCGCAAGCCCTGCTACTGCCCAGTCCATTGGTGCTGCGGTCTTCTGTATCGAAGGAGCAGAACGCCCCTGTGGGATGAATACGGGTATCTGTAAGCAGGGAATTTCAACCTGCGTCAACGGTCATTGGAGTATATGCCAAGGAGGCATAGAACCGACCGAGGAAATCTGCGGGAACGATCTTGATGAGAATTGTAACGGGGAGCTTGACGACTGTCTCGGAGAAGCGCCGCCGGATATCGGGCTGTACCTCATCCTGGCAGGAATTGCCCTTTTTATTATCGGTGGGATTATCGCGATCAAGGAGATACTCGGATCACGTGGTGATGTGCGGCAGCCTTACATATAGAGCAGCTTCGCAACGGTTTCCAGTGATTTCATTCCCTTTGTCTCTTCTTTGAATAAGGGAAGCTGTTTGATTGGCTTCTTCGGGAAAGCCTTCTTCGTCAGGCTAACACGCTGCTGTTGTTGGTTCCGCTTCGCAGCGCAAAACGTGCATTTCTTGTTTTCCGGAATGAGTTGATTGATAATCACGGTAGCAACAGGGATATGATACTCGGCAAGAATCTTCATGGACCGTTCTGATTCCAGGATGGACATTTCCTCGGGAATGAGCACGAGATTGAAGTGGGATCGTTTTGGATCGGAGAGAATCTCGCGGGCACGGGCAATCTTCTCCTTCATTTCATCAAGTTGCTTCGTGCCGACTTTTTCGATTTTCTTTTCGTCCTTGTTGCCAAAGGGGAGGAGTTTTGCGATCATCCCCGTCACCCCGGAGAACATCATCCGCATTTTGATCATCTTCCCTATCCAAGAATCAAGGACATCAGGAAGGGAAAGGAAGCGAAGTGTGTGGCCAGTCGGAGCAGTGTCGAAAATCACAATGTCGTATTCGTCAGAGGTCATGTACTGGAGGAACTTGTCAAATGCGGCCAGCTCATCAATACCCGGGGTGTTTCCTGCAAGATCAAAGAGGTCTCCAAGACCCATTGATTTGAGCACTTCGATGTTGTCGATTTGCGGCATGAGTTTTTCCTTGTATTCCGAGAGGGAGGTTGCGGGATCGATTTCACATGCCCAGAGATTGGATGCAAGCTTGGCGATTCCGGAGCCGATCTTCTTCTCAAAGGAGTCGGAAAGAGAATGGGCAGGATCAATGGAGATAATGAGGGTTTTCTTCTTCTGTTTGGCGAACCAGACTGCGGTTGCTGCCGCAACGGTTGTTTTGCCGACGCCACCCTTTCCGGAGAAGAGGTAGTACTGTGTTTTTCGTTTGAGGAGATTCATATCCATCTTTTTAGGAGCAGGATCTATTTAGATGCATGGGGATTGAACTCGCCATTGGAATTGGAGTTGCATTGTTTCTTGCCCATTACATGGGGGATGCAAAATTCTTGGTGAGATTGCGCCATCGGGAAAAGGTAATCTCGTTTTCAGCAGGGTTGTTTGTCACATACGTTTTTCTTGACCTCCTCCCGATCCTGAGTGAAGGACCGCTCTTGAACGCGCGTATTGGGCTCGTTTTTGCTGTGATCGGGTTTTCCTTCTTCCATGTTTTAGAGAAATACGTCTACAAACACGAACGGAAACGGGAACGACTACGACAAGAACTAAAAGAGGTGCATGCAGCTGCATTCTTCCTTTATCACTTCATCATTGGGGTTGTTATTGTCGGGATTGCAGAAACACGGGCTGTTTTGACAACCGTGCTCCTTTTCATTCCCCTCTTGTCCCAGTCGATTTTCAGCAGTACAGGATTGAAAGAAATTCATCTCCACGTCCGAGAACGAACGATTGCACGGATCTTACTTTCTGGTGCGACCGTTCTCGGTGTTTTTGTGGCGCTTCTCGTACCATCGCTCGCGTTCTATCACTATATCCTTCTCGGGTTCGTTATTGGAGCACTTTTCTATGTCAGTGTCTTTGACGCAATCCCTCGGCAATCAAAGGGAAAATCTGCATTCTTCGTCTTTGGGATGCTGCTCTATATGTTGATTATCGTCGCAAGTTGGTTGGTTTAAACCTTCTTCTTCCGACGCTCTGATAAGGTGACTTGTGGGAATGGGATAGAAATCCCCGCCTTGTCGAATTCGTGCTTGATATTATCAATAAGTTCAGCCTTGATCTCCGTGAACCAGATCCCACGATCCTTGACGTACTTCGCGCTGTACCAGAAGAAGATTTTGAAGTCAATGCTACTGGCACCAAATGCGTCAATAAGAATCTTTGAACCTTCTTGTTCAATCATTCCAACTTTCTGGAGTTTGATGATCGCACGCTGGATGGCTGCTTTCGCCTTCTTGATGTCGTTGTCGTAGTCGATCCCGACCGAAAGCTCCAAGCGGCGGTTATTGTATTTGGATAGGTTGGTGATGAGCGATTTAGCAACGGTATTGTTCGGGATCACCACATGTTTGCCGTCAAAGGTTTTGATTTTCGTGGACCGGAGGCCGATATCAGTGACCGTCCCGCCAACATCAGCAACCATAATCGTCTCGTTGATTTTGAAAGGTCGATCGAAGAAGAGCATCAGTCCCGCGAGAATGTCAGCAAACGCGTCCTTGGTTGCGAACCCAATGACGATCCCGGCCACACCGGCACCGGTCAGGAGGGCAGCGAGGGGGGCTTCCAGTCCCCAGACGCCGAGCACCATAATTAGGGCACCAACATAGATAACAAACCGGAGCAGGGTGAGGATTGGTTTGGTTGTATGGACGTCAATCTTGGCGCGTGCTGCAAAGCGTTTCACTGCCCGGCGAACGACCCTATTAACAATCCAGGCACCGGCAAGGGCAGCGATTGTGTACCCAACCTGAAAAATGAGGTCAGGACTGAGTTCGAACATTCTGTACCTTTTCGTGGAATGGTTAAAAAGATGCTATAACAGTGTTATAAAAGAGCAGAGGCCGGGAGTCGAACCCGGCTGACCCGCTCTGCAGGCGGGTGCGTGACCGATCCGCCTTAGAGGCAACCACCGTTGCTACCTCTGCGATCGCTCCTCTGCGTTGCTCAATTAGTGCCCCAAGACTTAAGAAAAGAGAAGCTACTTCTTGTCCTTGTGGATGGGGCGCAATTCCCGCTTGTGGCACTTCCGGCACTTGACCTTGCCTGATTTCACCTTGGGGGGGTCTGCCCGGAGCTTCGCACCGCAGGCACGACACACGAAAACGCGTTGGAATAGCCGCTGCTCTGCGTCAGGGAATTTTCCTTTCGCCATAGAGCTGGAGATTGGTGGATAAGGTTAATAAAGCCGCACACACTCAGAAGCCGCTAATATCAATAGCGCGGAGGAAGTCCTGCGCCCCTTGGCATTTCTTTCCCTGAATGGTGATCTCACTTAAGGTGGTTGGGATATTTTCCAATATCGACGTCTTGATTTCACCAGCTTCAACCGAGAGTTCGACCGGATACTTGTAAACCGAAGCATTCTTATCTGTGACAATCACGGTGAAATCAAGGTCAACTTTTCCATTATTATAGATAACAAGACTCAGATTCCCGCTTTGCGCATCATAAATCTCAGTATAATTGGCGAACGTCGAGCTGTAAATGAGCGCCTTCGCATCAGTACATTCCTGGATGTTCTGTCGCTGTGTCTGCGCGAATTGTGTTGCCCAGCTCGCAAGAATCCCGGCAACAACAAGCGTGAAGGCGATCAACATGATCACTGCGACAAGAGGAGAAATACCCTTTCGTTGTCGAGAATTCCGTGTACGCATTCCCACTTCACCACGTCTTACCTATTGTTATCCCCGCCTCTTTATAAAGTCACGGATAGCTGGTGATGGATTTCGTTTTCTGGGATACTGCATCGCATGCGTCGTTCGTCACTCGCACCTCGGTCAAGGTTGCACCAATGCCCTTGTCAAAGGTGGTATTCCCGAGGTAGATATAGAGGTAGAATGTCTGTTCACGTTTCAATGGGTTCGTGATATTGAGACCAGTTGCATTGATCAAACCGCTTGCTGATGGGATCTGTTTGATTACTGTTGTATTATCGAGGACAACACCGAATCCGTACAAATCTTGTGATCCCTTATTCACAATACGAAGTTGCAAGCTGTCATTAAAGTTAGTATGATTAAAGATGGCACTTTCAATTAGGTAATTTGTGTTTAACGAACAAGAGATATCATTCTTATTTATTTGGATCCCTGCCCAGTTGGTCAGCCAGCTTGCTGTGAGCGTTCCAAGGACAACAGCAATAGCAACCAAAAGAATTGCCGCAATGATTGGTGATATCCCTTTTCGCATACTTCTATCTCCTTGGTGAATGAGGGATAAAAATACCTATATCAGGTTGATCTGGAATTGAATTGCCAACGAGAAGATGGTGTACCCGAGGGCGATCAGGAGAATCGAGTGCTTCATCCCGGCGATAATGGAACCCTCAGCCATCTTTCCTGTGGCAAGCCCGGCAAAGAGCCCTTGGACAATAATGAAGTTGACAAAGGATTGCTGGAAGATTTCTGAAAGGCCGGTTTGTGCTGGCGTCTCTTCCCCGAACGGTGCTCCCACCCCAGCGACCTCCACCGGCGCTGAAAGTGCCGGGAGGAGGAACGTATTCAGGATGACAAGAATCGCGATGAAGATGAAGAAAATGAGATATCCCGTGACAATCTGCGAGTGAACGCTCGCACTCCGTTCCTTTTTAATCTTCTCAATACTGATCAGCGATTCGCTGATGGCGCTCAAGGTGTCTGCGATTTTTCCGCCGATATCATATGCTTGTATAATTGTGCTGACCGAACGTTGGAGAGTGATGTTTTCTGATTTCTTGGAGAAGGTCCGAAGTGCTGTTTGAAAGGGAATGCCCCAATCGACCTGTGCCGCAAGATCATTCACGAGCGAGGTCAGAGCAAGATAGTTCCGCTGCGACAGATACTCGAGCGCAAGCGGGAGGGTCATCCCAGAATTGATTGACTCGTTCAGATCTGCAATAAAGACAAGGAATTGGGATTCAATTTCTTGCTTCCGGCGATACCGACCATAGAAGAGCAGAAGTGGCGGACCAACTGCAATCAGTCCTCCTACAACGCTGAGAAAGGGAACAAAAAGTGGATATGATTCTGTCAAATAAACATTGGTGAAAACAATGATCGCAATCCCAACTGCAACTGACGCAACCTCTTGGATATAGTGACCATGGCGGCGCATGTTTCCTTGTTAGAATCGAAGCCTAAAGAACGAACTCACTGCTTCTTCTTTTTCTTCATTTCGTCTTTGAGACGAGCGAGGCGCATGAGAAAACTACAGGCTGTACATTTTACCATGATCGGCTTTTTGAAGGGTTGATTAATTTTGCCGTTATCCCCGCATGCTGGACATTTGTATTCCCCCTCTGCCATGTCTGATCCTACCCGAACCAACATCTTGATGCGACCTTCCTTTCCTTCTGGACTTTTTACAACGCGGTTGGTGATGAAGCGAAAGGTTGCCATAGTGGTTCGTTTGTCCGCCGACATATAAACCTGTCAGCGAAGGTGGGTTGTTGTGAGGCCACGGTCACTAATCGCGAGGTGGAGGTAGTCTGTTGCTGCCAGTGTCTTGGGGAAGGCCTTCTTTGCCGTTGCCACGAGATCGCTCACATCAGTATACCGTCGGGAAAAATGGGTAAGCACAAGGTGGTTTACTCCCGCAGCGTGTGCAAGCTTCGCAACTTCTTCAGGATGAGCGTGCTTCGTCTCCTTGATGTCTTCTTCCCCGAAGGTTGCGTCGTGAATCAGAACATCGGCCGCTGTTGCCAGGGTTTTCACGGTGTCGCAAACCATAGTATCTCCTGTATAGACCACCTTGATTCCTCGTCTGACAGTCCCCACGTCATCGAGGGTGATGGTTTTTCCCTTGTAGGTAAGTTTCCCCTGACTCTTGAGCTTCCCGACTGCTGGTCCTTGTTTTAAGCCGAACTTCTTTTCTGCCTTCTTGATATCCACATTGATTGTATCTGCTTCCTTGAAGGCATAGGCAACGCTGGGAATGCCGTGCTGAACCGGGGTGGAAAGGATCTGATAGGTTTTTGTTTTGTGGAGGACCGTGATCGCATCTCCTTGGTAGGGCACATCAACCGGCTTGATTTTGAATCGGGGCCCCCAGTAGTCAAGATCCAGGATGTTTCCGAGGAAACGCTCTGCCTCAGGTGCGTAGATGGTCAACGGCGCGGTCCGTTTCTCGAGGTTCATGGTCTGCATGAGTCCGATGATCCCTGCCCAGTGGTCGGCGTGCCAGTGGGTGATAAAGATCTTGTCGATCTTCATGAAGTTGAGCTTGGCCTTGAAGAGCTGCCGCTGGGTGCCTTCGCCGCAGTCCCAGAGCCAGCACTCGCCTTCGTACCGGCACCAGATCGCCGCGAGATTCCGCTTGGGAGTCGGGATCCCTGACCCGGTTCCAAGGAATACCAGATCGAGCATAGGAATCCTTGGATTTCATGCTTTTTAGCCTCATCCACCTGGAAAAGCGTATGAACGCCCTTGTTGTTGTTGATGTTCAGGATGATGCTCCCCAGGGACTTCCTGGGGCGATCAAGCAACACATTGAAACACAGCGGCCAGAACTCGTCATCTTCACGGTGTTTGGAGAAGGCGCTGTTCACCCTCTGCTCGCCCCCTACGCAACAGAATCACAGGTGTTTCAAAAGCGCCAGTTTTCCGCGTTCCGTGCACCTGGCTTTCTTCGGGCGTTGAAGAAACAGGGTATCACCAAATTGTGGGTGTGTGGCCTTGACACTGAGGCATGCGTCTACGCAACCGCGATCGATGGTATTGCTGAAGGATTTGATGTTCACGTGCTCACCTCGTTATGCGCCAGCCGCCATGGTCGTGTTGTTCACGAAAAAGCCTGCGATTTAATTACTCAGCTCTGGAAGAAGCCCCACTGACGTCTAAGGAGAACACTTATAAAGGCTCGTTTCCCTATATTGGCAGATAGTTCTGCTGATTTCCATGGACATAATGACTGATCAGGGAAAACCACCTATCCTTAAGACAGGCACGACAACGGTCGGCCTCGTCACCGGGGATGCGGTGATTCTCGGTGCTGATCGAAAGGCAACAATGGGCTACCAGGTTGCCTCGAAGGAAACGAAGAAGATCCTCCAGCTTGACGATCACCTTGCCTTTACGATGGCAGGGCTCGCAGGCGACGGCCAGGCTCTCGACCGGTACATGAAAGCAGAGGTGAACCTCTACCGCTTCCGGGAGGAGAAGCGTATTACCGTGAAAGCAGCAGCCCATCTCCTGAGCAATCTCTTGTACTACCGACGTTTCTACCCGTACTACGTCCAACTGATCCTTGGAGGTTATGATACCAAACCGCAACTCTTCACGCTCGATGCCGCTGGTTCGGTCCAGGACGAGACAGAGTACACGGCAACCGGTTCTGGATCCCCGTATGCGTACGGGGTTCTTGAAAACGATTATAAGAAAGGACTCACCACAGAACAAGGCAAACAGTTGGTAGCAAAGGCAATTGTTGCGGCAACCAAGCGAGACATTGCAAGCGGCGGTCGAGGTATTGATGTTGTCGTTATCACGAAGCATGGCGTCACTCAACTTTCCGAGAATGAGATTAGCGCGCTCATGAAGTAATTTTTTCGTAAGCAGTATTTGATCACATGGCAAACATCCTCCGAGAGTTGCAAGAGCGGCTTCCCGCCGATGCAGCCATCACTGAAGTGAAGTTTGAAGGCTCCCAGATCATCCTCTATACTAAAAACAAGGACTTCTTCGCAACCTGCGAACCGGTCATCAAAGGGATTGTTCGTCAGCTCAAGAAGCGTGTCGAAGTCCGGCCTGATATATCAATTACCGTCGATGCTGAACAGACCAAGAAAATAATCAAAGAGCTCGTTCCGGAAGAAGCAGGGATCAAGGAGATTTATTTTGAACCAGAACTCGGGAAGGTCGTGATCGAAGCAACAAAGCCTGGCCTGATTATCGGCAAGGGTGGTGAGACATACCGAAAAATCAAGACGCAGACGAACTGGCTTCCCAAGATTGAACGGGCGCCTGCACTCCAATCGGACATTGTCCGTGCCGTCCGCGGCTTGCTCCATTCTGAGATTGATTATCGGAAGAAATTCCTGAACAAGGTCGGACAGAAAATTGCCACAGCACTTGACCTGTCTGACAAACCGAATGAGTGGTTCCGCATCTCCTTTTTAGGAAGCGGGCGCCAAGTCGGTCGCTCCTGTATTTTGGCACAAACAAAACACTCGAACGTGTTGATGGACTGCGGCATCTGGCCTGGCGTCGACGAGCCACCGTACCTCGATGCACCGGAACTGCACATGGATGCCCTTGATGCTGTTATTGTTTCTCACAGCCACTTGGATCATGTTGGGTATCTACCTACCCTGTACAAGAACGGGTTCACTGGTCCGAACTATGTCACTGAACCAGCACGTGACTTGAATGTGTTGCTGTGTCTTGACTACATTGACGTCTGTCAGAAGAACGGGCGTGATCCTCCATACAACAAAAAAGATGTTGAACGGATGGTGAAGCATTCTGTTTCACTTGGGTATGGTGAGGTGTCTGATATTGCTCCCAACTTACGATTGACCATGCAACCAGCTTCGCATTTGCTTGGATCTGCATTGTCCCACTTGCATGTTGGTGATGGATTGCACAATCTGCTCTACACTGGTGACTTCAAGTACGGACCGACACGGTTGTTCGATCCTGCATTCACCGATTTCTCCCGCGTGGAAACCGTGATCATGGAATCCACGTACGGGATGCCGCAGGACACCATGCCGAACCGGCAGGATGTGGAAGCGAACTTCATGAAGTACGTCATGACTGCCATGGAACGGAAAGGGAAAGTTATTATTCCCTCATTCGCTGTTGGTCGGTCGCAGGAAACCATGGCAATCCTTGCAGCCCATTCCTTCCCGTATCCCGTGTATCTGGATGGGATGGTGTATGACGCAACAGCGATTCACACTGCGTATCCTGAATATCTTTCCCGGTACCTGCAACGTGAGATCTTGCACCACGGAAAGAATCCGTTTGTCTCTGAAGTGTTCCACAAGGTGTCGCCGAAAGAACGCGCCGGTATCATCGACTCCGCTGATCCCTGTGTTGTGATCGCAACGAGCGGGATGTTGATTGGTGGGCCGGCGATGGAATATTTACGTGCCTGGTCGCAGGACGACAAGAATCTGCTTCTGTTCGTCGGCTATCAGGCTGAAGGAACGCCTGGGCGACGCATCCAGAAAGGCCAGCGGGAACTCCCAATTCACGAGAGCGGGAAGACGCGCGTCATGCCCATCCGGATGCAGATTGAAACTGTGCACGGGATGACTGGGCACTCCAGCCGGACGCAGCTCGTGAACTTCATCCAGCGGCTCCCGGGGCGCCCGGAGCGGGTGATATTGAACCACGGCGAACCGCGGGCATGTGCCTCGCTTGCGAAGGATTTGCACCGGTTGTTCCGTGTGGAAACCGTGGCTCCGCGGAACCTTGATGTGTTGCGGCTGCGGTAATAGGAGAAGGTATGGAACTAAAAGATTTTATCCAAAAATCTCTACTCAGTATAGTTTCGGGGGTTAAAGATGCAAACGAAAGCGAAAATAGATTTGGTCTGAATGGTGAATATCATGCAAGGAAACAGGTTAACGGCCAATTTGTCCATTTTGATGTCTCTGTTATCGCCAGTGAAGCACAAGGAGAAGAAAGTAAAAAGGGTCTAGGAATAATGATCGCCAATGCTTTTATAGGCGCTTCAAAAGAAACGGATCAAACACAATCCAATCAAATTGAACATAGATTAAGATTTAGTGTCTTCATCAAAGATGAGTAGCCAGTATATTGCTCTGCTTGTTTTAAGAAACCTTTATAAACCTCCCCTACTCATCTCTCCCACCAAGACCCGGAACTGGCCTGAGCCGGAACTGGGGGAGGAAATGATATGGCAACAATCAAAGTAGTCGTCAGCGACCCCAAGAGTCGGGGCGCAATTCAGAAAGAAGTTGATCAAAGTGTTTTAGGAAACAAGAAGATCGGCGAGACCTTCGACGGCAGCCACCTTGGCATGGCCGGGTACTCTTTGGAGATCACCGGCGGGTCTGACAAGGACGGCTTCCCCATGCGTCGCGACGTTGATGGCGCCGGACGAAAGCGGATCATTCTGACTGGACCACCTGGCTTCCATCCTGAACGGAAGGGTCAGCGACGCCGCAAAAGTGTGCACGGGAACACCATCGACGACACCATCGCTCAAGTGAACGCAAAGGTTGTGAAGTACGGGACCACACCGGCAAACCAGATCTTCCAGACCAAGAAGGCGAAAGAAGAGAAGGCTGAGGAGAAGCCAGCAGAGAAGAAGGAAGCCCCGAAAACAGAGGGAACACCAAAAGAAGCTGCTGCGCCAAAAACTGAAGAAAAGCCGAAAGAAGCGCCGAAGAAGGAACCGAAACCACCAACTGAGCAACAAAAAGAGAAGCCCGCTGAAAAGAAGGATTAGAACCGCGTTCCGATCTTCAGAACGAGCACCACTGGCTGCAGCATATCGTGTGCAATCACATCAAAGAGAGGAATCACGCTCGGTGTCCCACCAAGTGACCCGGACACAAGGTCCTCGGTATCGCCAGCTGCCCAGACCGCAGCACCACGGAACAAGGCAATTCGATCAAAATCGGTGTCACTCACTCCGCCGCTAACAGCAGACAACCATACCGTCCGACCGGCACCGGCAGCAGCGTCATTCGCAATGCCCGCTGGCCGCCCATCACTACTTTGCAGAAAAGCGCGATACGGGTTCGTCCCGCTTGCAAGGACGGTTTCTCCTGGAACAACATCGCCGAAGACGTGGCCAGGATTCAAGAAGAAGCGGGCATTGTCAAGTTCAAAGGTTCCGTCGTTCACACCAAGCGCTGCACCAAGGCCAACGGTCTCAAAGGCAGGACCGAGATCGTACGTTTCTTGAGCAACAAAGGTTTCGTTTCGAACGATGACGGTGATACTGCTTCCTTCACGTTCCATCCGGAGTCGGTACCGCACATTGTTTTGCAATCGAATTGGATGAAAGGTAATTGGAGTATGAATATGATTAAACTGGCCTGTTACATTTATTGCAATCTCGAATAATATGGTGTTAGCATATTTGTACAACCCGGCAAAGATATAATCCTGATTCATGCCTGTGTCGACGGAATACGGCGCCCAGAAAAGCTCAAAGGCGTTGTCAGATCCTGTTGTAAACTCAATCTCTGCAGTGTAGTTGACGGGCATTGATTTGGCGATTGGTGAAATCTCAGCATTTGCGACTTGAATAACCCCGGGAACCGTCACGCCAAGGGTCCCGTCCCCGGTTTGTTGCCACCCTGAACTTGCCGGAACAAAAATGTCCGGCGGATTTCCTATACTACTGCCAAACTGATCGTCGTACACGGGTACATGTTCAATCAGGTTTGCCAGCTGCCAATACCGGTCTGTGGGCGAGGCAACGAGGGTCAATGGTCCTGCTGCAGGCGGAGTATCACCCGCCCATTCGATACCAAAAAGGTTTATGTACGCTGCGCCAACAGCTGCTTCACTGGAAAGATCGCGAAGCTGGAGGATGCCACCTCCTTGTTGCAAGTAGCTTTGCATGGCACTCTGGTTTCCGTCAAGTTGCGGTTGCCCCAGATCACCGCTCAAGATAATCAAATCAGTCCCATGTGGGAAGGTCATGGCTGCTTTGTCCAGTTGTGTATGGAAGAAAGTGATATTCTGCCTGTTCAACATAAACGGTTGCAGGAGATTCTGTATGTCTGTATATTCTGCATCGTCACAAAGACATCCAACCGTAATCAGTGATTTTGGTGTCCCTTTCCGGGTGAAGATATACTGATATGAGCTTTGATCGAATGCTGTCGCAAGAGACGTCCGAACAAAGGCGTCATCCAACCAATTCGTCTCATTTGCTTGGAGGACAGCGAGAACGTCTTTCCCAATTGCCACTCGTTTGTTGGGATCAAAATCATGCGGCGAAGGGACAAGAGATAATATCGGAACAAGGACGGTGAGCATGATCATAATGATAATGATCGCCTCAAGGACGTGGATAAACCCCCGCATAGGTGTTTGTAGGACTCGGAGTAATTAAACGGTGTTTTTTATGTTCTCCTGTCTAGGAGGGTGTATGACCCAGCTGCACACGCTCCTTGCCATTGTCACGAAACGGATTACCCCGACTGCTGCAGAACGGAAGGCCATGGAACGCCTGAAGGATGAGGTTCTTGCTGTCACGGAAACTGTCCTTGCAGAGGATGATCTTGATTTTGTGATCGCAGGGAGTTTTTCCCGGGATACATGGATGCCTGACAAGAAGGAATTCGATCTGTTCATCAGGTTCCCAATGGAGGTCTCCCGCGAGGAACTCGAGACCAAGGCAATCGACTACGGGGAGCTGATTGCCGAGAAATTGAGAGGCACGTACACAATCGCCTACGCTGAACATCCCTATGTCCGCGCGAAGATTATGGGATTTGATGTTGACATTGTCCCCTGTTACAATGTTCCCGCAGCACATGCCATCAAGAGTTCGGTTGACCGGACGCCGTTCCACAACCGATGGTTAAACAAGAACCTTCCCAAGAAGCTCGTCCCTGATGTTCGGTTGCTGAAACAGTTCTTGAAGAACAATGACTTATATGGTTCTGACACGAAAACAGAGGGATTTTCCGGCTACCTGTGCGAACTGCTTACTATTCAGTATAAGGGTTTTGTTCCGCTGCTCCGGGCAGCGGCGGGCTGGACAGCAGGACAGGTAATCCTCGATCCATCCGGACACCGACCGAAAGCAACAATCAAGGGCGACTTCAAAAGACAATCCTTGGTTATGATTGACCCGGTTGATCCAGCGCGAAACGTTGCTGCGGTCGTGTCGCCTGCGAACTTCATGCGATTTGTGCTCTTGAGCAAACGGTTCCTCCATCTCCCAGCGCAGTCATTTTTCTTTGCAAAGCCAAAACCGGTCAACCTTCCTGTACTTGAACGGTTGTGGAAACAACGGCACACGAAGCTTTTGTTGGTCACGTTCCCGTGCCCGGATGTGATTCCTGATATTCTGTGGCCGCAGCTTCGTCGCGCAGAAACACGGCTCCGGAACATACTCACCGAACACGAGTTTGCTGTTTTGAATTCCCTGGCGTGGAGCGATGAGGAACGAGTCTGTGCACTCTTGTTTGAATTAGAAGTCTGGGAACTTCCTGATGTCCGGAAGCTGGTCGGTCCGCAGATCGCAGCAAAACGGCACGCGGACGAGTTTCTGCACAAATATGAAAAGAGCGCCCGGGTGTGGGTCGAACAGGATTTCTGGGTGGCGGATGCCCCGCGCGCATTCCCGATTGCACATGAAAAGCTGCAGGACACCCTTGGGGATCGCGAGAAGGTGCTGTTGGCAAAGGGAATTCCATCCTACCTTGCGAAGCAGATTGCGAAGCAGCATAAGGTGCTTGAAGACGCTGCTGTCTTCCGGTTTGCGAAGCAGCATCCGGGATTCAAGAAGGCGCTGGCTGACTTCTTTACGAGGGATTGGAGTTAACTCCCAAATTCCTGTTCCCACGACTCGTACCGCTCGACGCTGCTCAATGCCGGCTTCACTTTCTTGAACGCGGTCTCAAAATCAGTTGTTGAAATTGATCGTGTTTTCAGTTGGTATTCTGCAATCGTCGCTGCAGGGAGTGTGGTCAACCTGTTCTCGTCCCGAACCATACTCAGGATCGCCTCCTGGCAGAGATTTGTAATATCGCGCCCAGAATAGCCCTGTGTTTTCGCAACAAGACCAGCAATGTTCATGCCAGCGAGCTGTGTCCCATGAAGGTGAATCGAAAAAATCGCCTCACGTGCTTCCTGATCCGGTAACGGCACGTAAATTCGTTTTTGAAAGCGAGACAGAAACGCATCATCGAGATCCCACGGTTTGTTTGTTGCCCCTAAAAACAGGATCTTCTCTTTTTTATCAGCAGCAAACCCTTCAAGTTCGACGAGTAACTCAGAAAGCACACGCCGGCTGGCATCGTTCATGTCCGTGTCACGAGATTGTGCAAGCGCGTCGACTTCATCAATGAAAATAACCGCAGGCTGATGTTTCCGGGCAAGCGAAAAGAGCGCGGCAACGAGCCGGGAGGATTCCCCGAAGTATTTTGAGAGCAACATGGACACCCGGACATCAAAGAACGTTCCCTGCAGTGATGCGGCAGCAGCACGCGCCAGCATGGTCTTCCCGGTTCCTGGCGGACCAAACAAGAGAATCGATCGAGGGGCACGGAGGTACTCTGGCTTTCGTTGAATCAACGGAAGAATGATTGCTTCATGAATCTCCTCTTTCTGTTGGTCGAGGCCGCCAATCGTGTCAAAGGCAGCGTCCGGTTTCTCTGTGATAATTGCCCGCTTGACTGCCTTTTCAAAGGCCTCAGGCGAGTCCTCAGGAACCTGCGGCTTCTGGAGGGTCGTGGCAACCTGCTGGTACTGGCTTGCCAGCGAGCTCGTTTCCTGCTGTTTCGCTGGGACAACACCCCCGAGCTGCTCGTACAAGGCCGCTGCCCGGAGGTAATGCTCTGCCGCGGCATGCTCGTCCCCTCCCTGTTCCAACGTTCGTGCTTTATTCAGTTCCCGGGTGAGCTGGATCCGGAGCACGTCCTCGCGGATGCTGGTCATGCCTTGCGGTTAGGGCTGGAGAGATATAAACGACACTTATAGCAGCACATCCAAGACAAGGCTATGAAGCTGTGGGTGGTGTGCCTCCTGACTTTCCTTGTCATCCTCCCCGGGGTCCAGGCGCAAGACTTCACGGTCTCGAACAGCAATGTCTCTTATTTCTTCAGCCAGGCCAACGGTCATCTGATCCTTTCCCAGATCACCAATCTCGTCACCGGGAAGAGTTTCCAAGGAATTGACAAAGATGGATTGTGGCAGCTCAATATCACGAACGGAACGTCCTTCTTGGTAAGTCCGGACAACGCCACCACGTTCGAAGGATCGGTCCTGACCGTGGGAACGAACAAGGTCGGCTGGTTTCGGTGGAACACAATCCCGCTCAACAACACGGAACACATCGATGTTGTGGAACTGAACGTGACCTTGGGAACAACCGACGATCTTGCTGCCTTCCGACTCTCAGTCAACGGAACCTATCCCGGATACTCGCTTCGGTTGGTTGACGTGGGCCGCTCCTCATTTGTCCTTCCTGACATCGCAAGCGCGCAGCTGCTTGTCTTTCCTAATGTCCTGTTCCAGTTGATTCGCAGTCCCGCAAGCACGCTGGCAACACGTGTAGAACCGTATCCCGGGTTAACAGGAATGCAATTCTTCTATGCATATGGAAAAACGAGTAAAGAAGGGATCCTGTTCATTGCAGAAGATGGGCAGCTCCGGGATAAGTATTTTGTTCTCTCAGGAACAGCCGCACAGAATGCGTATGGTGTCTGGACGCGGCAACTCCCGAACGATCACCTGTTATTGGGGAGGAACTACACATCGCCGTATGCTGTCCGCATCGGGCCGCTGCGAGGGGACTGGTACGACGCGGCGAAGCGCTACCGGTCCTGGGCCCTGCAACAATCATGGGTAAGCCGTGGCCCACTTGCGACAACAACCGCTGTTTCCGAAGCGTTGCGCAATGAGATTGACCTGCACATCACAACCGGTCCACAAACAACGAATGAACTTGCCAAACTCATTGAAGAAACCAAACGGTTCACAGACTTCTACAATATTTCGCGGACGCAACAACTTTGGTATGGATGGACAGGTCATCCGCTCCAAGATGATACTTGGCCAGAAATCGGCACCATGCCAGGCGTTCCCGAAACCATTCAAACGCTAACTAGTCAAGGTCAGTCCATCATACCGTATGCACTTCCCCTTGCATGGGATACGAAACTTGCCAGTTACACGAGCAAAAATATTGAAAACTATGCCTGCAAAAACAACAAGTTTGATCTTTATGGTCCTGATCCGTCAGGAATTGGATTCACTTATGACAATGTCGGTCTGCATGCCGGATTCTCATTGGTAAAAGGGGAAATGCGTGCGCTCTTTGACACCCTGTATACGGTCTCGTCGGGAGGATCCTATTTCGATATCTACAGCAGCGGTCCGAGAATGGGCTGGTGTTACAATGATCTTGGAAGCTATTATGGTGGCGGAAATGCGCTGACCAAAGGAAAACAGGATCTTGCAGCCGCTATCCGTTCAGACCAGAAAGCGAAAAACCCGAATTATCTTATGGTAAGTGAATACATCAGTGAACCATACATCAATCAGTTTGATATTCTTGGCATGCAGTTCGGTCAAAGCCTCGGTGATCTGTTTCTTATTGCACCTCTGTTTGAGACCGTTTACGGGGATTATATCTTTGTTGATAAACTTGATACGACTGGCGCTGAACTTTCCAAGTATCCGTCAGCAACACAAGGAATCATTGATTATGCTCATTTTATGACTGCGATGTTGATGTCCTACGGGTATCTACCCTCTGTTACCAATCTAGATATTTCCAGCGGATATCTCCTTGCGGATCCTGTTGAAACCACGCCTTATTTCTCTTTTTATCAGTATCATCGTAATCTGACGCGGTCATCGTCAGTCACGCACCGAGACTATGTGCTCCTCGGCAAATTGCTCCGGCCACCGGTACTCACAACAGGCTCGCAGCCTGCTTCTTATTTTGGCATTGGCCCACTCACCCCGCCGGTTTCGTCCTCTGAACCAAACTTTCCAAACGTGCTTTCCTCGGCATGGAAGAGCGCTTCTCCTGATCGTGCGGGGATCCGGTTGATCAACTGGTTGGGAAGCAACCAACCGGTAGCCTATGCCATCCCGGCAGCTGATCTTGAGCTCTCGGCAACAACACCGTATGGCGTTTACCTCTCCGACGAAAGCGGGAGAACAGTTGTTACCACTTTTACCGGCACCCTTTCACGCTCAGAAACGCTCCCACCTCGATCCGATATCTTTTATGAGATCCTCTCCCTTCCACGTGCTTCGACATTTAATGGTGGCACCACTGACTTTTCAGCAGCCAAGGACATCACCGCTGTTCCTGACGTGATTCTGGAAAATACAAGCTATGGAAAAATCAATTACACAGGCCAGACTCTCGATCTTGAAGGGCAAAATCTCGATGCGGTTGTTACAATAAAAAATGCAATGATCGCTGTGGATGCTGCTGTCGCTGCTCTTGACGCTCCCGCACGACTCTCCTTTTACGGACTTCATTTCACGAAGCCGCAGATTCTTGTAGATGGAAGCAACTGTTCTGCATCAATCTGTACGGTTGTAGTATATCCAACCAACAACACAACACAGGGGAGAAATCTTACATTAGATGTCATCGGGTTTTCGAACTATACGATCATTGAATGGATCCCAGTTTGCGGCGACGGGACCTGCGAAGGGAACGAGACCAACACCAGCTGCGCTGCGGACTGTGCAACCAATACGACGACCAATACCACAGTTTGCACTGACGGAACAACGCAGAGCTGCTCGACCGGATTGCTTGGCGTCTGTTCCGCAGGGACGCAGACCTGCGGCAGCAACGCCTGGGGAGGCTGCGTGCAGAATAATCCCGCTGCAGCAGAGACCTGTGATGGGTTGGACAACAATTGCAACGGGCTTATCGACGAAACCGGCACGTGCGAGTGCACCAATGGTGCCACCAAGTCTTGCGGCAGCAATGTTGGCGCGTGCTCGAATGGCACGCAGACCTGCAGCATGGGGTCATGGGGTTCGTGTCTCGGGAGTGTTGGTCCGACCATCGAAGTCTGCACGAACAGCGAGGACGACGACTGCGACGGCGAGGTCAACGAGGGCTGCGCCATCGCAGCGACGAACTGTCAGAACGGT